>PJUI01000047.1_pt1 | contig 235114 bp, 207 predicted proteins | sample 1512201 | NCBI WGS metagenome assembly PJUI01 (sample SAMN08177670, study PRJNA422409) | Feces metagenome, whole genome shotgun sequencing project. | isolation source: Chicken feces (2) enriched on wood chips | host: Gallus gallus | place: USA: Madison | collected 2015-01-15
AATCTCCAGCCATACACCCAGGGTGCGAGTGCGGAGGAGGCAGGAGTAACTGGCCCGAAACAAATGTGGGAGCGGCCTTGCGTCGCGATGCGCCGCGCGGGCGGCGCTCGATCTCACAGGCGCCACAAGATCAAAGGCAAGCACCTTTCACAGCCACTACTATCTCGAGACTGGCCCCTGGCAGCCCCACCTCACTCTCAAACCGCCCTACCCTGCTTCCTGCCAACCCTCGAAAGCCCCCGCCCAACAGCAGGAACCCGCAGCACCATCAGCAAAGCACCGATAAACGCATACACAGCCCACTCCCGCAGGTCCGAGCGCACAATCCACAAAAAGTGCAGCAACCCCAGCCCAAGAACCAGATACACCAGCCTGTGCAGCTTCTTCCACCGCGCCCCGAGCCGCCGCTGGCTATACCGATTCGAGGTAGCCGCCAAGGCCAGCAAGCACAGGAACCCCAGCGCACCCACAATAATGTAGGGCCGCTTGCGCAGCTCCACCGCCAACTGCCCCCAATCCAGCCCAAGGATAAAGAACAGGTAACAGAGGATGTGCAGCACTATATAAGCAAACACCCACAACCCCAGCTGCCGGCGCACCACGATCCACCCCGACCAGCCCGTCAGCTTCTGCAGTGGCGTCATGCTCAAGGTGACCAACAGGAAGGTAAGCGCCCCAAGCCCAAGGCGATCCATCATGATCTTCCCAGGGTCAGGCCCCAGCAGGTTCATCGCCGCCTCATACAGCCACCACGCCGGGAACAGGCATCCCACGATGAAGATGGCCAGGCGAAACCAGGGGTACCGCATCAATAATTCTTCCGCAGATCAAGCCCGGTATACAGCGACGCCACTTCATCAGCGTAACCATTGAACATCTGCGTCTCTCGCACATTGGGGCTGAACAACCCGCTGGGCAACCGGCGTTCGCGCGCCTGGGTCCAGCGCGGGTGATCGACCGTCGGGTTCACGTTGGCATAGAAACCATATTCATCCGGCGCCAGCCCTTCCCAGGTCGTGCCGGGCTGCTCAGCCACCAGGCTGATGCGCACGATCGACTTGATGCTCTTGAAGCCATACTTCCACGGCACCACCAGGCGCAACGGCGCGCCATTCTGATTGGGCAGTTCGCGGCCATACATGCCGACCGCCAGGATCGCCAGCGGGTGCATTGCCTCGTCCAGGCGCAGTCCTTCTCTATAAGGCCAGTCGATCAAGGCAAACCCTGAGCGCTGCCCAGGCATATGCTGTGGATCTTTCAACGTTTCGAAGCGCACATAGCGCGCCCTGGAAGTCGGCTCGACCTGCTTGAGTACCTGCGCCAGCGGGAGCCCCAGCCACGGAATGACCATCGACCACGCCTCTACGCAACGCAGCCGATAGATCCGCTCTTCGAGCTGGTAAGGTTTGACGAAGTCTTCCAGCGCATAGCGCCCGGGCTTGCCCACCTCACCATCCACCACAATCGACCACGGCTCGGTCTTCAGGCTGTCGCCATTGGCGGCCGGGTCACCCTTGTCAGGCCCGAACTCATAGAAGTTGTTGTAATGGGTAGCATCCTTGAACGGCGTGATTGCCTCGTCCTTCACCGCCACCGCCTGCCAGCGCGTGGCAGCGAGCTTGTCAGTGAACCAGGCCGGTGCAGCGCCGGCCTGCACATCGGCATAACGCGAAACTTCAGCAGCGCCCGCCCTGCCCGGCAATGCGCCCAGCGCCAGGCCGGCCAATGAGCCACCCAGCAGGGTACGACGAGAAAGGTAGATGCCTTCGGGTGTGATCTCCGACGCCTTGCACTCGGAAGACCTGGGAAGCTTGATGAGCATGGGCGGCTCCATAGCACTGGATAACGGATGTACCAGTAAGACTATGGAGCCGGAGGGTTATTCCAGCGTTAAGCAATTTTCACGCTTTGCGCCGGCGCGCCTTCAACAGGAACTGGATCGGCCCCGACGCCGCATAGGCGAGGAAGATCAGCAGCAGGATGCGCGGCGGGTCGCTGAACACGACGGCAAACACCAGCACCACAGCAAGGATGGCCACGAATGGCACGCGCCCCTTGAGGTCCAGCTCCTTGAAGCTGTTGTACTTGATATTGCTGACCATCAGCATGCCGGCAGCTGCCACCAGCAGCGCCACCAGGAACGACAGCTTGGAGCCCTGAATACCGTAATCGCTGAACGCCCACACGGTACCCGCTACCACACCTGCGGCAGCCGGGCTGGCCAGGCCGATGAAGTAGCGCTTGTCGGCGGTACCGACCTGGGTGTTGAAGCGCGCCAGACGCAGCGCGGCACCGGCCACATAGATGAAGGCGACCATCCAGCCGACCTTGCCCATGTCACCCAGCGCCCAGCCAAAGGCCAGCAACGCAGGGGCCACACCGAAGGCGACCATGTCTGACAGCGAGTCATACTCGGCACCGAAGGCGCTCTGCGTATTGGTCATGCGCGCAACGCGGCCGTCCAGGCCGTCGAGCACCATGGCCACGAAAATGGCGATGGCGGCAAAGGCGAAGTACTTGCTCGCCTCGCGCGGGTCACCGGCACTCAGGGCGCTCTGTGCGCTCATCGAGCTGATGATGGAATAGAAGCCGGCAAACAGGTTGGCGGTGGTGAACAAGTTGGGCAGCAGGTAGATGCCGCGGTGGCGCACCTTGCGGCCTTCGGCGTCGTGCCCTTCTTCAATGTGCTCATCGATAGGTAGCAGGCTTTCGGCGTCGGAGGGCTTGTTCGGCTCTTCGGGACGTTCGCTCATAAAGGGTACCTTGCAACAGGATGGAAAATGTTCGACACGGGCCCGCGAAACAGGTTCTGACAGCAGGCCACTGGTCTGCTTTATACCAGAAGCGGGCTGCCAGAACGAAAAAACGCGGCCGAAGCCGCGTTTTTCATCTTTCGATAAGACTTAGTTCTTGGTCTTGTCGACGATTTTGTTAGCCGAGATCCACGGCATCATCGAGCGCAGTTGCTCGCCGATGATTTCGATACCGTGAGCGGCGTTGTTGCGGCGCTTGGCGGTCATCGATGGGTAGTTGGTAGCACCTTCGGAGATGAACATCTTCGCGTACTCGCCGTCCTGGATGCGCTTCAGGGCGTTGCGCATGGCCTTGCGGGATTCTTCGTTGATGACTTCCGGGCCGGTAACGTACTCACCGTATTCGGCGTTGTTGGAGATCGAGTAGTTCATGTTGGCGATGCCGCCTTCGTACATGAGGTCAACGATCAGCTTCAGTTCGTGCAGGCACTCGAAGTAGGCCATTTCCGGCGCGTAGCCAGCTTCGACCAGGGTTTCGAAACCGGCCTTGACCAGTTCAACGGTACCGCCGCACAGAACAGCCTGCTCACCGAACAGGTCGGTTTCGGTTTCGTCCTTGAAGGTGGTTTCGATGATGCCGGTACGGCCACCACCAACGCCCGAAGCGTAGGACAGGGCAACGTTCTTGGCATTGCCCGAAGCATCCTGGTAGATAGCGATCAGGTCAGGAATGCCGCCGCCTTTGACGAACTCGGAGCGAACGGTGTGGCCCGGGGCCTTCGGCGCGATCATGATCACGTCGAGGTCGGCACGCGGAACAACCTGGTTGTAGTGGATCGAGAAGCCGTGGGAGAAGGCCAGGGTAGCGCCCTTCTTGATGTTCGGCTCGATCTCGTTCTTGTACAGAGCGCCCTGGAACTCGTCCGGGGTCAGGATCATGACCAGGTCAGCCGCAGCGACAGCGGTAGCAACGTCGGCAACTTTCAGGCCGTGGGCTTCTGCCTTGGCAACGGTGGCCGAACCTTTACGCAGACCGACGGTAACGTCTACACCGGAGTCTTTCAGGTTGCACGCTTGGGCGTGGCCCTGGGAACCGTAACCGATGATGGCGACTTTCTTGCCCTGGATGATGGAAAGGTCGCAGTCTTTATCGTAGAAAACTTTCATGAAATACCCCTGGTTATATCTCGGCCCCTGCGGAGCCATCGCTAATTTTTGAATTTAGATGCTGAGCACTTTGTCGCCACGGGCAATGCCGGTAACGCCGCTGCGCACGGTTTCGAGAATCGATGCAGTGCCTATCGCCTGGATGAAGCTGTCCAGTTTGTCGCTGGTGCCGCTCAGCTGCACGGTGTACACGCTGGCGGTCACGTCGACGATCTGGCCACGGAAGATATCCGTGGTGCGCTTGATCTCGGCGCGCTGGGCACCGGTGGCCTTGACCTTGACCAGCATCAGTTCACGCTCGATGTGAGCGCTTTCCGACAGGTCGACAAGCTTGACCACTTCGACCAGCTTGTTCAGGTTCTTGGTGATCTGTTCGATCACTTCGTCATGGCCAACGGTGGTCAGCGTCAGACGCGACAGGGTCGGGTCTTCGGTCGGCGCCACGGTCAGGCTTTCAATGTTGTAGTTGCGCTGGGAGAACAGGCCGACCACACGGGACAACGCACCTGGTTCGTTTTCCAGCAGCAGGGAAATGATGTGCCGCATATCAGGTACGCTCCGTCTTGCTCAGCCACATGTCACGCATCGAGCCATCCTTGATCTGCATTGGATAGACGTGCTCGCTGCGGTCAACCGCGATGTCGATGAACACCAGACGGTCCTTCATCGCAAACGCTTCTTCCAGCTTCGGCTTGAGGTCCTTCAGGCTGGTGATGCGGATACCCACATGGCCATAGGCCTCGGCCAGCTTGATGAAGTCAGGCAGCGACTCGACGTACGAGTGCGAGTGACGACCGTTGTAGGCCATGTCCTGCCACTGGCGAACCATGCCCAACACACCGTTGTTCAGGTTGACGATTTTCACCGGCAGGCCGTACTGCATGCAGGTGGACAGCTCCTGGATGTTCATCTGGATGCTGCCTTCGCCAGTCACGCAGGCAACGTCCTGGTCCGGGAAGTTGAGCTTGACGCCCATCGCCGCCGGGAAGCCGAAGCCCATGGTGCCCAGGCCACCGGAGTTGATCCAGCGGTTCGGCTTGTTGAAGCGATAGTACTGCGCCGCGAACATCTGGTGCTGGCCCACGTCGGAGGTGACGAAGGCATCGCCATGGGTCACTTCGCACAGGGTTTCGATGACTTTCTGCGGCTTGATGACAGTGCCGTCGCCCTTGTCGTAAGGGAACATCTCGCCATCGCCACGCCATTCGTCGATCTGCTTCCACCAGGCATCCAGCGTCGCCTTGTCAGGCTGCTCGCCGATTTCCTTGAGGATACCGAGCATTTCGCTGAGCACGCTGTCGACCGGGCCGACAATTGGCACGTCGGCCTTGATCATCTTGGAGATCGACGCCGGGTCGATGTCGATGTGGATGATCTTGGCGTTCGGGCAGAACTTGGCCGGGCCGTTGACCACACGGTCGTCGAAGCGTGCGCCCACAGCGAGGATCACGTCGGCGTTGTGCATGGCCATGTTGGCGGTGTAGCTGCCGTGCATGCCAAGCATGCCGAGGAACTGGCGGTCGGTACCCGGGAAGCCACCCAGGCCCATCAGGGTATTGGTGACCGGCAGGTTCAGCGACTTGGCGATTTCGGTCAGGGCTTCGGAGCCACCGCCGAGAATCACGCCACCACCGGAGTAGACGATCGGGCGCTTGGCAGCCAGGAGCATCTCGGCGGCCTTGCGGATCTGGCCGGAATGGCCACGGACCGCCGGGCTGTAGGAGCGCAGCTTGACCTTTTTCGGGTAGACGTATTCGAACTTCTCGGCCGGGTTGGTCATATCTTTTGGAATGTCGACCACGACCGGACCTGGGCGACCGGATTGCGCCAGGTAGAAGGCTTTTTTCAGGACTTCCGGGATCTCGGTCGGGTTCTTGATCATGAAGCTGTGCTTCACGATCGGCCGCGAGATACCAATCATGTCGGTTTCCTGGAAGGCATCGGTACCCACCATGGTGCTAGGCACCTGGCCGGACAGGATGACCATCGGAATCGAATCCATGTAGGCGGTGGCAATGCCGGTAATGGCATTGGTCGCGCCCGGGCCGGAGGTTACCAGCACCACACCGGCCTTGCCGGTGGCGCGGGCGTAGCCGTCCGCCATATGGGTTGCCGCCTGCTCGTGACGAACCAGGATGTGTTCCACTTCCGGTTCTTTGAACAGTGCGTCGTAAACATGCAGGAGAGCACCACCAGGGTACCCGTAGATGTGCTTAACGCCTTCGTCACGCAAAAAGCGGACGACCATCTCAGCGCCAGATAAAAGCTCCACGTTGTTCACCTCTAAAACGCCAGAATACCGTCCCTAGTGGACGGGTCTTAATAGGTTTACTGCCAAGCAGAGCATGAGCGAAAACGTCAGCACTGACTGAGCAAGTATTGGGAGCACCCCAGAGTGTTGCGGGGTTTTCCCACCCAGCGCGAGGTAACGCGTTGCGGGGTGTAACAGGTCGGCGCGGGTGTGCGCCTCATGATCTGCTTAGCGGGTCTGCTTCTGGCAGTCCCTCTACAGCGGAAGTTGGATTCTTGTGATTCGGCGCCAACATGTCAAGAAAAATTATTGCCAATATTTCCCCAAGATGAATTCCTGCCACCACTAACAATCGCTTCAGCAGCAGAATAAATAAGATTTCCACAAAAAAGGGCCACAATCTGCGGCCCTTGAAGGAAAAACTGAAGAAATCAGGCGGAAGGAGCGATCAATTGGTCAAATGCTGCCAACAGTCGGCGCAGCTCACGGCTTTGCTCCGGCCGGTCGGTAAACACAGTCTCGGCCATGACCAGGATGCTGGAGGCATTGGGCAGCGGATGGCCCAGCTCGATGATGATCTTCATGCGCGGCAGGAAGATCCATTGCAGCCACTGCTCGAAACTGAGGGTATCGACCGCGAACGGCACGGTACTGGCCAGTGCCTCGTCGCTGGGTGGCTCGTCATCCCACCACCCTTGCACCACCAGTTCACGCTCGATCAGCAGCAGGTGGTCGGCAATGTCCAGAATACGTTGCTCGATCATCACGAATTGACCCGCGCCTTCTGCCGGGCCAGTGCCGCGCCAGCGCTGTCACCTTGCTTTTCACGGGCCTGAGCGATGGTGTTCCACAGCTCGGCCTGCAGGCTTGGGCGGCCGTTGGCGTAAGTCAGGGCGCGACGCGCCAACTGTTCGGCCTGCGCTGCATCACCTTGCGACAGGCGCACCTGAGCCAGGCGATACAGCACCTGCGGCTCACGCGGGGCAATGCGCTGGGCACGCTCCAGGCTCGAAGCCGCCCCGTTGAAGTCACCACTGCCCTGCTGGGTTTGCGCGGTAGTCAGCAGTGCCAGCACCGGGCCGTCCAGTTGCTCGTCGGCCGACAGACCACCGGCGGCGGTGCTGCTGCGCGGAATACCAGTTGGCGCGCTGGTGCTAGCCGGAGTGCTGTTCATGGCCGCGATGTCGAACGGCTCGTCGGCGATGGGGTTGGGGTTGGTGGTCATCGGCGCCGAACTGACCGGGCCTGAGGTAATCGGGCCCGGCGTGATTGGCGAGGTGCTGATCGGTGCCGCGCCATTGGCAGCCGGGAACGTCTGGATGCCTGAAGCGCCAGCGCCCTGCGGAATCATCACGGTGACGCCGGAGTCTTCGGGCAGCGTCTGCGCTTGCGCGGTGCCCGTGTTATAGCTACCCGCCGAGCGGTTAGCGGTCACGCGCTCGCTGTTGGACACGCGAGTGCTCGAATCGACCACCGGAATATTACCGCGCGGCACGCTAGAGCACCCCTGGAGCACAGCCAACGCCGTCACGGCAGGAAACAGCCACTTGTTCACGTCACACCTCATCAATGCAGCCTGTGCTTAATTCATCCAGCCTTTGACCCAGTCCATGACTGATTCTGCAGGATTCTGCTCGCCGCCACAGGTCGCGCCGGCGGGCGGTTCACTCCCGCGAATATACGGCATCTGCACCGCTCCCGGACAGCTGCCATCAGACCCATGGCCAGTGTACGGGTCGATCCAGGCCTGCACCACGTTGTCCGGCTGGGGCATGTCCAGCGGTAGCGGGTCGGCCTTCTTCATGAAGCTGGTCCACACCTGCAGGGCACCGGTGGCGCCGGTAAAGGGGGTTTTGCCGTTATCGTCACGACCCATCCACACCACGGCCAGCAGGTCCTGGCTGAAGCCGGAGAACCAGCTGTCGCGCGAGTCGTTACTGGTACCGGTCTTGCCCGCCAGGGTCAGCGAGCGCGGCAAGGTGTTGTACACCGAGCGCCCGGTACCTTCGCGCATGACCCGCTGCATGGCGTTCTGCACCAGGTAGATGGCCCCCGGGTCGAAGGTTTGCTGGATCTGGAACGGGTAGCGCTTGAGCGGCTCGCCCTCGGCAGTCAGCACACTGCGGATACCGCGCATCGGGGTGTTGAAACCGCCGTTGGCGATGGTCTGGTACATGGTCGCAACCTGCATCGGCGACATGCCACCGGCCCCCAGCAACATGGCCGGGAAGGCTGGCCAGTCGACATTTACCCCCAGCCGGCCAATGGTCTTGATCACATTGGGCACGCCCACTTCCAGGCCGAGCTTGGCGGTCGACAGGTTGTACGAGTTGGCAAGCCCCTGGTACAGATAGATGGTGCCATGCGGTCGACGGTCATAGTTTTGTGGGCGCCAGACCTGGCCATCGGCACCCTTGACCGAAAATGGCTCGTCCTGCACCCAGCTGGTCAGGGTGTACTTGCTTGGCTGTTCCAGCGCCGTCAGGTACACCGACGGCTTGACCAGCGAGCCGATCGGCCGCACAGCATCAATGGCCCGGTTGAAACCGGCGAAGCCTGCCTGGCGGCTACCGATCAGCGCCTGTACCTCACCGGTTTCCGGGTTGGTCACGACCATGGCCGATTCCACCTCGTCAGCACCCTTGCGCCCTGCCAGGCGCTTGAAGGTCTCGCTCATCGAGGTTTCGGCCTTCATCTGCAGGATCGGGTCGAAGCTGGTGAAAATACGCAGGCCTTCCTCGGTCAAGTCTTCGTCGCGGTAGTCCTGGCGCAGCTGACGCTTGACCAGGTCGAGGAAGGCCGGGAACGAGCTGTCGGCCAGGCTGCCGCGCTTGGTCACGCCCAACGGCATCTTCTTCGCGGCATCGACTTCCGCCTGGCTGGCAACGCCCTGCTCGGCCACCAGGTCGAGCACCAGGTTGCGGCGGGCCAGAGCGCGGTCAGGGTATCGCCGCGGGTTGTAGTAGGACGGCCCCTTGACCATGCCCACCAGCAAGGCGATCTGATGCAGCTTCAGCTCCGAAAGCGGCTGGCTGAAGAAGAACTGGCTGGCCAGGCCGAAGCCGTGAACGGCACGCTGGCCATCCTGACCGACAAACACCTCGTTGAGGTAGGCCTCGAGAATCTCGCGCTTGTCGTAGTGCAACTCGAGCAGCATGGCCATCATCGCTTCCGTCAGCTTGCGGCTAAGGCTGCGTTCGCTGCTGAGGTAGAAGTTCTTCACCAGCTGCTGGGTCAGGGTACTGCCGCCCTGGCGCATCGAGCCGGACGAGGTGTTGACCCACATGGCCCGGGCGATGGACTTGGGCGACACGCCATAGTGGCTATAGAAGTCGCGGTCTTCAGTCGCCACCAGGGTTTCGAGCAGGTACTTGGGTACCTGGTCGATCTTGATCAGGATGCGGTCTTCGAGGTTTTTCGGGTAGATGCCGCCGATCATCAGCGGTTCAAGCCGCACCACGTCGAGCGCTTTGCCGTTGGCAGCCGACAGGCCCGCCACGTAATCGCCAGAGAAACGCACGCGTACGAACTGTGCTGGCTCCATGCCCTCGTAGAACTGGAAGCCACGGGTATTGAGGTCGACGGTGTTGCCGTTGACCGCCGCCGCACCTGGGCCGTTGGCCGCGCTTTCGCGCCGGTAGCCGAGCGCGTCGAGTTCGGTAAGGAAGTCGTTCTTGCTCAGTTTCTGACCAGTGAACAGCTCCAGCGGCCGGGCATACACCTTGGCCGGGATGGTCCAGCGCTTGCCGGAGAACTTCTCCTGGACAACAGCATCGAGGTAAACCGCGAAGCCGGCAACGATCACCAGGCCTACCAGGCTGAGCTTCAAAGCCCAGCCCAGCCAGGCGCGAGAGCGGCCGGTCGGGCGTTTCTGAGGGGTACGGGGATTTCGGGTTCGGGTCATGGCGGCGGATTATACGCACTTTATAAAGGCTGGGCAGACGGCCCAGCGGTAGGCAGGGACGGCACCATTGACCATAATGGCGCATTCGAATTCCCTGCCCCCGGAAGGATTTCCCGTGAGCCAAGCACTTATCACTGCGTTGCAGAACCCAGCCCTGTACCCTCACCCCGTGGATGGGTTCCAGCTCATCGAGACGCATATCTCCTGGGTGCTGCTCACCGGCGAGTACGCCTACAAGATCAAGAAACCGATGAACTTCGGCTTCCTCGACTTCACCGACCTAGGCCAGCGCCAACATTTCTGTAACGAAGAGTTGCGCCTGAACCAGCGCCTGACCGACGGCCTGTACCTGGAGGTGCTGCCGCTGACCGGTAGCGTCGACGCACCGCAGATCGGTGGCGACGGCGAAGCCATCGAATACGCACTGAAGATGCGCCAGTTCCCGCAGGGGCAGATGCTCAGCACCCTGCAGGCCAATGGCGAACTGAATGCCGCGCACATCGACCAGATGGCCCGGCAAATCGCCGAGTTCCACCTGCAAACGCCCAAGGTATCCGCCGAACAGCCCTACGGCTCGCCTGAAAGCGTCATGGCCCCAGTAGAGCAGAACTTCGAGCAGATCCGCCCATTCCTCAGCGACAAGGCCGATCTGCTGCAACTGGACAACCTGCAGGCTTGGGCGCGCAGCAGTTTCGAGCGGCTGCAAGGCCTGTTCGCCTCGCGCAAGGCCAATGGTTTCACCCGCGAGTGTCATGGCGACATCCATCTGGGCAACGCCACACTGATTGACGGCCAGGTGGTGATCTTCGACTGCATCGAGTTCAACGAACCGTTCCGCATGACCGATGTATGGGCGGACACCGGCTTCCTCGCCATGGACCTGGAAGATCGCGGCCTCAAATGCCTGGCACGACGCTTCATCAGCCAGTACCTGGAACTGACCGGCGATTATGAAGGCCTGGAGGTGCTCAATTTCTACAAAGCCTATCGCGCCCTGGTACGGGCCAAAGTCGCGCTGTTCAGCATGCCGGCCAATGCCGACGGCGTGCAGCGGGCCACCACCCTGCGCACCTATCGCAACTACGCCAACCTGGCCGAAAGCTACAGCGCCATCCCTTCGCGGCTGCTGGCCGTTACCCATGGCGTCTCGGCAGTGGGCAAGAGCCACGTGGCAATGCGCCTGGTCGAGGCCTTGGGCGCCATTCGCGTGCGCTCCGATATCGAGCGCAAGCGCCTGTTCGGCGAACAGCCGCAAGAGAACGCCGGTCAGCTGACCTCCGGCATTTATGACCAGGATGCCAGTGCTGCCACGTACCAACGCTTGCACGACGTGGCAGCAACCGTTTTGCGCGCCGGCTTCCCGGTGGTGCTGGATGCCACCTACCTCAAGCATGAACAGCGTCAAGCTGCGGCAGACGTTGCCAGCCAGACCGGTGTGCCGTTCCTGATCCTGGACTGCCACGCACCCGAGGCAGTCATCGCCAGCTGGCTGGAGCAGCGTCAGGCCGAAAACACCGACCCTTCGGATGCCACCCTGGACGTGGTCAAGGCCCAGCAGGCCAGCCGTGAAGCCCTGGATGCGCAGGAGCTGGTGCAGAGCACCCGGGTCGATACCCAGGATGCTGGCAGCATGGACCAGGTGATCGAGCAGATTCGCCAGCGTTTGCCTGGCCTGTAAGTTCGCCGCTTTCCTGTACTGGCCCCTTCGCGGGTAAACCCGCTCCCACAGGTACTACGCCAACCTTGAGGCTTGTAGAGCACCTTGTGGGAGCGGGTTCACCCGCGAAGAGGCCGGCACAGGTCCCGACAGCTCATCGCCCCGATGGCAAAAGGCCGCGCATTTTCTAACCCCCGCTACACTCCTCTCTGACCTGCTCGCGATTTATCCTCCAATCCACGTTCAGCCATCGCAAGGAGGCTCGATGAACGATGAATTGCAGCACCTGAAGAACCTTGGCAAGACCTCTGCGCAGTGGCTGCATGCCGCCGGCATCCACAGTGCATCGGACCTGCGTCGCCTGGGTGCGGTGGGTGCATACCAGGCCGTAAAGACACGAGGGTTCCGCGCTTCCAAGGTGCTGCTGTATGCCATTGAAGGCGCCCTGCTGGACATGCACTGGAACGATCTGCCGCTCGAACGCAAAGAAGCACTCAATCAACAACTGGACGCAAAAAACCCTACGCAAAAAAATCCAAAATAATCGTGGAAAGGGGATTGACTACGAAATGAGAATCGTTATGATTATCACAACTGGTCGCGAGACTGGTTGGATAACCTAAGAGCCCCTGGTTCGGACTCTCAGATTATCTCCTCATCAGGCTAATCACGGTTATTGACCCGGCTCTTTGCCGGGTCTTTTTTTGCCTGTGGTTTTTGTGCCGCCTGGCTTGGCTTTCCCACCGTGCACACTACTGGCGAAACTGCGCGCAGTAATCCTGCTCGGGCGTCGCCGCCGTGTACCACACGTAATCAGCCTCGCCTGGCTCAACCTGCTCGCCCACCTCGGCCAGCAGCAATACCCTGCTCTCCCCCGACGCCCCCAGATCAGCCAGGTGCAAGGGTATGCCCAAGTCCTTGCGCACGTGATAGGCCCCGGCAAACAGCAGCGCCGGCTGCGGCGCCGACAGCAAACGCTCGGCCATGCGCCGGTCGCGCTGCTGCTGCACGGCCAGCATCGCCGGCAACTGGCTTTCCGGCAGCATCCCACAATGCCCGGCGCGTACCTGCTCCAGCAAAGCAGCCTTTACCGCCGGTGCATCGGACCTTGCGCCGGTCAGCGAGGCTGGCTGCCGATAGGCCTGGCGCATCTCGCCAGGCGACAGGTTGGCCGCCAGCAGTGGTACTCGCTGCTGCAAGGCCTCCCGCACGATCGGCCCGTACAGTTGCCAGTCCCAACCCTCCTGCCAGGCCAGCGCCTTGGGCAAGTCTGCCGGCAGGGGCTGGCCCTGAACCTTGTCGACCAGCGCTTGCTGCTCGGGCTGCAGCATTTCCAGCAAGAGGCTGCCTTGCACGCGCTGCCCCTGCAACGCGCGCAGCAGCCAAAGTTGCAGCGTGTGGTGGTCCGGGTTGTCGTGTTTTTCGCCCACCAGCACCCGAGGGGCGCCCGCCAGGCGCTGCACCAGTTGCTCAGGGCTGATCGCCTGGCCACTGGCAAGGTCGATGATGTGCCCCAACTCGGCATCCGCGCGACCTTCGCTGCTCTGCCAGGCGGGCAGCGGCGGCAGGCTGGCCTGGCAGCCACCGAGTGCCAACATCAGGCAAAGCGAGAAACCGGACAGCAGCGGATGACGCATCGGCAATGCCTCCTAGCGGGCGATGATCAGCGGATGCCCACGCTCCGGGTGCGCCTGCACCAGTACATCGATACCGTAGACTGCCCTCAACGCCGCTGGTGTCAGCACCTCTTCGGGCGAGGCAAACGCATGACTGCGCCCCTGCTCCAGCAACAGGATACGGTCACAGTAGCGCGCTGCCAGGTTCAGGTCATGCAGGATCACCAGCACCGCAGCGCCGCGATCGGCGAAGCGGCGCACGGACTCCAGGGTGGTGTGCTGGTGCAGCGGGTCGAGCATCGAGGTCGGTTCGTCGAGCAGCAGCGTGGCCCCCTCCTCGCCCGGCCATAACTGCGCCAGCACACGGGCCAAGTGCACCCGCTGGCGTTCGCCACCGGATAGCGCCAGGTAACTGCGCTCCACCAGGTGCAAGGCATCCGCCGCCTGCAACGCCGCTTCGACAATTTGCGCATCGCGCCGCTGCCCGGTGCCATGGGGCATGCGCCCCATGCCCACCACTTCCTCGACCCGGAACGAGAAGCCCAGGCTGGACACCTGTGGCAATACGGCCAGGCGCCTGGCCCGCTCCTGCCCAGGCCAATCGGTGAGGGGCCGGCCCTGCAACGTCACCCGCCCACGGTCGGGCACCAGCTCGCCACACAACACACCCAGCAGGCTGCTCTTGCCGGCACCGTTGGGGCCTAGTACACCCACCACCTGCCCCGGGCTCAGCTGCAGGTTAATATCGTGCAACACCTCATTGCTTCCCCGCCGCAGGTGCAGACTTTCGACTTGCAACATCAGCTGCGCCCTCGTATCAGCAGGACCAGAAAGAACGGCGCACCTATAAAGGCCGTGACAATACCAATCGGCAACTCGGCAGGTGCCAGCAGCAGCCGCGCCGCCAGGTCGGCGAACAGCATCAGCACGCCCCCCGCCAGCAACGAGGCCGGTAGCACCACGCGGTGATCAGGCCCGGCCAGCAGGCGCACCAGGTGCGGCACCACCAGGCCGATAAAACCGATCAGCCCCGCAGCAGCCACTGCCGCACCCACGCCCAGCGCCGTGCAGAACACCAGCTCGCGCTTGAGCCGCTCCACGTCAACGCCCAGGTGGCGCGCCTCCGACTCACCCAGCAACAGGGCATTCAGCGCCTTGGCCCGGCGTGGCAGCCATACCGCTACCCCCGCCGCCACCAGCAGCAACGGCCACAGCCGTTCGTAGCTGGCACCATTCAGGCTGCCAAGGTTCCAGAATGTCAGTGTGCGCAGGGTGGCGTCGTCGGCCAGGTAAGAGAACAGCCCAACGGCCGCGCCGCCCAGCGCAGTCATGGCCACGCCAGCCAGCAGCATGGTTGCGACGTTGGTCTGGCCATCGCGCCGCCCCAGACGGTAGACCAGCGCGGTTACCCCAAGCCCCCCGACAAAAGCGCAGAACGACAGCAGATACGGCGCTAAAGCCTCCGGCATGCCGCCAAACCAGGCGCCACCGACAATGGCCACCGCAGCGCCCATCGCCGCCCCAGCGGCAACCCCCACCAGCCCCGGATCGGCCAGCGGGTTGCGAAACAGCCCCTGCATGGCCACACCGGACAGCGCCAGCACAGCGCCCACCGCCAGCCCCAGCAAGGTACGCGGCAGGCGGATCTGGCCCAGGATCATCTCGGCCTGCTGCAGGCCGTCGGCCGCAATCGGCAGCCCCAGCAAGCGCAGGCCGGCGCGCAGGGTGTCGAACAGCGGCAGGCTGACCGGCCCCAGGGCCAGCGACAGCCAGACCGCCAACAGGCACAGCAGGCTCAGGCAAATGAACAACGTGCGTGGCTGGACCCGCTGTTTCATTGTGCGAAGCTGGCCTGGGCTGCCGGGTAGAAGGTGGCTGCCAACGACTGCAAGGTCGATGGCAGGCGTGGGCCGAGCCCGCCCACCAGCAGCGTCGGGTCCAGTGAGACCAGGCGTTTCTCGCGCACAGCCCGCGAGGCAGCCAGCGCGGGGTTTTCCTTCAACAGCGCCTGCAAGGCCTGCTCATCGGCCAGCGCCCGGTCGGAAAACACGATCACATCCGGGTCCAGCGCCGCCAAGGCTTCGTTGGAGAAGTTCTTGTAGCCCTGATGCTCAGCCAGGTTACGCCCGCCTGCCTGGCCCAGCAGCCAGTCACCCGCAGTGCCCTGCCCGGCGATCAGCGGCTTGGCCCCGGCATGGCCGACCAGCAGTAGCACTCCAGGTGCCTTTTGCCCGGCCTGAGCCTGCTTGACCTTGGCCTGCACCGCCTCGATTTGCTGGTGGTAACCCGCCGCCAACGCCAAAGCTTGCGGCTCTGCGCCAAGCAACTGCCCCAGATGCTTGAGGTTTTCATCCACCGCCGCCAGTTCGGCCTTGCTGGAGAACAACTCCACCTGCACACCGGCCTTGCGGATTTGCGCCAGGACCGGCGGCGGGCCCATTTCCTCGGTGCCCACCAGCACATCCGGGCGCAGGCTGAGAATGCCTTCAGCCGACAGCTGCCGCTGGTAGCCCACGCTGGGCAATGATTTCAGCGATGCCGGGTGCTGGCTGGTGGTGTCCACACCGACCAGCCGCGCTTCACCGCCCAGTGCTGTTATCCACTCGCTCAGCGCGCCACCTGCGCTGACCCAGCGTTGCGGCAACTCGGCCGCCAGGGCCTGGGTGGAGAGCACAAGGCTTGCGCACAGGGCGAGCAAGGCGACTGGACGGCGCATCATCGGGTTCCTTCTGAAGGCGAGCCGCGCGCCTTGTGGCGGGCGGCAGAACTGCGCACCATAGGTAGCCAGGCGCAGCGAATGCGGGCAATTTGATAATTATTCGCATTGAAGCGTCAAGTCATCATCTGTTTCTTGAGTCGTCCTTGCCATGCACTTCCTTTGTACCTCCCACGCTCTGGCCGAAGGCCAAAGCCGCGCCTTCAGCGTAGACGGCCTCGAACTGTTCGGCGTGCGCCGCCATGGCCAGGTGTACCTCTATCGCAACCGCTGCCCACACCGCAGCATCCCGCTGAACTGGGCACAAGATGCATTTCTCGATGACAGCGCCAGCCTCATCCACTGCGCCCACCATGGTGCGCTGTTCCTGATTGAAAGCGGCGAGTGCGTGGCCGGGCCCTGCGAGGGTGAGCAATTACAGGCCCAGGGCTGTCACGAAGACAGCCAGGGCATCTGGCTCACGGCGTAAGCAGCACCGGCAGGCGGCGATCAACAACAATGCCTTCGGCGTCCAGGCGGGTGCCGTAGGCCAGCACCTCTACCCCGTCCGCCACCGCAGCACGCAGGGCCTGGGCATAGGCTGCGTCGATTTCCTCGGCCGGGCGCACGGCGTCGATACCAGTCAGGTTCACGCAGTACAGTTGCACCGCCCGTATACCCTGCCGGGCCAGCTTCGCCAGTTCGCGCAGGTGCTTGGCACCACGCTGGGTCACCGCATCGGGGAAGGCGGCCACTGTGCTGTCGGGGTAGCCCAAGGTCACGCTCTTGACCTCGACATACGCTGGGGCACCGTCGAACTCCAGGCGAAAGTCGATGCGGCTGCTTTCCTCACCGTATGCCACCTCGCGCTTCAGCGCGGTGAAACCGGCCAGTTCGGCGATGACGCCGGCCCGCAGCGCCTCTTCGACCAGCGCATTGGCCCGCCCGGTATTCACACAGGCCAGCCGCCCCTGCGGGGTTTCGCTGATTTCCCAGGTGCCTGGCAGCTTGCGCTTGGGGTCGTTGGAGCGGCTGAACCACACCTGCCCGCCTTCACGCATGCAGTTGAGCATGGAGCCGGTGTTCGGGCAGTGAATGGTCAGCTGTTCGCCGCTGGCCAGTTCGATGTCCGCCAGAAAGCGCTTGTAACGGCGCAGCAGGCGGCCCTGTTCAAGTGAAGGAGAGAAACGCATCAGCCTTGCCAGCTCCGCAGGCCGCGGGCAATGCGCTGCACCGCCTCTTCCAGGCGCGGCAGGCTCTGGGTGTAGGCAAAGCGCACATGGTGCCCGGCCAGGTGGCGGCCGAAGTCCAGGCCCGGCGTGAAGGCCACGTGCTCGGTTTCCAGGAAATGCCGGCAGAAGGCAAACGCATCACCGCCAAAGGCACTGATGTCGGCATACAGGTAAAACGCCCCCTGCGGCTCGACGGCAATGCGGAAGCCCAATTCGCGCAGGGCGGGCAACAGATAGTCGCGACGGCGGGCGAACTCGGCCCGGCGTTCTTCGAAAATGGCCAGGCTCTCGGGCTGGAAGCAGGCCAGCGCGGCATGCTGGGCCATGCTCGGTGCACTGATGTACAGATTCTGCGCCAGCTTCTCCAGGTCGGCCACTGCCCCAGGTGGGGCCACCAGCCAGCCAAGGCGCCAACCGGTCATGCCGTAATACTTGGAAAAACTATTCAGGACGAACGCCGAGTCGTCGACTTCCAGCACGCTTGGCGCGTCCATGCCATAAGTGAGGCCATGGTAGATCTCGTCCACCACCAGGTGGCCATGCCGCTCATGGGTGGCCTTGGCAAGGCTGGCCAACTCTTCGCGCCCCAGCACGGTACCGGTCGGGTTAGCCGGCGACGCGACCAGTGCACCGACGGTGTCCTTGTCCCAGTAACGCTCGACCAGGTCGGCGGTCAGTTGGTAATTCACCTCCGGGCCCACCGGTACCAGCTGCGCCCCACCCTCGACCAGACGCAGGAAGTGGCGATTGCACGGGTAACCCGGGTCGGCCAGCAGCCAATGCTTGCCCGGGTCGACCAGCAGGCTGCTGGCCAGCAGCAGCGCGCCAGAACCTCCTGGGGTAATCAGGATGCGCTGCGGGTCGATATTCAAGCCATAACGCTGGCCATAGAAGCCGGCAATCGCTTCACGCAGCGCCGGCAGGCCGCGTGCGGCGGTGTAGCGGGTGTGCCCGGCGGCCAGTGCCGCCTGGCCGGCAGCCACGATCGGCGCAGCCGTAGTGAAGTCCGGCTCGCCGATTTCCAGGTGGATCACGTCGTGCCCGGCCGCCTGCAGCTCATTGGCCCGGGCCAGCAGCGCCATGACGTGGAAGGGTTCGATGGCGCGGCTGCGCGCACTGTAGGGGTGGGCCATGACCTTCTCTCAATTGCGTCTAAACTGGAGATTCTACCTCTGCACGCCAACGAACGTACGGCTCGCGCCGATGTCAATAAGCAGGATCGGGCGGGGTAGCGCACCCCCGATCTATCTGGTAAGTTCGGCGGCTCGCAGTCGCAGGGCCGGCGGTCGCCGGGGATGGAGCATCCTGCGCATTGGATCAGATGAGTGAGAGGCGGTCTATTCATGTCCACCGTAGAAAAGCAAAAAACCGGTCAAACCATGTACGGTGTCGAGCCCTATAAAGAGACCAAGGGCGAAGAGTACATGGGTGAGCCCATGAAGAAGCACTTCACCAAGCTTCTCAATGCCTGGAAAGGCGAGCTCATGCAGAGTGTGGATCGCACCGTAGACCACATGAAGGATGAAGCTGCGAACTTCCCGGACCCGGCCGACCGTGCCAGCCAGGAAGAAGAATTTGCTCTTGAGCTGCGCAACCGTGATCGCGAGCGCAAGCTGATCAAGAAAATCGACAAGACCCTGCAGAAGATCCAGGACGAAGATTACGGTTGGTGCGAATCGTGCGGCATCGAGATCGGCCTGCGCCGTCTGGAAGCCCGCCCGACCGCCGACCTGTGCTTCGACTGCAAGGAAATCGCCGAGAAAAAGGAAAAAACGGTCGGCAAAGGCTGATCTTTCTTCCACCTGAACGGGGCGCTTGATGCGCCCCGTTTCATTTATATGCCCAGCCTGACATGACCGACTCCAGCTACATCGGGCGCTTCGCCCCCACCCCCAGCGGCTTTTTGCACTTCGGCTCGCTGGTCGCCGCCCTCGCCTCCTGGCTCGACGCCCGCGCCGTGAACGGCCGCTGGCTGCTGCGCATGGAAGACACCGATCCACCCCGGGAAATGCCCGGGGCCCGTGATGCCATCCTGCAGACCCTGGAGCGTTACGGGCTGGAATGGGATGGCGAAGTGGTGTTCCAGAGCCAGCGGCACGATGCCTATGCCGCAGTAGTCGACCGCCTGTTCAAAATGGGCCTGGCCTATGCCTGTACCTGCTCGCGCAAGCAACTGGAGGGTTACAACGGTATCTACCCAGGCCTGTGCCGCAACGCCGGCCATGCCCGGGAAGGCGCGGCGATCCGCTTGCGCGTGCCAGAGCTGATCTACCGCTTTACCGACCGGGTACAGGGCGAGTACCAGCAACACCTGGGGCGTGAGGTGGGCGACTTCGTCATCCAGCGCCGCGACGGGCTGTATGCGTACCAGCTGGCGGTGGTGCTGGACGATGCCTGGCAGGGTGTTACCGACATCGTGCGTGGCGCCGACCTGCTCGACAACACCCCGCGTCAGCTGTACCTCCAGGAGTTGCTGGGGTTCTCACAGCCGCGCTACCTGCATATTCCGCTGATCGTGCAGCCGGATGGGCACAAGCTGGGCAAATCGTACCGCTCGCCCCCCCTGCAGGCGGAGCATGCTACACCGCTGCTGTTGCGGGCATTGCGGGCACTGGGGCAGGAAGCAGACCCCGACTTGCTGCTGGCAACGCCCGCTGAAGTGTTGGCGATAGCCCGCCAGCAGTGGCGGCCGGAGGCGATTGCGCAGCGCACCACGGTGCCTGAGGCTGATTTGCGCTGAGGCAGGCCCGGCCCTTTCGCGGGTAAACCCGCTCCCACAGGTTCTTCACAGGTTTCGAAGGCGGTGCCGTTCTGTGGGAGCGGGTTTACCCGCGAAAGGGCCAGCACAGGCAAACTAACCCTCAAAAACAAAAGCCCAATAATTTCAAACCCTTGGCTAACGCAATGGATTCCCGCTAGCATCCACCCAGCCATTTGCGCCAATAATAAGTCCAAGCCCGCAGCGCCCAACCATCGAGGCCAGCATGTACATCTATCGTTTGGTCCTGCTTCTGGTCGTGGGGATCTACCTGTTCTCCCCGGCCATCATGGACTGGTGGATCGAACCGACCGGAGCCTGGTACCGCCCTTACCTGCTCTGGCTGATCCTGATCGTCGTCACCTTCATCCTGCAGAGCCAACGAGATGCCGATGAGCTTTAGCCTGACCCAGATGATCCTGATCAGCGCCGGGTACCTCATGGTGCTGTTTGGCGTGGCCTGGATCAGCGAGCGGGGGTTGATCCCGCGTTCGATCATTCGCCACCCGCTCACCTACACCCTGTCGCTGGGCGTGTACGCCAGTGCCTGGGCCTTCTATGGCTCGGTGGGCCTGGCCTACCAATATGGCTACGGCTTCCTTGCCTGTTACCTGGGGGTGTCCGGCGCGTTCCTGCTGGCACCGGTGCTGCTCTACCCGATCCTCAAGATCACCCGCACCTACCAGCTGTCATCACTGGCCGACCTGCTGGCGTTCCGTTTTCGCAGCACCTGGGCCGGGGCACTCACCACCATCATCATGCTGATCGGCGTGCTGCCGTTGCTGGCGTTGCAGATCCAGGCGGTGGCCGACTCGATCAGCATCCTCACCGGTGAGCCGGTCAAGGCCAGGGTGGCCTTCGCCTTCTGTACGCTGATCATCCTGTTCACCATCTTCTTCGGCTCGCGGCACATCGCCACGCGCGAAAAACACGAAGGCCTGGTGTTTGCCATCGCCTTCGAGTCGGTGATCAAGTTGCTGGCCCTGGGCGGTATCGGGCTTTACGCCCTGTACGGCGTATTCGGCGGCCCGCACGAGCTGGAAGTGTGGCTACTGCAGAACCAGACCGCCCTGGCCGCGCTGCACACCCCGCTGCAGGAAGGCCCATGGCGCACCCTGCTGCTGGTGTTCTTCGCCTCGGCCATCGTCATGCCGCACATGTACCACATGGCCTTCACCGAAAACCTCAACCCGCGCTCGCTGGTCAGTGCCAGCTGGGGCCTGCCGCTGTTCCTGCTGCTGATGAGCCTGGCCGTGCCGCTGGTGCTGTGGGCTGGCCTGCGCCTGGGCGCCACTACCAACCCCGAGTACTTCACCCTGGGGCTGGGGATTGCCGCCAACAACGAAGCATTGGCACTGCTGGCCTACGTCGGCGGTTTGTCGGCCGCCAGCGGCCTGATCATCGTCACCACCCTGGCGCTGTCAGGCATGGCCCTCAACCACCTGGTGCTGCCGCTGTACCAGCCCCCGGCCGAAGGCAATATCTACCGTTGGCTGAAGTGGACCCGCCGCGCGCTGATCGTCGCCATCATCACCGCCGGCTTCATGTTCTACCTGACCCAGAACAACCACCAGAGCCTGGCCAACCTGGGCATCGTCGCCTTCGTCGCCACCCTGCAGTTCCTGCCGGGCGTGCTGTCGGTGCTGTACTGGCCCACCGCCAACCGCCGCGGCTTCATCGCCGGGTTGCTGGCCGGCACCCTGGTGTGGATGGTGACCATGCTGCTGCCGCTGCTGGGCAATCTGCAGGGCTTCTACATCCCGCTGCTGGACATGATCTATGTGCTGGACGATACCAGCTGGCACATGGCGGCCATTGCCTCGCTGGCGGCCAACGTCTTGCTGTTTACCCTGATTTCGCTGTTCACCAACGCCAGCACGGAAGAAGTCAGCGCGGCCGAAGCCTGCGCCGTGGACAACGTACGCCGCCCGCAGCGCCGCGAGCTGCACGCCGCCTCGCCACAGGAGTTCGCCACCCAACTGGCCAAGCCGCTGGGCGCCAAGGCCGCACAAAAGGAAGTGGAACAGGCCCTGCGCGACCTCTACCTGCCGTTCGACGAGCGCCGCCCCTACGCCTTGCGCCGCCTGCGCGACCGCATTGAGGCCAACTTGTCCGGCCTGATGGGGCCGAGCGTGGCCCAGGACATGGTCGAAACCTTCCTGCCGTACAAGTCCGGTAACGAAAACTACGTGACCGAAGACATCCATTTCATCGAAAGCCGCCTGGAAGACTATCACTCGCGCCTGACCGGCCTGGCCGCCGAGCTCGATGCCCTGCGCCGTTACCACCGCCAGACCCTGCAGGAGCTGCCCATGGGCGTCTGCTCGCTGGCCAAGGACCAGGAAATCCTGATGTGGAACAAGGCCATGGAAGAGCTGACCGGTATTGCCGCCAAGCACGTGGTCGGCTCGCGCCTGCTCACCATCGACGAACCCTGGCGCGGCCTGCTGCAAGGCTTTATCAACCTGCCCGACGAGCACCTGCACAAGCAGCGCCTGGCACTGGACGGGCAGCCGCGCTGGCTGAACCTGCACAAGGCCGCCATCGACGAGCCGTTGGCCCCCGGTAACAGCGGCCTTGTGCTGCTGGTGGAAGACCTTACCGAAACCCAGGCCCTGGAAGACAAGCTGGTGCACTCCGAGCGCCTGGCCAGCATCGGCCGCCTGGCCGCCGGCGTGGCCCACGAAATCGGCAACCCGATTACCGGCATCGCCTGCCTGGCGCAGAACCTGCGCGAGGAACGCGAAGGCGATGGCGAAATCATCGAGCTGTCCAGCCAGATCCTCGACCAGACCAAGCGCGTGTCGCGCATCGTCCAGTCGTTGATGAGCTTCGCCCATGCTGGCGGCAGCCACCAGAACAGCGAAGAACCGGTGTGCCTGGCCGAAGTCGCGCAGGACGCCATCGGTCTGCTGGCCTTGAACCGGCGCAATTTCGAAGTACAGTTCTTCAACCTCTGCAATCCGGACCACTGGGCCGAAGGGGACCCGCAGCGCCTGGCCCAGGTGCTGATCAACCTGCTCTCCAACGCCCGCGATGCCTCGCCGCCCGGCAGCGCCGTGCGCGTGCGCAGCGAAGTCAGCGAGCACACCGTCGACCTGATCGTCGAGGATGAGGGCAGCGGGATACCGAAGAACATCATGGACCGCCTGTTCGAACCTTTCTTCACCACCAAGGACCCGGGCGAGGGAACCGGACTAGGGCTCGCTCTGGTCTATTCCATCGTGGAAGAGCATTATGGGCAAATCACCATCGACAGCCCGGCCGATATCGAACGGCAACGTGGCACCCGGATCCGCGTGACCCTGCCCCGGCATGTCGTAGCGACGTCCCCTGAAATTCGAGACCGTCGAGAGAATTGAATCAATGCCGCACATTCTGATCGTCGAAGACGAAACCATCATCCGCTCGGCCTTGCGTCGTCTGCTCGAGCGGAACCAGTACCAGGTCAGCGAAGCCGGCTCGGTGCAGGAAGCCCAGGAACGCTTCAGCATTGCCACCTTCGACCTGATCGTCAGCGACCTGCGCCTGCCAGGCGCACCTGGCACCGAGCTGATCAAGCTCGGCCAGGGCACCCCGGTGCTGATCATGACCAGCTACGCCAGCCTGCGCTCGGCGGTGGACTCGATGAAAATGGGCGCGGTGGACTACATCGCCAAGCCTTTCGACCACGACGAGATGCTGCAGGCCGTGGCGCGCATCCTGCGCGACCGGCAGAACGCCCCGGCCCCCGCTCCGGCTGCCGAGCCACGCGCCACCAATGGCAAGGCCGCACCGGCCGACAAAGGCAGCGCGGCTGCGGCCAATGGCGAAATCGGCATCATCGGCTCGTGCCCGCCAATGCAGGACATGTACAGCAAGATCCGCAAGGTGGCGCCTACCGACTCCAACGTGCTGATCCAGGGCGAGTCGGGTACTGGTAAAGAGCTGGTGGCCCGCGCCCTGCACAACCTGTCGCGCCGAGCCAAGGCACCGATGATCTCGGTGAACTGCGCAGCCATCCCCGAGACACTGATCGAGTCCGAACTGTTCGGCCACGAAAAAGGCGCGTTCACGGGCGCCAGCGCCGGGCGTGCGGGCCTGGTAGAAGCCGCCGACGGCGGCACGCTGTTCCTCGACGAAATCGGCGAATTGCCGCTGGAAGCCCAGGCCCGCCTGCTGCGCGTGCTGCAGGAAGGCGAGATTCGCCGGGTGGGTTCGGTGCAATCGCAAAAGGTTGATGTGCGCCTGATCGCCGCGACCCACCGCGACCTGAAGAACCTGGCCAAGGCCGGCCAGTTCCGCGAGGACCTTTACTACCGCCTGCACGTGATCGCCCTGAAACTGCCTGCCCTGCGCGAGCGCGGCAGCGACGTCAACGAGATCGCCAGCGCCTTCCTCGCCCGCCAGAGTGCGCGCATCGGCCGCGACGACCTGCACTTCTCGGCCGAAGCCGAGCAGGCCATTCGTCATTACAGCTGGCCGGGTAACGTACGTGAGCTGGAAAACGCCGTGGAGCGCGCGGTGATCCTCAGCGAGAGCGCAGAAATTTCTGCCGAGCTGCTGGGCATCGACATCGAGCTGAGCGACCTGGAGGAGGACGAGATCCTCAACAACGCCCTGGTGGTGGCCAGTGCTGCCAATGCCAGCCACGAGCCGACCGAGGACCTGTCGCTGGAAGACTACTTCCAGCACTTCGTGCTCGAGCACCAGGACCACATGACCGAAACCGAACTGGCACGCAAGCTAGGCGTCAGCCGCAAGTGCCTGTGGGAACGCCGTCAACGCCTGGGCATTCCACGGCGCAAGAGCAACGCTACCAGCGAGTAATTCACCCTGCCCAGGGTTCGCCGCAGCAAGTGCGGCGCCAGGGAGATCGAGCGCCGCCCGCGCGGCGCATCGCCGGCAAGCCAGCTCCCACATCTGTTTCGGGCCAATCAGTCCTGATCCATTGGCGCGCGGTCCCTTGTTTGTACCCTTCGATATCGCGTCGTGCTCCAAGGTGGTCGCGCGCCAATGGCACAGGTATAACTGGCCCGAAACAAATGTGGGAGCTGGCTTGCCGGCGATGCGCCGCGCGGGCGGCGCTCGATCTCACAGGCGCTGAACGGGGTGTGGCGAACACATCGGCCCGGAAACACCCCAGGTAACACATCAGTTCCCCCAAAAATCTGTTACCCAACCTTTCCGCCGTAACAGTTCCCGAGGCGTACGGTAACGAAATCGCCCTGTTTTCAGCCCGCAGAATTTTGCCAAAACCGCTCAACCCCTTGATTTTACTGGGTTTCGAAAAGTTGGCACGGCACCTGCTATATGCTTAGTACAAAAACAATAACAAGCACTGCAACCTAAAATAAGAACAAGACGAAACGGCTCACGCACAATAAAAACAAGACGGCGGAGGCGCAGCTAACTGATTCTTTTGGAGAGGATGCGTGTTTGGGGCTTGCCCCACGACCAGGCAGAGAACAACAAAAACTGCACTAAAAAGCAGCGCCTGAACTGGTTGGATCGACAGATCAACGTGACATCAGCGGCCAAAGCAATCCGTTTGCTCTTAACCCCTGGATTGGGGGTCGTTCACAAGCTTCGAGATTTGTGGACAGGGCACTCAACAAAAACAAAAAGCCCAGCAAAAAAATAATAAGAGCACGCAACGACTTCTTGGGGAGCTTAGGCTCCCCTTGTCGTTTCTACCCTTCTGGCAGGCATCCTGCTACCCGCCTACACCATTCCCCGAGTAAATGCTAGAATCCCCGCCCATCATGCGGCCATTCTCCTATTCTTGGCCGAACATTCCTTCACACAGTGCATCCCATGCTGAAGAAGCTGTTCCAGTCTTTCCGCCCGCCCGTACCGGGCCCGCACCACAGGCGCACCACGCCTGAGGTGATCAACAAGAGCCAGCACTCGCTGCAGCGCCACCAGTTCAGCCGCCACGCGGTGAACATCGTGGAACGCCTGCAAAGCGCCGGCTACCAGGCTTACCTGGTCGGTGGCTGTGTCCGCGACCTGATGCTGGGCATCACGCCGAAGGACTTCGACGTCGCCACCAGCGCCACCCCCGAACAGGTCCGTGCCGAGTTCCGTAACGCGCGCATCATTGGTCGCCGCTTCAAGCTGGTTCACGTGCATTTCGGCCGTGAGATCATCGAAGTCGCCACCTTCCGTGCTCCCCACTCGGAAGACGATCAGGGCGACAGCCACCGTTCGTCGCACAATTCCAGTGGCCGCATCCTGCGTGACAACGTGTACGGCACCCTGGAAGAAGACGCGCAACGTCGCGACTTCACCATCAATGCCCTGTACTACGATCCGGTGAGCGAGCGTATTCTCGATTACGCCAACGGTGTGCACGATGTACGCAACCGCCTGCTGCGGCTGATCGGCGACCCGACCCACCGCTACCAGGAAGACCCGGTGCGCATGCTGCGCGCGGTGCGTTTCGCCGCCAAGCTGGACTTCGGTATCGAAAAGCACACGGTCCAGCCGATCCGCGAACTGGCCCCGCTGCTGCGCGAGATCCCGCCGGCACGGCTGTTCGAGGAATGCCTCAAGCTGTTCCTCTCCGGCCAAGGCGCCATCGCCTTCGAAATGCTGGTCGACCTGCAACTGTTCGAGCCATTGTTCCCGGCCAGCGCACACGCCCTGGACGAGCGCCCGACCTACGCCCACACACTGATCAGCCAGGCGTTGCAAAACACCGACCTGCGCGTGAAGCAGGGCAAACCGGTAACCCCGGCGTTCCTGTTCGCCGCGCTACTGTGGCCAGCCCTGCCGGCCCGCGTGCTGCACCTGCAGAACCAGGGCGTGCCGCCGATTCCGGCCATGAACGGCGCGGCCCACGACCTGATCGCCGAGCAATGCGCGCGCATCGCCATTCCCAAGCGCTTCACTCTACCGATCCGCGAGATCTGGGACATGCAGGAGCGTCTGCCACGGCGCAGCGGCAAACGCGCCGACCTGCTGCTGGACAACCCACGCTTCCGCGCCGGTTACGACTTCCTGCTGCTGCGTGAAAGCGCCGGGGAAGAGACCGACGATCTCGGCCAGTGGTGGACCGACTACCAGGATGCCAACGACAGCGAGCGCCGCGAGATGATCCGCGAGCTGGGCAGCCGTGACGAAGGTGCCGGCCCGCGCAAACGCAAACGCAGCGCCAGCAAACGCAAGCGCGGTGGCGACGAGGCGCCCGAGTGAAGACTCGCGCCTACGTCGGCCTGGGCAGCAACCTGGACGCACCTGCCGAGCAACTGCGCAGCGCCTTGCAGGCGCTGGACCAGGTCGAGCAGACCCGCCTGGTGGCGGCTTCGGCCCTGTACACCAGCGATTCGCTGCTGCCCGGTCAACCGCGTTACACCAACGCTGTCGCCGCCCTGGACACCGCACTGCCGCCACTGGCGCTGCTCGATGCGCTGCAAGCCATCGAGAACGGCCAGGGCCGCGTGCGCAATGAGCGCTGGGGCCCGCGCACGCTGGACCTGGACATCCTGCTGTTTGGTGACCAGGTACTCGACGAGCCACGCCTTAAAGTGCCGCATTACCATATGCATGCCCGGCCTTTCGTGCTGTACCCACTGGCCGAACTGGTGCCGGACGATTTCCACCTGGCCGATGGCCGCGCCCTTGCGCAACTGCTCGACGACTGCCCGTTCGTCGGCCTTGAACGCCTGTAAACCGGGCGTTCCAGCCTTGCCCGCTGGCACGGTAACGCCAGTAACACCCTGATCGTAACAATGCGGTAACAGGGTGATTGACTTCCCCCACCTCGCTCACGACTATAGGCGTCCCGTGTGGCACCAAAGTGCCGCATACCCGTATTTAGGCCCGGACGGACCTGTGCCCGAACATCACGCGCGATGATGTGCCGCTCCGGAAGATGACTACACGCGTTGAATGCAGTCGTTTTTTACAGCGCCTGAACGAGGATTTTCCGACATGCCTGAAGTAACCCTTACCACCCTCAATGGCCTCAAGGCCAAGGGTGAAAAAATCACCATGCTGACCTGCTATGACGCGACCTTCGCCAAGGCCGCCAGCCAGGCCGGTATCGAAGTGTTGCTGGTTGGCGACTCGCTGGGGATGGTCCTGCAGGGCCACGACAGCACCCTGCCGGTGACCACGGCGGACATGGCCTACCACACCGCCAGCGTCAAACGCGGCAACGACGGCGCGCTGATCCTCGCCGACCTGCCGTTCATGGCCCACGCCACCCCGGAGCAAGCCTTTGCCAACAGCGCCACGCTGATGCAGGCCGGCGCCCACATGGTCAAGATCGAAGGCGCCGCCTGGCTGGCCGAAACCATCCGTCTGCTGGCTGAGCGCGGCGTGCCGGTATGTGCGCACATGGGCCTGACCCCGCAGACCGTCAATGTGCTGGGCGGCTACAAGGTGCAAGGCCGCCAGGAAGCCCAGGCCCGGCAGATGCGCGCCGACGCCATTGCCCTGGAACAGGCCGGCGCGGCCATGCTGCTGCTCGAATGCGTGCCCAGCGAACTGGCGGCAGAGATTACCAATGCCGTGGGCATTCCGGTGATCGGCATTGGCGCCGGCAGCGCCACCGATGGCCAGGTGCTGGTGCTGCACGACATGCTCGGCCTGTCGCTGACCGGCCGGGTGCCGAAGTTCGTGAAGAACTTCATGCAAGGCCAGCCCGATATCCACAGCGCCCTCGTCGCTTACGTCGAGGCGGTCAAGCAGGTCAGCTTCCCAGGTAGCGAACACGGGTTCAGTGCATGAATACAGTCAAGACCGTCCGCGAACTGCGCGCCGCCGTCGCCCGTGCTCGCGGTGAAGGCAAGCGCATCGGCTTCGTGCCGACCATGGGCAACCTGCACAGCGGCCACGCGGCCCTGGTAACAAAGGCTGCGCAGCGCGCCGATTTCGTGGTGGCCAGCATCTTCGTCAACCCGCTGCAGTTCGGCGCCAACGAAGACCTCGACAAGTACCCGCGCACCCTGGCCGCAGACCAGGAGCGCCTGCTGCAGGCCGGCTGCAACCTGCTGTTTGCCCCCAGCGCCGAAGAGATGTACCCCGACGGCATGAGCGTGCAAACCCGCGTCAGCGTGCCCCACCTCTCCGAAGGCCTGTGCGGCGCCAGCCGGCCCGGGCATTTCGAAGGTGTTGCCACCGTGGTCAGCAAGCTGTTCAACATGGTCCAGCCTGACCTTGCCGTGTTCGGTGAGAAGGACTTCCAGCAGCTGGCGGTGATCCGCGCCATGGTGCGCGACCTGAACATGCCGGTTCAGATCATTGGCGAGCCCACTGTGCGCGCCGAAGATGGCCTGGCGCTGTCGTCGCGCAATGGCTACCTCACGCCGGAGCAGCGTGTGACTGCGCCGGTGTTGTACCGTACGTTGCAGTACATTGCAGCGGCCATCGGCCGTGGCCAACGGGACTTTGCCGCGCTGGTCGCTGATGGGCAGGCGCAGTTGAGTGCGGCGGGGTTGCGCACGGATTATCTGGAAGTGCGCCATGCCGTGAGCCTGCGCCCGGCAGTGATCGATGACCGCGACCTGGTGGTGATTGCGGCGGCGTACCTGGGTAACACGCGGTTGATCGACAACCTTTACCTGCATGTGGAAGAAAAAACTGCGTAACAGTAAGGGGCTGCTTTGCAGCCCATTCGCGGGCATGCCCGCTCCCACAGGCGCTCCCAAAATCACCTTGCCATACCCATTCCCAGTGCGTGGCCTTTGCCTATAATGATGCCAGCCTGAACCCGGCAATGACTGCCGTGTCCAAGGCATCACCACGCACCAAGGGAACCCCGCGCAATGGCGTATTACCGTACTCCCCACGATGTGACGGCCCTGCCCGCCTGGCAGGCGCTTCAGCAACACCGCGACGCCATGCAAGGCTTCAGCATGCGCGAAGCCTTCGCCGCCGATGCCCAACGCTTCGACCAGTTCTCCCTGAGCTGCTGCGGCCTGTTCCTCGACTACTCGAAAAACCTGATCACCGAACAAAGCCGCGACCTGCTGGTGAACCTGGCCAACGAAGTGGGCCTGCAAGACGCCATCAAGTCGATGTTCAGCGGCGAAATCATCAACGCCTCCGAAGGCCGCCCTGTGCTGCACACCGCCCTGCGCCGGCCGGTGGGCGACAAGCTGAGCGTCAACGGCGTGAACGTCATGCCGGAAGTACACAAGGTACTCAACCAGATCACCGAACTGGTTGGCCGCATCCACGACGGCCTGTGGCGCGGCTACAGCGAAAAGCCGATCACCGACGTGGTCAACATCGGCATCGGGGGCTCGTTCCTTGGCCCTGAGCTGGTTTCCGAGGCGCTGCTGCCCTATGCCCAACGTGGCGTACGCTGCCACTACCTGGCGAACATCGACGGCAGTGAGTTCCACGAGCTGTCGGCCAACCTGCGCGCCGAAACCACCCTGTTCATCGTCTCGTCGAAGTCGTTCAACACCCTCGAGACCCTGAAAAACGCCATGGCCGCGCGCACCTGGTACCTGGCCCAGGGCGGCTCGGAAGCCGAGCTGTACCGCCATTTCATCGCGGTTTCCAGCAACAAGGCCGCCGCCGTGGCCTTTGGTATTCGCGAAGAGAACATCTTCCCGATGTGGGACTGGGTCGGTGGGCGCTATTCGCTGTGGTCGGCCATCGGCCTGCCCATCGCCCTGGCCATCGGCACAGCCAACTTCAAGGAACTGCTGTCCGGTGCCCACACCATGGACCAGCACTTCCAGACCGCGCCGTTCGACAAGAACATGCCGGTGCTGCTGGCCCTGCTGGGCGTGTGGTATGGCAACTTCTGGGGCGCGAACAGCCACGCGATCCTGCCGTACGACCACTACCTGCGCAACATCACCAAGCACCTGCAGCAACTGGACATGGAGTCCAACGGCAAGAGCGTGCTACAGGACGGCACCCCGGTGAAAACCGATACCGGCCCGGTGATCTGGGGCGGGGTTGGCTGTAACGGCCAGCATGCCTACCACCAGTTGCTGCACCAGGGCACCCAGCTGATTCCGGCCGACTTCATCGTGCCGGTAGTGAGCTTCAACCCGGTGGCCGACCACCACCAGTGGCTGTACGCCAACTGCCTGTCGCAGAGCCAGGCGCTGATGCAGGGAAAGACCCGTGAAGAAGCCGAGGCCGAACTGCGCAGCAAAGGCCTGAACGAAGCGGACATCGAGAAGCTGGCCCCGCACAAGGTGATCCCGGGCAACCGCCCGAGCAACACCCTGGTAGTGGAGCGCATCAGCCCACGCCGCCTGGGCGCGCTGGTAGCGATGTACGAGCACAAAGTGTTCGTGCAAAGCGTGATCTGGGGCATCAACGCCTTTGACCAGTGGGGCGTGGAGTTGGGTAAAGAGCTGGGCAAGGGCGTTTACCAACGCCTGGTCGGCACCCTGGAAGACAGCGCCGAAGACGGCTCCACCCAAGGCCTGATCAACTACTTCCGCGGCCGTCACCGCGGGTGATCCAACGCCTGTACGGGCCTTTTCGCGGGTAAACCCGCTCCCACAGGTACTGCACAAATTCCAAGCATTGTGCGGTCCCTGTGGGAGCGGGTTCACCCGCGAAGAGGCCAGCACAGGTTGAACACCGCTCCCAGCTACACTGTCCTATCGAATAGCCGTTGCAGTCCATCGCCCCTTACAAGAGCAGGACCACCCGCCATGTTCGATATCCGCAATTACCCCCAGGCCCTGGCCGTCAGCCAGTCTGCCACCCTCACCCCCGACGACTACCGCCGCCTCTACCGCCAGTCGGTCGACGACCCTGACACCTTCTGGGCCGAACAAGCCAAACGGCTGGACTGGATCAAGCCCTGGTCGAGCGTGCAGCAGTGCGACCTGAACACCGGCAAGGCCCGCTGGTTCGACGGTGCGCAACTCAACGTCAGCTACAACTGCATCGACCGCCACCTGGCCCAGCGCGGCGAGCAGACCGCCCTGCTGTGGGAAGGCGACGACCCCAATGACTCCAAGGCCATCAGCTACCGCGAACTGCACCGCCAGGTGTGCCGCCTGGCTAATGCGATGAAAGCGCGCGGCGTGAAAAAAGGCGACCGGGTATGCATCTACATGCCGATGATTCCCGAAGCCGCCTTCGCCATGCTCGCCTGCACCCGCATCGGTGCCATCCACTCGGTGGTGTTCGGCGGCTTCTCCCCCGACGCCCTGCGTGACCGCATACTCGACGCCGACTGCCGCACCGTGATCACCGCCGATGAAGGCGTGCGCGGTGGCAAGCGCATCCCGCTGAAGCAGAACGTCGACAAGGCCCTGGCCAGCTGCCCGGCGGTCAGCAGTGTATTCGTGGTGCGCCGAACCGGTGGCGATGTGGCCTGGGCCGAAGGCCGCGACCTCTGGTACCACGAGGCAACCGACAACGCCGGCGACGACTGCATCCCCGAACCGATGCAGGCCGAAGACCCGCTGTTCATCCTCTACACCTCGGGCAGCACCGGCAAACCCAAAGGCGTGCTGCACACCACCGCCGGCTACCTGCTGCAGGCGACCATGACCTTCAAGGTGGTGTTCGATTACCGCGACGGCGAGGTGTTCTGGTGCACCGCCGACGTCGGCTGGGTCACCGGCCACAGCTACATCGTCTATGGCCCGCTGGCCAATGGCGCAATCTCGCTGATGTTCGAAGGCGTGCCCAACTACCCGGACACCTCGCGCTTCTGGCAAGTGGTGGACAAGCATCAGGTGAACATCTTCTACACCGCCCCAACCGCCCTGCGCGCCCTGATGCGCGAGGGTTCTGCACCGCTGCAAGGCACCTCGCGCAAAAGCCTGCGCCTGCTGGGCAGCGTCGGCGAGCCGATCAACCCCGAAGCCTGGGAATGGTATTTCGAGGAAGTCGGGCAAAAACGCTGCCCCATCGTCGATACCTGGTGGCAGACCGAAACCGGCGGCATCATGCTCACCCCGCTTCCCGGCTCGCAGTCACTCAAGCCCGGTTGCGCCACCCAGCCCATGTTCGGCGTGCAACCGGTACTGCTGGACGAAAAAGGCAAGCTGATCGAAGGCCCCGGCGCCGGCCTGCTGGTGATCAAGGCCAGCTGGCCGGGTCAGATCCGCAGCGTCTATGGCGACCACCAGCGCATGGTCGACACCTACTTCAAGCCCATGCCCGGCTACTACTTCACCGGCGACGGTGCCCGCCGCGATGCCGATGGCGACTACTGGATCACCGGGCGTATCGACGATGTGATCAACGTGTCCGGACACCGCATCGGCACCGCCGAGGTGGAAAGCGCGCTGGTATTGCATGACAGCGTCGCCGAAGCAGCGGTGGTCGGTTACCCCCACGACCTCAAGGGCCAGGGCGTCTACGCCTTCGTCACGACCATGAACGGCGTGACCCCGGACGATGCGCTCAAGGCCGAACTGCTGGCCCTGGTCAGCAAGGAAATCGGCAGTTTCGCCAAGCCCGAACTGATTCAGTGGGCCCCGGCGCTGCCCAAGACCCGCTCAGGCAAGATCATGCGGCGTATACTGCGCAAAATCGCCTGCAACGAGCTGGACAACCTTGGCGATACTTCGACCCTGGCCGACCCCAGTGTGGTACAGGGCCTGATTGATAAACGCCTCAACCAGTAACCGGTGGCCACTGTCCATGGCCACCCTGAACCTCAGGTCGCCATGGAAGCCCTCCGCCGCCGTATCGAAACCCAGGTCATGAGCCTCACCGGGCTGGCCCTCGGCCAGCTCGACCTGGAATCGCCCAAGGGCGACCCCGGCCTGTTCGGCCCGCACAGCATCAGCTGGCGGGTACATGGCGACTTCCCGAGCATGCTGGTGGGCGGCATCAGCGCACTGATGCTGCAGTTGCTGCACCCGCTGGCCTTGGCCGGCGTGTGGGACCACTCCAATTTCCGTGAGGACCTGCTCGGCCGCCTGCGCCGCACCAGCCAGTTCATCTCCGGTACTACATTTGGCGCCACCGGCGACGCCGAGTGGCTGATCGACAAGGTGCGCACCATTCACCTGCAGGTTACCGGCACCGCCCCGGACGGTCGCCCCTATGCCGCCAGCGACCCGGACCTGCTGACCTGGGTGCATGTGGCGGAGGTCAGCAGTTTCCTCGCCGCCCACTTGCGTTACCGCAACCCGCACCTGCCGCGCGCCGAGCAGGATGCCTACTACAGCGAAATCGCCCTGATCGCCGAACGCCTTGGCGCCCGTGACGTGCCACGTTCGTGCCAGCAGGTCGAAGACTACCTGCAACGCATGCGTGCGCAGCTGCACTGCGATACGCGCAGCCATGAGGTGATACAGATCCTGCTCGACGCCCCTGCCCCCAGCCGCCTGGCACAGCCGGTAGGCAAGCTGATGCTGCACGCCGGCATCGACCTGCTGCCGGGCTGGGCCCAGGCCATGCTCGGCCTGCAGCACGGCCCCTTGCAACAGCGCCTGATCCGCCTGGGCCTGAAACGCACCGCACCTGTGCTGCGCTGGGCAATGCGCGACGGCTCGGCGCATCGGGCCAAGCGGCGCATGGGCATCGAGTGAGGGCAAATGGTCGCCCCTGCGGAACTGATTTAACGTGCCATACTCCAAGCACTCCTGCTTAGACAGACGAAGCGACACATGTACAAAGGATTGACTCGCGCCGCTGGCGCAATCGTGGCCCTCGTAGCCCTCTACAGCCTGCTCGGCTTTCTCGTTCTTCCCGGTGTCGCGCTGCGCATCGCCAACCAGCAGTTGGCACAGTACGCGACCATGCCGGCCCACCTCGAGCGGATCGAACTCAACCCCTTCAGCCTCGAGCTGACGCTGTGGGGCCTGCAGATCGGCGAGCCGGGCAAGGAGCAGGTCGGTTTCGAGCGGTTGTACGCCAACCTCTCGCTCGACAGCCTGTGGACCAAAGCCCTGCATCTGGAAGCCGTGGAACTCGAGAAGCCACGCAACGAGGTGCTGTTCGCCAAGGACGGTACCCTCAACCTGACCAGGTTGTTCAAGCTGCCTGCCAGTGAAGCGAAACCCGACGAGCCGCCCAGCGACCCGTTCCCGCTACGCGTTGGCAGCATCAAGCTCATCGATGGCTACCTGCACTTCGAGGACCAGCGCCCCAGCGAGCCCATCGAGTTCCTCTACGACAACATGAACCTGGAGCTGAAAAACCTCAGCACCCTGCCCAACGACAATGCCGACATGACGCTGGTGGCCAACGGCCCCAACGGTGGCCGGGTCGACTGGAAAGGCACCTTGAGCCTGTCGCCGATCGCCTCCGAAGGCACCCTGAAAGTTACCGACGCCAAGATGAAGCTGTTCTGGCCCTACGTGCGCGATGCGCTGCCACTGGTGCTGGAAGACGGCGTGGTCAGCCTCGATACGCATTACAAGCTCAACCTCGCCAAACAGACCGAACTGCTGCTGGATAACGCCTCCCTGCGCATCGCGCCATTCGCCATCAAGGCACCGGACGGTCGCCCGTTGGCGCGCCTGGCCAGCCTGGAGGTGAGCGAAACCTCCGTAGACCTGGTCAAACAACTGGTCAGCGTGGGCAAGATCCGCAGCGAAAAACTGGAAACCTGGGCGGCACTGGAAAAAGACGGCCAGCTCGACTGGCAGAAGCTGTTCGCCAGCCAACCGGCCAAGGCCACGCCTAAGGAAAAGGCCGAGCCTGCCGCCGCCGAGCCTACGCCTGAAGAGAAAGCCGCCAAGGAGCCTGGCAAGCCGTGGCAAGTGCTGCTCAAGGACGTGCAATTGCGCAACTACCTGGTGCACCTGGCAGACCGCAGCCAGAAAGAACCGGTCGCCTTGGACATCGGCCCGCTCAACGCTGACCTGCAGGGTTTCGACAGCCTCAACCAGTCGCCCTTCACGCTCAAGCTCGATACCGGCGTAGGCAAGCAAGGCAAGCTGCAGGCGGCTGGCCAGGTCAACCTGGCGCCGATATGGGCCAAGCTGGATGTGAGCACCCGCGACATCGACCTGCGTGTAGCCCAGGCCTACATCAACCCGTTCATCCTGTTGGAGCTGCGCAGCGGCATGCTCGCCAGCGACCTCAAGGTCGACCTGAAGAACACCGCGCCGCTGGCTTTCAACGTGACCGGCAAGGCGCAGGTCAACCAGTTGCATACCCTCGACACCATCAAGAGCCGCGACTTCGTCAAATGGCAGCAGGTAAATGTCGACGGCTTGTCCTACGTGCACGGCGATGCACTGTCGATCGACAAGGTGACCCTGCTCCAGCCCTATGCGCGTTTCATCATCAACGAAGACCGCACCACCAACATCAATGACCTGCTGATCCCGCAACCGGCCGGCGCCCCGGCGAGCAGCCAGGCCAAACCGGCCTCGGCCAGCAGCGAGAAGCCGCTGGGCATCCACATCGGGCAGATCGACATCAAAGACGGTTCGGCCAACTTTGCCGACCTGTCGCTCACCCCCAACTTCGCCACGGCCGCCCAGCAGTTGAACGGCCAGATCGGCACCATCGACAACCGCAAGCCACTGCCGGCCAAGGTTGACGTCAAGGGCAAGGTCGACCGTTACGCGCCGGTCACCATCAAGGGTGCACTCAACCCGTTCAACCCATTGGCCAGCCTGGACATCGCCACCAGCTTCAAGCGCGTCGAGCTGACCACGTTGACGCCCTACTCCGGCAAATTTGCCGGTTTCCGTATCCGCAAGGGCCGGCTCAACCTCGACCTGCACTACCTGATTACCAACGGCCAACTCAAGGCCGAGAACAAGGTAGTGGTGGAGCAACTGCAACTGGGCGAGAAAGTCGACAGCCCGGACGCGGTCGACCTACCGATCCGCCTGGCGGTGGCACTGCTGAAGGACACCGAGGGCAAGATCTCGATCGAGCTGCCGGTAACCGGCGACCTCAACAACCCACAATTCAGCGTGATGCCGATTGTGTGGCAAACCCTGCGCAACCTGGTGCTGCGCGCGGCGCAGGCACCGTTCAAGTTCATTGGCGGGCTGATTACCGGCGGTGGCTCGCAAGACCTGGGTAACGTGGCCTTTGCCCCGGGCTCCAGCGAACTCACCGGCGATGCCCAGTCGTCACTGGACAAACTGGCGGCGGCGCTGAAAGAGCGCCCCGAACTACGCCTGGAAATCGAAGGCACCAGCGCCCAGGCCAGCGACGGCCCACTGATCGCCCAGCAACGCCTGGAGCGTGAGTACCAGTCCACCTGGTACAAGATCCTGCAGCGCCGCGGTGACAAGGTGCCGGCCAATGCCTCGATGCTGGTAGTCGACGACAGCGACAAGCCGGCAATGCTGGAAGGCATCTACCGCACGCGCCTGAAGCAGCAGCCGCCAGCCGAATGGGAGCAACTGGGCCGCGACGAACGCACCACCAAGCTACGCGAGGCGGTGATCAAGTCGTGGGCCGAAAGCACTGCCCTGCTGCGTACACTGGGCCAGGAGCGGGCCAGCAGCATCAAGGATTACCTGGTGGACAAGGGCAAGCTGGAGGATGACCGGGTGTATTTCATCGATACCAGCCTGGGCCAGCCTGAAAGCGATGGCCGGGTGGTGACGCCGATGCATCTGGATGCCGAGTAAGCAGCTGGCCTGAACGCGCACTTGTGGGAGCGGCCTTGTGTCGCGAAAGGGCCGCAAAGCGGCCCCAGGGTACTGTGCACCAAGGCTGAAATCCTGGGGCCGCTGCGCGGCCCTTTCGCGACACAAGGCCGCTCCCACAAAAGGCGCCGCTCAACCAACAATCAGACCAACCGCTGCCCCGACACCGCCGGGTGATACAGCGGCTGCACCTTGTTCCCCGCCGGGTCCAGCAGGTGGAAGCTGCGCGCCCCGTCACCATGGTTGAACGGCCTGTCCAGCAAGGTCACGCCATGGGCCTTAAAGTACTGGTACCAGGCCTCCAGCTCCTCCACGCTGTCCACAATGAACCCGTAGTGGTCCAGAGTCTGCAAACCGTTGGCCGCCCCCGCCCCACGCCCCAGCGAAAGGTTGTCGTTGCCGCAGGTGAGGTACACCAGGTCTTCGTTGGCGCGGTTCAGCACTTCCATGCCCAGCACATCGACGTAGAAGCGTTCGCACTCCTCCAGGTTGGGTACCAGCAGGGCAATATGGCGCAGGCCATTCAGGCGGCCGGGACGTGCAGGCAATTCAGACATTGGCGAGGCTCCATTTTTGTATACAATTCATAATCGAATTTAAAACAAAAGGAGCGACTTGTGTATAGCCTGTTCATCAAGACCCGTGTAAAGCCCGGTTGTGCGAAGGAGTTCTTGGCAGCGATCAAGGTCAATGCCGCCGCGTCCGTTGCCAGCGAGCCAGGCTGCCTGGTGTTCGATGTGTCTCAGGACCGGGTCGACCCGGAGCTGATCTACCTGTACGAAATCTACCGCGACGATGCCGCGTATGAAGCCCATACCCAGACTGCGCACTTTCGCGACAGCCGCCCACTGGTAGAACCGCTGATCCTGGAGCAGGAATGCTTCGAGAGCGATGTAATCGCGCGCAACCCGGTGTACTGAGCGCCAAAAGCAAAGCCCTGGCACAGGGCCAGGGCTTCGGTAGAGGTGGCCAAATCCTTATGGCCGACGGGACATCCCTTATTCGGACTTCAGGCCATCAGCCGAGACGGCCTGAACGCCTTTGATTTTCTTGGCGATAGCGACTGCCATCTCTTTCTGTGAATCGGTAACAGCAACATCGGACGACAGCGACACTACGCCTTTGTTGGTTTCAACCTTGATGTCGCTGCCTGGCACGCCTTTCTCAGTCATCAGGTCAGCTTTGACCTTGGTGGTGATCCAGGTATCAGAGGTAGCTTCCTTGGCTTTGGTCACCTCACCGGCCGCCAGCGTCATGGGGGCCTGGGTGGACTGTTGGGCGAATGCCGCGTTAGCCATGGTCAGGGTCAGAGCGGTAGCAGTAGCGGCAGCAATGGCGAACTTCTTCATGTGGGTCACTCCTGTTTTTCGAAAGGTCTGCGCCGTATGTCCTGGCGGCAGGTATGAAGGTAGTTGCATGTGCTGTGCCAGCTTTGAGACTTCTATTTAATCCTTATAAATCAATTAGTTAGCACACAGCCATCATTTGCGTGGTCGTGCATTTTGCAATCTGCGCGGTAAACCTGCATGCAAGATGCAAGTCCGCAAAAGGTTCCCGCCACCCATGAAAAAAGGGCCCCGAAGGGCCCTTTCTCTGTTGCGGTGCAGTCGCTTAAACGCCCGAGGCCTTGGCCGCGGCAACGTCTTTGATCGACAGCTTGATACGGCCGCGGTTGTCCACGTCCAGTACCAGCACTTCAACTTCCTGGCCTTCTTTCAGGATGTCGGTGACTTTCTCGACGCGAGCATCGCTCAGCATGGAGATGTGCACCAGGCCATCCTTGCCAGGCAGGATGTTCACGAAGGCGCCGAAGTCGACGATACGCTCAACCTTACCCACGTAGATCTTGCCGATTTCGGCCTCGGCGGTGATGCCCAGGATGCGCTGCTTGGCAGCCTCTGCCGCTTCCTTGGTTTCGCCGAAGATCTTGATCGAGCCGTCGTCTTCGATATCGATCGAAGCCTTGGTCTCTTCACAGATGGCACGGATGGTGGCGCCGCCTTTACCGATGACGTCACGGATCTTGTCGGTGTCGATCTTCATCGCGATCATGGTCGGGGCGTTGGCCGACAGTTCGGTACGCGACTGACCAATGATCTGGTTCATCTGGCCGAGGATGTTCAGGCGCGCTTCCAGGGCTTGGCCCAGGGCGATTTCCATGATCTCTTCGGTGATGCCGTTGATCTTGATGTCCATCTGCAGCGCGGTAACACCTTTGGCGGTACCGGCTACCTTGAAGTCCATGTCGCCCAGGTGGTCTTCGTCACCCAGGATGTCGGTCAGAACGGCAAACTTCTCGCCTTCCTTGACCAGGCCCATGGCGATACCGGCAACCGGAGCCTTCATTGGCACACCGGCGTCCATCAGGGCCAGGGATGCACCGCAGACCGAAGCCATGGAGCTGGAACCGTTGGATTCGGTGATTTCCGAAACCACGCGAATGGTGTACGGGAACACGTCAGCAGCCGGCAGCATGGCCTGGACCGAACGGCGGGCCAGACGGCCGTGGCCGATTTCGCGACGGCCAGCACCGCCCATACGGCCACACTCGCCCACCGAGAACGGCGGGAAGTTGTAGTGCAGCATGAAGGGGTCTTTCTTCTCGCCTTCGAGGGTGTCCAGCAGCTGGGCGTCACGGGCAGTACCCAGGGTCGCAACGACCAGAGCCTGGGTTTCGCCACGGGTGAACAGCGCCGAACCGTGGGTCTTCGGCAGAACACCTACTTCGATGTTCAGCGGGCGAACGGTCTTGGTGTCGCGGCCGTCGATACGTGGCTTGCCGTTTACGATGTTTTCGCGAACGGTGCGGTATTCTATTTCGCCGAAGATTTCTTTGACTTCGGCAGCCGATGGCTGGCCTTCTTCACCGGAGAACTTGGCGATGGCCTGATCACGCAGCTCGCCCAGGCGCGCATAGCGGTCAGCCTTGACGGTGATGGTGTAGCCCTGCGAAACGCCCTCGCCGAATTCGGCGCGGATGGCGTTGAACAGCTCGGTGTTGGCAACGGCTGGTTTCCAGTCCCAGGTAGGCTTGGCAGCTTCGGCGGCCAGCTCTTTGACAGCCTGGATAACGGCCTGGAATTCGTCGTGGGCGAACAGTACGGCACCCAGCATCTGGTCTTCGGTCAGCTCTTGGGCTTCCGATTCAACCATCAGTACGGCGTCGGAGGTACCGGCAACGACCATGTCCAGGCTCGAGGCAGCCAGTTGCTCGTAGGTCGGGTTCAGCAGGTAGCCGGTGCTTTCGTGGAAGGCAACGCGGGCGGCGCCGATTGGGCCTTCGAACGGAATACCCGAGATGGCCAGGGCAGCCGAGGTACCGATCATCGCAGCGATGTCCGGGTCGGTCTTCTTGCTGGTGGAAACCACGGTGCAGACGACCTGCACTTCGTTCATGAAGCCTTCCGGGAACAGCGGACGGATCGGACGGTCGATCAGGCGCGAGGTCAGGGTCTCTTTCTCGGAAGGACGGCCTTCACGCTTGAAGAAACCACCTGGGATCTTGCCGGCGGCGTAGGTCTTTTCCTGGTAGTGAACCGACAGCGGGAAGAAACCCTTGCCTGGATCAGCCTGTTTGGCGCCTACCACAGTCACCAGCACGGTGACGTCGTTGTCGACGGTAACCAGCACGGCGCCGGTTGCCTGACGGGCAATACGGCCCGTTTCGAGAGTAACGGTCGACTGACCGAACTGGAATGTCTTGATTACCGGGTTCACGGTTTCCTACCTTTTTCAGTGGCTCTGGGGGAACTGGTTTCTTGCGAATTTGTGGGCAGAACGGGGAATCGGCCCCATTGACCGTCCAGATACAACACGAGGCTGGGAGCCTGGTTGAAGAGCGGAAAACCGCTCCACTTCACCAGGCTGCCAACCTCGGAGATACGCATGGCGTGCCCATAGACAACGCTGCCAGGCAGCGCTGCCACTGCATGAGACACGCCATGCACACCACTGACCAGGCCGCTATTAGCGACGCAGGCCCAGGCGACCGATCAGGGCGCTGTAACGAGTGGTGTCTTTACCCTTCAGGTAGTCCAGCAGCTTACGACGCTGGTTTACCATACGGATCAGGCCACGACGCGAGTGGTGGTCTTTACCGTTGGCCTTGAAGTGGCCTTGCAGCTTGTTGATGTTCGCGGTCAGCAGAGCAACCTGAACTTCCGGGCTACCAGTGTCGCCAGCAGCTTGCTGGTAGTCGGTAACGATTTGAGCTTTTTCTTCAACGCTGAGGGCCATTTGGCTTCTCCTGATAACGGATCCCGCAAGCGGGGTCCAATAGGCCAGGGACAAATCCCTGTATTAATAAAAAAGGTGTGACCGTGCCTACTGACAGCCACCCTTGATTCCGTAGGGTTCGGCCAAAGCCTCACCCTGCGGTTTCGGTCATTCCGACCGAATCAGCCGACGCGGCGCAATACGCCCGTCTTCGCTCACTTCACCGATACCGATGAAGCGCGCATTGTGATCCTGTACCCGGACCATGCCAAATTGTGGCGCGTCCGGCGCGCGTACCGCCTGCCCATGCAGCCAGTAAAACGCACTGTGCTCGGACAGGCTCACCATGGGCCAGTCCTGCAGACCGCTGTCCGAGGGCATCAGGAAGCGATCGAGCGCTTCGTTACCGCCTTCGGCATGGGCCTGTTCAAGCGCTTCGAGCGTGACCGTCTGTGCCAGCGCGAAGGGCCCGGCCTGGGTCCTGCGCAGCTCGGCGACATAGGCACCGCAACCAAGGGCCTCGCCGATATCCTCCACCAGGGTGCGGATATAGGTGCCTTTGCTGCATCCTACGGTCAACCGTGCACGAGTGCCTTCGCACTCCAGCAACTCCAAGCGGTTAATAGTAACAGAACGCGCCTCGCGCTCCACTACCTCTCCTGCACGTGCCAGCTTGTACAACGGCTGGCCGTCACGCTTGAGCGCCGAGTACATCGGCGGTATCTGGCTGATCGGGCCACGAAAACGTGGCAGCACCGCTTCGATGTCGGCACGACCAACGGTCACTTCGCGGGTCAGCAGCACCTCACCTTCAGCATCGCCGGTGTTGGTAGTCTGCCCCATCTGCATGACGGTTTCGTAGCCCTTGTCGGAATCGAGCAGGTACTGCGAAAACTTGGTCGCCTCGCCGAAGCACAGCGGCAGCACGCCGGTTGCCAACGGGTCGAGGCTACCGGTGTGGCCGGCCTTTTCCGCGTTGAGCAGCCAGCGCACCTTTTGCAGGGCGGCGTTGGACGTGAAGCCCAAAGGCTTGTCGAGCAGGATGATGCCGCTGACGTTGCGGCGGATACGTTTGACCTGGGCCACCGCTTACTCCTTGGTGTCCAGCTCGTCGGTATCCTTGTGCAGGCGGTCTTCGGCCACTGCACGCTCGATCAGCGCCGACAGGTGCACACCGCGGCTGACGCTTTCATCGAAGTGGAAGTGCAACTGCGGCACGCTGCGCAGCTGCATCGAGCGGCCCAGGTGCAGACGCAGGAAGCTGGCAGCACTGTTCAGTGCCTTCAACGACTGCTTCACGGCGTCTGGCGTTTCCTCGCCCATGACGGTGATGAACACCTTGGCATGGCCCAGGTCACGGCTGACGTCCACGGCGGTGATGGTGACCAGACCGACACGTGGATCCTTGACTTCGCGACGGATCAGCTCGGCCAGCTCGCGCTGCATCTGATCGCCGATACGTTGGGTACGGCTGTATTCTTTGGCCATTCTTGCTACCTGTAACTTAAAGCGGCAAACGCCCGGTCAGACCAATGCCTGACCGGGCGCTACCTGAAGAGGTGCCGCAAACCGCCCTGTAGCGGGCGTTTGCGGCTAGCTCGCCCTTAGAGGGTACGAGCCACCTGGACTTTCTCGAACACTTCGATCTTGTCACCGACCTTGACGTCGTTGTAGCTCTTGACGCCAATACCGCACTCCATGCCGTTACGCACTTCGGCGGCGTCGTCCTTGAAGCGACGCAGCGATTCCAGCTCGCCTTCGAAGATAACCACGTCTTCGCGCAGTACGCGGATCGGACGGTTACGGTACACGGTACCCTCGATGACCATACAGCCAGCGATGGCGCCGAACTTCGGCGAACGGAACACGTCACGTACTTCGGCGACACCCAGGATGTTCTCGCGAACATCGCTGCCGAGCATGCCGGTCAGGGCCTTCTTGACGTCTTCGATGATGTCGTAGATCACGTTGTAGTAACGCATATCCAGACCTTCCTGCTCGACGATCTTGCGCGCGCCGGCATCGGCACGCACGTTGAAGCCGAACAGTACTGCATTCGAAGCCAGCGCCAGGTTGGCGTCGCTCTCGGTGATACCACCGACGCCGCCACCGATCACACGGACCTGTACTTCGTCGTTGCCCAGAGCGCCGAGCGAACCGTTGAGCGCCTCGAGCGAACCGCGAACATCGGTCTTGAGGACGATGTTGAGGGTTTTCTTCTCGGCCTGGCCCATGTTCTCGAAGATGTTTTCCAGCTTGCCGGCGTGAGCACGGGCCAGCTTGACCTCGCGGTACTTGCCTTGACGGAACAGGGCAACTTCGCGGGCTTTCTTCTCGTCGGCCACTACCGACAGCTCGTCACCGGCTTCCGGCGTGCCATCCAGGCCGAGGATCTCGACCGGGATCGACGGGCCAGCTTCCTTCACAGGCTTGCCGTTCTCGTCGAGCATGGCGCGAACACGGCCATAGTTGGAGCCACACAGCACCATGTCGCCCTGACGCAGCGTACCGTCCTGGACCAGGATGGTAGCAACCGGACCACGGCCCTTGTCGAGGCGCGATTCAACCACGACACCACGGCCTGGGGCGGTCGGCGTAGCGGTCAGTTCGAGAACCTCGGCTTGCAGCAGGACGGCTTCGAGCAGTTCGTCGACACCGGTACCCATCTTCGCCGAAACCTTGACGAACGGCGTGTCACCACCCCATTCCTCGGAGGTCACGCCTTCGACGGACAGTTCGTTGCGGATGCGATCGAGGTCAGCACCTGGCTTGTCGATCTTGTTCACCGCGACCACCAGCGGAACGCCAGCTGCCTTGGCATGCTGAACGGCCTCGCGGGTTTGCGGCATCACGCCGTCGTCCGCCGCCACCACCAGGATGACGATGTCGGTCGCCTTGGCACCACGTGCACGCATCTGAGTGAAAGCTGCGTGGCCCGGGGTGTCGAGGAAGGTGACCATGCCGCGGTCGGTTTCGACGTGGTAGGCACCGATGTGCTGGGTGATACCACCGGCTTCGCCAGCGGCAACCTTGGCACGACGGATGTAGTCGAGCAGCGAGGTCTTACCATGGTCAACGTGACCCATGACAGTTACCACCGGCGCACGCGACTCGGACTGGCCTTCGAATTTCAGCGATTCGGCCAGGGAGTCTTCCAGGGCGCTATCGCTGACCAGGGTGACCTTGTGGCCCAGCTCTTCTGCGATCAGCTGAGCGGTTTCCTGGTCGAGTACCTGGTTGATGGTAACCGGGGTGCCCATCTTGAACATGAACTTGACAACTTCAGCGCCCTTGACGGACATCTGGTTGGCCAGTTCGGAGACCGTGATGGTCTCGCCGATGGTCACGTCACGGATGACGGGGCCGGTCGGGTTCTGGAAGCCATGCTGGTTACGCTTCTTCAGCTTGCCCTTGCCACCACGACCACGACGAGCGCCATCGCTCTCTTCGTCGGTGGTACGCGGAGCAGCACGCGGAGTCGGCGCCTTTTCCTTTTCCTTGACCTTGACCTTGATCGACACACGAGGCGCCTCGCCACGACGACGATCGTCATCGCGAGTACGGCTTTCGTTGCGACGGGTCTCGTCCTTCTTGCGCTCGGCAGCACGGGCTGCAGCGTCTTCGGAGGCCGGGGCGTCGGCGACTACCGGAGCCGGGGCAGCGACAGGTGCCGGCTCTGGCTTGGCGGCAGGCGCAGGAGCGGCTACAGCTGAGTTGGCTGCCTGACGGCGCGCCTGATCTTCGTTGCGCTGGCGAACATCGGCGTCAACCTTGTCGCGAGCGGCGTTTTCAGCCGCGCGGCGCTCTTCCACTTCACGCTTCTGCTCAGCCTGGACTTCTTCCGGGCTGCGCTGCACGAATACTTTCTTCTTGCGTACTTCTACGCTGATGCTCTTGCTACCGGCGACACGCAGGGTGCTGGTGGTTTTGCGCTGCAAGGTAATCTTGCGCGGTTCTTCCGCCTTGCTCTTGTGGCTGCTTTTCAAATGAGTCAGCAGGGTCTGCTTCTCATTGTCGGTCACTACCTGACCGGCGTCGGTGTGCGGCAGACCTGCCTCACGCATCTGCTGCAGCAGGCGCTCTACCGGTGCCTCGACCTCTTGGGCCAGTTCTTTCACCGTGACTTGCGTCATGCACTTCTCTCCTCAGGCCGCGCCTAATTACTCGAACCAATGGGCTCGGGCGGCCATGATCAACTTGCCGGCACGCTCTTCGTCGATGCCGTCGATGTCGAGCAGATCGTCGATCGACTGCTCGGCCAGGTCTTCGCGGTTAACCACGCCGCGCACCGCCAGTTCAGCCGCCAGGTCCTTGTCCATACCCTCAAGAGAGAGCAGGTCTTCGGCCGGGTGGGCGTCTGCCAGTTTTTCTTCGGTAGCGATGGCCTTGGTCAACAAACGGTCCTTGGCTCGAGCGCGGAGCTCATTGACGATATCTTCGTCAAAGCCATCGATGTTGAGCATTTCTTCCAACGGTACGTAGGCAATTTCTTCGAGGCTGGTGAAGCCTTCGTCGACCAGCACTTGGGCCAGCTCCTCGTCGACTTCCAGTTCATCGATGAAATTGCGCAGGATGTCACCTGTCTCGGCCTGCTGCTTGGCCTGAATGTCCTTCTCGGTCATCACGTTCAGGGTCCAGCCGGTCAACTGACTGGCAAGACGAACGTTCTGACCGCCACGGCCAATGGCCTGGGCCAGGTTATCCTCGGCGACGGCGATGTCCATGGCATGGGCATCTTCATCAACGATGATCGCCGCGACTTCAGCCGGCGACATGGCGTTGATGACGAACTGCGCCGGGTTATCGTCCCAAAGGACGATATCCACACGCTCACCACCCAACTCCCCGGATACAGCTTGGACGCGCGAACCACGCATGCCGATACAGGCGCCTTGCGGGTCGATGCGCTTGTCCTTGGAGCGGACGGCGATCTTGGCTCGCGAACCCGGATCACGGGAGGCAGCCATGACTTCAATGAGGCCCTCGGCAATTTCCGGCACTTCAATGCGGAAAAGCTCGATCAGCATCTGTGGCGCGGTGCGCGACAGGATCAGCTGAGGACCACGGTTTTCAGTGCGAATTTCCTTGAGCAGTGCACGCAGGCGCACACCCACACGGAAGGTTTCGCGCGGAATGATATCTTCGCGGGCCAGCAAGGCCTCGGCGTTGTTACCCAGGTCAACGATGACGTTGTCGCGGGTAACCTTTTTGACGGTACCGGAAATGATCTCGCCTACGCGTTCGCGGTAAGCATCGACCACCTGGGCACGCTCGGCCTCACGGACCTTCTGTACGATGACCTGCTTGGCGGTCTGGGCGGCGATACGACCGAACTCGATGGACTCGATCTTCTCCTCGATCACGTCACCAACCTTGGCTTCCGGATGAGTGTCCTTGATCTTGTCCAACCAGGTTTCGATCGCCGGATCATCAAGGTCGGCTTCATCGACCACGGTCCAGCGACGGAAGGTCTCGTAGCTACCGGTGTGGCGGTTGATTTCCACACGCAGATCGACTTCGTCTTCAAAACGTTTTTTGGTTGCAGTGGCCAGGGCCACCTCCAGCGCTTCGAAAATGACGCCGGGCGGTACACCTTTTTCGTTGGATACCGATTCAACAACCAGCAGTACTTCTTTGCTCATCGTACGCCTCGCCTTGCGCAAGCCATTGGGCCCGGATAGTCCGCCGGGCCCGGCACGTCTCAGTCAAAACTGGGAATAATATTGGCCTTGTCGATCGAGTCGATCGGCAGCAGGAACTCCTGATTGTCCACCTGGACCACCACATCCTGCTCCTCCACACCGCGGAGAAGGCCCTGGAAGTTACGACGACCCTCGAAGGGTGAGCGCAGCTTGATCTTCACTTGTTCGCCGGCATGCGAGGCAAACTGTTCCAGAGTGAACAGTGGGCGATCCATGCCTGGAGAAGACACCTCAAGGGTGTACTCACTGCTGATTGGATCTTCCACATCGAGAATGGCACTGGCCTGACGACTGACCGCTTCGCAGTCCTCCACCAGGATGCCGCCGTCCTTGTCGATGTAGATGCGCAGTACCGAATGCTTACCCTGGGAAACGTATTCGATCCCCCAGCACTGATAGCCCAGACCCTCGACAACCGGGGCCAACAAGGCCTGCAACTGTTCTAGCTTGCTCGACACCTGAACCCCCTCGTGCATGCTGTGCAAATAAAAAATGGGCAAAGCGCCCATCCCTGAAAGCGCCGTTGGACAACGACGCCGAAAACTGTTCGGTTAGCAAAAAGCCCCTGAAAAGGGGCTCCGCTGAAGCTGGTTGCGGGGGCTGGATTTGAACCAACGACCTTCGGGTTATGAGCCCGACGAGCTACCAAGCTGCTCCACCCCGCGACAAAGCTGGGGCGAAAGTATAAGACCGAACCCTGTTAAGGGTCAAATCCAAACGTTCACCTACAAGAAAGCCCGCTAAAGCGGGCTCTCAAGCTTCAATTGGTACCGAGAAGGGGACTCGAACCCCTACACCCTATGGGCACAACCACCTCAAGGTTGCGTGTCTACCAATTCCACCACCTCGGCAATACTACTACTTGAAACCCGTTACTTCTGCTCTTGAGCCGGAGGAGGTACATCACCCGTATTATTGGTGGTTTCGCTCTTCTGCTGTTGGAGCACCGGTACATCATCATTAACTGCCGGCTTCTGCTGCTCTTTCACTTCTAGCACTGCTGGATCTGGAAGACCTGCTTGGCTAAGCTGGTGAGCTTGTTGCTTCGCGAAGTATCCTAACCCAAGTGCTGTCAAAAAGAAAGTGGCAGCGAGTATAGCAGTGAATTTACTTAGGAACGTTGCAGAGCCCTGGCTCCCGAACACGGTATTTGAAGCACCCGCGCCGAAAGATGCACCTGCTTCGGCACCCTTACCCTGTTGCAACAGTACCAGCACTACAAGCGACAGCGCTGCCAACAGATGAAAAACAACGATGACTGTTTCCAGCATTTGTTCAGTTTCCTGCGGCGCGACAAATTGCACCGAATTCGTCTGCGTTCAGGGAAGCCCCACCAATGAGACCCCCATCGATATCCGGCATGCCGAACAGTTCGGCCGCATTGGCCGCCTTCACGCTGCCGCCGTAGAGCAGCTGCACCTTCGCAGCTACTTCAGCATCTTCTGCCGCCAGCTGGCCGCGGATGGCGGCGTGCACATCCTGGGCCTGCTGTGGCGTGGCCGTGAGGCCAGTGCCGATGGCCCATACAGGCTCATAGGCAATTACTGCATTGGCAAAAGCCTTAACACCGAATGCTTCGATGATACTGCTTAGTTGACGCCCGACAACTTCAAGCGTTTTGCCTGCCTCGCGCTCTTCAAGGGTTTCCCCGATGCAAAGCACTGGCTTCAAACCTTTGGCCTGGGCCGCTGCAAACTTGCGATTGAGCACTTCGTCGGTTTCACCAATGACCTGGCGACGCTCCGAGTGACCAACCAACACCAACTTGCAACCTGCTTCAACCAGCTGTTCCGGAGCAACTTCCCCGGTCAGCGCACCCTGTTCGGGTTGTACAGCAGAATTCTGTGCGCCGACAGTTATTTCTTTACCTGCCAAGCCATCAATCACCTGATTGATGAACAAAGCCGGTGGAAACACCGCGACTTCCACTCCGCTCGGCAAGGCGAGATTGCTCAAGCCTTCGGTCAGCTCAGCGACGCTAGCGCGGGTACCGTGCATCTTCCAGTTACCAGCTACCATAGGGCGACGCATGCTTTACCTCGTCGGTCAAAGTGGGCGCAGATCTTACCCAACCAGATCTGCGCTGGCAAGCGCCTTCAGACACAAACTTCGCTGACCAGTTTGGCCAACGCTTCAGCGTGCGTGCGCACCTGGCCTTCGTCTTCGCCCTCGACCATGACCCGCACCAACGGCTCGGTACCCGACTTGCGCAACAGGACACGGCCACGGCCCGCCAGCGCCTCGGTCACCTTGGCGCTGGCTTCCTTGACTGCCGGGTGCTCCAGCGGGTCGACCTTGCTTGCGCCAAAGCGCACATTGATCAGCACCTGCGGGCACTTGCGCAGGGCCTGACGGGCCTGCGCCAGGGTTTCACCACGGCGCTTGAGCGCCATCAGCACCTGCAGCGCGGCAATGATCGCGTCACCGGTGGTGGTGTGGTTGCAGCACACGACGTGGCCGGAGTTTTCACCCCCGACCAGCCACTCACGCTCCAGCAGTTCGGCCATGACGTAACGGTCGCCGACCTTGGCCCGCACGAACGGGATATCCAGGTCCTTCAGCGCAAGCTCCAGGCCCAGGTTGCTCATCAGGGTACCCACTACCCCGCCCTGCAGCTTGCCACGGTCGTGCAGGTCGCGGGCAATGATGAACAGCAGCTCGTCACCGTCGACGATGGCGCCCGTATGGTCGACCATCAACACGCGATCACCGTCACCGTCGAAGGCAATGCCGAGGTCGGCATGGCCAACCAGCACGGCGGCCTGCAGCGATTCGATGTGGGTCGAGCCGCAACCTTCGTTGATGTTCAGGCCGTCCGGCTGAGCATGCAGAACGGTCACGTCAGCACCCAGCTCGCGGAACACGCTTGGCGCGACCTTGTAGGTGGCACCGTGGGCACAGTCGACCACAAGCTTCAGGCCATCGAAACTGGTGCTGCTAGGCACGCTGCTCTTGCAGAATTCGATGTAGCGGCCAGCAGCATCGTTGATGCGCGAGACCTTGCCCAGCTTGCCCGAGTCGACAACGGTCATCGGCTGGTCGAGCAACTCTTCGATCATCAGCTCGACTTCGTCCGGCAGCTTGGTGCCCTGGCCCGAGAAAAACTTGATGCCGTTGTCTTCGTGCGGGTTGTGCGAGGCACTGATGACAATACCCGCCTGGGCATGGAAGGTGCGAGTCAGGTAAGCGATGGCCGGCGTAGGCATTGGCCCCAGCAGCATGACGTCGGCACCTGCTGCGGCCAGACCGGCTTCGAGTGCGGACTCGAACATGTAGCCGGAGATACGCGTGTCCTTGCCCACCAGCACGCGGCAATGGCCCTGCTTACGGAAGGCCATGCCGGCCGCCCAGCCAAGCTTCAGCATGAAGTCAGGCGTGATCGGGAATTCGCCGACGCGGCCACGAATGCCGTCGGTACCAAAGTATTTTCTGCTCATAGGGACTCCAATGTTCTTATTCGGCGTTTTGTACCGCAGCGATCATGCGCACCACATCGACAGTTTCGGCCACGTCATGGACACGAAGGATGCTCGCCCCCTTGGTCATGGCCAACGCCGCCAGCGCAAGGCTGCCGTACAACCGCTCGCCGACCGGACGATCCAGCGTCAGGCCGATCATGCTCTTTCGTGAAACGCCCACCAGCAGCGGGCGCCCAAGGCGATAGAGCGCTTCCATGTGCTTGAACAGGCTCAGGTTGTGCGCCAGTGTCTTGGCGAAACCAAAGCCCGGGTCAAGGATGATTCTGTTCGCATCGATGCCCACTGCAGCGCAGGCGGCCATCCGCTGTTCAAGATAACGCGTAACGTCGGCGGCCACATCATCGTAATGCGGGTCGTCCTGCATGTTACCCGGCTCGCCGCGCATGTGCATGAGGCACACCGGGAGCCCTGTGTCGGCAGCGGCGTCCAGGGCGCCATCGCGCTCCAGGCCCCGGACGTCATTGATCAGCCCGGCACCGAGGCGCGCCGATTCACGCATGACGGCAGGCGTAGAGGTATCGACCGAAATGACGACGTCGAGGCGGCTGTTGATAGCCTCGACCATCGGCGCCACACGCTCCAGCTCCTCGGTCACGGATACCGCCCGCGCACCTGGGCGCGTGGACTCACCACCGATGTCGATCAGCGTGGCGCCGGCAGCAGCCATCGCTTCGGCATGGCGCAGGGCCTCGTCGCGCTGACTGAAGCGCCCACCATCGGAGAAGGAATCGGGGGTGATATTGAGAATACCCATGACATGGGTACGCGACAAATCAAGAACCCGGTTGCCGCAAGGCAACCGGGTCGGGTACTGCACTGAGCTCATAGACGCCCTTAGTGTTGAGCTGCCGGACCGCCAATTGGCGATTCAGGGCGATCATCCTGGGCAGCAGGGGTGCCCGAATGCTTGTCGTCGTCCCAGTCACGCGGTTCGCGTGGCGTACGGCCAGCCATGATGTCATCGATCTGATCGGCATCAATGGTCTCATACTTCATCAGCGCTTCGGTCATCGCTTCGAGCTTGTCGCGATTCTCGATCAACAGCTGCTTGGCAGTGGCGTAGCACTGGTCGATGATGCTGCGTACTTCGGAGTCGATCAGCTTGGCAGTCTCGCCGGACACACTGGCGTGCTGGCTGCCCGCGCTGCGGCCGAGGAACACTTCACCCTCTTCTTCTGCGTACATCAGCGGGCCGAGTTTTTCCGACAGGCCCCACTTGGTGACCATGTTGCGAGCGATCTGGCTGGCACGCATGATGTCGTTGGAGGCACCCGTGGTGACGCCGTCGAAGCCCAGGGTCATCTCTTCGGCGATACGGCCGCCGTACAACGAGCAGATCTGGCTGATCAGCGCACGCTTGGACAGGCTGTAGCGGTCTTCTTCCGGCAGGAACATGGTCACGCCCAGGGCGCGACCGCGCGGAATGATCGAAACCTTGTAGACCGGGTCGTGCTCAGGCACCAGGCGACCAACGATGGCATGACCCGCCTCGTGGTAGGCAGTGTTGCGCTTTTCTTTCTCGGACATGACCATGGTCTTGCGCTCGGCGCCCATCATGATCTTGTCCTTGGCCAGCTCGAACTCTTTCATTTCGACCAGGCGCTTGTTGGAACGCGCGGCAAACAGCGAAGCCTCGTTGACCAGGTTGGCCAGGTCGGCACCGGAGAAGCCAGGGGTACCACGAGCAATGACCGCCGGGTTGACGTTTTCGCCAATCGGCACCTTGCGCATGTGTACCTTGAGGATCTGTTCGCGACCGCGGATGTCTGGCAGGCCTACCACTACCTGGCGGTCGAAACGGCCTGGGCGCAGCAGCGCCGGGTCGAGTACGTCAGGGCGGTTGGTAGCGGCAATGACGATGATGCCATCGTTCATTTCGAAGCCGTCCATCTCTACCAGCAACTGGTTGAGGGTTTGTTCACGCTCGTCGTGACCGCCGCCCATGCCGGCGCCACGGTGGCGACCAACGGCGTCGATTTCGTCGATGAAGATGATGCACGGGGCGTGCTTCTTGGCCTGCTCGAACATGTCGCGCACACGGCTGGCACCGACACCGACGAACATTTCCACGAAGTCCGAACCGGAAATGGTGAAGAACGGTACTTTCGCCTCGCCCGCAATGGCCTTGGCCAGCAGCGTCTTACCGGTACCGGGCGGGCCTACCATCAGCACACCGCGCGGGATACGACCACCCAGGCGCTGGAACTTGCCCGGATCGCGCAGGAACTCGACCAGCTCGCCCACTTCTTCCTTGGCTTCGTCGCAACCTGCAACGTCGGCCAATGTGGTTTTGACCTGGTCTTCGGACAGCAGGCGCGCCTTGCTCTTGCCGAAACTCATCGGCCCGCCCTTGCCACCCGCACCACCTTGCATCTGGCGCATGAAGAACATGAACACGGCGATGATGACCAGGATCGGGAAGCTGGCGACCAGCAACTGCGTCCAGATGCTCTGCTGCTCTGGCTGCTTGCCTTCGACAACCACGTGGTTGTCGACCAGGTCACCGATCAGGCCATTGTCGGTAATGGCCGGGCGCACGGTCTTGAAATTATCGCCGTCGGCGCGCTTGCCGGTAATGATGTAGCCGTCGACGGTCACACGCTCGACCTTGCCATCCTTGACCTGCTGGATGAAGTCGGAATAGTTGAGGGTCTGCGGCTCGTTAGGGCTGGAGAAGTTGTTCATCACTGTCACCAGGACAGCTGCGATGATCAACCACAGGATCAGATTCTTTGCCATGTCGTTCAATTCGCTACCCTCTGAGGCCGGCGCACGACGCAGCCGTGCCTCGCATGATATTCATCGCCCTAACTTACTACATTACCTACGCAGCCGCAGGCACCGTCTGTAACCCTTTGTGAAAGCTAGACTACACGAAGTTCGGACGATCCAGACGGGACGGCCGATTGGAAATAACTATCGACCACCCGCAGCACGCTGTTCAAACGCCTTTGAAACCCTTGCCCAACAGGTACTGCTCACGTGAACGGTCCCGCGAAGAAGACGGCTTGCGCATTTGCACCTTGTCGAACTTGGTGCGCACATCCTTCAGGTACATATCGAAACCTTCGCCCTGGAAAATCTTGATCAGGAAGTCACCGCCAGGCTTCAGCACGCGGGTTGCCAGATCCAGAGCCAGCTCGCAGAGGAACATGGCGCGCGGCATGTCCACTTCGGGCGTACCACTCATATTGGGGGCCATGTCTGAAATCACAAGGTCTACGTGCGAATCACCGACCGCCGCGAGGATCTGCTGGAGCACTGCGTCCTCGGTGAAGTCACCCTGGATGAAGGTCACGTCGGGGATCGAGTCCATTTCAAGGATGTCGGAAGCGATCAACCGGCCCTGGCCACCAATCAGACGACTGGTCACCTGCGACCAGCCACCTGGGGCCGCGCCGAGGTCGATTACACTCATGCCGGGACGGATCAGGCGGTCCTTTTCCTGGATCTCCAGCAGTTTGTAGCTCGCACGGGAGCGGTAGCCATCCTTCTGCGCCTGTTTCACAAAAGGGTCGTTAAAATGCTCTCGCAGCCAGTTTGCGCTGCTTTTGGAACGTTGTACCACGGGGCACCTCGATGATATGCGTCGTGATTGACTGGGCGGAGCCGGTGGCCCTCGGGTAAAATGCCGGTCAATTTTACAGAATCAGACGGAAAGGGTCAGATTATGCCGCTCAATAACGAGCAGAAGAAGCAGTACAAGTCCATTGGTCATGACCTGAAGCCGGTTTTGATCGTTGCTGGCAACGGTTTGAATGAAGGCGTAGTCGCCGAACTGGAACGCGCCCTGGTCGACCATGAGCTGATCAAGGTCGAGATTCGCTCGGAAGACCGCGAAGAACGTGCCGCAACCATTGCAGAACTGTGCAAGGCCGGCCGTGCCGAGCTGGTGCAGACCATCGGCAAGAAAGCCCTGATCTACCGCAAGAACCCACAGCCTAACAAGCAGCTGTCCAATATCCACCGCTACAAGTAACGGTGGCTCCGATCAGTGGCGCGGCTTGCGCGCCCTGACCGGTACCGGTTGGGCCACCAGCACAATGCCGGAAAAACCCAGCACCAGGAAACAGAACATCTGCCAGCGCTCGCCGACCGAAATGCCGTAGCGCAAGGTGTAGTACCCCACGCAGGCTGAAAACCCCAGCAACAGCATCTGGCCACGAAATTGCCGCCACCAGGCCGCCAGGCCGTCCACCCTCGCCAGTACCGCCAGCTGAGTCAACAGCCCAAGCAGCGCCACGCCAATCAACCAGCGGTCGATCTGCCCGGCAATGTCTTGCACCAGCAAGGGTGCCAGACCACTGACCTTGAGCGCAGGCACCAGCCCCACATGGAACACCCACAGGCCACCAACCCAGAAAACCTGGGCCAGTTGCCAGAGGATCCCCTCAAGGGATGGCGCCCGCAGGCGCCGGTCAGATGTGCTGGACTTCGACAATCTCGTACTCGACCGTGCCGCTTGGCGTCTTGATGACGACGATGTCGCCTTCTTCCTTGCCGATAATGGCACGGGCAATCGGCGCGCTTGCCGAAAGCTTGCCGAGCTTGATGTTGGCTTCATCCTCGCCAACGATCTGGTATTTCACCCGCTCGTCGGTTTCGGTGTTGGCCAGCTCTACGGTGGTGCCGAAGATGACCTTGCCGGTATGGGCAATGGTGGTCACGTCGATCACGACCGAGTTCTGCAGACGGCCTTCGATATCGCGGATCCGCGCCTCGACCATGCCCTGCTCTTCGCGGGCTGCATGGTATTCGGCGTTTTCCTTGAGGTCGCCCAGTTCGCGCGCTTCACCGATCGCCTGGCTCAGGCGCGGGCGCTCGGTCTTGCTCAGGAACAGGTGCTCCTCTTCCAGGGCGCGAGCGCCCTGGACGGTCATCGGGTACTTGGTAATGCTCATGCTTTCAGTCCTGCATGCAGATCTTGCAGGCGACGAACGGTCTTTTCAGGACCAAATTTCAGCGCCTCGCAGATGGCTTCACCGGCCGCAATGGTGGTGGTGCAGTAAATCTTGTGCTGCAGCGCATTGCGACGAATCGAGTAGGAATCGGCGATCGACTGGCGGCCTTCGGTGGTGTTGATGATCAGCGACACTTCGTCGTTCTTGATCATGTCGACCACGTGCGGGCGACCTTCGGTCACCTTGTTCACACGGCGCACTTTCAGGCCAGCCGCCTCGATAACCTTGGCGGTGCCAGCAGTTGCAACCACTTCGAAGCCCAGGGCGATCAGGTCGCGGGCAACGCCAGCCACTTGTGGCTTGTCGTCGTCACGCACGCTGATGAACGCGGTACCACCGGTCGGCAGCACTTCGCTGGCACCCATCTGGGCTTTGGCGAACGCTTCACCGAAGGTGTCACCGACACCCATGACTTCACCGGTCGATTTCATCTCAGGGCCGAGGATCGGGTCAACCCCCGGGAACTTGGCGAACGGGAAGACGGCTTCCTTGACGCTGTAGAAGTTCGGGATGATTTCCTGGGTGAAGCCCAGCTCTTTCAGGGTTTTGCCGGCCATTACGCGAGCGGCGATCATGGCCAGGGAAGTGCCGATGCACTTGGACACGAACGGCACGGTACGCGAGGCGCGCGGGTTGACTTCGATCACGTAGATCTTGTCGCCTTGCAGGGCCAGCTGCACGTTCATCAGGCCGACAACGCCCAGCTCCAGGGCCATTTTGGTGACCTGTACGCGGACTTCATCCTGCACTTCCTTGCTCAGCGAGTAAGGTGGCAGCGAGCACGCCGAGTCACCGGAGTGAACGCCGGCCTGTTCGATGTGCTGCATGATGGCGCCGATCACAACGTCAGTGCCGTCGCACACCGCATCCACGTCCATCTCGATGGCGCAGTTGAGGAAGTGGTCGAGCAGTACCGGGCTGTCGTTCGAAACTTGTACGGCTTCACGCAGGTAGCGTTTGAGCTCGTCCAGTTCGTAGACGATTTCCATGGCGCGGCCGCCCAGTACGTACGACGGGCGCACTACCAGCGGGTAACCGATGCTGCCCGCAGCGCGGATGGCTTCTTCTTCGCTGCGCACGGTGGCGTTTGGCGGCTGCAGCAGGTTCAGGCGCTGAACCATCTGCTGGAAGCGCTCACGGTCTTCGGCGCGGTCGATGGCGTCCGGGCTGGTACCGATGATCGGTACGCCGGCTTCTTCCAGGGCACGGGCCAGTTTCAGCGGGGTCTGGCCGCCGTAATGGACGATCACGCCTTTCGGCTTCTCGACGCGGCACACTTCCAGCACGTCTTCCAGCGTCAGCGGCTCGAAGTACAGGCGGTCGGAGGTGTCGTAGTCGGTGGAGACGGTTTCCGGGTTGCAGTTGACCATGATGGTCTCGTAACCGTCTTCACGCAGCGCCAGGGCGGCGTGCACGCAGCAGTAGTCGAACTCGATACCTTGGCCGATACGGTTCGGGCCGCCACCCAGGATCATGATCTTGTCGCGGGTCGACGGGTTCGCCTCGCACTCTTCCTCGTAGGTGGAGTACAGGTAGGCGGTGTCGGTGGCGAACTCGGCGGCGCAGGTGTCGACGCGCTTGTACACCGGGAACACTTCCAGCTTGTGGCGGTGACGGCGCAGGTTCTTGTCGGTGATACCCAGCAGCACAGCCAGGCGCTGGTCCGAGAAACCTTTGCGCTTGAGGCGCAGCATCAGGCTCTTGTCGATCGACGACAGGGCCAGGGTCTTGACCTTCTCTTCTTCCTTGATCAGATCTTCCATCTGCACCAGGAACCACATGTCGATGCCGGTCAGGGCAAAGATTTCTTCGCAGGTCATGCCCGAACGCATGGCGTCAGCGACGTACCAGATACGCTCGGCGCCCGGCACAGTCAGCTCACGCTTGAGGATGCCGGCAGCTTCAGGGCTGGCCAGGTCGACTTTCGGGTCCAGACCGCAGGCACCGACTTCCAGGCCGCGCAGGGCTTTCTGCAGGGATTCCTGGAAGGTACGGCCGATGGCCATGACTTCACCCACGGATTTCATCTGGGTGGTCAGGCGGGCGTCGGCTTTCGGGAATTTCTCGAAGGCGAAGCGCGGCAGCTTGGTGACGACGTAGTCGATCGACGGCTCGAAGGAAGCCGGAGTGCGGCCGCCGGTGATGTCGTTCTGCAGTTCGTCGAGGGTGTAACCGATGGCCAGCTTGGCGGCGATCTTGGCGATCGGGAAGCCGGTGGCCTTCGAAGCCAGGGCGGACGAACGCGATACACGCGGGTTCATCTCGATGACGACCATGCGGCCGGTGTCTGGGCAGATACCGAACTGCACGTTGGAACCGCCGGTTTCAACACCGATTTCACGCAGCACCGCCAGCGAGGCGTTGCGCATGATCTGGTATTCCTTGTCGGTCAGGGTCTGCGCAGGGGCAACGGTGATCGAGTCACCGGTGTGCACGCCCATCGGGTCGAAGTTTTCGATCGAGCAGACGATGATGCAGTTGTCCTTTTTGTCGCGGACCACTTCCATCTCGTACTCTTTCCAGCCGATCAGCGATTCGTCGATCAGCAGCTCTTTGGTCGGCGACAGGTCCAGACCACGGGTGCAGATTTCTTCGAATTCTTCACGGTTGTAAGCGATACCACCGCCGGTGCCACCCATGGTGAACGATGGGCGGATGATGCACGGGAAGCCGAGCTTTTCGAGGACCGCATTGGCCTCTTCCATGCTGTGGGCGATACCCGAGCGCGGGCATTCCAGGCCGATGTCTTTCATGGCCTTGTCGAAGCGCGAACGGTCTTCAGCCTTGTCGATGGTGTCGGCGTTGGCACCGATCATCTCTACGCCGAACTTCTCCAGAACGCCGTGGCGCTCCAGGTCCAGGGCGCAGTTCAGTGCGGTCTGGCCACCCATGGTCGGCAAAACGGCGTCCGGGCGCTCTTTCTCGATGATCTTGGCCACCGACTGCCACTTGATCGGCTCGATGTAGGTGGCGTCGGCCATGGAGGGGTCGGTCATGATGGTGGCTGGGTTGGAGTTCACCAGGATGACGCGGAAACCTTCCTCGCGCAGGGCCTTGCAGGCCTGGGCGCCGGAGTAGTCGAATTCACAGGCCTGGCCGATCACGATCGGGCCGGCACCGAGAATCAGGATGCTTTTGATGTCTGTACGTTTTGGCATGGTGGTCACTCAAATCCGGGGTCAGTCGGCAAGCCGCCTTGAACAATCTGGGTCAGGCGCTTCCGGGCGCGGCGCGAGCCGGCCCGGGGCCTTGAAGCAGGATGCTCAGCGGCGCTTGGCCATGGCATCTGTGAAACGATCGAACAGTGGCGCGACGTCGGTCGGGCCAGGGCTCGCTTCAGGGTGGCCCTGGAAGCTGAACGCGCTCTTGTCGGTGCGCTCGATACCCTGCAGGGTGCCGTCGAACAGCGACTTGTGGATGGCGCGAACATTGCCCGGCAGGGTGGCTTCGTCAACAGCAAAACCGTGGTTCTGGCTGGTGATCATGACCACGCCGCTGTCCAGGTCCTGGACCGGGTGGTTGGCACCGTGGTGACCGTGGCCCATTTTCACGGTCTTGGCGCCGGAGGCCAGGGCCAGCAGCTGGTGGCCGAGGCAGATGCCGAATACAGGAATCTCGGTTTCGAGGATTTCCTTGATCGCCTGGATGGCGTAGTCGCACGGCTCAGGGTCACCAGGGCCGTTGGACAGGAACACGCCGTCCGGGTTGAGTGCCAGCACTTCGCTGGCCGGGGTCTGGGCCGGCACCACGGTCACGCGGCAGCCACGGGCAACCAGCATGCGCAGGATGTTCAGCTTGACGCCGTAGTCGAAGGCGACCACGTGATAAGGCAGGTCGGCAGCTTCGATGGTCGGGTGGCTGTCGGTTTTCAGCTCCCACACGCTGGAGCGCCACTCGTAGCGCTCTTTGGTGGAAACGACCTTGGCCAGGTCCATGCCCTTCAGGCCAGGGAAGCCACGGGCAGCGGCGATGGCGGCTTCTTCGCTGATGTTGTCACCGGCGAGGATGCAACCGTTCTGGGCGCCCTTTTCACGCAGGATACGGGTCAGGCGACGGGTGTCGATGCCAGCGATGGCAACGACGTTGTTGGCCTTGAGGTACTCAGGCAGCGACTGGGTGTTACGCCAGTTGCTGGCCAGCAGCGGCAGGTCACGGATGACCAGGCCAGCGGACCAGACGCGGTTCGACTCGGCATCTTCCGGCGTAGTACCGGTGTTGCCGATGTGCGGGTAGGTCAGGGTAACGATTTGCTGCGCATAGGAAGGGTCTGTAAGGATTTCCTGGTAGCCGGTCATAGCGGTGTTGAATACCACCTCACCAACGGTCTGACCGTCGGCACCGATGGCTTCACCGCGAAAAATACTGCCGTCGGCAAGGGCGAGTATGGCTGGCTTTGTCAAGAAGACCTCCCGTAAATCAAGCATGAAAGGGCGATCGCAGGTTGCAAAAAAGCGGAGTGACGTATGGACACGTCACCCCGCTTTCATGTGCTGAATTCAATTCGCTGCGCGCTTTTAGTGGACACACTAAAGCTGTAGCTTACAGAAAAGTGCGTTTTCGGTCTACCGCATATGTGTCTCTAAAACACATCAATGCGACAGACTGACATCGGCGGTGGCTTCTTCGCGGGCTCGCCCGCTCCCACAGGGCCACCACAGCCGCCAAGACCGGCGCAAAACCTGTGGGAGCGGGCAAGCCCGCGAAGAAGCCAACACCACTCGAACGGCTTAACGCAGCTCGAGCACATCCTGCATGTCGTACAGGCCAGGCTCGCGCCCATCCAGCCACAGCGCCGCACGCACGGCGCCCTTGGCGAAGGTCATGCGGCTGGAGGCCTTGTGGGTAATTTCCAGGCGCTCGCCTTCGGCAGCGAACAACACGGTATGGTCACCCACCACATCACCGGCACGCACAGTTGCGAAGCCGATGGTCTTGCGATCACGCGCACCGGTCTGCCCTTCGCGGCCATACACGGCCACTTCCTGCAGGTCCCGGCCCAGCGCGTTGGCAACCACTTCACCCATGCGCAGCGCAGTACCCGACGGCGCATCGACCTTGTGCCGGTGGTGCGCCTCGATGATCTCGATATCAACATCATCACCCAGCACCCGCGCCGCCATATCCAGCAGCTTGAGGCTGAGGTTGACGCCGACACTGAAGTTGGCGGCGAACACGATTGGAATGTCCTTGCCCGCCTCGGCCAGAAGCCGCCTCTCTTCGACAGAGAAGCCCGTAGTACCGATGATCATCGCCTTGCCGTGCTTGCGGCAGAACGCCAGGTTCTTGAGGGTGACCGAAGGGTGCGTGAAATCGATCAGCACGTCGAACTCGTCGGCAACCTTGGCCAGGTCATCGGACAGCAGTACACCGATCCGGCCGAGGGCCGCCAACTCACCGGCGTCCGCCCCTACCAGCGAGCTGTCAGGGCGATCAATCGCCGCTGTCAGGCCGGCACCCGGGGTTTGCTGCACGGCCTCGATCAGGGTCTTGCCCATCCGCCCTGCCGCGCCCATCACTGCAATACGTCGCATAGCCTTTTCCTTGTCAGAGATCGCCGAAGAAGCGCTTCACGCCATCGAACCAGCCACTGGCCTTGGGCGAGTGGGAGCTGTCGCCTTCCAGCGAGTCACGCAGCTCTTCAAGCAGCTCACGCTGACGGCGGCTGAGGTTGACCGGGGTTTCCACCGCCACACGGCACAACAGGTCGCCCGCACCACCACCGCGCACCGGCGCCACACCCTTGCCACGCAAGCGGAACTGCTTGCCAGTCTGGGTACCTTCCGGAATCTTCAGCTTCACGCGACCATCGAGGGTCGGCACTTCCAGCTCGCCACCCAGGGCAGCATCGGTGTAGCTGATGGGTACTTCGCAGTACAGGTGCTTGCCATCGCGCTGGAAGATCTCGTGCTCACGCACACTGATCACCACGTACAGGTCGCCAGTCGGGCCACCATGGGCACCGGCCTCGCCCTCGCCCGACAGGCGGATGCGGTCACCGGTATCGACACCTGCCGGCACCTTGACCGACAACGTCTTGTATTCTTCGACACGGCCTTCGCCGTGGCACGAGGCGCACGGGTCGGTAATGATCTTGCCCTGGCCATGGCAGCGCGGGCAGGTTTGCTGCACCGAGAAGAAGCCTTGCTGCATGCGCACCTGGCCGATACCACCGCACGTCGGGCAGGTCGACGGGGTCGAACCCTTCTTGGCACCGGAACCGTCGCAAGGCTGGCAATTAACCAGGGTAGGAACGCGGATGCTGACCGTGGTGCCACGCACCGCTTCTTCCAGGTTCAGCTCCAGGGTGTAGCGCAGGTCGCTGCCACGCTGGGCACCGCCACGTCCGCCACCGCGGCCGCCACCGAAGAAGTCGCTGAATACATCACCGAAGATGTCGGAGAAGTTGGCGCCACCGAAGCCGGCACCACCACCGCCCATGCTCGGGTCGACACCCGCATGGCCGTACTGGTCGAACGCCGCGCGCTTGCTGGCATCAGACAGCACTTCGTAGGCCTCGTTGGCCTCCTTGAACATGTCTTCCGACTCTTTGTCACCCGGGTTGCGGTCCGGGTGGTACTTCATCGCCAGACGGCGATAAGCCTTTTTGAGGTCAGCTTCGCTGGCGCCGCGCTCGACACCCAGAACCTCATAGTAATCACGCTTGGACATAGGTCATTTGCACCTTGTTGGGCGTCTGGCATCTGCGCCGCGCCGTCAGCACCTGCCTGCGCCACCAAAGTTGGCTGACAGATGCTGTAAAAATTCTCGAATTCCAGATACGCCAACGCGGGAGCAAGCCCCCGCGCGGCGACATCCTACCAGCTCACCGCCAAACGGCGGTGGGCTGGCCGACAACATGCAACGATTACTTCTTGTCGTCGCCTTTTACTTCTTCGAACTCGGCGTCAACCACGTCATCGTGCTTGGCTTCCGGCTCGGCCTGCTGCGCGCCACCCTGAGGCTGTTCGGCCGACTGCTCGGCGTACATCTTCTGGGCAACCGGGGCAGAGACCTTGGACAGCTCTTCGACCTTGGCATCGATTGCAGCCTTGTCATCGCCTTTGACAGCGGTTTCCAGGGCAACAACGGCAGCCTCGATGGCAGTTTTCTCTTCAGCGGTGACCTTGTCACCCGCGTCAGCGACCATCTTGCGGGTCGAGTGAACCAGCGCATCACCCTGGTTACGGGCAGCGGCCAGCTCTTCGAACTTGCGGTCTTCCTCGGCGTTGGCCTCGGCGTCACGCACCATGCGCTCGATCTCTTCGTCCGACAGGCCGGAGTTGGCCTTGATCACGATCGACTGAGTCTTGCCGGTAGCCTTGTCTTTCGCGCCTACGTGCAGGATGCCGTTGGCGTCGATGTCGAAGGTTACTTCGATTTGTGGAACGCCACGTGGTGCTGGCGGAATGTCAGCCAGATCGAACTTGCCCAGCGACTTGTTCTGCGCAGCCTGCTTGCGCTCACCCTGCAGTACGTGGATGGTCACGGCGCCCTGGTTGTCATCGGCAGTCGAGAACACCTGCGACTTCTTGGTCGGGATGGTGGTGTTCTTCTCGATCAGCGCGGTCATCACGCCACCCATGGTTTCGATACCCAGGGTCAGCGGGCTGACGTCCAGCAGCAGTACGTCTTTCACGTCACCGGCCAGTACAGCGCCCTGGATGGCAGCGCCCATGGCAACTGCTTCGTCCGGGTTGACGTCCTTGCGTGCTTCTTTACCGAAGAAGTCGGCAACTTCTTTCTGCACCAGCGGCATACGGGTCTGACCGCCGACCAGGATCACGTCGTCGATCTTGCTGGCGTCGATGCCGGCGTCTTTCAGGGCGATGCGGCAAGGCTCGATGGTGCGCTTGACCAGGTCTTCGACCAGCGACTCCAGCTTGGCGCGGGAGATCTTCACGTTCAGGTGCTTAGGACCGGTGGCATCTGCAGTGATGTACGGCAGGTTGACGTCGGTCGACTGAGCGGACGAGAGCTCGATCTTGGCTTTTTCTGCGGCTTCTTTCAGACGCTGCAGGGCCAGAGGATCGTTCTTCAGGTCCATGCCCGACTCTTTCTTGAACTCGTCGACGAGGTAGTCGATCAGGCGCATGTCGAAGTCTTCGCCACCCAGGAAGGTGTCGCCGTTGGTAGCCAGTACTTCGAACTGGTGCTCACCGTCGACTTCGGCGATTTCGATGACCGAAACGTCGAAGGTACCACCACCCAGGTCATAAACGATGACGGTGTGGTCGCCCTTGGCCTTGTCCATGCCATAAGCCAGTGCAGCGGCGGTCGGCTCGTTGATGATGCGCTTTACGTCCAGGCCAGCGATGCGGCCGGCGTCTTTGGTGGCCTGACGCTGGCTGTCGTTGAAGTAGGCCGGAACGGTGATGACCGCTTCGGTGACTGGCTCGCCGAGGTAGTCTTCGGCGGTCTTCTTCATTTTCTTCAGGACTTCGGCGCTGATTTGCGGCGGAGCCATTTCCTTGCCAGCAGCCTCGACCCAGGCGTCACCATTGTTCGCCTTGACGATCTTGTACGGCACCAGCTTGATGTCTTTCTGCACGACGTCTTCTTCGAAGCGGCGGCCAATCAGGCGCTTCACTGCGAACAGGGTGTTGTGCGGGTTGGTAACAGCCTGGCGCTTGGCCGACTGACCTACCAGGATTTCGCCATCGTTGGCGTAAGCCACGATCGAAGGGGTAGTACGCGCACCTTCGGCGTTTTCGATGACTTTGACGTTACCGTTTTCCAGAATGGAGACGCACGAGTTGGTGGTCCCCAGGTCGATACCGATGATTTTACCCATGTTAACTCTCCCGAAACTTGAATTTGGTAGCAGCGACTACTTTGGCCAACTGCGGTAATACTTGAAGGCTTGACACCTAGATGGGGTTGCCCGGAAGGATTTCAAGCCTTTTCATTGATCGAGGGTTGCGCCGCGCTCGGCGCCTTGCTGACCACCACCATGGCGGGGCGCAGCAGGCGGCCGTTCAGCAGGTAACCCTTCTGGAACACATTCAGCACGCTGTTTGGCTCGACTTCGCCGTTTTCCTGCATGGCCATGGCCTGGTGGTGTTCAGGGTTGAACGGCTGGCCGTGCGGGTCGACTGCTTCGAGGTTGTAGCGCTTGAGGGTGTCCTGGAACATTTTCAGGGTGAGCTCAACGCCTTCGCGGATCTGCTTGACGTGCTCGTCCTCGGCGCTGGAGTGGGCCAGGGCCAGTTCCAGGCTGTCGATGACCGGCAGCAGGTCGCTAGAGAACTTCTCCAGGGCGAACTTGTGGGCTTTCTCGACATCCTGCTCGGCGCGACGGCGCACGTTCTGCACGTCGGCAACGGCGCGCAGCGCCTGGTCCTTGGCTGCGGCCAGCTGTTCCTCGAGCTCCAGAACACGGGTGTCAGCTGCAGTGCCTGCACCGGTTTCTTCCACGTTAAGGTCTTTCTCGTTCAGCTGTTCATCAGCCATGGGGTTTCTCCTGCGCAATTTTGTGGACTGCGAGCCAGGCTCGCCTGTGATGTCGGCTATATGGGGCCGGAAAAACCAGCTTCAAGGGGCAAGGTGGTTTTCCAGGCTGCAACAGAATCTGCCAAGGGGCATTGGCAGGCCTGAAAAAAGTACTGTATAAATAACCAGACCTGACTTTCGGGAGCCGCCCCTCATGCTGGTGCACCTGTCCATTCACAACTACGCCATCGTCGAGCACCTCGACCTCGAAATTGCCCGCGGCATGTCCGTCATCACGGGCGAGACCGGTGCCGGCAAATCGATCATGCTCGACGCCCTGGGCCTGGCCCTGGGCGACCGGGCCGACAGTGGCGTGGTGCGCCCTGGCACCGACAAGGCGGACATCCTCGCCACCTTCGACCTGGTAGACATCCCCGAGGCCCACGCCTGGCTGGCCGAACGCGACCTGGACAACGACGGGCTGTGCATCCTGCGTCGGGTCATCACCGCCGAAGGCCGGAGCCGCGGCTACATCAATGGCACGCCGTGCCCGCTGGGCGACCTCAAGGCGCTGGGCGAGCTGCTGATCGATATCCACAGCCAGCACGAGCACCAATCGCTGCTGAAAACCGACACCCACCGCCGCCTGCTCGACGAGTACGCCGGCGCCGTCGACCTGGCCCGCCAAGTCCATCTGGCCGCCAAGCGCTGGAACCAGACCCGCCTGGAGCTGGAGCGGCTGTCCAATTCAGGTGACGAGCAGCGCGCCCGCCATCAGTTGCTCAGCTACCAGCTGGAAGAGCTGGACAACCTCGGCCTGGGTGAAAACGAACTAGAGCAGTTGGAGCAGGAACACAAGAACCTGACCAGCGCCGAAGCGCTGTTCGGCATCTGCCGCCAGGTGATCGACCAGTGCAGCGAAAGCGATTCGGGCAACGTGCTCAGCGCCCTCACCTCCAGCCTCAACCGGCTGGGCGCTGCCACCCATTCGCCCAAGGCCTTGGGCGAAGCCGCCAACCTTATTGCCAGTGCGCAGATCCAGGTAGAAGAAGCCGTGGGTGAGCTCAACCGCTTCCTCGACAACTTCGACGCCGACCCCATGCGCCTGCAGGCTTTGGAAGAACGCCTCGACACCATCTATACACTGGCGCGCAAACACCGCGTGCACCCCACAGAACTGCCTCACCTGCAGCAACAGCTGATGGAAGAAATCGAAGGCCTGAACGCCAGTGACGAGTCGATCGAACGGCTGGGCGAAGAACTGGCCGCTTTCGCACACCACTATAAAGAGCGCGCCCGCGAGCTCAGCGCCCTGCGCCAGCAAGCCGCGCAGCAACTGGCGGGCGCCGTCGAGCAGGAAATCCAACGCCTGGGCATGCCCGGCGGGCGCTTCCGCATCGAGCTGACGCCCACCGAGGGGGCAGACCTGTCACCGCATGGCCTGGAGCAGATCGAACTGCTGGTCAGCGCCAACCCCGGCCAACCGCTCAAGGGCCTGGCAAAGGTGGCTTCGGGTGGTGAACTGTCGCGTATCAGCCTGGCGATCCAGGTGATTACCGCGCAGACATCGCGCATTCCTACCCTGGTGTTCGACGAAGTCGACGTGGGTATCGGCGGCCCTACTGCCGAAATTGTCGGCCAGCTGTTGCGCCGCCTGGGCGAGCGTGGCCAGGTGCTGACCGTGACTCACCTGCCACAGGTTGCGGCGCAAGGGCATCACCACTTGTTTGTGCACAAGGTGCGCAACAGCGACACCACCCACACCGCCGTGGCCAGCCTGGGCAAGCGCGAGCGGGTGGAGGAAGTGGCGCGGATGCTGGGCGGCATTGACCTGACCAAGGAATCCCTGGCGCATGCGCGCAAGATGGTGGTGAGCGGCAAAGCCTGACCACCTCGTTTCCAGGACGATTCGCGGGCGCGCCCGCTCCCACAGGGTGATCACAGGACCTGAAATTTGTGGTGTACCTGTGGGAGCGGGCATGCCCGCGAAGAGGCCGGCCCCGACCACAAATCTTTCAGCCCCGTACAAAGCACAAAGGCGACCCGAAGGTCGCCTTTGTCATTCATAACGATAATAAATCGTTACTTCTTCTTACGCACATACAGGACCAGATTGTGGTCCACCAGCTCGAAGCCATGCTCGGCTACGATTTCGCGCTGGCGCTTCTCGATTTCGGCATCCATGAATTCGATGACTTCACTGGTCTCCACGTTCACCATATGGTCGTGGTGACCGCCATCGGCCAGCTCGAACACTGCGTGACCGCCGTCGAAGTTGTGGCGAACCACCAGACCCGCTGCTTCGAACTGGGTCAGTACGCGATAGACGGTGGCCAGGCCTACGTCCTCGCCTGCTTCCATCAGTGCCTTGTAAACATCCTCGGCACTCATGTGACGCTGCTCGGTGGAATCGAGCATCTGAAGGATCTTGACTCGAGGCAGGGTCACCTTGAGACCGGCTTTGCGTAATTCGCTATTTTCAACCATGGTCAGCTTTCTCGCCGATGCTGCTTCGCAGCTTCTCTTAATACGGGTATGATCGGGGTTTACGTTGTCCAGCCAAGATAGTGGAAGTCGCCCACCGATGCAAAACACCAAGCTCTTGCTAACCAGCCTCACCCTAGTGGGACTGCTCGCACTCGCCGGTTGCTCGTTTCCCGGGGTTTACAAAATCGACATCCAGCAGGGCAATGTCGTCACGCAGGACATGATAGACCAATTACGCCCGGGAATGACCCGACGGCAAGTAAGGTTTATCATGGGCAACCCGCTGATTCAGGACACCTTCAACACCAATCGTTGGGATTACCTGTACAGCCTGCAGCCTGGTGGCGGTAAACGCCAGCAAGAGCGCATGAGCATTTTCTTCAACGAAAGCGACCAACTGGTCAGCTTGTCGGGCGACTTCATGCCAGGCGTCAGCCGCGACCAGGAAATCCTCGGTGGCAGCGGCGACACCTCGGTCAGCCCGGCCACCGAGCCAGGCCAGACAGAGCAGCCAGCGGCCCAGCCTGAAGAAAAACCGGCCAAGCCAGGTTCGGTGGAAGAATCCATCCAGCGCGAAATCGACACCATCGAGACCACCCCGGTCCCGACCCCCGCACCGCTGGAAACCCGCTAAACGGGAACAGCAGATGCAAAAAAGCCCGGACCTGGTCCGGGCTTTTTGTTTGCGCCTTGTCCGTCAGGCATTCAATTGCTTGGCACGCTGGCAAAACGCATCGACCAACGTGTTGGCCGCCTGATTGAACAGCGGGCCCAGCGTGGCGCGCACAATCGGCCCGGCATAATCGAAGGACAGGTCCAGGCTGATCTTGCAGGCCTTTTCACCCAGCGGCTTGAACACCCACACGCCATGCAGCTGCGTGAACGGCCCTTCCTCAAGGTTCATCTCGATAGACTGGCCCGGCACCAGCACGTTACGCGTGACGAAGTACTGGCTCATGCCGCCCTTGGCCACCTCGAGCTTGGCATGCATGTGCGTGTCGCTGGCGTCGATCACCGTCGAGGCCGAGCACCACGGCAGAAACTCTGGGTAGCTGGCCACATCGTTGACCAGATCGTAGAGCGCCTGGGCGGGGTATGGCAGCAGGGCGGAGCGTTGAATATGGGTAGTCATCCAGGCGTCACTTCCAAGGCTGGGTGGCGACGCTTCGCAGCGTGCCGAAAACAGGTTCTGTGCGTATGACAGGGTTGGTATTGTCCGGTATTCATTCCGGTGGCTCAAGCACACCGAAATCCCATAGCGGACGACGCGCGGACTTGCCTATAATGCCGCCCCTATGGCTAAGCAAAAAAAACATCCGACCGGGACCATCGCGCAAAATAAAAAAGCGCGACACGATTACTTCATCGAACACAAGTTCGAGGCCGGGCTGGTCCTGTCCGGCTGGGAAGTAAAAAGCCTGCGAGCTGGCAAGGCGCACCTCGTTGACAGTTACGTGCTGCTCAAGGACGGTGAGGCCTGGCTGTTCGGCAGCCACATCACCCCGCTGACCACCGCCAGCACCCACGTCATCGCCGACCCCATCCGCACCCGCAAGCTGCTGCTGAACAAGCGCGAGCTTGAGCGACTGGAAGCGGCTGTGGCGCAAAAGGGCTACACCTGCGTGGCGTTGTCGCTGTACTGGAGCAAGCACCTGATCAAGTGCGAAATTGCACTCGGCAAGGGCAAGAAGGAATTCGACAAGCGCGACACCGTGCGCGAACGCGATTCCAACCGCGAGCTGCAGCGGGTCGTGCGGAACAAGGGCAAGGAAGACTAATCGGTCTTTAGCCTGTTCCGGCCTCTTCGCGGGCACGCCCGCTCCCATAGGGACCGGCGCCAGGTTCAAGCCCGGCGCCTATCCGGTGGGAGCGGGCGTGCCCGCGAAGAAGCCTGCACCAATCTCAGCGCCCGCTGCGCCGCTCTGCCCGCGCCACCCGCTGCGCTTCTTCGTGCGCCTCTTGCAGCACCTCCTGCACATACAGAATGTGCCGGCTGGACACCTCCCGCGCATCCTCCGCCCTGCCCTCGACAATCGCCAGGTACAGTTCCCGGTGCTGACTGATCAGCATGTCGCGGGTTTCGGTGCGTTGCTGGTACATGCCACCAATGTTGGTCACCACGTTGCGCTTGAGCAGGTCGAACAAACCCCGGATGGTGTGCAGCAAGACTGCGTTATGGCTGGCCTCGGCAATCGCCAGGTGGAAGCGCGCATCGGCCACACCCTCCTCCGCCCGAGTGACTTCATCAACGCGGGTGTAGCAGTCCTGCAACGCATCGAAGGCCGCCTTCAAGCGCTCCCGATCCGGCCCGGTGGCACGCTGGGCGGCGTAATAGGCACACGACGCTTCCAGGGTATGGCGAAATTCAAGCAGGTCGCGCTGCGCCTCGGCACTGTGCTCGAGCAACTGCAGCAGCGGGTCGCTAAACGTAGAACCCAGTGACTCGGCCACAAAATTGCCCCCGCCCTGGCGGCTGACCAACAGCCCCTTGGCCACCAGTTTCTGGATCGCCTCACGCAGTGACGGGCGGGACACGCCGAACTGCTCGGCGAGGGCGCGCTCGGCCGGCAGCCGCTGCCCAGAGGTCAGCGTGCCTTCCAGAATCATCCCTTCCAACCGATCGACAATGTCGTCGGACAGGCGCCGTTGGCGGACCTGATCAAAAACCATCACATGCTCTCCACAAACCCCCGGCAGATTTCAGGGGGCGCCTATTCTCGCCGATCCAGGCCGCGCAAACACCCATCAAGCCGCGATTTTGCCAGCGCATCAGGCGCCCGCTCATCGGCACGCGACCAAAGTTTTGCACAGGACAAATTGACACACCCACGACAGCGCTTTTAACCTAGCGACCAGCCATTGTAAATTGGTCTTACCAATTATCCAATGCCAGTGCTGACCAACAACAATTAGGGGCCACCCCATATGCAAACCTGGCAACAACTCTATAGCCCGCTTGGTAGTCTTGGCCTGTCCGCACTGGCGGCAGTCATCCCTATCGTGTTCTTCTTCCTTGCCCTCGCCGTGTTCCGCCTGAAAGGCCACGTAGCGGGCAGCATCACCCTCGCGCTGTCGATCCTGGTGGCGATCTTTGCCTTCCAGATGCCTGTCGACATGGCCCTCGCTGCCGCAGGTTATGGCTTCCTCTACGGCCTCTGGCCGATTGCCTGGATCATCGTTGCCGCGGTGTTCCTGTACAAACTCACGGTCAAGAGTGGCCAGTTCGAAGTGATCCGCAGCTCGGTGCTGTCGATTACCGACGACCAGCGCCTGCAAGTGCTGCTGATCGGCTTCTGCTTCGGTGCCTTCCTCGAAGGCGCGGCAGGCTTCGGCGCACCCGTGGCAATCACTGCCGCGCTGCTGGTGGGCCTGGGCTTCAACCCGCTGTACGCCGCCGGCCTGTGCCTGATCGCCAACACCGCACCCGTGGCCTTCGGCGCCCTGGGCATCCCGATCATCGTGGCCGGCCAGGTCACCGGCATCGACGCCTTCCACATCGGCGCCATGACCGGCCGCCAGCTGCCGCTGCTGTCATTGTTCGTGCCGTTCTGGCTGGTGTTCATGATGGACGGCCTGCGTGGCGTGAAAGAAACCTGGCCTGCCGCCCTGGTCGCCGGCCTGAGCTTCGCCGTCACCCAGTACTTCACGTCGAACTTCATCGGCCCTGAGCTGCCCGACATCACCTCGGCGCTGGCCAGCCTGATCTGCCTTACCCTGTTCCTGAAAGTCTGGCAGCCAAAGCGTTCGTTCAGCGAAGCCAAAGGCAGCGTCGGCGCAGCCGTTGTGCAGCCAAGTGGCAGCCAGCCTAGCCCTTACAGCTTTGGCGAAATCTTCAAGGCCTGGTCGCCGTTCCTGATCCTGACCGTACTGGTCACCATCTGGACCCTGAAGCCGTTCAAGGCAGCGTTCGCCCCGGGCGGCGCCATGTACAACTTCGTGTTCAACTTCGCCATCCCGCACCTCGACCAACTGGTAATCAAGACCGCACCGATCGTTGCCGCGCCAACCGCCATGCCAGCGGTGTTCAAGCTCGACCCGATCTCTGCCACCGGCACCGCGATCTTCCTCTCGGCGCTGATCTCCATGGCAGTGCTGAAGATCAACTTCAAAACTGGTCTGACCACTTTCAAAGAGACCTTCTGGGAGCTGCGCTGGCCTATCCTGTCCATCGGCATGGTGCTGGCCTTCGCCTTCGTCACCAACTACTCGGGCATGTCCTCGACCATGGCCCTGGTACTGGCCGGCACCGGCGCCGCGTTCCCGTTCTTCTCGCCGTTCCTTGGCTGGCTGGGCGTGTTCCTGACCGGTTCGGACACCTCGTCCAACGCCCTGTTCAGCTCGCTGCAGGCCACCACCGCACACCAGATCGGCGTCAACGACACCCTGCTGGTAGCGGCCAACACCAGCGGCGGCGTGACCGGCAAGATGATCTCGCCACAGTCCATCGCCGTGGCCTGCGCGGCCACCGGCCTGGTAGGCAAGGAATCCGACCTGTTCCGCTTCACCGTCAAGCACAGCCTGTTCTTTGCCACCATCGTGGGCCTGATCACCTTGGTGCAGGCTTACTGGCTGACCGGCATGCTGGTTCATCACTAAAGTGAAAGGGGCCGGGCGCCATCACGCGCCCGGCACTCCCCACAAGCAACGCTGCGAGAATCCATGATCATTTCTGCCTCTACCGACTATCGCGCCGCGGCCCAACGCAAGCTGCCTCCCTTCCTGTTCCACTACGCCGACGGCGGCGCCTACGCCGAGCACACGCTGCGCCACAACGTGTCGGACCTGGCCGGCATTGCCCTGCGCCAGCGCGTGCTGAACAACATGTCCGAGCTCAGCCTGGAAACCAAGCTGTTCGACGAAACCCTGAGCATGCCGGTGGCCCTGGCCCCGGTCGGCCTCACCGGCATGTACGCCCGCCGTGGCGAAGTGCAGGCGGCGCGTGCAGCGGCGGCCCACGGCATCCCGTTCACCATGTCTACCGTGTCGGTGTGCCCGATCGAAGAAGTGGCCCCGGCGATCAACCGGCCGATGTGGTTCCAGCTGTACGTGCTGAAGGACCGCGGCTTCATGCGCAACGCCCTGGAGCGGGCCAAGGCCGCCGGGGTCAAGACCCTGGTGTTCACCGTCGACATGCCCGTACCCGGCGCCCGCTACCGCGATGCCCACTCGGGCATGAGCGGCCGCAACGGCCCGCTGCGCCGCGTGCTGCAAGCCATGACCCACCCCGAGTGGGCGTGGGATGTGGGGGTGATGGGCCGCCCGCACGACCTGGGCAACATCTCCAAGTACCGCGGCAACCCCACCGGCCTGGCCGACTACATCGGCTGGCTGGGCAACAACTTCGACCCGTCCATCTCCTGGAAAGACCTGGAGTGGATCCGCGAGTACTGGGACGGCCCGATGATCATCAAGGGCATTCTGGATGCCGATGACGCCCGCGATGCGGTCAAGTTCGGCGCCGACGGCATTGTGGTGTCCAACCACGGCGGCCGCCAGCTCGATGGCGTGCTGTCCAGCGCCCGCGCCCTGCCGGCCATTGCCGACGCCGTCAAAGGCGACCTGAAGATTCTGGCCGACTCCGGCATCCGCAGTGGCCTCGACGTGGTGCGCATGATCGCCCTGGGCGCCGACACCGTGCTGATCGGCCGCGCCTTCCTCTACGCCCTTGCCGTGCATGGCCAGGCCGGGGTGAAAAACCTGCTTGAGCTGTTCGAGAAGGAAATGCGCGTGGCCATGGTGCTGACCGGCGCCAAGTCGATCAGCGAGATCACCCGCGACTCGCTGGTACGCGAACTGGGCGCCTGACCGCCTGCAAGAAACACCGCCTGATTGACCCGGGGCATGTGGCGCACAGACGCCACAGCCCCGCGAGGAGACTGCATGAGCTTGCCCGCCGCGTTCCTGCGTGATGCCGAGCGCCTGATACCCGCCGAACGCCGCTTCGACGACCCCACGTCCACCCTGGCCTTTGGCACCGACGCCAGCTTCTACCGGCTGATCCCCAAGCTGGTGGTGCGCGTCGAGTCCGAGGACGAAGTGGTCGGCCTGATCAAACTGGCCCAGCGCGAGCGGGTGCCGGTCACCTTCCGCGCCGCCGGCACCAGCCTGTCGGGCCAGGCCATCACCGACTCGGTGCTGATCGTGCTCGGCGATAACTGGAACGGCCGCGAAATCCGTGGCCAAGGCGAGCAGATCCGCCTGCAACCCGGCGTGATCGGCGCCCAGGCCAACGCCTGGCTGGCCCCCTTCGGGCGCAAGATCGGCCCCGACCCGGCGTCGATCAACGCCTGCAAAATTGGCGGCATCGTTGCCAACAACGCCAGCGGCATGTGCTGCGGCACCGCGCAGAACACCTACCACACCCTGGCCGGCCTGCGCCTGGTGCTGGCCGACGGCACCCGCCTGGACAGCGAAGACCCGGCCAGCGTCGCCGCCTTTGAAAAAAGCCACGCCGAGCTGCTGGCATCGCTGGCCAGCCTGGCCCGCGAGACCCGCGCCAACACTGCGCTGGCCGAGCGCATCCGGCACAAATACCGGCTGAAGAACACCACTGGCCTGTCGCTGAACGCACTGGTGGACTACGACCAGCCGCTGGACATCCTGCAGCACCTGCTGGTGGGTTCCGAGGGCACGCTGGGCTTCATCAGCGCCGTCACCTACAACACCGTGCCCGACCACCCGCACAAGGCCAGCGCCCTGCTGGTGTTCCCCAGCGTCGAAAGCTGCTGCCGCGCCGTACCCGTGCTCAAGCAGCAGCCGGTTTCTGCCGTGGAACTGCTCGACCGCCGCAGCCTGCGCTCGGTGCAGAACATGCCTGGCATGCCGCTGTGGGTAAAAGGCCTGTCAGACAACGCCTGCGCCCTGCTGATCGAGTCCCGCGCCGCCAGCCAGAGCCTGCTGCACGAACAACTGCACCAGGTAATGGCCTCGATCGCCGACTTCCCGCTGGAACAGCAAGTGGACTTCAGCGAAGACCCGGCCGTGTACAACCAGCTGTGGAAGATCCGCAAAGACACCTTCCCCGCCGTCGGCGCCGTGCGCCAGACCGGCACCACGGTGATCATCGAAGACGTGACCTTCCCCGTCGAGCAACTGGCCGAAGGCGTCAACCGCCTGATCCTGCTGTTCGACAAGCACCGCTACGATGAAGCGATCATTTTCGGCCATGCACTGGAAGGCAACCTGCACTTCGTCTTCACCCAAGGCTTCAACAGCGCCGAGGAAGTCGCGCGCTACCAGGCCTTCATGGACGACGTGGCGCAACTGGTGGCCGTGGAGTTTGGCGGTTCGCTAAAAGCCGAGCACGGCACCGGGCGCAACATGGCGCCATTTGTGGAGCTGGAATGGGGCCATGACGCCTACCAGCTGATGTGGAAGCTCAAGCGCCTGCTCGACCCCAACGGCATCCTCAACCCCGACGTGGTGCTGAGCGAAGACCCCGACATCCACCTGAAAAACCTCAAGCCGCTGCCTGCCGCCGATGAAATCGTCGACAAGTGCATCGAATGCGGCTTCTGCGAACCGGTGTGCCCGTCCAAGGGGCTTACCCTCAGCCCACGCCAGCGCATCGTCATGTGGCGGGACATCCAGGCCAAGCAACGCGCCGGCATCGACACCCGCGAACTGATGCAGACCTACCAGTACCAAGGCATCGACACCTGCGCCGCCACCGGCCTGTGCGCCCAGCGCTGCCCGGTCGGCATCAACACCGGCGAGCTGGTGAAAAAACTGCGCAGCCAGGCCGCCGAACACAACAAGACCGCCGACTGGCTGGCCGACCACTTCCACACCGCATTGGGTGGCGCCCGCTTCACCCTCACGGCCGCCAACACTGCACGCAAGCTGCTCGGCGCCCCGCGCCTGGGCCGCCTGAGCGCCTCGCTGAGCAAAGCCAGCAAAGGCCGCCTGCCCCAGTGGACCCCGGCCATGCCACAACCCCTGCGCCCGATCAGCTTCGGCCCGGCCAGCAACGACGCCCGCCCCCGCGTGGTGTACCTGGCAGCCTGCGTGTCACGGGTGATGGGCCCGGCCTATGCCGACCGCGAGCAAAGCTCGCTGCTGGACAAAACCCGCGCCCTGCTGGAAAAGGCCGGTTACCAGGTGGTGTTCCCCGACAACGCCGACAGCCTGTGCTGCGGCCAGCCCTTCGCCTCCAAGGGTTACCCCGAACAGGCCGAGCACAAGCGCCAGGAACTGATCACCGCCCTGCTGCACGCCAGCCGCGGCGGCCTTGACCCGATCTACTGCGACACCAGCCCCTGCACCCTGCGCCTGGTGCAAGACCTGGGCGAAACCCGGCTGGACCTGTACGACCCGGTGCGCTTCATCCGCACCCACCTGCTCGACCGCCTGGAGTTCACCCCCCAGGACGAGCCGGTAGCCGTGCACGTGACCTGCAGCACCCAGCACCTGGGCGAAAGCCAGGCCTTGATCGACCTGGCGCGGCGTTGCAGCAAACAGGTGGTAATCCCCGAAGGCATTCATTGCTGCGGGTTTGCCGGTGACAAAGGCTTCACCACCCCCGAGCTCAACGCCCACTCGCTGCGCAGCCTGAAGGATGCGGTGCAGTATTGCAGCGAAGGCATCTCCACCAGCCGCACCTGCGAGATAGGCCTGTCGAGCCACAGCGGCATCGACTACCACGGCCTGGTCTACCTGGTAGACCGCGTCACCCGCCCATGCAGCATCTAACAAGCAGACACCTTCACCCTTGTAGGAGCGGCCTTGTGTCGCGATCGGGCCGCAAAGCGGCCCCAGGTTCTCAGCAGCGCTGCATAGATCGCCGGGGCTGCTCTGCAGCCCTTTCGCGACACAAGGCCGCTCCCACGGGTACAGCGCCCCCCCGAGCCAAGCACGATCCCTGTGGGAGCGGCTTCAGCCGCGAACACCGGCAAAGCCGGTGCCATCCCCCACTCAACATCACCCCGCCACCATCCCGATTGAACCCCCGCCAATCCCCCACAGTCCACCCTACAGGCCCACCTTCCAGAGGCCCCAGAGGAGACACCCATGAAAGGTACCGCGCTTTCGGCCCTGTTCGCGGCCGCCACCCTGCTGGCTTCGCCGGTGTTCGCCGCCGATGACCTCTGCACCACCAACCTGCAAAAAATCGACGATAGCATGGCCACCGCCGGCGCCACCTCCGAAGGCCTGGACAAGGCCCTGACCGAGCACGTCGACAAAGCCAAAGCCGCCCAAGCCTCGGGCGACACCAAGGAATGCATCGCCATCACCAGCAAAGTGCTGGAGCGCCTGGAGAAAACCGAGAAAGGCAGCGGCTCCGGCAGCGGCGGCGCGTGAGCCATGAGGCGGGCGACAGGACCGGCTGTCGACGTCGCCCGCGCAATGGCGTATACTCCATCCCACGTGCCGTAAGGTGCGTTAGCGTAACGCTAGTGTGGGGCCGATTAGGATTCGACGCCGGTAGCGAAACTCTAGGTGCATGCCGAGTTGGTAACAGAACTCGTAAATCCACTGTTGCAACTTTTATAGTTGCCAATGACGAAAACTACGGCGCGGAGTACAAGCTGGCTGCGTAAGCAGTCCTCTTGACCCGTTGCTTCTGGTAGCTTCGGCTCCAGCAATCACTAGGGGATGCCTGTAAACCCGAACTGATTGTCATACAGAACAGGATCGTCGCGTAGCACGTTGTGGGCGAAGTGACTAAAACTTACACAACTCATCCAAAGCACCCTGCCCGTCGGGCGGCTGCGGATTAAATCAATAGACACGGCTACGCATGTAGTACCGACAGCGGAGTACTGGCGGACGGGGGTTCAAATCCCCCCGGCTCCACCAAATCCAAAGAAGAAGACGCCCTCGGGCGTCTTTTTTTGTGCCGGGATTTTGGGATCTGCGGGCCGAAAAATCGGATTTAACCCCTTTCTTGTAGGGCGTTTCCCAAAGATACTCCCAGCGCCTGTTTTCCGTTGCGGCCATTTTTTCAGGGTTTTAGTCTCGGTGGGTCGTTGCTCACCAACGGCATGACTTTGACAGGTCGCGACGGTAAACAACAAAACGGCTCGTCCTTATGGCGGCTGTACGTGCGGGCACGCTTGCGTGCGCCGGAACTTGTTGTTTCCGCCGGTCTGTCAACCCGCGTACAGCTGCCACCCTCTGTTTGACAGCAGATGGTGACGGCCCTGAAATGGAAGCAATCATGTTGAAGATAGTCCCCGACCCACCCCACCATCTCCACTCCCTGGAAGACACGATCATGATGGCCTCGGACTACGCACTCTGTGCAGAAGCCGTAGCCCAGCAGGCGATGCTGATGCAGCCCAGGTCGCCCGCATCGGTTTTGATCATGGCCTCGATGCACGAGCTCGAAACCCTGCGCCGATTACTCGAATCAGCGCTGACGCAAATACAGCAGCCAGCGAACCCGCAACCGATGCACTGATTCGCATACCGAGCGAAAAACCTGTGGGAGCCCGGCTTGCCGGCGATAGGGCCAGCCCAGGCAACCACCAGACCAGGGAGATTGATCAATGACCACCGAAGACACGAACTGCACAGTCGGCAAAACCATCTTCTTTCAAGGCGAAAACCAGACCCACCCACTGTTCCGTATCGAACCCGGCATCCCTTGCCAGAACGCCCGCGAACAGGCCTCGGAACTGATGGGCTACGCGCGGGACCTGACCATCGATGGCCTGATGGAAGACAAGCCCAAGCTGATCTGGGCTGCGCACTATCTCTGTGCTTTGGGCAAAGCCCTGTTGGATGATGCCGAACTCGGGATGATGCGTTGAATCACGCCCCGCGATGTTTAAAGGGGTCAGCGTGCCGCTCGGCCCCTGTCACTCCAATCGATCAACGCCAAGGGATACGGTCTTCCTCAGCAACCGTCGCATTGATACGCCGCAACATCGCCATCAACCCACCATGCAACCCGGTACGCGTCGGCTTACGACCCGCCAGCTGCTGCTGGATGAGAGCTCCCGGCCCGTTGTAGATCTCTTCGAATGTACCGTCACGGTTCATACGAATGCCCAAGTAATAATCAGGCACATGGTGCACCGGGAAAGTCAGGCTCGTGCCAAACGTGGTCTTGATCTACACATTTCGCCCCTCGTCGCAGACCGCATCATGGTGCTTCGTCAGCCCTTCGTTCAGCGTGAACTTGTGAGCCACGCTGGCAACCACTTCCCCGATATCACCAACTAAACGGTCATGCAGGGTGAACGGCTTGCCAGGGTAGGCCGACTGCAACTGGAAGACGGCTGCGAAGAGCCCTTCCAATGCCGTTTTGATTTTCGACTCAATCTTTGGGTCCATGTAATCCCTCAATGCTACGGAACCTCTGCTCTATCGCCGACTAGATCGGAGCCCTCTCTTCACCTAAAAATCCCAGCTACGCAAACGATATCAAAATGATCTCTCGGGACCAATTAACGAGGCCAACGCCGCTGCCAGCTCTGAAGAGCTGATCGCAGATGGTTTAGCAGCCCGCCTCATGACAAACGCCGCTGTCACCAGCAACAGCGCTGTAGATGATGGTGTCGCAGACCAGGTAATGGACTGCACCTGACTGACAGTCAGGCATGCCCCGGTCATCACATTGCTGCGTTCACCCGGCTCAGGATCTTCAGGCGCTGGTTTAGTCAGCCAGCACTGCCTCAACCCGCCCACCGGCAACGGTGTTAAGGAGGCCAGATCATGAGATGCCCTTGCTCCCGGACGTAAGGAGCCGCCAGTCCCGCGTAGAGGACATTCCCCACAGGTCGCAGGGGCCTTGATCCCTGATAACACTCAGCATTCTTGGCGGGATGACGTGGGGCGAGGATCGGAGAGCGAACGATGAGGAGACCGACATGGCATTGGTGGGCAGACGCTATGGCCGCAATTTCGGCTACGGCAGGCAACTGAGCTATGCAGGGCCGCAGGCGGTGAAAGACATGTTCGGCGGCGGCCACTGCGGCACGTTCAAAGCGCACTGTGATCGGTGGCAGGCATCCGTCAAATGGTGCCGTGCCGAACAGGGGCCCGGTATTAATGATGCGCGGCAGATTGATCGAAAAGTGTTGGCCGACTATGCGGCGTATCTGCGTGAGGTGGTTGGGCGCGGTGCCCTCGCCATCAGCACCGCACAAAACCGGCTCTCCAGCGTTAACAGGACCATGGCAGCGCTTCGCGGTGATCAGTACGTCAAGTTGCCCAGTCCGAGCAAGGCACTGGGTAGGCAGCGCACCGGGGTTCGACAGTCGGTGCCGCACAGCCAAGACCGCGAACAGGTTAAGCAGATCGTCGATGCGCTTTGCCGCCATCATCAACCACGGGGCGCCGCCATCGTTCTGCTGGCGTGAGCCATCGGTATGCGCATGCGTGAGGCCATTTTGGCCGACCTGCCACGGCTAAGTCGTGAGGCTAGAGATACAGGCAAGATCAACATCCAGGACGGCACCAAAGGCGGCCGCGCCGGAGCCTCAGCATCACGTTGGATTGCGGTGGATGACTATGTGCGTGATGCGCTTGAATTGGCGGAGCAGGCGTCGCCTGCGGGTAGCCGCAACCTGATTGCGCCACACGAAAGCTACCTGAATCTGCTGCAAACAATTATCCGCCCGGCACGGGACATCATGCATGCACACAACCTCAAAGGCTTCCATGAGCTACGAGCAGCGTACGCATGTGAGCGCTATGAGCAAATCACCCAACACCGAGCGCCTATCAACGGCGGCCACTGTTGCCAGTTAAATAGGAGCCTTGACCGTGAGGCCAGGAGGCAAATCAGCTATGAATTGGGGCACGGTCGTATCGACGTGGTCGCGGCCTATATTGGAGGACGGACATGAGCAAGCCGTTCGATATGGACCTGTTCTTGGCTGGTGTGCTTACTGGGTCGCGCGCGACACGGCAGCGCCATTTGCGTCAGGCCCAGATTATCCAAGCCGAAATCACTGAACGCTGGGAGGAGAGACACCTTGGGCATGGCAGAGAAAGCATGTGGCTTGGTTTCTCGAACATCGTCTAGGGCGGAGTAGTGAGGCGACGCGGTATTACTATTTACTGACCGTGCGTCTGCTCGCTCGTCGTTTACAAAAAACATGGGTTTTCAGTCTCTGAGTGAGACCGGCTGCTATCGAGCGATTCTGTTGAAAAATCGGACGCCTCGGTCATCCGGCCTAGCCACACCGCATGGCGAGTCGTTTCGAAGCACAATCTGCCAGCCCGAACAACAGCATTTTCAGCGATCTGCCAGCCTGCAGATAGTCCTTGACGTCTCACTACCACAAAGGCATTTTGCCATTTCCCGGAGCGCCATTTTTCAGGAAGAAGAGTGAACTACACCCCAAATCCTCAGCATCGTAACCGCTCGTTCTCTGCCCAGAAGTCGCAATGGACGATCACAGTTCCTGAAGAGATCGAGTGTTTTACGATGGCAACCGACGCTTCCTGGTTTGGCAAGGATTGCTATTGGGGATTCTGTCCGGGGCAATCTAGCCTTCGACCGGTCGGTATGGCCCCTCCTCCGCACAGTTGTCCGGTGCATTTTGCCAAGTTCGTTGGCGATACCCTGCAAAACTGGCATGGCTACCCGATAGCTCATTGGGTAGCGCCGTATGACAAGCCGCCTGAAGTGGTACTCAAAGGTTGGCAAACCAGCGGCGTCATTTCCAAACCCCAGTTCGCCAGGATCTTGCGAGGCAAAAAATGCGCTCTGTGAAGCTTCGGATTCCCGGTAGCTACTGGGATTCGCAAATCTATTCGGGTGAGCTGATTATTTTTGGCGACGACGGGTCTATTCAGCGCGTCGACTGGTCGGGCTTCGTTGACCGAGTCGCGACCAAGCATCCGCATGTACAGACTGCTCTGCGCGTTGCGTTTTCTGACAGCGATCTGTTTTACAACACAAAGGTCAGGAAGATCCTGCGGGACCCTCAGATCGAGTCGCCCATCAAGGGGCAATTGAACCAGCTTGCCGACCTTCAATTGGAAACTGAAACGAGTGACCTATCGGGGCATTGGCAACACCACGACAGCCCGTTCGACTTTTTGCCTACCGACACCGAGATCTACCACAACGAAATTTACGCTGGCGGTGAAGATGGGCTGTTCTCATTTCCTCGAAGCGCGAGTCTGAGCAAGGTCAAAAGCCGACTGGACAAGCATCATGATGCCTCAGTGTTTCAGGTAAAGGCCTCTGATCGATTCAGCGCCATCGCCACGGCAACAGGCAAGGACGGTCTATTTGACTTTTTACTCGCACGCAATCCTGAAGAGCGTAGGCGGATAGGCTCTCCGCGTCAGGTCGCAACCCGACCTTGCAATGCCTGTGACTGGGCGTTCCAGAGCATCATGGGTTGGAGTTCGCAACTCGCGTTCCTCGCCAGCTTTCGAGAATACAAGGATTCGGAATCGAAAAAGAAAAAGCGGGTTTTCAACAAGATCATCGACCCGTCAGAGATTTTCGGTAGCAACCCTGGAAGTGCGAACGACATCGTGTGGGGCAGCCGCGAGAAAATGTACCGTTTCTCCGCTGGCCATATTACTGTGGCCAATTATGAGTCTGTAGGCAAGGCTGAGGATCCCGTCGAAAAATTCGAGCAGGTCGGCCACGTCGACTTCAATCCTGAATCCGAGATCATTGCCACAGGCACAGCGCCATTCGGCACTGTACTTGAAATGGAAGACAGGATCTTGGTGCTTCGTAGCGATGGGTGCTCGGAAGTCTTCAATGGCACACCCATTCATTGGCGAGTATTTCCTCGATCCGAGCATTACAGCAATCAACTGCACATCGTCTACGAAGACGCCCTCGAAATCATCTCGTTTACCCATGACTACTTTGTAGATCAGGGCAAGAAAATGTTCGGCTTCGCCAAAGCCACTGAGTAATCCACTTTAAGCCGCGGGCAACGGGCGCAGCCTTCAGGATCAGAGGCTGGCCATTTCAAGGTCATGACGTGCTCACCAAGAGGCAGATCGATTGTTACGGCATCGTCAGCTGGGTCCTCGGCGGTCGCTCTTAACGGACGAAAGCAGGCAAATCTGTCGCCGGTTGCTCTCGTAAGGGGCCGAAAGATCTAAAACTCAATCGGCGTCGTCTTCCAAACGTCCTGCGCCAGAGAGATCAGCATTGCATGCCGTTTTTCGATGGCTGCAGCATTCCACTCGGAGAAAGCCTCCAACTTGGCATTGATACGCGAAATGGAGGTGTTATGCCCGACGTCAGTCAACGTAACAAGGCTACGGGTTAGGTAATTGCCGCTCTTGCTGTATTCGACCTGCTTGTCCGTGTAGAAATCATTGCCCGCGACGATATTGATCGGCTTCTCAAGCAGGGTCAGGTTGCCCAACCGGTTCTTGTAGTCGTCGTAGGCCATCCCCGGACTCTCGGTGGCCCACTTAGCGCGCAGATCATCCTTTGGCCTGCTGGGCAGGATGTGCTCGATCTCCAAATTAGTGAAGGGCGCTAGGCTGCCCCGCACCTTCAGTCCACTGAAGGCCATCTCGACGTGCTGCGTCAGCCGCGCCAGCAAGTAACGAGTCCGGTACTGCTGCATCGAGTAAAAGTTGAAGCGTTTGAGAGCATCCGCCAATTCCTGGGATTTACCTACCATATTGGTCTCGAAACGCTCGGCGATGAAGACATTGAGCTGAGCCTTCTGCTTTACCGCATCGGCTATACCCGCAATCGCGCGCAGTTCGTCGGCCCAATGAGAGAAGCTGCGCTCCAGATCCTTGGTAGGAGTCTTAGTGAAGATGTAGTAAAAAAGGAAGCTCTCCAGTTGCGCAACAAAATGGTCAAACAACGACTTGGGAAAGCTTGCCGCCGCCAGCAACAAAACGTAGTGCAAGCTGAACGCACCGCCGGTTAGCCGCTTGAGACTGTCCATGGCCAGGCTGGGCTTGCTGTCATTTCCCTGCCCGTTGGCAAAGGCTAGGTAGTGCTCGACATTGCGGATAACCTTACGGACAAACTCGAAGGGCTTATTCGCATAATCACACAAGGCTGCGTTGTCCTTAGCCACAAACCAGTCGTAGATCTCGTCTTCCCGCACCACCGCGTCGCCGCGCTCGTTCTTGATGACGTAGTTAGCCATCAGGAAATAGCGCAGGAAACGCAGCGGCTTCTCCTTGCCTTTCTCCAACGGTTTGGTGATCTTTTTCCACTCGTCCTTGAGCTGGGTGAACTGTGCTTGCTTGACCTGTGTGAACAACAGGTTCTTGAGCAAGTCCATCGGGTTCAGCCCCACGCCTCGCTCGTTGATGGTCTCGAAAATCTTTAGGGCGCTGCTGACGTCCGTGGAGATCTGAATAAACACCACATTGTTGGCCAGATAGCCCCAATATTTCTTCAGCTTGGCGGCATCGTCGTAGTTATCCTTCAGATAGCGGTACAGCGTGCTATAGGCATTGATCAGATTCTCAAGCGAGCCGAAGCTTGCAATGCCCGCAGCCTGGATGCCCGCACGCACAGCCTGTGGGTCGGCATCCAACTCCACCAGCGTGGCCATGACTTCGCCTGCGTTCTCATAACGCGGCTCCAATTTCAAGTTCGTGCGAACCTCGCCATCGCTGTCCACATAACTGGTCGAGATCAACCCAGAGATCATTTGCCGCTGCGGCTCCCCCTGGAACAGATGCTTGAGCGCACACAGCAGCAAGAAGAACGTCGTCAGCCGCTGCTGGCCGTCGATGACCTCATAATGGTTCTTCTGATCAGTCGGTGACACCAGAACGGTGCCGATGAAGTATTCCCGAGTGGTCCCTGCATCGATCTGCTCACCGATGTCCTCTAGCAGTTGATGCACTTCCTTGTCCGTCCAGACGTACTCGCGCTGATAGTCCGGAACGATGTAGAAGCACTCTCTAAAGGCCTCTTCGATGCTGTATTTGTGGTTTTCGATGCGAGCCATGTTTGTTCCTGTCTCGTTCTTTGTCGTGATAGGGCTTCAGCCGGGGTGGCGATTCAACACTTGGCAATTGGACAAATCAGCATCGCTCATTCCCGTGTAACCCCAAACAAATCTGCTCCCGAATCTTTCTTCAGCAGCTCGTACACCACCGTCAGGAACACCTCACGCGTTGACTCGTCGCTGAGTAGCTTGGTCGCCATACTAGTGTGGCTGCTCATGGCGGCAGCGATGGCAGAGATGGCTTTTGAAGGCAGGTCCGCCTTCATGGTCTGTTCCATCGTGTTGTTCTGCACTTGGGCCATCACCACGCTGTCAGCGCGCAGCTTCTCGGAAACGTGCACCGCGAAGGCCACCTGGTCAGTGTCGGTAATGTCCTTGCCGAAGGAGTTGTTGAGCTTCTCAATCAGCTCGGCGAGGTATTTTTTCTCGCGGTCGCGGGCGTCGCGCAGGCCGTTATCGGTCATACCATAGAGGCCAGGTGTTTCACCCAGCACAGCGACGCCACTGAGGTTGCTGCCCTTCTTGATCTTGTAGTGGCTGAGCTTGAGGTCACCCAGATCCACCTGTTCGGCAGTGATGCCTTTGAGCCGTTTACGCAGCAGGCGTGCATAGCTGGCAAAGGCCTCCAGGCTGGGGTCGCCGAAGTCGATCAACTGGGCGATGTACTCATAGCTGCGCACGAACTTGGTCAGGCTTTCACTGAAGATCATCAGCTCGTCGCGTGCCTTGCAATATTCCGAACGCTGCACATCGGCGTATTCCATGTCCTTGTCGCTACCGTCGTCATGGGCCTTCTCCCAGGCTTTTTCCCACTGGTCGATGGCATCGTTGAGCGTCTTCAACTTTCCGTTGAAGCGGTCGGTGGCTGATTGAGTAAGCGAGAACAGCTTCTGGTGCGTCACCTTCGGATCGACGATGGCATCACCGAAAGCCTCCACCTCAGCCTGCTCATAGATGAACATGCCATCCAAGCGCTGCTTGATGTCATAGACGATGTTCGGATCCTGGATGTCCGCCACCTGGGCATCACGATAGAAGGTCTTGAATGACGCCAGTATCTCGTCGGCCTTGTTAGCGAAGTCGATGACGAATGTCTTGTCCTTCCCGGGGAAGGTACGGTTCAGACGCGAGAGGGTCTGCACGGCCTCCACACCGGATATTTTTTTGTCCAGGTACATGGCAACCAGCTTGGGCTGGTCGAAGCCGGTCTGGTACTTGTTGGCGACGATCATCACCCGGTAGTCCGGAGTGTCGAACACCTTGCGCATATCGCGGCCATGCAGGCCGGGGTTCAGGTTGGTTTCACTGAATTGGTGATCCTTGGGCAGGCTGGCCGCTTCCACATCCGTATTAGGCACCTCACCTGAGAAGGCCACCATCGCCAGCACGTTGTCATAGCCCTTGCGCTTGCAGTAGTCCTCCAGCGCCAGGTGGTACTTCACCGCTGCAGCACGCGAGCTGGTCACCACCATGGCCTTGGCCTGGCCACCGAGCAGGTGCGCGACGTTCTTGCGGAAGTGCTCGACGATCAGCTCGACCTTCTGTCCCACATTCACCGGGTTGAGCGACAGCCACTTGGCCAGTTTGCGCCCGGCGCTCTTCTCGTCCACGCGCTTGTCATCGACCATCTCGCTGCCAATTTTGAACGCCACTTCATAGCTGGTGTAGTTCTTCAGCACATCGAGGATGAAGCCTTCGTCGATCGCCTGCTGCATGGTGTAGAGGTGGAACGGTGCCGGCGGGTTGTCGGTGCTGACGGGCTGCGCCGGATTGCGCGGGCGACCGAACAGGCTCAGCGTCGAATGCTTGGGCGTGGCGGTGAAGGCGAAGTAGCTGGCATTGCCTGGGCGCGAGCGCGAGCTCTGCCACACGGACAACCGCTCCGCCTTGGAGAGTTTCTCCCACTCCGCCTCGCTCTGCCCGGTCAGTACATAGCGCAGGTCATCCGCCGTGCTGCCCCCGGTGGAGCTGTGCGCTTCGTCGATGATGATGGCGAAACGGCGATTGCGCAGGCTCTGCTCGCCGAGGATGGCCTTCTGCGCATAGGGGAACGTCTGTAGGGTACAGACGATAATCGGCACACCATCGAGCATGGCCTTGGCCAACTGCTGACTCTTGGGCAGGCTCGACTGTTGGCGGTCGATAGCGCATACCACGCCGGCCTGGTGCTCGATCTGCTGGATGGCATCCTGCAACTGCTGGTCAAGCACCTGGCGGTCGGTCACCACGATCACACTGTGGAAATACGGCTCACCGTCCGGACGGCGCACACGAATCAGCGAATGCGCGGTCCAGGCGATGGTATTAGTCTTGCCCGAGCCGGCGCTGTGCTGGATCAGATACGGTTGCCCTGCACCTTCTACCCGCACCGCGTCGATCATCCTGGTCACGCCTTCCCACTGATGGAAGCGTGGGAAGATCAGGCCCTCTTTGAAGTAGGTTTTGCCGTTGACGTCCTGGGCTTCCTTACGCTCCTGCAGCACGAAGCGGTGGAATATGTGCAGCCAGTTGTCCTTCTGCAGCACCCGCTCCCAAAAGTAGCTCACCGGGTAGCTACCGTTGTCACCCGGTGGGTTGCCGGCGGCGCCATCGTTGCCCCGGTTGAATGGCAGAAAGAAGGTCGATTCGCCGGCCAGCTTGGTGGTCATGCGTATGTCGCTATCGCTCATGGCGAAATGCACCACCGCGCCACGCTTGAAGGTGAGCAGCGGCTCCAGGCCACCGCTCTTGCGCTCAGGGCGACGGTCTATGCAGTACTGCTGCATAGCGGCCTGGACTGACTGGGTGAAGTCGGTCTTCAACTCCACCGTGGCAACCGGAATGCCGTTGATAAAGAACGCCAGATCGATCTCGTCGGCCTTGTCCAGCGAATAACGCAGCTGCGGCACCACGCGCAGACGGTTCGCCGCATAGCGGGCGGTCACCGTGTCGTTGCGCTCATCTTCAGGCAGCGACTGGCTCATGGATAAGGTTCCGCCGCCGGCCACGGCAAAGCCGTAGCGCAGCACATTTACGGTGCCGCCTTCGACCTTGTTCTCCAGCTGCTTGACCAGTCGATCCAGCACCAAGTCGCGCGTGCCTACGCCATTCATTGCGAGGATCTTAGCCATAGCCTGCGGCTGACTGTCCTCCAACCAAACCAGCACATCCTCAGGTACTAGCGCCCGCCCTTGGTCATAATCAGCCGACTTACCCACCAGCCAGCCGGCGCCTTCAAGCTGCCCGACGATATAGCGTTCAAGTTCGCACTCGTGGTGGATATGACTCATCGTTTCGTCCTTTAACTTCTCGGCCATCCTTGGGAACGGCCCATCAAATAATGTCTATCGAGCGTATCCACTGATACAGCTGGGGCACATTCACATGCCACCGTCGTAGGTATCCCCCAATCATGTCGGCACGTTGAGGGAACGCCCTTCTTGTTCAGATAGAGCAGCAGCGGGTTGAAGCACCCTGTCCTTGGGCACGATAGGAGGCATCGCGCAGCGACAGGCCTATCTTGCCGATGTTCTCGTTGCTCAGACTCAACCACTGCGGTTGCTCATCTTATTTACTGAGGAACTCATTTTCGGATTTCACACCGATACCACTCAGTTGACTGTCCTGCCAGGCGGCATAAGTTTCACCACTACCCTCTACCAGCCAAGAAACTCGGCCACTGGCTGCACGACCATACACAACGGCAGCGGCGGCACTTGGGCTATTGAAGGCATAGTCGTCCTTGAACATGAGATACTCACTTCCGTCACTGATCATGACACCATCACTCACCAGCTGCTGGTACAGGTTCCGGTAGTTGTGATCCGCAGTTCCAACCCACTGAGCTCGAGCTCGGGATCCTTTCAGTACAAAGAACTCCCCATCAACCTCTTGCGCTTGAGCGCGCTCCTTGCTCTTTGGAAGCTGTAATGCAAAACGCGGCGACTGGCTGACCGGTTGCTCGACTGGGGCCATAACGAGCTTGGAGGGTTTGATCAGCTCGCGCAGGAAGTTGAAGCCCAGCACTGGTAGCACGATGCGGATCTGCTCAAGGAAAAACGCCATGTCCGCACGGTCCGACTCAGGCAAGTTGCTGTAGCTATGCGCTGTGCCATTGCCTACTACACAGCGACCGGTTTGACTGGCGATCTGGATGAGTTGGCTCTCCAAATATTTGGCATGGGCCTTGGTGAGGTTTTGGTCCTTGCTGGTAATCAGACAGACACGCTCCCAGAAGTCTTTTCCGCCCTGCTCTTGTGGACGGTTATGTTGCTTCAGACGCTGGGCCACATCATCAGACTCGCCGATATAAACCCGGGTACGCAGGCTGTCGTCCGGGTCGGGGCCGACAAGAAAGTACACGCCGGTGCGTGCGCATTCGGGACGCTGCACCAGCTCGGCCAATTTGGAGCGTGGGCCTGTCAGCACGTGGCCGGTCCAGTTCATGATCTCGGCGGTGAGCAGGCCATTGGGCGTGCCATCCACCAGAAACAGACGCAGGCTACGGCCCTGGTTCATACCGCCTCCCGCAGGTCGATCTGACCGGTGACGGCGGCGGTGATTAGTGCCGAGCGGCGCTCTTTCAAAAGAGCCACACTGAGCGTCGCCTTCTGTTCAATCTTGATTAGACGTTGACTCTGAGTCGCCAGAGATGACATGAGCTGTTCTTGCTCAACGGTTGAAGGAGGAAGCGCCAAAGGGAGGCTGCCAAGAATGCCTTCATTGAGGTTCGCCATCGTTGCCCCCACAGACGCTAGATTCAGCCACTCACGGGCATACCGCGACTGTAGGACAGTATGGAGATACCCTGTGAGGACCTGACTATGATTGGGACGCACCCGTAGTGATCCCGTACCACAGATCCAGCCATCCTGCTCATCAAAGATAACCGCAGCACGACCAAGCTCTCCACGACGCGCAGTAACCAAATCACCTGCGCGCATTGCCCAGAAACTCAGCCGTTCTGCAGTGTCTGCCGACACTGTGATATCCGGATCTGGACTGCATTGCTCATCAACAATGTGCGATGGATTGATCACGGGAATTCCTCCCGTGACGTAGTCCTCATTACCCAGTGCCGTACCAAACGGCCCTGTGGAAATGCTGATGCAGATGTCACGGAAGCGTTTAATCACCCAATGCTCTGGCACCTCTCCCAGCCACTCCAGGCCGGAGTCTTTCGTCTTTAGGTTCGAGTCAAAACCTTTGTTGACAGCATGCGTGATAAGCGCCTGTCGCTTTTCGCGCAACAGTTCGATAAAGCGGATTTTCTTTTCAATCAGCGAATCCATGCGGGAAATTTCGCGGTCAAGGTGGGCGACGATGACACTCTGCTCATCTAGCTCAGGGAGCGGCACCGAAAAATTGCGCGTGAACTCATCTGGTACTCGCTTCAAGCCTCCCGCTCCGGTCATTGCGCCGGCACCGAAGGCTCGAAAGCTGTAGCTTTGAACTATGTAATTGAGGTAGCGGGCATCTGCAGCCTCAGGGTTTGGGCGAAGCACTGTAAGCTCGGTAGTGCCAAATCCAGCAGTGCCCTGCAGCCCTCGCATAAGGGCACCCTTCCCGTTTTCAAAACATGGCGTGACCTTAGCAAAGGCCACGTCGCCGTTCTCAAAATAGGAATAACCATTTCTCACCTCGGTTACCGGGCGTACCTGCTCAAGGTTTAGCGAACCCTCTTCTCCGATAGCCTCCATTGGCAGGAAGGAAACGTACTGATCAGGATTTTCCAATAAGTCGCTTCGAACAGGTGGGTTCAGGGTAGCGACATAGCGCATACGCACGACTCGCCAATGCTCCGGCACCTGCCCCAACCACTCCACCGCGGAGTCCTTATAGGTCGGATACGGCTTGTACTGACTCACGCCGTTACCTCGCCCAACAAAGCAGCTATTTCAGACTCAACGGCCTTGAGGTCGGAATCAATCTCGCCCAACCGGCGCGGCGGCTGGTAGACGTAGAAGTAACGGTTGAAGTTGATTTCGTAACCTACGATGCCGACCTGACCGTCCTTCGCATCCGTCTTGCCGGTATCGATCCAGGCATCCGGCACATGGGGCAGCACTTCGCGGGCGAAGTAGCCGGCGATGCTCTGGCTGAGCGGTACGTTTTCAAACTCGCGCAGGTCGGAGTCGGCCTGCAGCTTGCCCTTGTCGTCCAGCACCGGCTGAGCATTGGCGTCGCGCTCACCGAAGCAGGCCAATGCGGCTTTCAACGCGCCCTTGCCGAGCTTCTTGATACCGGCGGCCTGGAGAAAGGCCGCCAGGCTGTCGAATTCGCCCTGCACGCTGGCAAAGGCTTCATTCTGATCGGCGCCCTTGGTGTTCTGATAGGCGACGAGCTTGTCCGGGGTGACCGAGAAGCGCAGACGCAGTGGGCGCTCGACGGTGATGCGGCGGTAGCCAAAGTCCGTGTTGGCGAAGGTCTTGGAGTTCGGGCCTTCCTCTAAGGCCTCGTGAAGCTTGGCGATCTCGGCAATCTGCTTGTCCGAGAGGTATTTGCGCTTGCTGCCCAGGCTCTTGCGCATCGGCGCATGCATGGCGCTGGCGTCAATCATCTGCACCTTGCCCTTGCGCAGCGCGTCTTTGTGGTTAGACAGCACCCAGATATAGGTACCGATGCCGGTGTTATAGAACAGGTCGTTTGGCAGGGCGATGATTGCCTCCAGCCAGTCGTTTTCCAGAATCCAGCGACGAATCTCCGACTCGCCCGAACCAGCGCCACCATTGAACAGCGGCGAGCCGGACAGCACAATAGCGATGCGGCTGCCGCCCAACTCAAGCGGTTTCCGCTTGGACAGTAGGTGCATGAGGAACAGCAGCGAACCATCGCCCACGCGCGGCAGGCCGGCGCCGAAGCGGCCGGCGAAGCCTTGCTGGCTGTGCTCAGCCTGCACCTGCTTCTGGACGTTCTCCCACTTCACGCCGAACGGCGGGTTGGCCAGGCAGTAGTCGAACTGCTCATGTGGCAGGTGATCATCGGACAGGGTGTTGCCGAGTTTGATGTTACGGGTGTCGTAGCCCTGGATCAGCTTGTCCGCCACAGAGATGGCGTAGGTTTCCGGGTTCAGCTCCTGGGCGTAGGGCACAAGGCGGGCATTGGGGTTCCACTCGTAGACCTGCTCGATGGCCGAAGACAAAAAGCCGCCCGTGCCGGCGGCGCAGTCGTACACGGTGCGCACCACACCATCGCCGTTGAGTGCCTGATGATCCGGCGCAAATACCAAAGTGGTGGCCAGGCGCACCACATCGCGCGGGGTAAAGTACTGCCCAGCATCATCGTTGGAGGACTCGGCAAACTTGCGGATCAGGTGCTCGAAAATAAGCCCCATTTCGTGGTTGCTGATCTTGTCCGGGTGCAAATCGACTGCTGCAAACTTCTGCGTAACCAGGTACAGCAGGTTGGCTTTCTCCAGCTTCTCCAACCAGCGGTCAAAGACGAAATGCTCGAAAACCTGGCGGGCGTTGGCGGAGAACTTGGCGATGTAATCTTCTAGGTTGGCGCGGGTGCTGGTAGAGCCCACGCTGTCCAGGGAAAACTGCGAGATGTTGTAGAAGGTTGCGCCTGCCGTGGTCGGCAAGATCAGGTCCATGTCCACGCCACTGGCCTTCATCGCCTCATACTGGCTGCGTACCTTGCCGCGGGTGGGTTCCAGCACACATTCCAGACGACGCAGCACGGTCAGAGGCAGGATGATGCGGCCGTACTCGGAAGGTTTGAACGCTCCCAAAAGTAGATCTGCGATATTCCAGATGAAGGGGGCCAGGGTCTGCTGGTTCACGCGCACGTTCCTTACACAGAAGCAGGGAGGGCGTACTCGCCGCATCCCTGTTAGGTATATGTGATCAATCCCACACCTTAACCGGTTGGATAGCTTCGAGCCAGTATCGACATACGGCTAAGGTGCTGATTTCATTCATCTCGGTCAGGAAACGCTCACGGCACGTTTGCTTACGCTTATAGACGTACTCCAAATCTGAAAAGCTCACCCGACTCACCGGGTGGCTACTATTGAGAGTTAATGGAGGGCAACTCGGCACCTACCGTCCTCTCCGCGCCATCAACGCGATCATTCCGTTATTCCAAACGGCATTCCAAGCAGATCAAAAAAGGAAAAATATCCATTTAAATCAATTTACTGGGCGATCAATTCAGCTCACCCCGGCCCACCAAATCCAAAGAAGAAGACGCCCTCGGGCGTCTTTTTTGTGTCTGGATTTTGGGACCTGCGGGCCGAAAAATCGGATTTGCCCCCTTTCTTGTAGGGCGTTTCCCAAAGATACTCCCAGCGCCTGTTTTGCATTGCACACGCTAAATGCGGTCTCTAGTCTCGACGTGTCGTTGGCATTCAACGACCGGGTTTAGCCGCCCGATATCGTCAGACAATACAGCCGTGCAATTCCGAGCAATCGGTATTGGCGCTTTATGGCGGCTGTGCGTGGGGCACCTTAGGGTGCGCCGGGTGCCTGACGTCCCGGTCGGCTAACCCGCGTACAGCTGCCACCTTACTGTTTAGCCGCAGAAGGTGGTTGCTTCACTACGACAGGAGCCACGCCATGTTGAAGATAGTCCCCGACCCACCCCACCACCTCCATTCCCTGGAAGACACGATCATGATGGCCTCGGACTACGCACTCTGTGCAGAAGCCGTAGCCCAGCAGGCAATGCTGATGCAGCCCAGGTCGCCCGCATCGGTTTTGATCATGGCCTCGATGCACGAGCTCGAAACCCTGCGCCGATTACTCGAATCAGCCCTGGTGCAAATACAGCAGCCAGCGAACCCGCAACCGATGCACTGATTCGCAGATCGAGCGAAAAACCCGTGGGAGCCAGGCGTGCCAGCGATAGGGCCAGCCCAGGCAACCACCAGACCAGGGAGATTGATCAATGACCACCGAAGACACGCACTGCACAGTCGGCAAAACCATCTTCTTTCAAGGCGAAAACCAGACCCACCCACTGTTCCGCATCGAACCCGGCATCCCTTGCCAGAACGCCCGCGAACAGGCCTCGGAACTGATGGGCTACGCGCGGGACCTGACCATTGATGGCCTGATGGATGACAAACCCCAGCTGATCTGGGCCGCGCACTATCTCTGTGCGTTGGGCAAAGCACTGCTGGATGATGCCGAACTCGGCATGATGCGGTAAATCACGCAGCGCGATGTGTAAAGGGGTCAGCGTCAGCCGCCTGGCCCCAGTTACTCCAAACGATCAACACCTAGGGATGCGGTCTTCTTCAGTAACCGTCGCATTGATGCGCCGCAACATCGCCATCAACCCACCCTGCAACCCGGTACGCGTCGGCTCGCCCTTAGCCCCCCTCTAAATACGAGTGCGGCCACGGCTCCTGCCTTCCCCAATCCCCCTCCAGCTACCCAAAGCCGCCAACCACAACCATGGCAAACCGCCATCAAAACAAGGTAAATTCGCCACATAAATGACGTCAACAAACGCCGCCCGGCTCAAGACCACAAGGAAGTAGCGATGCCCACCCCCAGGGACTCTCTCCTCAAGCACCTTCCCCAGCCGCTCCGGGCTTCAAAGCCTCCATACCCCTACGCTCCACGCTCGCTGCTCGAAACGCAGCATGAGCGCGGATAGGAAGCCCTGATGCCTCAACCATTCCAGTTCCAGAGTGCGCGGTCTGCCGGCTCCAGCACCACAGAAGCCAACATCTTCATCCACGGTTACAGCGCCGGGCACAGCGATGAAGACAAGCAGCTTCTGCTCGACAGAATCCCCGAGCAACTAGAGCACTACACCAACATCTTCGCGTTCTGGCCTTCGAATCATATTTTCCGATTCGACAAATCTTCGCTCTGGAAAATTGGCGCGGCAGGTCTGAATGCCGGTGCGGCGCTCACAGGCGCCCCCATCGGTTCTCTAGGCCTTGTCGGCTCTCTGGCCAAGGATCGGATGGGCAACTTCACCCAAGCCCGCGCACGCGCAGAGAGCATGGGTGCTGTATTGCTCGACCAGCTCCAGGACTATCTGACCAGCCACCACCCGCACATCAAGACCATCAACCTGATCGGCCACTCGCTCGGCGGCCGGCTGGTCATCAGCAGCCTGAAAAGTTTTTCGAGCAGGCAACAACTGGCCATCAACGATGTGCTGTTGATGGCCGCAGCGGTCGAGGTTACAGCCATCGAGGCCCGCAAGATGCGCGGCCTGCTTCAGGGCCGATTGATCAATGCCTACTCGAAGGCGGACAAGACCTTGCTGCTGAACGTGGGTGAAACCTGCCTGGGGCGCAACGAAGCCGAGCACTTCGAGAGCATCGAGATGAACGATTTCGGCCATACCGATTACTGGGAGCGGCTACCCGAGGTACTGACCAAATCACGCTTCAAAGCGAGCTTGCCACCCTCCCCCCAGCCCGCTCGGCCTTCCGCTCAAGCAAAAAAGCCAATGCACGCGCCCACACAACCCGCCAAAGCCCACTCGATGAAACTTGAACTGAACACCCCACGAGACGTTTACCAGCAAATCAACGACGAACTGTCACTCATCATCGCTGAACTGAGAAACCCTTCGGACGATGTGGCGTTAAACCAGGCCCGCGAAGAGGCCCTCCAGCGGCTTGGTGAGCATCGTACAGCTTTGTACCAGCGGCTGGCCGAACTGGAAAAGAACGCCGAGTGGAACACATTCACCATTGCCTTCTACGGCGAAACCGGCGCGGGCAAGTCGACCCTTATCGAAACCCTGCGCATCCTGCTTCAGGAACCTGGCAAGCGGGCTAGCCAGCAGGCATTTCGCAAGCTGCGTGAGCAGTACGGGGTGACCGAAGAAAACCTGCAGCGGCTGCAGCAGAATATCGAGCAAACCGAGGCGCGACTTGGCGAGCTGACGCAGCAGCTGGCTGCCACAATGCAGCAGTTCGAGCAGCCCTTCAGCAACGCACAGAGCGCACTCGAACAGGCTAATGCCCGATCCAGCGAGTTGACTCAACGGCTTGGTGGCGAGTTTGCACAACACGAGCAAGCGCACAAGAATGCGCTCGCGGCCGTTACCCGCCTGCATACGCTCCTCGCCACACGCAAAAGCACTGCCTCGCTCTGGCAGACACTTTTGAGTCTGTTCCGGAAAATGCCCGAAGAAATCGAGTTGAACGATGCCACTGCTTCACTGACCGAGAGCACGCAAGCACGCGACAATGCCGCCGCTATCCTGAACGCCGAACAACAGAAGGCGAGCCAGGAGCGCATCGCGCTGGAGCGGCAATTGGGTGAGATAACGGCAGCGCGCGACGACGCCAGTACGGCACTTGCCGCCCAACAGGCACAAGCCGCCCAACAGCAGCAAGCGCTCGTGCAGCAGCGCCTGGAAAGCGAGAGCCAGCTGGCAGAGCTGGTAGCTCAGCTGCAGGTTCATGCCGATGGTGGCATTATCGGTGACGGCCAAGCCGACTACACCCGTGAGACCAAGCGCTACGACTTTGAGCTGGACGGCCAGCCATTCGCACTGCTGGATGTACCGGGTATCGAAGGTAAGGAGGGCCTGGTTCTCCACCAGATAGAACGTGCGGTACAGACCGCTCACGCGGTGTTCTATGTCACCAACCAGCCAGCGCCGCCTCAAACGGGCGATGGGCAACACCAAGGCACTCTGGAGAAGATCAAGCAGCACCTGGGGGCGCAAACCGAGGTCTGGACCATTTTCAACAAGAAGATCTCCAACCCCAAGCACTCTCTGGGCAACCGACCGCTGATCTCCGACGACGAATGCATCAGCCTTGCCGGGCTGGACGAAAAGATGAATGAGCAGCTTGGCAAACACTATCAGGAGGTGTTCGCGCTGAGCGCGCTGCCGGCTTTCCTCGCCTCGACCGACCATCTTGCGCCTGGCTCGCAGAATGCCAAACGTCGCAGCAAGGCACTTGAGGATTTCCGCGCCGACGAGTTGCTGGAAAAGTCTCGCCTGCGCGCCTTCCTGCAACTTCTCGGCGACCGGTTGATCCTTAACGGCAAAACCAAGATCGTCCGGGCCAACTTCAACAAGGCCAATGATGCGCTCAACCAGACCACCACCACGCTTTCAGGCGTGCAGCAAACGCTGAGCGCACTGTCGAGAAAACTCTCCCAGGAAGAGCAAAGTGCCAAAAGCCAGTTGAGCAGCAGTTTTCAGGCGCTGAGAAAACGCCTGGAGTCCTGTGGCGAAACCTTGATCGACAAATTCGCCAGCAACGTGCGTAACAGCGTCTATGCGCGGATCGAGGAAAATATCAGCAACGACGCATTCAAAAGCGCCCTGGCAGAAGAACTTGAAACCCAGAAGCGCCTGATGGGAGAGCAACTGCCCAAAGCCGTGAACGCAGAGGTCGGCAAGTTCCAGGCGGCGGCCGAGGATATTCTCAAGCGCTTCGAAAAACACGCCCAGGAGCTGACCGCAAGCTACGCAAAGCTTGGCAGCATGCGCTTCAACGAGCAGTTCAACCTCAACATAAAAATTGATAACGGCATCAAGGTCATGGGCCTGCTGGCCAGCCTTGTGGGGATTGCAGCGGCACCTTTCACGGGCGGGGCCAGCCTGTGGGTCGCCGGGGGGGCGGCGCTTACTTTCCTGATTGCGGTCGGCAAAGCGCTTTGGAGCGCAATCGACAAGGACTACAAGAAGTCCCAACAACGCCAGGCCACTGACAAGAACCTGCTCAGCGCCACCGAGCAACTGCGCGATACGTTGCAGCAGAGCCTCAATAGCGCCCTGGAGGATATGCAGCAGACGATCAAGCAACTCGACCTTGCACTGGAAGCACCAGCCAAACAAGCTGCCAACCAGGTAGATACGCTGACGCGTTCGACCACCCGCCTGAAAATCCTCTCCCGCCAAATCGAAATCGCAGGAAACCTGTAATGGAAAACACCCTCAAGACATTCAAGGCCCAACAGGCGAGCGCACTGACATTGCTCGACAGGCTGCAAGATTTTCTCGGGCAGGGCGCACAGGCCGGAATACCGATTGATCCTGCGTTGATCGGCAAACTGCAGAATGTGATCAACAGCATGTCCGGTGAAAAACTCAAGGTCGCGCTGATTGGCGGCTTTTCTGAAGGCAAGACTTCCATCGCGGCGGCCTGGATGGAGAAGCTGGACAGGTCCAGCATGAAGATCAGCCACCAGGAGTCTTCCAATGAAGTGAAAGTCTACGAGGTTGGCGAAGACTTCGTGCTGATCGACACCCCCGGGCTGTTCGGCTTCAAGGAGCAAGAGAATGCCGAAACGCACACCGTCGAGAAGTACAAGGACATCACCAAGAAGTACGTGAGCGAATCGCACTTGGTGCTTTACGTGATGAACTCTACCAACCCCATCAAGGAAAGCCACAAGGATGACCTGACCTGGTTGTTCCGCACCCTGGACCTACTGCCCCGCACTGTTTTCGTCCTCAGCCGCTTCGATGAAGTGGCCGACGTAGAGGACGAGCAAGACTATCAGTCCAACCTGAAGGTCAAGCGCGACAACGTGGCAGGTCGGCTTCGTGAGCAGATCGGGCTGACCGACCAGGAGGCGGCCGAACTGTCCATAGTCGCCGTGGCAGCCAACCCTTTCGACCTGGGTGTCGAGCACTGGCTGACCAACCTCGAACAGTTCAAGGAGTTGTCGCACATCGCAACCTTGCAGACGGCCACCACTGGCAAGATCAAGCAGAACGGTGGCAGCGCCGCACTGGCCAACGAGATGCGCGCCAGCGTAATCCGTGACGTGCTCAACAACCAACTGCCTGTGGCCATCGAGAATGATGAAAAGGTTGCACAGGAGGTTGGCAGGCTCGATGAGCTCAACACCCGTCTGGTCAATCAGCTGGCAATGACCGGGCAGCAAATCGAAGACGCACGCATCAACCTGCGCAACTTTGCCACGCGCTATTTCTCTGACCTCATCATTCAAGCCAAGGGTTCCAGCCTGGAAACCTTCGGTGACTTTTTCGAGCGCGAGGTCGGCGCTGAAGGCATCATCGTTTCCACCCGCCTGCAGAACGAGTTCAGCCGCCAGACCCAGTCGATCACGCTTGAGGTCGAGAAGATGCAAATTGGCTTCGACAGCGAGGTCAACCACTTCAATACCACCGTCAAGGCGCTGGGCAAGCAAGGCATCAACCATGTGCTCAAAGGCAACCTGATCAACAACACCACGGTACTGGCAGCGCGCGATGGCCTCACGACGATTGCCAAAACGGTAGGGATGGATATCGGCAAGTACCTGAAGTTCAAGCCATGGGGTGCTGTGAAGTTCGCCAAAGGTGCCAACGGTGCCCTGGCGTTCATCGGCGTGGCGCTTGAGGCCTGGGATAGCTGGGAACAATACAAGCGCGAAGAAGCGTTCAAGAAGTCTGTTGCCGAAATCGTCAGCAATTTCGAACAACAGCGCCAGGACTTCCTGAACCTGGTGAACTCCGAAGGCTTTAAGGAACAATTCTTCCCCGACTACTTGCTGCTCAATACACGTCGACAAGAACTGCAGACCAATCTGGATGAAAGCCGCGTACGTCAGCAGCGTTTCCAGGCATGGCGCGATGAAGCGGAGGCCATCGACGCAGAATTCAAAAGATTGAACTGACCCGCTTCCGGTGCCCGCTGCAGCGTGCTGCGGGCACCTGAACAACCGCCCCCGCCTTACCAGCTATAACTCACCTTCGCCGTTACCTCACGCCCCGGGTTGTAATAGTTCGCCGTCCCCGAGCCCACCACATGCTGCTCGTCAAACAGGTTGCTGACATTCAGGGCAAGGTCAGTCCCCTTGGCAATCTTGTAGTTCAAGGCCGCGTCAAACAGCGTGGTGCCGTCGCTTTTCTTGGTGTTGGCAGCATCCATGTAATAGCCACCAACGTACCTGGCACCCAGACCAACGCTCACATCAGTGTTGGCAATGTCGTAGTAGCTCCACAGCGAAGCCGTATGCTTCGGCGCCACAGTGAATTCCTTGCCCTTGAGCGAACTGCCGTCATACAGCGCACCGCGCAGCACCTCGGTTTCCATGTAGGAATAGGCACCGATCAGGCTGAGGTTTTGCGTGACTTGCGCCTTGGCTTCCAGGTCCAGGCCACGGGCACGTGACTCGCCCACCGTCTGCTGCTCGATGATGCCACTCGGCAGCACCACGGCGATGGTGACGTTTTCCTGAGTCAGGTCATAAACTGCAGCAGAGAACAACGCATCCATGCCCAGTGGCGAGTACTTCACACCCACTTCGTACTGCCTGCCGGTCTGCGGCGTTACGCCAACCTGCGGAGGCGAAACCGATTCCACCATGCTCACATAAGTGGAGACTTCATCGTTGACGATGTAAGTCAGTGCGCCACGGTAGGACGTTTCAGAGAAGTTGTCGCTTTGCTTGCTCACCCCGCCGACGTACTCCGTGCTGGACAGGTCCATGGAGTCATTACGCACACCCGCTGTAGCGATCAAGCGGTCATAGAAGGACAGGTTCTGCTGCAGGAACACAGCCTTGGTGGTGGCGTCGTTCTTCTTGCGGGTATAGGGCGTGATGCCGCCCGGCACGCCGGTGAACACTGGGTTGGCGATATCGATGGAGGGCGCCAGGCTGTATACGGAGCTCTGTTTGGTGGTGGAGTCGAGGTATTCCACACCCACCAGGGTGCTGCTGTCGATGTGCTCGAACTGGGCATCGTATTGCAGCATCAGGTTGCCGTTGAGCTGATCGGCATCGCTGTCGGTGCCGAACACGTAGCGCGGTATGGTGGTGCCAACCCGCGAAGCGCTGTCGCTCAGGTAGACATAGCCAAAGTCATCGCTCAGCTCGCTGTAGCGCAGGTTGCCGCGCAGCGTGAAGCCGTTATCGAAGTCGTGGGTGATGTTGCCGCTGAGGCTGGTGCGCTCGACATCGTGGAAGTTGTAACCGGGCTCGCCGTAGAAATCGCTGCGGTCGTATTCCTTGTCCAGTGGGTAGCCACCGCTGTTTGGCGAGCTGTTGGTCTTCAGGTAGTCGAGGATCACCGTGGCCGAAGTGAAGTCGGTAGGCGCCCAGGTCAGGCCACCCATCACGAACCGGTTATCGTCCTGCGAGTGGTCGTACTCACGGTCGCTGTTCTGCATCTTGGCAGTAAAGCGGCCGGCCAGCGTTTGTTCGTCGTTCAGGGCGTCGCCTACATCGATACCGGTTTCGGCATGGTCATAGGAGCCGTAGGTCACGTAGCCCTGGCCAAATTTCTCGAAGCGCGGCTGTTTGGTCACGAAGTTGACCGAGCCGCCTGGGTCTGCCGGGCCGAACAGGGTGGAGTTGGCGCCGCGCAGAATTTCGATGCGCTCGTAGGCGAACGGGTCTTCGCGCACACCACGCATCGAGCTCAAGGTCAGGCCGTCACGGTAAGTGGTGGCCTGGAAGCCGCGGATCTGGAAGTAGTCGTTGCGGTCGTCCGAGCCGTAGAAGTCGCTGACCACACCTGGGGTGTATTGCAGCGCCTCTTCCGTGGTGCTGACGCTGCGCTGCTGCATTTCCTTGTTGGTAACCACAGACACGGAAGCTGGCGTGTTGAGGATGCTGGTCGCCACCTTGCCGCCCACCCACAGTTCCTTGGCAACCACCGAGTTGGTGTCATCGTCGGCACTGGCCTTGACCTTGGCGTTGATGATGACGGGCGCCAGGCGGTAGTCCTCGGTCGCGCCCAGTTCCAGCGGGCCGGCCGGCTTTGGCTGCGGTACCACCAGGTAAGCACTCGGGCCTTGCTGCTCAGCTTGAAGCTCGGTCCCCTGCAGCAACGACGACAGTGCAGCCGCCGTGCCCAACGCGCCCTGCACGCCCGCCGTGTTGCGGTTGGCTACGCTCTGTGCGTCGAAGGACAGGCTGATACCGGCCTGGCGCGCAAAGTGGTCAAGCGCCGGCGCCAGTGGGCCACCAGGAATGTTCCATTGCTGGACCTGGTTGTTGTGCTCAGCGGTAGCAGCTTGCGCAAACGCAGGCAGCGCAGCGCTGCTGACAACCAGGCCCAGAAAAGCAGCGTGCACAGCACGGCTCAAAGGATGGCGCAGTGAAACCGGGGTCAAACTCATTTTCTCGCTCCGTAGAGGGGTCGGCGGGCTGGCCTGTATTCCGGCCTTCTCTACAAGCCGAACGAGAATGAGAAAACACCTCATTTATTTTTCGGGTAGCGGGAGGCACCACATCGCGGGCGCCTCCAGCACTTAAACGTTATTCACTATCGCGGTTCGCAAACGGGTCAAAGTCGGGGTCGTTCAACTTCAGGATGTGGTTCTTGATGGCATAACCGGCCAGCTCGATGTATTCCATATAGAAGGCTTTACCCAGTTGCCGCAGCGGTGAGCCCTTCAATGAGTCAGCGACAGCTTTTAGCGTTATGATCCCGGATTGTTCCGCGATGATTTCCACACTGTGCACACGCTTTTCAGGGTGGTCATAGGGCTTCTGGTACCAGCTCGCGATCTGATACTGGATATCCTCTCTTTCTAGCGCCTGATACAGATGGCTGGCAAACGCGATGCTGGTTTCGCGAATCAGGCCTGGGTCGATATCGCGCTTTTCAAGTAGCGTTTCAGTGGGTTGATAAGCAACATAAAGCAGGTCGGCGATGGTGAAGCCCGGCATCGGCGGGAAAACGCCTGGCGGTAGTTGGTCCGCCGGGATTGATAGCTGGTCGGAATAGTCGTCGTTTTGCACGGGAAGCTCCTTGCCTCGGCATAGTTTTACTGGCCAGCGCCAGCCTCATCCACGCGCCATTGCTGGCGCGCAGTGAAATGACATTTTCCGGTTGTATTAGTTGCGCGCAAGGGTGAAATAACTGCGGTCAGCTACCTACTCATCCGAGTGCGGTTTCAAAGCGGTTTTGCCGGTGTGGATACATGCCTTTTACAGGGGTTGGCTTTGCCCCAGTAGCGTTTCCTGCGTAGCGGGCAGCGGGCGGCTCAGCAGCACGCCCACCACCACCGCGAACACCAGCGCTGCAAGGCCCGCAACCTGCAACACGGCCTCGAAGCCACCCATGAACGCCTGGCGGGCCAAGGGTGCCACCGCTTCACGCAAGCCCGGATCAAGCAGCGCCAGGGCCGCCTGCAGGTCGCCCGCCGCTACCCGCGTGGCCATCGCAGCAACCTGGCCCACTTGCGATGGCGCTACGGCAACCAGGGCTTCGTGAAGCAATTGGCCGCTGCGGGCGGCCAGTACGCCGCCCAGTAAACCGATAGCCAGGACGATGGCCCCGAAGCGCGTAGTTGTACTCAACCCGGAAGCCATCCCGGTACGCTGGCGTGGCACACACGCCATGATGTTTTTCTGGGTGTCGCCATTTAGCAGCCCGGCACCCGCCCCCAGCACCAGGCTGGCCAGGGCAAAGGCTGCATAGCCGCCAAACCCGGCGGCCCAGGCACACAGCAGGTTGCCCACCCCCACCAGCACCAGGCCCAACGCAAACACCTGCGCCGGGCTCAAGTGCGCCGCCAGGCGCATGCCCAAGCGCGGTGTCAGCAACATGGCCACAGCAAACGGCAGCATGCCGGCCCCGGCTGCCAATGCGGACAGTTGCAGGCCGTTTTGCAGGTACAGCGGCAGCAAAGTCATCATCACCTGGGCGCAAGCGGCGTACGCGAACATGCCCAGCAAGGCGCCGACGAAACGCCCGCTGCGCATCAGCCGCAGGTCGATCATCGGCCGTGCCTGGCTGCGCTCCACCATCACGAACAGGCCGAACAGGAAGGCGCTGATCACCAGCCGCCCAAGGGTTTGCGCGCTGCCCCAGCCCACTTGGTTGGCATCGATCATCGCCCAGATCAGGTAGCCCAGGCTGCCGGCGAAGGTCAGGCTGCCCCATGGGTCGAGCCGGGCGGCGTCAGTGTCGCGAGATTCTTCGACACTGCGCATTACCATCACTGCAAGCAGCGCTACCAGCGGCAGGTTGATGTAGAAAATCCAGCGCCAGCCCAGGGTGCTGGCGATCACCCCGCCCAGTAACGGCGCAAAGGTGATGGTGGCGCCCATGCAGGCACCCCAGAAGGCCCACGCGCGCATGCGCTCCTGCGGCTCATGAAAGCGGTTGCCGATCGCGGCCAGCGCCGAGGTCAACAACAACGCAGCGCCCACACCCTTGGCGGCCCTGGCCAAGTCAAGGAACAGCAGGTTGGGCGCGGCACCACACGCCAGCGAGGCCAAACCAAACAGCACCAGGCCGAGCAGCAGCATGCGCCGCCGGCCAAAACGGTCGGCCAGGCTGCCGGCGGGCAACAGGCAGGCGGCGAAGGCCAGCAGGTAGGCGCTGACTACCCACTCGATATCGGCGAACGAGCCGGACAGGTCGCGGGCGATGCTGGGCAGGCTGACCGCGACGATGTTGGTGTCGAGAATGATCAGGGCACAGACCAGGGAGGCAGTGAGCAGGGTGAAACGTGCAGAGGGCATGATGGGGCTCCGGAAGCTGAGCTGGCTGGTTTGAAGTGCCTTTAACCTGCAGGATCGCCGGGACCGCTGCGCGCTCCATCGCCGGCAAGCCAGCTCCCACAGGGGCCGCGCCGTGTTCGAGATTGCGCAATACCTGTAGGAGCTGGCTTGCCGGCGATGGACCGCACAGCGGTCCCTTCAATTGCACAGGCAGGCTTTGCCGCCAAGCCACCAGCCTTGTAGTGTTGGCCTCAACCATAACGCCGCCAACCCATAGCTTTGTTAGCCCCGGCGGCCTGCGTCATTACCCTGTAGGTAACACCCATGGAAATCCGCCATTTCCGCTATTTCCTTTGCGTCGCCCGCCACGGCCACTTCACCCGTGCCGCCGAGCAACTGGGCATCGCCCCGCCTACCCTCAGCCGGCAGATCCAGGACATGGAGCGCGAACTGGGGGTACGCCTGTTCGAGCGCAGCCAGCGCGAGGTCAACCTGACCGCCGCCGGCCAGGCGCTGTTGATCGAGGCGGAGCACGCCGTGCGCCAGTTCGACGCTGCGCAACTGGGCGCACAAAAGGCCGCCCGTGGCGAAAGCGGGCGTATCGAACTGGGCTACGTGGCCTCGGCGGCCTACTCGGGCATGCTCCAGCAGCAAGTCAGCCGCTACAGCGAAACCTGCCCAGGCGTGCGCCTGAATATCCGTGAACTGCCCATGGCCGAACTACCCGGCATGGTCCGCGACGGCTTGCTCGACCTTGCCTACGTGCGCTCACCGATGGAGCTGCCTGACGAACTGCAAGCCATCGCCCTGCACCAGGAAGGTTTCGTCCTCGCCCTGCCCGCCAGCTCGCGGATCAACGAAGTGCCGCAGATCCCGGCCTCGCGCCTGGCCAACGAAACCTTCATCCTGCCCGAGCAGATTTCCGGCACGCTGGAAGTGGCGGCGCAAGGTGGTTTCGTTCCCAGGCTTGGCCCACAACCCGGCAGCCTGGTGGCCGTGATTACCTTGGTATCCCTTGGGCAAGGCATTGCCGTAGTCCCGGCATCGGTGGTGCAGCGCATTAACCTGCCGCAGGTGAATTACCGGCAGATCGTCGATTGCCAGGCCAGTTCGTGGCTGAGCCTGATCCACCGGAGGTTCGAAAAAGCGCCGGCAGTGATGAGGTACATCGAGATGATGAAGGCCTGACAGTCGCCCTGAAAAACAAAGGGCACCATCCACGGGTGCCCCTCGCCTTACCGCATGGTGAACTCAATCACCCCATCGACCGCGCCCCCACCGGTTGCGCATGGCCGCGCGAGGTCACGATCCCCAGGAAGGAAATCACGATCGCCAGGCCCAATGTCGAACTGACCTCCGCCCGGTGCTCGGGCGTGTACATCATCACTGCCAGCGCCCCGGCAATGAAGACGATCACAGCCCAGGTCAGGTACGGGAACAGCCACATGCGGAACTTCAGCTCGGTGTTCTCCCGCTCCAGGCGGCGGCGCATGCGCAGCTGCGAGATGGCGATGACCATGTACACCAGCAGGGCGATTGCCCCAGAGCTGGCCAGCAGGAATTCGAACACCCCCTTCGGCGCGAAGTAGTTGAGCACGGCGATGGCTGCGCCGATCAGGGTGCTGCCAAATACTGCAGCACGCGGTACGCCAACCTTGGAGGTCTTGTTGAGGAAGGCCGGGGCGTCACCGCGCTTGGCCAGCGAATACATCATCCGCGAAGCAATGTAGATCGACGAGTTCATGCAGCTGGTCACGGCCACCAGCACCACCAGGTCGACCATGAACGAGGCGTTGGGGATGTTCATGATTTCCAGCGCGCGCTGGTACGAGCCAACCACCGCCAACTGCGGGTCGTTCCACGGCACCACCGAAATGATCACGAAAATCGACAGGATGTAGAAGGTGCTGATACGCCAGATCACCGAGCGGGTGGCTTTGGCGATGTTGCGCGACGGGTCGCTGGATTCGGATGCGGCGATGGTCACCGCCTCGGTGCCGATGAAGCTGAACATCACGGTGATGAACGCACCGACCACTGCCGACCAGCCCTTCGGTGCAAAGCCGCCGTACTCGGCCATCAGCCCGCTCAAGCCGCTGACCTCGCGGTTGGGCAGCCAGCCCATCAGCGCGGCAAAGCCCAGGCCGATGAAACCCAGAATCGCCGTAACCTTCAGGATGGCGAACCAGAACTCGAACTCACCGTACTTGGCCACGCTGAACAGGTTGGTGCAGGCCAGCAGCAGCACCGAGGCCAGGGCAAAGATCCAGCTGTCTACCTGGGGGAACCAGGCGTTCAGTACATGCCCGGCAGCCAGTGCTTCGATAGGGATCACCAGTACCCAGAACCACCAGTACAACCAGCCGATGGTGTAGCCGGCCCAGCGGCCGATGGCCTGGTCGGCGTAGGTGGAAAACGATCCGGTGTCCGGGTGTGCCACGGCCATTTCGCCGAGCATGCGCATGACCAGCACCACCAGGGTTCCGGCCACGAAATAAGAAACTATGGTTGCTGGCCCGGCCGCCGCGATGGCGTGACCAGAGCCTACGAAAAGTCCGGCGCCGATGATGCCGGCGATGGACAGCATCGTTACATGACGAGGCTTGAAACCTTGTGCAAGGTTGCCATCAGATCCCACGGTGCTCATTGATGTTGTTCTCTTTTTGCTGACACAAGGATGGACGGGCAGGCGTAGGCGAAAATATCTCCTTTCAAATCAGTAAGTCGACAGGCTGCTCGCGCGCTGTTGTTGATCTTTGGCGCGCATCACAGAGCAACGTGTCCGTGCGGTTCGGGCTTCATTTAAGCCTTGCAGGGCTGTGGGAAATTACACGAGAACGCCCCGGAACTGTTCGATCACGACAGGGCAGTTCCATTGCCGCCAGATGTCGCGAATGGCATGCCTGATCGCGCCATCGGGCCATCTGGCGCTTTTGTTTTTCATTTGGATGTGTGTTGCCAGTGCCGGCCTCTTCGCGGGTGAACCCGCTCCCACAGGGTCACCACAAGCTTCAAGACTTGCACCGTACCTGTGGGAGCGGGTTCACCCGCGAAGGGGCCGGCGCAGGTACCACCCTTTTTCAGGCACCCACAAAAAAGCCCCGGTCACCCAGGGCTGTCTTTGCACTGCGGGGCCTGTAACCGCCTCAACGCACCAGGCAAGGCCGCTTGTTATCGAACTGCCAGCCCGAGATCAGATACTGCATCGCCACGCTGTCATCCCGCGCCCCCAACCCCATGTTGCGGTAGCACTCATGGGCCTTGGCCAACTGGTCTTCATCCAGCTCCACCCCCAGCCCCGGCCGGGCCGGTACCCGCACATGGCCGTCGACGATGCGCAGCGGTTCACGGGTAAGGCGCTGGCCGTCCTGCCAGATCCAGTGGGTGTCGATTGCGGTGATCTCGCCCGGCGCCGCAGCCGCCACCTGTGTGAACATCGCCAGCGAAATGTCGAAGTGGTTGTTCGAATGCGAGCCCCAGGTCAGCCCCCAGTCATTGCACATCTGCGCTACCCGTACCGAACCTTGCAAGGTCCAGAAGTGCGGGTCGGCCAGCGGAATATCCACTGCCTGCGACTGGATCGCATGGCCCATCTGCCGCCAGTCGGTGGCGATCATGTTGGTGGCGGTGGGCAGGCCGGTGGCACGGCGGAACTCGGCCATCACCTCCCGGCCCGAATAACCGTTCTCGGCACCGCAGGGGTCTTCGGCATAGGCCAGCACCTGATGCTTGTCGCGGCACAGGGCAATGGCCTCTTTCAGTGACCAGGCGCCGTTAGGGTCGAGGGTGATTCGCGCTTCAGGGAAGCGCTCTGCCAGCGCCGTCACGGCTTCCATCTCCTCCTCGCCACGCAGCACGCCGCCCTTGAGCTTGAAGTCGCTGAAGCCATAGCGCTGCTCGGCCGCTTCGGCCAGGCGCACCACTGCTTCCGGGGTCAAGGCCTTCTCGTGGCGCACGCGCAACCAGTCGTCATCAGCGTCGGCCTCGTTGCGGTAGGCCAGGTCGGTCTGCTGACGGTCGCCGATGTAGAACAGGTAACCCAGCATCTTCACCGCATCGCGCTGCTGCCCCTCGCCCAGCAGGGCCGCCATGGGCACGTTGAGGTGCTGGCCAAGCAAGTCGAGCAGCGCCGACTCGATGGCCGTTACCGCATGCACGGTAATCCGCAGGTCGAAAGTTTGCAGGCCACGACCCGCCGCGTCACGGCTGGCAAAGGTCTGGCGCATGGCATTGAGCACGCGCTGGTAGTGGCCGATCGGCTGGCCGACTACCAAGCTGCGGGCGTCTTCCAGGGTCTGGCGAATCTGTTCACCGCCAGGCACCTCGCCCAACCCGGTATTGCCAGCGCTGTCGCGCAGCACCACCACGTTGCGGGTGAAATACGGGCCATGGGCGCCACTGAGGTTCAGCAGCATGCTGTCATGGCCGGCCACGGGGATAACGCGCAGGTCGATGACCACCGGGGTGCTGGTATGAACGGCGGGATTGGTCTGCATATTCATGATTGTTGTCTCGCAGTATTCAGTGGGTCTGGCCCAGGGCCGAGGGGGCCTTGAGGTCATCGGAAGGGGCGCCCTTTGGGCGGGTGCGTACGAAGAAGATGGCAATGGCCGCCAGCACCGAGGTCACGGCCAGGCCATACAACCCACCCTGGATCGAACCGGTCTGCTGCTCCAGCAGGCCGAAGGTGGTGGGGGCAACAAAGCCGCCGAGGTTGCCGACCGAGTTGATCAGGGCGATCACTGCTGCCGCGATGCGGGCATCCAGGTAACCCTGCGGGATTGGCCAGAACAGCGACGATGCCGACTTGAAACCGATGGCCGCGAAGCACACGGCGACAAAGGCGAACACCGGCCCACCGGTGGTGGACATGAACATGCCGATGGCGGCGACCACCAGGGCACCGGCTACCCAGGCCTGCTGGAACCTCCAGCGCGCGGAGCCGGCGGCGAAGGCGTACATGGCCAGGATCGAGATCAGCCACGGGATCGAGTTGAAGAAGCCGACCTGCAGGTCGCTGAGGTCACCCATGCGTTTGATGATGCTCGGCAGCCAGAAGGTGGCAGCGTAGATGGTCAACTGGATGCAGAAGTAGATGAGGCAGAACAGCACGATCTGGCGGTCTTTGAGCAGGCTCCAGGCCGATGCCTTGACCGCACCCACGGCTTCGCGCTCACGCTGCTCGCGGTCGATGGTAGCAACCAGTGCGTCCTGTTCGACCTGGCTCAACCACTTGGCATCCTGCGGCTTGGAGTCCAGCCAGAAAAACACGAAGAAGCACAAGGCGACCGAGGCCATGCCTTCGATGAACAGCATCCACTGCCAGCCATGCATGCCCAGGCCCTGGATCTGCATCAACGCCCCGGCCAGCGGCCCGGAAATCAGCGAAGCCAGCGCCGAACCGCTGAGGAAAATGGCAATCGCCTTGCCGCGCTCGGCCCCTGGCAGCCAGCGGGTGAAGTAGTAGATCACCCCAGGGAAGAACCCCGCCTCGGCAACCCCCAGCAGAAAGCGCAGCACATAGAACTGGGTTTCGTTCTGCACAAAAGCCATGGCCGTGGCCACCAGCCCCCAGGTGAACATGATGCGGGTCAGCCAAAGCCGCGCCCCCACCTTCTGCAGCAACATGTTCGAAGGCACTTCGAACAATGCGTAGCCAATGAAGAACAAGCCGGCGCCAAAGCCGTAGGCTGCGGCGCTGATGCCCAGATCGCTTTCCAGGTGCGGGCGGATGAAACCGATATTGACGCGGTCGAGGTAGTTGACGATGAACATGATGACGAACAGCGGCAGGACATGGCGCTTGACCTTGGCTACAGCACTGGCCAGGGCGTCGCCGTCATGCCGGGCAGACGGAGCGAGGGTGTCGTTCACTTGCAAATCTCCCACTAATTGTTTTTGTGCGGGTCTGGGTTGTCTGACATGGCAGTGGGGATGAGCATATGCGCGCGAATGTTGTACGACAAGATGGAGAATGTCGGCAAAATTGCAAAATACAAGCTGTCACAATGCCAATATGTAGCGATCTTTCAAAAACAGCGAAGCTAAATGCCAGCTTGAAGGCAGTAAAAATAGGCAAAAGATAATTTGATGGTTTAACTTGTCGTACAAGTTAAGCGCGAAACGGATCACACCATGGAACCCGAAAACGCCCGCAAGCGCGGCCACAGCCGCGCCCATGACCTTGTCTCCAGCTTGACCCAACAGATTTTGCTGGGCACCTTCAAGCCGGGCGACAAGCTGCCTTCAGAGAACACGCTGGTACGCGAGCACGGGGTCAGTCGCACGGTGGTGCGTGAAGCTTTGTCCAAGTTGCAGGCCTCCGGGCTGGTGGAGCCACGCCACGGTATCGGTACCTTCGTGATGGAGCGCCAGGCCCAGGCCGGGCTGCGCATCGCGGCGGAAAGCGCGGCGAATGTGCGCGATCTGCTGGAGCTGCGTATTGGCCTGGAGGGCCAGGCTGCCGCCCTGGCTGCGCTGCGCCGTGACGAGGGGCACCTGGCACGCATGCGCCAGGCACTGGATGACTATCAGGACCTGGCTGCCGCCGGCGACAGCTGCATCGAGCCCGACCGACGCTTCCACCTGCTGATTGCCGAGGCTACCGGCAACCTGTACTTCACCGAGATGCTGCTGCAACTGGGCAACAGCCTGATCCCGCGCAACCGCATGGCCCTGGCCGAACGCGGCGGGGCGAAGCTGGCGCGGCAGGCGTACCTGGCCAACCTGGAGCATGAGGCAATCCTCAATGCCATCCGCCGGCAAGACGCGGACGCAGCGCGGGCGGCGATTTGCCTGCACCTGTCCAACAGCCGCGACCGGTTGCTGCCGGACTAGGGGCCGCTGCGCAGCCCTTCGCGGGCACGCCCGCTCCCACAGGTACCGCGTATGGGCATTACCAGGTCAGGCAGATCTTGCCGAAATGCCGGTTGCTTTCCTGGTAGCGGAACGCCTCGACGATCTGCTCCAGTTCAAAGTGCTTGTCCACCACCGGCCGCAGGCCGTTGGCATCGATCGCCCGCACCATCGCCTGCTGCTGGGCGCGGCTGCCCACCAGCACACCTTGCAGGCGAATCTGCCGCACCAGCGCCTGCACCAACGGCAGCTGCCCGGCCACGCCGGTAAGGATGCCAATCAGCGACACATGCCCACCGATGCGCGCGGCAATCATCGACTGCTCCAGCGTCGCCGGGCCGCCCACTTCAATCACATGGTCGACGCCGCGGTTGCCGGTGAGCGCGCGCACCTTCTCACCCCAGGCCGGGGTGCTCTTGTAGTTGATCAGGTGGTCAGCGCCCAGTGCCTTCAAGCGCTCCAGCTTGGCGTCACTGGACGACGTGGCGATCACCGTGGCCCCAGCCAGCTTGGCAAACTGCAGGGCGAAGATCGATACGCCGCCAGTGCCCTGCACCAGCACCGTGTCGCCAGGCTTGAGGTGGTCATCGCTCATCAGCGCACGCCAGGCGGTGAGGCCGGCCGTGGTCAGGGTAGCCGCTTCGGCATGGCTGAAGCCTTTGGGCGCCAAGGTGAATGCGCTAGCGCGGGCGGTCACCTGTTCGCGGGCATAGCCATCAATACCGTCGCCCGGCACCCTGGCAAAGCCCTCGACATTGGCCTGGCCGTCGAGCCAGTCGGGGAAGAAGGTGCTGACCACATTGTCGCCGACCTGAAACTCGCTGACACCTTCGCCCACGGCAACTACTTCGCCAGCGCCATCGGCCATGGGGATACGCCGCTCGCTCGGGCCCCACATGCCGCTGACCACGGCAAAATCGTGATAGTTGAGGGAGCTGGCGTGCAGGCGCACGGTGATTTCGCCGGCCTTGGGGGCATCGGCCTCGCTGGTGCCGACCTCGACCTTGTCGTAGCCGCCGCCGGGTTGTACGTAGATGGCCTTGCTGGTCATGGTTGGGTCTCCGTATCAGAGGAAAGAATGGGGTTCAGCATAGACAGGTCCGGCACCACAGACCTGAGACTTGCACAATACCTGTGGGAGCGGGCATGCCCGCGAAGAGGCCCGCATTGCCAACACAAAATCAGCCCAGCATCACCTTCAGTGCCCGGCAATCGGCCGCATGCCAATCCACCAGCTCCGGCCATGGGTTATCCGGCAAATTCACCAGCACCGTGCGCGCACCCGCTGCACGACCGCAGTCCAGGTCAAACCGGTAATCCCCCACCATCACCAGCTCGCTCGGCGCCACACCCCAGGCACTGGCAATCTTCAGTAGCCCGTCCGGGCTCGGCTTGGGCGCCGCTTCGTCACGCCCCAGAATGTGCTCCACCGGGAAGCAGTCTGCCAGGCCGATGGCCTCCAGCGTCACATGCGCCAGCTCGCGGGCATTGCGGGTCAGGATGCCCAGCCGGCACCCGCGCCCGGCCAACTCGCGCACCAGCTCCACCGCCCCGGTGGCCGCCGTGGAGGCAACCGCCAGGTCACGTTCGTGCTCCAGCAACCAGGCATGCTTGGCCGCTGCCACGTCTGCCGGCAAGGCCGCCAGGTGGGTGAGGATGTCGTGCTCGGCCGGGATGTCCAACGCCACGCGAATGGCGTCGAAATCATGCACGGCCACGGTCAGGGTGCCGTCCATGTCGAACACCCAGTTACGCACCTCGCCCAGGCTCATGCCCAGTCCTTGCGATGGCGAATCAGGCCTTCCTGGCTCGACGATGCCACCAGTTGCCCGGCCTGATTGAAGATGCTGCCGCGGCAGAAACCGCGGGAATTCCCGGCCCAAGGGCTGTCAGTGGCGTACAGCAGCCACTCGTCGGCGCGCAGGTTGCCATGGAACCACAGCGAATGGTCGAGGCTGGCGATCTGCATGTCGCGCTGCCACACCGACTTGCCATGGGGCAGCAACGCCGTGGTCAGCAGGCCGAAGTCCGAGGCATAGGCCAGCAGGTACTTGTGCAGGGCGGGAACGTCGGGCAGGTTGCCGTCGGCGCGGAACCAGGCGTACTTCACCGGGTCGCCAGGCTTGGGGTTGAACGGGTCGCGCTCGGTGACCGGGCGGATCTCGATCGGCTTGGCGCACAGCACTTTGTCGCGAATACGCTCGGGCAACTGGTCGGCCATGGCGCGGGCCAGCTCCACCTCGGTGGGCAGATTTTCCGGGCCGACCACGTCTGGCATTTGTGCCTGGTGCTCGAAACCTTCCTCGTCGTACTGGAACGACGCGCTGCAGGTGAAGATGGTCTGGCCCTTCTGGATCGCCGTTACCCGACGGGTGCTGAAGCTGCCGCCATCGCGCACGCGGTCCACCGAGTACACCACCGGCAGGCTGGCATCGCCCGGGCGCAGGAAGTAGCCGTGCAACGAATGCACATGGCGAGCGTCCTCGACCGTCTGGCTGGCCGCCGACAAGGACTGGCCCAGCACTTGCCCACCGTACAGCTGACGGAAGCCCAGGTCCTGGCTACGCCCACGGAACAGGTTCTCCTCGATGGATTCGAGGCTCAACAGGTCGACCAGGTCGTCCAACACATGACTCATTGGGGGTTCTCCTCGCAAGGCAACACGTCTCTACAGCGCTCGTTATGAAGGCAAATGATACAGGGTTTGTCATTCGCGCCGGGCATGGCCGTGCATTCAGGCGCGCAGGGTGCGCTCCCAGTGCGCGCGGTCGATGCGGTACAGCACGTGCGGGCGCAACGGGTGCCCCACGGGCAGGCGGGGGTGTTCGAAGCTGCCGTTCAGGTCCTGCTGCATGCCGATGGCCTGCATCACTTTCTGCGACGGCAAGTTGCTCTCGCTAGTGAACGACACCACCTCTTCCAGGCGCAATTGGGCGAAAGCACAACGCAGGCAGGTCCACGCCGCCTCGCTGGCAAAGCCCAGGCCCCAGTGGCGACGTGCCAGGCGCCAGCCGATTTCCACTGCTGGGGCAAAAGGCGCGTCGAAGTTGACGTTGAGCAAACCGGTCATGCCGATGAACGTGCCGCTGTCCTTGCGCTCCAGCGCCCACAGGCCAAAGCCGTACTCATTGAAATGCCCGCGCACACGGCCGATCAACGCAGCCGCCTCAACCCGCGTCAGCGGCGCCGGAAAGTAGCGCATCACCTGGGGGTCGGCACACAGCGCGGCGAACTCGCGCAAATCATCGTCATGCCATTGGCGCAGCACCAGCCGTGCGCTTTCCAGTTGGAGGATGGGGGTCATGGGGCCTGCTCCGGTTTACCGCCTTGCAGTTTACAGCGTAGGCGCGGGCGCGGGTTTCACCCAGCCGGCAGCAGCCAAATGCAATTTTCACACGCCCTTCACCGGCCCCCAACAGGCCGCTTGGCAGGATGCCGCCATCCACCTCCGCGCTAGCCGCGGCACTGCCAACGGAGCAACGCATGCTATCGAGCAACACCCTGGGGCACCCTGCCATTCATGCCCGGCGCAAGCGGCGCCTGTCACGCAAGGCCCTCGGTGCCGCCCTTGGCCTGTGCATGGTCGTGGCGGCGTTGACCACCTGGCTGGCGACGAGGACGCATATCGTGGACCTTGGTAACGAGCAACAACTGAGTGACAGTGGCCTGTTGCAGGACTGGGCCGACGGCGCTGTGATCGTGATGATCCGCCACGCCGAACGCTGCGACAGCGCCCCCGGCCCCTGCCTGGACGACCCCACCGGCATCACCGTGGCCGGCAGCCAGGCCGCTGGCCGCGTTGGCCAAGGGCTGCACCAACTGGGCCTGAACAACGCCGATATGCTCAGCAGCCCGAAACTGCGCACCCGGCAAACCGCGCATTTCATCCTGGGCCAGGCGGTGGCCAGCGAGGATTGGCTGGAAGGCTGTGACAACCAGTTTGCCAGTGAAACACTGTCACGCAAGCGCCCCGGCCACAACCTGGTGCTGGTGACCCACAACGGCTGCATCGACCATTTCGCCCGCCAGCAGAACGTTACCGGTGGCGAGCGCCAGAGTGGCTATGCCAGCGCCCTGTTCGTGTCGGTGGATGGCAATGGCAAGGCACGCATCCTCGGGCGACTGAACGAACCTGACTGGCAACGCGTATTGGCCAGCACCGGCAAATAGCATTCCCCTGCTCCGGCCTCATCGCCGGCAAGCCAGCTCCCACAGGTTCCCCATGGCCTTCGAGGCTTGTGCATTACCTGTGGGAGCTGGCTTGCCGGCGATTTGGCAGCAAAGCTGCCCCGCCCATGGCAAGATCAGCACTGGCCCTGATTGCGACCCCATCCATGCCGTTGCCGCTGATCTACCACGAAGACTACAGCCCGGAGTTCCCCGCCGAACACCGCTTCCCAATGGACAAGTTCCGCCTGCTGCATGACCACCTGGTGGACAGCGGGCTGACCACCGACCAGGCATTGCTGCGCCCGGACATCTGCCCCAACGACATCCTCGCCCTGGCCCACGACCGTGGCTACATCGAGCGCTACATGAACGGCGACCTGTCCCGCGAGGACCAGCGTCGCCTCGGCCTGCCCTGGAGCGAAGCCCTGGCCCGGCGCACGGTGCGGGCAGTGGGTGGCTCGCTGCTGACCGCAGAGATGGCGCTGCAACATGGCATCGCCTGCCACCTCGCCGGTGGCACCCACCATGCCCATTACGACCACCCCGCCGGCTTCTGCATCTTCAACGACCTGGCCGTGATCAGCCGCTACCTGCTGGAGGCTGGCCGGGTACACCGGGTATTGATCTTCGACTGCGATGTGCACCAGGGCGACGGCACCGCGCGCATCCTGCACGACACCCCCGAGGCCATCACCGTGTCGTTGCATTGCGAACAGAACTTCCCGGCCCGCAAGGCGCAGAGCGACTGGGACATTCCCCTGCCCCGTGGCATGGGCGATGCGGCCTACCTGAAGGTGGTGGACGACACCCTCAACTACCTGTTGCCGCTCTATCAACCCGACCTGGTGCTGTATGACGCCGGCGTCGATGTGCACAAGGACGACGCCCTGGGCTACTTGCAACTGACCGACGCCGGCCTGGCCGCCCGTGACGAAGCGGTGCTGCGCCATTGCCTGGGCCGTGACATCCCGGTGGTTGGCGTAATCGGCGGCGGCTACAGCAAGGACCGCGAAGCGTTGGCCAGGCGCCATGGCATCCTTCACCACAGCGCGGCACGTGTCATGGGTTGTTCACAATGACTGTGGAACCGCTTGTGGATAACCTGCGCGAAAGGCGCTGTAGCCCTTTGTACGCAAGGCCTGCAGAACTCTGATCATTTTTTGACCAGTGCTTCAATGGGCAGCGCTGCGCTAGAATGCGCATCTTTTCCACAGCCTGCTGCCCACCATGCCCGATCTGAACCCCGCCTCCCCTCCCCTCGCCGTCGTTATCGGTGGCGGCCCCGCCGGCCTGATGGCTGCCGAAGCACTGGCCCAGGCAGGCCTGGCGGTGGAGGTGTTCGACGCCATGCCATCGGTGGGGCGCAAGTTCCTGCTGGCGGGTGTAGGCGGCATGAACATCACCCACTCCGAGCCGTACCCGGCGTTCGTTTCACGCTATGCCGAGCGCCAGGGCGAAGTCGACGCGCTGCTGCGCGGCTTCGACGCCGAAGCTTTGCGCCAGTGGATTCACGTCCTGGGCATCGAAACTTTCGTCGGCACCTCGGGGCGGGTGTTCCCCACCGACATGAAGGCCGCGCCATTACTGCGCGCCTGGCTCAAGCGCCTGCGCGACAGTGGCGTAGTTATCCACACCCGCCACCGCTGGTTGGGCTGGAACGCCGACGGTGCCTTGCGCATCGCTTATCCACAGGGCGAGCGCGCGGTAAAGACTGCCGTGGTGGTACTGGCGCTGGGTGGCGGCAGTTGGGCGCGACTTGGTTCGGATGGCGCCTGGCAGCCACTGCTGGCCGAACGGGCTGTGGATATCTCGCCTTTGCAGCCCAGCAACTGCGGGTTTGAGGTGGAAGGCTGGAGCGCGTTGCTGAAGGACAAGTTCGCCGGCGCGCCGTTGAAGAACATTGCCCTCAGCGTCCCCGGCAGCGCGCCGCGCAAGGGCGAGTTCATCCTCACCGCCCAAGGTGTGGAAGGCAGCCTGGTGTATGCCTGGTCGGCGCCGGTGCGCGAGGCCATCAACCGCGAAGGCCGAGGGGTACTGCTGCTCGACCTGCTGCCAGACAAGCCTGTGGACAAAATTGCCCAGGCACTGGCCAAGCCACGCGGTTCGCGCTCCATGGCCAAGCATCTGCACAGCCAACTGGGGATTGATGGCGTCAAGGCGGCGCTGCTGCGCGAGCTGACCGATCAGGCGACCTTTGCCGACCCACAGGCGCTGGCGCGGGCGATCAAGGCATTGCCGATCACCTTGGTGCGTACGCGGCCACTGGATGAAGCGATCAGCAGTGCCGGCGGGGTACGCTTCGAGGGGCTGGATGAGGGGTTGATGGTCAAGGGCATGCCGGGGGTGTTCTGTGCCGGCGAGATGCTGGACTGGGAGGCGCCGACCGGGGGGTATCTGCTGACGGCTTGCTTTGCCAGCGGGTTGCGCGCCGGGCGGGCGGCGGCGGATTGGGTTACGCGGGTTTCCTGACAGATTTTTGGGGCCGCTTTGCGGCCCCAAAATCTCAAGGCTTACGCTTACGCGGCCCACCATTGAAGCTCGGCACCTTGCGCACCGCCTTCACGGCCGGCTCCGGGTCCCCACTGTCCATCCAGCGCCCCAGCCCGCGCTTGGCGCTGTTCTCTTTCGGCTTTTTGGGTTTCTTCGGCTTCTTGATCACCTGGCCACTGCCGTCGGTCATCGGCACCCGGTGATCAGGGATGAAATCCGGCTCTTCGTGGCGTGGCAGGGTCTGCCGGGTAAGCACTTCGATAGCCCCCAGCAACTGCACTTCATCCGCGCACACCAGCGAAATCGCCTCGCCCTTGTTACCCGCCCGCCCGGTACGCCCGATGCGGTGCACGTAATCCTCGGCGACGATCGGCAGGTCGAAGTTGACCACCAGCGGCAGGTCGTCGATATCCAGGCCACGGGCCGCCACGTCGGTTGCCACCAGCACCTGAATCTCGCGGGCCTTGAAGCTGTCCAGCGCACGCTGGCGGGTGGCCTGCGGGCGGTCACCGTGGATGCCGTCGGCGTTCACGCCTTCGGCCAGCAAGCGCGCCACTAGCTGGTCGACGCCGTTACGGGTCTTGGCAAACACCAGCACCTGCGTCCAGCGCTGCTTGCGCAGCAGGTGGCAGAACAGGTCTTCCTTGCGTTTCTTGTCCACAGGCACCAGCCACTGCTTGACGCTGGTCGCGGTGGCGTTGCGCGGGCTCACTTCGATACTGAGCGGGTCGTTCAAGGCCAGCCCGGCCAGCACGCGGATCTGGTCAGAGAACGTGGCGGAAAACAACAGCGTCTGGCGCTTGCGGGGCAGCGCGGCGTACACCGATTGCAGTTCTTCGGCAAAGCCCAGGTCGAGCATGCGGTCAGCTTCGTCCAGCACCAGGGTCTGCACCTGGTTGAACTTCACCGCGTTCTGCCGGAACAGATCGAGCAAGCGGCCCGGAGTGGCCACCAACAGGTCGACGCCACGGCGCAGGCGCATCATCTGCGGGTTGATGCTGACGCCGCCGTACACCGCGTAAGTGCTCAGCGGCAGGTTCTCGGCGTACTCGCGCACGTTGTTGTGCACCTGCTCGGCCAGCTCACGGGTAGGCACCAGCACCAGCGCGCGGATCGAGTTGCTGGCCACCTTCTCGCCCTCCAGCGCCAGGCGCTGCAGCACGGGCAGGGCAAAGCCTGCGGTCTTGCCGGTACCGGTCTGCGCTGCGGCCATCAGGTCGCGGCCGGCCAGCACGGCGGGGATGGCCTTGGCCTGCACCGGGGTCGGGGTGGTGTAATCCAGCTGCTGCAGGGTGCGCAGCAGCGGTTCGATCAGGCCGAGTTTGGCGAAATTCATGGCAATACCGTCAGGGGGTTCAGCGAAGGCGGCAAGTTTACCGCATCACCCCGGCCTACTTGCAGATTTCGCCTTCCAGCGGCTGCGCAGGCGCAGGTGCCTTGCGCCACTGTGGCAGGCCGATCAGCACCACCGCACCGATAATCACCGCCATGGCCACGCACTCCTCGGCGCCAATCTGTTCGCCGGCAAAGACGATGCCCAGCAGCACGGCAACCGCCGGGTTGACGTAGGCATAGCTGGTGGCCGCCGCCGGGCGTACGTTCTTGAGCAGGTACATGTAGGCGCTGAACGCCAGGATCGAGCCAAAGAACACCAGGTAGGCCAATGCACCCCAGCCGGCTGCGGTCGGCATCTGCGTCATGCGCTCGCCAGACAGCACGCTGCCCAGCAACAGCGCCGCGCCACCCACCAGCATTTCCGCAGCGCTGGCCATCGGCCCCTGGGGCAATGGTAAGGTCTTGCTCCACACCGAGCCGAACGCCCACGACGCCGCCGCGAAAACAATCAGGGCCGCACCCATCGGGCTTGCCTGCAGGTTGGAGCCCAGGTTCAGCAGGCCGATACCCACCAGCCCCAGGGCAATCCCCGCCCACTCCAGCCGCGAGTTGCGGTGCCCGAACAACAGGCCGAACAGCAAGGTGAACAAGGGCACTGTCGCCACCGCCAGTGCCGCCACGCCCGATGCCACCCCGGCATGTTCGGCCACGGTCACACCGCCGTTGCCACAGCTGAGCAGCAGAAAGCCGATTGCCCCTGCCGCCCGCCACTGCGCCCAGGTCGGCGCCGGCGCACCGCGCCAGCGCAGAAAACCGTACAGCAGGCCGCCGGCAATCAGGAAGCGCACCCCGGCCATGAGCATCGGCGGCCAGCTCTCCACACCAATGCGAATGAACAGGTAGGTAGAGCCCCAGACCAGGTACAAGGCCAGAAATGCACCAATGAGCAACAGCGGGAAGCGACGGGCGGCAGGCATGGGAAAAACTCGAAATCCGTTTACGGGTGATTCAGTTTAACGGCCTGCCTGGGTGAAGTTACGTTACAGAACGGGCTCAAATGAGCGGCACACTTTTGGTGCGCCAGGCTTGGACGGTGGCCTTACCGGAACTTGGCCAGGGTCTCGCGAACCTTCGCGGCAGGCACTTTCTGCAGACGGCAAAGCAGGCCGTGGGACAGGTCCTGGATACCGTGGGCCTGACGCAGTTCGCCTACCAGGTGTTGCAGCAGGTTGGCCGCCATCTCGGCATCGGCCATGGCCCGGTGCGCGGTACCAGTATCCGGCAGGCCGGCCCAGCGAGTCAGGGTGCCTAGCTTGTGGTTCGGTGCCATCGGCAGCAGGCGCCGCGACAACAGCAGGGAGCAGGCGAACGACTGGCTGCGGCTACGGCCGATGCGACTCAGTTCGTAGTCCCAGAACTTCTGGTCGAAGGCCGCGTTGTGTGCCAGCAACGGGGTGCCCCCGACAAACTCGGCCACTTCGTTCATCACCTTGTCCACCGGTGGTGCGCTGCGCAGCATGGCAGTGGTGATCCCGGTCAGCCCGGCGACGAAGGCCGGTACCGGCACGCCGGCGTTCATCAGGCTCTGGTAGCGCTCGACGATACGCCCGCCTTCCAGCATCACCACTGCCACTTCGGTGGCGCGGCAGCCGGCGCCAGGGCTGATGCCGGTAGTTTCAAAGTCGATTACAGCAATACGTTCCATCAAAGGGCCTCAATGTTTGAGCAATAGCTTACCCTCGATGGGCACATAACGGGTGGCCGCACGGATCAACGACAATGCGGTAAGCCCAGGCACCCCATACACGACGGCCTCTGTACCGTGGCGCTGGATCACCCGCTCCAGCAACAGGTCGAAGTCACCATCGCCAGAGGCGAGCACCACCTGGTCGACCCGGCTGGCCGCGTCGATCACATCCAGGGTAATACCCACATCCCAGTCCCCTTTGGCCGAGCCATCGCTGCGTTGGATGAAAGGCTTGAGGCGCACATCGAAACCCAGGTTGCGCAGAATCTGCTGGAACTGCTGTTGCTTGCTGTCGCCACGGTCGATGGCGTAGGCCACCGCTTCGACAATCTGGCCTTCACGGCTGACGTCGGCCCACAACGCGGTGTAGTTGAAATGGCAGCCGTGGGCCTGGCGCACGGTGTAGTAGAGGTTCTGCACATCGGCGAACAGCGCGATCTTTTTCACCTGGGAACCTCTTGGTCGGCCTGGAATGCAGGGGGCTGCTGCGCAGCCCTTTCGCGACACAAGGCCGCTCCTACAGGGATTGCGTACCCATGTAGGAGCGGCCTTGTGTCGCGAAAGGGGCGCAAAGCGCCCCCCAAAATTGCCAGCAGTATGCCAGACCTGTCACACGTACGAATCGTCGTCCGAGAAGAACCCGCCATCGTCGCTGCCGTAATCGGTGTCGGCATAACCGCCCTGGTCACTGCCCCAGCCACCGTTGTCAGCCACTTGCTCCTGCCCGCCCTGGTCGTTCCAGCCACCGCTGTCACTGGCCGGTGCTGGCTCTTCCTTGATCACCTCGACCACCTCTTCGGGCTGCGAGTTGTGGTTGAACAGGCTGCCGATGCCCTGGGCCAGCAACACACCACCGGCCACACCGGCTGCGGTCTGCATGGCCCCACCGAGGAAGCTGCTGGCACCGCCGCGCGCCGGCGCAGCGCCAAAGCCTGGCTGCTGCGGTTGCGGCTGAGCCTGGGAGAAGCCCGGTGCCGACGGCTCGCGCCAGCCACCACCGGACGGTGCAGGCGGCGCCGAAGGACGCTGAGGTTGCACAGCCGGGGCCGCATTGCGCCCGCCCGAGCCGAAGATGCTGGACAAAAAGCCCCCGCCACTGTTGCCTGGCGCGCTGCTAGCGGTCTGGGCGGCCTCAGCCTGGGCGCGGGCCTGCTTCAGCTCGGCTTCCAGCTGCTTGTTCTGCTCGTCGAGGCGCTTGATTGCCGCCTCCTGCACCAAAATCGCCTGGGCCATGTAGTAAGGCGCCGCCGGCTGCTGGCGCAGGTGTTGCTCGATGCACGCCTGGGCCTGCGCGTCACGCGGCTGATTAGGGTCTTCGGCTTGCCTGATGCGGCCGAACAGGCCGTCGATCAGGGTTTGTTCTTCAGTGTTCATGGGGCGACCTCGTGGGGTAGCGGGACAACGGACAGCGTCAAAGATGGGGTGTAGCGGCACGGGATTCAATCACTGGCGCCGTGAAACTTTTTTCAGCAAGTGACAGCCCCACGCCCGCTTTGGGCTAAAGTTATGCCCCTGATTTTACTGCCATGCGATGTTGACTGATGAATCCGCTGAGCGTTCTGCGCGACTCCCTGTACTTCTTCCGCCGCCACCTGCCGAGCATTCTCCAGCTGTGCCTGCCGCTGGTGGTACTGGAGGCCCTGCTCACCCAGCTGCTGTACCGGCAGATGGGTGACCAGGCATCGCCGGCCTACGGCATGCTGGTCAGCCTGCTGTTCTACCCGCTGTACAGCGCGGCACTGATTCTTTACCTGCACACGCGCAGCAACGGCCAGGACATCGGCAAGCGCGACCTGTTCACCCGCGCCCTGCAGCTATGGCCGCAACTGGCCCTGCTGATCCTGATCAGCTCGCTGCTGATCATGGCCGGCCTGGCGCTGTTCATCTTCCCGGGCGTGTGGATCATGATCAACCTGGTGTTCGCCGAGTACCTGCTGGTGCTGCGCGGCCTGCCGGTGGTGCAGGCAATGCGCGAAAGCGCACGCATGACCACCGGGCACTTCATGCGCATCATGATTTGCGTGGTGGCCGTGCTGGCACCGATCTGGCTGATCGACGGGCTGCTGCTGATGGCCTTCCCCGAGCCATCGCCCGGCATGGAGCTGGCCATGGACAGCCTCAGCGGCTTCCTGCAGTTGTTCAGCACCGTGGTGCTGTACCGCCTGTTCATGCTGCTGGAGGGCGAAGCCGAGGCGTAATGCCCAGGCCCGCCGTTCGGCCAGGCAGCACCGTAATCAGGTACCCCGAGGCTTGGCCCGCGCCGTGGCCTCAGCCACCAGAGGGTCGTCCGGCCAGTAATGCTTGGGGTACCGCCCTTTCAGGTCTTTCTTCACTTCGGCATAGGTCGTGCGCCAGAAGTTGGCCAGGTCCTGGGTCACCTGCACCGGTCGGCGTGCCGGGGACAGCAGGTGCAACTTGACCTGCTGCCGGCCATTGGCGATGCGCGGGGTATCGGCCAGGCCGAACAGTTCTTGCAGGCGCACGGCGAGAATCGGCGGGGTTTCGCTGTAGTCCAGGCGAATGTTCGAACCGGACGGCACGGCCAGGTGCGCGGGGGCCTGTTCTTCCAGGCGTTGCGGCAGCGGCCAGGGCAGCAGGTTGCGCAGCAGCGACGGCAGGTCCAGCGCGCTGAAGTGGCTGAGCCGGGACACTTTGCCAAGGTAAGGCTGCAACCAGTCTTCCAGGCTGGCGAGCAGCGCCTCGTCACCCAGGTCGGGCCATTCGCTTTGCCCGTCCCTGTCCAGGTCCAGCTGGCGCAACAGTGCCACCCGCGCCTGCCACTGGCGCAGTTCTGGGGTCCATGTCAGCAGGTTGAGGCCTTTGCGCCGTACGAGCCCGAGCAGCGCCTTGGCGCGCGCTTCGTCAGTCAGACCAGTCAGTGGTTCGCGGCTCAGTATCAGCTCACCGACTTTGGTTTGGCGTTCGGCACGCAGCACCTGCTCGCGCTCGTCCCAGTCCAGTAAATCGACACGCTCGACCTGCTCGGCCAGCACATCATCGAGCAGCGCCGGGTCGAATTCTGCCGCGAGGTAGATGCGCTCTTCGCGCTGACCCTGGCGGCTGCCCAAGTCGGCGATCACCAACCACGGGTGCTTCATCAACGCATCGACCTCGCCGAACAAGGCAGCACGGCCGTTGGCCAGGCGATACTCGGCGCCCCCTGCACGCCGCTGCTGCGCGACCCGGTCGGGATAGGCCAGCGCCAGCAAGGCGCCAAGCCAACGCGGATGGTCGGGGTCGGCGACGGCGGCGCCGGCCTTGCCGCGCAACAGCCCACGGTACTGGCGCGCAAGCTGCCGGGCGCGCTGCACGCCCCCCTGGCCGCCACGGCTGGCCTTGCTCTCGCCGCTGACCAGGGCCAGCCGGCTGTGCAGGTCGGCACCGCCGCCACGCTGGATATCCCGCTCACCGAGCAACGCCGCCACATCACAGGCCATGGCGGCCAACCCCAGGCCCTGACCACGCAGCAACAAATGGGCGATGCGTGGGTGAGCCGGCAGCTCGGCCATGGCCTGGCCGTGATCGCTGAGGTTGTCGCGGCTGCCCGGTTTGAATGCCCCCAGGCGCGCCAGCAGGTCCTGAGCCTGGGTAAACGCTGCGCTGGGCGGTTGGTCGAGCCAGCTCAACTGATGGGGGGCGACGCCCCAGCGCGCCAGTTGCAGGGCCAGGCCTGCCAGGTCGGCCTGGAGGATTTCGGCGCTGCCATGGGCAGCCAGTTGGTCATGCTGGGCTTCGGACCACAGCCGGTAGCACACGCCGGGCTCCAGGCGGCCGGCACGGCCGGCGCGCTGGGTGGCGCTGGCGCGGGAGATACGCTGGGTGTCCAGCCGGGTCATGCCACTGCCAGGGTCAAACCGCGGCACCCGCGCCAGCCCTGCGTCGACCACGACGCGCACCCCGTCGATGGTCAGGCTGGTCTCGGCAATGTTGGTGGCCAGCACCACCTTGCGCAGGCCCTTGGGCGCCGGGTCGATGGCCGCACGCTGGGCATTGAGGTCAAGTTCGCCATGCAGCGGGCACAGCAGAATCTCCGGCCGCTCGCCCAGTGCCTCCTGCAGGCTCTGGTGCACCCGGCGGATTTCGGCCTGGCCCGGCAAGAACACCAGCACACTGCCCGTCTGGTCGGCCAGCGCCTGCAGCACGCTGTCCACTACCCGTGGCTCGATGAACTCGCCCGGCTGGAAGGGCCGCCCCCAGCGGATATCGACCGGGTGCATGCGGCCCTCACTGCTGACCACCGGGGCGTCGTCCAGCAGCCGCGACAAGCGCTCCCCTTCCAGGGTTGCCGACATCAGCATGATTTTCAGCGGCGGCTCGTCACGCAGCAACGCGCGGCCGTTGAGGCTCAGCGCCAGGGCCAGGTCGGCATCCAGGCTGCGTTCGTGGAATTCGTCAAAGATCAGCAAGCCCACGCCTTCCAGCGCCGGGTCGGCTTGCAGGCGGCGGGTAAGAATGCCTTCGGTGACCACCTCGATACGGGTTTTCGGCCCAACCTTGCTGTCCAGGCGGATGCGGTAACCCACCGTTTCACCCACCTGCTCGCCCAGTTCACTGGCCAGCCGTTCGGCTGCCGCACGCGCCGCCAGGCGCCGCGGTTCGAGCATGAGGATGGTCTGCCCGGCCAGCCACGGCTCGTTCAGCAGCGCCAGCGGCACGCGGGTGGTCTTGCCGGCGCCGGGTGGCGCTTCGAGCACGGCTTCGTCACGTTTTTCCAGGGCTTGGCGCAAAGCAGGCAAGACTGCATCGATCGGTAATGAAATCATGGTGGTCCTCGAACAATCTGGCGAGTATAACGGCGAACCCAGCCTGCTCTATCATGGTCTTAAGCTTCAGGCGCAGGCGCTTCGCTTGCCCTGCTGAATACCTTCTCGGAGATTTACATGCGCATCCCATCCCGCGTCATCGGCGGCGCCCTCATCGCCACCATGCTGACCCAGCTGACGGCCTGCGGTACCATTTTCTACCCGGACCGGCGCGGCCAGATCGGCGGCAAGATCGACCCCGTGGTAGCCGCCATGGACGCCATCGGCATCCTGTTCTACGTGATCCCGGGGCTGATTGCCTTCGGCATCGACTTTGCCACCGGCGCCATCTACTACCCGGGGGGCCGCACCGCCCAGGTCGACCCGGCCAAGCTGCAAGAAGCCGTCAGCCCCGACGGCAAGGTCGACAACCTGAAATTGCAGGCCATTATCGAAAGCGAACTGGGCCAGCGCCTGCCGCTGAACGACCCACGGCTGATCCAGCACCGCGGCAGCGTCGAACAGCTGGCCAGCCTGGGCCTGGTGCCGGCAGCCTGAACCCCACACACGGACGTTGACCACGGATGATCACCTCGGCCGAACACCAGCGCCTGCTACGCCTGGCCACCCGCGCTTCACTGGCGGTGGCCAGTATCCTGGTGCTGAGCAAGGCGCTGGCCTGGTGGCTGAGCGGCTCGGTCAGCCTGCTGGCCGGGTTGACCGACTCGGCACTGGATGCTGTTGCCTCGTTTCTCAACCTGCTTGCCGTGCACTACGCCTTGCGACCCGCCGACGACGACCACCGGTTCGGCCATGGTAAAGCCGAAGCCTTGGCCGGCATGGCGCAGGCGCTGTTTATCGGTGTCAGTGCGGTGCTGATCGGTGTGCAAGCGGTTGAACGGCTGCAAGACCCGCAACCCTTGGGTGATACCGGCATCGGCATCGCGGTGATGCTGCTGTCACTTGGGCTGACCGTTGCCTTGCTGAGCCTGCAGCACAAAGTCATCCGCCTGACCGGCTCCACTGCAGTGCGAGCCGACTCCCTGCACTACCGCTCGGACTTGTTGCTCAACAGCAGCATCCTGCTGGCCCTGCTGCTGGCACGCTTCGGCTGGCCGCAGCTGGATGCGCTGTTCGGCCTGGGCATCGCCTTCTACATCCTCTGGAGCGCGTTGCAGATTGCCCGCGAGAGTACGGCGATCCTGATGGACAAGGAGCTGCCCGGTGATGTTGGCGAGGACATGACCACACTGGTCTTGGCCATACCCGGGGTGAAAGGCGTGCATGACCTGCGTACGCGGGTGTCGGGCAACCAGTGGTTCGTGCAGCTGCACCTGGAGCTGCCGGGGCAGTTGCCGCTGCATGCCGCGCACGGGTTGTGCGTGGAGGCCTCGCGGGTGATCCGCCAGCGTTATCCACAGGCGGATGTGATGGTGCACGCCGACCCGGTATGAATCTACAAGGGCCCTATCGCCGGCAAGCCAGCTCCCACAGGCTTGCACCGGCCTGAAGGCATGCGCACTACCTGTGGGAGCTGGCTTGCCGGCGATAGGGCCGGGACAGACAGCACATCTGGCTCAGTTGATGCTGTAACCCCGGCCACTGAAGCAGGCGCCCAGCGACCGCCGGTAGGTGTCCAGCACATTGGCCGCAGGTGCGTAAGTCGCCGTCGCCGGGTCGAACCCCGACTGGCTCACCGCCCAGCGATGGCACTGGTAGCGGTCCTGCTCCTGCTGCTGTTGCCCCTGCCCGTTCATCGGGTAAGCCACCACGTCATACCCGCCGTTTGCCGGTGCCACCGGTACAGGCGCAGCGGCGCCGACGGGCGGGTTGACCACCACATATTCCTGGCTGTCAGCCAGGTACTGGTAATAGGTGTCGGCCACCAGGAAGAACATCGCCCCACCCAGCCAGACCTCCTGCGCATAGGGCGGCAGGTAATTGACCCGTACGCCGTAAGGCGGGGTCACCACGATGTAACTGCCACCATGGGGGCGATACCAGTAGCCACCGGAGTAGAAGTAGTCCGCCCCCCGGTAAGGCACTTTCCAGTAGCGGTCGGGGAAATGATCGACAGTGTGGCCGGGGCGGTACTGTGGCCCAGGCCCCCAGCCATTGCCGTGGCCATCCGGGCGCCCCTGCCAGTCGCCACCGGGGCGTTGCCCCGGGCCGCCAGCTTCCCATTGATGGTTATCGCCGTGGCGCCGGGGAATGTCCTGGTAGTAACCCTGCCTTGGCGGCTGGGTCTGGCGCACTTCGTCGCGCGAGTTCAGCGAGCGGCCGGGCGTGCCTTCTGCCTGCCCCTGCTGGCCTCGTTCGCCATGCCCCTCACCCGGCCCTTCGGCCAAGGCGCCCAGGCTGATGCTCAAACCCAGCAAACCAACACCTGCCAACTGCCAGATGCGCGACTTCATGGTGTTCCTCTCGGTAGAAAATACGGCAACCACAGCCAGTCTACCGTGACGGCACCACAGGCCAATTAAATTTCCGGACAGAAAAAAGGGAGGCCACAGGGCCTCCCTTCTGAAATTGTCGTCCGTGCTCGGCACTTGTGGCGCCGGCTCACCTCACACCGTCTTCTGGAGGGTGTGTAGCCCGGGGGCCGAGTGCATCCTGTTGGATGGCTGGCCGCGACCGCCCGCCTAGGGCGCGTCGCCGTGGACTGATGTCCGGGCAGTGATTCTGTTGATAAAGATACCAGACAGGTTGCGGCAGATGATTGCGAAGATTGCTCAGATAAATAGCACTTGCGCAATTTTTCACCCTGGATTGATAATTCGCCGCAATACGAACAGAAAAGGGCAAATGCCATGAGCAAACTTGACCGCTACGACCTGAGCATCCTCGCCGAATTGCAGCGCGATGCGCGCATTTCCAACCAGGAACTGGCCGAACGCATCGGCCTGTCGCCTTCGCCATGCTCGCGTCGGGTCAAGCAACTGGAGGACGACGGCTACATCTCGCGCCAGGTGGCCCTGCTCGACCGCAAGAAGCTGGGCCTGAGCCTCACCGCCTACGTGCTGATCGGCATGGACCGCCACACCCCGGAGCGCTTCGAAACCTTCGAGGCGGCCATCCGTATCCTGCCGCAGGTGCTTGAATGCAGCCTGGTCACCGGGATGGATGCCGACTACCAGCTCAAAGTGGTGGTGCCGGACATGGACCATTACCAGAAACTGCTTCTAGGCAGCCTGACCCGTATCGAAGGCGTCACCAGCGTGCGTTCGAGCTTCGTGCTCAACCAGGTGTTGGCCAGCACCGAGCTGCCATTGACCCACCTGCGTTAAACGCCCCCGGTAGTCAGCGTATACTCGGCTGCTCAGCCTGCCTGGAGAACATAGATGGATCCCGCCGTATTCGAAGAGTGGATGATGATCATCCTGGTCACCGTATTGATCGGTTTCATGGGCTTCATCGTCTGGGACTTGGCGAAAAAGTCCAAGGCCGGCAAGTTCGGGACGTTGATCCTGTTCTTCGTGCTGGGGCTGGGGGTGCTGGCCTTCATCATCAAGAGCGTGGTGGTGGGGTTTCTCGAAGGGGTGTAAGGCTCAGGAATGCCGGGAGCGCTTTGCGCTCCTTTCGCGACGCAAGGCCGCTCCCACAAATGGACGCCACACTGGCCCAGCGGTGGGAGCGGCCTTGTGTCGCGATGGGCCGCAAAGCGGCCCCCGGCTAGCGCTGCAACTTCGCCGGCACTTCGCGCCAGCACCCCTGCTCCAGCCCATCCAGCGCCCAATCCCCGATCCGCACCCGCACCAGGCGCAAGGTCGGCAGCCCCACCGCCGCCGTCATCCGCCGTACCTGCCGGTTGCGCCCCTCGCGAATCACCAGTTCCACCCAGCTGGTCGGCACGCTCTTGCGAAAGCGTACCGGCGGGTTGCGTGGCCACAGGTCGGGCTCTTCCAGCCGCCGCGCCTCGGCCGGCAAAGTCGGCCCATCGTTCAGCTCCACGCCATCACGCAAGCGCTGCAATTGCTCGTCGCTCGGTTCCCCTTCCACCTGCACCCAGTAAGTCTTGGCCAGCTTGTGCTTGGGGTCGGCAATACGCGCCTGCAGCCCGCCATCGTTGGTCAGCAACAGCAGGCCTTCACTGTCGCGGTCCAAGCGCCCGGCCGGGTACACGCCCGCGATGTCGATGAAGTCCTTGAGGGTCGCGCGCCCTTCGCCGTCGCTGAACTGGGTCAGCACGTCGAACGGTTTGTTGAACAGGATCAGACGCGGCTCGGCCGGTGGCGCCTTGGGCTGGCGACGCGGGCCGGCGGCAGGCCGCGCCTGGGGGCGGCGCGGCTTGTTACGGGGTGGCAGTGACATGGATCCTCAGCGGAACGGCGGCTCATCGAAGCTGCGCAGTTTACGCGAGTGCAGCGAGTTGAGCTCGGTGCGCAGCAGGTCGAGGGCAGCAATGCCGATCTTCAGGTGCTGGCTGACTGCCCGGTTGTAGAAGGCGTTGGCCGAACCCGGCAGCTTGATCTCGCTGTGCAGCGGCTTGTCGGACACGCACAGCAGGGTGCCGTACGGCACGCGCAAACGATAACCCTGGGCGGCAATGGTGCCGCTTTCCATGTCCACTGCCACTGCGCGCGACAGGTTGATGAGCGGGCGTTCCTGGGCCCAGCGCAGCTCCCAGTTGCGGTCGTCGTAAGTCAGCACGGTACCGGTGCGCAGGCGCTTCTTGAGTTGTTCGCCACGTTCGCCGGTGACCTGCGCAGCAGCCTCCTGCAAGGCCATCTGCACTTCGGCCAGGGCTGGAATCGGGATGTTCGGCGGCACCACCCGGTCGAGAATACCGTCACGGCGCATGTAGGCGTGGGCCAGCACGTAATCGCCAATGGTTTGCGACTGTCGCAAGCCGCCGCAGTGGCCGATCATCAGCCAGCAGTGCGGGCGCAGCACGGCCAGGTGGTCGGTGATGTTCTTGGCGTTGGACGGGCCGACACCAATGTTGACCAAGGTCACGCCGTCGCCGTCGGCGGCGATCAGGTGGTAGGCCGGCATCTGGTAGCGGTGCCAGATCACGCTGGCGACCAGGGCCTGGGTTTCACCGTGATCCATGGCTTTTTCGATCACCACGTTGCCTGGCAGCACCATGCGCACGAAGCGCGGGTCATCGCGAAGTTGCTCCAGACCGTGGCTGATGAACTGGTCGACATAACGGTGGTAGTTGGTCAGCAGGATCCACGGCTGCACATGGCGCCAGTCGCTGCCGGTGTAGTGCACCAGGCGGCGCAGCGAAAAGTCGACGCGCGCGGCGTCGAACAGCGCCAGTGGGAAGATTTCGGCACGGTCCCAGTCGTACAGGCCATCGGCGATGTTGTCAGTGGCGGCCGACAGGTCGGTGCTAGGGAACACCCGCGCCAGCTGCGCGGCGGTAATGCCGCTGCCGGCCAGCTCGTCGCCCTGGTCGACCACGTAAGGGTATGGAATGTTCTGCTCGCTGATGCCCACCTCTACCGTGACGGTGTAGTCGTGCATCAATGGGCGCAACTGCTCCAGCAGGTAGCCACGGAACGCAGCGGGCTGGGTGACGGTGACGCTGTAGGTGCCGGCCACCTGCACCTTGGCATAGGCCCGCGTGGTGGCGGCGACTTCACCGTGGCTGTAGTAAGTCAGGCGCAGTGCCGGGTAGCGGAACAGGTCGCGCTCATCGGCGCCCGGCTCGGTACGGTCCTTCAGGTAACGCTTGAGGGCCTGGCTCAGGGCCCCGGTGGCCTGTTCATGCAGGGCCGCCAGACGGTCGACGGCCTGTTCGGGGGTATCAACGACTACAAAAGCGTGGCTCACACTGTGCTTCCTGTCTGGACATGCATGTGAACCATCTTGCCTGCGTTTCATGGCAATTACATCCCCGGCGGTCAGTACCGGCCTCATCGCCGGCAAGCCAGCTCCCACAAGTACTCCACCGCTATCGAACCTTGTGCATTACCTGCGGCAGCTGGCTTGCCGGCGATGAGCCCTTCAAAGCCACCTCAACCCGGCCAGGCAGGCGTTGCCCTGCTCACCAGTGCCTGCACATCCACACCCCGTGGCAGCGCCCCGTACACTCGTCCACCACCCGTCAGCCGGCTACCGATAAACGCGTCACTGACCACCGCATTGCCCGCCTCCAGCAACAGCTTGGCCTGAAGCGCCAGCGCGATATCCTCGGTCAGCTGCCGCGCGCGGAACTGTATGTCGCCGGTGTCGGCAAATGCCCCTTTGAGGTTGCCGATATGCGCCGCCAGCCGCGGATCTCCATGCCCGTCGCCCAATTCGGTGAACAGCGCATCGAGCACGCCCGGCTCCTTCGACAAGGCCCGCAGCACATCCAGGCACTGTACGTTGCCAGAGCCTTCCCAGGTCGAATTGACCGGCGCCTCGCGGTACAGCCGTGGCAGGATGCTGTCCTCCACATAACCCGCACCGCCCAGGCATTCGGCGGCCTCGTTGATCATGGCCGGCGCCCGTTTGCAGATCCAGTACTTGCCCACCGCCGTGACCAGCCGGGCGAAATGCGCCTGCTGCGGGTCGTCGAGTTGCTCCAGCGCCTGCCCCATGCGTAGGCTCAAGGCCAGTGCCGCCTCGCTTTCCAGCGCCAGGTCGGCCAGCACGTTCTGCATCAGCGGCTGTTCGTTCAGCACCCGCCCGCCAACCTTGCGGTGCGCGCAGTGGTGGGCCGCCTGGGTCAGCGCCTGGCGCATCAGGGCGCTGGAGCCGACCATGCAGTCGAACCGGGTCATGGCCACCATCTCGATGATGGTCGGTACGCCCCGCCCTTCTTCTCCGATCATCCATGCCAGCGCACCACGGAACTCCACCTCGCTGGAGGCGTTGGAGCTGTTGCCCAGTTTGTTCTTCAGGCGCTGGATATAGAACTGGTTGCGGTTGTCGTCCGGGCGGTGGCGCGGTAGCAGGAAGCAGCTCAGGCCTTTTTCGGTTTGCGCCAGCGTGAGGAAGGCATCGCACATGGGCGCAGAGCAGAACCACTTGTGCCCGACCAGCTCGTACGGCTGGCCCGGGCCAGGTGCGCCTACCGGATAGGCCCGCGTGGTATTGGCGCGCACATCGGTGCCGCCCTGCTTCTCGGTCATGGCCATGCCCAAGGTAACCCCGGCCTTGTGCCGGTCGCCGACGTTGCGCGGGTCATATTCGCAGGCCAGGATTTTCGGCAGCCAGTACTCGGCCAGCCCGGGCTGAAGGCGTAGCGCCGGCACGGCGGCGAAGGTCATGGTCAGCGGGCAGCCGGTACCGGCTTCGGCCTGGCTGTGCAGGTATGTCATCGACGCGCGCGCCACATGGGCGCCAGCGCGGGGTTCGGCCCATGGTAAAGAAGGCAGGCCGTGCTCGACGGCGGTGCGCATCAGCTCGTGGTAGGCCGGGTGGAACTCGACCAGGTCGATGCGATGGCCATAGCGGTCGTGGCTGATGAACTCCGGCTTGTGCGCGTTGGCCAGGAAACCTGCCTGCATCAGCGGGCCGCCCGCCAGGGCACCGTAGGCATCGATCCGCGACTCTGCCCAGCCCGCGCCGAAACGCCGTGACCACTCCTGCAATGGCAGGTCGAGGCGGTACAGGTTGGCGCCGTCGAGGGACGGTGGCTGGTTGGTGACTTCGTGGGTTTCAGCGTACTGGTGCAGGTTCATCGGGGGGCTCCTGGATCCGGGTAGGCTTGAGAGACCCAGTGAAGCACTGCTTGCGGGGGAGTCAAAGGGGCATTAATGACTAAACGTGTGGTGGGGGTGGCGCCTGTCTTGGGAAGGCATCAGGGCTGACAGGTGCTGCACCTGCCACGGCGAGCACCTTTCAGCCTCAACCTAATGCCACGCCTTCAAAGCGAGCGCCGCGTCTGCAGCATGCTCGGGCTCATCTGCACCTGCGAAATCGCCACGTTCAAACTCAATTCAAACCGGCTCCCCAACCCGCGCGTCGACTCATGCGCCAACCTGGCCCCCAGCAATTCCCCCATCTGCCGGCAGATCGACAAACCAATCCCCAGGCCGCCATACCGCCGGGTCATCGAACCGTCGACCTGGAAGAACCGCTGGTACAGGGTCGACTGCTCCAGGTCATCGAAGCCGATACCGCTATCACTGACGGTAAAGGTCAAGGCCAGATCGCCCGGCCCCAACCGGCGGCCGCGCACCTGGATCATCACCCCGCCCTGATGGGTGAACTTCAAACCGTTGTCCACCAGGCAGCCCAGGCACTGGGCCAGCTTCTTCCCGTCACCCAGCAGCCCGTCCGGCAGGTCGGCCGGTATGTCCAGGCTCAGGTACAAGCCTTTGCGCAGGGCCTGCCCGGCATAACCGGCGCGCAAGCCCTGCAGCAGTGCGCGCAGGCTGAACGGCGCCGGCTGCGCGCGCAGGCGGCCTGCCTGCAGCTCGGACAGAGTAAGAATGGCGTCGACCATGTCCATCATGCCTTGCGCCGACCCCACCGCCGTGCGGTGGTACTGGGCCATTTCGGCTTCCATCGGCAGGGTGTGCATCAGCTCCAGCGAGCCGATCACGCCATTCATCGGGGTGCGCAGCTCATGGGTCACGCTGGCCAGAAACTCGTCCTTCAGGCGGTTGCTCCTGGCCAGTTGCAGGTTCAGTTGCTCCAGCGTGCGCCCGGTCTCGCGCAAGGTCTGCGCCTGTTGCTCACGCAGGCTGTTGATACGGTCAGCCAGCGCCAGCGACAGCAGTGCTACCTCCAGCGCCGAACCGAGCTGGCTGGCATACATGGTGATGAACACATTTGGCAGGTAGCCCAGCACCATCAGGGTGTTGACCAGCCCGCCAAGCAGGAACGCCGTCCAGGCGATGATGAACCAGCGCGCCACCCGCAAGCCACGCCACCAGGCGTACAAGCCGGCGCTGAAGATGCTCACGGTGAACAGCAACGCCAGAAGCGTGGCCATGCGCAGGGCAATGCCGTAGGGCATGCTCACCGCCAGCACCATCACCAGCGCACCGCCCAGCATCAGTAGCTGCAGCAGCCGGTCAAAGCCACGGCTGATGTTGCCCAGTTGCAGGAAGTGCCGGGCAAACTGGCAGCCGAACAGGCCTGCCGCACCAATGAACAGCGGCGTCGAGGCGTTCGCCCACCAGGGGCTGTCCGGCCAGAAGTAGGCCACGCCCGCACCATTCACCGACACCTGGTACAAACCGAACGAGGCGATATAGAGGATGTAATAGAGGTAGCTGACGTCGCGCACGCTGAGGTAGATGAACAGGTTGTACACCAGCATCACCAGCAACACGCCGTAAATGATCCCCAGCACATACAGGCGCGTGGGCTGCTCTTCCAGGTAGGCTTCAGGGGACCACAGTGCCAACGGCGCTTGTACCGAACCCTGGCTGTGCAGGCGCAGGTAGGCGGTGGTCGCCTGGCCAGGGGGCAACTGCAACTTGAACAGGTAGTTGTTCTGCCGTATCTGCCGGCTGTCGTAGGGCAAGGCATCGCCGGTGCGCTGCGCCAGGCGGTATACGCCGCTGCCGTCAGGCAAGTACAGCTCGAGGTGGTCCAGCGGCGGATAGGCCAGCTCCAGCAGCCACTGCCGCGGGGCAGCGCCGGGCGGGGCAACGGGGCGCAGCTCGACCTTGAGCCAGAACACCGAGGTGGAATAACCGGCGTTCAGCACGTCTTCATGGTGGGGGCGGAAGAATTTGGCAAACCCGGGGGCACTGACCTGGGCGATGCTGGCACTGCCATCGTGGTCTTCGTAAACCTGCATGGCCTTGCCCAATGGAAGATGCCGGGTAGCGTCGTCGAAATCGACCGCTCCGGCCAGCACGGGCAGCAAGCCCAGAAGCACAATCAGCAAATAGCGCATACAGCCCCAGCATGGCCTGTCCGGTCGCGTCGCGGTAGCCTCCCATCCGTTTGAGACGACGTGATCCGGCAGAACCCGTTTGTCGAGTTATCCGAGCACTCTAGCATAGCTTCGCAACCTGGCAATCGGCCATATCAAAAACCAAAGAAAAGGCTCTAAATCAATACTTTCAGAAGGTCAGCAAATCAGAATCTGACCGATCGATCAGTAAAACTCGTTTGTCGGACGATCCGCCCAAACAGGTTTGGTGGTAAGCTCGCCGACCATGAATACCTACAGCTCCCGCCCCGTTGTCCTCTGTCTCTCCGGCCACGACCCCAGTGGCGGCGCCGGCCTGCAGGCAGATATCGAAGCCCTGATCGCCCAAGGCTGTCACGCTGCACCCGCAGTGACCGCCCTGACCGTGCAGGATACCGTGAACGTTTCCGACTTCCGCGTGCTCGACCGCGAGTGGGTACTGGCCCAGGCCAATGCCGTGCTGGCCGACTCCACGGTGGCCGCCGTCAAGCTGGGCATGCTCGGTTCGATCGAGATGGTCGACACCGTCGCCGAACTGCTGGCCGCCCACCCGCACCTGCCGCTGGTCTGCGACCCGGTGCTGCGTGCCGGCGGCGGTGGCCGCCTGGGCAAGGACGAAGTGGGCTACGCCCTGCGCGAACGCCTGCTGCCACTGGCGACCATCGCCACGCCGAACCTGCCTGAAGCCCGCATCCTCGCCGAACTGCCCGAAGGCACCGCCGACGAATGTGCCGAAAAGCTGCTGCCGTTCTGTAGACACCTGCTGATTACCGGCGGTCACGGCGACGAAGACGAAATTCACAACCGCCTGTACACCCAGGACGGCCAGCTCCACACCTGGACCTGCCAGCGCCTGCCGGGCAGCTACCATGGCTCGGGCTGCACCCTGGCCAGCGCCCTGGCTGGCCGCCTGGCCCTCGGCGAGCAGCTGGAAAGCGCCGTGCGCAGCGCTCTGGACTACACCTGGCGCACCCTGCGTGACGCCGAGCAGCTGGGCCGGGGCCAGTACGTGCCGCGCCGCCTGCCCCTGGACTTCTGTTCCTGATACGAGGCTTTCAATGAAGCTACGCGGTCTGTATGCAATCACCGACAGCCAGCTGCTCGCCGGCCGGTTCCTGTCCCATGTCGAGGCGGCACTGGAAGGCGGCGTGTGCCTGCTGCAGTACCGCGACAAAAGTGACGACGCGGCGCGCCGCCTGCGTGAAGCCGAAGGGCTGATGAAGCTCTGCGAGCGCTACGGCACCCAGTTGCTGATCAACGACGACGCCGAACTGGCCGCACGCCTGGGCGTCGGCGTACACCTGGGCCAGACCGACGGCCCGCTGACCCCGGCCCGCGCCCTGCTCGGCCGCCGGGCGATCATCGGTTCCACCTGCCACGCCAGCCTCGAGCTGGCCGCCCAGGCCGCCAGCGAAGGCGCCAGCTACGTGGCCTTTGGCCGCTTCTTCAATTCCGTTACCAAGCCGGGCGCGCCCGCCGCCAACGTCGAACTGCTGGAGCAGGCGCGTGCCCAGGTAAAACTGCCGATTGCCGTGATCGGCGGCATCACCCTCGACAACGCCGCCCCGCTGGTCGCCCACGGCGCCGACCTGCTGGCGGTGATCCATGGCCTGTTCGGTGCCGACAGCGCGCAGGAAGTTACCCGCCGCGCCCGCGCCTTCAATGCCTTGTTCGCATCCTGATTTCGAGAGAACCTTTCATGTCCCGTTCCGAAGACCTGTTCGCCAAAGCCCAGAAGCACATCCCAGGCGGCGTCAACTCGCCAGTGCGCGCTTTCAAAAGCGTGGGCGGCACGCCGCTGTTCTTCAAGCATGCCGAAGGCGCCTACGTCGTTGACGAAGACGACAAGCGCTATGTCGACTACGTCGGCTCCTGGGGCCCGATGATCCTCGGCCACGGCCACCCGGACGTGCTGGACTCGGTGCGCAAGCAGCTGGAGCATGGCCTGTCCTACGGCGCGCCGACCGCCATGGAAACCGACATGGCCGACCTGGTCTGCTCGCTGGTGCCGTCGATGGAAATGGTGCGCATGGTCAGCTCGGGCACCGAAGCCACCATGAGCGCCATCCGCCTGGCCCGTGGCTACACCGGCCGTGACGCAATCATCAAGTTCGAAGGCTGCTACCACGGCCACTCCGACAGCCTGCTGGTAAAAGCCGGTTCCGGCCTGCTGACCCAGGGCGTGCCAAGCTCGGCCGGCGTGCCGGCAGACTTCGCCAAGCACACCCTGACCCTGCCGTTCAACGACATCGCCGCGGTCGAGAAAACCTTGGCAGACGTCGGCCAGACCGTGGCCTGCATCATCGTCGAGCCCGTGGCCGGCAACATGAACTGCGTCCCACCGGCGCCGGGCTTCCTTGAAGGCCTGCGCGAGCAGTGCGACAAACACGGCGTGGTGCTGATCTTCGACGAAGTGATGACCGGCTTCCGCGTCTCGCTGGGCGGGGCCCAGGGCCACTACGGCATCAAGCCGGACCTGTCCACCTTCGGCAAGATCGTCGGTGGTGGCATGCCGGTTGGCTGCTTCGGCGGCAAGCGCGAAATCATGGGCTGCATCGCCCCGCTCGGCCCGGTCTACCAGGCCGGCACCCTGTCGGGCAACCCGCTGGCCATGGCCGCTGGCCTGACCACCCTGAAGCTGATCAGCCGCCCGGGCTTCCACGATGAGCTGACCGACTACACCAGCCGCATGCTCGATGGCCTGCAGCAACGTGCCGATGCCGCTGGCATACCGTTCGTCACCACCCAGGCCGGTGCCATGTTCGGCCTGTACTTCAGCGGCGCCGACGACATCGTCACCTTCGAAGACGTGATGAGCAGCGATGCCGAACGCTTCAAGCGCTTCTTCCACCTGATGCTGGAAGGCGGCGTGTACCTGGCACCGAGCGCGTTCGAGGCGGGCTTCACCTCCATCGCCCATGGCGACAAGGAGCTGCAGATCACCCTGGATGCGGCTGAAAAGGCCTTTGCTGCCCTGAAATAAGCAGCTACGCCACTTTGTGGGAGCGGCCTTGTGTCGCGATAGGGCCGCAAAGCGGCCCCAGCAATTGATGCATTTCTGCTGGAATTCTGGGGCTGCTGCGCAGCCCTATCGCGACACAAGGCCGCTCCCACAGAGGCCGGTACAGGCAATAATTACGCATGCGCAATCAGCTGACTTCCCCAACCAAGCAGAAATTCGAGTAAAACTTTGTAAGGTTGGCGCTGCTTATCCCATAATGTGCCACCAGAGACATTGGCCGCAGCTTTGCAGAGGTAAGTCGATCCCCATGAACCGCACCGGCCGCGCCCTGACCCTGGGCTGCCTGTTGCTTCTTCAGCCCCTGCTGGCCTTGGCGGAGGGCGGTAACTCGTTGCTGATTCCGGCGACGGGCCGCTGCACCTTGAATGTTCAGCCTGAAGACCTGGCAAACGCCCTCAAGGCCTGCGAGCAGACGGCTACCGCGGGGGATGCCCAGGCGCAATTCGAACTGGGCGAGTACTACTACACGCAAACGCCGAAAAACCTCGAGAAAGCCCTGGACTGGTTCCAGAAGGCTTCGCTGCAAGGCCAGGCCGACGCCCAGTACCGTCTGGGTGCCATGTTCTTCCATGGCGAAGGGGTCAAGGCCAACAATGTGCAGGCCTACATCCTGCTGAAGATGGCCGCGGTCAACGGCGCCGAAGATGCACTGGACATGGCCGACGAAGTCACCGAGCAAATGCCCCGCGACGAGCTGGAGCATGCCACCCAGGTGCTCGGCCAGATCTTCCGCAAATACCTGCTGGAACTGCAGAACGCCGAAGGGCGCACGCCGTTCTCGCCACTCCCCTGACGGTTACTTTTCCGGCATTGGCATCGGGAACGGCATCACATTGCCGCCGCCCTTGGCTTCGCTGATCTTTGCCGTGCCCAGCCGCTCCACTTCGTCAATGCGCACGATCGAGTGCATCGGCACGAAACTGCGGATCACCCCCTCGAACTGGTTCTTCAGCTTCTCCTCGCTCGGGTCCACCACCAGTTGCGAGCGCTCGCCGAACACGAACTCCTCGATTTCCAGGAAGCCCCACAGGTCGCTTTGATAGATCTGCTTGGCATACATCTCGAAGACCTGCCCCTGGTTGAGGAAGATCACTTTATAGATGGCAGGTTCGCGTTTGCTCATGATGGGAGGGATAACACATGCGTAAGAAAAGGCAGGCATGATACCTGCTCCGGCCTCTTCGCGGGTGAACCCGCTCCCACAGGTCATGCACACAACCTGTGGGAGCGGGTTCACCCGCGAAGAGGCCAGAACAGGCAGTACATACCGTTGAACGTTTCAGTGCTTTCGCCACTGGCATTCAAGGGTTATTCTTGAGTTCACACCCATTGCCGTCGAGCGGCTAAAAACGACCTTGAACGCACCCATAGAACCCCATCGTTTCCTCCTCGAGCCCTTCGAGGCCCACCGTTTCGCCAATTTGTGCGGGCAGTTCGACGAGCACTTGCGCCTGATCGAACAGCGCCTGGCCATCGAAATCCGCAACCGCGGCAATCAGTTCGAACTGATCGGCGAACCCAAAATCACCTCTGCGGCCGAACAGTTGCTGCGCCGTCTCTACCGCGAGACCAAGGCCACCGACCTGTCGCCGGAAACCGTGCACCTGTACCTGCAGGAGTCGGCTGTCGAGAACATCGACAACCCGGCCGTCAACGAGGTCAGCGTGTCGCTGCGTACGCGCAAGGGCAACATCCGCCCACGCGGGCTCAACCAGCAGCGCTACGTGAAGGAAATACTGGCCAACGACATCAACTTCGGCGTCGGCCCGGCCGGTACCGGCAAGACCTACCTTGCCGTGGCCTGCGCCGTGGATGCGCTGGAGCGCGAACAGGTGCGCCGTATCCTGCTGGTGCGCCCGGCGGTCGAGGCAGGCGAAAAGCTTGGTTTCCTGCCCGGTGACCTGGCACAGAAGATCGACCCGTACCTGCGCCCGCTGTACGACGCCCTGTACGAAATGCTCGGTTTCGAACATGTGGCCAAGCTGATCGAGCGCCAGGTGATCGAGATCGCCCCGCTGGCCTACATGCGTGGCCGTACCCTGAACAACAGCTTCATCATCCTCGACGAAAGCCAGAACACCACGCTGGAACAGATGAAAATGTTCCTCACCCGCATCGGTTTCGGCTCCACCGCAGTGATTACCGGCGACATCACCCAGGTCGACCTGCCTCGTGGCACCAAGTCGGGCCTGGCACACGTCATCGAGGTGCTGAAGGACGTTCCGGGCATCAGTTTTACCCACTTCCAACCCAAAGATGTGGTTCGTCACCCACTGGTGCAGCGTATTGTCGAAGCCTACGACCGCTTCGAAGCCCGCCAGGCCAAGCCCGAGGCGCCCGGCAAAGATGCTTGAACTTGATATCCAACGGGCCACGGACGCTGCCGCCCCGGATGACGCCGCCTTCCGCCGCTGGTGCGAGCTGGCCCTGCGCCAGCGCAGCGCCGACTCGGAAATGACCATTCGCCTGGTCGACGAAGCCGAAGGCCGTGAGCTGAACCACACCTACCGGCACAAAGACTACGCGACCAATGTGCTGTCGTTCCCGGCCGATGTGCCCGACGAACTGCTCGATATTCCGCTGCTGGGCGACTTGGTGATCTGTGTCGCGGTGGTCGAGCGCGAAGCGGCCGAACAAGGCAAGTCGCTCGAAGCCCACTGGGCGCACCTGGTCATTCACGGTTGCCTGCACCTGCTCGGCTACGACCACATCGATGATGAGGAAGCCGAAGAAATGGAAAGCCTGGAACGGGAATTGCTGGCAGAACTGGGTCACCCCGACCCGTATGCCGACGATGAAACCGACTCAATCACACACTGAAACACGAAGGATCACGAGAACCGCCATGAGCGAAGATCGATCGAGCAACGGGCAAAAGTCCTGGCTGGGCAAACTGACCCAGGCTTTTGCCCATGAGCCGAAAAACCGCCAGGAGCTCCTTGAGCTGCTGCGCGAAGCCCATCAGAACAAACTGCTGGACAGCGAAGCGCTGACCATCGTCGAAGGCGCCATCCAGGTCGCCGACCTGCAGGTGCGCGACATCATGGTGCCGCGCTCGCAGATGAACAGCATCAAAGCCGGCCAGTCGCCTCGCGAGTTTCTGCCAGCGGTGATAGACGCCGCGCACTCGCGCTACCCGGTGATCGGCGAAAGCCACGACGATGTGCTCGGGATCCTGCTTGCCAAAGACCTGCTGCCGCTGATCCTCAAGGAGAACGGCGACAGCTTCAATATCAAGGACCTGCTGCGCCCGGCCACCTTCGTGCCCGAGTCCAAGCGCCTGAACGTGTTGCTGCGCGAGTTCCGCGCCAACCATAACCACATGGCCATCGTCATCGACGAATATGGCGGTGTGGCAGGCCTGGTCACCATCGAAGACGTGCTGGAACAGATTGTCGGCGACATTGAAGACGAGCACGACGTCGAGGAAGACAGCTACATCAAGCCGCTGCCAAGCGGTGACTTCCTGGTCAAGGCGCTTACCCCGATCGAGAACTTCAACGAGTTCTTCGACAGCGAGTTCTCCGATGACGAGTTCGACACGGTTGGCGGGCTGGTGATGAGCGCCTTTGGCCACCTGCCCAAGCGCAACGAAACCACCGAGATCGGGTCCTACAAGTTCCGTATTCTCAACGCCGACAGCCGGCGGATACACTTGCTGCGCCTGACCCCGATCACCCGTTAAGGACAAACATGCGTTGGATCACCCGCCCCGGCTGGCCCGGTAACCTGCTGGCCCTGGCGGCCGGTGCTTCCACCCTTCTGGCCCTGGCGCCGTTCGACATCTGGCCGCTGGCCATATTGTCCATCGCCGTACTCTACCTTGGCCTGCGCGAGCTTAGCCCGCGCCAGGCCATGTGGCGGGGCTGGTGGTTCGGTTTTGGCCTGTATGGCGCCGGCACCTGGTGGATCTACGTCAGCATGAACACCTACGGCGGCGCCTCGCCGCTGCTGGCGATCCTGCTACTGCTGGCGTTCTTCGCCGCCCTGGCCTGGTTCTTTGCCCTGCCCACCTGGCTGTGGGCACGCTGGCTGAGGCGCAATGAAGCGCCACTGGCCGACGCCTTGTGCTTCGCCGCCCTCTGGCTGCTGCAAGAGGCCTTCCGCGGCTGGTTCCTGACCGGTTTCCCTTGGCTCTATGCCGGCTACAGCCAGCTGGATGGCCCATTGGCCGGGCTGGCACCACTGGGCGGCGTGTGGCTGGTTTCCTTCACCCTGGCGCTCACGGCGGCCCTGCTGTGCAACCTGCACCGTCTGCGCGCCCGCCCCTCGTTCCTTGCAGTGGCCTGCTTGCTGTTGCTGGCCCCGTGGGCACTGGGCCTGGCGCTCAAGGGCCATGCCTGGACCAAACCGGCAGGTGACCCGCTGAAAGTGGCAGCTATTCAAGGCAACGTCGAGCAGGACCTGAAATGGGACCCGGCGCACATCGACGCGCAACTGGCGCTGTACCGTGACCTGAGCTTCAGCTCCAAACCTGTGGACCTGCTGATCTGGCCGGAAACCGCAGTACCGGTGCTCAAGGACCAGGCACAGGGGTACATCGACGTGATGGGGCGCTTCGCTGCCGAGAGGCATTCGGCGCTGATCACCGGCGTGCCGGTGCGTGAAGTGGTGCATCATCAGCGCCGCTACTACAACGGCATCACCGTCGCCGGTGAAGGCGATGGCACCTACCTCAAGCAGAAACTGGTGCCGTTTGGTGAATACGTGCCATTGCAGGACATGCTGCGAGGGATGATCGAGTTCTTCAACCTGCCCATGTCCGACTTCGCCCGCGGGCCGGAAGATCAGCCGCTGCTGCAAGCCAAGGGTTATCAGATTGCACCGTACATCTGCTATGAAGTGGTCTACCCCGAGTTTGCCGCAGGCCTCGCCGCACGCAGCGACCTGCTGCTGACCATCAGCAACGACACCTGGTTCGGCAAATCGATCGGCCCGTTGCAGCACTTGCAGATGGCACAGATGCGCGCCCTGGAAGCCGGCCGCTGGATGATCCGCGCCACCAACAACGGCGTGACTGCGTTGATCGACCCGTTTGGCCGCATTACCACGCAAGTGCCGCAGTTCGAGCAGGCGGTGCTGTATGGCGAAGTGGTGCCGATGCAGCAATTGACGCCATACCTGAAATGGCGCTCGTGGCCGCTGGCGATTGTGTGTGCGCTGCTGCTGGGCTGGGCGTTGCTGGCAGGGCGTATTGCAAAAACCGTTTGATTGGCGATACGCAGCCCTGTGGGAGCGGCCTCGTGTCGCGAAAGGGCTGCGAAGCAGCCCCGGCAATTAGTGCATTTTTGCTGAAATCCCGGGGCCGCTTTGCGGCCCTTTCGCGACACAAGGCCGCTCCCACAGAGGGTTGTGCAAGCCGGTGAATCAGTAGAACACCCGATACCCCACCAACCCCACCACTTCATTGAGCAACTGCCCGCTCTGCCACATCGCCCGGCTCTCCGGCAGCAACCCGGCAAACGGCCGCGCATGATCGCGCCCCAGGAACCCCACCGGCGCCGACACCACCTCGAACCCCGCCTGCTCAAAGCTCCAGCGCGAGCGCTGCATGTGCCAGGCCTGGGTCACCACCACTACGCGACGAATGCCCAACGGTTGCAGCACTTTGGCCGTGAGCTGGGCATTCTCCCAGGTCGTGCGGCTGGCCTCTTCGCGCCACTTCACCTCGACCGCAAAGTCCTCCCGCAGCCGATCCGCCATCAACCGCGCCTCGCTCGGCGGCGTGCCATAGTGCAGCCCACCACTGGTCAGCACCGGCAAACCTGAGGCCTTGGCCAGCCGCGCGGCAAAGCGCATGCGCTCCAGCGCTGTGGCCGTGGGCTGGTCGCTACCGCCCCAGGCCGGGTCGCCCCGCTCACGTCCGGCCCCCAGCACCACGATCGCATCCGCCCGGCTCGCCAGGGCGGCCCAGTCGCTCACGGCCAGCGGCGGCTCGCTTTCCAGCACACGGGCGGTTTCCTGCACCACCAGCGGCAGGCTCATCAGCCACAGGCCACCCAGCCCCACGGCAAAGCACAGCGCCGCCAGCCGTGGCCGCCGTGCACGCAGCCACCACGCCGCAAGCAACAGCAGCAACAGGATGCCCGGCGGCATCAGCCATTGTTTGATGAAGAATCGGATCGGCATCGGCCACACCTCCTTGGCAAGGGGTGCAGCCTAAAAGGATCGGCGCCGGTCAACAAGGGTGCGACCGGCGCCAATCGTGAGCTGTGTGATATTGAAGAACCGGCGCGCGATGGCCTGCGGCTGGCATCCTGAACGGCTAGCGATGTGGCAGCGTCCTGGATCTCGCCGTATTGGCGGGGCGTTTCTTGTCCTTGAGCCAGATGATCTTGGCCGATGTCGGCTCCGCTTGTGGGTAACTGCCGGCACAGGCACTCGGGCGCACCGGGAGCGATTCCAGGTAGGCCTTGATCACTTCGAACTCTGCGTGGCTCAGGCCGCGCAATTCCAGCTCGGCCGGCATCTCGTCGCGCAATCGCACCGAGGTCCTGGCGGTTTCCAGCGCCAGGCCAAGCCGGTCGATCAGACGTTCGTAAAGCTCCGGCTTGATTGCGGGTAGCTGCGTCTCTCCCATCCGTTCACCTCATTGAAGATAAAGAATATCTCCCCCCACACCTGAGCTTAGCGGCGCAATGAAAAGCAGCCGCCTGCCGCGACCAGCGGGCATTCGCAACGAAGGTTTCCCACGATGCGCAACGCTGCTGTATGCTACGGCGTTCACTCTAAACGACACCGGAGTACCGGTTGCAGCGAGGTTCCGCTGCCTGGAACAAGGTCTCTTCTCTCTCAGCCAAAAGTAGCCATGCACGAACAATACACGCCCCGTGATATCGAAGCCGCCGCCCAGAACTTCTGGGACGAGCAACAATCGTTCGCTGTTACCGAACAGCCAGGCAAAGACACCTACTATTGCCTATCGATGTTCCCGTACCCGAGCGGCAAGCTACACATGGGCCACGTGCGCAACTACACCATCGGCGACGTGATTGCCCGCTACCAGCGCATGCTGGGCAAGAACGTCCTGCAGCCGATGGGCTGGGACGCTTTCGGCATGCCCGCGGAAAACGCGGCGATGAAAAACAACGTCGCCCCGGCCAAGTGGACCTACGAAAACATCGACTACATGAAGACCCAGCTCAAGAGCCTGGGCCTTGCCATCGACTGGGCACGTGAAGTGACCACCTGCAAACCCGACTACTACCGTTGGGAGCAGTGGCTGTTCACCCGCCTGTTCGAGAAAGGCATCATCTACCGCAAGAACGGTACCGTGAACTGGGACCCGGCTGACCAGACCGTACTGGCCAACGAGCAGGTCATCGACGGCCGTGGCTGGCGTTCGGGCGCGCTGATCGAAAAGCGCGAAATCCCGATGTACTACTTCCGCATCACCGACTACGCCGACGAGCTGCTGGAAAGCCTCGACGAGCTGCCGGGCTGGCCTGAGCAGGTCAAGACCATGCAGCGCAACTGGATCGGCAAGTCGCGCGGCATGGAAGTACAGTTCCCGTACGACCAGGCCAGCATCGGCCACGAAGGCACCCTGAAGGTCTTCACCACTCGCCCGGACACGCTGATGGGCGCGACCTACGTCGCCGTCGCCGCCGAGCACCCGCTGGCCACCCAGGCCGCCCAGGGTAACCCGGCGCTGCAGAAGTTCATCGACGAGTGCAAGAGCGGCAGCGTTGCCGAAGCCGACATGGCCACCCAGGAGAAGAAGGGCATGGCCACTTCCCTGCTGGTCGAGCACCCGCTGACTGGCGAGAAGCTGCCGGTATGGGTCGCGAACTATGTGCTGATGCACTACGGCGATGGCGCCGTGATGGCCGTGCCGGCCCACGACGAGCGCGACTTCGAGTTCGCCCGCAAATACAACCTGCCGGTCAAGGCAGTGGTACGCACCAGCGAGGGCGATGACGTCGGCAACGAATGGCTGGCTGCCTACAACGAGCACGGCCAGCTGATCAACTCCGGCGAGTTCGATGGCCTGGACTTCGCCGGCGCGTTCGACGCCATCGAAACCGCCCTGATCCGCAAGGACCTCGGCAAGTCGCGTACCCAGTTCCGCCTGCGCGACTGGGGCATCAGCCGCCAGCGCTACTGGGGCTGCCCTATTCCGATCATCCACTGCCCGTCCTGCGGCGATGTACCGGTGCCGGAAGACCAGCTGCCGGTCACCCTGCCGGAGAACGTGGTACCGGACGGCGCCGGCTCGCCACTGGCGCGCATGCCAGAATTCTACGAATGCACCTGCCCGAAATGCGGCACTGCGGCCAAGCGCGAAACCGACACCATGGACACTTTCGTCGAATCGTCCTGGTACTTCGCCCGCTACGCCTCGCCTAATTACGACAAGGGCCTGGTCGACCCGAAAGCCGCCAACCACTGGCTGCCCGTCGACCAGTACATCGGTGGTATCGAACACGCGATCCTGCACCTGCTGTACGCGCGCTTCTTCCACAAGCTGATGCGCGACGAAGGCCTGGTCACCTCGAACGAGCCGTTCAAGAACCTGCTGACCCAGGGCATGGTGGTCGCCGAAACCTACTACCGCGTGGCCAGCAATGGCGGCAAGGACTGGTTCAACCCGGCCGATGTCGAAATCGAGCGCGATGCCAAGGCCAAGATCATCGGCGCCCGCCTGAAGACCGACGGCCTGCCGGTGGAAATCGGCGGCACCGAGAAGATGTCCAAGTCGAAGAACAACGGCGTCGACCCGCAATCGATGATCGAAGCCTACGGCGCCGACACCTGCCGCCTGTTCATGATGTTCGCCTCGCCGCCCGACATGAGCCTGGAATGGTCCGACTCCGGCGTCGAAGGTGCCAGCCGCTTCCTGCGCCGTGTCTGGCGCCTGGCCCAGGCTCACGTCAGCCAGGGTCTGCCGGGCAAGCTGGATGTCGCCGCCCTGGACGACGCGCAAAAGGTCATCCGCCGCGCCATCCACGCCGCCATCAAGCAGGCCAGCAACGATGTAGGCCAGTTCCACAAGTTCAACACCGCCATTGCCCAGGTGATGACCGTGATGAACGTGCTGGAAAAGGCCCCGCAAGCCAGCGAGCAGGACCGGGCCCTGCTGCACGAAGGCCTGGAAGCCGTCACCCTGCTGCTGTCGCCGATCACCCCGCACATTTCCCACGCGCTGTGGCAGCACCTGGGCCACGCAGGGTCGGTGATCGATGCCGCCTGGCCGAGCGTCGATGAGCAGGCACTGGTGCAGGACACCGTTACCCTGGTGGTTCAGGTCAACGGTAAACTGCGCGGCCAGGTCGAGATGCCTGCCGCGGCCAGCCGCGAAGAAGTCGAAGCCGCCGCCCGCAGCAACGAAAATGTCCTGCGCTTCATCGATGGCCTCACCATCCGCAAGGTCATCGTGGTACCGGGCAAGCTGGTCAACATCGTCGCCAACTGATGAAAACGCCCACCCGCAGTGGCTGCGGGTGGGCGGTACAGGCCCACAAGGGAGCAACAACATGATCAAACGCAATTTGCTGGTAATCGGCCTGGCGGTCATGCTCAGCGCCTGCGGTTTCCAGCTGCGCGGCACCGGCTCCACCGAGCTGAGTGTGAAGGAAATGGACGTCAGCGCACGCAATGCGTACGGCCCGACCGTGGTCGAGCTGCGCGAGGTGCTGCAGCGAAGCGGTGTCAACGTGCACGCCGGCGCGCCTTACCGCCTGGTGTTGACCAACGAGCAGGAGCGCGAGCGCTCGGCAACCTACAGCAGCGGCAACCGTACCGCCGAGTACGAGCTGACCACGGAGCTGAACTACAGCATCCAGGGCCTGAACAACCTGGAACTGCTGAGCGACAAGCTGGAAGTGCGCAAGATCTACGTGCGTGACGGCTCGAACATCACCGGTTCCGAGCAGGAAGCCAACCGCGCCCGTGAAGAAATGCGCCGCGACCTGGTCAACGCCATGGTCGTGCGCCTGCAAATGCTGAGCCCGTCCCAGCTGGACGAGCTGCAGCGTAAAGCCGACGAACGCGCCAAGGCCGAAGCCGACGCGCTGGAGGCCGCCCGCCGTCAGCGGGCCGAAACGCCTCAGCAGTCGCCACTGGAAGTGCCGGGCAACTAAGCCCGCGTGGGGCACCCTCGGGTGCCCCGCCTGTTTCCCATGAAACTCGCCCCCGCCCAACTCAACAAGCACCTGCAAGGCGCCCTGGCACCGGTCTACGTGGTCAGCGGCGACGACCCGCTGCTGTGCCAGGAAGCCGCTGACGCCATCCGCAACGCGGCACGTCAGCAAGGTTTCGACGAACGTCAGGTATTCAGTGCCGACGCCAATTTCGACTGGGGCACCCTGCTCCAGGCTGGCGCCAGCCTGTCGCTGTTCGCCCAGCGCCGCCTGCTGGAACTGCGCCTGCCCTCGGGCAAGCCTGGTGACAAGGGCGCCGCCGCGCTGATCGAATACTGCGCCAGGCCCGCCGAAGACACCTTGCTGCTGGTGAGCCTGCCCAAGCTCGACGGCAGCGCGCAGAAGACCAAATGGGGCAAGGCCTTGATCGAAGGTGCCCACTGCCAGTTCATCCAGATCTGGCCGGTGGATGTGCACCAGCTGCCACAGTGGATCAACCAGCGGCTGCAGCAAGCCGGCCTGTCGGCGCAACGTGACGCTGTCGACCTGATCGCTGCGCGCGTGGAAGGCAACCTGCTGGCCGCCGCGCAGGAGATCGAAAAGCTCAAGCTGCTTGCCGACGGCAACCAGATCACCGTGGAAACCGTGCAGGCTGCCGTCGCCGACAGCGCCCGCTTCGATGTCTTCGGCCTGGTCGATGCCATTCTCAACGGCGAAGCGGCGCATGCCCTGCGCATGCTCGAAGGCTTGCGTGGTGAAGGCGTGGAGCCGCCCGTGATCCTCTGGGCGCTGGCCCGTGAACTGCGCCAACTGGCCGGGCTGGCCCAACAGTTCAGCCAAGGGGTGCCGCTGGACAAGGCCTTCAGCCAGGCCCGCCCGCCGATCTGGGACAAACGCCGGCCGCTGGTCAGCAAAGCCCTGCAGCGCCTGTCGGCGCAGCGCTGGGGGCAGTTGCTGCAGGATGCCCAGCGTATCGATGCGCAGATCAAGGGCCAGGCCGAGGGTTCGCCCTGGACAGGGCTTGCGCGCTTGTCGCTGTTGATGGCGGGTCAGCGCCTTACCCTCCCCCCCGAGTAACCAGGGCCACTGTGGGAGCGGGCGTGCCCGCGAATCAGGCGACGCGGTGGATGGCACCGGCTTCGCCGGTGTTCGCGGGCACGCCCGCTCCCACAGGGATGCTATGCCCAGGATCCTGACCATAAACACAATTAATTGGCGGCCCGGTAGCCCAAGCCCTACAGTGCGCCCCGAAACCCAACCAACCCGGGAACCCCGCCATGAGCAAAAAGCCAAAAAAGCACGGCCCCAACAAGGCCAAGTCCATCGTCGCCCAACCCCTGTTCCGCTGCCGCCAGGAACAACCGGACAAGGGCAAAGGCAGCTACCGCCGCGAAGCCTTCCACTCGAGAGATTGGGAGGCTTCCTACTTTTTGGCAGCATGAAAGCATCGCAAGCGCAGGCATGGTATGGTCGTCACCTGACCTGCAATTCTGGATCTGTGCATGCTCTTCCGTCTTCTCCCCCGTTGGGAAACCCGCCAGCTGATCGCGGCCTCCAGCTTCATCCTGCTCGTGGCCTGCGCGGAAAAACCCACCGCTGCCGACGCACTGCCGCTGGCCCCTGCCCAACCCGCTCCAGTGGTGACTGTGCCCGGCACAACGCCTGACGTCAGCACTGAAATCCAGCCTCTGCAAACCTTCGCCCAATGGCAGGCAGGCTTCCGCCAGCAAGCCCTGCAAGCCGGCATCTCGCCGAGCACATTCGACAACGCCTTCCTCGGCGTCACCCCCGACATGGACGTGATCAAGGCTGACCGCAGCCAGCCAGAGTTCACCCGCCCGGTATGGGAATACCTCGAAGGGGCACTGTCGCCTCTGCGCGTGCGCAATGGCAAGAAGCTGCTGGAGCAGAACGCCGAGCTGCTGACCCGCCTCGAGCAACGCTATGGCGTCGACCGCCAGGTGCTGGTCGCGGTGTGGGGCATGGAAAGCAACTTTGGCCAGTTCCAGGGTAACAAGTCGGTGATTCGCTCGCTGGCCACGCTGGCCTATGAAGGCCGTCGCCCGCAGTTCGCCCAGGACCAGCTCATCGCCGCGCTGCAGATCATCCAGCATGGCGACATCCAGCCTGAAGCCATGCGTGGTTCGTGGGCCGGCGCCATGGGCCAGACCCAGTTCATCCCGACCACCTACAACACCCATGCCGTGGACTTCGACGGTGATGGCCGCCGCGACATCTGGAACAGTACACCGGATGCCCTGGCCTCGACGGCGCATTACCTGCAAAGCTCGGGCTGGAAGCGTGGTCAGCCATGGGGCTTCGAAGTACAAGTGCCGGCCAGCTTCGACTTCTGGCAAGCCGATGGCGCGCTGCGCAAACCGGTGAGCGAGTGGCTGGCGATGGGTGTGACACTGCCTGCAGGCACGCAGTTGCCCGCCAACAGCAACCAGCTGTCTGCCGCCCTGCTGCTGCCAGCGGGCGCACGTGGGCCGGCGTTTTTGGTGCTGGACAACTTCCGCGCAATCCTCAAGTACAACAACTCGTCGTCCTATGCCTTGGCGGTGAGCCTGCTGGGGGATCGCTTCAGTGGTTGGGGCTTCATTGCCGGCAGCTGGCCGAAAGAAGACCTGCCATTGAGCCGCAGCGAGCGCATGGAGCTGCAGAACCTGTTGAACAGCCGTGGGCACGAGGCCGGGAATGCCGATGGCATCATCGGCGCCAATACCCGCAAGGCCATTCGCACTGCCCAGCAGGGGCTGGGGTGGCCAGCAGATGGCTACCCGACCCACAAGCTGCTTGAGAGCCTGCGCCAGCCGTGAGATTGCCGGGGGCGCGTTGCGCCCCTTTCGCGACACAAGGCCGCTCCCACAAGAGGATCGCATTCTCTTGTAGGAGCGGCCTTGTGTCGCGATGGGCTGCAAAGCAGCCCCGACAATCTCAAGCCTTGAACAGATCCTGCTCCAACACCAGGCTCTGCCGATCACTGTCCAGCCTTACCCGAGCCCCCAACGGCAAGCACACATTCGGGTCGCAATGCCCACTGCGCCACCCCGCCAGCACCGGTACACCCAGCGGCGCCAAGGTGTCTTCCAGCAACGGCGCCAACGCCGCCGTGGTAATCCCGGCAAAGTCCCCCACCAGCACGCCCTTCACCCCCTCCAGCTTGCCCGCCAGGCGCAACTGGGTCAGCAGCCGGTCCACCCGGTACAACGGCTCGTTGACGTCCTCGATGAACAGGATGCAGCCCTGAGTATCCAGCTCGGCAAGCGTCCCCATGGTCGCACCCAGCATCGACAGGTTGCCGCCCAGCAGCGGCCCGCTGGCCACACCCGGCAACACCGTGGTCAAGGCATAGTCCGCCGGGTGCGCGATCTGCTCGCCGCCCCGCACAAGCCCACCCAACTGTGCCAACAACGACGATTCGGTCGGCGGCAACTTGGCCCCCAGCAGATCGGCATTCAGCATCCCCCCGTGGAAGGTAACCAGCCCGCCGCAATGCCGGTAGATCGCAGTGTGCAGTGCGGTAATGTCGCTGTAGCCGATCAACGGTTTAGGGTTGCGGCGAATGAGCTCGAAGTCGAGCTGATCGAGCAAACGCATGCTGCCATAGCCCCCGCGCATGCACAGGATGGCGTCGATGGCCGGGTCGGCAAAGGCATCGTGCAGGTCCTGCAGGCGCTGCTGGTCCGGCCCTGCCAGGTAACCCTGCGCTTGCAGGGCACCCGGGTAGATACGGCAACGGTAGCCGCGGTCAGCAAACCACTGGCTGACCTTGTGCGTATCCAGCCGCGCCGCGCCTGCCGGCGCGACAATGGCAAAGCAGGCGTTGGCCGGCAGCGCGGCTGGCAGGCTGGGTTGGACAGTTTCGGCGCAATTCATCGCGGCTCCTTGCAGCGGGTGTGGCACAAACAAAAATGCCGATGCCGCCTTTCGGCGTGCATCGGCATACGTAGCTCTGCTTTTGGCTCAGAGCTTGATCTTGGCTTCGTGAGCTTGCTGGTCAGCGTGGTACGAAGAACGCACCAGCGGGCCGGAGGCGACGTTCTTGAAGCCCATCTTGTAACCTTCCTCGGCGAACCAGGCGAAGGTGTCCGGGTGAACGAAACGTTGCACCGGCAGGTGGCTACGCGATGGCTGCAAGTACTGGCCGAGGGTGAGCATGTCGATTTCATGCTCGCGCATGCGGTGCATCACCTCGATCACTTCTTCGTCAGTCTCGCCCAGGCCGAGCATCAGGCCCGACTTGGTCGGTACGTGCGGCACCATCTGCTTGAATTTCTGCAGCAGGTCCAGCGACCAGTCGTAATCGGAACCCGGGCGCGCGGCCTTGTACAGGCGCGGCACGGTCTCGAGGTTGTGGTTGAACACATCTGGCGGCTCTTGCGCAGTGATCGCCAACGCAACGTCCATGCGGCCACGGTAGTCCGGCACCAGGGTTTCCAGCTGCACACCCGGCGACAGCGCGCGAATTTCGCGGATGCAGTCGGCAAAGTGCTGGGCGCCGCCATCACGCAGGTCGTCGCGGTCCACCGAGGTGATCACCACGTACTTCAGGCGCAGGTCGGCAATGGCGACCGCCAGGTTTTTCGGCTCGTCCAGGTCCAGCGGTTTCGGTCGGCCGTGGCCAACGTCACAGAACGGGCAACGACGGGTGCAGATGTCACCCATGATCATGAAGGTGGCGGTACCACCAGAGAAGCACTCGCCCAGGTTCGGGCAGGAGGCCTCTTCGCACACGCTGTGCAGCTTGTGCTTGCGCAGCAGTTGCTTGATGCGGTCTACCTCGGGCGAAACCGGAATACGCACGCGGATCCAGTCAGGCTTTTTCGGCAGCTCGTCGGTCGGGATGATCTTTACCGGGATGCGCGCGACTTTGTCGGCACCACGCAGTTTGACCCCGGCTTCCACCTTTTTCGGCGCTTGGCGCGGGGTGGTGTCCAGGGTAGGTATCAGGTTCGGCACGGCTTCTTGCACAGTTGTCATATTCAGTCGATTCCGCCCGTGAGGGTCGTCTGCTCAGCGTAGTCGAGGTGCTTGACCAGCTGTCCGCGCAGCCTTGTCCTGACCTCGTCGAGTTCGATCGGACCTGCCAGATCGCGCAGCTGGGTCATGGCCAGCCCCGCATAGCCGCAGGGGTTGATTCGGCGGAATGGCGCAAGGTCCATGTCCACGTTCAGGGCAAGGCCGTGGAACGAACGGCCGTTGCGAATTCGCAGGCCGAGGGAGGCGATCTTCGCTCCGTCGACATAGACGCCCGGGGCATCGGGCTTGGCCGATGCCTGCACGTCGTAACTGGCGAGCAGGCCGATCAGGGCCTGTTCGATACGGCTGACCAACTCGCGTACGCCAAAGCCCAGCCGGCGCACGTCCAGCAGCAGGTAGGCCACCTGCTGACCGGGGCCATGGTAGGTCACCTGGCCACCGCGATCGGTCTGCACCACCGGGATGTCGCCCGGCACCAGCAGGTGCTCGGCCTTGCCGGCCTGGCCCTGGGTGAAGACTGCGGGGTGCTCGACCAGCCAGATTTCATCCTGGCTGTCCGGGCTGCGCTGCTCGGTAAAGCGACGCATGGCCTCCAGCACCGGTTCGTAGGGCTGCAGGCCAAGCTCGCGAAAACCGAGACAGGCGGACATCAGAGCACCATTTTCACGATGCCGGTAGCGCGCAGGGCGCTATTGATGTCGTGCAACTGGTCTTCGCTGGTGGCGACGATGTGCAATTGCACGGTGGTGTACTTGCCTTCCTTGCTCTGGCGCTCAGCCAAGGTCTTCATGTCGACCTCAGCATATTTCTTCAAGATCTCGACGACCGTGTCCTTGAAATGGACAACGGTATCGCCGATCACCTTGATCGGGTAATCAGTGCAAGGGAATTCGATCTTGTGCGACTTGACGTCTGGTTCGCTCATGGCGGAAACGGCCTCGTAAGCCGTGGCAACAACACCCCCGCTAGATACGCGGGGGCATGCAGGTCACGTATCAGTTGAACAACCCGAAGAAGAATAGACGGATGCTATCCCACATACGGCGGAAGAAACCACCTTCCTCGACGCCATCGAGGGCGATCAGGTCGGCGCTGTGAACCACTTTCTCGTCCAGTTTGACTTCCACTTTGCCGATCACGTCACCTTTGGCGATTGGCGCGGTAAGCTGCGGGTTCATGGTCATCGAAGCCTGCAGGCGCTTCAATTGGCCTTTAGGCATAGTCATGGTCAGGTCGTCGGCCAGGCCAGCCTTGATCTGGCTGGTGGCGCCCTTCCAGACCGGGGCCTGGGTCAGCTCGGTGCCCTTCTGGTAGAAGGTCTGGGTTTCGAAGAAGCGGAAACCGTAGGTCAGCAGCTTCTGGGTTTCGGCAGCACGGGACTGCTCGCTGTTGGTGCCGAACACCACGGCGATCAGGCGCTGGCCATCGCGAACGGCCGAAGCCACCATGCAGTAGCCGGCTTCGTCGGTATGGCCGGTCTTCAGGCCATCGACGGTCTTGTCACGCCACAGCAGCAGGTTGCGGTTAGGCTGCTTGATGTTGTTCCAGAAGAACTCTTTCTGCGAGTAGATGGCGTAGTGGGCCGGGTCGACGGTGATGATCGCACGGGCCAGGGTGGCCATGTCGTGCGCCGACGAGTAGTGCTCCGGGTTCGGCAGACCGGTCGGGTTCATGAAGTGGCTGTTGGTCATGCCCAGGTCGGCAGCCGTCTTGTTCATCATGTCGGCAAAGGCATCTTCGCTGCCGGCGATGTGCTCGGACAGGGCGACCGAGGCGTCGTTACCGGACTGGATGATGATGCCGTGCAGCAGGTCGCTGACAGTCACCTGGCTGCCGACCTTGATGAACATGCGCGAACCGCCGGTACGCCAGGCGTTTTCGCTGACGGTAACCGGGTCGTTCTCACCGATCTGGCCGCGGCGGATGTCCAGGGTGGCGATGTAGGCGGTCATCAGCTTGGTCAGGCTGGCTGGCGGCAGACGCTCGTCACCGTTGTTCTCGACCAGCACGTTGCCGCTGGACGCGTCCATGAGTACGTAGGACTTGGCTGCCAGTTGCGGTGGCGCCGGCGTCATCTGCTCTGCCGCGAAGGCGGCAGGCGTGATCATCAGCAGTACAGGCAGGCAAAGTCGTTTGGCAAGGTTGGTGATGTTCATCCGTCTCTCGAAAATCGCTAATGGTCTGAGATGTTCCCTGGGCAAGATCGTGTGCCCAGCGCCAGTCAGTCTAGTTTTATGGCCGTTGGCCTGGCCCACGAACGTGCGGCTTTATGTCGCTGCGGGCAAAAGCCGTCATTGTACATGGCCGCGCCCGGCAATTCATGACAAAACCGACAGTTTGGTATTGCCTTCTTCGCGGGCACGCCCGCTCCCACAGGGTGTCGCATACCCCTGTGGGAGCGGGCGTGCCCGCGAAGAAGACGACGCGGTCAGTCTGCTGTGACCAGCTTGGCCTGCCCCAAGTTCGCCAGGCGGATGCTGTCTTGTGCTTGCTGGATCTCGCCCTGGCTGCCGATCGGCCCCAGGCGCACGCGGTGCAGGGTCTGCTGGTTGCGCACGATCGAGCTGATGAACACCGGTGCACTGACCATGGTGCTGAGCTTGGAGCGCAGCAGTTCGGCGGCGTCCGGGTTGGCGAAGGCGCCCACCTGCAGGAAGCTGCCGCCATTGCCGCCAGGTACGTTGTTGCCACCCACCTGCACCGGCACCACCGGCGCTGCATGCTGCTGGGCCGGCGGGGTCCATTGCTCGACACGCCCGGTACTGGCCGGGAGCGCCTGGGTCTGGGCCACCTGCGGCTCTTTCAGCACCATCGGCGGCGTCTGGCCACGTTGGGCCCACCACTGCTGCGGGTCGATGCCCTCGACGCGCACATGCGCGGTGCCGGTCTCGGCATAGCCGAGCTTTTTCGCTGCCGCGTAGGACAGGTCGATGATGCGGTCCGAATAGAACGGGCCACGGTCATTCACCCGCAGGATCACGCTACGGCCGTTGGCCAGGTTGGTCACCCGGACGTAGGCCGGCAGCGGCAGGGTCTTGTGCGCCGCGCTCATGCCATACAGGTCGTACAGCTCGCCGTTGGCGGTGTTCTGGCCGTGAAACTTGGTGCCGTACCACGACGCGGTGCCCTCGGCGCGGTAATTGCGCGAGTCCTGCATCGGGTAATAAGTCTTGCCCAGCACCGTGTACGGGTTGGCCTTGTAGTTGCCGGTGTGCACGGTCGGCGTGGCGTCGGGGATCTTGTTCACATCCACATCCCACCAAGGCGCGCCGTCCTTGTGAGCACGGTTGATGTCCAGGCCCGGCTGGGCACGCACAACGTTGCCACTGCTTTGCTGGGGTGGGCGGCTGGATGAACAGCTGGCCAGCACCACGCCAACGGCGAGGCAGGTCAGCAGTTTGAAGGAATTGGCAGAGATGATTGCGCGCATTACTTGACGCCCCGTGCTTGAACCAGCTGTTGCGCAAGCTGATGCACCGCCATGGCATACATCACGCTGCGGTTATAGCGAGTGATCGCGTAGAAGTTCTTCAGGCCCACCCAGTACTCGGGGCCATTGTCGCCCTCAAGGCGGAAGGCAGTAACCGGCAGATCATCGCGCAGCGAATCATGAACCGACCAGCCAAGCGCGCGCAACTCCCCTACCGTCTTCGCCGGCTCGATGCCGGTGGTCAGGCCTTGGTCGGCACGTGCACCGTCCACCCAGGCGCGGCTGACCACGCCCCCGCCCGCCACCCAGCCATGGCGCTTGAAGTAGCTGGCGACGCTGCCGATGGCATCGTCCGGGTTGTTCCAGATATTGATGTGGCCATCGCCGTCGAAGTCCACCGCGTAGTTGCGAAAACTGCTCGGCATGAACTGCGGCAGGCCCATGGCGCCGGCATAGGAGCCTTTGAGCGTCAGCGGGTCGAGCTGTTCATCACGGGCCAGCAGCAGGAATTCGCGCAGTTCCTTGCGGAAGAACTCGGCCCGCGGCGGGTAGTCGAAGCCCAGCGTCGACAGCGCGTCGATCACCCGGTAGTTGCCGGTGTTGCGGCCAAAGAACGTTTCCACACCGATGATCGAAACAATGTACTGCGCCGGCACGCCGTATTCCTGCTCGGCACGGGCCAGCACGGCCTCGTGCTGGCGCCAGAAGTCCACACCACGGGCAATGCGCGCGTCGGTGAGGAACATCGGCCGGTAGTCCTTCCACGGCTTGACCTTTTCGGCCGGGCGCGAGATGGCGTCGAGGATCGACTGCTTGCGCTGCACTTCACGGAACACGCCCATCAGCTGCTCAGGGGCAAAACCATAGTCGCGGCTCATTTCGCCAACAAACTCGGCCACCTGCGGTGAGCCCTGGTAATCGCCGGCATGGGCCAGCTGTACAGCGCCGAACAGGCCCACCGCGCCGATCCACGGCGCACAACGGGCAGCCCAGTTACGCACTGCTTGCATGAAATTCTTCACCTTATTCAAACCTGTGCGATCCATTTGCGGTGCGTGTGGATCGACATCAGAACGCCAAACGCTGAAAGCAGCGTCACCAACGATGTTCCGCCATAGCTGATGAAAGGTAGCGGCACGCCCACCACGGGCAGGAGGCCGCTGACCATCCCGATATTGACGAACACGTATACAAAGAAGGTCATGGTCAGGCTGCCCGCGAGCAGCTTGCCGAACAGGGTCTGCGCCTGGGCGGTGATCATCAGGCCACGGCCGATCAGCAGCAGGTAGACAATCAGCAGCAGGCAGATACCGACCAGGCCGAACTCCTCGCCCAGTACGGCGATGATGAAGTCGGTGTGGCTTTCCGGCAGAAAATCCAGGTGCGACTGGGTGCCGAGCAGCCAGCCCTTGCCGAACACCCCGCCCGAGCCGATCGCTGCCTTGGACTGGATGATGTTCCAGCCCGTGCCCAGCGGGTCGCTTTCCGGGTCGAGGAAGGTCAGTACCCGCTGCTTCTGGTAGTCGTGCATGACGAAAAACCACATCGCCACCGCCACCGGCACCGCCGCCGTCAGCACACTGAGGATCCAGCGCCAGCGCAGGCCACCCATGAACAGCACGAAGGCGCCGGAGGCGAGAATCAGCAGCGCCGTGCCCAGGTCGGGCTGGCGCACGATCAGGATGAACGGCACGCCGATCAGCACCAGGCTGATTGCCACGTGCTTCAAGTGCGGGGGCAAGGTTCGCTTGGACAGGTACCAGGCGATGGTCGCCGGCATGATGATCTTCATGAATTCCGAGGGCTGGAAGCGGATCACCCCGGGGATGTTGATCCAGCGCGTGGCGCCCATGGCGTTGTGACCCATCACGTCCACCACCACCAGCAACAGCACCCCGGTCAGGTACGCCAGCGGCACCCAGCGTGCCATGAAGCGCGGCTCCAGCTGGGCGATGACGAACATCGACACCAGGCCGATACCGAACGAGGTGGCCTGCTTGAGCAGCAGGTCCCAGTTCTTGCCACTGGCCGAATAAAGGACGAACAGGCTGCCGGCCGCAAGGGTCAGCAGAATGATCAGCAAGGGGCCGTCGATATGGATGCGCTGCAGAAAGCTGGCGCGCCGACGCATCACATCCTCACTGGAGAGCATGCGATCGAAATTGTTCATCACAGGGCCGATTCCTGGGTAACGGTGGCAGGCGCGAACTCGGGCTTGAGCCGGCCATTTTCGTCGAGCAGCCAGGCGTCCATGATCTGGCGTACCACGGGCGCAGCCACGCCCGAGCCGGACTCACCGTTCTCGACCATCACCGATACCACGATTTTCGGGGCTTCGGCCGGGGCAAAGGCGACGAACAAGGCGTGGTCGCGGTGGCGCTCCTGAAGCTTGTTGCGGTCGTACTTCTCGCCTTGCTTGATCGCCACCACCTGGGCGGTACCGCTCTTGCCGGCAATGCGGTACTGGGCGCCGGCGGCAGCCTTGCGCGCAGTACCGCGGGCGCCGTGCATTACCTGCTCCATGCCATGGGTGACCTTGGCCCAGTCGGACTTGTCACGCAGCACGATGTTTTCCATGGGGTTTTCGTCCACAGGCTGCTGGCCTTCGATGGTCTTGGCCAGGTGCGGGCGGTTCCACACGCCCTTGTTGGCGATCAGCGCAGTGGCCTGGGCCAGCTGCAGCGGCGTGGCCTGCATGTAGCCCTGGCCAATACCGAGAATCAGGGTTTCACCAGGGAACCAGGCCTGGCGGCGGGTGGCACGCTTCCATTCGCGCGACGGCATCAACCCGGCAGACTCCTCGAACATGTCGAGGGAAACCCGCTGGCCGATACCGAACCTGTTCATGTAACTGGACAGCCGATCGATGCCCATCTTGTGCGCAAGGTCGTAGAAGTAGGTGTCATTGGAACGCATGATCGCGGTGTCCAGGTCGACCCAGCCATCGCCGGAGCGGTTCCAGTTACGGTATTTGTGGTCATAGTTGGGCAGTTGGTAATAACCCGGGTCGAACACCCGGCTGCTCGCATTGACCACGCCACTGTCCAGGCCGGCGATGGCCACCGCCGGCTTGATGGTCGAACCGGGCGGGTACAGGCCACGCAGCACGCGGTTGAACAGCGGCCGGTCGATCGAATCGCGCAGTTCGGCATAGGCCTTGAAGCTGATGCCGGTGACGAACAGGTTGGGGTCGAAGCTTGGCTGGCTGACCATCGCCAGCACCTCGCCAGTACGTGGGTCGAGTGCTACCACTGCGCCACGCCGGCCACCCAGAGCGGCCTCGGCGGCTTCCTGCAGCTTGATGTCCAGGCTCAGCACAATGTCCTTGCCCGGTTTCGGGTCGGTGCGCTTGAGCACCCGCAGCACGCGGCCGCGAGCGTTGGTCTCGACTTCCTCGTAGCCGACCTGGCCGTGCAGGTCGTCTTCGTAGAAGCGCTCGATGCCGGTCTTGCCGATATGGTGGGTGCCGCTGTAGTTCACCGGGTCGAGGGTTTTCAGCTCTTTCTCGTTGATGCGCCCCACATAACCCACCGAATGGGCGAAATGCGCACCCTGCGGGTAATGCCGCACCAACTGGGCCACCACTTCCACGCCTGGCAGGCGGAACTGGTTCACAGCCACCCGGGCGATCTGCTCTTCGTTGAGTTCGAACAGGATCGGCACCGGCTCGAACGGCCGACGGCCCTGGCGCATGCGCTTCTCGAACAGGGCCCGGTCGTCGGTCGTCAAATCCAGCACTTCGACGATGGTGTCCAGCACTTCCTGCCAGTTACCCGCACGTTCGCGGGTCATCGACAGGCTGAAGCTGGGCCGGTTGTCGGCAACGATCACCCCGTTGCGGTCGAAGATCAGCCCGCGGGTCGGCGGGATCGGCTGCACGTGCACCCGGTTGTTCTCCGACAGCGTGGAGTGGTAGTCGTACTGGATGATCTGCAGGTAGTACAGCCGCGCAATCAGCACGCAAATAAGCAGCACGATCGCCACCGCGCCGACCACGACGCGGTTGCGCACCAGGCGGGCGTCTTTCTCGTGGTCCTTGAGGCGGATCGGCTGCGACATCTGACTGCTTACAGGCTCATTTGTGGTAAGGGTGCCCGGACAACACGGTCCAGGCGCGGTAGATCTGCTCGCCGATGAGTATCCTTACCAACGGGTGCGGCAAGGTCAGCGGCGACAGCGACCAGCGTTGCTCGGCGCGCGCACAAACCTCAGGCGCCAGGCCTTCCGGGCCGCCGACCATCAAATTCACCGTGCGCGCATCCAGGCGCCAGCGGTCCAGCTCGGTCGCCAGCTGCTCGGTGCTCCAGGGCTTGCCATGGACCTCGAGGGTGACAATGCGTTCCCCAGGCTGAACCTTGCTCAGCATGGCTTCGCCCTCCTGACGGATCAGGCGGGCGACATCGGCATTCTTGCCACGGGTATTCAGCGGGATTTCCACCAGCTCCAGCGACAGCTCGGCAGGCAGGCGCTTGGCATATTCATGCCAGCCTTCCTCGACCCACTTCGGCATGCGCGAGCCGACCGCGATCAGGCGCAGACGCACGACGCTTCCTTATTCCCGGTCTTTGATCTTGTCATCGAAGTAGGCGCTGGCGTTTTCCGGGCTGTGATGCTTGGCATCAGCAGCACGGCTCTGCTCGGCACCTGCCCACAGACGCTCCAGGTCGTAGAACTGGCGGGCAGCGGCAGTCATCATGTGCACGATGACGTCATTCAGGTCCAGCAGCACCCAGTCGCTGTCGCCCTTGCCTTCTTCGCCCAGCGGCTGCGCGCCTTGTTTCTTGACCGCTTCACGGACCTTTTCCAGCATCGCGTTGATCTGGCGGTTGGAGGTACCGGTGGCAATGATCATGTAGTCGGTCAGGCTGTGCTTTTCGCGCACGTCGATAACCTGGATGTCCTGGGCTTTGACGTCTTCCAGAGCGCTAATGGTCAGTTTGACCAGTTCTTCGCCACTGATGCCATTGGTTTTCTGCTTGCTCATATAAAACTCGTTCAACTCGTTGGATGAGGCGCCAGAGGCACCGTCAGTTAGGCGCACGATACAGTTCGTGCGCCTCGATGTAGGCCAGTACGGCGTCCGGCACCAGGAACCTCACCGATTTGCCGCTGGCCAGCAGCTGTCGGATCTGTGTAGCCGACACCGCAAGCGGCGTCTGCCAGACGAACGAAATATTTCCCGCCGGGCCGGACATGGCGGCGGGATCGCTCTCCGAGCGCGCAGCCAGCAGGTTGCGCAGCTCGTCAGGGGGTTCTACGTCGGCATCCGGGCGTTGCAGCACCAGGATGTGACAATGTTGCAGCAATTCTTCCCAGCGGTGCCAACCAGGCAGGCCGCAGAAGGCATCCCAGCCCAGCACCAGGAACAACTGGTCGTTGCCGCCCAGTTCGGCGCGGATCGATTCCAGCGTATCAATGGTGTACGACGGCTTGTTCCGTTCCAGCTCGCGGGCGTCGACGCTCAGGCAAGCAACGCCCTGCACCGCTTCGCGGACCATGGCCAGGCGATCCTGCGCGGCCACCTGCGGGGTGTCGCGGTGCGGCGGCCGGGCGTTGGGCAACAGGCGTAGCTCGTCCAGCCCCATGAACTCGGCCACTTCCAGCGCGCTGCGCAGGTGGCCGATGTGCACGGGGTCGAAGGTGCCGCCTAGAATGCCGATGCGCCGGACTGCCTGGGCCTTGCTCAACTCAGCAGGACTCCTGACCGCGCAGCTGGCCGTCGCCGATCACTACGTACTTCTCGCAGGTCAGGCCTTCCAGGCCGACCGGGCCACGGGCATGCAACTTGTCGGTGGAAATACCGATCTCCGCACCCAGCCCGTACTCGAAACCGTCGGCGAAGCAGGTCGGGGTGTTGAGCATGACCGACGCCGAGTCGACCTCAGCCATGAACTGGCGGGCTTCACCCTGGTGTTCGCTGATGATCGAGTCGGTGTGGTGCGAGCCATAGTGGTTGATGTGCTCGATGGCCGGGTCCAGGCCATCGACGACGCGGATCGACAGGATCGCGTCCAGGTACTCGGTGTGCCAGTCGTCTTCAGTGGCCGGCTTGGCATCGATCAGCGCGCGGGTACGCTCGCAGCCACGCAGCTCCACGCCCTTCTCCTGGAAGCGGCGGGCCATTTCCGGCAGGAAGCGCTCGGCCACTTGCTGGTCGACCAGCAGGGTTTCCATGGCGCCGCAGATGCCATAACGGTAGGTCTTGGCGTTGAAGGCAACGCTCCAGGCCTTGTCCAGGTCGGCATGCTGGCTGACATAGATGTGGCAGATGCCGTCCAGGTGCTTGATGACCGGAACGCGGGCATCGCGGCTGATGCGCTCGATCAGCCCACGGCCGCCACGCGGCACGATGACGTCGACAAACTGCGGCATGCTGATCAGCGCACCCACGGCTTCGCGGTCGGTGGTCTCGACCACCTGCACCACGGCGGCCGGCAGGCCCGCGGCAGCCAGGCCACGCTGGATGCAGGTGGCGATGGCGCGGTTGGAATGGATGGCTTCGGAGCCGCCACGCAGTATGGTTGCGTTACCCGACTTCAGGCACAGGCTGGCGGCATCGATGGTCACGTTCGGGCGCGACTCGTAGATGATCCCGATCACCCCCAGCGGTGCGCGCATCTTGCCGACCTGAATACCGGATGGGCGGTAGCTCATGTCGCGGATGGCACCGACCGGGTCCGGCAGGCTGGCGACCTGACGCAGGCCGGTGATCATGCCGTCGATGCGCGCAGGGGTCAGCGCCAGGCGGTCGAGCAGCGCCGGCTCAAGGCCATTGGCGCGGCCGGCGGCCAGGTCCAGCTCGTTGGCGGCAGTCAGTTCGGCACGGGCAGCATCCAACGCATCGGCAGCGCCTTGCAGGGCGCGGTTCTTCTGCGCGGTGCTGGCACGGCCGATCACCCGGGAAGCCTCACGGGCAGCGCGACCCAAACGGGTCATGTAGTCAAGAACGGACTCAGTCATGGGTTCGGTGTCTTGGCGAAGGGGAAATCGGCTGATTATAACTGCCGCGCAGGTGTACGCCCAGCGGCGGGTGGCGGATGGTAGAAAATGGCTGGGGCAATGCGCAGGAAAGATGTAACTGCACTTATCGAAAATTCCTTTCCCTGTTCCGACCCTTTCGCGGGTGAACCCGCTCCCACGCTGATTCCATGAGGCCTGAGCCCTATGCAATACCTGTGGGAGCGGGTTCACCCGCGAAGAGGCCGGCACTGCCAACTTCGATATCCGATTCAGCCTCGATTAAGCCATTCATTGCTATCATCCCCGCCTCCCCAGCCACGAACTGCCCGCATGCCAGCCCTGCCCGACAGCTTTTTCGACCGTGATGCCCAGACCGTGGCCAAGGCCCTGCTGGGCAAGGTAATCCGCCACCGCCACGGCGACCTGTGGCTGGCTGCGCGCATCATTGAGACCGAGGCCTACTACCTCACCGACAAAGGCAGCCACGCCTCGCTCGGTTACACCGAAAAGCGCAAGGCATTGTTCCTCGATGGCGGGCACATCTACATGTACTACGCCCGCGGCGGCGACTCGCTGAACTTTAGCGCCCACGGGCCGGGCAACGCAGTGCTGATCAAGTCTGCCTATCCTTGGCAGGACGCCCTCTCGGGCCCGAACAGCCTGGCGCAGATGCAGCTGAACAACCCCGATGCCAGCGGCAAGCTGCGCCCGGATGCGCGCTTGTGCGCCGGCCAGACCCTGCTGTGCCGGGCCCTGGGCCTGAAAGTGCCCCACTGGGACGCCCAGCGCTTTGACGCCGAGCGGCTGTACGTGGACGATTGCGGCAACGCCGTACCAAGGGTGATCCAGACCGCAAGGCTGGGCATCCCGCACGGGCGCGACGAGCACCTGCCCTATCGCTTTGTCGACGCCGAGTACGCCCGGTTCTGCACGCGGAACCCGTTACGTCGCGGCCAAGTCGAAGGCCGTGACTTCTTCATTCTCGAACAAGGAAGCTGAACATGGGCCAATGGCTCGACAGCCTGACCGGCTGGCTCAGCGCCAACCCGCAGTGGCTTGGCCTGGCGATTTTCCTGGTGGCCTGCATCGAATGCCTGGCCATTGCCGGCATCATCGTGCCTGGCACCGTGCTGCTGTTCGCCGTCGCGGTATTGGCCGGCAGTGGCGCCTTCAGCCTGGGCGAAACCCTGCTACTAGGTTTTCTCGGCGGTTTGCTAGGCGACGCGGTGTCGTACACGGTGGGCAAGTACTTCCACCAGAACATTCGCCGCCTGCCGCTGCTGCGCCATCACCCGGAATGGATTGGCAGCGCCGAAACCTACTTCCAGCGCTACGGCATTGCCAGCCTGCTGGTGGGGCGCTTCATCGGGCCGCTGCGGCCCATGCTGCCAATGGTCGCCGGCATGTTCGACATGCCCCTGCCACGCTTCATCGCCGTCAGCCTGGTGGCCGGCGCCGGCTGGTCGGTGGCCTACCTGCTGCCAGGCTGGGCCACTGGCGCGGCCATGCGCCTGCCGCTGCCGGAGGGCTTCTGGCTGGATGCTGGCATCATCGCCGGCACCCTGGCTGTCATCATCGGCCTTAGCCTGACCACCAGCATTCGTGACCAGCGCCATGGCACGCGACTGATCGCCGGCATGAGCTTCGCTGCCTTGGCCGGTGTATTCCTTGGCTGGCCTTACCTGCACGAGTTCGACCAAGGCGTGATGACACTGGTGCAGGAGCATCGCAGCCAGGCCATCGATGGCGCCGTAGTACTGGTGACCCGGCTGGGTGACTTTCGGACCCAACTGTTTCTTGGCGCCCTGCTGACCGGCCTGCTGCTGCTCGCCCGGCAATGGCGGCACGCCTTTTTTGCCGCTGGCGCGCTGATGGGCACGGCAATCGCCAACGGTACGCTTAAATGGCTGTTCGCCCGCGCACGGCCGGAAGTGCTGACCGACCCACTGACCAGCTACAGCATGCCCAGCGGGCACAGCTCGGCGTCGTTTGCGTTCTTCCTGGTGATGGCGGTACTGGCAGGGCGCGGCCAGCCGCCGCGAATGCGCCTGACCTGGGTGATGCTGGGTTGTATTCCGGCGCTGGCGATTGCCCTGTCACGGGTGTACCTGGGGGCGCACTGGCCGACCGATATCCTGGCTGGGGCGCTGCTGGCGTGCTGCGTGTGTGCGCTTAGCCTGGCAGTGGTGCAGCGCCAGCAAACACTGCCTGCCATGCCGCTGCGGGTGTGGTGGCTGGTGTTGCCGGCATGTATCGCGCTGCTGGCGTTCTTTGCCATGCATGCGCTGCCGCAGGCATTGCTCAGATACCAATATTGATATTGCCTGTGCAGGCCCTTTCGCGGGTAAACCCGCTCCCACAGGGGTTTCACCAGCCCTGAGACCTGCGCAGTACCTGTGGGAGCGGGTTTACCCGCGAAAGGGCCGGCACAGACAACACATCAGTGTCAGGCAAACAGCTCGCCCTGGATCCGCTCCAGCAATTTCTGAATTTCCCCCAATCGCTGCTGCGGCGAGTCGAGGGTCAGCAGGTCCAGCTTGTCTTCTTCCATGAACGGCAGCAGGTACGCCAACTGGTTGGCCAGCGCCTGGCGCCCATCCACCGGGCGCGGCATGTCCAGCGCCTCGACCATCGGGTGCTCGCCCAGCGCCACCAGCAGCGCCAGCAGGTCATCATCGGCCTCGAGCAACGGGCTGTCCGCCTGCTCCGGTAGCCATTGCACCTGCCCCACCAGCAACTGATCCTTCTGCACTTCGGTGCTTTCCAGGTTGAAGCGCCGTACGCCCTCGACGCGGATCCCCAGCAAACCGTTGTCCTGCTGCACAAAGTCGCGGATCACTGCTTCACAGCCGATCGACGCGACCATCGGTGGCGCCTTGCCAACCTGCTCGCCCTCCAGGATGCAGACCACCCCAAAGCCTTCGCCCTGCTTCATGCAGCGCCCGATCATGTCCAGGTAACGCGCCTCGAAAATCTGCAAATCGAGAAAGCAGCCCGGGAACAGCACGGTATTGAGCGGAAACAGCGGTAGTGTCATCACAACTCCTCAAGCCACCAGGCTGACCGCCAACGGCAGGAACACTGCCGTGGCTACCCCCATCAAGCTCATCGCCAGCGCGGCAAAAGCGCCGCATTCGTCACCTTCCTGCAGGGCGACCGAAGTACCCACCGCATGCGCGGTCACACCCAACGACATGCCGCGCGCCTCAGGGCTGTGCACGCCGAAGCGGCTCAGCAGCGCCGGGCCGAAGATCGCGCCGATCACCCCGGTGATCAGTACGAACACTGCCGCCAGCGCCGCCACACCGCCAATCTGCTCTGCCACCAGCATGGCGATTGGCGAGGTCACCGACTTGGGAGCCATGGTCATCAGGATCATGTGCTCGGCACCAAACCACCAGCCTAGCAACAGGCAGCAGAGCGTGGCGAACAGCCCCCCGATTACCAGCGTAGTAAATGTGGGCCAGAACAACTGCCGGATACGCCGCAGGTTGAGATAGAGCGGCACAGCCAGCGCCACGGTGGCGGGGCCCAGCAGGATGTTCATGATTTCGGTGCTCTTGCGGTACTCGCTGTATTCGATGCCGCACAGCAGCAACACGCCGATTACCAGCAACATCGACACCAATACCGGCTGCAGGAAGATCCAGCGGGTTTTCTCGTAGGCCGCCAGCACCACCTGGTAGGCACCGAGCGTGATACCGATACCGAACAAAGGATGGTGCACCACGGCATTCAGCGCGCCTTGCCAATCGAGCATCATGGCTGCTCCTCCTGCTTGCCCTGGCGATGGATGAGCTTTTGCATCAGCACACCAACAAACACCAGCGTCACCAGGCAGGAAATCAGCAAGGCACCGGCAATCGCCCAGAAGTCAGCGGCAATGTCCTTGGCGTATACCATCACCCCCACTGCCGGCGGCACCAGCAACAGCGGCAGGTAGCGCAGCAGGCTGCTGGCAGCCTCGTTCAGCGGCTTGCCCACCTCACCACGGGCCATAAGGAAGAACAGCAGCAGCACCAGGCCGATGATCGGCCCCGGCAGAAACGGCACCAACAGGTGATTGATTGCCGTCCCCAGCAGCTGGAACAGCACCAGCCAGGTCAAACCACGCAACAGCATAAGCATCTCCCTCGGGCATGGCCGCCATTATAAGCACGGGCAGCTATATACCGATATTCGCCGAAAAGCAGACAACTTGACTGAAACGGTTCGCCGTGCTGATCTTGCACTTTCGTACCAACTGATAACCTGGAGAGTCCGCGATGCCCTATGTACCGGTTACAGAGCTTTCGCAATATGTTGGTAAGGAACTGGGCCGCTCCGCCTGGCTGAAAATCGACCAGCAGCGCATCAACCTGTTCGCCGAGGCGACGGGCGATTTCCAGTTCATCCATGTCGACCCTGAAAAGGCGGCCAAAACCCCGTTTGGCGGCACCATCGCCCACGGTTTCCTGACATTGTCACTGATCCCCAAGCTGATCGAGGACATCCTGGTCCTGCCAGAAGGGCTGAAGATGGTGGTGAACTATGGGCTGGACAGCGTACGGTTCATTCAGCCGGTCAAGGTAAACAGCCAGGTTCGGCTGAAAGTGGACCTGGCCGAAGTGGTGGAGAAGAAGCCGGGGCAGTGGTTGCTCAAGGCGATTGCCACGCTGGAAATCGAGGGTGAAGAGAAGCCTGCCTATATAGCTGAGTCGCTCTCGCTCTGTTTCGTCTGACACACCACGGTCTCTGTGGGAGCGGCCTTGCGTCGCGAAAGGGCCGCCAAGCGGCCCCAGCAATCTTGGCATGATGCCGAGATCCTGGGGCTGCTCTGCAGCCCAATCGCGACACAAGGCCGCTCCCACAAGGTCTGCGCCCGCCTTCTCTACAAACACCCCGCACTCGCGTAAACTGCCAGCCTTCGCGCAGCCAAGGGCTGCCCCTGTCGATTTACCAAAGGTGCCCGCCATGCCCTGGCTGCAAGTACGCCTGGCCATCAGCCCGGAACAAGCCGAAACCTACGAAGATGCCCTGCTCGAAGTAGGCGCCGTCTCGGTCACGTTCATGGACGCCGAAGATCAACCGATCTTCGAACCAGACCTCAACACCACCCCGCTGTGGTCGCACACCCACCTGCTGGCACTGTTCGAGGCCGATGCCGAGCCCGAGCAGGTGTTTGCCCACCTGCGCCTGCTGACCGGCGCCGAGCTGCCACAGCACCAGGCCGAAGTGATCGAGGACCAGGACTGGGAGCGCAGCTGGATGGACAACTTCCAGCCCATGCGCTTCGGCCGCCGCCTGTGGATCGTGCCAAGCTGGCACGAGGCCCCGGAAAAGGACGCCGTCAACCTGCTGCTGGACCCGGGCCTGGCCTTCGGCACCGGCACCCACCCCACCACGGCCCTGTGCCTGGAATGGCTCGACGGCCAGCAACTCGAAGGCACCCAGGTGCTGGACTTCGGCTGCGGCTCGGGCATCCTGGCCATCGCCTCGCTGCTGCTGGGCGCCCGTGAAGCGGTCGGTACCGACATCGACGTGCAGGCCATCGAAGCTTCGCGCGACAATGCCCAGCGCAACGGCATCGCCGATGAAAAGCTGGCGCTGTACCTGCCCGAGCACATGCCGGCCATGCAGGCAGACGTGCTGGTCGCCAACATCCTCGCCGGCCCCCTGGTGTCGCTGGCGCCGCAGTTGTCCGGCCTGGTCCGCCCAGGTGGCCTGCTGGCACTGTCCGGCATTCTGGCCGAACAGGGCGAGGAGGTGGCTGCGGCGTACGCTGCCGACTTCGAGCTGGACCCGATCGTCGTCCGCGACGGCTGGGTGCGCATCAGTGGTCGCCGCCGCTAAGCGGGCCTAGAATATCTCTCTGCACAGCTCCCGGATTGCCGCATGACCGACAGTTTCGTCACCCAGTGCCCGCATTGCCAGACCAGCTTTCGCGTCACCCACCACCAGTTGAGCGTGGCCCGCGGCGTGGTTCGCTGCGGCCATTGCCTGCAGGTGTTCAATGCCGCCAAGCAACTGCTGGAGCAAAACCGTGCCAGCGCACCTGAGGTGCCGGTACCGGCGCCTGTGCAAGCGGCACCTGCCGAGCCAGTGGTCGAGCCGCCGATTACGCCCGAGCCTGTCACCCGCGAGCGCAGCACCACGCCTGACGAGGACTGGGCCCTGACCGCCCAGGCGCTGGACGCACTCGACCTCGACCAGGAACTGGCACGCCTGGAGCGGCGCGGCCAGCCGGCCCCCGCACGCCCCGCCAACCTGGATGGCGGGCTGCAGGCGCGGCGTGACGAACTGCACCCGGACGAGCATGCGGACGACCTGTTCGGCAACGCCACCGATGAGCCCTTCGAGCCGCAAACACCGGCAGAGCCCGCACCTGTGTTGCTGGAGCCGCAGCCGCTGGAGCTGGACCTGGAGCCTGTACCCGGCGAGCGCACCGAGCCGACCCTGGGCCGTAACCTTGACCTGGACATCGATGACGAGCCGCCCGTACACCGCACAGCCGAAATCGACGACCAGCCCGCCTTCAGCGAACCGCTGGGCACCCGTGATGACGAAATCCCGGAAACAGGCCTGAGCGCCCGCGACGATGAACCGCTGGCGCTGCACCTGTCGGCGCGCGACGACGACCCTGTCGAGCCGCTGCCGGGTGAACGCCTGGAGCCAGGCCTTGCCAGCAAGCCCGAGCGCCCGTTGCGCAAGGAGCCGCTGGTCGATGTAGTCGACGACCCGCTGCAACTGGGCTGGGAAAAACCCGCGCCCAACTGGGGCAAGCGCCTGCTGTGGGGCTTCCTGACCCTGCTGGCGGCTGGCCTGCTGGCGTTCCAGTATGTATGGTTCCACTTCGACGAAATGGCCCGCCAGGACCAGTACCGGCCGATCTTCCAGCAAATTTGCCCGATCGTCGGGTGCCAGGTGCCGACCCGCGTCGATATAGCAAGAATCAAGAGCAGCAACCTGGTGGTGCGCAGCCACCCGGACTTCAAGGGCGCACTGATCGTCGATGCGATCATCTACAACCGTGCACCGTTCGCCCAACCGTTCCCGCTGCTGGAACTGCGTTTTGCCGACCTCAATGGCCAGCTGATCGCCAGCCGGCGCTTCAAGCCCAGCGAGTACCTGTCCGGCGAGTTGGCCGGGCGTGGCGACATGCCAAGCCAGACGCCGATCCATATCGCCCTGGACATCCTCGACCCGGGGCCAAAGGCCGTGAACTACAGCCTCAGCTTCCGTTCGCCGGAATAGTCAGCACAACCCTGTGGCAGCGGGCTTGCCCGCGAACACGGGCAAAGCCCGTGCCATGCACCGCGGCGTCTGCTTCGCGGGCGCGCCCGCTCCCACAGGGGTCCGCGCGATACCCGGGTCCTGGCTCATACCAAAAGTCATAAGCCGACAACTGTTCAGATTTTATCCAAATCCATCTTTATCCGGTCACCGAGAGCGGGTATCATGCCCACCCTTTTTCGAACTCCAAGATTCGGCCCCACAACAGGGATCACCTATGTCGGCGGTACGCATCGGCCCATACACACTACGTAACAACCTGATCCTCGCGCCCATGGCCGGGGTCACGGACCAGCCTTTCCGTACACTTTGCAAGCGCCTGGGCGCGGGCATGGTGGTGTCGGAGATGGTCTCCAGCGACATGAGCCTGTGGAACAGCCGCAAGTCCAGCCTGCGCCGCATCCATGAAGGTGATCCCGAGCCACGCTCGGTGCAGATCGCCGGTGGTGATGCGCAGATGATGGCTGCGGCAGCAAAGGCCAACGTCGAAGCGGGTGCCCAGATCATCGACATCAACATGGGCTGCCCGGCAAAAAAAGTCTGCAACAAAGCTGCAGGCTCTGCTTTATTGAGAGATGAAGCATTGGTCAGCGAGATTCTCCACGCCGTGGTCGGCGCTGTGGACGTCCCGGTGACCCTGAAGATCCGCACCGGTTGGGACCGGGCAAACAAGAACGGCCTGAACGTGGCGAAGATCGCCGAACAGGCCGGCATCCAGGCGCTGGCGGTGCATGGCCGCACACGCGCCGATCTGTACACCGGCGAAGCCGAATACGACACCATCGCGGCCATCAAGCACGCGGTGTCTATCCCGGTCTTTGCCAATGGCGATATCACTTCGCCAGAAAAGGCCCGGGCGGTGCTGGATGCCACCGGGGTCGACGGCCTGTTGATCGGCCGGGCTGCCCAGGGGCGGCCGTGGATCTTTCGCGAAATCGAGCATTACCTGCGCACTGGCGAATACCTGCCAGCGCCGCAACTGGACGAAGTGGAACGCATCCTGCTGGAGCACCTGGCCGCGTTGCATGCCTTTTATGGCGATGTGATGGGCGTACGTATCGCCCGCAAGCACGTTGGCTGGTACCTGGCAACACGACCCGGCGGCAAGGAGTTTCGCTCCCGGTTCAACGCTTTGGAAGACACACAAGCGCAGTGCGCCAACGTTCGCGCGTTTTTCAGCGAGCGTCGACAGAGCCTTGAGACAGAGGACGGACAAGGGGTGGCCGCATGACGATGATGACCGAGAATTTTGTGAGTGGAACAACGCCCGTGAGCGACAACGCCAACCTGAAACAGCACCTCAACACGCCGAGCGAAGAGGGCCAGACCCTTCGCGACAGCGTCGAGAAGGCGCTGCACAACTACTTCGCCCACCTGGAAGGCGCGACCGTCACGGACGTGTACAACCTGGTGCTCTCCGAAGTGGAGGCGCCCCTGCTCGAAAGCGTGATGAACTACGTGAAGGGCAACCAGACCAAGGCCAGCGAGATGCTCGGGCTGAACCGAGGCACCCTGCGCAAGAAGCTCAAGCAGTACGACTTGCTGTAAGCCAGAATCCCAACCAGAAAAGGCGGCTCCCTGAACAGAGGCGCCTTTTTTGCAGACTCCACCGCGTTATTGGAACCCGAAATGACCGACCAGACTACCCGCCTGCCAGTCCGCCGCGCCCTGATCAGCGTCTCCGACAAGACCGGTATCCTCGAATTCGCCCGTGAGCTGCAGCAGCTCGGTGTCGAGATCCTGTCCACCGGCGGCACCTACAAGCTGCTCAAGGACAACGGCGTGAACGCGGTGGAAGTGGCCGACTACACCGGCTTTGCCGAAATGATGGATGGCCGGGTCAAGACCCTGCACCCGAAAATCCACGGTGGCATCCTCGGCCGTCGCGGCACCGACGACGCCATCATGAACGAGCACGGCATCAAGCCGATCGACCTGGTTGCGGTCAACCTGTACCCGTTCGAAGCCACCATTTCCAAGCCTGGCTGTGACCTGCCGACCGCCATCGAGAACATCGACATCGGCGGCCCGACCATGGTCCGTTCGGCAGCCAAGAACCACAAAGACGTCGCCATCGTGGTCAATGCCAGCGACTACGCCGGCATCGTCGAAGGCCTCAAGGCCGGCGGCCTGACCTACGCCCAGCGTTTCGACCTGATGCTCAAGGCGTTCGAGCACACTGCCGCCTACGACGGCATGATCGCCAACTACATGGGCACCATCGACCAGGCCAAGGACACCCTTTCGACTTCCGCACGCAGCGAATTCCCGCGCACCTTCAACAGCCAGTTCGTCAAGGCCCAGGAAATGCGCTACGGCGAGAACCCGCACCAGAGCGCGGCGTTCTACGTGGAAGCCAAAAAAGGCGAAGCCAGCATTTCCACCGCGACCCAGCTGCAGGGCAAGGAGCTGTCGTTCAACAACGTGGCCGACACCGACGCCGCGCTGGAGTGCGTGAAGAGCTTCGTCAAGCCGGCCTGTGTCATCGTCAAGCACGCCAACCCGTGCGGCGTGGCCGTTGTGCCTGAAGACGAAGGCGGCATCCGCAAGGCCTACGACCTGGCCTACGCCACCGACACCGAGTCGGCCTTCGGCGGCATCATTGCCTTCAACCGCGAACTGGACGGCGAAACCGCCAAGGCCATCGTCGAGCGCCAGTTCGTCGAAGTGATCATCGCGCCAAAAATTTCCCAGGCTGCCCGCGACGTGGTAGCTGCCAAGCAGAACGTACGCCTGCTGGAGTGCGGCGAGTGGCCAGCTGAGCGCGCTGCCGGTTGGGACTTCAAGCGCGTCAACGGTGGCCTGCTGGTGCAAAGCCGCGATATCGGCATGATCACCGCAGACGACCTGAAGATCGTCACCAAGCGTGCCCCGACCGAGCAAGAGGTCCACGACCTGGTGTTTGCCTGGAAGGTGGCCAAGTTCGTCAAGTCCAACGCCATTGTCTACGCCAAGCAGCGCCAGACCATCGGCGTCGGCGCCGGCCAGATGAGCCGCGTCAACTCCGCCCGTATTGCTGCAATCAAGGCCGAGCATGCTGGCCTGCAGGTGCAGGGCGCAGTCATGGCATCGGATGCGTTCTTCCCGTTCCGTGATGGCATCGACAATGCGGCTAAAGTGGGTATCAGCGCCGTAATCCAGCCGGGTGGCTCGATGCGTGATGCCGAAGTCATTGCCGCTGCCGATGAGGCAGGTATCGCGATGGTGTTCACCGGTATGCGCCACTTCCGCCACTGATTTACGGCAATCGGCCGCACTGAAGCAGGCATCTGCTGCGTTGGGGCCGGTTCCGCTGATGCTCATTGCCAGAAGGCAACTCCGCTCATCGGAACCGGCCCCGCCTTGCATCTACCTGCTTCATTGCGACCTCGTACAGCGTGAGGCTTCGCCTTGCGCCCGAAAGAATTCGAGGTTTTGACATGAAAATTTTGATCATCGGCAGCGGCGGCCGTGAGCACGCCCTGGCCTGGAAAGTTGCCCAGGACCCACGCGTCGAGAAAGTCTTCGTTGCCCCAGGCAACGCCGGCACCGCCATTGAAGCCAAGTGCGAGAACGTCGCCATCGACGTGTGCGCCCTGGAACAACTGGCCGACTTCGCCGAGAAGAACGTCGACCTGACCATCGTCGGCCCGGAAGCACCGCTGGTCATCGGTGTGGTCGACCTGTTCCGCAGCCGTGGCCTGGACTGCTTCGGCCCAACCAAGGGTGCGGCCCAGCTGGAAGGCTCCAAGGCCTTCACCAAGGACTTCCTGGCGCGTCACAAGATCCCGACCGCCGACTACCAGAACTTTACCGAAATCGAGCCGGCGCTGGCCTACCTGCAAGAAAAAGGTGCGCCGATCGTGATCAAGGCCGACGGCCTGGCTGCGGGCAAAGGCGTGATCGTCGCCATGACCCTCGAAGAAGCCGAAGCCGCCGTGCGTGACATGCTGGCCGGCAACGCCTTCGGTGAAGCCGGTTCGCGTGTGGTGATCGAAGAGTTCCTCGACGGCGAAGAAGCCAGCTTCATCGTCATGGTCGACGGCCACAACGTGCTGCCCATGGCCACCAGCCAGGACCACAAGCGCGTCGGCGACCAGGACACCGGCCCGAACACCGGCGGCATGGGTGCCTACTCCCCTGCCCCGGTCGTTACCGCCGACGTGCACCAGCGCGTGATGGACCAGGTGATCTGGCCAACCGTGCGCGGCATGGCCGAGGAAGGCAACGTCTACACCGGCTTCCTCTATGCTGGCCTGATGATCGACAAGGCGGGCAACCCCAAGGTCATCGAGTTCAACTGCCGCTTCGGCGACCCAGAGACCCAGCCGGTCATGCTGCGCCTGGAGTCGAGCCTGGTGCTGCTGATCGAAGCCGCCTTCGCCAAGGCGCTGGACAAGGTCGAAGCCCAGTGGGACCCACGCCCGAGCCTGGGCGTTGTGCTGGCGGCTGGCGGTTACCCGGGCGACTACGCCAAGGGCGACGTGATCAGCGGCCTGGACGCAGCAGCCAAGATCGAAGGCAAGGTGTTCCATGCCGGTACTTCGCTCAAGGACGGCCAAGTGGCCACCAACGGCGGGCGCGTGCTGTGCGCCACGGCAATGGGCAGCACGGTTGCCGATGCGCAGCAGCAGGCTTACCGCCTGGCCAGGGAAGTAAGCTGGAACGGTAGTTTCTACCGCACTGACATCGGCTACCGGGCCATCGCCCGCGAGCGCGGTGAGCACCAGCAGTAAGCACTACCGGAGCGCCGTGCCGCCCAGGGCTGTCAACCGCCCGGCGCACGGCACCCGGCTCGTCGACAAGGCCCGGCACGGGCCTTGCCTTCGACTTGGCGCGCCGCGCATAGTTAGTACCCGGCACATCGGCTAAGAAGGGATTTCGTAGTGCGTCGGCTTCGGATTGCCTCAGCTCTGATCGTCACCTTGCTGACCTTGCTCTGCATGTTCCCGGCTGCAGCCGAACATGACGCAGGCTGGACCGTTTTGCTCGACGAACAGGCCAACCTGCAACTGAGCGATGTTCGCTCGGAGCGCTACCGCAACCAGTTCAGTCCGCTGGTGCTTACCGAGCTGGATGCCGCCCCGCCGGAACAGGCCTTGTGGCTGCACTACCGCCTGGAACCAGGCGACCAGGAGCAACTGCTACGGGTATTCGCCCCCGACCTGTCTGGCCTTGATCTCTACGCCCTCGAAGGCGACCAACTTCTGCGTCAGCTGCACCACGGGCGCCAGGCCGGCAATGCCAGCCCCACCCTGCGTGGCAGCGACCATGTACTGCCCCTGCCCAACAGCAAGCAACCGCTGGACATCTACCTGCGCCTGGTCTCCGAGCACCAGTTGCGCCCGGCCATCAGCCTGGAACCTGCGGCCGTAGCCGCCTCGGACCAGAGCCAGCCACTGCTGTTCGGCATGCTGTTCGGCGGCCTGGTCATGTTGATCCTGCACAACCTGATCCGCTTCCTCTACAGCCGCTCCACCACCACCCTGATCCTGGCGCTGTACCACGGCCTGATGCTGCTCAGCGGCCTGATCCTGCTGAACCTCAGCGGCCCCTGGTGGCACGTCTGGCACAACGCGCAAACCCCGGCCGCCTACCTGACACTGGTACTGGCCGGCCTGGCGGGGCTGTATTTCACCCTGCACTTCTTCAACCCGTGCAACTCACCGCGGCTTAACCGCCTGCTGCAGGGCGAAATGCTGGTGGTGGGGGTCAGCGGGCTGGTGCTGTTGTTCGTCGACACCCTGCCCCTCAACCTGATGACCTACGCCCTGATGGCGTTGGGCAGCGTGAGCATGCTGCTGGTCAGCAGCTACCACTGGTACCGGGGTTACGCACCTGGGCGTCTGTTCAGCCTGGCCATGGTGGTGTTCAACCTGGGCGGCCTGGTGCTGCTGCCGGCACTGCTGGGCCTGACCCGCACCTCGACGCCCTGGCTGCTGTGCGTCCTGCTGGGGCTGGCCGTGGCCAGCGGCCTGCTGCTCAACCTGGCAGTCAGCGAGCGCCTGCGCCGCATGAGCGAGGAGCGCTTCAGCGCCAGCCGCGCCCTGGCCGCAAGCGATGCCGAAATAAACGCCAAGGCCGAGTTCCTGGCCAAGATCAGCCACGAAATCCGCACCCCCATGAACGGCGTGCTGGGCATGACCGAACTGCTGCTGGGCACACCGCTGTCCGTCAAACAACGTGACTACGTGCAGACCATCCACAGCGCCGGCAACGAGCTGCTGACGCTGATCAACGAGATTCTCGACATTTCCAAGCTCGAATCCCGGCAGATCGAACTGGATGACGTGCAATTCGACCTCAATGCGCTGATCGAGGACTGCCTGAACATCTTCCGCGCCAAGGCCGAGCAGCAGAACATCGAGCTGATCAGCTTTACCCAGCCGCAAGTACCGCGGGTGATCAGCGGCGACCCGACACGCCTGCGCCAAGCCTTGTCGAGCCTGCTGGAAAACGCCCTGAAAAACACCGACCAGGGCGAGATCCTGCTGGTGGTGGCGCTGGACCAACGGGGTGAGGTACCGCGCCTGCGCATCGCCGTGCAGGACAGCGGCGAGCCGTTGGCCGCCGCAGACCGTGAAGCCTTGTTGCAGGCGGAGTTGCACAGCCACCATTTCCTGTCCAGCAACAAGCTGGGCGGCCACCTTGGGCTGGTCATCGCCAAACAGCTGATCGGCCTGATGCAGGGCGAGTTCGGCATCAAGAGCAGCACCGGCATGGGCAACACCCTGTGGCTGACCCTGCCGCTGGACCCTTCTCGCCTGGAACAACCACCGACCGACCTCGACAGCCCGCTGCGCGATGCCCGCGTGCTGGTGGTGGACGACAATGACACCTGCCGCAAGGTGCTGGTGCAGCAATGCAGCGCCTGGGGCATGAATGTCAGCGCGGTGCCATCGGGCAAGGAAGCCCTGGCTCTGCTGCGCACCAAGGCACACCTGCGCGACTACTTCGACGCCGTGCTGCTGGACCAGAACATGCCTGGCATGACCGGCATGCAGCTGGCCGCCAAGATCAAGGAAGACCCGAGCCTGAACCACGACATCCTGGTGGTGATGCTCACCGGCATCAGCAATGCACCGAGCAAGGTCATCGCACGCAACGCCGGGGTGAAACGGATACTTGCCAAGCCGGTGGCCGGCTACACGCTGAAAACCACCCTGGCCGAAGAACTGGCCCAGCGCGGCCGCGATCAGGCAGTGCCGGCCAGCCTGCCCGGTGTCCCGCAGGCGTTGGACCTGCCTGGCGACTTCCGCGTGCTGGTTGCCGAGGACAACAGCATTTCCACCAAGGTGATACGCGGCATGCTCGGCAAGCTCAACCTTGAGCCCGACACCGCGTGCAATGGCGAAGAGGCCCTGCAGGCGATGAAAAACCAGCGCTACGACCTGGTGCTGATGGACTGCGAGATGCCGGTTCTGGACGGTTTTTCGGCCACCCAGCAGCTGCGTGCCTGGGAAACCGCCAACCAGCGCCAGCGCACCCCGGTGGTGGCGCTGACCGCACACATTCTCACAGAACACAAGGAACGCGCCCGGCTGGCGGGCATGGACGGGCACATGGCCAAGCCGGTCGAGCTGTCGCAGTTGCGCGAACTGATCCAGTACTGGGCCAATCACCGGGAAGCCAAGGTGGACCCGGCGCATACTTCCTGATCTGTAGTGCCTGTACTGGCCTCATCGCCGGCAAGCCAGCTCCCACCTCGATCGCATCGTTCTCAAGCCATGCGCAGTACCTGTGGGAGCTGGCTTGCCGGCGATGAGGCCAGTGAAGACAACCACAATGCTGCTGATACACTTCCCGTCACCTTCCCTGCAAGGGGCTACCCCATGCTCCATGAGTTGTTCAGCGTCTACCTGAAAATGCTTGTGCTCTACAGCCCGTTCTTCGTGCTGTCGTGCTTCATCAGCCTGACCCGCGGTCACTCCAGCAAGGAGCGCAAGCAACTGGCCTGGAAGGTCGCCTTCGCAGCCCTGGTCGCCAGCGTGCTGCTGTACCTGTTCGGTCGGGTGATCTTCGGCATCTTCGGCATCACCGCCGACGCCTTCCGCATCGGTGCCGGCAGCGTGCTGTTCATCTCGGCATTGGGCATGGCCCAGGGCAAGCCGGCGGTGCAGGCCGATAACGTGCAGCAGGATGTGACCATCGTGCCACTGACCATTCCACTGACGGTTGGCCCCGGTACCATCGGGGCCCTGTTGGTAATGGGTGTGAGCCAGCCGCACTGGGACGACAAACTGCTGGCCATCGTCAGTATCGCGCTGGCCAGCTTCACTGTCGGCCTGGTGCTTTACCTGTCGCACGGTATCGAGCGAATCCTGGGCGACCAGGGCCTGCAGATCGTCAGCCGTCTGATGGGGCTGTTCGTCTGTGCCCTGGCGGCGCAGATCATCTTTACCGGGATAAAAGGGTACCTGGTGCCTTAGATGGCATAGTCGTGAATGCGCGCGAGGGATACCTTGACGACACTTTCCTGCACTTTCGGCAATACGCTATTCTCAAAGGCCAGAATATTGAACCGGACCAGTTCCGCACGCACATTCTTGTAACTGCGCTTGCGGCTGATGAACCCTGCACTGAAAACAGACTGCTTGTCTGTTTCGTGGTAAATCACCATGTCGACACGGTTATTACCGGCCGGCGCACAGGCCAACACTTGAAAGTGCTGCATCTCGAATGCCTTTTTCTCAAGTTCCTTCAGCACCGACGGCTTGGTCAGTAACGATTGCATGGACACTTTGACCGACGACGCAAAGCTGTCCCCGGCAGTTTTAGACAGGGTCTGCAGCACGTGATCCGTCTGTTGCGTACGCGTCTTGTCCGGCCAATGGATCTGCTCAGCCGTTACCGCATCCCACCCCATGAATTTGAGCTGGTTACGGTAATAAGCAAACCAGTCTTTAATCAGCCCCTCTTTGTAAGCGGTATCGGTGGCTCTTTCGGCCATTGCCAAGGCCAGTTTCACCTTGTTTTTCTGCGCGGCGTCGATGCCCGGCAAGAACGAAACAATCCCAGCGCCGATAACGGCAGACGTGGCTTCACTCATGATGCTGCTCCTGTGGGTTGTGCGTAAGGGTCGAACCGGTAAACGGCCTGTGCATCCTTGGTTTTCATCAAGGCCTGCAATTCATCACGCTGGCGTTGGAAGCGTCCCTCATCCAACGCCAGGGAAACGCCGTTGAACTCGGCCTCGCCCTCAAGTACTTGTTCGCCCAGAAATGTCTCCAGCGAAACTAATGAGAGTGGCTTGTCGATTTGCATCGAGATGCTGCACAAATCCAGCGCCGGCCCCGGCTTGAGTACGCCAAGTTCGATGACCAGCGTGGAGCACTGCGCCTGATCATGCGCGCAGAACTTCAGCAAGTGCCGGAAGCCTTCGGCAGATTGACCAAGGCCCGTCTTTATCGCCGCCAGCACGGCCTCATGGCGAAGCGAACGCATTTTCAGCCACGCTTCAAGTGGCTGTATATGCGCGTTGCGCACAGGTCGCCCCAATGGTTTCAGGTCATGGGTACTGGCCAGCTTGATCCAGCCCAGTTGGCGGTAGGCCTCCCGATTCGCGGCATACCAGCTTTCATAATTGTCAACGCGTGAACCGGCGTGCTTGTTGGCTACCAACTGTGCATACAGGACTGAATCGAAAGCGGCCTGGCGTTGTGCCTCGACTGCGCCCGGCGAATACAGCAATGCTGTTCCGCCAATCAACATCAGTTGCTCAGCTGTTCTATCCATCGTGTTACCTCATCACAAAGAACCGAACAAGGCGGCGTTGCGACTACGCCGCCGGGCAATCAGATGTCGTACTCGAGCACGTTCTCGACACTGCGCACGCCGAGTTTGTTTTCTACGGTTTCGCGGATTTTGTCGTAGACAAAGTTATTGAGGGTGAGCACTGCCGTGCCGGCGTAGTACGCGGTCTTGTCCAGCTTCCACTGAATGCCGAGCACGTCGTCGTCCAGTGTTGGGGCAGAGGCCTGGATGCAGCTCACCACCATGACCACATCGTTGTTTGCGGTTTCAATACAGGCGGCCATGCCAACCATGCCCCTGGCTTTGTTCTTGCGCTTGTGGTCGATCACCTTGGCGTCGTTTTCGACAGTGGTCAGTTTGTCGAAGGCCCGCTTTGCCACTTCACCCAGCTTGGTGCCGCCCAGCATCGCATTGCCAACCACACCTATGGTGCGGATGGCCACGGCGCCCACGGTGACGGACAGTTCCGCCGAAGTTTCAAGGTCGAAGGTACGGCGTGGGATGGTGAAGCCAAGGTCACGCATGACATCGATGAATTTGTCATACCACTCCCGGCTCTGCTTTTCGGCGTTAAACGCTTTGTCGGCGACCAATGTGGCGAAGTGGAAGGCATTTTTCACATCGTGACGGCTTTGCGCAGACATGCCCGCGCCGCAGGCAAGCAGGTTGCCTTCTACCAGGATGGCGGCATCGGTGGTGGTGATTTGGGTTGCATCGGACATTGGAAACTCCTTGATGGTTGCCCCTTGAGTCAGGGGCAATCACCGTAGCCAGCGCGCTGGTCACAAAGCGCGCTGAAGGGTTTCCGACGCAACTAGTTGGCGGTGGGGTACCAACGCGGCGTGTAAGCCCACACCCCACCCGACAGGCGAGGGAATACACAGGTTGTAGAGGAGCCGACCAGAACCATGGTGCGCATATCGACCATTTCCGGCAGCAGCTCGGCCAAGGTGACTACCTTAAGCGTCTGCCCCGGCCTACCGATATCGCGCCCAAGGACTACAGGCGTGTTCCCCTCGCGGTGACGACGCACAACCTCCAGCGCCACCCCAAGCTGGTGCGGCCTGGACTTGGAAATCGGGTTGTAGAAGGCCAGTACCAGGTCAGCCTGGGCCGCCAGGTCCAGGCGCTTTTCAATGATCGACCAGGGCTTGAGGTTGTCCGACAGCGACATCACGCAGAAGTCGTGCCCCAGCGGTGCCCCCGCCTGCGCAGCGGTAGCGAGCGAGGCCGACACCCCTGGCAGGATCTCGAGGTCGACGCGATGCCAGGCCGGGTCACTGGATTCGTGCAGCGCTTCGAGCACTGCAGCGGCCATGGCGAACACGCCTGGGTCGCCAGACGAGACCACCACCACCGAACGGCCTTGTGCCGCCAGCTCGAAGGCATGCCGGGCGCGCTGCATCTCTTCACGGTTGTCGGTGCAGTGCATCACTTGGTCGTCACGGAACGGCCCGGCCATGCGCACGTAGGTTTCGTAGCCGAGGATGTCCTCGGCGCGTGCCAGCTCGGCCTTGACCGCCGGCACCATTAGCTCGGCAGCGCCAGGGCCGAGGCCGATCACCGCCAGCCGGCCACGACGGCGGCCGACCTGCGCGGCATCCACCGGCGCCGGGGCCACGGCGATGACGGTATCCGCCTGCTCGATCAGCTCGGCACCGGGCAGCGCCTGGGCCAGCATGCCTCGCAGGTCGCCAGGCTTGGCCGCAAAACGCAGCGCCACGCCAAGGGCCTGCGCGGCCTCGTGCAAGGCTGCATCAGCCATGGCGTGCTCGCCAGCCAGCAGGCAAGCCAGCGATTGTTCGGCGATACCCGCCGCCTGCAGCGCGGCGCGGATGCTTTGCAGGCCAGCGGTATCAACGCCCACCACCACCGAACGCGGGTGGATCAGCAACTCATCACGGCTGCTCGGGCGTGCCTGATGGCCGACATGGATGGTGCGCCGGGCGCTCTCGCTGGCGGGGAGCTGCGCCTGCTCCAGCCAAGGTGCATCGCCTTCGACGCGCACCGCCTCGCCGGCCAGCAGGTCGGAGACAAAGCGCTTGCCTTGCTCGATATCCGCCAATGCATAACCCTGCGGCGGGTTCAGCAGGCAAGTGCCGAAGCGCAGCTCGCCACTGGTGGTGATCGCAGCAGCAACGCCCAGTACCTCTGCGATTTCGCGTGCAATCACGTTCACGCCACCCAGGCCACCGAGCAGCGGCACCACCGCACTGCCATCTTCGGCCACGGCCAGTACCGGCGGCTCGCTGCCCTTCTCGCTGAGCAGGCTGGCCAGGCTGCGGATGACAATGCCCGCAGCACACAGGGCGATGATCGGCGTGTCCTGCTGGTACAACCCGCGCAGGGTATCGCCGAACGAGCTGTACGATTGGTCTGCACCCTCGACACGCCCCTCCAGGCCATGGATCGTTGCCTGTGGATAACATTGCTGGATACGCTGCGCCGTCGCCAGGCTGCCCGGGCCAAGAATGATGATTGCTGGTGCCTTGTGGATGCTCAGCCCTGCCATTTTTCCCCCGGCACGATGATCAGCGAGAAGTACGGCGACGACTGTGGGTCGACCTGGTCCAGCGGCACGATCTTCTGGTTGGCCATGGTGGCCCGCTCCACATACAGCGCGCGCTCGTGCAGGCCCAGTTCGGTCAGTACTTCGCGTACTTTCGGGAAGTTTCGCCCAAGCTTCATGATCACTGCTGCATCGGCGTCGGCCAGGCGGCGCTTGAGTTCTTCGGCAGGCAACACGCCAGACAAGACCGAGAGGCTCTGGTTGCGGTACACCAGCGGCGCACCCAGCACCGAGGCGCCACCGAGCATCGAGCACACGCCGGGAATCACTTCGGCTTCATAGCGCTGCGCCAGGCGGTCGTGCAGGTACATGTAGGACCCGTAGAAGAACGGGTCACCTTCGCAGATCACCGCCACGTCGCGACCGGCATCCAGGTGCTCGGCCACCTGCACGCTGGCTTCGTCGTAGAAGTCGCTGATCACCTGCTCGTAGGACAGCGGCGCCGGCAGGGCTTCGGTGGTTACCGGGTACACCAGCGGCAACAGCGTCTGCTGCGCTTGCAGGTGCGCCTCGATGATGCCGAAGGCATTGCCACGCTTGCCCTTGGCCACGAAATAGCCGACCACTGGCGCTTCGCGCAGCAGGCGCAGGGCCTTGAGGGTGATCAGTTCAGGGTCGCCCGGGCCCACGCCCAGGCCCAGCAGACGTCCACGCGGCGCCATCACTCCACCTCCGTGGCCAGGGCGTTGACCGCGGCGGCGGCCATCGCGCTGCCGCCCAGGCGGCCTTGCATGATCACGAACGGCACGCCACGGCTGTCGGCGGCGAGCATCGCCTTGGACTCGGCAGCGCCGACGAAACCGACCGGGAAGCCGAGGATCAGCGCCGGCTTGGGTGCGCCAGCGTCAATCATCTCCAGCAGGTAGAACAGGGCGGTGGGCGCATTGCCGATCACCACCACACTGCCTTCCAGGTACGGGCGCCACAGCTCAAGGGCTACGGCAGAACGGGTGTTGCCGGCGTCCTTGGCCAGGCCCGGTACGCTTGGGTCGCGCAGGGTGCAGATGACTTTGTTGTCGGCTGGCAGGCGGGCCCGGGTGATGCCTTCGGCGACCATGTGCGCATCGCACAGGATTGGCGCGCCGTTGAGCAGCGCCTCGCGCCCGGCCCGGCCGGCGCCTTCGGAGAACTGCAGGCCATCGATGGCGTCGACCATGCCACAGGCGTGGATCACGCGCACGGCGAGCTTTTCGAGGTCTGCGGGGATCCGCTCGAGTCGGGCTTCCTCACGGATGATCCGGAAGGAATTGCGATAGATCTCCTGACCATCGCGGATGTAGTCAATCATCAAGGTGCTCCGTCGGCAGGTCGAGCATGGCGCCTGCTTCATTCAAGGTAAGGTCGGTGCCGCGCAGGGCGCCGAAGCCCGGCTGGCGCGCGTCACGCAGATAGAGGTCATAACGGCCCGGCGACCGGGCCAGCAGGGTGGCCGGGGCAACATGGGCCACGGCGCAGGAACGGGGGCAGCCAGACAGGTGCACGCTGGCGGGCACGCCAGGGCCCAGCAGCGCGGCCAGGGCAGCGGCGTCGGCCTTGGTTTCGCCAAGCGCCTTGGCGCAGCCGCTGGCACCGGTGCAGGCGCTGATGCGCGCCAGGGGTTCATGGTCGTGGCACAGCAGGCCCAGGGCCGACAGTTCAGCCTGGGCTTGGTCGATGTGGTCGGCTTGCAGGTTGGTCAGCACCAGGCTTTGCCAAGGGCTCAGGCGCAGGCTGCCATCGCCCCGTTCACGGGCAATGCGCGCGGCGCCACGCAACATGGCCGGGGTCAGGCGGCCTTGCGGCGGAGCTACGCCAAGGGCAACGCCATCTGCCTGCGGCAGCGTACCCAGCCAAGAGGCGCGGTGCTGTGTGCGTCGCCAGGCGAGCACGGCGGCATCGCGGCGGATGTCCAGGCCGAGCCCATCGACGAAATCGGTTGCCGAGTACACCTCGAGCAACTGCCGCATGCGCGACTGCGTCGGGGTTGCCAGGTCGAGAAAGCGCTCCAGCACCGCGCGCACCAGCACAAGGCCCTGCGCCAGCGGCACCGCGCCGAGCACCTGGCCGTCCGCCGGGCAGCCCGCCAGGCCAAACGCCAGCCAGGTCTGCTGCTGCAGACGCAGGGCCGATAGCCACAGGTCGTGGGGGTGTTCGAGCATGGCCAGGCGTTCGCCGGCATCCAGCTGCACGGCAAACTTGGCCGACAGCTGGTGAAAGCGCGGGGTCCCTTCCAACAGGTCGAGGATCTGCCCCGCCAAAGGCCGTGCGTCCAGCAGCATCGCCGGGTCATGCCCGGCCAGCGGGCTGAGCATCAGGTTGCGCACATCGTCACCGGCCGCGTCGCGCGGGCCCAAGCCAGCGGCGAGCAGGGTCTCGACCAGGGCGCGATGCTCGTTGCCAATGCCGCGAATCTGCAAGTTGCCACGGTTGGTGGCCTCGATCACACCGCCGGCGAAGCGCTCGGCTGCCGTCGCCACCGCTTCGGCCTGGTCGGCCAGCAGCAGGCCGCCCGGCAGCTTGATGCGGCAGATGCCGCCATCACGGGCACTGACAATGCGCCACAACCCCGGGCAGGCCGAGGGGCGGGGCGGAACGTTGGGGGCATGGGCCTGCGTCAAAGGGGCGTCCGGCAATCTGTGAAAATGCGCTTGAGTGTAGAAGGCGCGGTATTATGCCTGCTTTGTCCGGCGGCATGAAAAGCCGGTGGTCGAGCATCCTCATCGATTGAGGAAAAATTCAGGACCGCGTCGCCTTCTTCGCGGGCAAGCCCGCTCCCACAGGTACAGCGCAGCCATCAAGGGCAGCGATAGTCCTGTGGGAGCGGGCGTGCCCGCGAAGGGGCGCGAAGCGGCCCCAAAAATGGCGGAATGAAATACATGGCACCCTGGCTGACAGTAGTAGGCATCGGCGAAGACGGCTTCAGTGGCCTGGGCAAACAGGCCCGGCGCGCGCTGCTGGGCGCTGCGCGGGTCTTCGGCAGCCCGCGCCAGCTGGCCTTGCTGCCGCGCTGCGTGCCCGGCGAGCGGCTGGGCTGGCCAAGCCCGTTCTCGCTGGCCCCGGTGCTGGCCCTGCGCGGCGAGCCGGTGTGCGTGCTGGCCAGCGGCGACCCGATGTTCTACGGCGTCGGCGCCAGCCTGGCGCGCCAGGTGCCTGCCGCTGAAATGCGCGTGCTGTCGATGCCCTCCTCCTGCGCCTTGGCCGCCGCCCGCCTGGGCTGGCCGCTGCAGGAGGTGCAAGTGGTGTCGCTGGTGGCCCGTCCCCTGGCGGCGCTGAATGCTTACCTGCACAGCGGTGTGCGCCTGCTGGTGCTGAGCAACGATGGCGACAGCCCGGCGGCAATTGCTGCACTGCTGCGCGAACGTGGCTTCGGGCCAAGCCGCCTGCGGGTTTTCGAGCACCTGGGGGGCCAGGAAGAGCGCGAGTTGGCCGGCACTGCCCAAGACTGGCCGCAGGCTGATATTGCTGCACTCAACCTGGTGGCCATCGAGTGCCTGGCCGCGCCCGATGCGCCACGCCTGCACCGACTGGCCGGGCTGCCGGACACCGCCTTCCGGCACGACGGCCAGCTGACCAAACGCGATGTCCGCGCCATCACCCTGGCGCGCCTGGCGCCCCAGCCCGGCGAGCTGCTGTGGGACGTGGGCGCGGGCTGCGGCTCGATCGGCATCGAATGGATGCGCGCCCACCCGGCCTGCCGCGCCCTGGCCATCGAGGCCGACGAAGGCCGCCAAGGCTTCATCGAACACAACCGTGACGCGCTGGGTGTACCCGGCCTGCAACTGGTCTGCGGCAAGGCGCCTGCGGCACTGCAAGGCCTGGAGCAGCCCGATGCAATCTTCATCGGCGGCGGCGTGACCCGGGAAGGCGTGCTGGACCTGTGCTGGGCCAACCTGCGCCCTGGCGGGCGGCTGGTGGCCAATGCAGTGACCTTGCAAAGCGAACTGGCCCTGGCGCATTTCCGCGAACAGCACGGTGGTGAGCTGACCCGCATCCATGTCGCCCATGCCCAGCCCCTGGGCGCGTTCGACACCTGGCGCCAGGCGCTGCCGATCACCCTGCTGGAAGTGGTGAAACCCGTCGATGCGTGAAGAAACCCGTGAACAGCCCGCGCCCCTGCGCAGCGGCCTGACCACCGGCAGCTGCGCCACCGCCACCAGCCTGGCAGCCGCGCGCTTGCTGCTGAACGGCGAAAGCAGCGACGCCGTCAGCATTACCCTGCCCAAAGGCAAGGTGGTGCAGATGCGCCTGGAATTCTGCCGCCTGATTGGCGAGCGTGCCGAAGCCGGCACCCTCAAGGATGCTGGCGACGACCCGGACGTGACCCACGGCGCCCTGCTCTACAGCCAGGTACGCCTGCTGGGCGAACCGGGTATCCGCTTTGTCGCCGGCACCGGCGTCGGCACCGTGACCCGCCCGGGGCTGGTGCTGGCGGTGGGTGAGCCGGCCATCAACCCGGTGCCACGGCGCATGATCAGCGAGCACCTGCAACGCCTGGCCGACGAGTGCGGCTACCTCGGTGGTTTCGAGGTCACGGTCAATGTGCAGGGCGGCGACCAACTTGCCCTAAAGACCATGAACCCGCGCCTGGGCATCGTCGGCGGGCTGTCGATCCTCGGCACCAGCGGCATCGTGCGGCCGTTCTCCTGTGCGGCCTACATCGCTTCGATCCATCAGGGCATCGACGTGGCCCACACCAACGGCTACACGCACATCGCCGCCTGCACCGGCAACGCCAGTGAAGACACCATGCGCCGGGTCTACGGCCTGCCGGAAATCGCCCTGATCGAAATGGGCGATTTCGTCGGCGCAGTGCTCAAGCACCTGCGCAAGGTGCCGGTGCCACGCCTGACCCTGTGTGGTGGCTTCGGCAAGATCAGCAAACTGGCCGCCGGGCACATGGACCTGCACAGCCGCCATTCCAGCATCGACCTGCCGCAACTGGCCGGTTGGGCTGCTGACATTGGCGCTGACGAAACCCTGCAGGCGGCCATCATCGGTGCCAACACCAGCCAGCAAGCACTCGCACTGGCCCATGCGACCGGCATTGCTCTGGGTGACGCGGTGTGCGCCCACGCCCTGGCCTTCGCCCGCAGCGTCGTGCCGGCGCAGGTGCAAGTGGAAGTGTTCGCCATCGACCGCCAGGGCGGCATCGTCGGCCGGGCAGGTGTGCAATGACCGCGCGCATCCTGCTGTTGGGCGGTGTCACTGAAGCCCTCGCCATCGCCCGCCGCCTGGGCCCACAGCATGTCTATAGCCTGGCCGGTATCGGCCGCGTGCCGCAGGACCTGCAATGCCAGGTACGGGTCGGGGGCTTTGGCGGCGCCGAGGGCCTGGCCAGCTACCTGCGCGAGGCAGGCATCACCCTGCTGATCGATGCCACCCATCCCTATGCCGCGCAGATCAGCCGCAATGCTGCCAGCGCCGCACTCAACGCTGGTATCCCGTGCTGGGCCTTGCGCCGCCCGGCCTGGCAGGCGCAAGCGGGGGACGACTGGCGCGAGGTCGAGGACTGGGCGGGGCTGATCGAAGCACTCAAACCGTTTCGCAGACCGCTGTTTACGTTGGGGCGTGAGCCCCTGCAGCATCTGGACGAAATTCCGCCGGAGCAGTTCTGGACGCTGCGTGCACTGGAAGCGTGCCCTGGCAACGAGCGCTGCGAAGTGATTGGCGCGCGAGGGCCATTCCATATTGTGGATGAACGGGCGTTGTTCCAGCGCCGCAATATCGATGTGCTGATCAGCAAGAACAGCGGCAGTGTGGCGACCGAGCCGAAGCTCGAGGTGGCGCGGGAGCTTGGTGTGCCGGTGCTGATCCTCAAGCGCCCGGCGTTGCCGGATGTTGACCGCGCATTCGAATCGCAGGCTGACATGGCAGCAGCACTCGACCTGCATCAACACATCTCGCAAGCACACTAGGGGCCCGCTCCCCAAGAAGACCGTGCCAGCCTTAAAACCTGTATGTGACCGTTACCCTACAGCCCTTTCGGATTTTTCTTTCAGGCCCGCACGTGGCTCTGGGTCCTCCTGCTGCCGTAAACTCAACGCCCCTCCCCCGGAAGGTTTCACCCATATGGAAATGCAATGGTGGATCTGGCTGGTCTTCGGCATCGCGCTGATCCTGCTCGAACTGGTCCTGCCGACGTTCTTCATCCTCTGGTTCGGCATCGGTGCCGTGCTGGTCTCACTCATCTCGCTCGCTGCACCCAGCCTGCAACTGGACATGCAGGTGCTGCTGTGGGTAATGCTGTCGTCTGTCACCACCGCGCTGTGGTTCAAGGTATTCCGGCGCAAGCAGCCAGACGTGCGCTGGACCGCGGACAGCGTGATCGGCGAGGTGGGCTTGCTGACCGCTGGCGTTTCGGAGTTTCAGAAAGGCCGCGTGCGTTTCCAGAAGCCGATCCTTGGCAGCGAAGAATGGACCTGCGTCGCCGATAGCCAGATCGCAGCCGGCGAACGGGTACGCCTTACCGCCATTGAGGGCAACACTGCCCGCGTCATCCGGGCCTGAACCCGCACTAAAAGGAATTTCGCATCATGACCAGCCTCATCGTCGTCGCCGCCATCGCCCTGTTCGTCCTGATCACCGTGTTCAAGGGGGTACGTATCGTGCCCCAGGGCGAGGAATGGATCGTCGAGCGCCTGGGCCGCTACCACAGCACGCTCAAGCCCGGCCTGAACATCCTCATCCCGTACATGGATGTGGTCGCCTATCGCCTGCCGACCAAGGACATCATCCTCGATGTGCAGCAGCAGGAAATCATCACCAGAGACAACGCCGTGATTGTCGCCAACGCCCTGTGCTTCGCCAAGGTGGTCGACCCGCAGAAGGCCTCCTATGGCGTGCAAAACTTCTCGTTCGCCGTCACCAGCCTGACCATGACTTCGCTGCGCGCCATCGTCGGTGCCATGGACCTGGACGAAGCGCTGTCCAGCCGCGAGCAGATCAAGGCACGCCTGCGCGAGGCAATGTCTGAGCAGACCGAAGACTGGGGCGTGACCGTGCGCTCGGTGGAAATCCAGGACATCAAGCCTTCGGAAAACATGCAACTGGCCATGGAGCGCCAGGCGGCGGCCGAGCGTGAGCGCAAGGCCGATGTAACCCGGGCCGAAGGTGCCAAGCAGGCCGCGATCCTTGAAGCGGAAGCACGCCTGCAGGCGGCCAGGCTGGATGCCGAAGCACAGATCAGCCTGGCCGAGGCCTCGGCGCGGGCGATTTCGCTGGTCAAGGAAGCAGTGGGCAACGAGACCGTGCCGGCGATGTATTTGCTGGGTGAACGTTATGTCGGGGCCATGGAGAACCTGGCGAGCAGCAACAACGCCAAGGTGGTGGTGCTGCCGGCGGACCTGCAGGAAACCGTCCGGGGCCTGATGGGCCGTAACAAGGCTTGAGATTGTCGGGGGCGCTTTGCGCCCCATCGCGACACAAGGCCGCTCCTACAGGGACCGCACAATGCCCGACGGTACGCCGTCCTTGTGGGAGCGGCCTTGTGTCGCGATGGGCTGCGCAGCAGCCCCCATTACCCGACACCTGCGTCACTTCACCGCACCCCGCCATTTTTACCTATACTCCGCCTTACAATAGCCAACACGATTCCTGACCGGATCTCTCCATGCCCCCACGTCGGCACATTGCCTGGATAGCCTGCCTTGCAGTGCTGTTCAACCTGCTGGCCATGCCGCTGGCCTCTGCCGTGCCCAAGGGCCCGGCCGAGCAGCTGCTGTGGGGGGCTTTCTGTTCCAGCATGGCCAACAAGGCCAAGGTCGACGTCCAGGCCCTGGCCAAGATCGACCTCGGCCCGCAAAGCGACGACAGCGCCAGCATGATGAATTGCTGGTGCTGCTCGGGCGCTGCACCACTGCTGGCCCTGCCCGGCTACCCGCCGCAGCTGCACAACCCGCCAACACTGTTAGCCGGCCTGCTGCCGCCCCCCGCCGACTACCAACCCACGCCGCGCCAGCTCTGGCCTGCGTTAAACCCCCGTGCCTCTCCGCTGGCCTGAGTTCATCACGCTGTCTGCCTGAACCTGAACAGAACGGAGATTCACCATGCTCAAGCACGCCCTCGTCATGGCCGCCCTGCTGCTGCCCGGCGCCTTTGCCAATGCCCACGAATACAGCGTGGGCGACCTGCATATCGCCCACCCCTGGTCGCTGCAGTTGCCCCCCAACGCCCCCAATGTCGCCGCGTATTTCGTGGTGCACAACAATGGCCAGGCCGATGACCGCCTGCTGAGCGTCGACAGCCCCATCAGCGATGACGCGCAACTGCACGAGCATGCCATGAGCGCCAGCGGCGCCATGAAGATGCAGCAAGTACCCAGCGTGGTGGTGCCTGCCGGCAAGGACCTGACCTTCGCCCCCAGCGCCTACCATGTGATGCTGATGCAGCCCAAAGACCGCAGCCTGCTCAGCGACGGCAAGCGCTTCCCGTTGACCCTGCATTTCGAAAAGGCCGGCGACATCACCGTCGAAGTGGCCGTGCAGAAGCAGGCGCCAGCGGACCAGCCGCAAGCCCACGAACACGCGCACTGACACCTGCTGACAGGCACCCGCCATGAGCCTGCCGCGCGACAGCATCAGCCGTACCACCCGCCCTGACCGCAGGCGCGCCGGTGGCGGATGGCTGAGCCTGTTCGCCATGTGGATGATCTTCATCGGCCCGCTGGTTTCCCAGTCGATGCCGATGGACCACCACGCTGGCATGAGCATGCCGATGGACATGCCGATGGCAGCTGCCCATCAGCATGGCGGCGACGCCCATCACGGTCACGGCGGCGATGGCCAGCTGCACGTGATGTGGGAAAAGTGCGGTTACTGCAGCCTGTTGTTCAACTGCCCGGCCCTGCCCCAGGCCCTCAGCCCGCTCAGCGCCGGCAGCGTCGTCCCCACCACCCACCTGCTTGCGCCAACGCACCAGGGCCATGCCCGGCAGGCTGTATTCCCCGGTGCGCGCAGCCGCGCCCCACCCTCCTCGATCAGCGTCTGAACCCACATTTTGCGCACGGAGCCAGGAGGCTTCGCGCTAACTCATGACTGATCGACTGGAATCATTATGTCCGGCTGCACCCCTGTTTTTGCCTTGTCCCTGCGTGGGGCCATCGCCGCCGTGTGCGGCTCGCTGCTCGCGCCCGTGGCCCTGGCCGCCGACCCTGGCCATGACGGCCATGCGCACGACGCACCCGAGCTGAGCCCGACGGTGATCACCGCCGTGGCCCCGAGTTCGCCACTGACTGTGGTCACCAACCCGAAAGACCCGCGCCAGCCAGTACCGGCCAGCGACGGCGCCGACTACCTGAAGACCATCCCAGGCTTTTCGGCGATCCGAGCCGGCGGCACCAACGGCGATCCGGTGTTGCGCGGCATGTTCGGCTCGCGCCTGAACATCCTCACCAACGGCGGCCTGATGCTGGGCGCCTGCCCCAACCGCATGGACGCCCCCACCTCCTACATTTCGCCAGAGACCTACGACCGCCTGACCGTGATCAAAGGCCCGCAAAGCGTGATCTGGGGCCCGGGCGGCTCGGCAGGCACCATTCTCTTCGAGCGTGAACCTGAAAAGTTCGGCACCCTCGGCAGCCGCGTAAACGCCAGCCTGCTGGCCGGCTCCAACGGCCGCTTCGACAAGGTGCTGGATGCCGCCGCCGGCAACAGCCAGGCCTACGCCCGCTTCGTCGGCAACCAGTCACGCTCGGATGACTACCACGACGGCAACAACGACACCGTGCCCTCGCGCTGGGAAAAATGGAACGGCGATGTTGCCCTCGGCTGGACCCCCGACCAGGACACCCTGCTGGAGCTGACTGCTGGCAAGGGCGATGGCGAAGCCCGCTATGCCGGGCGCGGCATGGACGGCTCGCAGTTCAAGCGCGAAAGCCTGGGCCTGCGCTTTGAAAAGTCCAACCTTGGCGAGGTGCTCGACAAGGTCGAGGCGCAGGTCTACTACAACTATGCCGACCATGTGATGGACAACTACAGCCTGCGTACCCCATCGGGCAGCGGCATGATGGGCATGCCGATGGTCAGCAACGTCGACCGTCGCACCCTGGGCGCACGCATCAAGGCCACCTGGCGCTGGGCCGATGTGCAGCTGGTCAGTGGCATCGACGCGCAAACCAACGAACATCGCCAACGTGGCGGCATGGGCGTAGACGCGCACAAGGGCCAGGCCTGGACCAAGGACGCCGACTTCCACAACTACGGCGCCTTCAGCGAACTGACCTGGTACGTCAGCAGTGAAGACCGGCTGATTACCGGTGCCCGCCTGGACCGCGCCTCGGCCCGAGACTTCCGTACAGGCAGCGCCACCGAAGGTGATACCCGCGCCGACACCCTGCCCAGCGGTTTCATACGCTACGAGCACGACCTGGCAGCCATCCCGGCCACCACCTATATCGGCCTCGGTCATGCCCAGCGTTTCCCAGATTACTGGGAGCTGTTCTCGCCCAAGCTGGCACCGCCCGGTGCAGCAAATGCCTTCGACGGCATCAAGCCAGAGAAGACCACCCAGCTCGACTTCGGCATCCAGTACCGCACCGAGCGCTTGGAAGCCTGGGCTTCGGGCTATGTGGGGCAGATCCGCGACTACATCCTGTTCGACTACCGCACCGGCATGATGGGCATGAGCACCTCGCAGGCACAGAACATCGACGCCCGCATCATGGGCGGCGAACTGGGGGCCGCCTACCAGCTGACCGAAAACTGGAAGGCCGACGGTACGCTGGCCTACGCTTGGGGCAAGAACAGCAGTGATGGCAAAGCGCTACCGCAAATGCCACCCCTGGAAAGCCGCCTCGGCCTGACCTACAGCCGCGATGTATGGAGCGTCGGTGCACTGTGGCGGCTGGTGGCGGCGCAGAACCGCATTGCCGAGAACCAGGGCAACGTGGTCGGCAAGGACTACGACAAGAGCGCCGGCTTCGGCGTGTTCTCCCTGAACGGCGCCTACAAGGTGAACAAAAACCTCAAGCTCAGCGCGGGGGTCGACAACCTGTTCGGCAAAACCTACGCCGAGCACTTGAACCTGGCCGGGAACGCCGGGTTCGGCTACCCGGCTACCGATCCACAGCCGGTCAACGAGCCAGGCAGGACCTTCTGGACCAAGGTCGACTTCAGCTTCTGACAACAACCACGGGCGCAGCTTCGGTTGCGCCCATCTGCTGGTCAAACAGGAGGTTCCCATGAGAGGAACACGCAGCAATTTCTATAACCTGGCCTGGCGTTGGCACTTTTATGCGGGGCTGTTCGTGGCCCCGTTCATGATCCTGTTGGCGATTACCGGGATCATCTACCTGTTCAAGCCGCAGCTTGACCCGCTGCTGTACCGCGACCTGATGGTGGTCGAAGCCGGCCACCACCGGCAGGGCGCCGATGCGATGCTGGCCGAAGTGCGCCAGGCTTACCCCAACGGCCACGTCGGCCAGTACCTGCCGCCCATCAATGCCGAGCGCAGTGCGCAGTTCGTGGTGCATGACGGCGGGCGCGAACTGAACGTGTTCGTCGACCCGTACAGCGGCAAGGTGCTCGGTGAGCAGGACGGCAAGCAGAACCTGCAGGCCATCGCCCGCGCCCTGCATGGCGAGCTGATGGTCGGCACGGTCGGTGACCGCCTGGTGGAGCTGGCCGCAGGCTGGGGCATCGTGCTGGTGGTGTCGGGCCTGTACCTGTGGTGGCCACGCGGGCGCAATGGCGCTGGCGTGCTGTGGCCACGGCTGTCGGCACGCGGACGGCTGCTTTGGCGCGACCTGCACGCGGTAACCGGCTTCTGGGGTTCGGCCCTGCTGTTGCTGATGCTGCTCAGCGGCATGACCTGGACCGGCCTGTGGGGCAAGCAGTACGCCGATTTGTGGAACCGTTTCCCGGCAGCCATGTGGAACGACGTGCCCAAGTCGGACCAGCAGGCAGGTGAGCTGAACAACGCCCACCGCCAGACCGTGCCCTGGGCGATGGAAAACACGCCGATGCCGCAGTCTGGCGCACACGCCGAACACGCCGGGCACCACATGATGTCGGACATGCCTGCGGCGCCCCAGGTGAGCGTGCAGCAGGTCGAAGACATCGCCACCTCCCGCCAGGTCGAGCCGGGCTACAGCATTACCCTGCCGACCACGGCAGACGGTGTGTTCACCATTGCCGTGTTCGCCGACGACCCGCGCAACGACGCCACCCTCCATGTCGACCAGTACACCGGCAAGGTCCTGGCCGATGTGCGCTGGCAGGACTACAGCCCGGTCGCCCGCGCCACCGAGCTGGGGGTGATGCTGCACGAAGGCAAGATGTTCGGGGCGTTCAACCAGATCATCATCCTGCTGGTGTGCCTGATGATTCTGCTGGGTTCGGTGAGCGGGCTGGTGATGTGGTGGAAGCGCCGGCCCGAAGGCGGGTTGGGCGTGCCACCGCTGCGTCATGACCTGCCGCGCTGGAAGGCGGCGGTGGGGGTGATGCTGGTGCTGGGGGTGATGTTCCCGCTGGTGGGGGTGTCGATGGTAGTGATGTGGGTGGTGGACAGCCTGGTGGTGCGCCGACGCCGGGAGCTGGCCAGCGCCTGACCTTGTGTTGCCTGACCGGACCTCTTCGCGGGTGAACCCGCTCCCACAGGTATCGTGCTGCGCTCAAGCTTGGCGCGGGCCCTGTGGGAGCGGGTTCACCCGCGAAGAGGCCGCTAAATGTGGCGAATTAGTCCTGCGAGAGCACGGCTGCTATCTGAAAATCGTGGCGATCTGTCGCGATCTCGAATTGGAACGCCCGTGTTAGCCTAGCCGGCGACTTTCAAGGGAATGCAGCTTATGACCGCAATTTCACCAAAACCACAAGAAGAGCAGCACCTGCAACGCAACCTGACCAATCGCCACATCCAGCTGATCGCCATCGGCGGCGCGATCGGTACCGGCCTGTTCATGGGCTCGGGCAAGACCATCAGCCTGGCGGGCCCGTCGATCATCTTCGTCTACATGATCATCGGCTTCATGTTGTTTTTCGTCATGCGCGCCATGGGCGAACTGCTGCTGTCGAACTTGAACTACAAATCGTTCATCGACTTCTCGGCCGACCTGCTCGGCCCCTGGGCCGGTTACTTCACCGGCTGGACCTACTGGTTCTGCTGGGTGGTCACCGGTATCGCCGACGTGGTCGCCATCGCCGCCTACACGCAGTTCTGGTTCCCCGACCTGCCACAGTGGATACCGGCGCTGACCTGCGTAGGGCTGCTGCTGTCGCTGAATCTGGTGACGGTAAAAATGTTCGGCGAGATGGAGTTCTGGTTCGCCCTGGTCAAGATCATCGCCATCCTCGGCCTGGTCGCTACCGGCCTGTACATGGTCATCACCGGCTTCACCTCGCCCAGCGGGCGCACGGCACAGCTGGCCAACCTGTGGAATGACGGCGGCATGTTCCCCCATGGGCTGATGGGCTTCTTCGCGGGCTTTCAGATTGCCGTGTTCGCCTTCGTCGGCATCGAGCTGGTGGGCACCACCGCCGCCGAAGCGAAAAACCCGGAGCGCACCCTGCCGCGGGCGATCAACTCGATCCCGATCCGCATCATCGTGTTCTATGTGCTGGCGCTGATCGCGATCATGGCCGTGACGCCTTGGCGCGACGTGGTACCGGGCAAGAGCCCGTTCGTGGAATTGTTCGTGCTGGCTGGCCTGCCAGCGGCGGCCAGTATCATCAACTTTGTGGTGCTGACCTCGGCGGCTTCGTCGGCCAACAGCGGCGTGTTCTCCACCAGCCGCATGCTCTTCGGCCTGAGCCAGGAGGGTGATGCACCCAAGGCGTTCGAGAAGCTTTCGAGCCGCTCGGTGCCTGCCAACGGCCTGTACTTCTCCTGCACCTGCCTGTTGCTCGGTGCAGTGCTGATCTACCTGGTGCCGAACGTGGTCGAGGCGTTCACGTTGGTGACTACCGTTTCGGCGGTGCTGTTCATGTTCGTCTGGACGCTGATTTTGCTGTCGTATCTGAAGTACCGCAAAAACCGCGCGGCGCTGCACCAGGCGTCGAAGTACAAGATGCCGGGCGGGCGCTTCATGTGCTACGTGTGCCTGGTGTTCTTTGCTTTCATCCTGGTGTTGCTGAGCCTGGAGGCGGATACGCGCTCGGCGTTGGTGGTTACGCCGATCTGGTTCGTGCTGCTGGCGGTGACGTATCAGTTTGTACGCAGCAGGCGCCATCCGCGTTCGGCTGTGCGTAACGGCTGATGGCCCTGGGGCTGCTTTGCAGCCCATCGCGACGCAAGGCCGCTCCCACACGCCGTCAGATGTGGGAGCGGCCTTGTGTCGCGATGGGCCGCACAGCGGCCCCAATCCTGTGCACATCAATGTCCCAGGCACCAACCTGGACCTCGCAAACGCCCCAACACCTCGCACACCCCCTCTATTACGCCCCTTTCGCCATTAGGCACACCCCTTGCAACGCCCCTCCCCGCTTGCCCAACACTCTAAAAAACTCAGCGGAGAGAGCACATGAAGCGTCGCAGTCTGATCAAGGCTTTTACCCTCAGCGCATCGATTGCGGCGATGGGCCTGAGCTGGAGTATCCAGGCCGCCGAGACCATCAAGGTTGGCATCCTGCATTCGCTGTCGGGGACCATGGCCATTTCCGAGACATCGCTCAAGGACATGGCGCTGATGACCATCGACGAGATCAACGCCAAGGGTGGCGTGAACGGCAAGCTACTCGAACCGGTGGTGGTCGACCCGGCGTCCAACTGGCCGCTGTTCGCCGAAAAAAGCCGCCAGCTGCTGACCCAGGACAAGGTCGCGGTGGTGTTCGGCTGCTGGACCTCGGTGTCGCGCAAGTCGGTGCTGCCAGTGTTCGAAGAGCTCAACGGCCTGCTGTTCTACCCGGTGCAGTACGAGGGCGAAGAGATGTCGCCGAACGTGTTCTACACCGGCGCCGCCCCCAACCAGCAGGCCATTCCTGCCGTCGAGTACCTGATGAGCGAAGACGGCGGCAGCGCCAAGCGCTTCTTCCTGCTGGGCACCGACTACGTCTACCCGCGCACCACCAACAAGATCCTGCGCGCCTTCCTGCACAGCAAAGGCGTGGCCGACAAGGACATTGAAGAGGTGTACACGCCGTTCGGCCACGCCGATTACCAGACCATCGTCGCCAACATCAAGAAGTTCTCCGCCGGCGGCAAGACGGCGGTGATTTCCACGGTCAACGGCGACTCCAACGTGCCGTTCTACAAAGAACTGGCCAACCAGGGCCTGAAGGCCACCGACGTACCGGTGGTGGCGTTCTCGGTAGGCGAAGAAGAACTGCGCGGCATCGACACCAAACCGTTGGTGGGGCACCTGGCAGCGTGGAACTACTTCGAGTCGGTGGATAACCCGGTGAACCAGAAGTTCGTCGCCGACTGGAAGGCCTACGCCAAGGCCAAGGGCCTGCCAGGCGCTGACAAGGCAGTGACCAACGACCCGATGGAAGCCACCTACGTGGGCATCCACATGTGGGCGCAAGCGGTCGAGAAGGCCAAGTCCACCGACGTCGACAAGGTGCGTGAAGCACTGGCCGGGCAGAGCTTCAAGGCACCGTCGGGCTTCACCCTGACCATGGACAAGACCAACCACCACCTGCACAAGCCGGTGATGATCGGCGAGATCCAGGATGACGGGCAGTTCAGTGTGGTGTGGGAAACCGAGCAGCCACTGCGGGCGCAACCTTGGAGCCCGTTCATTCCAGGGAATGACAAGCGACCTGACTACGCAGTGAAAGGTAACTGAGTGCTACGGGGCTGCTTTGCAGCCCAATCGCCGGCAAGCCAGCTCCCACAAGGAAAGCACCGCCCCCAAGGCCTGTGGAGGACCTGTGGGAGCGGGCTTGCCGGCGATGAATCCAACACCGATTCCCAGGATTGCCCGCATGCTCAGAATGCTGCTCACCCTGCTTCTGCTACTCCCCATGGCCACCCAGGCCAGCGAGGGCGAATTCTTTATCACCGCCAAGCCCGCCGAGCAGGCCCGCCTGCTCGAAAGCTGGGCGGCGCAACCCGATGCCGCGCGCCTGCCACTGCTGGACAACCTGCGCCAGGGCCGAATCGCCACCGATGACACGCGCAAGGTGCGCCTGAACAACCGCCTGCGTGGCCTGATCGACAACGCCCTGGCCAGCCACCAGCTGCTCAGCGACAACAGCGACACCCGCCTGGCCGCCGCCCAGCAACTGCAAAAAAGCGCACGACCCGCGCAAATGGCCTTCCTCGACCGGCGCTTCGCCAGCGAGCCGGATGCCGCCGTGCACGCCGCCATCGGCCTGGCCCTGGCCAACCTGCAACTGGGCGCCAGCGAACCGGCAGTACGCCTGGCCGCCGTGCGCCTGCTGGGCGAAACCGGTGACCCGGTGGCCCGCACCCGCCTCGAGGCGCTGCTGCAACCCGACGCTGAAGCCGACCCGGGCGTGCGTACCGCTGCCGAAACCAGCCTGGCCCAGGTCAAGCGCAAGCTGCTGGTCGGCGAACTGCTCGGCCAGGCGTTCAGCGGCCTGTCGCTGGGCTCGATCCTGCTGCTGGCGGCGCTAGGCCTGGCGATCACCTTCGGCCTGCTCGGGGTGATCAACATGGCCCACGGCGAGATGCTGATGCTCGGCGCCTACAGCACCTACATGGTCCAGGTGCTGGTGCAACGCTACGCCCCGGGCGCCATCGAGTTCTACCCGCTGATTGCCCTGCCGGTGGCCTTCGCTGTCAGCGCCGGCGTGGGCATGGCGCTGGAGCGCACGGTCATACGTCACCTCTACGGCCGCCCATTGGAAACCCTGCTGGCCACCTGGGGCATCAGCCTGATCCTGATTCAGGCCATCCGCCTGCTGTTCGGCGCGCAAAACGTCGAGGTCAGCAACCCGGCGTGGCTGTCGGGCGGTATCCAATTGCTGCCCAACCTGGTGCTGCCGTACAACCGCCTGGTCATCATCGGCTTCGCCCTGGCCGTAGTGCTGCTCACCTGGCTGCTGCTCAACCGCACGCGGCTGGGCCTGAACGTGCGCGCAGTCACCCAGAACCGCAACATGGCCGCCTGCTGCGGCGTGTCCACCGGGCGCGTCGACATGCTCGCCTTCGGCCTGGGCTCTGGCATCGCCGGGCTCGGTGGCGTGGCCCTGAGCCAGGTCGGTAACGTGGGCCCGGACCTGGGCCAGAGCTACATCATCGACTCGTTCCTGGTGGTGGTGCTGGGCGGTGTCGGGCAGCTGGCCGGTAGCCTCTGGGCCGCGTTCGGCCTTGGCATCGCCAACAAGCTGCTGGAGCCGCAGATCGGCGCCGTGCTCGGCAAGATCCTCATCCTTGCGTTGATCATTCTGTTCATACAGAAGCGCCCGCAAGGCCTGTTCGCCCTCAAGGGACGGGTAATCGACTGATGAACCAGCCACTGCTTGTCACCGCTACGCAAAAGGCCGGGCCGCGCCTGACCCTGGCCATCGGCGCCATCGTCGTCCTGCTGTTGCTGGCCCTGCCGCTTCTGTCGCTGCTGCCGGCGGATCACGCCCTGCAGGTGTCAGCCTACACGCTGACCCTGGTCGGCAAGATCCTCTGCTACGCCATCGTCGCCCTGGCCCTGGACCTGGTCTGGGGCTATGCCGGCCTGCTATCGCTGGGGCACGGCCTGTTCTTCGCCCTGGGCGGCTACGCCATGGGCATGTACCTGATGCGCCAGGCGGCCGGTGACGGCCTGCCGGGGTTCATGACCTTCCTGTCATGGACCGAGCTGCCGTGGTACTGGGCCGGTACCCAGCATTTTGCCTGGGCCCTGTGCCTGGTGGTGCTGGCGCCTGGGCTGCTGGCACTGGTGTTCGGCTGGTTCGCCTTCCGCTCGCGGATCAAGGGCGTGTACTTCTCGATCATGACCCAGGCCCTGACCTTCGCTGGCATGTTGCTGTTCTTCCGCAACGAAACCGGCTTTGGCGGCAACAACGGTTTCACCAGCTTCCGCACCATCCTCGGCTTCGACATTGCCGCACAAGGCACCCGCGCGGTGCTGTTCCTGCTCACCGTCGGCCTGCTGCTGGCCAGCCTGTACCTGTGCTGGCGCCTGACCCGCAGCAAGTTCGGCCGCCTGCTCACCGCCGTGCGCGACGCCGAGAACCGCCTGATGTTCTGCGGCTACGACCCGCGGGGCTTCAAGCTGCTGGTGTGGGTGCTCAGCGCCGTGCTGTGCGGCTTGGCGGGCGCGCTGTACGTGCCGCAGGTGGGCATCATCAACCCTAGCGAAATGTCGCCGACCAACTCCATCGAAGCCGCCGTGTGGGTAGCCCTGGGCGGGCGCGGCACGCTGATCGGCCCGCTGCTCGGCGCCGGCCTGGTCAATGGCATGAAAAGCTGGTTCACCGTGGCGTTCCCGGAGTTCTGGCTGTTCTTCCTTGGTGCGCTGTTCATCCTCGTCACCCTGTACCTGCCCAAGGGCGTGGTCGGCCTGTTGAAGAAAAGGAGCCAGCCATGAGAGGCGTGCCCCCGGTACACCCTGAGTTCATGCTCGAACCGGTGTTCGACACCCTGGGCAGTGGTCGCGAAGCGATCGGCCTGGGCCAAAGCCGCAAGGCCGGCCTTGACACCCGCCACGGCACGGTGCTGAGCCTGGAAGACATCAGCGTCAGCTTCGACGGTTTCAAGGCGCTCAACGGGCTGAACCTGTACATCGGCGTGGGCGAACTGCGCTGCATCATCGGCCCTAACGGCGCCGGCAAGACCACGATGATGGACGTGATCACCGGCAAGACCCGCCCCGACACTGGCAGCGCCTACTTTGGCGACACCCTCGACCTGACCCGCATGAGCGAATACCAGATCGCCCAGGCCGGCATTGGCCGCAAGTTCCAGAAGCCCACGGTGTTCGAGGCGCTGACGGTGTTCGAGAACCTGGAGCTGGCGCTGAAGACCGACAAGTCGGTATGGGCCAGCCTGGCAGCGCGCCTGGGTGGCGAGCAGCGCCAGCGCATCGAAGAAGTGCTGACCACCTTGCGCCTGCTGCCCCTGGCCCAGCGCCAGGCCGGCTTGCTGTCGCACGGGCAGAAGCAGTTTCTGGAGATTGGCATGCTGCTGGTGCAAGAGCCGCAATTGCTGCTGCTGGATGAGCCGGTGGCCGGCATGACCGATGCCGAGACCGAGTTTACCGCCGAGCTGTTCAAGGGCTTGGCTGGCAAGCATTCGCTGATGGTGGTGGAGCACGACATGGGCTTTGTCGGCAGCATTGCCGACCATGTGACCGTGCTGCACCAGGGCAGCGTGCTGGCAGAAGGGTCGCTGGAGCAGGTGCAGGCGGATGAGCGGGTGGTCGAGGTGTATCTGGGCCGCTAGACATTGACGCCTGTACCGGCCCTATCGCCGGCAAGCTAGCTCCCACAAGAGCTCCACAGGGCCAGAGGCTTGCGCTTCACCTGTGGGAGCGGGCAAGCCCGCGAAAGGGCCAGCACAGGCACAGTAACTCTTTCAGGAACACTCACATGCTCAAGATCGACACCCTGCACCAGTACTACGGCGGCAGCCACATCCTGCGCGGCCTGTCCTTCGAAGCCAAAGTCGGCGAAGTCACCTGCCTGCTGGGCCGCAATGGCGTGGGCAAGACCACCCTGCTGCGCTGCCTGATGGGCCTGGTACCCGCCCGCGACGGCAGCATCGAATGGGAGGGCAAGCCCATTACCAGCCTCAAGCCCCAGCAACGGGTCCAGGCCGGCATCGCCTACGTGCCCCAGGGCCGTGAAATCTTCCCGCGCCTTACCGTCGAGGAAAACCTGCTGATGGGCCTGTCACGCTTCCCGGCCCGTGAGGCCCGCGAAGTGCCCGCCTTCATCTACGAACTGTTCCCGGTGCTGGAGCAAATGAAACAGCGCCGTGGCGGCGACCTGTCTGGCGGCCAGCAGCAACAGCTGGCCATCGGCCGCGCCCTGGCCAGCCGCCCACGGCTGCTGATTCTCGACGAGCCGACCGAAGGCATCCAGCCCTCGGTAATCAAGGAAATTGGCGCGGTCATCCGCCGCCTGGCCCAGCGTGGCGACATGGCGATCCTGCTGGTGGAGCAGTTCTACGACTTTGCCGAAGAACTGGCCGACCAGTACCTGGTCATGGCCCGTGGCGAGATCGTGCAGCATGGCCGCGGCGAAAACATGCAAGCCGAAGGTGTGCGTGGCCTGGTAACCATTTAATCTGCAAGCAACGACCCTGCGAGACGCTGTCATGAGTTACGAAATCCGCGACGCCCTGCCCACCGACGTGCCGGGCATCCTCGACATCTACAACGACGCAGTGCGCAACACCACGGCGATCTGGAACGAAACCCCGGTGGACCTCGGCAACCGTCAGGCCTGGTTTGAAGCGCGGGCGCAGCAGGGTTACCCGATCCTGGTGGCGGTGGACGACACGGGCGTGCTCGGTTATGCCTCGTTTGGCGACTGGCGGCCGTTCGAAGGCTTTCGCAACACCGTGGAGCACTCGGTGTATATCCGCGGCGACCAGCGTGGCAAAGGGCTGGGGCCGGTATTGATGGCAGCGCTGGTCGAGCGTGCGCGCGGGTGTGGCAAGCATGTGATGGTGGCGGCCATCGAGAGTGGCAATGCGGCGTCGGTGCGCCTGCATGAGCGGCTGGGCTTCGTGGTGACCGGGCAGATGCCGCAGGTGGGGGTGAAGTTTGGCCGCTGGCTGGACCTGACCTTCATGCAGCTGGTGCTGAACCCCGGAGCCGAACCCACCTGAAATGCGGTCTATTGTGGGAGCGGCCTTGTGTCGCGAAAGGGCTGCAACGCAGCCCCTGGCAATAGTGAGATGGCGCAAAGATCTGGGGGCTGCTACGCAGCCCTTTCGCGACACAAGGCCGCTCCCACAAGGGCCGGTGTGCTGGCTTACATCTGGTAAACCTCCCCAGTCGCTGGCGCAGCATGCTGTTCTCGCTGCGCAACTGCTGCACTTCCTGCAACAGCTCCAGCGCCAGCGCCACCCCTTCCCACTCCAGTTCCAGCTCCTGGTGCAGCTTCGCCGCACGCTTGGCCACCAACGGCGCCTGATCGTCGAACAACCAGTCCTCAGGCGTTCGCCCGGAGGGTTCGACAATGCCGTGTTCGACGATCTCGATCACGCAGTCCGCCGTGACATCGGCTTCCTGACACAAGGTACGCATGTCCAGTTGAACGATCAGGGTGCTGCTCATGATCACTTACTCCATTGTGTCCTCGGGTTGAACGCCGCTTTCTCGGAAAGCTTGGTCCACAGTTCGCGGGCAGCCTCGTCGGAGGTCGGCGGCATGACCACTTTCAGTTGCGCATAAAGGTTGCCGCGCTCACCGCTCTTGTTCGCCAGGCCCTTGCCCGGTACGCGCAGGCGCTGGCCGCTCTGGCTGTCGGGGCGGATGGTCAGGTTGATCTTGCCTTCCAGGGTCGGCACCGCCACCTTGGTGCCCAGGGCCGCCTCCCACGGTGCCAGCGGCACGGTGATGATCAGGTCATGGCCTTCGACATCGAACAGCGGGTGCGGTGCCATGCGGATGGTCAGGAACAGGTCACCATTGGCCCCGCCACCGCTGCCCGGCGCGCCCTGGCCCTTGAGGCGGATACGCTCGCCGTCGGTCACACCGGCAGGGATCTTCACGTTCAGGGTCTTGGTAGTGAAGCCGGTGCGTTGGCCCAAGGCATTGGTTTGCGGCACCTGGAAGCTGATCTGCTTGGACTCCTTGCTCAGGGTCTCTTCAAGGAACACCGCCAGTTCAAGCTCCACATCCTGCCCTCGCCTGCCGGCACTGCGTTGCTGCTGCCGGGCGCCGCCGAAAGGGTTGCCACCTCGCCCACCGAAGACAGAGCTGAAGAAGTCGGAGAAGTCGCCGCCCTCGAAGCCGCCGCCACCGCCGCGGCTCTCCCAGCCCGGTGGTGCCTGGAATGGCCGGCCATGCTGGCCGCCATACTTGCGAATTTCGTCGAACTCGGCCCGTTTCTGCGCGTCGCCCAGCACTTCGTAGGCCTCGTTGGCCTCCTTGAACTTGTCCTCGGCGTCGCGCTCCTTGCTGACATCGGGGTGATACTTGCGCGCAAGCTTGCGGTACGCGGCCTTGATCGCCTTGTCGTCCGCCGTGGGCTCTACGCCGAGTATCTTGTAATAGTCTTTGAAGTCCATCTGTGGATCACCAATGTGAATGTGCGTGTTGCAACAGAAGATAGGGGTCAAGCATAGCCTTTCAAGACCGCCTTGGGTTTGCGCCATGGCAGACGACTGGTCTTGATTCTGTAGCCAAGTGGCATAAACTGCGCGGCCGTTTTCCCTCCGGAAGCTGATTTCCCATGTCTGACGTATCCCCGGCCCGCGCCCTGGGCATCGACTTTGGCACCTCCAACTCCACGGTCGGCTGGCACCGCCCTGGCGTGGAGTCGCTGATTGCCCTGGAAGACGGCAAGATCACCTTGCCCTCGGTGGTGTTCTTCAACATCGAAGAGCGGCGCCCGGTGTATGGCCGCCTGGCACTGCACGAATACCTGGAAGGCTACGAAGGCCGCCTGATGCGCTCGCTGAAGAGCCTGCTGGGCTCCAAGCTGATCAAGCACGACACCAGCGTGCTGGGCAGTGCCCTGCCGTTCAAGGACCTGCTGGGCATGTTCATCGGCGAGCTGAAAAAGCGCGCCGAGGCTGCCGCTGGCCGTGAGTTCGACCAGGTGGTGCTGGGCCGCCCGGTGTTCTTCGTCGACGAAGACCCGGCTGCCGACCAGGAAGCCGAGGACACCCTGGCCGACGTGGCGCGCAAGATCGGCTTCAAGGATGTGTCGTTCCAGTACGAGCCGATTGCCGCGGCCTTCGACTACGAGTCGGGCATCAGCCGTGAAGAACTGGTACTGATCGTCGACATCGGCGGTGGTACTTCGGACTTCACGTTGATCCGCCTGTCGCCCGAGCGCCACCTGATCGCCGAACGCCAAAGCGACATTCTCGCCACCGGCGGGGTGCACATCGGCGGTACCGACTTCGACAAGCAGCTGAGCCTGCAGGGCGTGATGCCGCTGTTCGGCTATGGCAGCCGCATGAAAAGCGGCGCGCTGATGCCCACCAGCTACCACCTCAACCTGGCCACCTGGCACACCATCAACGCCCTGTACTCGCAGAAGTCGCAGCTGGCGCTGGGCAGCATGCGCTATGACATCGAGGACAGTTTCGGCATCGACCGCCTGTTCAAGCTGATCGAGCAGCGCGCTGGGCACTGGCTGGCGATGGAAGTGGAGGCCAGCAAGATCGAGCTGACCGAGCAAGACAGCCGCCACATCGACCTGCGCCGTGTCGAGCCCGAGCTGACTGCGCAACTGACCCGAGCGCTGTTCGAAGACGCCATCGAAGGCCTGCTGGAGCGGGTACGGGGCAGCGTGACCGAGCTGCTGGCCAAGGCTGGCGTGAGCGAAAGCCAGGTTGACACAGTGTTCTTCACAGGCGGTTCCAGCGGCATTCCGGCGCTGCGCAACAGTGTGTCGGCGATGCTGCCGAATGCGCGGCATGTGGAAGGCAACATCTTTGGCAGCATTGGTAGCGGCCTGGCCATCGAAGCCCGCAAGCGTTACGGCGCTGCCTGATTCATCTCTATGGCCCGGACTGGCCTCTTCGCGGGTAAACCCGCTCCCACAGGGATCGCACAATACTTGAGACTTGTGCAGTACCTGTGGGAGCGGGTTTACCCGCGAAGAGGCCGGTACAGGCTAATAGAGAATCAGACCAACTCTTCGCGCTTCAGCTCACTCTTCAGGTAGGCATAGTAGATCGGCCCCGCCACCACGCCGGGCAGCCCGAATGCCGCCTCGAACACCAGCATCGCCAACAGCAGTTCCCATGCCTTGGCACTGATCTGCCCGCCAACAATCCGCGCGTTGAGGAAGTACTCGACCTTGTGGATGACGATCAGGTAGCCCAGCGCCGCCGCCGCCACCCAGATCGACAGCGACAGGCCGACGATGGTGATCAGGGTGTTGGACATCAGGTTGCCGATCACCGGCAGCAAGCCCAGCAGGAAGGTCAGCACGATCAGCGTCTTGGTCAGCGGCAGGTGCACGCCGAACAGCGGCATCACTACCGCCAGGAAGATGCCGGTAAAGGCCGTGTTGAGCAGCGAGATCTTGATTTGCGCGAACACGATGTTGCGAAACGCCTTCACCAGCAGGTTCAGCCGCTCGAACAGCGCTGCCGCCAGGGGCTTGCGCCGGGAAACATCGGGGATACGCTGCAAGGCGATGATCGCGCCGAGGATCATGCCGATCAGCAGCGTCACGAACATGTGCGCCATGCCCTTGCCCACCAGCTGCAAATCGCTCAGGTGGCTCTTGATCCAGTCGCCGATGGCCACCTTGAACTCTGCGGCACTGGCGGGCAGGTAGCCCTCGATGAAGGGCGGCAGCTGACCGCGGGCACGCTCGACCAGGGCCATGAACTTGTCCAGCGAGGCGCCAGGGTTTTCCGCCTCGTGCAGCAAAAAGCTGAAGGCTCCGGCAATCAGCAGCGACAAGGTAATGACCACCAGCGTGCCGAGCAGCGCCACGGCCAGCCAGCGCGCGCGTTGGCCAGCAAGCAGCGGTTGCAGGCGCGGGGTCAGCATGTTGACCAGTTCGAACACCAGCAGGCCAGCCAGCAGGCTGGGCAACAACTTCAGGGGCAAAGCCAGCAGCAGGCCGGCCATGACGATAATCAGGCTGGCCAGAGTAATCTGACGGGGGGTAAAGGTCATACAGCCTCGACGGCAGACAGCGGGAATGCCCGCAGTCTGCCAGCCTTGGCGGCGCAGGCATAGGCGCAGGTCATTTCTTCTTCAGGCAGTCGCTCATGTACGCCTTGCGCTCGTCACCCTTCAGGGCTTTGGTGGTGGCGTCGGCGTTGCAGGTCTTCATCTTTTCTTGCTGGGTTTGTGGCACGTCCTTCTTCAGGCAGGTGCTCATGAAGGCTTTGCGTTCATCGCCCTTCAGAGCTTTGGTGGTGGCATCGGCATTGCAGGTTTTCATTTTTTCCTGCTGCGCGGTATTGGCCGCGAAGCCCTGGGCACTGAACAACACAGCCAACGCCAGCAATGGAATTTGCAGCACTTTCATGGAGTGGTCTCCTTGGCTCCGTGCCCGACGCACGGGGGTCGAGCTGAGTGTAGCCAAGAATTTCAGCGCCCCGCCCGCGCCTGCCGGCGGTACTGCTCAGGCGTGCATTGGGCCTGGCGCTGGAACATGGCGATGAACGCCGACGCGCTGCTGTAGCCAAGGTCGAAAGCAATGGCCTGAATCGGCAGGCCAGCCTCCAGCGCTTCGATGGCACGCAGAAAACGCAGACGCAGGCGCCATTCGCCAAAACTGATGCCCAGTTCGCGCAAAAACTGGCGGGCCAGGGTGCGTTCGCTGACATGCACACGGGCGGCCCAGTCGGCCAGCGGGCGGTTGTCGCCGGGCTCGGCACCGAGGGCGTCGAGTACCTGGCGCAGGCCATCGCTGTGGGCAAACGGCAGGTAGCAGGCTTGGGTGGGCGCCAGCAGCAACTGGTCGAGCAGTACCTGCACCAGGCGCTGGTCGCGCTCGTCTTCGGCCACCTTCAGGTCACGCCGGGCGAAGTCGCCAAGGATGGCCTTGAGGATATCGCTGATCATCAGGCTGCACGGTTGCTGCGGCAGGGCTGTGCACAGGCTGCGGTCGAGATAGATGGAGCGGTAGACGATAGCCTGCGGGTTATAGCAGCCATGCGCGGTGTCGGGCGGTACCCAAACAGCGTATTGCGGCGGCGACAGGAAACGCTGGCCGGCGACATCCAGGTGCATCACGCCGTTAGCGGAATAGTTGAGCTGGCCCCAGGCGTGGCAGTGCAAGGCGCTGTGGGTGTCGGCAACGAACTCGTCGTGGCGGAAGTACACCGGGGCCGGCAGTTGGGTGAACTGGGGGATATCGAGGAGTTTGCGCGGCATGCTGTCTGCTTTGCGGGGTGGGTTGTCTGGATAAGAGTATAGGCTTGTGGACAGACAGATGATAATGACTGGTACCGGGGCCTGCAGACACACCGAGCCCCTGTAGGAGCAGCCTTGTGCTGCGAAGAGGCCGGCAGCGCCGTGAAAGATCTTCGCCCACACAGGCCCTTTCGCAGCACAAGGCTGCTCCTACAGGGACCGCGCAAGCAGTACGACTCGCCCCAAAACCGCCATACCGAGTACCTGCTACATGAATTACCTGTTCCCCCTCACCGCCATCCTCATCTGGGCCGGCAACACCGTGGTCACCAAGATGTCCGCTGGCGCCATCCAACCTGCCGAGATCGGCTTCTACCGCTGGCTGCTGGCCGGGTTGCTGTTCACCCCATTCCTGCTGCCCGCCGTATGGCGCAACCGCGCAGCCATTCGCCCGCACCTGGGCAAAGCGTTCGTGCTGGGCGTGCTGGGCATGGCGATGTACCAGAGCCTGGCCTACTTCGCCGCCGGCATCACCAGCGCCACCAACATGGGCATCATCCTTTCGCTGATGCCGTTGATGTCACTTGCACTGTCCATCGCCTGGCTGGGCCAGCGCCTAAGCTACGGCGCCCTGCTGGGCGCGGTGGTGTCATTTTTCGGCGTGCTGGAAGTGGTCAGTGCGGGGCACCCCGCCAGCCTGCTGGAACAGGGCCTGAACGGCGGCGACCTGTTGATGCTGGTGGCCACCCTGGCCTACGCGCTTTACAGCTTCCTGCTGAAGAAATGGCAGTTGCGCCTGCCACCGCTGCAGTTGCTGTACTTGCAGGTGCTGGTGGCAATCGTGGTGCTGCTGCCGCTGTACCTGCTGTCGGAAAAGACGGGCCTGAACAGCCATAACATCGGCCTGGTGCTGTACGCCTGCGTGCTGGCCTCGATGATCGCACCGCTGCTGTGGATGCAGGCCGTGCACCGCCTGGGCCCAAGCCGCACCACGCTGTTTTTCAACCTGCTACCGCTGGTCACCGCGCTGATCGCCGCCGTGGTGCTGGACGAACAACTGGCCAGTTACCACTTGGTCGGCGGCGTGCTGACCCTGGTCGGTGTGGTGCTGGCTGAGCGCTGGACCACGCCGATACGCCGCTAAAGCCCGGCTGCCTTGAGCCGGGCTGCATGTTCGGTGAACAGCCGCACCGGCACGGCGCCCTTGCCCACGGCGCCGAGCGACTGGTTGACGATATCCAGGTGATCGAGCGGATAGTCGTCGCCGATCACCTGCCCCAGGTGCGAACTGAAACGCCCGACCATGCCGTCGCACTGGCCCTTTTCCTTGACGAAGCTGCGCGCGAACAGGCGGCAGAAGCGGTTGCTGCCGTCAAAGCGGTTGCGCCCCTGGTCAGTCAACCCGGGCTGCAGGGTGCCGGACCACGAGTAATAGCGCACGCCGTTGACCTCATAGGCCCCTTCCCCGCCCCAGGTGTTCGGCAGGCCCTGTGGATAAGCCTGGTTGAACACCGCGACCCCGGCGCTGGTCAGCGCCTGGTGCGAGGCATGCACATCGACCGGCAGCGGGTCGCGGCGCCAGCCGGTTTCCAGCCACACGAGCAACACGGCAAAACCATGCAGCAAGGCCTTGAGGATGCGCCCCTGGGGTGAATGGCCCGGTGCCGTGCGCTCCAGGTGGTCGGCCAGTTCCGAGCCGTGGTTGGGGCCGGCCACCGAGGTGACCGAAGCCACCCGCCCAGGCCGCTTGGCCGCTGCGTAACGGGCGCTCAGGGCGCCCTGGCTGTGGCCGATGAGGTTGACCTTGTCGGCGCCGGTGCGCTGGCAGATGTCTTCGATGATCGCCAGCAACTGCTCGCCGCGCACCTCGCTGGAATGCAGCGGCGAAACCTGCACCGGGAACACCTGCGCACCGCCCTTGCGCAGGGCCGGCACGATGCCGAACCAGTAGGGGTAGAGCACTATCCGGACAAACCCGAGCATGCCCGGCACCAGCACCAACGGGTATCGCGTGGCCAATTCCTGCTGCATTGCCCCAGCCCCTTTCCGTGGACGACCGGCCAACACTACAGCGCCAATCATGACCATCGCAATCGAACTCCCGGCGCGCGCTGTGGTTCCAAACCACACAGACCCTTTGCAAGGAGCGGGACCATGTACAAGCAGACCCTGGCAATCCTTCTGGCAAGCGCCACCCTCGCCGCCTGCGGCAGCCGCCCGGAAAACCCGGTGGACTACGTCACCTACCGCGACGAACCGCTGGTCAAACAGGTGGAGCACGGCATGACCATGCAGAAGGTCATCGCCATCGGCGGCAGCCCGTCGAACGTGATCGACCTGCCGCACGGGGGTACGTGCAACGACTACATCCTCAACCGCGACGGCAAGCAACAGCCCTACTACGTGCGCTTCGATGCCACCGGCCACGTCGATGCCAAAGGGTTCAAGACCTGTAAACAACGCCAAGAGGACAGCGACGCCGTCCCCGGCGCGTGAGCCTGCGTCCCCACCCTGACCCTGATATGCATGGAGATAAACATGAGCAATGTTGAACTGACCGATGTGAAAACCCTGCGCGAACGTGCCCGCCAGCATGTGGAGCAAGGCGCGGTGACCGAGGGCTACCACGCCGACCGTCAGGAAATCCTGCGCCTGCTGAATGAATCGCTGGCCACCGAACTGGTCTGCGTGCTGCGCTACAAGCGCCACTACTTCATGGCCAGTGGCATCAAGGCCAGCGCGGCTGCCGAGGAGTTTCTGGAGCACGCAAACCAGGAAGCCGAACATGCCGACAAGCTGGCCGAGCGCATCGTGCAGTTGGGCGGCGAGCCGGATTTCAACCCCGACAACCTGACCAAGAATTCCCATGCCCAGTATGTGGCGGGGAATTCGTTGAAAGAGATGGTGCTGGAAGATTTGGTGGCAGAGCGGATTGCCATTGATAGCTACCGCGAGATCATTCAGTACATCGGCGACAAGGACCCGACTACGCGGCGCATCTTCGAAGACATCCTGGCCCAGGAAGAAGAGCACGCGGACGACATGTCCGACCTGCTGCAAGGGCTGTAATCGCAAGGGGCTGCTTTGCAGCCCATTCGCGGCACAAGGCCGCTCCTACAGGGGAAAGCGATCCCATGTAGGAGCGGCCTTGTGCCGCGAATGGGCCGCAGAGCGGCCCCCGCTATTTCCGCCCTTTCACTTCAGCTGGCGCCTTGCCCGCCTTCATCTGCTGCAACAGCGGCGTGCACTGGTTGGGATCATCCCCGCTGCTAGGCGCAATCAGCGCCAGCAACCCTGCCGCCGGCCCGGCCACCACCCCCAGCGCCACCATTCCCGCCCCGCGCAGTGCCAACGGCAACGCCTGCACGCCGGCATTAGGCTTGGCAAACGGCCCGCGTACATACAGCGGCGAACGCAGCGAGAACAGGCGCAGCCCTTTCGATTCCGGAGTGATCTTCAAGTCCAACTGCTCGCTGGCGAAATTGGCCGTGCCGTTGATGTAGATGATCGCGTTCTCGGTATCGAAGATGAACAACCGCGTAGTCGCCAGGCCGTCCTTGAGACCGACATCGGCCGCTGCGCAATTGATCTTCACATCCTCATCACCAAAGAGCTTGCCGACCACGTAGTTGCCCACGTTCAAGCCGGCGATTTCCATGAGGCTGCGGCTGATCGCGCCATCGTTGATGAGCATGCGCAGGTCGCCATTGGCCGTCCCCAGCAAGGCCGCAACCGAATTGCCACGGCCGCTGATGTCGGCATCGCCATTCAGTTCACCAAAGCTGGTCTGCATCGGTGCGAAGGTGGGGAACAATTGTTTGAGCTTGAAGCCCCGGGCAGTCAGCTGGGCGCGGCCCTGCAAGGGCACACTGCGGCCGTCCAGGCGGATTTTGGAGGCCAGGTTGCCGCCGGCGACGCCAAACCGCAGGGGCTCCAGGCGCAACAGCCCGTCTTCGAGCACCACATGGGCCGACAGGTCATTGAACGGCAGTTGCGTGCTGTGCACGATGCGCTTGCCGGCAAAGGTGACGTCGGCGTCCATCGCGCGCCAGCGTTCGGTGCGGAATTCTTCAACCGGCAGTACCTTGCCCGTCGGCTGCTTGCTGGCACCACCACGTGCCTTCTGCTCGGCGTTGGAGTCGGCGCCGATCAGCGGCGCCAGGTCCTTGAACAGCAACTGGTTGGACACCAGGTTGCCGGACAGCTTGGGCCGTGGCTGGCTGGCGACGAAGGCCAGGTCGCCGTGGATGTCGCTGTCGCCGATCTTGCCGTTGAAATTCTGGTAGTTGAACGTCGCGCCTTGCGCGGCATGCAGGTTGGCGCTGAGTCGACCGTCGGTCGAGTAAGCCGGGGTGTCTGGCAGGGTTACCCCGGTCAATGGGTAGAGGTTGCCCAGGCTGGCACCGGACAGGCGCAGGCGCAGGTCGAGCGCGCCGAGGTTGCGCGGATCGGTCAGGGTGCCGGCGAGCACCACATGGGTGTCGGCGATGCGCACGTCGGCTTGCAGCGGAAACGGCTGGCTGGCGTCCTGCAGGGCCAGCAGGCCGCCGATCTTGCCGGTGCCGGACACCGGCTGGCCTTTGTAACGGCCTTGGGCCTTGAGCCCGAACGCGTAGTCCTGTGCACCGCCGGCCTTCTCGGCACTGGCCTTGCCGACAATGTCGCTGAACGGGATCGGCTTGCCCAGCGGGTCGATCTGCACCTTCATGCTGGTTTTCAGGGTCTGGTCGTCGAAGCTGACATTACCCTGGTCGAAACCGATCGCACCGATGTCCAGCTGCCATTTGGACGGTTCTGCGTTTTCATCCTTGGGGCCGAAGTCGAACGTCCAGTTGGCACGGCCATCGGCCAGGCGAGTGAGGCTGGCAGTGGGTTTGGTCAGGTCGATGCGCGGGATGCTGATCTGCTGGAACACCAGCGGCAGCGGCGCCAGGCGGAATTCCACGCGCTCCAGGCCGACCATCTTCGGTTCCTTGAGCCACTCCGGGTTGCCCAGGGTCAGGTCCTCGGCAATGAAATGCGGCCATGGCACCCAGGCACGCCAGCCACCCTCTTCAGGCTCGGTGCGCCAGTGCACGGCCAGGTTGCCGTTGATTGCGAAGGGCCGGTGCAGGGCCTCGGAAACCTTTTCGTTGAGCAGGGGCTTTACGCGGTTCCAGTCGAAGGTAGCGATCACCACCACCAGAATCGCCAGCAGGGTGAGCAGGGTGGCGAGGGTCCAGACGAGGATTCTGGCGGGACGCGTCATTGCGTGATTCTCCTTGCGGCATGGCACAAAACGGGTGCAGCGATGGCAGTCAATATGTCGGACTGTGGAAAACCCGTGGGGTTTTATCGAGAGCGCCATGATAGCGAAGTTTTCCTGGCCTTTTGCTCAGCAAAACGTCGCGTCAGGCGCTGCCTGCTACCCGGCAACAGGACCTTCACGTCATCCTCAGCCGACCTGTAAAGCGCTTTCCAGAGCGGTTGCAAACCTCTATCAATGCGGTCGATTGTTACCATTACCCGTATGAACTTCTCTCTGGCGTTACCGAGCGTAGCATTGGCTCCGTACCCACTTTCCAGCCCCCGAGAGGAGCACCGAAATCATGAAACGCCACCTGCTGACCCTGACCCTGTCCATTCTGGCTGCCAACGCTTTTGCCCTGCCAGCCGACGAACAACACCTGACCGCCGAATCCCGCTCCAGCGCTGCCGAAATCGCCCAGCCGCTGAAAACCGTTGCCGAAGGGGGTTCTGACCGCCTGATCGAACGTAGCGGCCGCGTTGCCGAAGGTGGCTCGGATCGCCTGATCGAACGCAGTGGCCGCGTTGCCGAAGGTGGTTCTGATCGCCTGATCGAACGCAGTGGCCGGGTTGCCGAAGGTGGTTCTGATCGCCTGATCGAACGTAGTGGCCGCGTTGCCGAAGGTGGCTCGGATCGCCTGATCGAACGTAGTGGCCGCGTTGCTGAAGGTGGCTCGGATCGCCTGGTTGAACTCAGCCGAGTGAGCTGATCACCATGGCCGAAAAGAACAACCTGAGTCACAACGCGTGTTCCCCTCCAGGCCCGGTCCATTGACCGGGCTTTGTTTTTTTATCTAGAGTGCCCAGCCTTACCGTCACAGAAGCCCGCACCATGCTGCCGCGCGCCGAACAGAAACTACAGACCCGCCAGGCCCTGCTCGATGCCGCCTGCCTGCTGATGGAGAGTGGCCGTGGTTTCGGCAGTATCAGCCTGCGTGAAGTGGCGAAGACGGCCGGCATCGTGCCCACCGGCTTCTACCGGCATTTTCCCGACATGGACGCCCTGGGCCTGGCCCTGGTGGCCGAAATCGACACCACCTTCCGCCAGACTATCCGCCTGGTGCGCCAGAACGAATTCGAACTGGGCGGCATCACAGACGCTTCGGTGCGCATTTTCCTCGACGTGGTGGCTGCTCACCGCGCGCAGTTCCTGTTTCTGGCCCGCGAGCAATACGGTGGCTCACAGGCCGTGCGCCAGGCCATTGCCCGCCTGCGCCAGGACATCAGCGACGATCTGGCGACCGACCTGGCGCGCATGAAGCGCTGGCAGCACCTGGACAACGCCGCGCTGGCAGTGATGGCCGACCTGGTGGTGAAAACCGTGTTCGCGACCCTGCCCGAGCTTATCGACAGCCCCGATTCAAGTTATCCACAGGCGCTGACGGCGCAGGAAAAGATCACCCAGCAATTGCGCTTCATCTTCGTCGGCGCGCGGCATTGGCAAGGGCTCGGCAACCCGGGCTGATGGGCCGGCACAGGCTACTGAAAACGCCAGTTCTGCTACCATGGCGCCCTGCCCGACAGCGACGAGCGCCGAAATGTCCGACCCCCGCCCCACCCTGCCTGAACTGGCCCGCTTCAACCAGCACTTCGCCAAATGCATCGTGCCGTTGTGGCAAGGCCCGGGCTGGAATGCCGACATGGCCCTGCCCTACGAGGCGCTGGACGCCCAGCACCAGCCGTTACCGGTGCAGCGCTATCGGGCCATGGCCTGCGCACGCCAGCTGTACCTGTTCAGCAGCCGTATCGGGCAACCGGGCGCAGCCGAGCGGGCGGCGGCGTTGTTCCGCTCGCTGCAAAAGCACTTCCACGACGCCGAGCACGGTGGCTGGTTCTACAGCATCGACGCCCAAGGCAAGCCGCTGGACCGGCGCAAGGACCTGTACACCCACGCGTTCATCGTGTTTGCCTGCGCGCACTACTGGGGCAAGGTGCGCGAAAGCCTGGTGGAATCCACCCTGAACGCCGCGCTGGACATCATCGACCAGCAATTCGCCCGTGACGACGGCCTGTACGAGGCCAGCCTGGGCGAAGACTGGGCCGACCTGGGCAGTGGCCCGCTGCAAAACCCACAGATGCACCTGGCCGAGGCGTTCCTGCAGGTGCTGGCGGTGCGTGGTGATGAACATACCCAGCAGTCGCTGCTGCAGTTGTGTGAAGCGCTGCAGGCGCACTTCGTCGAACCGGCCCATGGCCTGATGCTGGAAAAGCCACGCGGGGCTGTGGATAACTGGTTCGAGCCGGGGCACCAGTTCGAGTGGTTCTACCTGCTGCACACCTCACCGCTGCTGCGTGACACGCCACTGCATGCATCCATCGACCGGGCGTTCGGCTTTGCCGAGCAGTTCGGGGTGAAGAATGGGGCAGTGTTGGCAATGCTGGATGTGGATGGCCGGGTGCTGGATGCCACGCAACGCATCTGGGCCCAGGCGGAGTACCTGCGGGCGCTGGTATTACGCGCGGGGAGTGAGGCGAAGCTGGTTGACCAGCTGCAGGCGCTGCAAGCGCGGTTCTTGCGCGAAGCGGGCTGGTATGAGTGCCGGGATGGTGAGGGCAACGTCAGCCGGCATGATATGCCTTCTACTACGCCCTACCATTTGGCGACTTGCCTGGAAGGGTTGCAGCGCCTGAACTGACGCTTTCGCAGCACAAGGCTGCTCCTACAGGGATAGCGGTGCGTCTGAAACCTGCGCAATGCCTGTAGGAGCAGCCTTGTGCTGCGAATGGGCCGCAAAGCGGCCCCGCTTTCCTGAATCAGCCCTTGACCGAACGGTCGATGGAGAACCCAGCCCAATCCTGGCTCACCGGCATCAGCTCCAGGCTGTTGATGTTGATGTGCGCCGGCTGGTTGAGGATCCAGAAGATGGTCTCGGCAATGTCCTGCGGCTGGATCGGCTCGGCACCCGCGTAAGTGGCGTCATACTTGGCCTGGTCACCGCCGAAGCGCACCAGCGAGAACTCGCTCTCGCACAGGCCCGGCTCGATGTTGCTGACGCGCACACCAGTGCCACGCAGGTCGCAGCGCAGGCTCAGCGAGAACTGGCCGACAAAGGCCTTGGTGCCGCCATACACGTTGCTGCCCGGGTACGGGTAGTTGCCCGCCACAGAACCTACGTTGAGGATCGACGCGCCGCGACCGTGGGCGATCAGGCGTGGCAGCAGCAGGCGGGTGGTGTACATCAGGCCCTTGATGTTGGTGTCGACCATGGTTTCCCAGTCGTCCAGGCTGCAGTTCTGCGCCGCATCCACACCCAGTGCCAGGCCGGCGTTGTTGACCAGGCCGCGAATTTTCTCGAACCCGGCCGGCAAGCTGGCGATGGCCTGCTCCATGGCCTTGCGGTCACGCACGTCGATCACCAGGCCGTGTACTTCGGTCTTGGCCGACAGCTCGGCGCACAGGGCATCCAGGCGCTCCTTGCGGCGGCCAGTGAGCACCAGCTTCCAGCCAGCTTCGGCAAAGCGGCGGGCGGTGGCCTCGCCGAAACCGGAAGTGGCGCCAGTGATGAATACGGTGGACGTCATGCTCTGTTCCTCACGGTAGGTTGTCATCGGCAGCTTTGCAGCATGCCCGCGCCGCGCGCTGGCAGCAAGCCGTTCGGGGCGCTGTACATTTTTTGTACATATCCGGCAAACCCTTGCGGCAGAAGGCTCGGCGCCAGCTATGCGCATGTTATCCACAAGGCTTTCCCCACGGATTGGGGGCAACTCGTCCACAGTGCGGAACCCTTTCAGCGTTGCGTGGTCGGTGGATATCTTTTCGATGACAGTGCAAAGCTTTCAAGCATGCTGCCTGCAGCAGTCTGTCCAAGGTTTTCCCACAGAGTTATCCACAGCTTTGGCGCTGATTTCGAGGTGCTTTCGGGTCTGTGAAAAAGCTTGAAAGGTCATCCACAGGAAGGATGTGATCAAAAAATGATCGCATCGCTGCAGGGCACGGCATCAGAGGGCTGGAGCGAGATGCCACCATGTTTTCCACAGGCGGTTCCACATTATCCGTGGACAAGATCAAGCCTGTGGAAACAAGGGCTTGCGAGGGAGTATTGGCGTGTCTCGAGAATAAGGCGAGGCAAGTTGTCCACATGGGAAATGGGGCTGCTTTGCAGCCCATCGCAGGCAAGCCAGCTCCTACAGGTACCGCGCTGCCTTCAAGGTTTGTGCGATACCAGTGGGCTGGCTTGCCGGCGATGGGCCGCAAGGCGGCCCCGGATGTAACTCAGTGCCCGCCAAGATAGGCGTTGCGCACTTCCTCGTTGACCAGCAGCTCCTGCCCGGTCCCGGTCATGCGAATCTCCCCGTTGACCATCACATACGCCCGGTCGGACAGCTTCAACGCATGGTTGGCGTTCTGCTCCACCAGAAAAATGGTCATCCCGGTCTTGGCCAGCTCACGCAGGGTCGCAAAGATCTGCTTGACCACGATCGGTGCCAGCCCCAGCGAGGGCTCGTCCAGCAACAGCAACTTCGGCCGGCTCATCAGCGCCCGGGCAATCGCCAGCATCTGCTGCTCGCCACCGGACATGGTCATGGCCCGCTGGGTACGCCGCTCCTTCAGCCGCGGGAACAGCTCGTACATGCGCTGCATGTCTTCAGCGGCATGCTTGTCGCCGATGGGGATGGTGCCCATCATCAGGTTTTCCTCGACGGTCATGTCGGGGAATACCCGGCGCCCTTCCGGCGACTGGGCAATACCGTTGGAAGCAATGTAGTGCGACGACTTGCGGGTAATGTCGGTGCCGCGATAGACGATATGCCCGGCCGTAGCGCGAGGCTGGCCGAAGATGGACATCAGCAGGGTCGACTTGCCAGCCCCGTTGGCACCGATCAGGCTGACCGTCTCGCCCTCGTTGATGTGCATCGAAACCTTTTTCAGCGCCTGGATCGGCCCGTAGAACACGTCCAGGTCCTTCAGCTCGAGAATGGGTGCACTCATACCAGTTCCTCTTCATCTGCACCCAGGTAGGCGGCGATCACCGTCGGGTTGTGGCGGATTTCCTGCGGCGCGCCTTCGGCAATCACGTTGCCGTGGTCCAGCACCACGATATGGTCGGAAATGCTCATGACCATGCCCATGTCGTGCTCGATCAGCACCACGGTGATGTCGTGCTCGTCACGCAGCACGCGGATCATGCGGCTGAGGGCCTCGGTTTCCTGGGGGTTCAGGCCCGCCGCCGGTTCGTCCAGGCAGATGATCTTCGGCCGCGTGCACATGGCCCGGGCAATTTCCAGGCGGCGCTGCTGGCCGTAAGACAGCTCGCCGGCCAGGCGGTTGGCGCAGTCGACCAGGTCGACCACTTCCAGCCAGTAGAATGCGTGGTCCAGCGCGTCGCTTTCGGCCTTGCGGTAAGCCTTGGTGTTGAGCACCCCGGCCAGCAGGTTGCGGTTGACCCACATGTGCTGGGCCACCAGCAGGTTTTCCACTACCGACATTTCCTTGAACAGGCGAATGTTCTGGAAGGTGCGTGCCAGGCCGGCCCGGTTCACCAAGTGGGTACCGCCGAACATCTTGTAGTACATGCGGTTGGCAAAGCGTGCCGGCGACACGAAGTCCGCCGCCTGGAAGCGCTCGCCAAGCAACTGGATGACGTTGGTGTGGCTGCCGCGCACGTTCAACTCGATGCGCCCGCCACTGGCCTTGTAGAAGCCGGTCAGGCAGTTGAACACCGTGGTCTTGCCGGCGCCGTTGGGGCCGATCAGGGCGAAGATCTGGTTGCGCCGGACCTTCAGGCTGACATCACTCAGCGCCTTGATGCCACCGAACTGCATCATCAGGTTGTCGACCGAGAGAATGATATCGTCGCTCATGGCGCCACTCCTTTACGTGGGGTCACACCGGTACGGCTGATGCGGATCAGCCCACGCGGTCGCCAGATCATCATCAGCACCATCAGCACGCCGAACAGCAGCACCCGGTATTCGGAGAAGCTGCGCAGCAGTTCGGGCGCCACGGTCAGCACGAACGCTGCAATCACTACGCCCACGGTCGAGCCCATGCCACCCAGCACGACAATGGCGAGGATCAGCGCCGACTCGAAGAAGGTGAACGACGACGGGTTGACGAAGCCCTGGTAGGTGGCGAAAAACACCCCGGCCAGGCCGGCCGTGGAGGCACCCAGGGTAAACGCCGAAAGCTTGACCAGCACGTGGTTCAGGCCCATCGAGCGGCAGGCGATCTCGTCTTCACGCAGCGCTTCCCAGGCGCGGCCGACCGGCATGCGGGTGAGGCGGTGCTTGATGTACAGCACGGCCAGCACCACCAGGAACAGCACCGCGTAGATGAACACGAACTTGAGGTTGGCGTTGTAATCGAAGCCGAAGAACTCGTGGATCGGCACCCCGCCATCTTTGGCCCGGCGGCCGAATTCCAGGCCGAAGAAGGTTGGCGAAGGTGCCGGCATGCCGTTGGGGCCACCCGTGAACGACAACCAGTTGTTCAGTACCAGGCGAATGATCTCGCCAAAGCCCAGGGTCACGATTGCCAGGTAGTCACCGTGCATTCGTAGCACCGGGAAGCCCAGTATGCACCCCGCCAACGCGGCGGCGATGGCCGCCAGGGGTAGCACGCTCCAGAAACCCAGGCCGAGGTACTGGTAACCCAGTGCCAGGCCGTAGGCACCAATGGCATAGAACGCCACGTAGCCCAGGTCGAGCAGGCCGGCCAGGCCGACCACGATGTTAAGGCCAAGCCCCAGCAACACGTAGATCAGGCCGAGGATGACCACGGTCAGCAGGTACTTGTTGGCAAAGATCGGGAAGACGATGGCAATCACCACCAGCGCCGGGATGATGTAGCGCAAGCGCGACTTGTAGTCCGGTGCGTTCACATGCACACCCGAGCCACCGCTGTCGAAGCCCTGGAGCATGCGCACGCCAGCGGCGCTCTGCAGGTACAGGCTGAGCAGGAAGCGCCCCACCATCACCCCGCCGACCAGCCAGGCCACCCGGCGCGGCTCGGCATTGAAGGTGTAGCCGTCGAGCACAACGCCGACGACCGGGCCAAACACAATGAGTGCCAGCAGGCCGGCGACGAGGGTCTCCAGCAGGCTGCGTTTAAGGTCGAAACCCTTGGTTTCGCTGACAGAGGCAGTTTTGGCAACGGACATGTTCACACCTTAGCCACGAGCGGGCGACCCAGCAGGCCTTGTGGGCGGAAGATAAGGATCATCACCAGCAGCGAGAAGCTGAACACGTCCTTGTAGTCGGAGTTGATCAGGCCAGAGAACAGCGACTCGGAAATACCCAGGATGATGCCGCCAAGCATGGCGCCAGGCAGCGAGCCGATACCACCGAGCACTGCGGCGGTGAACGCCTTGATGCCGATGATGAAGCCGGCATAGAAGTCGAAGGTGCCGTAGTTCATGGTGATCAGCACACCGGCCAGGGCGGCCATTACCGCACCGATGACAAACACGTAGGAAATCACCCGGTCGGTGTTGATGCCCAGGATTGAGGCCATCTTGCGGTCTTGCTGTGTGGCACGGCACATGCGGCCGAGCTTGGTGTACTTGATCACGTAGGTGAGCAGGCCCATGCCCACGAAGGCGGCGATCAGGATGAAGATCTTGGTGTAGGTCAGTTGCACGAAGCCGGTGCCGACTTCGACACGCAAGGCCCCTTCAAGCAGGGTGGGCACGCCTTGCTGGCGGGCGCCCTGGCTGATCTGTGCGTAGTTCTGCAGGATCAGCGAGATGCCGATGGCACTGATCAGCGGCGCCAGGCGGGTGGAGTTGCGCAGGGGTTTGTAGGCGATGCGTTCGATGGTGAACCCATAGACGCCCGTGACGACGACGGTGAACAACAGCGTACCCAACATCAGTAGCGGGAACGACTCGACGCCGAAATAGGCCAGCAATGCCAGGCTGATTGCCGCGAGGTAAGCGGAAATCATATACACCTCGCCGTGCGCGAAGTTGATCATGCCGATGATGCCATAGACCATTGTGTAGCCGATGGCGATCAGGCCATAGACCGACCCGAGGGTCAGGCCGTTGACCAGTTGCTGCAGGAAAATACCATCCATAACGCAATCTCACCTGATGGAGATTGCACGAGCGCCGACCACGGCGCGGGCCACCGGTGCGTGGCCCTCGCAGCGCAGAACTGTGCAGATCTACGAATAAAGACAGGTACCGCGGGGCTTGGGCCCGAGCATCAGCCCGGGCCGTGGGCCGTTATTATTTTTGTTTTTCCAGCTGGTGGTACTTACCGTCTTTGTCCCACTGGTAGACCACGTAGTCGGACACGGTCAGGTCACCCTTGCTGTCCCACTTCTTCTCGCCCATGACGGTCTTGACCGGGTTGGCCTTCAGCCACTTGGCCGCGTCTTCGCCCTTGTTCGACTTGGCGCCGTTGAACGCAGCAGCCAGGGCTTCCAGCGAGGCGTAGGCGTACAGGGTGTAGCCTTCAGGTTCGGTACCGGCCTTGCGGAACTCTTCCACCACCGCCTTGCTGTCTGGCAGCAGGCGCGGGTCGGCGCCGAAGGTCATGTACACGCCATCGACGTACTGCGCGCCGCCAGCGGTAGACACCAGTTCGTCGGTGACGATGCCATCATCGGACATGAACTTGACGTCCTTCAGGCCCTGCTCGCGCAGCTGGCGTACCAGCGGGCCGGCCTCTGGGTGCAGGCCGCCGAAGTAGACAACGTCGGCACCGGTGGAGCGGATCTTGGTCACCACGGCGCTGAAGTCTTTTTCGCCGCGGGTCAGGCCTTCGTACAGCACAGGCTTCACGCCGCGTTTTTCCAGCTGCGCCTTGGTCGCGTCGGCCAGGCCCTGGCCATAGGTGTCCTTGTCGTGCAGCACCGCAACTTTCTTGCCCTTGAGCACGTCGACGATGTAGTCGCCAGCAACGATACCCTGCTGGTCGTCACGGCCGCACATGCGGAACATGGCGCCGAGGCCGCGCTCGGTCACCTGTGGGTTGGTCGAGCCCGGGGTAATGGCGATGATCCCCGCTTCGTCATACACCTCAGAGGCTGGAATAGTGTTGGAAGAACAGAAGTGGCCCACGACGCCGATCACCTTGTCCTGGTCGGCCAGGCGGTTGGCTACTGCCACAGCCTGCTTCGGTTCGCAGGCATCGTCGCCTTTGACCAGGACGATTTTCTCGCCGTTGACGCCACCGGCTGCGTTGATCTTGTCGGCCGCTGCCTGCGCACCTTTCATGTACTGCTCGCCAAACGCCGCGTTAGCCCCGGTCATCGGGCCCGCTACACCGATCTTGACGTCGGCCTGAACATACGAAGAAACACCCAGGGCCGTAGCGACGGCCAGTGCCAGGAAACCTTTCTTGTAAAACGTCTGCGACATGAGGTGGTGCTCCTAGAGTTTTTTTTGGTTGGCACTACAACTTCTCAACCCTGTGCTCAGAGCAAGGGCCGTGCCATAGGTTTTGTCTTCCGGGAAAACACACTGCGCAGGTGCACTGCAGGCGACCGACGGCCTTTTCTTTATTGAGCGTGCAACCGTCTGCCGCGCGGCAGGCGCCACCACACGTACAGACAAGGAGCAACCGCCATGTGCCATCATTGCAACCCTGGCAAGTGTTTACGTGCAACCGCCCTGTAACAGCGGACGTCACCGAAGTGCACACCGCTGGTGCGCGACTGCTACAGGCGGCACCGTTTGAAGGCTAGCCGGTGCACAGAAAAACACCTCTGTTTTGGCAGATACGCAGCCCTGTGGGAGCGGGTTCACCCGCGAAGAGGCCAGCCCAGACACAACAAGGTGTAAAAGGCTGGCACAATGTCGGCCATTCGCCGCTTCCGGAGCCCCCTTGATGAGCGAAAGCGCATTCGCCGAGCGCATCGTGCACAACCTGCTCGACACCGACTTCTACAAACTCACCATGATGCAGGGCGTGCTGCACAACTACCCGGACGCCGACGTCGAATGGGAATTCCGCTGCCGTAACGGCGAGGACCTGCGCCCCTACCTGGGCGAGATCCGCCACCAGCTCGAACTGCTCAGCGACCTCACCCTGGATGATGGCCAGCTGGCCTTCCTCGAACGCATCAGCTTCCTCAAGCCCGACTTCCTGCGCTTTCTGCGCCTGTTCCGCTTCAACCTTCGCTACGTGCGTATCGGCATTGAAAACGACCAGCTGTTCCTGCGCCTGAAAGGCCCGTGGCTGCATGTGATCCTGTTCGAAGTGCCACTGCTGGCGATCATCAGCGAAGTGCGCAACCGCCATCTGCACCCGCACATGCGCCTGGCCGAGGCCCGCGACCAGCTGTACCGCAAGTTCGACTGGCTGCGCGCGCACGCCAGCGATGACGAACTGGCCAACCTGCAGGTAGCCGACTTCGGCACCCGTCGGCGCTTTTCCAGCCGTGTGCAGGAGGACGTGGTGCGGGTGCTGCGCGATGACTTCCCGGCCCGCTTCGTCGGCACCAGCAACGTCGATCTGGCATGGAAACTGGATATCAAGCCGCTGGGCACCATGGCCCATGAATGGATCATGGCCCACCAGCAGCTCGGCCCACGGTTGATCGACAGCCAGATCGCCGCGCTGGACTGCTGGGTGCGCGAGTACCGCGGCCTGCTCGGCATCGCCCTGACCGACTGCATCACCATGGATGCCTTCCTCGGCGATTTCGACTTGTACTTTGCCAAGCTGTTCGACGGCCTGCGCCACGACTCGGGCGAGCCGGTGGCCTGGGCGGAGAAGGCCATTGCCCATTACCAGAAACTGGGTATCGACCCGATGACCAAGACCCTGGTGTTTTCCGACGGCCTCAACCTGACCCGCTCGCTGGAGATCTTCCGTGCCCTGCGCGGTCGCATCAACGTCAGCTTTGGCATCGGCACCAACCTGACCTGCGACATACCGGGTGTGGCCCCGATGAACATCGTGCTTAAAATGACCGACTGCAACGGCGCGCCAGTGGCCAAGATCTCGGACGAAGCCGCCAAGACCCAATGCCGTGACGAGAACTTCGTCGCCTACATGCGCCACGTATTCAAAGTCCCCAGCAAGGAGTAACCCATGCAAGCGGTTCAGCAAGAGATTGCCCAGGCGCTGAAGGTACAGCCGCCGTTCGCCGACAACGCCGCGCTCGAAGCCGAAGTCGCCCGGCGTGTGGCGTTCATCAAGGATTGCCTGGCCAACGCCCGGCTCAAGGCCCTGGTGCTAGGCATCAGCGGCGGCGTCGACTCGCTGACTGCCGCCTTGCTCGCCCAGCGCGCCGTGAATGAACTGCGCGCCGAAACCGGCGACAAGGCCTACACCTTCATTGCCGTGCGCCTGCCCTACCAGGTGCAGCATGACGAGCATGACGCCCAGGCCTGCCTGGACGTGATCAAGGCCGATGAAGTGCACACCGTGGATATCGCCCCGGCGGTGCGGGCATTGGCCGCTGAAGTGGTGGAATTGAAGAACGGCTCGCCGACGTTGGTCGACTTTGTGGTGGGCAACGTCAAGGCGCGTACGCGCATGGTTGCCCAGTACACCATCGCCGGCGCCCGCGCGGGCCTGGTGATCGGTACCGACCACGCCGCCGAGGCGGTGATGGGCTTCTTTACCAAGTTTGGTGATGGTGCCTGCGACCTGGCACCGCTGAGCGGGCTGGTGAAGAACCAGGTACGGGCCATTGCGCGCAGCTTTGGCGCGCCGGAGTCACTGGTGGAGAAGGTGCCGACGGCGGACCTTGAAGACCTGGAGCCGGGCAAACCGGACGAAGCATCCCATGGCGTGACCTACCAGCAGATCGATGCCTTCCTGCATGGGTTGCCGGTTGACCAGGCGGCGTTCGATATCATCGTTGCTACCTACCGCAAGACCCAGCACAAGCGCGAACTGCCGTTCGCCCCGTGATCAGGCTGTAGAAAGACCTGTGGGAGCGGGTTCACCCGCGAATACGTCAGTGGCCTCACCATCGCATTCGCGGGTAAACCCGCTCCCACAGGGTACGGCGTCAGCCTTTGATTACTTGACGACGACCTTGCCTTTCATCATCGAGATGTGGCCCGGGAAGGTGCAGAAGAAGCTGTAGTCACCACCGGCTTCCAGCTTGGAAGTGTCGAACTTCACTTCGGTCTCTTTTTCCGGTGCACCGATCATCGCAGTGTGGGCGATGATGTTGGCGTTATCTTCCTTCAGGTAGCCTTTTTCGATGCCCTGGGTCATGCCTTCAGTGGCGATGGCCTGCATGTCGGCAGTCTTGCTGATCACCAGGTTGTGGCCCATGACGTTCTTCGGCAGGTTGCCGGAGTGGGTCAGTTTGACGGTGAATTCCTTGCAGCTCTTGTCGACGGTGAATTCCTTGGTGGTATAGGACATCTGGTCCGTCGATTCGACAGTCACCGAGCATTCGGCTGCAAAGACAGAGGCGCTGGCGAGGGTCAGCAGGGATACCGCTACAGCTTTCGCAAACATCATGAATCTCCTTGGCAGGGTTTTATCAATTGCGAGACTGCCTGAAACCGTTCGGCCCCTTTCTGATATGAGTCAAGGGGGCGTCAAGAGGCCAGCCAGTAGAATTGTTCAATGGATTGTATACAACCAATCTAAGAGCACATCATGCCCTTTTAATAGACGATGGGACAACCTCTCATTTAGGAGCAATACCAAATGCCCATCTCTGCCTTCATCAACAGCCTGCTCGCCGCCTATGCCCACGGGGCCACGGGTGCCATCTGCGAATTCTCCCGCCCGGAATGAACCCGGCCTTGGAAGCGACGGGCATGCGCCGTACCCTGTCCACCTGAGTGACAGGAGATGAGCAATGCCCGTACGTTCCGTTTGTGTATTCTGCGGCGCCAGCATCGGCGCCAACCCTGCCTACCGTGAAGCCGCCATCGCACTTGGCCAGGCCATTGCGCGCCGCGGCCTGACCTTGGTCTATGGCGGCGGCGCGGTCGGCCTGATGGGCACCGTGGCCGACGCGGCCATGGCGGCCGGTGGCGAAGTGATCGGGATCATTCCCGAAAGCCTGATGAACGCCGAAATCGGCCACAAGGGCCTCAGCCGCTTGGAAGTGGTCGACGGCATGCACGCACGCAAGGCGCGCATGGCCGAGCTGAGCGATGCCTTCATCGCCCTGCCGGGTGGGCTGGGTACGCTGGAAGAACTGTTCGAAGTCTGGACCTGGGGGCAACTGGGCTACCACGCCAAGCCGTTGGGGCTGCTGGATGTGAACGGCTTCTATGCGAAGCTGGGCGGGTTCCTCGACCATATCGTCGAAGAAGGCTTTGTGCGGCCGCAACATCGGGCGATGTTGCTGCTGGGGCAGCAGCCAGACGCGCTGCTGGACGGGATGGACAGCTTTGTGGCGCCGGTGGTGCCGAAGTGGGTCGACAAGCAGCCTGACTAAACCCGATACAGGGGCTGCTTTGCAGCCCAATCGCCGGCAAGCCAGCTCCCACAGAGATTGCACAAAGCCCAAAGCTTGCGCCGTCCCTGTGGGAGCTGGCTTGCCGGCGATTGGGCCGCAAAGCGGCCCCCGAAATCAGCGCGGAATAACGGGCTGACGCGGCTTCTTGTTACCCTTGCCGCCCTTGGCTGCTTCCTTGCGTTCCTTGGCCGCCTGCTGGTTACGCGCAAACGCCTCGGCCTTGGCCTTCTCACGCTTGTCCCACGGCTTGCTGCCATCGCTGGCACGCGGTGGCAGGCCGGTGTGCTGGGTGAGGATCTTCTGCTCCTTGCCCACCTTGTGGCTGCCCGCAGGCGTCGAGTTCTTGCGGCGCGCGCTCTGGTACGTGTCGGATTGCGGCTGGTGCAGCGGGATCAGCTGGTGCTTGCCCGGCCCGATCAGGTCGGCGCGGCCCATACGCTCCAGCGCTTCACGCAGCATCGGCCAGCCCTTAGGGTCGTGGTAGCGCAAGAACGCCTTGTGCAGGCGGCGTTGCTCGTCGCTCTTGACGATCTCCACCCCTTCACTCTTGTAGGTCACCTTGCGCAGCGGGTTCTTGCCCGAGTGGTACATGGCCGTGGCCGAGGCCATCGGCGACGGGTAGAACGCCTGCACCTGGTCGGCGCGGAAGCCGTTGCCCTTCAGCCACAGGGCCAGGTTCATCATGTCTTCGTCGGTGGTGCCCGGGTGCGCGGCGATGAAGTACGGGATCAGGTACTGCTCCTTGCCCGCCTCTTTCGAGTATTTCTCGAACATACGCTTGAAGCGGTCGTACGAGCCGATACCCGGCTTCATCATCTTGTCCAGCGGGCCACGCTCGGTGTGCTCCGGGGCAATCTTCAGGTAGCCGCCCACGTGGTGGGTAACCAGTTCCTTGACGTACTCCGGCGACTCCACGGCCAGGTCGTAGCGCAGGCCCGAGGCGATCAGGATCTTCTTCACACCTGGCAGGGCACGGGCCTTGCGGTACAGCTCAATCAGCGAGCTGTGGTCGGTGTTGAGGTTTTCGCAGATACCCGGGAACACGCACGACGGCTTGCGGCAGTGCTTCTCGATTTCATGGCTCTTGCAGGCGATGCGGTACATGTTGGCGGTCGGCCCGCCAAGGTCGGAGACCACGCCGGTGAAGCCCGGCACCTTGTCGCGCATCTCTTCGATCTCGTGCAGGATCGACTCGTGCGAGCGGTTCTGGATGATGCGGCCTTCGTGCTCGGTGATCGAGCAGAAGGTGCAGCCACCGAAGCAACCACGCATGATGTTCACCGAGAAACGGATCATCTCGTAGGCCGGGATGCGCTCCTTGCCATAGGCCGGGTGTGGCACACGGGCGTAGGGCATGCCGAACACGTAGTCCATTTCTTCGGTGGTCATGGGGATGGGTGGCGGGTTGAACCACACATCCACTTCGCCGTGCTTCTGCACCAGGGCGCGGGCGTTGCCCGGATTGGTCTCCAGGTGCAGCACGCGGTTGGCGTGGGCATAGAGCACCGGGTCGTTACGCACCTTTTCGAACGAAGGCAGGCGGATCACCGACTTTTCCCGGGTCACGGCCGGGCTGTCGAGAATCTGCACCACCTTGGCTTCGTTCGGGTCTTCCTGGTCGCCCTTGGCCTGCTCGATGGCGCAGGCCTGGGTGTCCTGGGTGTTCACGTACGGGTTGATGATCTTGTCGACGCGGCCCGGGCGGTCGATGCGGGTGGAGTCGATCTCGTACCAGCCCTGCGGGGTATCACGGCGCACGAACGCGGTGCCGCGGATGTCAGTGATGCTCTCGATCGTCTCGCCACTGGCCAGGCGCTGGGCCACCTCCACCACCGCACGCTCGGCGTTGCCGAACAGCAGGATGTCAGCGCTGGCATCGATCAGGATCGAGTGACGCACCTTGTCCTGCCAGTAGTCGTAGTGGGCGATGCGGCGCAGCGAAGCCTCGATGCCGCCGAGTACGATCGGCACATGCTTGTAGGCTTCCTTGCAGCGCTGGCTGTACACCAGGCTGGCGCGGTCCGGACGGCTGCCGGCCAGGCCACCAGGGGTGTAGGCGTCGTCGGAACGGATTTTCTTGTCGGCGGTGTAGCGGTTGATCATGGAGTCCATGTTGCCCGCGGCCACGCCGAAGAACAGGTTCGGCTCGCCGAGCTTCATGAAGTCGTCTTTCGACTGCCAGTTCGGCTGGGCGATGATGCCTACGCGAAAGCCCTGGGCTTCCAGCAGGCGGCCGATGATGGCCATGCCGAACGACGGATGGTCGACGTAGGCATCACCGGTCACGATGATGATGTCGCAGGAATCCCAGCCGAGCAGATCCATCTCCTGCCTGCTCATTGGCAGGAAAGGTGCTGGCCCGAAGCATTCGGCCCAGTACTTGGGATAGTCGTAGAGTGGTTTGGCTGCTTGCATGTCAGTGACCGGTTCTGGTGTGCAGGGAAATCGCGGGCGCGGAATATAGCACAAATTTTGACCAAATCCGACTGTCTTCGTGGGGATTGGTGGGTTGGGCGACGGTTGGGGGAAGGCTGCCAGGTGCTTGGCTTGGGGCTTGTGGTGAGATTGCCAAGTGTCCGCCGCGGCAGTTTCAGCGCCTATGAGATCGAGCGCCGCCCGCCCGCGCGGCGCATCGCGACGCAAGGCCACTCCCACATCTGTTTCGGGCCAGTCCAGCCTGTGCCATTGGCGCGCGCCCCCTTGTTTGCTCCCTTCAATATCGAAGGTTGCGCCGCAGCTTCTCGGCAATCTCCAGCCATACCAACAGGGTGCGAGTGCGGAGGAGGCAGGAGTAACTGGCCCGAAACAAATGTGGGAGCGGCCTTGCGTCGCGATGCGCCGCGCGGGCGGCGCTCGACCTCACAGGCGCTGAAATTGTTGTGTCGAACACATGGCGGCCTTCATGCAACCTGAAGCCCAACCCCTCACTGCTTCATGCCCAACTCCGCATCATCCATCAGCGCCTTGGCCATCGCACTCAGGTAATGGGCCGCCCAGATCATCATCGGCTTTTCATCCATCAGCCCGGTGATGGTCAATTCGCGCACATAGCCCATCAACTCTGAAGACTGCTCGCGGGCATCCCTGCACGGGATACCAGGCTCAATGCGGAACAGTGGATGAGTGCCGTTCTCGCCCTGATAGAACGTGGTCTTACCGACAGTAAATTGGATGTCTTCTGTTGTCATTGTTCAATCCCCTGAAATTTCTCTAACACCTGGGCCGGCCCTTTCGCGGGCACGCCCGCTCCCACAGGTACTGTGCAAGCCTGAAAGCTGTGGTGATCCTGTGGGAGCGGGTTCACCCGCGAAAGGGCCCGGCCAGGCGCAATATCAATCAAGCCCTACGACGGGCATTCGGCCTGAGTAGAGCTGTGTTCAAGGAAAGGGGATTGAGGGGTGGATCGGGGATAATTTTCAGCATGCTATAGCTCTCTGTAGATTCACATAGAGCCGCACTCATGACTTGCAGTGTGATGGGTGGCGGCCACGTACGGGTCTGCAAGACCGGACAGAGAACGAAAACCGGCAGGTTCGAAAACCTCCCGCACGCAGCCACCATCAAGCGAGCCCAATGGCGTGCCATTGGCTTGCGGTGAACAACATTCGTTCCTGATCAGGCTTGCAGGCCCGGTCGCTGTTTTTCCAACGACAGGGCCAGACTAGGCCGCCCAGAAAACCACCGCAATGGTGTAAAGGCCGTAGGAAGCTATTTCAGAAATGGCCTACGCGCAACGGGAAAAATCTGATTATTGACAGGTTGCTGCGCCTGTCAGATTGAGCGCCGCCCGCGCGGCGCATCGCGACGCAAGGCCGCTCCCACATTTGTTTCAGGCCAGTTATTCCCGAGCACTAGGCGCGCGCACCCTGGGTGTATGCCTGAAGATTGATCAAGAGCAGCGATGCAACCTTCAGTATCGAAGGAAACAAGCAAGGCGGGCAGCGGTGGACTCACAGGAGGGACTGGCCCGAAACAGATGTGGGAGCGGCCTTGCGTCGCGATGCGCCGCGCGGGCGGCGCTCGATCTCATAGACGCTGAAATTGCCGCGACGAGTACATGGCCGCCTTCATGCAATACGGAGTCAGCCCCTAGTGCTTGAACCCCCAACAGCAATCGCTCGTTATTCGTCATCGTCGAAGTTGTACATGCCCGGCGCAAGGTTCTCGAAGCGGGTGTACTTGCCGATGAATGCCAGGCGGACGAAGCCGATGGGGCCGTTACGCTGTTTACCGATGATGATTTCGGCCACGCCCTTGTGCTCGGTCTCGGGGTGGTACACCTCGTCCCGGTACACGAACATGATCACGTCGGCGTCCTGCTCGATTGCACCCGATTCACGCAAGTCGGAGTTCACCGGGCGTTTGTTGGGGCGCTGTTCCAGGGAGCGGTTCAGCTGCGACAGGGCGATGACCGGGCAGTTGAACTCCTTGGCCAAAGCCTTGAGCGAGCGGGAGATTTCGGAAATTTCGTTGGTGCGGTTGTCACCGGAAGAGCCCGGGATCTGCATCAGCTGCAGGTAGTCGACCATGATCATGCCGATTTCACCGTGCTCACGCGCCAGGCGACGCGTGCGCGCACGCATTTCCGACGGGCTGATGCCGGCGGTATCGTCGATGAACAGCTTGCGGTCGTTGAGCAGGTTCACTGCGGAGGTAAGCCGCGGCCAGTCGTCGTCGTCCAGCTGGCCGGAACGCACCTTAGTCTGGTCGATACGGCCCAAGGACGAGAGCATACGCATGATCAGCGATTCACCTGGCATCTCGAGGGAGAACACCAGCACCGCCTTTTCGCTGCGCAGCACGGCGTTTTCCACCAGGTTCATGGCGAAGGTGGTTTTACCCATCGACGGACGGCCGGCGACGATGATCAAGTCGGCTGCCTGCAGGCCGCTGGTTTTCTCGTCCAAGTCGGTGTAGCCGGTAGAAATACCGGTGATATCACTGTCGGAGTTGAACAGCGTATCGATGCGGTCGATGGCCATGGTCAACAGCTCGTTGACGCCTACCGGGCCGCCGGTCTTTGGACGTGCTTCGGCGATCTGGAAGATCTGCCGCTCGGCATCGTCCAGAATCTCTGCAGCGTTGCGCCCCTGCGGGTTGAACGCGTTGTCGGCAATGTCGGTGCTGATGCTGATCAGCTGGCGCAGTGTGGCCCGTTCGCGAATGATCGCGGCGTAGGCCTTGATGTTGGCCACCGACGGGGTGTTCTTGGCCAGTTCGGCCAGGTAAGCCAGGCCGCCTACCTGCGAGGACAGGCCTTCCTTGTCCAGCTGCTCGTGCAGCGTCACCACGTCAAATGGCTGGTTGGCATCGGCCAACTTGTGCACGGCGCGGAAGATCAGCCGGTGGTCATGGCGGTAGAAATCGCCGTCCGACACCTGGTCCAGCACCCGCTCCCAGGCCTCGTTGTCCAGCATCAGGCCACCGAGCACGGCCTGTTCGGCCTCGATGGAATGCGGCGGCACCTTTAGGGCGGCGGTTTGCAGGTCAAGCTGTTCGGAGGTGGTGATCTCGTTCATGGCCACGAAAGAATTCTGGAGGATGAAAAAGACAAAGGGCACGGCCTGTACAAAACAGGACCGTGCCCGATGTTAACCGCCTGACCCGCAAGGAGCCAGCCAGTTAGCGCAGCTTAGGCAGCTACGACGACCACGCGTACGGTGGCTTCAACGTCGCTGTGCAGGTGCACGGCTACGTCGTATTCGCCAACCTGACGGATGGTGCCGTTCGGCAGACGAACTTCAGCTTTGGCCACTTCAACGCCGGAGGCGGTCAGGGCGTCAGCGATGTCGTGGGTGCCGATCGAACCGAACAGCTTGCCTTCGTCGCCAGCGGTGGCAGTGATGGTCACTTCCAGCTCGGCCAGTTGGGCAGCGCGGCTTTCAGCCGACGATTTACGGTCAGCAGCTGCTTTTTCCAGCTCGGCGCGACGCTCTTCGAACGCAGCCAGGTTGGCGGCGTTGGCAACGGTGGCCTTGCCGAATGGCAGCAGGAAGTTACGGCCGTAACCAGCCTTAACTTTTACTTTGTCGCCCAGGTTGCCCAGGTTAGCGACTTTTTCCAGCAGGATCAGTTCCATTTGGTAAAACCTCTTAACTTTTAACCTTCACCGTTCGCGGAGTCATTCCCCTTGGGGGACTTGCGACCGCGAAAATCAATCAGGCTGTCGACAATGGCCAAAACCATCAGCAACGGATAAATCAGCTGCATGATCAGCGGCAACGTCACGTACATGCCCACCAGCCAGAAACCGGCCAGTCGGCCCTGCGCCACCAGCCCATGCATCAAAGCGACGCCGGCCAGTACCAGTACCAGGCTCGAAGCCGATGCCAGGATGATGAACTGCGGCCCGATAAACGGAGCCACCACCATCACTGCCACCAAGACCGCCATGGTCTGTTTTGGCAACTTCAGCGCGCGAAACTCGCGACCGAAGCCTCCAGGGTTGTACAACGCTGCCTGCCAATAGCGCGCCAGCACCAAGGCCAGCACACTGAACAATTGCACCGTCACTGCTGTGGAAGCGACCAGCACAGGGCGGATCAGCTCACCGGAGAGCACCGGTTGCCCCTCGATTTTCGGCATGGCTTCGGCAAACGCCTTGGCCAGCACATCGAAGGTTTGCGCCAGCGCCAGATCGAGCACGAGGCTGAAAGCCACGGCGAACACGGCACTGACCACCAACACCCGGCTCCAGGGATGCTCGGCTCGCAACAGGGCGGCCAGGCTCAGGGCTCCTGCAATCACCAGAAAGGTGATGGGATCGCCCATGACCCACACGGCCAACCCGGCCAGCAGGCCGCCGGCGATGACCGTTGTAGCATCCTTGAAACCACGCCGCAGCAGCACAAAGCTGCAGGCAGCGGCACTCAACCAGAACAGCAGCGGCAGTACCGCGCTGATGACCACCACGAGGGTGGCCTGCACACGACCGCGCATGATGAAACTTGCTAACGCTCGCATGCTAATCCCTTACTGCTTGTCGACGACCCGGTCTCAGCGGCCGTGGCTGTCGGTGTAGGGCAGCAGGGCCAGGAAGCGGGCGCGCTTGATAGCGGTAGCCAGCTGACGCTGATAACGAGCTTTGGTACCGGTGATGCGGCTTGGAACGATCTTGCCGGTTTCGGATACGTAAGCTTTCAGGGTGTTGAGATCTTTGAAGTCGATCTCTTTCACGTCTTCAGCAGTGAAGCGGCAGAATTTACGACGACGGAAGAAACGTGCCATTTAATAGGCTCCTCTAAAGGTCCGTGGATTACTCGTCAGCGTTATCGCTGGAGTCGCTGTCATTGCTGTCGTCGCCTTCGGCGGAGTCAGCATGCTCAGGACGCTCACGACGCTCACGGCGCTCGCTGCGGTTTTCTTCAGCCTTCAGCATCTCGGACTGGCCGGTAACGGCTTCGTCGCGACGGATGACCAGGTTACGGATAACGGCATCGTTGTAGCGGAAGTTGTCTTCCAGCTCGGCCAGGGCCT
>PJUI01000048.1_pt1 | contig 234815 bp, 202 predicted proteins | sample 1512201 | NCBI WGS metagenome assembly PJUI01 (sample SAMN08177670, study PRJNA422409) | Feces metagenome, whole genome shotgun sequencing project. | isolation source: Chicken feces (2) enriched on wood chips | host: Gallus gallus | place: USA: Madison | collected 2015-01-15
CGCGACCGGCAGCAGCGGCTCGATCCGCGCCCACGCCGTGTCAGTCAGCTCACCACGCCCCACACCCACAACCCGGACATTACCGGACACATGCCAAGAACATTCGCAGGACAGGGCCTAGCCTTCGCGATCATGGCAGTGATCGCACCGCGGATCTGGCGCAAACGTCACCAGTCGTCCGCGACCTCCACGGCCCTGTCCGATTCCAGCACTCGATTTCAACCCCAACCAGTCCGTGGTCCGGAAGCTGGTTGGTACCACGACCCGGGCGGCTCCGGAAGGCTGCGTTGGTGGGACGGTAGCAATTGGACCGAGCACGAGCGCGCTGACGAGCCGTCGAACTGACAAGCACGCCCTGCGCCCATACTTCGGCAGCATCGAGAGCCAGTACCTGCTCGAACCCTAGGTGGCCATCAGAGCGACAGGGTTCTCTCCCTTGGAGCGCCACCGCGGACCAATTCCAAGAACTCGAAAACGAACTCCGGCGAGGGGTTTGTGGTCGGTTTCTGGTCGGAAGGCCATATCTGGCTCCCTTCGGGTCGGGACCACCCGTCCTACCCGGCCAACGGAAAGGGCCCCTGACCTGCAATCATGCAGATCAGGGACCCAGTCACAACGTCGGGCTGACAGGATTTGAACCTGCGACCCCCTGACCCCCAGTCAGGTGCGCTACCAAGCTGCGCCACAGCCCGTGGCTGGATCACCAGGCGTAACACTCGACCTAAGATCGCGTGTCCCGGCCCCGTGAAGCCTCGGATACTCTACCCCATCCGCGACGCCGCCAGCGCACCGTTTGCCCCGGTCGGGGCTGTGCCGTCGGTCTCGTCGGCAGCCCCCGAGGTGACGTCCCGCTCCCCCGTCGGCAGGTGGGCGCGCCACGCGCTGGCGACGATGGCGAGGCACACGGCGGCGATGACCAGTCCGCCGAGGAACATCTGCGTGTACGTCCACCGCACGGACAGCGCCGCGAGCGCCACGGGCACGCAGAACCCGACGTAGGTGATCGAGTAGTAGACCGCCGTCAGGCCGGCGAGGTCGTCGGGCGTCGCGATGCGCTGGACCTCGCTGAGCCCGGCGACGAGCGCGAGCCCGTACCCGGCGCCGAGGACGGCGGCGGCGACGAGCGCCGTCGGGAGGTCGAGCCGGGCCGCGGCGTAGGCGCCGAATCCCATGCCGACGACGACGATGGACATCGCGACGACGGACGCCCGCGCGCTGTGGCGGGTGTCGATGAGCCGGCCGAGCACCTGGATCCCGACGCCGCAGCCGAGGCCGAGCACGGTCATGAGGCCGGAGAACGCGATGGGCGCGCTCCCCGCGCTCGCGGACACGAGCCCGGGCAGCACGGCGTAGGCGCTGCCTGCGCAACCGAACACCCAGGGCGCCACAGGCACGACGACGCGCAGGAACCGCCGGTGCGCGACGGCAGGTACGCGCAGGTCGTCCCGCAGCCGACCGCGCGCCGCGCCGTCGGGCGCCACGCGCGTCTCCGGCACGCCGAGCACCCACGCCCCGGCGGCGAGGGCGAGCACGGCGTGCAGCAGGTAGGCGGTGTGCGTGGGCCAGGGCGCCCACTGCGCGAGCACCGCCGCGACGCCCGCTCCGACGAGGAACCCCAGCGTGAGGGCGAGGCCCGCGCGCCGGGCGCCGGAGCCGCCGTCGGGCACCCCGGACGCGACCGCCGCGGCGTCGGTGAGCTCCTTGACCCACGTCGTCCCGACGGCCATCACGAGCCCGAGCGCGACGCCGCAGAGCACCCGGCCCGTCGCGAGCAGCGCGGCCGACGAGTCGCCGGCGGCAAGAACGAGCGACCCGACGAGCGCGATCGGCGCCGCGGGCAGCAGCAGGGGGCGGCGCCCGTACCGGTCGGACAGCGGACCGCCGAGCAGGAGCGCGGGGATGATGCCCAGCACGTACGCGGCGAGCAGCGCGTCGACGGTCACGGCGGAGAAGTGCCCGACCTCGCGATAGAGGACGAGCAGCGGCGTGAACTCGTTGCCGCCCCACGCGACGGCGAACATCACCGCCGCGACGGCGAGCCACGCCCGCGGCCCGACGGCGCCCCTCGCCCTCGCTCCGGACGCGACGGTCCGGCCCTCGTTCACCACCGCGGTCGACACGCCGGTCGACAACTCGGTCGACGCCCCGGTCGCTGCGCTCACAGGCCCGCCCTCGCGTCCTCGAGGTGACGCTGGATGCGGCGCTTGTAGGTCCGGGTGTCGCGCACCTCGAGCGCGTCGACGAGGGCGCGGTGCCCGGCGACGAACGTCGCGGCGCGGCGCGGGTCCCACCGGACGCTGTGCGCGACCATGCGCTGCTGGCGCTCGCGCAGGCTCACGGAGAACGTCGTGAGGAGCGCGTTGCCGCCCGCGGCGACGATCTCCTGGTGGAAGCGCGCGTCGAGCGTCGCGTACTCGGCGACGTCGCCGTCGGCGACCGCCGCCTCCTGCGCGGTGACGAGGTCGCGCAAGAGCGCGACGAGCGTGGCGAGCTCGATGTCGGAGAGTCGCACGACGTTCTGCGCCGCGTGCGTCTCGACGAGCAGGCGCGCGTCGAGGACGTCGTCCGCCTCCCCGGGCGCGACCGGGACGACGAGCGCGCCCCGCTTCGGGTAGAGGCGCAGCAGCCCCTCGGTCTCCAGCCGCAGGAACGCCTCGCGCACGGGCGTGCGGCTCACGCCGAGCTGCTCGGCGATCTCGCCCTCGCTCGTCATGGACCCGCCGAGCAGGCTCCCGTCGAGGACGAGGGACTTCACGTGCCGATAGGCCTGCTCGGTGGCAGAACCGCTGGTCGTTCGAGGCATAGATACATGATGCATCTATCTGGTGCGCAACGTGGACCGGAGTCGCACCGCACGTACGTGGCGCTCGCCACATCCGCGCGGTAACCCTCAAGCGATACTTGAGCACGACCCTTACCTACAGTTTTGTGGAAACTGTAAGTAAGGTATACCGCGTGGAAGCACATGACGCACTCGTCATCGCACCCGTCGCCCGCGAGGCTCACTACTGGGTGGCCGAGAACGACGGGCTCTCGACCCGTGCCCAGGTCGCCGCCGGCTCGGGTCCGTACGAGTCGAGCGTCCCGGTCCCCATCGCTGACTACGCTCCCGCACTCTCTCCGCAGCAGTCCGCCGACGCCGAGGAGGCAGCGGCCGCCCTCGCACGCTTCGACTCGTACGCGAGCGCGACGCTCGGACCGGAAAACCCTGCCCTCGGTCCGATGGCGTCGATCCTGCTACGCACCGAGTCGGCCTCCTCGTCGCAGATCGAGAACCTGACCGTCGGTGCCAAACAGCTCGCGCTCGCCGAGATCGACCAGACGACGAGCGCCAACGCACGTACCGTCGTCGCGAACGTGCGCGCCATGCAGGCGGCGCTGGACCTCGCCGACAGGCTCGACGAGAGCTCGATCCTCACGATGCATCGCGAGCTTCTCGAAGGGCAGGCCGGGTGGGAGCTCCACTCGGGGCGATACCGGACCACGCTCGTCTGGGTCGGGTCGTCGAGCGTCAGCCCGCGGGGAGCGACGCACGTCGGGCCACAGCCGGCGCTGGTGCCCGCTGCCATGGCCGACCTCGTCGCCTTCATCCGCCGGGAGGATCTCCCCGTCCTGGTCCAGACAGCCGTCGCGCACGCCCAGCTCGAGACGATCCACCCGTTCACGGACGGCAACGGACGCACCGGGCGGGCCCTCGTGCACGCCATGCTCCGCTCGAAGGGACTGACCCGGAACACGATCGCTCCGGTCTCCGCCGGTCTGCTCGTGGACACCGAGGCCTACTTCGAAGCCCTGACCGCCTACCGCGCCGGGAACGCCTGGCCGATCGTGGAGCAGCTCACGCGTGCGAGCAGGTTCGCCGCGACCGCCGGCGCGCGGCTCGTCGACGACCTCGCAGCGCAGGTCACCGACGCGAGGGACCGTCTCTCCGGTCTGCGCCCGCAGGCTTCCGCCTGGAAGGTCGTCCCGCACCTCGTCGCCCACCCGGTGGTCAACGCCGCCTTCCTCCGCGACCACTTGGGCTTCCAGGACGTGACCGCGCAGCGCGCGCTGAGCCAGCTCACCGACGCGGGCGTCCTCCGAGAGCGCAGCGGCCTCCGACGCAACCGCGTGTGGCAGCACGACGGGATCCTCGCCGTCCTCGACGTCTTCGCGCAGGGGATCCGCCGTCGCTGAGCGCGCCCCAGGGCACGCCTCAGTGGTGGTGCCCCGACCGGCCGAGACTCTCCACCGGGGTCGCGCCCGGCCGCGTCCACTGTGGCACCGGGCGCGTGGTCTCGCCCCAGGAGGCGACGCCGTCGGCGTCCGAGCGCCAGTACCAGCAGACGTCCCGACCCTCGGGCCAGCCGTCGGGGTTGTCCTCCCACGCCTCGCCGCGTCCGTAGGGCGTCATGTCGAGCAGGGCGAAGTGGGGGCTCGTGGGCTCGTTGCCGCGTCCCGTCGACCGGTACGTGAGGAAGACGCGGTCGCCGTCGCGCAGGAAGCAGCTCACGTAGCCCATTTCGCCGCCAATCGGCTCCTCCAGCCCGTGGACCGAGTACCAGGGCTGGGTGTAGCCCATGAACTCGACGTAGGGCTCAACCTCCTCCCACAGGCCGACGGTGAGGATCGCGAAGGAGACGCCGCGCGCGTTGAGGTAGACGGCGTCGCGCAGGTGCCACGCCGTCCAGGTGCAGCCCTCGCACTGCCCCTGGTGCGGGGCGCCGTCGTGCCACATGTGCTGGTAGACCACGAGCTCGTCGCGCCCCTCGAACAGGTCGCGAAACGGGACCGGCCCCTGCGGGCCGACGACCTCCACCGAGCCGTCGATCTCCACCATGGGCAACCGACGCCGCGCGGCAGCGATGGCGTCGCCCTCGTGGGTGTGCGCCTTCTCGCGCACGAGGAGCTCGTCCCGGGCGGTCTGCCAGGTGGCGAGGTCGACGACGGGTGGTCGGCCGGGCAGGGAGACGGTGGGGCTGCTGGTCGTGGTCGTCATGGTGTCCTCCACGGTGTCGGTGCCGGCTGGCGCACACCGCCGGACGCGGTCATCCGCAACGACCCGCGAGGCAGCCCGAACTCATCGCCCGGCACCTTCGCGGCCCGGGGCGGACCCTGCTCAGGCGTTGTCGCCCCCGGCACCGGGTGCGGTGCCGTCCAGCACGGAGCCGTCCCGGAGGGCCGCGTCGAGCCGGCGGACCAGCTCGCCGACCCGTCCGCCTCCACCGGGTGCTGACGGGTAGCGGCGCAGCACGTCGACGAGCGCGGGCGTCGCGTACGACCGCGCCGCGGCGAGTCGCGCGCTGGCATCGGACTTGTCCCCGCCCGCGGCGAGCTGGGCGGCGTGCGCCGCGTCGACCGCCTCGCGAGGACGGGCGTCGTCGGGCCGCACCGCCTCGACGATCTCCAGCGCCTGCTCCGCGCACCGGGCCGCGCACCGGGCGACCTCGCGCAGGTCGTCCGTGCTCAGCTCGATCCCGCCGGTCGTCGCCACCTGCCGCTCCCTCCGCCGGCCTGGTTCACCCGTCCGTCACGAGGCGCAGGTCCCGCCCGAGCACACTACCCAGCCGCGCGACCGCCACGGCGAGCGCGTCGCGCTCCGCACCGCCGTCGTCGTCGAACCACGCGACGCGCACGTCCTCGCCCGCGAGCGCCCAGGTCCCGGCGACGGTCCCGCCCACGGTGACGACGGCGGCCCCGCGGCTCACCACGCCGCGGTGCGCGGGCGGGACGACGCGCGGGTCTGCGGTGCCGGGGCCGAGCACCCACTGGTCGAACGCAGGAAGGAGCCGCACCGTCGACGACGGACGGGTGTCGGCGAGCTCGTCGACGTGCTCGCGGGGTGCGAGCGCGTGGTCGCCCTCGACGTCGACCTCGACGAGCGCGTCGTCGCCCAGGTCCGACAGCCACCGGTCCAGCCGTGCGCGGCCTGCTCCGAGCCCCTGCCCGAGCCAGTAGTGCACGTGGCCCGGGGTCGCGGGGCCGTACGTGCCCAGGTAGGCGAGGACGGCGTGCCGACCCGCGGCGTCGAGGTCGGGCCAGTCGACCCAGCGGGGGTTGGTGTCGAGGCGCTGGAACGTCGTGCGCCCGTCGCGCGCGGGCCCGAGGCTCATGTCGCCGAACCACGTGAGCGGCTTGAGCAGGGTGTCCGTGCCGTCGCCGAACGACGTCCGCAGGTGCGCGAACCGGTCGTGCGCCGCGACGGTGTCGCCGAGGTCGGCGCGCGTGAGCGGGCCGTCGGCGAGCGCGTCGCGCACCACGGCGCGCAGGTCGGGCCAGTCCGCCGGCTCCAGCCGGTAGTACTCGCGCCAGCTCGCGCGCTCCCACATGCGGCCCGCGCGGCGCAGCGCGAGGTACGCCCCGCCGTCCTCGGGCGTGAGGAGGTGCGTCGCTCCCCGGAACGCGTACGTGCTCACGAGGCGCCCGTCCGCGAGCGCCTGCCCGACCTCGCCCGCCTCGGACGCGCGCTGCCGGACGCGGACCGCGAGCTCGGCCGCGTCGTCGGAGGCTGCGGGGACCGCGCCCAGCCGCCGGACGACGTCGTCGGCCCGGTCGTCGCCGACCGGGTCGAGCAGGTGCCGCCGCGCGCGCCAGGCGAGCGCCTGCGCCCACGTGATCGCCAGGTCGGCAGGCCGGCGGGTGCCGGCACGTGGCGCGGTCACACCACCGGGCCGGAGCCCTGGGCGATCTGGAGGACGCGGGAGACCCCCGGCTGCTCCGGGTCGTCGGTGATCTCCCGCCCGTCGAGCCAGCTCTCGATGACGTGGGCGAGCTCGCCGGGGTGGCTGAAGTTCATGGCGTGCGCGGCGCCGTCGATCGCGACGATCGTCACGTGCGGGGGCGCGAGCGTGCCGACCTCGCGCACGCGACGGGGCGGCGGCATGAGCGGGTCGCGCGTGCCGACGACGGCGAGCGTCGGGACCGGCACGCGGACGATGCGTTCGAGCGACGGGAACCGGACGAGCTCGGAGAACAGGTGCAGCGCGTTGACGGCGCCGAACCGCGCGTAGTCGGGCACGGCGATGCGCGCCATGCGCGGGCTCTCCCGGCCGGCGTCGCGGGCGAGCTGGGTGAGGGCGCGGGCGAACGGCTGGTTGTGCACGCCGCCGGCGGGCGAGGCGAGGACGATGCCCGCGACGCGCTCGGGCGCGGCGTGCGCGACCTCGAGGCTGACCGGGCCGCCCATGGAGTTGCCGACGAGGATCACGCGCTCGAGCTCGAGCACGTCGAGCAGCGAGAGCAGCGCCCAGGCGAGCGACGGGATCCCGAGGGTGTGCCCCCAGCGCTCGCTGCGCCCGTAGCCGGGCAGGTCCGGCACGACGGCGGTCGCCCGGTGCGCGAGGCGCTCCGCGGTCGGGAGCAGGTACGTGCCCGAGACGGCGAACCCGTGCACGTGCACGATCGGGACGGCGCCCGGCACGTCCGGCCCGACGCGCACGAAGACGTCGTGCCCCTCCACCTCGACGTGGCGTGATCGCCACCCGTCAGCAGCCATAGGCCGATGGTGGCAGAGCGCACGCCGTGGCGCCCGGGCAGCGGGAGCACCCGCGGCGGGTGAGGCGCGCGCACCGCACGGCCGGTGAGCATGGACGGCGGACGGGGGTCGACGTGGAGCAGAGCACCGATCACACCGCCGGCCGGCCGACCGCGGCCGCCCGGCGCCTCGCGCTGCTCCTCGCGGCGGCGATGTTCGTCCTCGTCGTCGACACGTCGTTCATGAACGTGTCGATCTCGGCCGTGGTCCGCGACCTGGGCACGACCGTGAGCGGGGTGCAGACGGCGATCGCGCTCGAGGCGCTCGTCTCCGCGTCGTTCATCCTCGTGGGCAGCAAGGTCGGCGACCTCGTCGGGCGCCGCCGCGCGTACGTCGTCGGCCTGCTCGCGTACGGGGCGGGCGCGGTCGCGATGACCATGGCGCAGAGCCTCGTGGCGGTCGTCGTCTTCTGGTCGGTCATCGGCGGCCTCGGTGCGGCCCTGCTGCTGCCGGCCATGCAGTCGCTCGTGCACGGGAACTTCGAGGGCGCCGCGCGCAAGTCCGCCTACGCGCTCGTGGGGGCCGCGGCGTCGATCGCGGCGGCCGTCGGGCCGCTGCTCGGCGGCGTCATCACGACGACCCTGTCGTGGCGCGTGGCCTTCGGTCTCGAGGCCGTGGTGATCGTGGTGGTGCTCCTGGGGGTGCGGCTCGTGCGCGACGTCCCGTACACCGGCGACCGCACGGTGGACGTCGTGGGGACGATCCTGTCGGTCGTCGGGATGGGCGGCATCGTCCTCGGCGTCCTCGTCTGGCAGGAGGGCGGCGAGGCGGTCGGGGCGTTCGTGGTCGTCGGTGCCGCGGGCCTCGTGGGGCTGGCCGCCTGGCTCGTGCGACGCGCGCGGGCGGGGCGGACGACGCTCGTCGACCCGGGCCTGTTCCGCTCCCCCGCGTTCCGCGTCGGGGTCTCGCAGCAGCTCTTGCAGCAGGTCGCGCTCGGCGGCGCGATGATCGCGCTGCCGATCTTCCTCCAGATGGCGCTCGGTTACGACGCGCTCCTGGCGGGTCTCTCGCTCGCGCCGCTGTCGCTGACGATGTTCGCCGCGGCCCTGGTCGCGGGCAAGCGACCCGGGCGGCGGCGCCCGGCCACGCGCGTGCTCGCCGGGTTCGCGCTGCTCGTCCTCGGGATCGCGGCGGCCGTCCTCGTGGTGCCGCGCGCGACGTCGGGCTGGTGGCTCGCGCTGCCGCTGGTCGTCGCGGGCGCCGGCCTCGGCCTGCTGGTCTCCCAGCTCAACGCGTACACGCTCTCCCCCGTCCCCGAGGAACGCGCGAGCGAGGCCGCGGGCGTCAGCTCGGCGGCCGGGTCGTTCGGGCTCTCGCTCGGCCTCGCCGTCGCGGGCGCGGTGATGCTCGCGTCGCTCGCCACGGGCTTCACCGCGCAGGCCGAGTCGAGCACCGTCCTGCCCCCGGACGACAAGCAGCAGGTCGCGGCGGTGCTCGAGGACGACGCCGAGATCATGAGCGACGCCCAGCTCGTCGAGCTGCTAGCCGACGAGCCGCCCGAGGTGCAGGACGAGATCCTGCGCATCAACGACGACGTCCGGGCGCGGGCGCTCCAGGTCGCGCTCCTCGTGCCGCTCGTCGCGGGCCTGCTCGGCGTGGTCGCCGCGCTGCGCATGCGGCGGATCCCGGACCCCGAGGTGCGCGAGGACGCGCCCCCGGTCCTCGGCTGAGAGACGGGCGGGCGCACGACCGGCGGCGGGTCACCCGTGACCAGCGCGCACGGTGGTGCTAGGTTCTCCTGCTGACACCGCTATCATCCCGACCGTCGTCGACCGGACCACGGTCATCCTCAACGCCGAGGGACACCTGGATGCTGCTCGAGACGACCCCTGCACCTCGTCCGACGACCCCGCGCGGGCGGCGGGCACGCCCGCGTGCCCTGACCGCCGCGCTCGCCGCCGTGCTCGCGGCCCTGCTGTGCGCGGGCGCCGTGCTCGGCGCGGCCCCACCCGCGCGCGCGGCCGACGCGACGGGCGGCCCGGCCGACGGCGCCGTCGCGGCAGCCGACGACGCCGGCTGGTTCACGAGCTGGGCCCAGTCCCAGCAGCGCGTCTCGACCAAGAACTTCGCGAACCAGTCGATGCGGATGGTCACCCGCCTGAGCCAGGGCGGGGACGCGGTGCGGATCCGGCTGCAGAACCAGTTCGGGGTCGGGCCGGTCGTCATCGACCAGACGTCGCTCGCCCTGAGCGCCGGCGGACCGGCGATCGTCGCGGGCACCGACCGCGTGCTCACCTTCGGCGGCACCGAGAGCGTCACCATCCCCGTGGGCGGGGAGGTGTGGAGCGACCCGACGAGCATCGCCACCGACGACCTGGACGAGGTCGCCGTGACCTTCTTCCTCGCCCGGCCGACCGTGACGAGCCTGCACGACCGCGCGGGCCGCAACAACTACGGGGCGCCGATCGGCTCGGGCAACCTCAACGCCGAGGTCTCCGGTGCGTCGTTCACCGAGAACCTGCCGTGGACGTACTTCGTCAGCGCGGTCGACGTGTACGACGCGGACGTGGCGGGCACGATCGTCGCCTACGGGAGCTCCGTCGTCGACGGCGTCGGCAGCGAGAACTGCGGTCCGGGCTGCGACGCGTTCGGGCAGGACCGGCGCTGGACCGACGACCTCGCGCGACGCGTCGCGGCCGAGCTGCCGCCCTCGCAGCAGGTCGCGATCGTCAACGAGGGGATCAGCGGCACGACCTCCTCCCCCGCGTGCGGGGGCGGAGGGAACGACGGCGTCTCGCGCCTCGAGCGCGACGTGCTCGCCCTGCACGGGGTGACCGGCGTGATCTTCTACTACGGCACCAACGACCTGGCGAACGGCTGCACGGACGCGACGATCCTAGCCAGTTACGAGCAGATCTTCGAGCGGCTGCGCGCCGAGGGCATCCGGGTCTTCGTCACCCCCATCACCCCGCGCCCCGGGTACACCGCATTGCAGAACCAGTACCGCCGCGCCGTCAACGACGTCGTGCGGGCGGGCGGCGACTGCAGCGGCACGTGCGACGGCGTCCTCGACTTCGACGCGGTGCTGCAGGACCCGGCGAACCCCGACTCGATCTACCCGCCCTACGACACCGGCGACGGCGTCCACGCCAACGTCGCCGGGCAGCAGGCCATCGCCGACTCGATCCCGCTCGACGTCCTCGTCGGCGACCGGCCGTCGGTCGCGACGGACGTGCGCCTGCGCTGCCTCGCCGGCACCCCGTACGTCGCGGTCCGCGTCGCCAACACGGACGACGTCGCGCTCGACGTCGACGTCGCGACCGCCTACGGGTCGAGGTCGTTCACCGGCGTCGAGCCCGGGTCGAGCGCGTACCAGTCGTTCGCGGTGCGGACCGCGCCGAGCGCCGGCGTCGTGACGGTCACGGCGCGCACGGCGGGAGGCGGGGGCACCGAGCGCGTCGAGCGGGTCGAGCACGCCGCGCCGGCCTGCTGACGGACGCGCGCAGGACGCCGGGCCGGGCGGGCCGTGGTCGAGGATGGTCGGCATGTCCTCCACCACCACGGTCCGCCTCGCCCGCCCCGACGACCTGCCCGCCGTCGCGAGCCTGCGCTGGCGCTGGGTCGTCGAGGAGAACGGGGCGACGGACGCGCTCGGCCGGGAGGAGTTCGTCGACGCGTTCGTCGCCTGGGCCGCGACCCGGGCGACGACGCACCGCTGCGTCGTCGCAGAGCGCGGCGGCGTCGTGATCGGCATGGCCTGGCTCGCGCTCACCGCACGGGTCCCGAGCCCCCGGGCGCCCCACCGCCTCAGCGGTGACCTGCAGTGCGTCTACGTCGTGCCCGACGCGCGGGACCACGGCCTCGGGACCCGGCTCGTCGAGGCGGTGGTGACCGAGGCCGACCGGCTCGGCGTCGAGCGCGTCGTCGTGCACAGCAGCGAGCGCGCCGTCCCGGCCTACGACCGGGCGGGCTTCGCGTCGGACGAGCGGTTGCGCCACCGGCGGCTGCGCCCGGTCGGCGTCCCTCGTGACGTCAGGGGCGCGTGACGTCGAGGAGGGCGTCGATCGACCCGGCCTCCGCGACCAGCCCCGACCACCCGACCCGCGAGGCGGTCTCCGCCTCCGCGTCGGTGAGCAGCCGCAGCGTGCGGACGTGGCCGACCACGTTCCCTGCGGGGTCGACCACGTCGTCCAGCGCGGCTCCCCACCGCGAGCCCGTCGCCATGATCGCGGAGATCTGCGTCCCGGTGAGGAACGCGTCCCCGTTGCGCCACGGCGTCTCGAACGGCGGGGTGCGGCGGTTGACGGCGATGTCGTCGCACACGATCCGCAGGGCGACGAGCGCAGCGCCCTCCTGGCCTTCGGGCACCTCGACCGCCAGCTCGACGGGAGGCCCGGCGCCGACCGTCAGCCGGGAGACGCCCGCGGTGAGGAGCGTGAGCGGCCCGTCCGTCGGCTGCTTGGCCACGACCATGACGGAGCCGCCGATGCGTTCGTCGAGCAGGGCCGGCGGGACGCCGAACGCGTCGAAGACGTGGTTCGGGAAGGCGTCGTGGCTGGCGGCGAGCGGGAGGTCGGTCATGGTCACCGATCCTAGGGTGGCGGATTGGTACACGTCGTCGCCCCAGCCGAGCGCACCCCGACCACGCCGTGGGTGATCCCGCGGCGACCCTGCGCGAGCCGCGCCCGGCGCGGGGTCCGACCGTGAACCGGTACGTTCGACCGGTGCGCGACTGGGACTACCTGCTCGACGTGGTGCTGGCACGGCCCGGCATGTACGTCGGGTTGCCCTCGTTCGAACGCGTGGCGGCCTTCGTGGAGGGCTTCGGCACGGCGGTCGACGACGGCACCCTGAACAGGTTTCGTCTCTGGCTCGCCCAGAGAAGCGGCCAACCCCAGAGCCCGCTCGGCTGGGCCGAGCTGGCGCTCCGTGAGTCGTCGTCCGCGTCCGGTGCCGGATCCGAGGAGAACGTGGAGGCACGGACGGTCGCGCGCCTGCGAGCACTCCTCTCCGAGTTTCGCGCGAGCGAGAAGGATGCCGCCCGATGAGCTTCGACGTGTTCCTCCAGCGCTTCGTCGACGGCGAGGCCGCGGACTGCGACGCGGGTGCTCTGCTCGCGGTCCTCGATCCGTACGTCACGCGCGACGTCCGCACCGGCGAGATGACGAGAGCCGTGTTCGAGGACGGCGATGCCGAGATCTTCGGCGCAGACCTCTCGCGTGGACTGATGCTCAGCCACATTGCCGGGCTGGCGGCGTGGGACGTCGTCACGGACCTCGCGAGAGCGGGCTCGCTGGCGATCCTCGCCGTCGGTTGCCCGGCGGCGGTGCCGTCAGAGGCCCTCTTGCCGCACCTTCCGGTCGAGCTGCGCCACGGCGCGGTCGTCGTGGCACGCGGGAGCGAGCTGCGCGAGACCCTCGGGATCCGCTGACGCAGAGAAGGCGCCCCAACGCGAGGTCGCCTACCTCCGCGTCGACCCGCCCGGCGAGGGCCGCGAGCGCCACGAGCGTGACGAGCGCCGCGGGCGTGGCGAGGTCGACGAGGTGGCGGCGCCCCGACTCGCCTGATCGCCGAACCCGGGGTTGCGCGGCACCTCAGCCTCCCCATGGCGCGCAACCACGGGTTCGGCGACGGGTCGTCACCGCCGGGACCGGGCCCGACGGTCGTCGTCGCTGCCCAGAGCGGCGCCGAGAGCGGAGAGGACCAGCAGGTCGACGACCAGGCCCGCGACGCCGACCCACTGGAGCGCGCGGAACACGAGGAGCTGGGTGAGCAGCAGCGACACGAGCACGCCGCGGCGCACCCAGACCGCGCCTGCGCGGTGGTCCTCCGGCCTCCCGGCGCGGGCCACGACGACGCCCGCCACGACGCACGCGACGGTCCCCGCGACCCCGACGACGATCCCCGCGCCCACCCACGTCGGCACGTCGATCCCGCCGGTGAGCACGCGGACGCCCGCGAGCAGCGACCCGAGCGCGGTCCCGAGCACGAGGACCACGACCACGGCGGCCGCCCAGGGCCGCCCCAAGGCCGCCGCGAACCACGCGGACGCACGACGGACGAGCGCGCGCACGGGGTCGGGCACGTCGACGTCGTCGCGCGGCACGGCCTCGACGAGCGCGGACACCTCCGCGGCGGCGGGCTCGCCCTGGCCCCGTGCCGCGAGCGCCCGCGCTTCCTCCCGCGCGTCGTCGGTGAACCCGCCGGCGACCCCGGCGACCGCGCGGTCCGTCGCGACGGCCAGGTACTCGGCCGGGTGGTGCCGGCGCCGCCCGTGCAGCGCCTCGACCACGAGCACGAGGACCACGACGGTCGCGTAGATGAGCGCCGCCGTCGGCTGGTAGAAGTAGTCGTTGTCGGCCGTGACGAACTTGCCGATCTCGTCGACGAACAGCCCGAAGCCGACGCCGCCGAGCACCGCCCCGAGTGACCGCAGCGCGGGGCCGACGAACGACAGCAGCACGACGACCGCGAGCGCCATCCCGAGCCCGCCCCACAGCACGTGCGCGACGTGCAGGTCTCCCCCGCCGACCTGCGGGTACCCGGCGGCGGCGAGCAGGAAGCGCGTGACGAGCACCGTCGCGACCGTCACGACGAGGAACGTCACGAGGTGGCGGGTCGCGGCGGTGTCGCGCGCGACGCCCAGGCGCAGCGCACGTCCCCGCCGGGTGACCCCCGCGGGGACGCGTGCCGCGCCGTCGCTCACCGCTTGCGCTTCTCCCGCACGCGGACGCTGATCTCGATGGGGGTGCCCTCGAACCCGAACGTCTCGCGCAGGCGGCGCTCGACGAACCGCCGGTACCCGGCCTCGAGGAACCCCGTCGCGAAGATGACGAACCGCGGCGGGCGCGTGGACGCCTGGGTCGCGAAGAGGATGCGGGGCTGCTTGCCGCCGCGCAGCGGGTGCGGGTGGGCGGCGACGAGCTCGCCGAGGAACGCGTTGAGGCGCCCGGTCGGGATGCGCGTGTCCCACGAGTCGAGCGAGCGCTGGATCGCGGGGACGAGCCGGTCGGTGTGCCAGCCGGTGCGCGCGGAGACGTTGACGCGCGGCGCCCACGTGACCTGCACCAGGTCCTTCTCGATCTCGCGCTCGAGGAACGGGCGACGGTCCTCGTCCATGAGGTCCCACTTGTTGTAGGCGATGACGAGGGCACGCCCGGCGTCGACGACCTGCGAGATGACGCGCGTGTCCTGCTCGGTGAGCGGGACGGACGCGTCCACGAGCACGACCGCGAGCTCCGCCTTCTCGATCGCGGCCTGGGTGCGCAGCGACGCGTAGAAGTCCGCGCCCTTCGTCTGGTGCACGCGGCGGCGGATGCCCGCGGTGTCGACGAGGACGTACGGGACGTCCTTGATCGTCACGAGCTCGTCGACCGGGTCGCGGGTCGTGCCCGCGGTCTCGTCGACGACGACGCGGTCGGCGCCGGCGATCTTGTTGAGCAGCGACGACTTGCCGACGTTCGGCCGTCCGACGAGCGCCACGCGCCGCGGGCCGGTCGGGCGCACCTCGCCGTGGGCGGACTCGGTCGGCAGGGCCGCCATGGCGGCGTCGAGCAGGTCCCCGGTCCCGCGCCCGTGGAGCGCGGACACGGGGTACGGCTCGCCGAGGCCGAGGCTCCAGAGGTAGGCCGCGTCCGCCTCGCCCGACTGCCCGTCGACCTTGTTGGCGCACAGCACGACCGGCTTGCCGGACTCGCGCAGCAGCCGGACCACGCGCTCGTCCGTCGCGGTGGCGCCGACGGTCGCGTCGACGACGAACAGCACGGCGTCGGCGAGCGAGATCGCGACCTCGGCCTGCTCGGCGACCTTCGACTCGATGCCCGCGACGTCGACCTCCCAGCCGCCGGTGTCCACGAGGGTGAAGCGCCGACCCGCCCACTCGGCGGGGTAGCTGACGCGGTCGCGCGTGACGCCGGGCTTGTCCTCGACGACGGCCTCGCGGCGCCCGATGATGCGGTTCACGAGCGTCGACTTGCCGACGTTGGGGCGGCCGACCACGGCGAGCACGGGCAGGGGCGCCTCGGGCTCGTAGCCCTCGATCACCTCGCCGTCGGCGTCGAGGAGGACGAGGTCGGTGTCCTCGAGCTCGTAGTCCTCGAGGCCGGCGCGCAGCGCTCGCTCGCGCGCCGCGTCGTCCGCCGAGTCCGCGAGGTCCGCGAGGTCCGCGAGGTCCGCGAGGTCCGCGGGCGCCAGAGGCTCCTCGGCCTGCCCGGCGGCGTCGATCTGTCCGGGCGTGCCGGGCTGGGCGGGGTCGGGTGTGGTCATGGGGTCCATTCTCCCAGGCCGCGGGCCAGGCTCCGAACCCGGCCCGTCGGCGCGCCCTCGCGGGTCTCTGCGGCCGGCTGGATCAGCCTGCTCCGCCGTCGCGCGCCGTCGCCCGGGCCGCGAGCCGGAGGACGACGGCGCGCACGACGTCGTCGGGCACGGGCTCGGCGAGCGAGAACCGCAGGGTCCCCTTGCCGTCCTGGTAGCGCGCGATCCGGCGCGCCAGCTCGTCGTCGGTCTCGGGCACGGGGTACAGCGAGACGTGGTGCGCCCAGCCCGCGAGGTAGACGACGTAGCGGTCGTCCAGCGTGAACGTCGGGATGCCGTAGCTGATGCGCTCGCCGAGGCCGGGCACGGTCTCGTGGACGACGGCGCGCAGGTGGGCGACGACGTCCCGCGCCGGGGGTGCCAGCGTCGCGAGGTACTCGTCGACCGTCGTGGGCTTGCTCGGAGCGTCGGTCATCGGCTCTCCCCCTCCGCACGGCTGGCTGGCGTCCACGACCCCACGACGGCGCGGCCCCACGGCCGGCTACGCGCGAACCTACCGCGCGACGGGCGACCCCGCGAGGCGCACGAGCACCACGCCGGCGACGACGAGGACGCCCCCCGCCGCCTGCACGAGGCTCGGCACCTCGCCGAGGAGCAGCCACGCGATGACGACGGCGAACAGCACCTCGGACAACCCGACGAACGACGCGAGGCGCTCGCCCATGCGCACGGTCGCGGCCACGCCGGAGACGTAGGCGAACGCCGTCGCCACGAGGACCACGACGGCGAGCGGCATGTACCAGGGCGCGGACGCCCCGAGGAGGTCGACGTCGACGAACGGCGCGGCGAAGGGCAGCACGCCGACGAGGCCGGCCGCGCCGAGCGCGAGCGCCCCGACGCCCAGCCCCGACGCGGCGAGCGCGACGGCCGGCAGCCGGGTGGGGCGCGCGGACAGGACGAAGTAGGCGCCGAGGCCCACGGCCGCGCCGAGGGCGAAGAGGACTCCGACGAGGTCGGGGCGCGCGCCCGTGGGGTCGACGACGAGCACCAGCCCGGCGACGGCGACGACGCAGCCCGCGAGCGTGAGCCGCGGCGGGACGTGCCGCGTGCGCAGCCATGCCAGCGCGACGAGCAGCACCGGCGCGAGGTACTCGACGAGCAGCGCGATGCCGACCGGCATGCGCGCGACGGCCGCGAAGTAGCAGAGCTGCGTCCCGGCGACCGCGACGAGGCCGAACCCGAGGACGAGGCGCCACTCCTCGCGCAGGAGGCGGTGGCTGCCGCGCAGGGCGACGGCCGCGACCGGGGCGAGGACGAGCGCCGAGCACAGCGCCCGCGCGAAGACGGCGGCGCCCGGCGACCACCCCGCCTCGAGCAGCGGCTTGACGAACGGTCCGCTCGCGCCGAACGCGAGCGCGGACGCGAGGCCGACGAGGACGCCCGTGCCCGGACGGTCGCCCACCACGTGCGCCACCGGGCGGGCGATGCTCACGGCGCCGCCCGCCGCTCCCGGTTCGGGTCGTCCGTGGGCAGGGCCAGGCCCGTCGTGGCGACGGTGTCCGCGACGAGCTCCGCGAGGGCGGTGCGGATCCGCTCGTTCGCCTCCTCGAGCGCCTGCTTGCCGCTCACCCCGGGCGCCCGCTCCACGGCGAACGGCGCGCCGAACCGGACGACCAGCCGGCGACGCAGGCCAGGGAGCCGGTTGACGCCCTCGCCCGTGCGGCGCGTGCCGAGCACGGCGACGGGGACGACGCGCGCACCCCCGTTGAGCGCGAGCCACGCGACCCCGGCACGGGCGGAGGTCGCGTCGCCGCGACCGCGGTTGCCCTCCGGGAAGACGCCGACGGCCCCGCCCCGGCGCAGCACGCCCAGCCCGGTCGCCAGCGCGCGCCGGCCGCCGCTGCGGTCGACGGGGATCTGGCCGGCGGCCCGCAGGACCCACCCGACGGGACCGACGAACATCTCCTCCTTGACGAGGACGTGCAGCGGGCGCGGGGCGACCCCCAGCACGATCGGCCCGTCCACCACGCCCGTGTGGTTCGCGGCGAGCACGACGGGGCCGTCAGCCGGCACGTTCTCGGCGCCGAGGACCCGGGTCGACCAGACCACGCGCGCGAGGAACCGACCGACCCAGCGCGACCAGGCCGGTCCCGCGGGCGAGGGCACCCGCACCTCCGGCGAGCCCGCGCTCACGAGCCCTGGCGCGGGCCGACCACCCGCCCGGTGACCTGCTCGACGACGGCGAGCACGGCGTCGATCGTCTGCTCCAGGTCGAGCTCGGACGAGTCGACCGTCACGACCCCGTCGGCCGCGACCTGGAACTGCGAGACGGTCGCGTCGTCCCGGTCCCGGCGCAGCACCTGGTCCTTGGTCGCCTCGACCGCGGCGGCGTCCGCCGTCCCGTGCACGTCGAGGGAGCGGCGCGCCAGGCGCGCCTCCTCGCTCGCGGTGAGCAGGACGCGCGCGTCCGCGTCGGGCGCGACGACCGTCGTGATGTCCCGGCCCTCGGCCACGACCCCGCGCCCCCCGGCGAACCCGGACGGCGTGCGCTCGGCCTCGATCACCGCGCGCTGCAGGCGCCGCAGCTCGGCGCGGACGTCGAGGTTGGTCGCGACCGCGCTCACAGCCGTCGAGATCTCCGTGGAGCGGATCGCCTCGCCGACGTCGGTCCCGTCCACGTGCACCGTCGGCCCGGACGGGTCCAGCCCCATGACCAGCGGCATGACGCGCACCGCGTGCGCGACCGCCGCCTGGTCGGCGAGGTCCTCGCCCCGGTGCAGGCACCACCAGGTCGCGGCGCGGTACATCGCGCCCGTGTCGAGGTACGCGAGCCCGAGCCGGCGCGCGACGCCCTTCGACACGCTCGACTTGCCCGACCCCGAGGGACCGTCGACCGCGATCGTCAGCGCGGCACCCCCGGTGCTCCCGGTGCCCGAGGCGCCCCCCTCCTCGGCGCTCACTGGGCCAGGTCCTTGCGCAGCGACGTGGCGCCGTGCAGGTACACGTGCTGGACGGCCGACCGCTCGACGTCCAGGTCGGCGTGCGCCATGAGACGTACGACGCGCGGCAGCGCGCCGGGCACCGCGATCTCCGTCGCGCACATGAGCGGCACGTCGCCGAGCCCCATCTCGCGCGCCGCGGCGGCCGGGAAGTCGGCCACCAGGTCGGGCGTGCACGTGAAGAGGACGGAGATGAGCGCGTCGGTGTCGACGGCGTTCGCGTCGAGCACCTCCTGGACGAGCTCGCGCGTGCGCTCGAAGAGGTGCTCGCGCTCGTCGACGTCGAGCTGGGTCGCGCCCCGGATCGCCCGGACCGGCATGGGTGGTGCTCCTTCTCGCGGGACGGCCCGCCTCACGGCGGTCCGTCGGGTGGTGGTACGGACGCGTCAGGCTCTAGAGCCCGACCCCCGCCATGAGGCTGCCGAGCTCCGTGCGGCCGAGGACGCGCGTCGTCCCGGGGCGCAGGTTGCCGAGCGCGACGGGTCCGATGCGCGTGCGCACGAGGCGCGTCACGGGGAAGCCGACCTCCTCGAACATGCGCCGCACGACGCGGTTGCGCCCCGAGTGCAGCACGACCTCGATCATCGTCTGGTCCGCGACCTGGTCGACGACGCGGTACGCGTCCGCGCGCACGACGCCGTCCTCGAGCTCGATGCCGTGCAGGAACTTGTTGGCGACGTTGCCCGGCACCTTGCCGCGCACCGTGACGAGGTACGTCTTGGCGACCTCGTGCGAGGGGTGGGCGAGGTGGTTCGCGAGCTCGCCGTCGTTCGTCAGCAGGAGCAGGCCCTCGCTGTCGGCGTCGAGGCGCCCGACGTGGAAGAGGCGCTCGGGGCGGTCCGCGACGAGATCGGCGATCGAGGGCCGACCCTCCGGGTCGTGCATCGTCGACACGACGCCGCGCGGCTTGTTGAGGGCGAGCGTCACGCGCGACGAGTCGAGCTGCAGCCGCATCCCGTCCACGTGCACGACGGCGCGCTCCGGGTCGATCCGCACCCCCAGCTCGGTCACGCGGACGCCGTCGACCTCGACGCGCCCCTGGGAGATGAGCTCCTCGCACGCGCGGCGCGAGCCGAGCCCGGCCGAGGCGAGCACCTTCTGCAGGCGCACGCCGTCCTCGACGTGCACGTCCCGCTGGGGCTCGCTGGGCTGCCCGCGCACGGGACGGCGCGGTCGGCCCGCCGCCTGACCGGCGCGGGGAGCCGCCGTGCCGCGACCCGAGCCAGGGCGACCCCGACCAGCAGCCGCGCCGCGGCCCGCGCCGGTCGTCCGACCGGCGCCCTGGCCACGACCGGCGCCCTGCTCCCGGCCGTCGCCCGCGCTGCGGCCCGCGGACGAGCCCTGCGCGGACGAGCCGCCGCGCCGGGGCGCGCCGCCCGTGCGTGCGCCGTCGCCGCCCCGCGGGCCGCCGCGACGCGCGTCGCCGTTCCCGCCGCGGCGTGCGTCGCCCGCCCCGTCGCGGGGCGTGCGCCCGCGCCCTCCGTCGCCGGAGCGGCGTCCGTCCTTCGAGCTCATGCGTGTCCTTCGTCCGTCGGTTCGTGCGTGACGTCGCGCGTCACGCCCGGTGTCGTGGCGGTCGGCGCCGGTGCGCCGTCCGCGTCGTCAGCCGCGACGCCGGGAGCGTCCGTCGGCGCCGCGACGTCCGTCGGCCGCGCGGGAGCGCGCAGGTCGGCGAGCCCGTCGAGGCCCTCGAGGTCGTCCATGTCCGGCAGGTGCGGCGCGAGCGGGGGCAGCTCGTCGAGCGACGTGAAGCCCATGCGCTCGAGGAAGTAGCCCGTGGTGCCGAACAGGCCGGCGCCGGTGTGCGGGTCCTGACCGACCTCGGCCACGAGCCCGCGCGCCACGAGAGTGCGCACCACGCCGTCCACGTTGACCCCTCGCACCGCCGACACCTGGCCGCGGCTGACCGGTTGACGGTACGCGATCACGGCCAGAGTCTCCAACGCCGCCTGCGTGAGCCGCGCTGTCTGCCCGCCCTGCACGAACCGGCCCACGACGTCGGCGTGCGCGGGCGCGGAGTACACGCGCCAGCCGCCGCCCGCCTCGCGCAGCTCGAACCCGCGGGGCCGACCGCCGTCGTCGCCGCGGTACTCGGCGGCGAGCTCGTGCAGCGCGCTCCGCACCTCGTCGACGGGGACGGCGAGCGCCGCGGCGAGCTCGACCACCGGGATCGGCTCGTCCGCGACCATGAGCACCGCCTCCAGGGCGGCGGGCAGGCCGCCCGGGAGGTCGTGCACGGCCGGCGCGAGGACCTCGTCGAGGGCGGGGGCGCCGTCGGGCTGCGTCACGCGGGGACCTCCTGGTCGGTGGGGGCGGGGGCGTCGACCGGCTCGGGGTCGTCGCCCTCGTCGAACTCGCTGCCCACGTCGGCGAGCGCGGGCTCCGGAGCGTCGTCGTCGCCCGACCACCGCACGGTGAGCTCGCCGAGCGGCGTCACCTGGTCGAACGCGACGAGCGCCTGGCGGAACAGCTCGAGCAGCGCGAGGAACCGGGCGACGACCACGGCGGTCTCCCCCGCGTCCGCGACGAGGGCGCGGAACGTCGTCGTCCCGTGGCTGCGCACGCGGTCCACGACGATGCCCGCCTGCTCGCGCACGCTCACCGCGGGCGCGTGCAGGTGGTCGAGCGAGACGCCGGGCGGGGGCGCCTTGGGCGCGAGGGCGCGGGCCGCGAGCGCGGCGAGCTGGTCGGGCCCCATGGTCCACACGAGCTCGGGCAGGAGCGCGGCGAGGTGCGGCTCGAGCTGCACGACGCGCGGGAAGCGCCGACCCGCGCTCTCGAACCGCTCCGCGAGGACGCCCGAGACGTCCTTGTACGCGCGGTACTGCAGCAGCCGGGCGAACAGGAGGTCGCGCGCCTCGAGGAGGGCGAGGTCCTCGTCGTCCTCGACGCTGCCCGTGGGCAGCAGGCGCGCGGCCTTGAGGTCGAGCAGCGTCGCCGCCACGACGAGGAACTCGCTCGCGGTCCCGAGGTCCCACCCGGGGTGGTCCTCGCCCGCGGCGCGCGCGGCGGCGGCCGCACGCTCGGCGTCGCGGATGTAGGCGATGAAGTCGTCCGTCACGCGCGCGAGCGCGACCTCGGTGATGTCGAGCTTGTGCTTGGTGATGAGCGACAGCAGCAGGTCGAACGGGCCGCTGAAGTTGTCGAGGCGGACCTCGAACCCTCGACGCGCCGGCTCGGTCTCAGGCGGCGTCGCCACGGGCGACCAGCTCCCGGGCGAGCTGCCGGTACGCGACGGCGCCGGGGTGGGTCGGCGCGTAGACGGTGATGGGCTCGGCCGCGACGGACGCGTCGGGGAACTTCACCGTGCGCCCGATGACGGTCTGGAGCAGCTTGTCGCCGAACGCCTCGTGCACGCGCGCCACGACCTCGCGCGAGTGCAGCGTGCGCGAGTCGAACATCGTCGCGAGGATCCCGTCGATCTCGAGACGCGGGTTCAGGCGGTCGCGCACCTTCTCGATCGTCTCGACGAGCAGCGCCACGCCGCGCAGCGCGAAGAACTCGCACTCGAGCGGGATGAGGACGCCGTGCGCGGCGGTGAGCGCGTTGACCGTGAGCAGGCCGAGCGAGGGCTGGCAGTCCACGAGGATGACGTCGTAGTCGTCGACGACGGGCCGCAGCACGCGCGACAGGACGGACTCGCGCGCCACCTCGCCGACGAGCTGGACCTCGGCGGCCGACAGGTCGATGTTGGCGGGCAGGAGGTCGAGGTTCTCGACGTCCGTCGGGACGAGCACGTCGTGGATGTCCGCGCCCCGCTCCATGAGCAGGTTGTAGACCGTGCGGTCGAGCTCGTGCGGGTTGACGCCGAGCCCGACGGAAGCCGCCCCCTGCGGGTCGAAGTCGACGAGCAGGACCTTGCGGCCGTACTCGGCGAGCGTCGCACCGAGGTTGATGGTGGTCGTCGTCTTGCCGACGCCGCCCTTCTGGTTGCACATCGCGATGATGCGTCCGGGGCCGTGCGCCGCGAGCGGCGCGGGGACCGGGAACTCGGGCAGGGGCCGGCCGACCACGTCGGTGGGCGCCTCGGCGGGGTCGTGGCTCGCGCCGTTCGTGGCGTGGTCGACGACGGGGGCGACGTCGCGCTCGGAGGAGGTCACGGGGGCGGCCGGACGGACGGCGTCGCCGTGCGAGCTCTGCGCGCCGCGCGTCTCGGGCTGGGTCTCGGCCTGGCTGCTCACGTCCGCCACGGTATCGCAGGACCTCGCTGCCGCTCGTGCGCACGCGCCCGCGCGCCGCGTTCCCGGCGTCCGGTCGTCGGACGGCCGGCGAGCGGCCCGGTCAGCCCAGCGCGCGAGGGTGCGCGGCGGCGTACACCTCGCGCAGCGTGTCCGGCGTGACGAGGGTGTAGATCTGGGTCGTCGTCACCGACGCGTGCCCCAGGAGCTCCTGGACCACGCGCACGTCGGCGCCGCCCGCGAGGAGGTGCGTCGCGAACGAGTGCCGCAGCGTGTGCGGCGAGATCCGCTCCGGGTGGTCGATCCCTGCGCGCTCGGCGGCGTTGCGCAGCACGGCCCACGCGCTCTGCCGCGACAGGCGCGCACCGCGTGTGTTGAGGAAGACGGCGGGCGTGCCGCGGCCGTGCGCGGCCAGCCCCGCGCGCCCGCGCACCAGGTATGCGTCCAGCGCGCGCCGCGCGAACGAGCCGACGGGCACCACGCGCTCCTTGCCGCCCTTGCCGAGCAGGCGGACGGCACCGGTCCCCAGGTCGAGGTCGTCGACGTCGAGGCTCACGGCCTCGGAGATGCGTGCGCCGGTCGAGTAGACGAGCTCGAGCAGCGCGCGGTCGCGCAGGGGCCCGGGGCCGTCGCCGACGCCGGAGGCCTCGAGGATGCGCGCGACCTCGTCGGTCGAGATCGCCTTGGGCAGCCGCCTGCCCTGGGCGGGCGGGCGCACGTCGGCGGACGCGTCGGCGTCGGCCAGGCCCTCCGCCGCGCAGAAGCGGTGCCAGCCCCGCACGGCGGCCACGGACCGCGCCGTGGACGCGGGCGAGAGGCTCGCCCCGCCGTCGGCCCCGGTCCGCAGCGCGGTGACGTACGCCGCGACGTCGTCCGCCTCGACCTCGCGGACGGCGTGGTTGCCCCGGGAGGCGAGGAACGCGACGTAGCGCGCGAGGTCGCGCCGGTAGGCGGCGACGGTGTTCGCGGACAGGCCGCGCTCGACGGCGAGGTGCGCGAGGTACTCGCGCGCGGCGCGGTCCAGCGCCTCGGGCACGTGCGCCTCGCCGGAGCCCATCGTCCTACCGTCCTCCCGGCACGGCCGGGCTCACAGCGGGAGGAAGACGTCGACCGCCACCGCGACGAAGAGCAGGGTGAGGTACGTGATCGAGGCGTGGAAGACCTTCATCTCCCCGACCTTGCCGCCCTTGCCGGCGGCCTTGTCCCGGGCGCGGCGCAGCATGGTCACGCACGAGGACAGGAACCAGACCCCGAGCACGGTGGCGACGACGCCGTAGACCCAGGTCATGCCGGCGAGCGGCCACAGCGCGAGCGACGAGGCGACCATCGCGACGCCGTAGACGATCATCTCGCGCGCGACCCTGCGGTCGTCCGCGACGACCGGGAGCATCGGCACGCCGGCGTTGGCGTAGTCGCGCTTGAACTTCATGGACAGCGGCCAGTAGTGCGGCGGCGTCCAGAAGAAGATGACGAGGAACAGCGCGAGCGCGGCCCAGCTGAGCGACCCGGTGACGGCCGACCAGCCGATGAGCACCGGCATGCAGCCCGCGATGCCGCCCCAGACGATGTTCTGCGGCGTGCGGCGCTTGAGGATCATCGTGTAGCCGACGACGTAGATCGCGATCGCCGCGAACGTCAGCCACGCCGAGACCACGTTGACCAGGAGTGCGAACCAGACGAGCGATACGACGCCGAGGACGGTCGCGAACACCAGCGCGGCCCGCGGCGTCACCTCGCCCGTGACGAGCGGGCGCCGCTTGGTGCGGTTCATGACCTCGTCGATGTCGCGGTCGAGGTAGCAGTTGTAGACGTTCGCCGAGGCGGCCGCGAGCGTGCCGCCCACGAGCGTCGCGAGGATGAGCCCGATGCCCGGCAGCCCGCCCTGGGCCAGGATCATCGTCGGGACCGTGGTCACGAGGAGGAGCTCGATGATGCGCGGCTTGGTCAGCGCGATGTAGGCGCCGATGCGCTCGCGCAGGGCGAGGGTCGCGCGCGCGGCCTCGGCCGTCGGGGCGACGGAGGCCGCGGGGCTCGTCGGCGAGGACGGCTGCTGGGTCGACGCGGCACCAGACGGGCTTCCGGTCCCGTCGATCGGTGCCTGGCTCGTGGTGTGCACGCGCTTCGGTGTTCCGTTCTGAGGTGGGGGGCGAGCTGGGGACGGACCGCCGGTCGTCCTCGCTCATCGTACGTCCCCGCCCGCGCCGGGGCTGACCGGACGGGCCGGGCGATTGTGTGACATCCGACCGAAATCCAGCACGTGGGCACCGCCCGGGCACGAACGGCGTCCGCGTATAGGCTGGACCTGCAACCGTCCCGCGTCGGACCGCCCGTCAAGACCTGTGGCCCGCGGACGACGTGACCGGCACCGGGCCGCCCCGCCCCCTGAGGCGTGAGGCCGGGAAATGTTCAACGGTTGTTTCGAGTTGTCGCGAGGATCCGGGGCGCGCGCTCCGGACGGGAATGAGGTTCGGTGAACGCGTTGTCCCCTGCTCACACGCCCCTGGACTGGACGGACCTGGACGACCGGGCCGTCAAGACGATCAAGGCGCTCGCCGCCGACGCGGTGGAGAAGGTGGGCAACGGCCACCCCGGCACCGCGATCTCGCTGGCGCCGGCCGCCTACCTCCTGTTCCAGAAGGTCATGCGCCACGACCCGTCGGACGACCACTGGGTCGGCCGCGACCGGTTCGTGCTCTCGGCGGGCCACTCGTCGCTCACGATCTACCTCCAGCTCTTCCTCGCCGGGTACGGCCTGGAGATGGCGGACATCGAGGCCCTGCGCACGTGGGGCTCCAAGACCCCCGGCCACCCCGAGTACAAGCACACCCGGGGCGTCGAGATCACGACCGGCCCGCTCGGCCAGGGCCTCGCGTCCTCCGTCGGCATGGCCTTCGCGGCCCGCCGCGAGCGGGGCCTGCTCGACCCGTCGACCGCCCCGGGCGAGTCGCCGTTCGACCACCACGTCTACGTCATCGCGTCCGACGGCGACCTGCAGGAGGGCGTGACGAGCGAGGCGTCCTCGCTCGCCGGCCACCAGCAGCTCGGCAACCTCGTCGTCATCTGGGACGACAACAAGATCTCCATCGAGGACGACACGGACATCGCGTTCACCGAGGACGTCCTCGCGCGCTACGCGGCGTACGGCTGGCACACCCAGCGCGTCGACTGGACCAACGGCGGCACCGGCTACGCGGAGGACGTCGACGCGCTGCACGCCGCGATCGAGGCCGCCAAGGCCGAGACGGGCAAGCCGTCGATCATCGCGCTCCGCACGATCATCGGCTACCCGTCGCCGACCAAGCAGAACACCGGCGGCATCCACGGCTCGGCCATGGGCGCCGACGAGATCAAGGGCCTCAAGATCGAGCTCGGCCTCGACCCCGAGGCGAGCTTCGCGATCGACGACGAGGTGCTCGCGTACACGCGCGCCGTCGGCGAGCGCCAGGGCGACGCGCGCGCGGCCTGGGACACGGCCTTCGCGGCGTGGCAGACGGCGAACCCGTCGGGCGCCGAGCTGCTCGGCCGCCTCGAGAACCGCGAGCTCCCGGCCGGGTGGGCGGACGCGCTGCCGACGTTCGAGGCGGGCAAGGCCGTCGCGACGCGCTCGGCGTCGGGCAAGGTCCTCACCGCGCTCAAGGACGTGCTGCCCGAGCTGTGGGGCGGCTCGGCCGACCTCGCCGGCTCGAACAACACGACCATGGACGGCGAGCCGTCGTTCGTGCCCGTCGAGCACGCGACCAAGAAGTTCCCCGGCCACGAGTACGGGCGCACGCTGCACTTCGGCATCCGCGAGCACGCCATGGGCGCGATCCTCAACGGCATCGTCCTGCACGGCGGCACGCGCGCCTACGGCGGCACGTTCCTCCAGTTCAGCGACTACATGCGCCCCGCGGTGCGCCTCGCCGCGCTCATGGAGATCCCGACGACGTTCGTGTGGACGCACGACTCGATCGGCCTGGGCGAGGACGGCCCGACGCACCAGCCCGTCGAGCACCTCGCCGCGCTGCGCGCCATCCCGGGCCTCGACGTCGTCCGCCCGGCCGACGCGAACGAGACGTCGTGGGCCTGGCGCACGATCCTCGAGAACACCGAGCGCCCGGCGGGCATCATCCTCACGCGCCAGAACGTCCCGACGTTCCCGCGCGGCACCGAGGGGTACGCCGACGCCTCGGGCACCGCCCGCGGCGGCTACGTGCTGCTCGACACCGACGGCACGCCCGACGTCATCCTCATCGGCACCGGCTCCGAGGTGCAGCTCGCCGTCGAGGCGCGCGAGATCCTCGCGGGCGAGGGCGTGCAGGCGCGCGTCGTCTCCCTCCCGAGCCGCGAGTGGTTCGACGGTCAGGACGCCGCCTACCGCGAGTCGGTCCTGCCGGCCGCCGTCCGCGCGCGCGTGTCCGTCGAGGCGGGCGTGGCGCAGGGCTGGCGCGAGCTCGTCGGCGACGCCGGCCGCTCCGTGAGCCTCGAGCACTACGGCGCCTCGGCCGACTACCAGGTGCTGTACCGCGAGTTCGGCATCACGTCCGAGGCCGTCGCGACGGCGGCGCGCGAGTCGATCGCCGCGGCGGGCGGCGACGACGCCCCGGGCGCCGCGCCGACGCCGTCGGAGGGTGGCACTGGCGACCAGCGCTGACCCTTCGTAGATTCCGAGGTGGGGCCGTGCGCGGCCCCACCTCGGGCTGCCCCGGGGAGCCACGCACGACCCGGGGCGCACGCCCGCAGCGAGAGCACCACCGAGAGGAAGTCCGATGACGCAGTCCCCCACCGTCCCCGGCCCCATCGAGCAGCTCACGGGAGCGGGCGTGTCGATCTGGCTCGACGACCTCTCCCGAGAACGGCTGCGCACCGGCAACCTCGCCGACCTCGTGGCGACGCGCGGCGTCGTCGGGGTCACGACGAACCCCACGATCTTCGCGGCGGCGCTCTCGAAGGGCGACGCCTACGACGCCCAGCTCGCCGAGCTCGCGCCCGCCGGCGTGGACGACGCGGCGGTCGAGGCCGCCGTCGAGCGGATCACGACGGACGACGTGCGCGCCGCCGCGGACCTGCTGCGCCCGGTCTACGACGCGACCGACGGCGTCGACGGGCGCGTGTCGATCGAGGTCGACCCCCGCCTCGCGCACGACGCCGACAAGACGGTCGTCACGGCCGAGCGGCTGTGGGCCACCATCGACCGGCCCAACGTCTACATCAAGATCCCCGCGACGGTCGCCGGGCTCGACGCGATCTCCCGCACCCTCGCGCAGGGCATCAGCGTGAACGTGACGCTCATCTTCTCGCTCGCGCGCTACCGCGCCGTCATGGACGCCTTCGCGATCGGGCTCGAGCAGGCGCGGGCGGACGGTATCGACCTCGCGCCCGTCGGCTCCGTCGCGTCGTTCTTCGTCTCGCGCGTGGACACCGCGGTGGACGCCGCGCTCGAGAAGGTCGGCACCCCGGAGGCGCTCGACCTGCGCGGGCAGGCCGCGATCGCGAACGCGCGCCTCGCGTTCGAGGCGTACGAGGAGTTCCGCCAGACCGACCGGTGGCGCTCGCTCGCCGCGTCCGGCGCGCGCCCGCAGCGCCCGCTGTGGGCCTCGACCGGCGTGAAGAACCCCGAGTACCGCGACACGATGTACGTCGACGAGCTCGTCACCGACGGGATCGTCAACACCATGCCCGAGGCGACGCTGCAGGCGTTCGCCGACCACGGCGTCGTCACGGGCGACGCGGTCACCGGCACCGCCGCCGCCTCCCGCCGCACCCTGGAGACCGTCGAGTCCTTCGGCGTCTCGCTCGTCGAGGTCACCGACCGCCTCGAGGAGGAGGGCGTGCGCAAGTTCGAGGACAGCTGGACCGACCTCCTCGCCACGACGCGCGACGGCCTGCGCGACGCCGCCGGCTCCTGACCCACCGACGCGTGCCCGCCCCGGCGGGCACGCGTCCGACCTGCGGGAACGACGGCGCGCCGGCGCGAGCCGCCCGTATCATCCGCACACGCCTCAGTCCTTCTGCAGTCCTCCCGACTCCTCCTCGAAACGGAACGGTGCCACCAGGTGAGACCGGCCAAGATCACGCCAGAGCACAACCCGCTGCGCGACCCCCTCGACCTGCGCCTGCCCCGGATCGCGGGCCCCTGCGGGCTCGTCATCTTCGGCGTCACGGGCGACCTCGCCCGCAAGAAGCTCATGCCCGCGGTGTACGACCTGGCCAACCGCGGGCTGCTCCCCCCGGGCTTCGCGCTCACGGGCTTCGCGCGCCGCGACTGGGCGGACCAGGACTTCGCGCAGGTGGTGCACGACGCCGTCAAGGAGCACGCGCGCACGCCGTTCCGCGAGGCCACCTGGCGCCAGCTCTCCGAGGGCATCCGGTTCGTCCAGGGGTCGTTCGACGACGACCAGGCGTTCGAGCGCCTGCGCGAGACCGTCGAGACGCTCGACGCCGAGCGCGGCACGGGCGGCAACCACGCCTTCTACCTCTCGGTGCCGCCGAGCGCGTTCCCGGTCGTGTGCCGCCAGCTCGCCGAGTCGGGCCTGTCGCGCTCCCAGGAGGACGCGTGGCGGCGCGTCGTCATCGAGAAGCCGTTCGGGCACGACCTGCAGAGCGCGCGCGAGCTGGACGCCGTCGTGTCGGAGGTCTTCCCGCCCGACTCGGTGTTCCGGATCGACCACTACCTCGGCAAGGAGACGGTCCAGAACCTCCTCGCCCTGCGCTTCGCCAACCAGATGTTCGAGCCCATCTGGAACGCCAACTACGTGGACCACGTGCAGATCACGATGGCCGAGGACATCGGCATCGGCGGCCGCGCGGGCTATTACGACGGCATCGGCGCCGCGCGCGACGTCATCCAGAACCACCTGCTCCAGCTCCTCGCGCTCGTCGCGATGGAGGAGCCCGTGTCGTTCGACGCGCCGTCGCTGCGCGCCGAGAAGATCAAGGCGCTGTCGGCCGTGCGCCTGCCGCGCGAGCTGTCCAAGCACACCGCGCGCGGCCAGTACGCCGCCGGGTGGCAGGGCGGCGAGGAGGTCATCGGCTTCCTCGACGAGGACGGCATCCCCGCGGACTCGACGACCGAGACCTACGCCGCGATCCGCGTGGACATCGACAACCGCCGCTGGGCGGGCGTCCCGTTCTACCTCCGCACGGGCAAGCGCCTCGGGCGTCGCGTGACCGAGGTCGCCGTCGTCTTCAAGAAGGCCCCGCACCTGCCGTTCGAGACCTCGCAGGCCTCCGACCTGGGCAACAACGCGCTCGTCATCCGCGTCCAGCCCGACGAGGGCGTGACGATGCGGTTCGGCGCGAAGGTCCCGGGCACCGCGATGGAGGTCCGCGACGTCACGATGGACTTCGGGTACGGGCACGCGTTCACCGAGTCCTCCCCCGAGGCCTACGAGCGGCTCATCCTCGACGTGCTGCTCGGCGACCCGCCGCTCTTCCCGACGCGCGAGGAGGTCGAGCTCTCGTGGAAGATCCTCGACCCGATCACCGCCCACTGGGCCTCCCGCGGCACGCCCGACCAGTACCGGTCCGGCACGTGGGGGCCCGAGTCGGCCGACGCGATGCTCGCGCGTGACGGCCGCTCGTGGCGGCGCCCGTGACGGCCGCCGCCCCGGCGCCGGCCCCGCGGAGCGCGGCGCCCCTGAGAGAGACCCCCCGACCCCGTCGTGCGCCGCAGGGCCGCACGACCTCCCGACCGGCGAGGACCCCGCGATGATCATCGACCTGCCCGACACGACGACGAACGCGGTGAACAAGCGCCTCGTGCGGCTGCGCGACGAGGGCGGCGCGATCGCGCTCGGCCGCGTCCTCACGCTCGTCGTCATCGCGCGCGAGTCCGACGTCGAGACGTCGATCGAGGCGGCGAACGACGCGAGCCGAGAGCACCCGTGCCGCGTCATCGTCGTGGCGCCGTCCGGCCGGAGCACCGTCCCGCACCTCGACGCCCAGATCCGCGTGGGCGGCGACGCCGGCGCGTCCGAGGTCGTCGTGCTGCGGACCGCGGGGCCGCTGCTCGAGCACGCCGACACGCTCGTCATGCCGCTCCTGCTCCCCGACGCGCCGATCGTGGTGTGGTGGCCGGGCCAGCCCCCCGCGTCGGTCGACGACGACCCGGTCGGTGCGATGGCCCAGCGCCGCATCACCGACTCGATCACGTCCAAGGACCCCGAGGCGACGCTCGCGCAGCTCGCGACGTCGTACGGCCCCGGGGACTCCGACCTCGCGTGGGCGCGCGTGACGCTGTGGCGCGGCCTCATCGCCGCCGCGCTCGACCAGCCGCCGTACGAGCCGGTGACGAACGTCCTGGTCGAGGGGCAGGCGAAGCACACCTCGCTCGACCTGCTCGCGGCGTGGCTCGGCTCTCGGCTGCGCTGCCCCTCGAAGGTCGTCCGCCGTCGCGGTGCCGAGGCGATCACCCGCGTCACGCTCGAGCGCAAGAGCGGGCCGATCATCCTCGACCGCCCCGACGGGCGCATCGTGACGATCAGCCAGCCGGGCAAGCCCGACCGCCGCGTCGCGCTGCCCATCCGGACCCTGAGCGAGGCCCTCATCGAGGAGCTGCGCCGCCTCGACCCGGACGAGATCTACGGCGAGGTGCTCACCAAGGGCCTGCAGAAGGTGGGCGCGTGACCGCCGCCCGGCCCGGCGACGCGCACGCGTCGCACGGGCGTCTCGTGGTCGTCCACCCGGACGCGGCCGTCCTCGCCGAGGCCGTCGCGTCGCGGCTCGTGACGCGCCTGCTCGACGTGCAGTCGGTCCGCAGCCCGGTGCACGTCGTGCTCACCGGCGGCACCGTCGGCATCGCGAGCCTCGCGGCGCTCGAGCGCCACCCGGCCCGCGACGCCGTCGACTGGTCGGGCGTGCACCTCTGGTGGGGCGACGAGCGCTTCCTGCCCACCGGGGACCCGGACCGCAACGAGACGCAGGCACGCGACGCGCTGCTCGCCCACCTGCCTCAGCTCCCGCCCGAGAACGTGCACCCGATGCCCGCGGCGGACGTGGCGGCGACCCCCGAGGAGTCGGCCGCGGCATACGCCGCGACGCTCGCCGCGCACGCCCCGGACGGTGCCGAGGTGCCCGCGTTCGACGTGCTCCTGCTCGGGATGGGTCCTGACGGCCACGTCGCGTCGCTCTTCCCCGGGCACCCGGGGCTCGACGTGACGGGCGTCCCGACCGCCGGCGTCCACGGCTCGCCCAAGCCGCCGCCGGAGCGCGTGACGCTGACCTTCGAGGCCGTCGCGCGAGCCCGTCAGGTGTGGGTCGTCGCCGCGGGCGCGGAGAAGGCACCGGCCGTCGCGTCGGCGCTCGGCGGGGCGCCCGCGTCCGAGACCCCGGCGGCCGCGGTCAGCGGCACCGAGCGCACGCTGTGGCTCGTCGACGCCGCGGCGGCGGGCACGCGGGACGCCGACCGGTGACGGCCGGCGGCGAGGACGTGGACCCCACGGCGACGTGGGACGCGGTCGACGCGTACTTCGGCCCGCTCGTGGGCGAGGACGACGTGCTCGCCGCCGCCGGTGCGAGGGCGCGCGCCGCCGGCCTGCCGGAGATCCAGGTCTCCCCCGCGCAGGGCCGGTTCCTCCAGCTCCTCGCGCTCGCCTCCGGCGCGCGCCGGGTGCTGGAGGTCGGGACGCTGGGCGGCTACTCGACGATCTGGCTCGCCCGCGCGCTGCCGACCGATGGCACGCTCGTCACGTGCGAGATCGATGCCGCGCACGTCGCGGTCGCGCGGGAGTCCCTGGCCGAGGCCGGTCTCGCGGGGATCGTCGACGTCGTGCTCGGCCCGGCCGCGGACACGCTGCGGGGCCTCGTCGACGAGGGCGTCGAGCCGTTCGACCTCGTGTTCGTCGACGCCGACAAGCCGTCGAACCCCGTCTACCTCGAACTCGCGCTCCGGCTGTCCCGCCCCGGCACGCTGATCGTCGTGGACAACACCGTCCGCGGCGGTGCCGTCGCCGACGCGGGGAGCACCGACCCGAACGTGCGCGGGGTGCGGGAGATGGTCGACCGCGTCGTCGCGGACCCGCGGCTCGACGCCACGGCCGTGCAGACCGTGGGGTCCAAGGGCTACGACGGGTTCGTGCTCGCGCGCGTGCGTTGAGCCGAGGGCGGCCGGCTCGGCCTCGGCCTCAGCGCGCCCGGTCAGCGACCGCGGCGGGCACGCAGCGCGGCGAGCGCCTCGTCGAGGATCGCGACGCCGTCCTCGTCGCTGCGACGCTCCTTCACGTACGCGAGGTGCGTCTTGTAGGGCTCGTTGCGCGACGGCGTCGGCGGGTTCTCCCGGTCCTGCCCGGCCGGGAACCCGCAGCGCGGGCAGTCCCAGGTCTCGGGCGCCTCGATCTCCGCCTCCGAGGAGAAGCTGGGTCGCGTCTCGTGGCCGTTCGCGCACCAGTAGGAGACCCAGAAGCGCGGCGCGATCTCGCCGCGCTCGGACTCCCCGAGCGGTCCCGCCCCGACGCGCGACCCGCGGATCGCGTTACCACCTGCCACGTGCTCTCCCCCGTCCGTGCCGTCGTCGGCACTCGATCCTGCCCGTACCGCGCCGTCCGGCGCGGCTGCCCCCTGCCGACTCCTCGAGCCCTGCTCGACCCCGGGACGCCCTCACCGGGCACCCGAGGTCGACGTCAGCTCACCTTCTGGAGCAGCCCCAGGAGCACGATGACGACCGCCCAGACGAGGGCGAACGCCACGGTGATCCGGTTGAGGTTGCGCTCGGCGACGCCGGAGCTGCCCACCGAGCTCGAGATCCCGCCGCCGAACATGTCGGAGAGGCCGCCGCCCTTGCCCTTGTGCATGAGCACGAGCAGGGTGAGGAAGCCGCTGGAGAGGACCAGCAGGATCTGGAGGATGATGCGCAGCACGTCCACGAGTACGTCCTTGAGGCTCAGGGCCGTCCCGACCGATGTCGAGCGCGACCGCACGGTTGTCGTGCGCAGGCGTGACCTGCTGCACAGGGGACAAGAGTAGGCGACGGGGGGCCGCTGCGGCCAACCCCGGCCGGGGGCGTCTCACGCCACGGGCCGACGGCCCCGGGATCCGCTCCCGGGGCCGTCGGTGCGAGGGTCTCGCGGAGGTCAGGCGCCGGTCGCGTGCGACTGGTAGCGCGCGATCTTGGCGAACTCCTCGGGGTCGAGGCTCGCGCCGCCGACGAGCGCGCCGTCGACGTCGGGCTGCGCCATGATCGCGGCCACGTTCGACGACTTCACCGAGCCGCCGTACAGGATGCGCGTCGCGTTCGCGAGGTCGGCGTCGTACAGGTCGCCCAGGGCGCCGCGGATGGCACCGCAGACCTCCTGCGCGTCCTCCGGCGTCGCGACCTCGCCCGTGCCGATGGCCCAGACGGGCTCGTACGCGATGACGAGCGTCGCGAGCTGGGCGGCGGGGATGCCCGCGAGGGCGCCCTCGACCTGGGCCAGCGTGTAGGAGATCTGCTCGCCGGCCTTGCGCACGTCCAGGCCCTCGCCCACGCACAGGATCGGGGCGATGCCCTGACCCACGGCGGCGACGATCTTCTCGTTGACCTGCGCGTCGGTCTCGGCGTGGTACTGCCGGCGCTCCGAGTGGCCGATCGCGACGTAGCTCGCGCCGAGCTTGGCGAGCATCGTCGCCGAGATCTCGCCCGTGTACGCGCCCTCGAGGTGCGCGGACACGTCCTGGGCGCCGTACTTCAGCTCGAGCTTGTCCGCGTCGACGAGCGTCTGCACCGACCGGAGGTCGGTGAAGGGCGGCAGCACGGCGACCTCGACGGCCGCGTAGTCGTGCTTCGCGTCCTTGAGGGTCCACGCGAGCTTCTGCACGGTGTGGGTCGCCTGGTGGTGGTCCAGGTTCATCTTCCAGTTGCCCGCCATGAGCGGGGTACGGCTGTTCGCCACGGTCCTTCTTCTCTCTGTGGGGGTCGCACCGCCCGCGCACGACGTGCCGCGGGCGGTGCGTGAGGATGGTTCGGGAGGGGCGCTCAGCCCTCGAGGACGGAGATCCCCGGCAGGTCCTTGCCCTCGAGGAACTCGAGGCTCGCGCCGCCGCCGGTCGAGATGTGGCTGAAGCCGGCCTCGTCGAAGCCGAGGATCCGGACCGCGGCGGCCGAGTCGCCGCCGCCGACGATCGTGAACGCGCCGTTCGCGGTCGCGTCGACGAGCGCCTGGGCCACGGCACGCGTGCCGCCCGAGAACGCCTCGAACTCGAACACGCCCGCGGGCCCGTTCCACACGACCGTCTTCGCGTCGACGATCTTGCCGGCGAAGAGCTGCGCCGACTCGGGGCCGATGTCGAGGCCGATCTTGTCCGCCGGGATCGCGTCCGCGGCGACGACCTCGTGCGGGGAGTCCGCCGCGAACGCGTCCGCCACGACGATGTCGGTCGGCAGGACGATCTCGACGCCGTTCTTCTCCGCGTCCGCGAGGTAGCCCTTGACCGTGTCGATCTGGTCCTCCTCGAGGAGGGACTTGCCGACGCCGTAGCCCTTCGCCGCGAGGAACGTGAAGACCATGCCACCGCCGATGAGCAGGCGGTCGGCCTTGGTGAGCAGGTTCGCGATGACGCCGAGCTTGTCCGAGACCTTGGAGCCGCCGAGCACGACCGCGTACGGGCGGGCCGGGTCCTCCGTCGCCTTGCGCAGCGAGTCGACCTCCTTGAGGACGAGCTCGCCCACGGCCGACGGGAGCACCTGGGCGACGTCGTAGACCGACGCCTGCTTGCGGTGCACGACGCCGAAGCCGTCGGAGACGAACACGTCCGCGAGCTGCGCGAGGTCCTGGGCGAGCGACTGGCGCTCCGCGTCGTCCTTGGACGTCTCGCGCGGGTCGAACCGGATGTTCTCGAGCAGCGCGACCTCACCCTCGCCGAGCGCGGCCACGGTCTCGCGGGCCGAGTCGCCGACGACGTCCTGCGCGAGGTGGACCGGCACGCCGAGCAGCTCGCCCAGGCGCGCGGCCACGGGCGCGAGCGAGTACTTCGCGTCCGGCTCGCCCTTGGGGCGGCCCAGGTGCGCGGTGACGATCACCTTCGCGCCGGCGTCGGTGAGCTTCTTCAGCGTCGGCAGCGCCGCGCGGATGCGGCCGTCGTCCGTGATGGTCGTCCCGTCGAGCGGGACGTTGAAGTCGGAGCGGACGAGGACGCGCTTGCCGCGCAGGTCGCCCAGGGAGTCGATCGTGTTCATGCGGTCTCCTACGGTTCGGTCGCCGTCGTACGGGGCGCCTGCCGAGGACCGGCCGGGCCCGCACATGAGGACGTCCGCGTGCGCGTCACCGGGCGGTGCCGGGACGCGCACGCGGACGCATGGTTGCTACGCAGGGTCGTGCTGCGTCAGCAGGTCGCTCAGAGCTTGTCGCCGACGAGCTGCGTCAGCGCGACGAGGCTGTTCGAGTAGCCCCACTCGTTGTCGTACCAGGAGACGACCTTGACCTGGTCGCCGATCACCTTGGTGAGCTTCGAGTCGAAGATGCTCTGGTGCGGGTCCGTCACGATGTCGCTCGAGACGATCTCGTCCTCGACGTAGGACAGGATGCCCTTGAGCGGGCCCTCCGAGGCAGCCTTCACCGCGGCGTTGACCTCGTCCACCGTGACCTCCTTGGAGGCCGTGAACGTGAGGTCCGTCGCCGAGCCCGTGATGACCGGCACGCGCAGCGCGAAGCCGTCGAGCTTGCCCTTGAGCTCCGGGAGGACGAGCGACACGGCCTTGGCCGCACCCGTCGAGGTCGGGACGATGTTCTGCGCGGCGGCGCGGGCGCGACGCAGGTCGCGGTGCGGGCCGTCCTGCAGGTTCTGGTCGCCCGTGTAGGCGTGGATCGTGGTCATGAGACCACGCTCGATGCCGATCGAGTCGTTGAGCGCCTTCGCGAGCGGGGCGAGGCAGTTCGTGGTGCACGACGCGTTCGAGATGATGTGGTGCGCGGCCGGGTCGTACTGGTCCGAGTTCACGCCGACGACGAACGTCGCGTCCTCGTTCTTCGCCGGGGCGGAGATGATGACCTTCTTGGCGCCGCCGTCGATGTGCGCCTTCGCCTTGGTCGCGTCCGTGAAGAAGCCGGTCGACTCGATGACGATGTCGGCGCCCAGCTCGCCCCAGGGGAGGTTCGCGGGGTCACGCTCGGCGAGGGCACGGATCTTCTTGCCGTCGACGATGATGTTGTCGTCGTCGAAGTCCACGCTCAGCGGGAAACGGCCGAGGACCGTGTCGTACTTGAGCAGGTGCGCGAGCGTCTTGTTGTCCGTGAGGTCGTTGACGCCCACGATCTCGATGTCGGCGCCCGACGCCACGATGGCGCGGTAGAAGTTCCGTCCGATACGACCGAAGCCGTTGATACCGACGCGGATGGTCACAATGCCCTCCTCAGGGCGCGCCGGTTGTCCCGACGCACACGGTTGATGCCGAACGATCACGTACGCCGTCGTACGCAGGTGGTGATCGCGCCCGTGCCCCGCTGCCCGGGATCCCGGCACAGCACCCTCCGTGCCCGTGGACCGTCACGGCGACAGCCGGGACCACCCACGCCCACGAGGGGTGTCAGCGAAGGAGCACGTCGTTGTCACCTGACGCATCCGAGCCTATACCAACACCACGACAGCGTGTGACCTGGATCCCACGGTTCGGGACCATCGTCCCGTCGGTGCATGACGTCCAGGTGCCGGGCCGGTCGCCCCGCGGGGCGCCGGGCACGTCGCGGACCGGCGGCTCAGAGGTCGAGCAGCTCGGGGCTCAGCCCCGCCTCGGTGTCCGGGATGCCGAGCTCGGCGGCGCGCTTGTCGGCCGTCGACAGCAGGCGGCGGATGCGTCCCGCCACGGCGTCCTTGGTCAGCGGCGGGTCGGCGAGCTGCCCGAGCTCCTCGAGCGACGCCTGCTTGTGGGCGAGCCGGAGCTCGCCGGCCTCGCGCAGGTGGTCGGGCAGGTCCGGGCCGAGGATCTCGAAGGCACGCTCGACGCGCGCGCCCGCCGCGACCGCGGCCCGGGCCGAGCGGCGCAGGTTCGCGTCGTCGAAGTTCGCGAGCCGGTTCGCGGTCCCGCGCACCTCGCGCCGGGCGCGCCGCTCCTCCCAGACGAGGACTGCCTCGTGCGCACCGAGGCGGGTGAGGAGCGCGCTGATCGCGTCCCCGTCCCGGATCACGACGCGGTCGACGCCGCGGACCTCGCGCGACTTCGCGGAGACGCCGAGGCGGCGGGCCGCCCCGACCAGGGCGAGCGCGGCCTCCGGCCCCGGGCAGGTGATCTCGAGCGCCGACGACCGGCCCGGCTCGGTGAGGGACCCGTGCGCCAGGAACGCGCCGCGCCACGCCGCCTCGGCCTCCTCGACCCCGCCGGAGACGACCTGCGGCGGGAGGCCCCGCACGGGCCGCCCGCGCTGGTCCAGGAGGCCCGTCTGGCGGGCCAGCGACTCGCCGTCGCGCACGACCCGCACGACGTAGCGGCTGCTCTTGCGCAGCCCGCCCGCCGACACGACGATGAGCTCGCTCGTGTGCCCGTAGACGTCCGCGATGGTCTCGCGCAGGCGGCGCGCCGCGATCGCCGTGTCGAGCTCGGCCTCGATGACGACGCGGCCCGAGATGAGGTGCAGCCCGCCCGAGAACCGGAGCATCGCCGAGACCTCCGCCTTGCGGCACGAGGTCTTGTCCACCCGCAGTCGAGCCAGCTCGTCCTTCACCTGTGCCGTGAGCGCCATGCGGGACATCCTGCCACCGATGCCGGCGCGTCGCGGCGGCGGGCCAGGCGCCCCGAGGGCCGTCCGGCGCGCCCCGGTGCGCGGATCAGCGGGCGGGCGAGCCGACGTCGCCGAGGAAGTCGTCGAACACGTCCCGGTATGCGGCCGCCAGCCGCAGCGCGTCGTGCCGCGGCGTGCCGTCCCCGCGCCGCACCTGCCGCAGGAGGAGCCGCGCGCCCATGCGCGCGGCCGCTTCCGCGAGCTGCTCCGTGTCCTCGACGGCGGACGGGTCCGCGACGACGGCGTCGATCCGGAGCCCGGGCGCGTGCTTGTGCAGGGCCTCGAGGTGGTCGGTGGCGGAGAGCCCGTACGTCTCCCCCGTCTCGCTCGACAGGTTGAGGGTCACGCAGCGTCGCGCGCCGGTCTCGTGCAGGGCCCGCGCGAGCTCGGGCACGAGCAGGTGCGGCATCACCGACGAGAACCACGACCCCGGCCCGAGCACGACCCAGTCCGCCTCCTCGACGGCCTGGACCGCCTCCGCGCACGCGGGCGGGTCCGCGGGCACGAGCCGGAGCTGCTCGATGCGCCCGTGGGTCACGGCGACGTGGCTCTGCCCGACGACCGTCTCCAGGCGGTCGCCGGTCCGCACGTCGGCCTCGATCCCGAGCGGCACCGCCGCCATGGGCAGCACGCGCCCGCGCGCGCCGAGGAGCTTGCCCACCCAGTCGAGCCCGGCGACCGGGTCGTCGAGGAGCTCCCACAGCGCGACGATGAGCAGGTTGCCCACCGCATGGTTGTCGAGGTCCCCCTCGGACGTGAACCGGTGCTGCAGGAGCGCGCTCCACGTGCGGCCCCACTCCGAGTCGTCGCACAGCGCCGCGAGCGCCATGCGCAGGTCCCCCGGGGGCAGGACGCCGAGCTCGGAGCGCAGGCGCCCCGACGACCCGCCGTCGTCCGCCACCGTCACGACGGCCGTGAGCCGGTCGGACATGAGGCGCAGCGCGGAGAGGCTCGCGGACAGGCCGTGGCCGCCGCCCAGGGCGACGACGGCGGGGTTGCGCTTGGCGACCACCGATCACTCCTTGCCGAGGTCGCGGGCGGTCACGATGACGCGCTGTCCCTGCGCGCGCAGGCGTGCGGCGATCGCCTCGCTGATCGCGACGGAGCGGTGCTTGCCCCCGGTGCAGCCGACGGCGATCGTCACGTAGCGCTTCTCCTCGCCCAGGTATCCGGCGAGGACCGGCTCCAGGGCGCTCACGTACCGGTCGATGAACTCGAGCGCACCGGGGCGCCCGAGCACGTAGTCGCGCACCGGGGCGTCGCGGCCGGTGAGGTGGCGCAGCTCCGTGATCCAGTACGGGTTCGCGAGGAACCGCACGTCGACCACGTGGTCGGCGTCGAGGGGCAGCCCGTACTTGAACCCGAACGAGACGACGTTGATGCGCAGCGTCTCCGGCGTGCCGTCGGCGACGGCGGCGCGGACCTCGCGCGCGAGGTCGTGCACGGTGAGCTCGGACGTGTCGATCACGACGTCGGAGCGCTCCTCGAGGCTCGCGAGCAGGCGTCGCTCCTCGGCCAGGCCGTCGAGGATGCGCCCCTCACCCTGCAGCGGGTGCGGCCTCCGGACCTGCTCGTACCGGCGCACGAGCACCTCGTCGGACGCGTCGAGGAACAGGATGCGGTAGAACACCCCGTTCTGCCGGAGGTGGTCGAGCACCTCGACGAGGTCGGTGAAGAACTCGCGGCCGCGCACGTCGACGACCGCCGCGATGCGCTCGAGCGCCGAGCCCGACCGGGTCATGAGGTCCACGAGCGGGACGATCATGCGCGGCGGCAGGTTGTCGACGACGTACCAGTCGAGGTCCTCGAGCACGGCGGCGGCCCGCGTGCGGCCCGCGCCCGACATGCCCGTGATGATGAGCACCTCGGCCTCGCGCGCCTCCGGGGGGTGGGTCGCCGCCTCGATCGCGGGGATCCCGCTCGGGACGGTGGTGGGCGAGGGCTCCGGCACGCGGGCGGGCGGCCCCTGCGGGCTGAGGTCCGGGGTCGGCTCCGAGGTCATGGCACCAGCATGCCAGCCGCTCACGCCCGGGCCGCGGCCCCGTCGCCCACCGGAGTGTCCCGCGCGCCGTCCTGCACGTCGTCCTCCACGCCGTCGCGCACGGCGTCCTGCACGGGGTCCGGGCGCACGTCGCCCTCGGCGGGCGACCGCTCCGCGGGGGCCGCGCCCGGGGACGGCTCCGCGGCTCCGCCCAGGGCGGCGACGACGGCGCGCGCCGTGCGCTCGCCCATGCCCCGCACGGTCGCGATCTCCTCGGCGCTCGCCGCCCGCAGGCGCTTGAGCGAGCCGAAGTGCTTGAGGAGCGCGGTGCGCCGTGCCGGCCCCAGGCCGGGGACGTCGTCGAGCGCGGAGGCCGTCATGCCCTTGCTGCGCTGCCTGCGGTGCTGGGCGATGGCGAACCGGTGCGCCTCGTCGCGCACGCGCTGCAGCAGGTAGAGCCCTTCCGACGAGCGCTGGAGGATCACGGGGTAGTCCTCCCCCGGGACCCACACCTCCTCGAGGCGCTTGGCGAGGCCGCACAGCGCGACGTCGTCGATCCCCAGGTCGGCCAGCGCCCGGGCGGCGGCCGCGACCTGCGGGGGGCCGCCGTCGACCACGACCAGGTTCGGTGGGTAGGCGAACCGCGCCCGCTTGTCCACGGGGGCGTCGGCGTCGACCTCGCCGCTGCGCGGCACGTACCCCGCGGCCTCCGCGGCCCGCTCCGCGCGACGGCCCGCGGCGTCGGACCCGGTCGTGACGTCGTCGGCCTCGAGGTCCAGCTCGACCTCGCCCGAGCGCGAGCGGTCGGACAGGTAGCGCTTGAACCGGCGCGTGATGACCTCGTACATCGCCGCGGTGTCGTCCGCGGCCCCGTCGCCGTCGGGCCCGCGCACGGTGAAGTGCCGGTACTCGCTCTTGCGCGCGAGCCCGTCCTCGAACACGACCATCGACGCGACCTGGTAGGTGCCCTGGTTGTGGGAGACGTCGTAGCACTCGATCCGCAGCGGGGCGGTGTCGAGGTCGAGCGCCTCCTGGATCTCGCGCAGCGCCTGGCTGCGCGTCGTGAGGTCGCCCGCGCGGCGCGTGCGGTGCAGGGCGAGGGCGTGCTCCGCGTTCGCGCGCACGGTGGCGGCGAGCTCCTTCTTGTCGCCGCGCTGCGGCACGCGGACGTCGACGCGCGCGCCCCGCAGGCCGGAGAGCCACGTCGTGACCTGCGCGGTGTCGGGCGGCAGGACGGGGACGAGCACCTCGCGCGGGACGACGTCGCGCGCGCCGGCCCGGCCCTGACCGGACCCCGGGTCGGCCGACGCCGCCTCCTCGGCCGCGCCGTAGACCTGCTGCAGCAGGTGCTCGACCAGCTCCGCGTCGGACACGTCCTCGACCTTCTCGACGATCCAGCCGCGCTGGCCGCGGATCCGCCCGCCGCGCACGTGGAACACCTGGACGGCCGCCTCGAGCTCGTCGCCGACGAGCGCGAACACGTCGGCGTCGGTGCCGTCGCCGAGCACGACCGCGTTCTTCTCGGTCGCGCGCTGGAGCGCGACGATGTCGTCGCGCAGGCGCGCTGCGGCCTCGTACTCCATCGCGGCGGCGGCCTCGTTCATCTTGCGCTCGAGGCGCCGCACGAAGCGCTGCGTGTCGCCCGCCATGAAGTCGCAGAAGTCCTCGGCGAGCGCCCGGTGGTCCTCGGGCGTGATGCGCCCGACGCACGGCGCCGAGCACTTGTCGATGTACCCCAGGAGGCACGGGCGGCCCGTCTGGTGGGCCCGCTTGAACACGCCCGCCGAGCACGTGCGCACCGGGAAGACGCGGAGCAGGAGGTCGAGCGTCTCGCGGATCGCCCACGCGTGCCCGTAGGGGCCGAAGTACCGGGTGCCGGGCCGCTTGGCGCCGCGCATGACCTGGGCGCGGGGGAACTCCTCCCCCATCGTCACGGCGAGGTAGGGGTAGGACTTGTCGTCGCGGTACTTGACGTTGAACCGCGGGTCGAACTCCTTGATCCAGGAGTACTCGAGCGCGAGGGCCTCGACCTCGGTGCCGACGACGGTCCACTCGACGGACGCCGCGGTCGTCACCATCGTCTGCGTGCGGTGGTGCAGGTTCGCGACGTCCTGGAAGTAGTTCGACAGGCGAGCACGCAGGTTCTTGGCCTTGCCGACGTAGATCACGCGCCCGTGGTCGTCGCGGAACCGGTAGACGCCCGGCGAGGTGGGGATCTCCCCCGGCGCCGGGCGGTACGTCGCGGGATCAGCCATGTTCTCCAGCCTAGGCGAGGCCACCGACGGTGCGGTGGCAGGGGGGACGTGCGGCGGCCGCCGCAACGCCGGCAAAGACGTGGTGTGACCTGCACCACCGCCCGCTAGGGTGGCGGCCATGAGCGCACAGCACGGGTACGCCGCCACGGTCCGCTGGACGGGCGCGGGCGACAGGGGCACCGCCTCCTACACGGCCTACGGCAGGGACCACGACGTGCTCCTCGAGGGGAGGCCGCCGCTGCCCGGGTCCGCGGACCCGGCGTTCCGGGGCGACCCGGCGCGCTACAGCCCCGAGGAGCTGTTCGTCGTGAGCCTCTCGCAGTGCCACATGCTGTGGTTCCTCCACCTCGCCGCGGCGGCGGGCGTCGTCGTGCGGGAGTACGTGGACGACGTCACCGGCACGATGCGCGTCGAGTCCGGCGGCGAGGGGCAGTTCACGGACGTCACGCTGCACCCCCGCGTCGTGGTCGACGACGGCCCGGGGACCGACGAGGAGTCGCTGGCCGCGCTCCACCAGCGCGCGCACGACCACTGCTTCATCGCACGCTCGGTGAACTTCCGCGTGCTCGTCGAGCCGGCGCCCGCGCGGCGGGCCGCCGCCTGAGCACCCTGCCCGTCGTCGTCGACACCCCCGGCGGCGCGCCGACGACGCGCCGCCGTGGGGTCACGACCGGACGGCGCGCCGGCGCACCCGCGTCGGGCCCCGGCTAGGCCGCGGACGCCTTGCGGCGCGGGCGGGTCGTGCCCTCGTCGGTCGCCCGGCGAGCCTTGGCCGAGCGGCCCTTGGCTCCCTTCGCCGCGGGCGCCTGCGCCGCGCCGGGCTTCGTCGGCGCACCGACCGGCACGGGGTCGTGCTGGTCGAGGATCTCCGCGAGGAAGCGGCCGGTGTGGCTCGCCTCGACGCGCGCGACCTGCTCGGGCGTGCCCTGCGCCACGACCTTGCCGCCCCCCGAACCACCCTCCGGGCCCATGTCGACGACCCAGTCGGCGCTCTTGATGACGTCGAGGTTGTGCTCGATGACGAGGACGCTGTTGCCCTTGTCGACGAGCGACTGCAGCACGCCGAGCAGCTTGCGGATGTCCTCGAAGTGCAGGCCCGTCGTCGGCTCGTCGAGCACGTAGATCGTGCGCCCGGTCGAGCGCTTCTGCAGCTCGCTCGCGAGCTTCACGCGCTGCGCCTCGCCACCCGACAGCGTCGGGGCGGGCTGCCCGAGGCGGACGTACCCGAGGCCGACCTCGACGAGCGTCTTGAGGTGCCGCGAGATCGCCGGGACGGCCGCGAAGAACTCCGACGCCTCCTCGATCGGCATGTCGAGGACGTCGGCCACGGTCTTGCCCTTGAAGTGCACCTCGAGCGTCTCGCGGTTGTAGCGCGCGCCGTGGCACACCTCGCACGGCACGTAGACGTCCGGGAGGAAGTTCATCTCGATCTTCAGCGTGCCGTCGCCCGAGCACGCCTCGCAGCGGCCGCCCTTGACGTTGAACGAGAAGCGGCCCGGCGTGTACCCGCGCACCTTGGCCTCGGTGGTCTCCGCGAAGAGCTTGCGCACGTGGTCCCACACGCCCGTGTACGTCGCCGGGTTCGACCGCGGCGTGCGGCCGATCGGCCCCTGGTCGACGTGCACGACCTTGTCGAGGTGGTCCAGGCCCGTGACGCGCGTGTGCCGCCCCGCGACCTGGCGAGCGCCGTTGAGCTCGTTGGCGAGGACCGTGTAGAGGATGGAGTTCACCAGGGTCGACTTGCCGGACCCCGACACCCCGGTCACCGCGGTGAACGTCCCGAGCGGGAAGCTCACGTCGATGCCCGTGAGGTTGTGCTCGCGCGCGCCGACCACCTTGACCTGACGGCCCGGGTCGGTCGGGCGGCGCTCGGCCGGGAGCGGGATGCTGCGACGGCCCGCGAGGTAGGCGCCCGTGACCGACTCGGGCGCCTCCAGCAGACCGGCGTAGTCGCCGGAGTGCACGACCCGCCCGCCGTGCTCGCCCGCACCCGGGCCGATGTCGACGACCCAGTCCGCGGTCCGGATGGTGTCCTCGTCGTGCTCGACGACGATGAGCGTGTTCCCGAGGTCGCGCAGGCGCGTGAGCGTCTCGATGAGGCGACGGTTGTCGCGCTGGTGCAGGCCGATGCTCGGCTCGTCGAGGACGTAGAGGACGCCCACGAGGCCGGAGCCGATCTGCGTCGCGAGCCGGATGCGCTGCGCCTCGCCGCCGGACAGCGTCGCGGCCGGGCGCTCGAGCGAGAGGTAGTCGAGACCGACGTCGAGCAGGAACCCGAGGCGCGCGTCGATCTCCTTGAGGACCTCTGTCGCGATCGCGCGCTCGCGCGCGCCCAGCTCGAGCGTCCCGAGGAACGCCGCGGCCTCGCGCAGCGGGAGACGGCAGACGTCCCAGATCGACCTGCCCCCGACCTTGACCGCGAGGACCTCGGGCTTGAGGCGCGCGCCCTGGCACACGGGGCACGGGACCTCGCGCATGAAGGCCTCGTACTTCTCCTTGGACCAGTCCGACTCGGTCTCCGTGTGCCGGCGCTCGAGGAACGTGATGACGCCCTCGAACCCGGTCGAGTACTGCCGCTCGCGGCCCCAGCGATTCTTGTACCGCACGTGCACCTGGTGGTTCTGCCCGTGCAGGACCGCCTTCTTCGCGCGCTCGGGCAGCGCCCGCCACGGCGTGTCCATGGAGAACCCGAGGTCGTCCGCGAGCGCCGTGAGCACCCGCTCGAAGTACTCCGAGGAGATCTGCGCCCACGGCACGACCGCGCCCTCGCCCAGCGACTTCTCGACGTCCGGCACCACGAGGTCGGGGTCGACCTCGAGGCGGAAGCCGATGCCGGTGCACTCGGGGCACGCGCCGTAGGGCGCGTTGAAGGAGAACGTGCGCGGCTCGATCTCGTCCAGCGCGAGCTCGTGGTCGTTGGGGCACGCGCGCTTCTCAGAGAAGCGGCGCTCGCGCGCCGGGTCGTCCGCGTCGGCGTCGACGAGCTCGATGACGACGAGCCCGCCCGCGAGGCCGAGCGCGGTCTCGACCGAGTCGGTGAGCCGGCGCTGCACGCCGTCGCGCGCCACGAGGCGGTCGACGACGACCTCGATGTCGTGCTTGAGCTTCTTCTCGAGCGCGGGGACGTCGGTGAGCGTGCGCACCTCGCCGTCGACGCGGGCGCGCGCGAAGCCCTTGGTCTGGAGCTCCTTGAAGAGCTCGGAGTACTCGCCCTTGCGCCCGCGGACCACCGGCGCGAGCACCTGGTAGCGCGTGCCCTCCGGCAGCTCGAGGAGCCGGTCGACGATCTGCTGCGGCGTCTGCGCGGTCACGCGCTCGCCGCAGACGGGACAGTGCTGCGTGCCGGCGCGCGAGAAGAGCAGGCGCAGGTAGTCGTAGACCTCGGTGATGGTGCCGACGGTCGAGCGCGGGTTGCGGTTGGTCGACTTCTGGTCGATCGACACCGCGGGCGACAGGCCCTCGATGAAGTCGACGTCGGGCTTGTCCATCTGCCCGAGGAACTGGCGCGCGTACGCGGACAGCGACTCGACGTAGCGGCGCTGCCCCTCCGCGAAGATGGTGTCGAACGCGAGCGACGACTTGCCCGAGCCGGAGAGTCCCGTGAAGACGATGAGCTTGTCCCGCGGGAGGTCGAGGTCGACGTTGCGGAGGTTGTGCTCGCGGGCACCGGAGATGACGAGGCGATTGCTCACCGCAGCATCGTACGACCGACCACCCACATTCGCACAGGTGTTCGACGTCACCTTCGCGCGTCCTCCGGCGAACGCACACCGCAGCCCCGTCCGCGGTCGCCGGGCGAGGCAGACTGACCGCATGACGTACACCGGACAGGTCGTCGTGGGCGGGCGCGGCGACGTGCGCCGCCTCGACGAGGTCGAGGTCCGCAAGCTCGCCGTCGGGCCGCTCGCCAACGACGTCTACCTCCTCACGTGCCGGCGCACGGGCGCCCAGGTCCTCATCGACGCGGCAGACGCGCCCGACGACGTCCTCGCGCTCGTCCGCGAGGGGTCGTCGGCCGCGCGCCTCGACGTCGTCGTCACGACGCACCGCCACCTGGACCACCTGCGCGCCCTCGCGTCGATCGTCGCGGTCACGGGGGCCGCGACGGCCGTCGGGGCTCCCGACGCCGACGCCGTCGCGGCGGCCGCCGACGTGCACGAGCCGGAGGCCGTGGCGGGCCGGGTGCACCTGTTCACGGGCGACTCGCTGTTCCCGGGCGGCGTCGGGAGCGCCCAGCACGACCCGGACCGCTTCGACCAGCTGCTCACGGACGTCACGGAACGCGTCTTCGACCGGTTCGACGACGAGACGTGGGTCTACCCCGGCCACGGCGCGGACACGACCATCGGCGCCGAGCGCCCGCACCTCGACGAGTGGCGCGAGCGCGGCTGGTAGCGGACCCCGTCCGCGCGGCCCGGGACGCCGCGACGACGACCGAGGCGCGGACCCGACCGCGCGTCGTCGGGTCGGCCTGGTTCACTGGCGTCATGCCGATCCACGCCGTCACCTACGTCTACGCCGACCGCGCCCCCGAGCTCGACGCCCTGCGCCCGGAGCACCGCGCGTTCCTGGGCACGCTCCACGCCCGGGGCACGCTCCTGGCGTCCGGCCCGCTTCCCGCGCACGAGGGTGCGCCGGCCGGGGCCCTGCTGGTCCTGGACGGGGAGACGCCCGACGCCGTCGCCGCGGTCCTCGACGAGGACCCGTTCGGGCGTGCGGGGCTCGTCGCCGAGCGCACGGTGCGCCCGTGGGCCCCCGTCATCGGCGACTGGGCCGACCGCGTCTGACGGGCACCGTCCCGCGCCCGGCGCGCGCCCCGAGGACGCTCCGTCCTCCCCGGCGTCTCACCCGGCGGGGCCGGGTACGGGCGGGCGGGCGCGGAGCCGGCGGATCGCCTCCCACGGGTAGGGCGTCGACCGGCTCTCCCTCTGGAACGCGCGGTAGAAGTCCCCGACGACCGCCGCGACCGGAGCGTGCCGGGCGAGCGCTGCCGCGACCGCCGGCGGCGCCCCTGTCACCGGGGCACCGTCGGCCCAGGAGCGCACGAGTGCCGCGCGCTCGTCGGGCCCGCACCCGAACAGCTCGACGGCCAGCCAGCCCACCAGGTGCGTGACGCTGTAGCAGTCGTCGTAGTCCTGGTGCGCGGCGACGAAGTCGACCTCGTCCGGCGAGAGGTCGAAGCGGGACGAGATCGCGAGGCCGAAGTCGGCGAGGTAGAGCCGCTCGCCGTCGGTCAGGACGTTCTCGAAGTGCGTGTCGAGGTGCAGCAGGCCCCGCGACCTCATGAAGGAGATCCCGGTCCTCAGCTCCTCCTCCACGAACGCGCGGGCCCGCTCGGCGGCCTCGCCACCCGCCTCGACCTGGACGCCGAGCCAGTCGTGCAGCGTCTGCGGGACGTACTCCAGGAACAGCACGATGCTCGCCGAGGACTCCTGGAGAGCCTCGATCCGGCGACGCACCGCCGTGCCGCCGCCCCAGTAGGCGACGGCGCGCTCGACGTCGACCAGCTCGTCGGGCAGTGGCCGGCCCGCGTCGGGGAGCACCCGCCAGTGGTGCATCAGGGGAAAGCCCTCGTGGTCCCCCGCGATCACCCAGCCCGTCGTCATGACGTGCGCGGCCAGCTCGCGCCAGGCGCCGAAGCCCGCGGAGCCGATCACGCCGACGCCGTAGTGGCAGAAGGTCGGGAGGTCGAACAGGTCCGCCGTGGAGCGGACCTTGTCCGGCTGCCGCTCGAGGTCGGTCAGGCGCACGTGCTTGACGAACACGGGCGTGCCGTCGACGTCGAGCAGCGCCGTCTCCCCGCCGATGCCGGCACCGACCCGCGGGGCGGCGTCCACGAGCTCGCGCAGCTCGCTGTCGCTGCACAGCGACAGCGCGGTGGCGACCGCTGCGTGCGCGGCCAGCCGGGAGGCGCGGGACGCGCCGGACCGTGCGGGCACCGTCGCGCTCCGCGGCTCGCCCGGCACGCTACCGCCCGGCGCCGTCCTGCGGACCAGTGCCCCACGGCGGCGTCTCGGCGGCCGGCGCGACCTCGTCCACCGGGGCGTCGGCAGGCGACTCGACCGCGTCCTCCACGGGACCGGCGACGCCGCTCGCGGGGGCCGCGGCGGACGGGCCGTCCTGGGCGTGCAGCGCCCGCGTGCGCAGCAGGCTCGCGACGGTGGTGACGGCGAGCGCACCGATGATCACCACGAGCGACAGCCAGATCGGGACCGTCGGGACGGCGTCGAGGTGCTCACCGCCGTTGATGAACGGCAGCGTGTTCTCGTGCAGCGCCTCGAGGATCAGCTTCACGCCGATGAACCCGAGGATCACCGCGAGACCGATCGGCAGGTAGACCAGCCGCTCGAGCAGGCCGCCCAGGAGGAAGTAGAGCTGGCGCAGGCCCATGAGCGCGAAGACGTTCGTCGTGAAGACGATGAACGGGTCCTGGGTGAGCCCGAAGATCGCGGGGATCGAGTCGAATGCGAAGAGCAGGTCGGTGCTGCCGATCGCGAGGAACACGATGACGAGCGGCGTGAAGACCCGCTTGCCGTCCTCGATCGTGCGCAGCCGGCCGCCGTCGTACTGCGTGCCCAGCGGCAGGACCCGCCGGAGCGCCCGCACCGCGCGGTTCTCGTGGTACTCCTCGGGCTCGTCCCCGCCGGCCACGAGCTTGACGGCCGTGTAGATGAGGAAGGCTCCGAACAGGTAGAACACCCACACGAACTGGGCGATGATCGCCGCGCCCGCGAGGATGAACGCCCCGCGCAGGACGAGCGCGACGATGATGCCCACCATCAGCACGCGCTGCTGCTGGTCCCGCGGGACCGCGAACCTCGCCATGATGATGACGAACACGAAGAGGTTGTCCACGGAGAGGCTGTACTCCGTGAGCCACCCCGCGTAGAACTCCCCGGCCGGTGCCGCCCCGCCCACCGCGCCGACGATCGCCCCGAACACGAGGGCGAGCGCGACGTAGAAGCCGACCCACAGCGCGCTCTCGCGCATCGAGGGGACGTGCGGGCGGCGCCCCACGACGAACAGGTCGACGAGGAGCAGGATCGCGAGCGCCGACAGCGACGCCCACTCGAACCAGACGGGAAGCTCGTGAACCATCAGCGTGAGCCCTCCGAGCTCTCGACGGAGCGCCGACGGTCGGCGCGGTCCTTGGCGAGGCTCGCGACCGTGGTGATCGTGAGCACGACGACGATGAACCCGAGCGACAGCGCCGTCGAGATCTCCGGGACGGCGGTGATGTGCTCACCGCCGTTGATGAACGGCACCTCGTTCTTGTGCAGCGCGTGGATGAGCAGCTTGACGCCGATGAAGCCGAGGATCGCCGCGAGGCCGTACGCGAGGTAGACGAGGCGGTCGAGGAGACCGTCGATGAGGAAGTAGAGCTGGCGCAGGCCGAGCAGCGAGAACGCGTTGGCGGCGAACACGAGGAAGGTCTCCTGCGTGAGGCCGAAGATCGCGGGGATCGAGTCGACCGCGAAGAGCAGGTCCGCGCTGCCGATCGCGATCATCACGATGAGCATCGGGGTGATGTAGCGCTTCCCGTCGATCTTCGTCGTCATCTTGTCCTCGACGTACGTCTCCGTCGTCGGGAACAGGCGGCGGGTCAGCTTCAGCGCGCCGTTCTCGTGGAACTCCTCGTCGTGGCCCGAGCCCGCCTTGACCTGCGTCCACGCGGTGTACAGCAGGAACGCGCCGAAGACGTAGAAGACCCAGCTGAAGTTCTCGATGAGGGCCGCGCCGAGGAAGATGAAGATCGTCCGCAGGACCAGCGCGATCGTGATGCCGATGAGCAGCACCTTCTGCTGGTAGAGCCGCGGGACGCGGAAGCTCGTCATGATGAGGACGAACACGAAGAGGTTGTCGACCGACAGACTCTTCTCGGTGATGTAGCCGGCGAAGTACTCCCCGCCGTACGTCGAGCCCCAGACGGCCCAGACGATGCCGCCGAAGGCCACCGCGACGGCGACGTAGCCCGCGGACCACCACGTGGCCTCGCGCAGGCTCGGGGCGTGGGGCGTGCGCACGTGCCCGACGTAGTCGACGGCGAGCATCGCGAGGATCACGCCGACGGTGACGAGCCAGACCCAGACGGGCACATCCATGAAGATTCCTCCGGTACGTGGGGAGCACTGTGTACCGAAGGTCTCTTCCGCCACGCACCGCCACCCGCACCCGCACGGGACGCGGGCTGGTGGTTGTGGGACCGGTGACACCGGGCCGACGACTGCGCCGGCCGTGATGACGACATCACCGCGGAGGAATACTCCCCTTCAACGAGGAGCCAGCATAGGCCATCGCTCCTCCGCACGGGACAACGTGGCGCGCACGCGAGATGTTCCTCGGCCCCGGCCGACGGCTCGGTCCCGGGCCGCTCACTGGAGGCAGAGCTCGTTCCCCTCGGGGTCCTGGAGCACGACCCAGAACTCGCCCACCTCCTCGACCTCGCGCTCGACGCGGGCACCGAGCTCGACGAGCCGCGCCGCATGGGCGCGCACCCGCGCGACCCGGGTCTCTGCGTCGGGCGTTCCCGCCCCGACGTCCACGTCGAGGTGGACGCGGTTCTTCGCGGTCTTGGGCTCCGGCACGCGCTGGAGGTACACACGCGGGCCGACCCCGTCGGGGTCGACGATCGCGTACCGGTCGCCGCGTCGTTCCGGAGGGACGCCCCACGCCTCCAGGGCGGCCTCCCACGACCCGAAGCCCTCGGGCGGTGGCGGCTCCACGTACCCGAGCGCCACGCACCAGAACGCGCCCAGCGCACGCGGGTCGGCCGCGTCGAACGTCACCTGCACCCCGAACGTCACGTCGTCTCCTCCCCCGTGGCCGACCGACGGGCTCGTCGCCCGACGCCGACCCCGGACCTCCGCGTCAGGCCGTCGCGGCCTGCATCTGCCGCAGCTCCTTCTTGAGCCCGGAGATCTCGTCGCGCAGCCGGGCGGCGAGCTCGAACTGCAGCTCGCCCGCGGCCGCGTGCATCTGGTCGCTGAGCTCCTGGATGAGCTCGGCCAGGTCGCTCGCCGCCGCGCCCGCGAGCCGGTTGCCCGACGACGCGCCCTCCTTGGGCGCTCCTGGCACCGGCGCCCTGCCCTTCGCGCCCTTGCCCGGCTGCCGGTACCCGCCCGCGAGGAGCTCGGCCGTGTCGACGTCCTCGCGCGCGAGCATGTCCGTCACGTCAGAGATCCGCTTGCGCAGCGGCGTCGGGTCGACCCCGTGCTCCGTGTTGTACGCGATCTGCCGCTCGCGGCGCCGCTCGGTCTCCTCGATCGCCGCGGCCATCGCCGGCGTGATCTTGTCCGCGTACATGTGCACCTGGCCCGAGACGTTGCGGGCGGCGCGGCCGATCGTCTGGATGAGGGACTTGGGCGACCGCAGGAAGCCCTCCTTGTCGGCGTCGAGGATCGCGACGAGCGACACCTCGGGCAGGTCGAGGCCCTCGCGCAGCAGGTTGATGCCGACGAGGACGTCGTACTCGCCGAGGCGCAGCTCGCGCAGGAGCTCGACGCGCCGCAGCGTGTCGACCTCCGAGTGCAGGTACCGCACCCGCACGTCCTTCTCGAGCAGGTAGTCGGTGAGGTCCTCCGCCATCTTCTTGGTGAGCGTCGTGACGAGCACGCGCTCGTTCCGCTCGACCCGCTCGCGGATCTCGTGCAGCAGGTCGTCGATCTGCCCGGTGGTGGGCTTGACGAGCACCTCCGGGTCGACGAGGCCGGTCGGGCGGATGATCTGCTCGACCACGCCGTCCGCCATCGAGAGCTCGTAGTCGCCGGGCGTCGCGGACAGGTACACCGTCTGGCCGATGCGCTCGACGAACTCCTCCCAACGCAGGGGCCGGTTGTCCATCGCGCTCGGCAGGCGGAACCCGTGGTCGACGAGGCTGCGCTTGCGCGACATGTCGCCCTCGAACATCGCGCCGATCTGCGGCACGGTCACGTGCGACTCGTCGATGACGAGGAGGAAGTCCTCCGGGAAGTAGTCGAGCAGCGTGTTCGGCGCGGAGCCCGCCTCGCGGCCGTCGATGTGCCGCGAGTAGTTCTCGATCCCGGACGCGGTGCCGATCTGGCGCATCATCTCGATGTCGTACGTGGTGCGCATGCGCAGCCGCTGCGCCTCGAGCAGCTTGTTCTGCCGCTCGAGCTCGTCGAGCCGCTCCGCGAGCTCGGCCTCGATCGAGGAGATCGCGCGCTCCATGCGCTCCGGCCCCGCGACGTAGTGCGTCGCCGGGAACACGTGGATGCTCGGCTCGGACCGGATCACGTCGCCCGTGAGCGGGTGCAGGGTCTGGATGCTCTCGATCTCGTCGCCGAAGAACTCGATGCGGACCGCGAGCTCCTCGTACACCGGGATGATCTCGACCGTGTCCCCGCGCACGCGGAACGTGCCGCGCGTGAACGCCATGTCGTTGCGCGTGTACTGCATGGTCACGAACTGCCGCAGCAGGTCGTCGCGCTCGACCTGCATGCCGACGTCGAGCCGGACCATCCGGTCGACGTACTCCTGCGGCGTGCCGAGACCGTAGATGCACGACACGGAGGCGACCACGACGACGTCCCGCCGGGTGAGCAGCGAGCTCGTCGCGGAGTGCCGCAGCCGCTCCACCTCGTCGTTGATGGACGAGTCCTTCTCGATGTAGGTGTCCGTCTGCGCGATGTACGCCTCGGGCTGGTAGTAGTCGTAGTAGGAGACGAAGTACTCGACGGCGTTGTGAGGGAGCAGCTCTCGGAACTCCGTCGCGAGCTGCGCCGCGAGGGTCTTGTTGGGCGCCATGACCAGCGTCGGGCGCTGCAGCTCCTCGATGAGCCACGCCGTCGTGGCCGACTTGCCGGTGCCGGTGGCACCGAGGAGCACGACGTCCTTCTCCCCCGCACGGATGCGCTGGGAGAGGTCCGCGATCGCCGTGGGCTGGTCGCCCGACGGCTGGTACTCGGAGATGACCTCGAACGGGGTGGTCGCACGCTGGAGATCGGTCACGGGACGCATGCCTCCACGGTACGTCGACCCACCCACACGGACCCCTCCGTGCGCGGTCGGCGCCCCCTGGAGGAGTCGTTCCGGGAAATCACCCCGACGTAATTTGGAAGGTGTCATTCGCAACCTCTAGGGTCGCCTCGACCCTGCCGCGCTCCCCGACGCCCGTGGAGCAGCACGACAGCACGGATCACGGGCGACGGAGTCCGTCCGCAGTAAGTCAGCGCCGCTAGCGAACCCTCGACCTGGAGCCGACACCATGCGCCTTCACCCCGCGCGCCCCCGCGGAATCCCCCTCCTCGCACTCACCGCCCTCGCCCTGACGACCGTCGGCCTCGCCGCGCCGGCGACCGCCGCGCCGCTGGCCACCACGCCGGAGGTCACCGCCGACGACGTCTGCACCGCGGACCCGTCCACGCGACCGGTCGACGTCTACGAGCTCACCGCCGTGGAGGACGCGGGCGTCGGCATCTGGGCGGGCGGCGGGCTCACCGTCACGACCGCGACCGAGCTCGAGGGTCGCGTCGTCGTGGGCGGGGACGCCGACCTCTCCGGGGCCGGGAGCCTCAACGTCGGGACCGCAGGGGGCGGCGGCTCGGCGATCACCCCGGCCGGCGGGACCGACATGCTCGTCGTCGGCGGCGACCTCGCGACCGCGACGAACACCCAGGTCGGCTTCCACGCCTCGAGCGGGGGCAACGTCGTCGTCGGCGGGAAGATCACCGGCGCGACCCCGAGCACCGAGAGCCGCAACGCACCCGGCCGTCCGGGCACGGTCACGCAGGGCGTCGGTCGCGACGCCGCGCTGCGTCCCTACGTCGCGCTCCCCGGGCTCGTCACGGGCCTCGCGGCCGACGCCGCCGACGGCGCCGTCGCCGCCGCGCCCGAGGCCGGGGTGCTGACGGTCGAGGCCGGGGCGCGGTACACGCTCACGGCCGACCAGGCCTCCACCCTGACCACGCTGTACGTCACCGGGACCGGTCCGGTGCTCCTCACCGTCACCGGCACCTCCGTGGACGTGTCGCGGCTGGAGCACGTCGAGTACGGCGGCGTGCGCGTCTACCAGGCCGCCCAGCACCTGTCGGCACACTTCCTGTGGAGCTTCCCGGACGCGACCCGGGTGACGCTCGGCACGAACGACCAGTTCCCCGGGACCGTCGTCGTCCCGCGCACGGACGCGACCCTCACCGTCGCGACCTCGACCAACGGACGCATCCTGTCGAACGGCGCCGTCTCCTACTCCGGCGGCGCCGGGATCGAGCACCACAACTACCCGTTCGCCGGCCCGTGCGAGTCGACGCCGTTCGTCGAGGAGCCCAAGCCCGAGCCGTCGCCGGAGGGCCCGAACCCGGGCGAGGGCGTGACCACGCCGCCGACGACCGAGGAGACCCCGTCCACGGAGGAGCCGGGCGAGCCCACGGTGGAGGCGACCCCGGCCGCCGAGACCCCGGCGGCCAGCCCTGACGCGACCCCTGCGTCCGCCGAGGGCGACGACACGCCCGAGAGCGGCCTCGCCACGACGGGCACGTCGGTCGTCGTGCTGGCCGTGGTGGCCGCGCTGCTGCTCGCCGGGGGCGCGACGATCCTCGTCGTGGCACGTCGACGCGCGACGAGCTGACGCCTCGACCACGAGCGCGCGCCGAGGGCCTGGCAGGCGAGACCTGCCGGGCCCTCGGCGTCCCCGGTCCCGGCTCAGCTCTCCGTGCCGGCCGCGAGGGCCGGCTCGGTGGTGCCGAGGAGCGCGTGCCGCACGACCGCGGCCACCGCGGCGACCTGGTCCTCGATCGGGACCACGTCCGCGTCCGGGACGTGGACGAACCCGGCACGCCGCCCCGGCCCGGTGCCCCAGTGGTGCATGAGCGCGTAGAAGACGTCGTTGCACACGTAGGTCCCGGCGGTGCTCGACACCCCTGCAGGGACACCCGCCGTGCGGATCGCCGCGAGGGACGCCTTGAGCGGGAGCGTCGACCAGTACCCGACGGGCGCACCGGCGACGACGGGGACGTCGACGGGCTGCGCGCCCGCGTTGTCGGGGATCCGTGCGTCGCGCACGTTCACGGCGACGCGTTCGAGGCGGACACCCGGCGCACCGCTCGCGAGGCCGAGCGCCACCACCACGTCGGGGTCGTGCTCGCGGATCGCGGCGTCGAGCACCGGCCACGCCCCGGCGAAGGTCACGGGGAGCCGGACGGCGACCACCCGATCGCCCACGAGCTCCTCCCCGCGCTCAGCGAGCCGCGAGGCGGTCTCCCACGACGGGTTCGCGACGGCGCCGTCGAACGGCTCGAACCTGCTGACGAGGACGGTCACGCCTCGTGCTCCTCGATCTCCGCCTGGACCTCGGCGTCGACCTCGGCACGCACCCGTGCCCAGAGCTCGTCGACCTGCTCCCGCAGCGCGTCGGGCGAGCCGGAACCGTCGAGGGTCACGTCCGCCGCGGCGAGGCGCGACGCGTCGTCGGCCTGGGCGGCGAGGCGGGCGCGGGCCTCGTCCTCGCTCAGCCCGCGACCCTCGACCATCCGGGCCACCCGGACGTCCGCGGGCGTGTGCACGACCACGACGCAGTGGAACCGCGCGGGGTCGCCCGTCTCGACGAGGAGCGGGATGTCGTGCACGACGACGGCCCGGGGGTCGGCCGCGCCGGCGGCGGCCTCGCGCTCGGCCGCGAGCCGGCGCACCTCCGGGTGGACGATCGCGTTGAGGCGCTCGCGCGCGGCGGCGTCACCGAACACGACCCGGCCGAGCACGGTCCGGTCGAGCGCGCCGTCACCGTCGAGGACGCCCGGCCCGAACTCCTCGACGACCTGGTCGAGGCCGACCGTCCCCGGCGCGACCGCGTCCCGGGAGAGCGCGTCGTAGTCCACGACGACGGCGCCGAGCTCGGCGAAGCGTGCGAGCGCGACGGACTTCCCCGCCGCGATTCCTCCGGTCAGGCCGATGCGAAACATGCGCCCCATCCTGCCAGCCGGTGGGCGACCTCGCGCCGGGACGGTCGACCGTGCGCAGCGGCTCAGCCGTGCGTGCCCGGCGGCTCGCCCGTGCCACCTCCCGGCTGGTCGCCGCCGTGCGCACCGTGCGGCCGCTCGCCCGCGACGGCGCGCAGGAGCCGCAGGAGCTCGGCGCGCTCCGCGGGGTCGAGGCGCGCGAGGAGCGTGCCGGCGCTCGACGAGCGCTCCGCTCCCACCTGCGCGACGACCTCTCGCCCCCGCGGGGTGAGCGCGACGAGCGTCGCCCTCCGGTCGTGCGGGTCGGGGGTGCGCCGGACGAGCCCGGCCCGCTCGGCGTCGTCCACCTTGGACGTCACCGACCGGGGCGCGACGTCCAGCGCCGACGCGACCGCGCCGAGCCGGCAGGGCTCGTCGCAGCGGGCGAGGAACCGCAGCATCCGGTACTGGCCGGGGGTCGTCCCTGCCGGCTCGGCACGCTCGCTCGCCTCACGCCGCACGCTCCGGAGCGCCGCGTGCAGGAGCGAGAGGAACTCGCCCGCCTCGTCCGTGGAGGTCGGGCCGCCCACAGCGCCCCGCGCGGGGCGCGCGCTCGCATCGCTCGTCACGAGGCCGAGCGTACCGGGCGGACGAGGTCTTGTGGAGCACACTCATTGTGAGCTAGACTCACTATCGCTCTCGCGCGAGCGGTCCTCGCGTCCGCCCCCAGCCGGCCGCGCTCGCCGGCCGCCACACCGCCGCGGACGACCGCGCCCCTCCCCCACCCAGGAGGCCCCATGTCTTTCACCTCACCCCTTCCCGGCTCAGGCGGCGGGCGCGGCATGCGCTCGTTCCGCCAGGACTCCTCCGTCGCGTCCCGTCGGCTGCACCGGGGCACGATCCGACGCGTCCTCACGTTCGCCCGGCCCTACCGGCGCCAGCTCGCGGCGTTCCTCGTGCTCATCTCGGTCGACGCCGCCGCGGGCGCGGCCACGCCGCTGCTGTTCCAGCGCATCATCGACGACGGCATCACGGCGGGAGACGTCGGCGTCGTCGTCGCGCTCTCCGCCGTCGCCGCCGGGCTGGCTGTGCTCTCGGGCGCGCTCGGCGTCGCCCAGCGCTGGTTCTCGTCGCGCATCGGCGAGGGCCTCATCGTCGACCTGCGCACCGCCGTCTTCGACCACGTGCAGCGCATGCCGCTCGCCTTCTTCAGCCGCACCCGGACCGGGGCGCTCGTCCAGCGGCTCAACGGCGACGTCCTCGGCGCCCAGCAGGCGTTCACGTCGACGCTCTCGAACGTCTTCTCGAATCTCCTCACCGTCGTGTTCGTCCTCGCCGCCATGCTCTCCATGTCCTGGCAGCTCACGCTCCTCGCCCTGACCCTGCTGCCCGCGTTCGTGCTGCCGGCCCGCTGGGTCGGCAAGCGCCTCGCCGCGATCACGCGCGAGAGCTACGAGCTCAACGCGGAGGCCGCGCAGACCATGAACGAACGGTTCAACGTCGCGGGCGCCCACCTCGTCAAGGTCTTCGGCGATCCCGCCCGCGAGTCGTCCCGGTTCGCCGACCAGGCGAGCCGCGTGCGCGACATCGGCGTGAAGCAGGCCATGTACGGCACGGTGTTCCGCGTCGGCCTCACCGTCGTCGCCTCCGTCGCCGTCGCGATCGTCTACGGGCTCGGCGGCGTCATGGCGATCTCGGGCTCACTGACGGTCGGCACCGTCGTCGCGCTCACCGCCTACCTCGGGCGCCTCTACGGCCCCCTGACGGCCATGTCCAACGTCCAGGTGGACGTCATGACCGCGCTCGTCAGCTTCGAGCGCGTGCTCGAGGTGCTCGACCTCGAGCCCACCGTCACCGACGCGCCCGACGCCGACGACCTCGCCGACGACATCGAGCGGCACGGCGCGAGCCTCGAGCTCGACGGGGTGACGTTCCGCTACCCCAGCGCCTCGGAGGTCTCCCTCGCCTCGCTCGAGTCCGTCGCCGTCGAGGGGACCGACCCCACGACCGACACGCTGCGCGACGTCACCTTCGCCGTCCCCGCGGGGGCGATGGTCGCGCTCGTGGGCTCGTCCGGCGCGGGCAAGACGACCGTGTCGCAGCTCGTCACCCGCATGTACGACCCGACCTCCGGGCACGTGCGGATCGCCGGGCGCGACCTGCGCGACGTCACGCAGGAGAGCCTCCACGACGCCGTCGGCGTGGTCACGCAGGAGGCGCACCTCTTCCACGACTCGATCGCCGAGAACCTCCGGTACGCCAAGCCCGACGCGACCGACGCCGAGCTCGAGGCCGCGCTGCGGCGCGCGCACGTGTGGGACGTCGTCGCGGCGCTGCCGTCGGGCCTCGACACCGTCGTCGGCGACCGGGGATACCGCATGTCCGGAGGAGAGCGCCAGCGCCTCGCCATCGCGCGCGTCTTCCTCAAGGCGCCGCAGCTCGTCGTCCTCGACGAGGCGACGGCCCACCTCGACTCCGGCTCCGAGGCCGCCGTCCAGGCCGCTCTCGCCGAGGCGCTGCGCGGGCGCACGTCGCTCGTCATCGCGCACCGGCTCTCCACGGTGCGCGAGGCGGACCTCATCGTCGTCCTCGACGCGGGGCACGTGGTCGAGACGGGCACGCACACCGAGCTGCTCGCCCGCGACGGGCGCTACGCCGAGCTCTACCGGACGCAGTTCGCGAACGCGCCCGCGCCGTCGGACCCCGACGCGACCACCGCGCCGGCCGAGCCGGCGACCGCCACGGCCTGACGGCCCGACGGGCCGGATCGCCCACCAGGCGATCCCGGACCGCTGACCCGGCGGTCCCGGCTCGTCCGCGCCCGCTGACGCACCAGGACGACCTGTTCGGCACCGGCCGCGCCCTCGGGGCACGGCGAAGGCCCGCCACCCCGAGGGGTGGCGGGCCTTCGTACGACCTGCGACGGATCCGCCGGGTGGCGGAGCGTCAGGAGATCAGTTGCCGGTGAGCTTCTCGCGGAGCGCGGCGAGCGCCTCGTCCGACGCGAGCGTGCCCGTGGCCTCGGCGGCCGGGGCCGACGAGTAGGACGTGCTGCTCGAGGACGACGAGCTCGAGGAGCCCGAGTCGCCCGACGCGGCGTCGAAGTCGGCCTTGACGGCCTCGGCGACCTGCTTGCGGTGCGCCTCCCAGCGCTCGTGCGCCTTGGCGTACTCCGCCTCCCACGCCTCGCGCTGCGTCTCGAAGCCCTCGAGCCACTCGTTGGTCTCCGGGTCGAAGCCCTCGGGGTACTTGTAGTTCCCCTGCTCGTCGTACTCGGCCGCCATGCCGTAGAGCGCGGGGTCGAAGTCGTCCGACTCCGGGTCCACGCCCTCGTTGGCCTGCTTGAGCGAGAGCGAGATGCGGCGGCGCTCGAGGTCGATGTCGATGACCTTGACGAAGACCTCGTCACCGACGTTGACGACCTGCTCCGGCAGCTCGACGTGGCGGACGGCCAGCTCGGAGATGTGCACGAGGCCCTCGATGCCGTCCTCGACGCGCACGAACGCACCGAACGGGACGAGCTTGGTGACCTTGCCCGGGACGACCTGACCGATCGCGTGGGTCCGGGCGAACGTCTGCCACGGGTCCTCCTGCGTCGCCTTCAGCGACAGCGAGACGCGCTCGCGGTCGAAGTCGACGTCCAGGACCTCGACCGTGACCTCCTGGCCGACCTCGACGACCTCGGAGGGGTGGTCGATGTGCTTCCAGGACAGCTCGGAGACGTGCACGAGACCGTCGACGCCGCCCAGGTCCACGAACGCACCGAAGTTGACGATCGAGGAGACGACACCGGGGCGCACCTGGCCCTTCTGCAGCGTCTGCAGGAAGGTGGAGCGGACCTCGGACTGCGTCTGCTCGAGCCAGGCACGGCGCGAGAGGACGACGTTGTTGCGGTTCTTGTCGAGCTCGATGATCTTCGCCTCGATCTCCTTGCCGACGTACGGCTGGAGGTCGCGGACGCGACGCATCTCCACGAGGGAGGCCGGGAGGAAGCCGCGAAGGCCGATGTCGAGGATGAGACCACCCTTGACGACCTCGATGACGGTGCCGGTGACGACGCCGTCCTCCTCCTTGATCTTCTCGATCGTGCCCCAGGCGCGCTCGTACTGGGCGCGCTTCTTGGACAGGATCAGACGGCCTTCCTTGTCCTCCTTCTGGAGGACGAGGGCCTCGACCGCGTCGCCGACGTTGACGACCTCACCGGGGTCCACGTCGTGCTTGATGGACAGCTCGCGGGAGGGGATGACGCCCTCGGTCTTGTAGCCGATGTCGAGGAGGACCTCGTCGCGGTCCACCTTGACGATCGTGCCTTCGACGATGTCGCCGTCGTTGAAGTACTTGATGGTCGCGTCAACGGCGGCGAGGAAGTCCTCCTCGGTGCCGATGTCGTTGACGGCAACCTGGGGTGCGGACTTCGCGGGGGTAGAGATGGTCATTGAGTTCGATGCTCCGATGCGGACAGGTGTAGTCGAGCGGGTAGGGTTCTCGGCGCGCCGCTGCCGCTGGTCCGTGGACCGGGTGACGCCATGGTCGGCATCGTGGTCCGGGACGAAGGCAGGCGCAACGCACCGCCGTCCACCTTATCCGGGTGTCACCCCGGTGGTCAACGCGACGGCCGAGACCCCCCGCCGTCCGTCTGGTCGCGTCAGGCGAGCACGCGCGCGACGCGCAGCAGCTCCTCGGGCACGCGCTTGGGCCGGCCGGCGACCTCCGCGAGCGGCACGAGCTCGACGCGCTCGCCCCGCAGCGCCGTCATCACGCCCGACGTCCCCGCGCTCACCGCGTCGACGGCCGCGACCCCGAACCGGCTCCCGAGGATGCGGTCGGTCGGCGTCGGCTCCCCGCCGCGCTGCACGTGCCCGAGGACCGTGAGCCGCGTGTCGAACCCCGTGCGCTCCGCGATCTCCGCGCTCACCCGCTCGCCGATCGACCCCGCGACGATCTCGCCGAAGCGGCCGAGCTGCTGCGTGAACTCCATCGACGACCCCTCGCGCGGGACCGCGCCCTCCGCGACGACGACGATCGAGAAGTTCGCGTGCGCCCGGTGCCGGTGCCGCAGGAACTTCACGAGCTGGTCGATGTCGAAGGGTTCCTCGGGGGCGAGGACGACCTCGGCGCCGCCCGCGATGCCCGCGTTGACCGCGATCCACCCGGCGTGGCGGCCCATGACCTCGACCACCATGACGCGGTTGTGGCTCTCCGCCGTCGTGTGCACACGGTCGAGGGCCTCGGTCGCGATGTTGACCGCGGTGTGGAACCCGATCGACAGGTCCGTCCCCTCGACGTCGTTGTCGATCGTCTTGGGGATCGCGACGATCTTCACGCCCGCCTCGGCGACGCGGCTCGCGGCGTGCAGCGTGCCGTCACCGCCGATGCAGATGAGGGCGTCGAGGTGCTCGGCCTCGACCGTCGCGAGGACGGCGTCCATGCTGCCGTCCTCCTCGCGCGGGTGGAACCGCGCGGTGCCCAGCAGCGTCCCGCCGACCGGCAGCACGTTGCGGATGTCCTGGCGCCCGAGCGGGTGCACGTCGCCGTCGACCACGCCGCGCCACCCGTTGCGGAAGCCGATGATGGTGTGCCCGTACTCCCCCGTCCCCTGCTTGACCACGGCCCGGATCGCCGCGTTCAGGCCGGGGCAGTCGCCTCCGCCGGTGAGAAGTCCGATGCGCACCTGTTTCCTCCGTCTCGTCGTCGCGTCGCGCGTCCTCGCGCGCGTGCCCGGCGTCGACGGAGGTGCCGACCTCCGCGGCACCGCGTCGCCCTCAACCCTAGTCAACCCCGCGGCGTGGGTCACGGCCCGTCCCGGTCCTCGGGCACGCCGGCGACCAAGGTCCCGCCCGTCCGGGCCGTGCGGCGCCCCACGGTGCCCGGAAGCGGCGACGCCCGGGAGAATGGCCGGCATGAGCGCGACCCCCGCCCCCGTGCCGCCGCAGGTCCCGGTCCCGGACGTCACCCCGCCCGGCCCGACGGCCGACGCCGGCTACCGGGACGTGCCCGCCGCCGAGGGCAGCCGCGCCGGGCGCGGGTGGTGGGACGCGAACGCCGCCGAGTACCTCGACGACCACGGCGCGTTCCTCGGCGCGGCGGACTTCTGCTGGTGCCCGGAGGGGCTGCGGGAGCGCGACGCGCACCTGCTCGGCGACGTGGCCGGTCTCCGCGTCCTCGAGGTCGGGGCGGGGGCCGCCCAGTGCTCGCGCTGGCTCGTCGCGCAGGGTGCCCGGGCGGTCGCGACGGACGTCTCGCGGGGCATGCTCGCCGCGGGGAAAGCCCTCGACCGGGCGACGGGGATCCGGGTTCCGGCCGTCCAGGCCGACGCGCGCCACCTGCCGTTCGCGGACGACACGTTCGACGTCGCGTTCACGTCGTTCGGCGCGATCCCGTTCGTCCCCGACGCGGAGGCCGTCCACCGCGAGATCGCCCGGGTGCTCCGGCCGGGCGGCACGTGGACGTTCTCCGTCACGCACCCCACGCGCTGGGCCTTCCCCGACGACCCGAGCGCGCACGGGCTCACGGCGAACCGCTCCTACTTCGACCGGCGCCCCTACGTCGAGACGGACGACGCCGGTCGCGTCGTCTACGCGGAGTACCACCGCACGCTGGGCGACCACGTGCGCGAGGTGGTCGCCGCAGGGCTGGAGCTGCGCGACGTCGTCGAGCCCGAGTGGCCGGCCGCCAACACCGAGGTGTGGGGCGGCTGGGGGCCCGTCCGCGGCGCCTACCTGCCCGGGACGGCGATCTTCTGCACGCGCCTCCCGGGCTGACGAGCCCGGGTCAGTGCCCCGCGTCGTGCCACGTCGCGCCGACGCCGACCGACACGTCCAGCGGCACGTCGAGGTCCGCCGCCGCGCCCATCTGCGTGCGCAGCACGTCCTCGACGGCCTCGCGCTCGCCCGGGGCGACCTCGACCACGAGCTCGTCGTGCACCTGCAGGAGCAGCCGCGAGCGCAGCCCGCGCTCGTCGATCGCACGCTGGACGCCCAGCATCGCGACCTTGATGATGTCAGCCGCGCTGCCCTGGATGGGCGCGTTGAGGGCCATGCGCTCCGCCATCTGGCGACGCTGCCGGTTGTCGCTCGTGAGGTCGGGCAGGTACCGGCGGCGCCCGAGGATGGTCGCCGTGTATCCCGTGGCGCGCGCCTCGTCGACGACGCCCGTGAGGTAGTCGCGCACGCCGCCGAAGCGCTCGAAGTAGTCGTCCATGAGCTTCTGCGCCTCGCCCACCTCGATGGTGAGCTGCTGGGAGAGCCCGAACGCCGAGAGACCGTACGCCAGCCCGTAGGACATCGCCTTGATCTTCGAGCGCATCGCGGGCGTGACCTCGGCGGCCGGCACCTCGAACACCCGTGACCCGACGTAGGAGTGCAGGTCCTCGCCCGACCGGAACGCCTCGATGAGCCCCTCGTCGCCCGAGAGGTGCGCCATGATGCGCATCTCGATCTGGCTGTAGTCGGCGGTCAGGAGCGTCTCGTAGCCCTCGCCGACCACGAACGCGCGCCGGATGCGCCGGCCCGCCTCCGTGCGGATCGGGATGTTCTGCAGGTTCGGGTCGGTCGAGCTGAGGCGTCCCGTCGCCGCGATCGTCTGCTGGAACGTCGTATGGATGCGGCCGTCGTCCGCGACGGACTTGAGCAGCCCCTCCACCGTCTGGCGCAGGCGCGAGGCGTCACGGTGCGCGAGCAGGTGCTCGAGGAACGGGTGCTGCGTCTTGACGAAGAGGTCCGCGAGCGCCGACGCGTCGGTCGTGTAGCCCGTCTTGATCTTCTTCGTCTTGGGCATCCCGAGCTGGTCGAACAGCACCTCCTGGAGCTGCTTGGGCGAGCCCAGGTTCACCTCGCGCCCGATGACCGCGTACGCCTCCGAGGCCGCGGTCGCGACGAGGTCGCCGAAGTGCTGCTCGAGCTCGCGCAGGTACTCGACGTCGGCCGCGATGCCGCGCTGCTCCATGCGCGCGAGCACCTGGGAGAGCGGGAGCTCCAGGTCGGCCAGGAGCGTGGTGGCGTCGCGGTCCTCGAGCTCGCCCGCGAGGACGTCGCCGAGCTGGGCGACGGCGAGCGCGCGCACGGCGTCGCGCTCCTGCTCACCGTTCCCGTCGAGCGAGAGGTCGAGCGCGCCCTGGGCGTCGTTGCCGGCCTCCGTGTCGGGGCGCAGCTCGCGGTGCAGATGGCGCACCACGAGGTCGCCCAGGTCGTAGCCACGCTGGTCCGGGTGGCACAGGTAGGCGGCGAGCTCGGTGTCGAACGTGACGCCCGCGAGGTCGTAGCCGCGCGCCGCGAGCTCGTGCCACGCGGACTTGGCGCCGTGCACGACCTTGGGCCGCTCCGGGTCGGCGAGCCAGGCGGCGAGCGCCTCGTCGTCGGCGCCGGCCACGTCGGCGAGCTCGAGCGCGACGGCCGCCCCGGCGTCGTCGGACACCGCGAGCGCCCAGGCGTCCCCGCCGCCGGGCACCGCCTTGCCGGCCACCTCGATCCCGAGGCGCCGGGCGCCGTGCTCGGCGAGCCACGCACCGAGCCCGCCGGGCAGCACGTCGGCGAGCTCGACGTCGAACCCGGCCTCCGTCTCGACCTCGCCCTCGGGGGCGATCGCGAAGAGCCGGTCGCGCAGGGCGCGGAACTCCAGGGCGTCGAGCACGCGGTGGGCCGCCTCGCGGTCCCACGGGCGCGTCGCGAGGTCGTCGGGGCCGACGGGCAGCTCGAGGTCGCGCAGGAGCGCGTTGAGCTGCCGGTTGAGGCGGACCTGGTCGAGGTGCGCGCGCAGGCTCTCCCCCGCCTTGCCCTTGATCTCGTCGGCGTGGTCCAACAGGCCGTCGAGGTCGCCGTACGCGGTGATCCACTTGGCGGCCGTCTTGGGACCGACGCCCGGGATGCCCGGCAGGTTGTCCGACGTCTCCCCGACGAGGGCGGCGAGGTCCGGGTAGCGCTCGGGCGGCACGCCGTACTTCTCGACGACGGCGGCGCTGTCCATGCGCGCGAGCTCCGAGACGCCCTTCTTCGGGTAGAGCACCGTGACGTCGGGGCCGACGAGCTGGAACGAGTCGCGGTCGCCCGAGCAGACGAGGACCTCCATCCCGGCGTCCGCACCCTGCGTGGCGAGCGTCGCGAAGATGTCGTCCGCCTCGTAGCCCTCGCGCTCGAGCGTCGGGATGTGCAGCGTCTCGAGGATCTCCTTGATGAGCGGGACCTGGCCGCGGAACGGCTCGGGCGAGGACTCGCGCGTCCCCTTGTAGCTCGGGAGGATCTCGGTGCGGAACGACTGGCGCCCCGCGTCGAACGCGACCGCGACGTGCGTCGGCTCCTCGTCCCGCAGGAGGTTGATGAGCATCGACGTGAAGCCGTACACCGCGTTCGTGTGCTGCCCCGTGGTCGTCGAGAAGTTCTCCGCCGGGAGCGCGAAGAACGCCCGGTAGGCCATGGAGTGTCCGTCGATGAGCAGGAGGCGAGGTCGCGCGGAGGTCGTCACGGGTGCCAACCTACAGTCCATGACCGACACGCACGGCCCCGACCGGACCACCGACCCCGCCGCGCCCGCGCCCGCCGCCACAGGCGCGCCCGAGGCCCCGCGCCACGCCTACGAGGCCATGGGCCTGCGCACCGCGGGCACGCTCATCGAGCGCATGGGCATCGAGCTGGAGGACGTGAGCGCCGACCGGGTCACCGCCCGCATGCCCGTCGCGGGCAACACCCAGCCCGCCGGTCTGCTCCATGGGGGCGCGTCGGTCGTGCTCGCCGAGACGCTCGGGTCGATCGCCGCCCAGCTCCACGGCGGACCGGGGCGCGCCGCGGTGGGGATCGAGGTCAACGCGACGCACCACCGCGGGGTGCGCGACGGCTGGGTCCACGGGGAGGCGGTCGCGGTCCACCGGGGCCGCACGACGGCGAGCTACGAGATCGTGGTGTCCGACGACGAGGGTCGGCGCGTGTGCACGGCGCGCCTCACGTGCATGATCCTCAGCCTGGCCTGACGACGACGTCGCGGGCGTCCGTCCGCCGGGTCCGCCCGGCGGACGGTCTCCGGCTCAGCCGGGCCTCAGCCGGGCAGGGTCTCGCGGGCCTCGACCGGCGTCACGACGCCGCTGCGGCTGCGGTACTCCGCCTGAAACTCGCGCAGGTCGACCGGTCCGGACATCGTCTCGGTCCGGGCGCGACGGCGGCGCGCGATGAGGTCCTCCAGGGACCGGGTGCCCCGGCGGGTGGGCGTGAGGTCGGCCGCGAGGCGGCGCTGCAGCACCGCGGTCGACACGACGCGGTGGCCCGCGACGGGGCCGAAGCCGAGCCGCGCGAGGAAGCGCTGGACGCCGCGCGAGCCGGGGATCGGGACCGAGTAGACGTGCGTCGCGCCGGCGCCGGCGGCGAGGTCGGCCGTGGCGCTGAGCAGCGCGTGACCCACGCCGCGTCGGCGGGCGTCCTCGCCGACGTAGACGGCCTCGACGTACAGGCTCGGCTCGTCGGCGAACAGGTGCGGGTCGAGCACGCGCGCCAGCACGAACCCGACGGGGCGGCCGTCGTGCAGGGCGACGAGGACGTTGCCGCCCGGCAGCGTCAGCAGCACCGACAGGTGCCGGACCAGACGGTCCTCGTCGGGCGCGCAGATCTGGGCCCCGGACGCCGACTCGCGTCGGGCCTCCGAGCACAGCACAGCGATCCCCGGCAGGTCGTCACCGACCGCGGGCCTGACCTCCACTGCTGGGCGCACCGCGCTCCTCCTCGTTCGCACCGTGGGACCGACGGCACCGAGGGACGTGGGGGGTGAGATGGTTCCACGTCGCTCGGACGGCGCCGTCGGCCGTCGACTGAGCACTACGTGGCGACCGTGTGTCCACCGCCCCGGGAACTACTGGACGCCAGTCCAAGACGATAGCCCGCCCGGGGCGCCGTGACAAAGGTCCTGCTCAGGACACCCGGCCACGGCCGATCGGTCGCCGATGCGGGCTCAGGCGCCGCCGACCTGCTCGATGACGGCGTCCGCGACCTCGCGCATGGTGAGGCGGCGGTCCATCGACGTCTTCTGGATCCAGCGGAACGACTCCGGCTCCGACAGGCCCATCTTGGTCATGAGCAGGCCCTTGGCACGGTCCACGCGCTTGCGCGTCTCGAAGCGCTCCGCCAGGTCCGCGACCTCGGACTCGAGCGCCGTGATCTGCGAGTAGCGCGAGATCGCGATCTCGACCGCGGGCAGCAGGTCCGCCGGCGTGAACGGCTTGACGACGTAGGCCATGGCCCCGGCGTCGCGCGCGCGCTCGACGAGCTCCGCCTGCGAGAACGCCGTGAGCAGGACGACCGGCGCGGCGTGCGCCTTGCCGATCTGCTCCGCGGCGGAGATGCCGTCGAGCTCGGGCATCTTCACGTCCATGACGACGACGTCGGGCTTGAGCTCGAGCGCCAACTTCACCGCCGTGGCGCCGTCGCCCGCCTCGCCGACGACGTCGAACCCGGCGTCGCGCAGCGTCTCGACCACGTCGAGACGGATCAGGGCCTCGTCCTCGGCGACGACCGCGCGGCGCGCGGGACGGCCCGACGGGGCGGGGGTCGCGGCGGGCTCGGGCTCGATCATCGGGGGAAGGTCGAGCGGCTGCTTGTCCTCGGGCTGCGCTGTCTGGTCACTCACGGGGTTCACTGTAGTGCGCCGCACCCCCTGCCGCCCCCGCGTTTCGCCCTCGGAGGAGTGTGATTCTCGTGAAGGCGCACACGTGTGGTTCGATGGTGCACGCGCAGCGGGCCCGGCGACCGGCCCCGACGCGCACCGCCCCGGTAGCCCAACCGGCAGAGGCGTTCGGCTCAAACCCGATCCAGTGTGGGTTCGAATCCCACCCGGGGCACCTCCCCTCCCCCGTCACCGCGCCGCACCCGGCGCGAGCCGGCGGCCCGTCCCCCACGCCGACGGATCCGGCCCGTACCGGACGACCATCGAGCGGAACGCCTCCGCCGCGCGCGTGCGGGCAGCCGCCCGCCCCGTGCCGGGCTCCATCGCCTCCGACGCGCGCGCCAGCTCGTCGTCGACGAACCGCGCCAGCGGTCCCGGGACGGCGCCCGCACCCGTCTCGCGCGACACGGCCTTGAGCGCGACGAGCTCCGCCGCGGCGCGCACCACGTCCCCCGCGGCCTCCCCCTCCGCGAGCAGCGTCACCAGGTCCATCGGCGGCACGGCGTCGTCGGGGCGCACGCGCAGCCACCGCAGCGTCGCCGCCGGGCGCACCACGTAGAAGACCTTCTTGTACGGCACCGCGGGCACCGACCACCACCGGTCGCGCTGACCCAGCGCCACGTGCAGGTGGTGGCGCCGCAGCGCGTCGCGGTCGACGACGTGCTCCGCGAGCGCGAGCAGCTCCGCCCGGAACGCGTCGTCGGCGCGGTAGACGATCGGCGAGCGCAGCCACTCCAGCAGCGTCGCGTTCCCCCGCACGAGCAGCCGGACCGCCTTGAGCAGGTCCCACCCGTTCACGTCGAGCACCGCGTCGAGCGGCGTCTCGACGACGTCGCGCCGCGGCCACGGGTCCAGGTAGTCCGCCTGCGAGCGGACGTACACGAACCGGCAGTCGTAGTCCGAGTCCGGCGACGGGAACCCCCACGCCCGGCTCCCGCTCTCCACGGCGAGCGGGATCGCGACCCGCTCGTCGCGCACGACGGCGTCCAGCCGCGCGTCGACACGACGCACGACCGCAGGGTCCAGGGAGTCCGGCACGGCGCGCATCCCGCGAGGGTAGGGGCAACGAGAACTCGGTGTCGTGCACTTTCCGCACGCACTTGTCCCGCCCTGCGAACCTGTCAGCCCTTCGTCGCGCGACAACGCGACCGTGTACTGACAACTCGTGTCCCGCTCATGTTGGCAGCACCTCGTCGCTCCGGGGGCCGACCGCGCGCTGACAACTCCGGGCGACCGGCTGTCGCGGCGGCCGACGACGGCGCCGCAGGTGGCGAGCGGGCCCCCAGGACGACGAAACGGCGGCGCCCCTGCGAGAGGGGCGCCGCCGTCCGGCGTCACGCGGTCGACGCCCTCACGGGCGCGATCACGTCAGGCGCGCGTGTCGGAGTGGTCCCCGATCTTGTGCACGAGGATCGAGTTCGTCGTGCCCGGCTGGCCCACGGGGGCGCCGGAGACGACGACCACGAGGTCGCCGACCTCGGCGAGGCCGTTGGCCTGCAGGGTCGTGTCGACCTGGCCGACCATCGCGTCGGTGTTCTCCACCTCGGGCACCTGGTACGTCTGGGTGCCCCACGTGAGCGACAGGACGTTGCGCACGTGCTCGCGCGGCGTGAAGGCGAGCAGCGGGATCGACGAGCGCAGGCGCGACATGCGACGCGCCGAGTCGCCCGACTGGGTGAACGTCGCGAGGTACTTCGCGCCGAGGATCTCGCCGATCTCGGCGGCGGCACGCGTGATGGCGCCACCGCGCGTGTGCGGGGTCGAGCCGAGCGGCGCGATCCGCTCGCGGCCGGCCTCCTCCGTCGCCTCGATGATGCGGGCCATGGTCTCGACCGTGAGGATCGGGTACTCGCCCACGCTGGTCTCGCCCGAGAGCATGACCGCGTCGGCGCCGTCGAGGACGGCGTTGGCGCAGTCGGACGCCTCGGCGCGCGTCGGGCGCGGCGAGTTCGTCATGGACTCGAGCACCTGCGTCGCGACGATGACCGGCTTCGCGTTGCGACGCGCGAGCTCGACGATGCGCTTCTGGACGAGCGGCACCTGCTCCAGCGGGAGCTCGACCGCGAGGTCGCCGCGGGCGACCATGACGCCGTCGAACGCGTCGACGATCTCGGCGAGGTTCTCCACGGCCTGCGGCTTCTCGATCTTCGCGACGACGGGGACCGTGCGGCCCTCCTCGTCCATGATCCGCTTGACGTCCTCGAAGTCCTTCGCGGACCGCACGAACGACAGCGCGATGATGTCCGCGCCGAGCTGGAGCGCCCAGCGCAGGTCGTCCTGGTCCTTCTCGGACAGCGCCGGCACGGAGACCGCGACGCCCGGGAGGTTCAGGCCCTTGTTGTTCGACACCGGGCCGGCGACCTCGACGCGCGTGACGACGCGCGGGCCCTCGACGGCGGTGACGCGGACGAGCACCTTGCCGTCGTCGATGAGGATCGGGTCGCCGACGCGCGCGTCGCCCGGCAGGCCCTTGTGCGTCGTGGAGACGAGCTCCTTGGTGCCGACGACGTCCTCGGTCGTGATCGTGAAGGTGTCACCCTCCTCGAGCCAGTGCTTCTCGTCGCCGCCGAAGCGGCCCAGGCGGATCTTCGGCCCCTGGAGGTCGACGAGCACCGCGACGGAGCGGCCCGACTCGGCGGCGGCCTCGCGCACGCCGTGGTAGACGGCCGCGTGCTCCTCGGCGCTGCCGTGGCTGCGGTTGATCCGCGCCACGTCCATCCCGGCGTCGACGAGCGCGCGGAGCTGCTCCTTCGACTCGGTCGCGGGTCCGATGGTGCAGACGATCTTTGCTCTGCGCATATCTCCAGCCTCTAGTCTTCCGACCGGCCGGGAGCCGGTCGTCGCGGGGTGCCCCTCCCTAGGATGCCCCGCTCATCGTCCCGGCGCCGGACACCCGGCGCCGGGGTGCACGTCAAGCGCGCAAGGACACGGTGTTCGCGCGCACAGGCGCGGGCAGCTCGGTCCCTCCCTGAAGGTAGGCGTCGACGGACGCCGCCGCCGCCCGACCCTCGGCGATCGCCCACACGATCAGCGACTGCCCACGACCCGCGTCGCCGGCCACGAAGACCCCGGGCAGCGACGACGCGAAGTCGTCGCCGCGCGCCACGAGGCCGCGGCCCGTGAGGTCCGCGCCGGACTGGGTCGTGATGGTCGCCGTCTCCGGCCCGGTGAAGCCCATCGCGACGAGCACGAGGTCCGCGGGGATCTCGCGCTCGGTGCCCTCCTTGGGCACGCGACGGCCGTCGGGCAGGTACTCGGTCTCCGCGACGCGCAGCGCGCGCACGGCCCCGTTCTCGTCGCCCAGGAACTCGACGGTGGACGCGAGGAACGCGCGCTCACCGCCCTCCTCGTGCGACGAGGACACCTCGAACACGATCGGGTCCGTCGGCCACGGCTGGGTCGCGGACCGCTCGAGCGGCGGCTGCTTGCCGATCGCGAGCGTCGTCACGCTCGCCGCGCCCTGACGCAGCGAGGTGCCGAGGCAGTCCGACCCGGTGTCGCCGCCGCCGATGACGATGACGTGCTTGCCCGTGGCCGTGATCTGGTCGGCGACCTCGCGCCCGGCCACGACGGCGTTCGCCTGGTGCAGGAAGTCCATGGCGAAGTGGATGCCGTCGAGCTCGCGCCCGGGGACCGACAGGTCGCGCGGGACGGTCGCGCCCGTGGCGACCACGACGGCGTCGTACCGCGCCCGCAGGTCGTCCCACGTGATGTCGACGCCGATCTCGACGCCGGGGCGGAAGCGCGTGCCCTCGGCCTCCATCTGCGCCACGCGGCGGTCGATGTGGAGCTTCTCGAGCTTGAAGTCGGGGATGCCGTAGCGCAGCAGCCCGCCGATCGCGTCGTCCCGCTCGTAGACGGCCACCGTGTGGCCGGCGCGCGTGAGCTGCTGCGCGGCGGCGAGGCCGGCCGGGCCCGAGCCCACGACGGCGACGGTCGAGCCCGTGAGGCGCTGCGGCACCTGCGGTGTGACGTAGCCGCGCGCGAACGCCTCGTCGATGATCGAGACCTCGACGTTCTTGATCGTCACCGCCGGCTGGTTGATGCCGAGCACGCAGCTCGACTCGCACGGCGCCGGGCAGACGCGACCCGTGAACTCCGGGAAGTTGTTCGTCTCGTGCAGGCGGTCGATCGCGTCGGCCCACTGGTCGCGGTAGACGAGGTCGTTCCACTCGGGGATGAGGTTGCCGAGCGGGCACCCCTGGTGGCAGAACGGGATGCCGCAGTCCATGCAGCGTCCCGCCTGCTCCTTGAGGAAGACCTGGCCCTCCTCGAGGTGCGCGTGCACGTCCTTCCAGTCCCGCAGGCGCACGGCCACCGGGCGGTTGGGCGGGAGCTCACGCTCCCGCACCTTCAGGAATCCGCGGGGGTCAGCCACGGGCCACCTCCAAGATCTGGTCCCACACGCCCGGGGCCGCGGGGTCGAGCCCGGCCGACTCGGCCTTCTCGAGCGCCGAGCGCATGCGGGCGAAGTCGGTCGGCAGGACGCGCGTGAAGCGCTGGACGGCCGCGGGGAAGTCCTCGAGGAGCTCGGCCGCGAGGGGCGACCCCGTCTCCTCGTGGTGACGACGGACGAGCTGCTCGACGAGCGCGACCTCGGCGTCCTCGAGCGGACTGAGGCCCAGCTCGCCGGTCGCGAGGGCGCTCGTGTTGACGTTGCCCTCGCGGAGGTCGAGCACGTACGCGGTGCCGCCCGACATGCCGGCGCCGAAGTTGCGCCCGGTCGGCCCGAGCACGAGCACCGTGCCGCCCGTCATGTACTCGCAGCCATGGTCGCCCACGCCCTCGACGACGAGCGTCGCGCCCGAGTTGCGGACGCCGAAGCGCTCGCCCACGCGGCCGCGCAGGAAGATCTGCCCCGACGTCGCGCCGTAGCCGATGACGTTGCCCGCCACGACGTTGCTCGAGCCGGTGAGGACCGCGTTGCGGTCGGGCCGCACGACGATCCGCCCGCCCGAGAGGCCCTTGCCGACGTAGTCGTTCGCGTCGCCGAACAGGCGCAGCGTGACGCCGCGCGGGAGGAACGCGCCGAGCGACTGGCCGGCGGACCCGGTGAGGGTCACGTCGATCGTGTCGTCGGGCAGGCCCTCGCCGCGGAACCGCTTGGTCACCTCGTGGCCGAGCATCGTGCCGACGGTGCGGTTGACGTTGCGCACCGACAGCGAGATGCGGACCGGCTCGCGCCGCTCGAGGGCGTCCTCGGCGAGGGCGACGAGCTGGTTGTCGAGCGCCTTCTCGAGGCCGTGGTCCTGTGTCGTGGTGTTGCGCAGCGAGGCGCCGTCCACCGGCACGGGCCGCTCGAGCACGGGCCCGAGGTCGAGACCCTGGGCCTTCCAGTGGTCGACCGCCTTGCGCGTGTCGAGGAGCTCGACGCGGCCGATGGCCTCCTCGATGGTCCGGAAGCCGAGGCGCGCCAGGTACTCGCGCACCTCCTCGGCGATGAACTCGAAGAAGTTCACGACGAACTCCGGCTTGCCTGTGAACCGGGCGCGCAGCTCGGGGTTCTGCGTCGCGACACCGACCGGGCACGTGTCCAGGTGGCACACGCGCATCATGACGCAGCCCGAGACGACCATGGGGGCGGTCGCGAAGCCGAACTCCTCGGCCCCGAGCAGCGCCGCCACGACCACGTCGCGGCCGGTCTTCATCTGGCCGTCGACCTGGACGACGATGCGGTCGCGCAGGTTGTTGAGCACGAGCGTCTGCTGGGTCTCGGCGAGGCCGATCTCCCAGGGCGTGCCCGCGTGCTTGAGCGACGTCAGCGGGCTCGCGCCCGTGCCGCCGTCGTGGCCGGAGATGAGGACGACGTCCGCGTGCGCCTTGGACACGCCCGTCGCGACCGTCCCGACGCCGAACTCGGACACGAGCTTGACGTGGATGCGTGCCGCCGGGTTCGCGTTCTTGGCGTCGTGGATGAGCTGCGCGAGGTCCTCGATCGAGTAGATGTCGTGGTGCGGCGGCGGCGAGATGAGCCCGACGCCCGGCGTCGAGTGCCGGGTCTTCGCGACCCACGGGTACACCTTGTGCCCCGGGAGCTGACCGCCCTCGCCGGGCTTGGCGCCCTGGGCGAGCTTGATCTGGATGTCGTCGGCGTTCGTCAGGTACTCGCTCGTGACGCCGAAGCGCCCCGACGCGATCTGCTTGACCTTGGAGCGTCGCTCCGGGTCGTACAGGCGCTCCGGGTCCTCGCCGCCCTCGCCGGTGTTCGACCGGCCGCCCAGGCGGTTCATCGCGATCGCGAGGGTCTCGTGCGCCTCCGCGGAGATCGACCCGTAGGACATGGCGCCCGTGTTGAAGCGCTTGACGATCTCGCTCACGGGCTCGACCTCGTCGAGCGGGACCGCGGGGCGCTCGCCCTCGCGCAGCGCGAGGAGCCCGCGCAGCGTCATGAGGCGCGAGGACTGCTCGTCCACGCGGTGCGTGTACTGGCGGAAGATGTCGAACCTGCGCTCGCGCGTGGCGTGCTGGAGGCGGAAGACCGTCTCCGGGTCGAACAGGTGCTCCTCGCTGTCGCGGCGCCACTGGTACTCGCCGCCCGTCGTGAGACGGACGTGCGGGCGGTGGTTGCCGGACTTGGGGTACGCGTCGACGTGCCGGGCCGCGACCTCGGCCGCGACCACGTCGAGCCCGATGCCGCTGAGGCGCGACGTCGTGCCCGTGAAGAACGCCTGGACGAGGTCGTGGGACAGGCCCACCGCCTCGAAGACCTGGGCGCCGCGGTACGAGGAGATGGTCGAGATGCCCATCTTGCTCATGACCTTGAGCACGCCCTTGCCGAGCCCCTTGATGAGGTTCGCGACGGCCTTCGCCGGGTCGACCGTGAGGTAGCCGCGGCGCGCGAGGTCCTCGACGGTCTCCATGGCGAGGTACGGGTTCACCGCGGCGGCGCCGTAGCCGATGAGCAGCGCGACGTGGTGCACCTCGCGCACGTCGCCGGCCTCGACGACGAGCGACACCTGGGTGCGCGTGTGCCGGCGCAGCAGGTGGTGGTGCACCGCGCTCGACAGGAGCAGCGACGGGATCGGTGCGTGCTCGGCGTCCGAGTCGCGGTCCGACAGCACGATGAAGCTCGCACCCGCGGCGACGTGCTCGTCGACCTCGGCGAAGATCTCCTCGAGGCGGGCGAGCAGGGACTCGCCACCGCCCGCGACGCGGTACAGGCCCTTGATCGTCACCGCGCGGAAGATGCCGGCGAGCTTCGGGTCCTTGTCGACGCGGATGATCTTGGCGAGCTGGTCGTTGTCGAGCACGGGGAACGGCAGCATGAGCTTGCGCGCGTGCTCGGGCGTGTCGACGAGCAGGTTCGGCTCCGGGCCGATCGCGCCGCCGATGGAGGTGACGAGCTCCTCGCGGATCGCGTCGAGCGGCGGGTTCGTCACCTGCGCGAACATCTGCGTGAAGTAGTCGAACAGCAGGCGCGGGCGCTTCGCGAGGACGGCGATGGGCGTGTCCGTCCCCATCGCGCCCAGCGGCTCCGCCCCCGTGTTGGCCATCGGGGTGAGGATGACCTTGAGCTCCTCCTGCGTGTATCCGAAGGCGCGCTGGCGGCGCTCGACGGACGCGGGGCTGTGCGCGACGTGCTCGCGCTCGGGAAGCTGGTCGAGGTAGACCGCGTTCTCGGCGACCCACTGCGCGTACGGGCGCTGTGCGGCGAGCTGGGACTTGATCTCCTCGTCCTCGATGATCCGGCCCTGGCCGGTGTCGACGAGGAACATGCGCCCCGGCTCCAGGCGGCCCTTGCGGACGATCGTCGCGGGGTCGAGGTCGAGCACGCCCGCCTCGCTCGCGAGCACCACGAGGCCGTCCTCGGTCACCCAGTAGCGCCCCGGGCGCAGGCCGTTGCGGTCCAGGACCGCGCCGATGAGGGTGCCGTCGGTGAAGTTCAGGCACGCCGGCCCGTCCCACGGCTCCATGAGCGTGGAGTGGTACTCGTAGAACGCGCGCAGGTCCGGGTCCATGTCGGCGTGGTTCTCCCACGCCTCCGGGATCATCATGAGCACGGCGTGCGGCAGCGAGCGGCCCGACAGGTGCAGCAGCTCGAGCACCTCGTCGAAGCTCGCCGAGTCGCTGGAGCCCTCCGAGCACACCGGCAGGAGGGGCGCGAGGTCGCCGACGGCGTCGCTCGCGAGGGTGCCCTCGCGCGCCGCCATCCAGTTCCGGTTGCCGCGCACCGTGTTGATCTCGCCGTTGTGCGCGATCATGCGGAACGGCTGCGCGAGCGGCCACGACGGGAACGTGTTCGTCGAGAACCGCGAGTGCACGAGCGCGATCTCGCTCGCGTACCGCGGGTCGGACAGGTCCGGGAAGAACGGCTCGAGCTGCGCCGTCGTGAGCATGCCCTTGTACGTCAGGGTGCGCGCCGAGAGCGACGCGAAGAACAGGCCGAGCTCGTTCTCCGCCCGCTTGCGCAGGCGGTACGTGCGGCGGTCGAGCTCGACGCCCGACAGCTCGCGCGCGGGGTCCGCGACGACGACCTGACGGAACAGCGGCATGGACGCGCGCGCGCTCGGGCCGACGAGGTCGGCGGTCACGGGCACGTCGCGCCACGCGAGGACCTCGAGCTTCTCCTCGGCCGCGATCGCCTCGACGCTGCGGGCGGCCTCGGCGGCCGCGCCGGCGTCCTGCGGGAGGAAGGCCATGCCGATGGCGTAGTGCCCGGCGGGCGGGAGCTCCGCGTCGACCACGTCGCGCACGAACGCGTCGGGGATCTGCGTGAGGATCCCGGCGCCGTCGCCGCTGTTCTCCTCGGCGCCGACGGCGCCGCGGTGGTCGAGGTTGAGGAGGGCCGTCAGGCCCGCGTCAACGATGTCGCGTCCGGGCGTGCCGCGGAGCGTCGCCACGAAGGCGACGCCGCACGCGTCGTGCTCGGCGGCGGGGTCGTACAGACCGGATGCCGTGGGAGGGGCGGACAGGGCGGGTGCCCGGTGCGCGTCCCGATACTGCGGCGTGGTCATCAACACCGTCCTCACAGGCGCCCGACCGAGACGGCCGGGCTGGTTCCAGCTGGGGGGGTTCGGGACGTCGTCGGCCCTGTGGACATGACAGAACCCACCGGGCGGTCGCCCGGCGGATTCGCCGTTGAATGACGGAGGCTCAGCGACCGGGGTCTGGTCGCGCGGCATCTGCCTGCTCGGACTCCTCCGAGTCGTCGGAGTCCTCGGTCGTGGAGGGGTCCTCGTCGTCGGTCGACTCCTCGACCGGCTCCTCGGACCCCGTGGTGGGCGCCTCGTCCGGAGCGTCGAGGGACACCGTCTCCTCGCGCCCGGGGTGGCGACGCCCGACAACGATAAACGCAATCAGCGCACCGACACCGACCAGGATCGAGGTCCAGACGTTCAGCCGGAGGCCGAGGACGAGCTCGGCCTCGTCGATGCGCAGCATCTCGATCCACACACGACCGAGCGTGTAGACGAAGACGTAGAGCCAGAATACCCGACCATGACCCAGTCGGAACCGACGGTCCAGGTAGATCAGGAGCAGGGCAGCGCCGATGTTCCAGACCATCTCGTACAGGAACGTCGGGTGGAACAGGGTTCCCGGCGGGTACCCGGCCGCGGCGGCCACGGAGTCGTCGACGCGCAGCCCCCACGGGAGGGTCGTCGGGGCACCGAACAGCTCCTGGTTGAACCAGTTGCCGAGCCGGCCGACGGCCTGCGCGAGCAGCAGCCCGGGCGCCAGGGCGTCGGCGAAGGCGGGGAAGCTCACGCGCTGGCGGCGGCACCCGATGTACGCACCGACCGCGCCGAGCGCGACCGCGCCCCAGATGCCGAGGCCGCCCTCCCACACGTAGAGCGCGCGGACGGGGTCGCCGTTCGGGCCCCAGTACGGGTCCGGCGTCGAGAAGACGTGGTAGAGCCGGCCGCCCACGATGCCGAAGGGGACCGCCCAGAAGGCGATCTCCAGGACGTCGTCCGCCTCTCCCCCGCGCTCCACCCAGCGGCGCCGCGTGAGCCACAGGGCCACCGCGATGCCCGCGAGGATCGCGAGGGCGTACGCCCGGATCGGGAACGGCCCGACGTACCACGTGTGCTGCGGGGGGCTCGGGAGCGCGGCGGGCAGGGCGCCCGCGGCCTCCACGAGCTGCCCGACGGCGAGCGCCGCGCTCATGCGACCACCTCTCCGGACGTCGTCGTGCCGGCCGGGACGTCGTCGCCGGCCCCGCCGCGACCCGAGCGGACGCCCGCGGCGAGGTCCGCCGCGACGACCTTCAGGGCGGCGATCCGCTCGTCCCACGGCGCGTCGGCCAGGAGGGGGCGGACGAACGCGGAGCCGACGATGACGCCGTCGGCGTAGCGGCCGACCTCCGCCGCCTGCTCGCCCGTGGACACGCCGAGCCCGACGCACACGAGGTCGGCGCCGGCGGCGCGCGTGTCGGCGACGAGCCGCGCGGCCTGCGGCCCGACGGCCGCCCGCACGCCCGTGACGCCCATCGTCGAGGCGGCGTAGACGAACCCGCGCGACGCGCGCGCGGTGAGCCGCAGCCGCTCGGCCGTCGAGCTCGGTGCGACCAGGAAGACGCGGTCCAGCCCGTGCGCCTCCGACGCGTCCAGCCAGGCGCGGCCCTCGTCGGGGATGAGGTCGGGCGTGATGAGCCCGGCTCCCCCGGCGGCGGCGAGGTCGCGCGCGAACGCGTCGACGCCGTACCGCAGGACCGGGTTCCAGTACGTCATGACGAGCACCGGGACCCGGCCGCCGGTGCGTTCCGTGACGGCGGCGACGACGCGGAACACGTCGGCGACGCGCACGCCCGCGTCGAGCGCGGTCTGCGCGGCGGCCTGGATCACCGGACCGTCCATCACGGGGTCGGTGTACGGGATGCCGAGCTCCAGCACGTCCACGCCCGACTCGACGAGCGCGAGCGCCGCCTCGATCGAGCGGTCCACCGTCGGGAAGCCGACGGGCAGGTAGGCGACGAGCGCCGCCCGGCCCTCCGCGCGGAGCTCGAGCAGGCGGCGCGCGGTGCCCGTCGCGCCTGCGGTCGTCGCCCCGACGGCGTCCTTGGTCTGTGCCGCGCTCACAGCTGCCCCTCCGTGCCCGTCGCCGTCTCGGCGATCGCGTCGTCGTCCACGAGGTCGAACCACCGGGCGGCGGTCGCGACGTCCTTGTCCCCGCGCCCCGAGAGGTTCACCAGGATCACGTGGTCCGTGCGGCCGGCCTCGGCTGCCCTGCGGCCGACCCGCAGCGCGCCGGCGAGCGCGTGCGCCGACTCGATCGCGGGGATGATGCCCTCGGTGCGGCACAGCAGCCGGAACGCGTCCATCGCCTCGGTGTCGGTCACGGGCTCGTAGGTCGCCCGCCCGAGGTCGTGGAGCCACGAGTGCGCCGGGCCGACGCTCGGGTAGTCCAGCCCCGCGGAGACGGAGTGGCTGGGCAGGGTCTGGCCGTCGTCGTCCTGCAGCAGGTAGGAGCGAGCGCCGTGCAGGACGCCCGGGGCGCCTCCGCTGAAGCGGGCCGCGTGCCGGCCGGTCTCCACGCCCTCGCCACCGGCCTCGAAGCCGTAGAGCTCGACGCCCTCGTCGTCGAGGAACGCGTTGAACAGGCCGAGCGCGTTGGACCCGCCGCCGACGCACGCCGCGAGCGCGTCCGGCAGCCGCCCGATGCGGTCGAGGATCTGCGTGCGCGCCTCCTCGCCGATGACGCGGTGGAACTCCCGCACCATCTCGGGGAACGGGTGCGGGCCGGTCACCGTGCCCAGGAGGTAGTGGGTCGTGTCGACGTTCGCGACCCAGTCGCGCAGCGCCTCGTTGATCGCGTCCTTGAGCGTGCGCTGCCCGATCGTCACGGGCACGACCTCCGCGCCGAGCAGGCGCATGCGGGCCACGTTGAGCGCCTGGCGCCGCGTGTCCTCCTCGCCCATGTACACGACGCACTCGAGGTCGAGCAGCGCCGCGGCCGTCGCCGTCGCGACGCCGTGCTGCCCCGCCCCGGTCTCGGCGATCACGCGCGTCTTGCCCATGCGCTTGACGAGCAGCGCCTGGCCGAGCACGTTGTTGATCTTGTGCGAGCCGGTGTGGTTGAGGTCCTCGCGCTTGAGGAAGACGCGCGAGCCGCCCGCGTGCTGCGCGAAGCGCGGCACCTCGGTGAGCGGGCTGGGACGCCCGGTGTACTCGCGCTGGAGACGCGCGAGCTCGTTCACGAACGCCGGGTCGTCGAGCGCCTTGCGGTACTCGGTCTCCAGCTCGTCCAGGGCGGCGATGAGCGCCTCGGGGACGAACCGTCCGCCGAACTCGCCGAAGTAGGGACCCTCCTGGGTCGCGAGGGAGCGCGTCAGGTCGGCGCGCACGGAGTGCTCGGCACTCCGGGAGGTGGTCGAAGGTGTCGAGTCGGGCACGGGGCCGGTCCTCCTGCGTGGTGGGGTGTGCTGGGCCGGGGCGCGGCGCCTGCGGCGTGACGGACGATGCCGTCGTGCCTCAGGGCCGCACGGACCACAGCGACGGGTGCGACCCGGCCGCGACGAGGTCCGCGACGGACGAGCGCGGGGCGTCGTCGGTCACGAGAGCCTCGCCGACGAGCACCGCGTGCGCACCGGAACGGGCGTAGTCCATGACGTCGTGCGGCCCGCGCACGCCGGACTCGGCGACGCGGACGACCTCGTCCGGGATGGCGGGCGCGAGGCGCGCGAACGTCGTGCGGTCCACGTCGAGGGTCTTGAGGTTGCGCGAGTTCACGCCCACGACGCGGGCGCCCGCGTCGAGCGCGCGCGAGACCTCGTCCAGCGTGTGCACCTCGACGAGCGCGGTCATCCCGAGCGAGTGGACACGCTCCACGAGCGACGTGAGGACCGTCTGCTCGAGCGCGGCGACGATGAGGAGGACGATGTCGGCGCCGTGCGCGCGCGCCTCCCACACCTGGTACGGGGTCACGACGAAGTCCTTGCGGAGCACGGGGACGTCGACCCGGGCGCGCACGGCGTCGAGGTCGGCGAGGCTGCCGTTGAACCGCCGCTGCTCGGTGAGCACGGAGATCGCGGCCGCGCCGCCCTTCTCGTACTCCCCCGCGAGCTCGGCCGGGTCGGAGATCGCCGCGAGCGCGCCCTTGCTGGGGCTCGAGCGCTTCACCTCGGCGATGACCGCGACCGCGTCGTCCGCCTTGAGGCGGCTCACGCACTCCAGCGCGCCGGGGAGTCGGGACGCACGTTCCTTCAGCTCGTCGAGCGAGGTCGCCGCCTGACGTACCGCGAGGTCCTCGCGCACGCCCGCGACGATGTCGTCCAGAACCGTCATCGTCCCACCACTCCCCGTGTCGTCCCGCCCCCCGGCCGGGCCGGTCGGCCATCGTGCACCCACAGGTTCGGGCCGACCCGTTGACAGGGAGGTACCTGCCATCGTAGAGCCGCCCCCGAGTGACGATGACCACGGCTCAGCCCCCGAGACGACCGTCGCGGCGCTGCCCGACCGTCTCAACCCGCTACCGGGCCGAGCCACGGGACGAGCGCGGGCACGTTCCGCAGTACGCCGAAGAGCACGAGGACGCCGAGGGAGGCCCACGCGAGCCAGACGGGGAGGCGCAGCGCCGGGCGCCCCCGCCAGGCCCGGACGAGCCACGTGACCCACAGCGCGGCGAGCAGCGGCGCGACGACGACCCACAGGGGGTTCATGGACCAGGCCGCGGCGAGGTCGAGGTGCACGAGGTCGTGGGTGGCGCGCAGGCCGCCGCACCCGGGGCACGCGAGGCCTGTCAGCGCGAGCAGGGGGCACGTGACGTAGTGCCCCGGACGGTTGGGGTCGACGGCGCCCACGTAGGCCGCCGCGGCCGCCACGAGCGCGCCGACGGCGAGGGGCGCCTGCGCCGCGCGCGGGACCCGTCGACGTCGGACGGCCTCGGACGTCACGTGCGCACCCGTCAGTACTGGTCCGGGATCGAGCCGACCCAGGCGAGGATGCCCGGGACGAAGATCAGCAGGAAGAGCACGCCGAGCACGGACAGGCCGATCGCGACCCAGCCGAGGATGATCCCCGCCGTCGCCATGCCGTCGTTGTCCGCCTGGCCCTCCGCGACCGCCCGCTTCGCGGCGTTGCCGACGATCACCGCCGGGATGCCCGTGAAGAATCCGCAGCTCAGGACGAACGAGGCGATCCCCAGCACCAGCGACCAGATCGCCAGGTTGTTCTTGGGGTAGTACGGCGGCGCCCCGTAGGCGCCCGCCGGGTACTGCTGTCCGGGGTACTGCTGCTGCCCCGGGTACTGCGGTTGCGCCGGGTACGGCGGCTGTGCCCCGTACGGGGCTCCGGCGGGGTCGCCCGTCGGGTGCTGCGGGCCGCCGGGCGCCGACGAGCCGTACGGCGCCTGCGACCCGTCCTGCGGGCCTGCGGGGTCGTACGGGCCGGGACCCGGCGGCTGCGTCATCGCGACTGCTTCTGGCCGTAGCCCATGTTGCGGAGCACGAGGCCGCCGACGAGCGCCACCGCCACGAGGCCCATGCCGACCCAGAAGAGCCAGACGCCGGACACCTGGGCCATGCCCGGGAGGAGGACACCGATCGCGGCCACGAGCGCGCCGACCATGATGCCGATCATGGTGAACCACGCGGCGACGGTGTGGCCGTGGTTCGTGGGCGGCGCCGCCGTCGGCAGGTAGGCGATCTCGGTGGTCTTCTGGTTCTCGGCCATGAGGGTCGTGCCTTTCGTCAAGATGTGGTCAGAGCCTATCGGACCGGGCCGGTGCCCGTCCCCCGCGCGGTCGCGGGCCGCGACGGCAAGGACGGGCGTCCGCGCTGCTCAGCGGTCCGTGGGGTCCTCGCCGCGGGACAGCGCGTCCCACGCGTCGTGGTCGGAGAGGTCGTCGGGCGCGGAGGGCTCCGCGGTCCTCGCCGCGGCGTCCGGACGGTCCTCGGGACCCGTCGCGGACGGCGCCGGAGCGCTCGGGGGCACCGGGGCCGCCGCGCGCTCGTGCCGGGTCGAGGCGCCCGCCCACGACCGCGAGCCGAGCGCGACCCACACCACCGCGAGCACCGTGAGGACGCCGAGGGCCGCGGCGAGCCAGGGCGCGACGGTCAGCTCGACGGGCGCGGTGAGCTCCGTGACGCCCGTCGCGTCCGCGACGGCCGACCGGGCGCTCGGCTCCGGGTCGAGCGCGACGCCGAGCGCGGAGACGGTCGCGACGACACCGCTCGCCGCGGCGACCGCGAGCACGACCCACCGGCCGACGCGGCCGACGAGCCCCAGCGCGAGCGCGGCGGCGACGAGCACGAGCGCCGACGCGCTCACCCCCGGCGCCGCCGACGTCCCGGCGACGGCGACCTCGACCTCCGGGTCGAGCGCCGTCGCGCCGGTCGTGCTCAGCCACGTCGGTACCGCCGTCGCGAGGGTCGCGCCGCCGAGCAGGAGCAGGACCCAGATCGCGGTACGCCGGCTCGGCCCGGCCGGCCGGCTCATGCCAGCCCCCGCAGCCGCGCGGCGACCTGGACGGCCCGGACCGCGGCGGCGGCCTTGTTGCGCGACTCCGCGTACTCGAGCGCCGGCACCGAGTCCGCGACGATGCCGCCGCCGGCCTGGACGCTCGCCCGGCCGTCGCGGATGAGCGCGGTCCGGATCGCGATGGCCATGTCCATGTTCCCGTCGAAGTCGAAGTACCCCGCGGTCCCACCGTAGATCCCGCGCGACGCCGGCTCGAGCTCGTCGATGAGGGCGATCGCCCGCGGCTTGGGCGCGCCGGAGAGCGTCCCGGCCGGGAACGTCGCCCGGAAGGCGTCCAGCGCGGTCGCGCCGTCGCGCAGCGTCCCGACGACCGTCGAGCACAGGTGCATGATGTGGCTGAACCGCTTGGTCGCCATGAACTCCACGACCTCGACGGACGTCGGCTCACACACCTTCACGAGGTCGTTGCGCGACAGGTCCACGAGCATGATGTGCTCGGCGAGCTCCTTCGGGTCCTGCAGGAGCTCCTCGCCCAGCGCGACGTCCTCCTCCGGCGTCGCGCCGCGCGGACGCGAGCCGGCGATCGGGAACGTCGTGACGCGCCCATCGTCGACCTTCACGAGGGTCTCCGGGCTGGACCCGACGACCGCGAAGTCCCGCCCGTCCGCGTCCGTGAGCTGGAAGTAGTACATGTACGGGCTCGGGTTGATCGTCCGCAGCGCGCGGTACACGTCGAGCGGGTCCGCCGGGCAGTCGAGGTCCAGGCGTTGGGACAGCACCACCTGGAACACCTCGCCCTCGCGGATCGCGTCCTTGCCCGCGACGACGGCCGCCTCGAACTCGTCGCGTGTCGAGCGGAACTCGAGCTCAGGCTCGGCGACGTCCGGAGCGAGGACGGACGCGACGTGCGCGCCCCCGGCGACGAGCCGGTCCTGCATCGCGTCCAGGCGCGCGACGGCGTCCGCGTAGGCCTCGTCGACGCGCTCGTCCGTGTCGTCGAAGTTGATCGCGTTGGCGACGAGCCACACGCTGCCCTCCGCGTGGTCGACGACCGCGAGGTCCGTCGCGAGGCACAGCGTCAGCTCGGGCACGCCCAGCTCGTCCGGTGCGTCCGCGGGCAGGGTCGGCTCCCAGTGCCGGATCACGTCCCAGCCGATCGCGCCCGCGAGGCCGCCCGTGAGCGGCGGGAGGCCTTCGACGGCCGGCGTGCGCAGCACGTCGAGCGTCGCCTCCAGCACGTCCACGACGTCCCCCTCGAGCGGGACGCCGGCCGGCACGTCGCCGGACCAGACCGCGCGACCACCACGCGCCGTGAGCGTCGCGCGGGACGCGACGCCGACGAACGAGTACCGCGCCCAGCGTCCGTCCGACTCGGCGGACTCCAGGACGAACGTGCCCGGACGTCCCTGCGCGAGCGTGCGGTACAGGCCGACGGGCGTCACGTCGTCGGCGAGCAGGCGCCGGACGACCGGGACCACGCGTCGCGACGTGGCCAGCGCGCGGAAGCCGTCGAGCACGGGCCACGTCTCGCCCCACGCGGGACCGCCCGCGGGGACGGTGGTGGTCTCGGCCGGGTCGACGGTCGCGCTCACTGGTTCTCCTCCTCAGGATCGGGGTCGGGCGTGGTCGAGGGGTCGCCGGCGCGGGGCGGCAGGTCGCCGACGACGGCGCCCAGGTCTCCCCCGGCCTCGAAGCACGTGCGCGTGCCGGTGTGGCACGCGGCCCCGACCTGGTGGACGCGCACGAGCAGCGCGTCGCCGTCGCAGTCGAGGGCGACCGAGCGCACGACCTGCACGTGGCCCGACGTGTCGCCCTTGCGCCAGTACTCCTGGCGAGACCGGCTCCAGAACGTCACGCGCCCGGTCGTCAGCGTCCGGCGCAGCGCCTCGTCGTCCATCCAGCCGAGCATGAGCACGTCGCCCGTGTCGTGCTGCTGGACGATCGCGGCGACCAGCCCGGCGTCGTCGCGCTTGAGCCGCGCGGCGATCTCGGGGTCGAGCGAGAGGTCGGTCGTGGGCTGCGGGCCGGTCGTGGAGTCGGGCACCCGAGAATCCTGCCAGACGCCGCGCCCTCCCCGGTCCGCCGTCTCGCCTCGCCCACCGTCGAGCCGGGGCGTGGGTCTCGTCCCCCGACCTGCGGCCGCCCCGGAGCGCCCCGACCCGGCGCCGGGCGGCTCAGCGGGTCTGCGAGACCCAGGCGTCGTGCATGCGGGCGTAGACGCCGCCCGCGCGGGCGAGGTCGTCGTGGTGGCCGACCTCGACGACGTGGCCAGCGTCCACCACGACCACGAGGTCCGCCGCCTCGGCGGTCGAGAGTCGGTGCGCGATGGTCAGCGTCGACCGGCCCGCCGTGAGGGAGGCGAGGGCGCGGGCGATGCGGACCTCGGTCGCGGGGTCGACGGCGGACGTCGCCTCGTCGAGGACGAGCAGGTCGGCCTCGGCGAGGTAGGCCCGCACCAGCGCGACGAGCTGCCGCTCCCCGGCCGAGAGCGACTCGCCGCGCTGGCCGACCGGGGAGTCGAGCCCGTCGGGCAGGTCCGCGACCCAGTCGGTGAGCCCGAGCCGTTCGACGGCGGCCTCGATCCGGGCACGGCGGGCGGCGGCGGGCTCCTGCTCGGCGTCGCCGCGCAGCCCGTAGGCGACGTTGTCGGCGAGCGTGCCGTCGAAGAGGAAGCCCTCCTGCGGCACGAGCACGACGCGCTCGCGCAGGGACTCGACGGCGAGGTCGCGCAGGTCGGTGCCGTCGAGCAGCACGCGGCCCGCGGTCGGGTCCATGAGCCGGGTGACGAGCTTGGCGATCGTCGTCTTGCCGGACCCGGTGGCCCCGACGACGGCGACCGAGGCCCGGGCCGGGAGGTCGAGGTCGACGCCGTGCAGCACCTCGGGCCCGTCGGGGTAGGCGAACCGGACGCCCTCGAGCCGCACGTGCGCGGGCCCGCGGGGGCTGCGCTCGCCGTCGGCGCCCTTGTCGACGACCTCGACGGGCGTCTCCAGCACCGCGAGCACGCGGCGCCAGCCGGCGACGGCGTTCTGGAGCTCGTTGAGGATCTCGGTCGCCATCTGCACGGGGCCCGTGAAGAGCTGGACGAGGAAGAGGAAGGCGAGGAGCTGGCCGACCGAGATGTCGCCGGCCACCCCGAGGAACGAGCCGACCACCACGACGACGGCGAGCACGAGGTTCGCGACGAGCACCCCGCTCGAGAAGACGACGGCGACGAGCTTCTGCGCCCGGACCATCGCCCGCCGCGTCGCGTCGACGGCGGCGTCGATGCGGCGCGCGGTGCGCGCGCCCGCACCGTAGGCGCGGATCGTCTCCGCGCCCACGATCGACTCGGAGATGGCGCCGAGCATCCCGCCGACGCGCGCCCGGACCTGCGTGTAGGCGTCGTTGACCCGGGCCTGCGCGGGGCGCAGGACGAGGAACAGCGGGACGAAGCACGCCCAGACCACGAGGGTGAGCTGCCACGAGTAGACGGCCATGAGGACCGTCGCGACGCCGATCTGCAGCACCGAGACGAGCAGCATGATGCCGCCCCACTGCACGAAGAGCGAGATGGTGTCGACGTCGCTCGTGACGCGCGAGACGAGCGACCCGCGACGCTCGGTGTTCTGGGTGAGGACCGAGAGGTCGTGCACGTGCCGGAACGCCCCGACCCGCAGGCCGGCGAGCCCCGCCTCCGTCGACCGGAACAGCCGGACGTTGACGAAGGCCGAGCAGAGGCCCGCGAGGACGATGACGACCGCGGCGACGCCGACCAGCACGGCCACGCGCGTCGTGTCCGGGCCGCCGTCCGCGAGCACGCCGGTGTCGACGGTCTGCTGGACGGTCACGGGCACGACGACGCGACCCAGCGCGGCGGCGACCGCGAGGCCGAGCGTGATCCAGATCCCGTCGAGGATCTGCGGCGAGACCTGGACGCCGCGGCGCAGGGTGGCGAGGACGCCGAGCGAGCTCGCCGCAGCGATGCGGGCCTCGGCCGCCCGGCCCGGCGTGCCTCCGGGCGCGGGGGCCGCGCTCTCGGTCGCGGAGCGCTCCGTGGTGGTGGTCCGGCTCATTCCTCCAGCGCCCCCGTCTCGACGTGCCGCACGACGTCGTCCTCCTCGGTCTCCTCTCGACGCGCGAGGTCGTCGCCCCGGCCCGCGTCGTCCTTCTCGGCCGCCTCCAGCGCGGTCGCGTCGGTGGCGTCCGCGCGCTCCTGCTCCCGCCGCTCCGCCTCGCGGGCGTAGGCCGTCGCGAGCTCGCGATAGCCCCGGTCGCGCGCGAGAAGCTCCTCGTGCGTCCCGACGTCGACCACGCGGCCGGACTCGACGTGCACGACGACGTCCGCGAGCGCGACGCTCGACATGCGGTAGGCCACCATGACGACGGTCGGGCGGTCGGCCCCCTCGCGGGCGAGGCCCGCGAGGATCTGCTGCTCGACGCGCGGGTCGACGGCGGACGTCGCGTCGTCGAGGACGAGCAGGCGCGGACGACGCACGAGGGCGCGCGCGATGGCGAGCCGCTGGCGCTGGCCGCCGGACAGGTTCGCCCCGCGTTCCCCCAGCGGCGCGTCGAGGCCCTCCGGCAGGCGCGCGACGACGTCGTCCACGCGCGCCAGGCGCAGCGCCTCCCAGACCTGGTCGTCGTCCGGGCCCGCGTCGCCGTCGTCGACGAGCGTGACGTTCGCCCGCACGGAGTCCTCGAAGACGAAAGCCTGCTGGGCCACGAGGGCGACCTGGGACGTCAGGTCGGCCTCGCGCACGTCGCGCACGTCCGTCTCGTCGAGCAGCACCCGACCGCGTGTCGGGTCGGAGAGCCGGGCGAGCAGCGACACGAGCGTCGTCTTGCCCGCACCCGTCGGGCCGACGACCGCGACCGTGGTCCCGGGGTCGATCTCGAGGTCGACCCCGTCGAGCAGGGTGATCGCCCGACCGCCCGCGCGGACGTCCACGCCGACGCCCTCGAGGCGGACGCCCAGCCCGGAGCCCCCGCCGGGGAGCCCGCCGGTCCCGGGGCGCAGCACGCCGCCCGCGTCGACGACACGGCTGATGCGCTCGTACCCGACGAGGGCGCGCGGGAGCTCGCCGAGCACCCACCCGAACGCCCGGACGGGGACGGCCATGATCGTGAGGAGGTAGGCGGCGGTGACGATGTCACCCGCCGCGACGCCGCCCGAGGTGAGCCGGACGGTCCCGACGGCCAGGACGAGGAGCGTGCCGAGCGACGGCAGCAGCTCGATGACCGGGTCGAAGAACGCCCGGACGACCCCGACGCGCACGTTCGCGGCGCGCAGCTCGTCGGTGCGCTCGGCGAAGCGCCGCTCCTCGCGGTCCGCGGTCCCGAGCGACGTGACGAGCAGCGCCGCCTCGAAGCTCTCGTGCGCGACGTCCGAGACCTCGGCCCGGAGCTGCTGCGCGCGCGTGATCGCGGGCGACATGTAGCGCTGGAAGACGATGTTCACCGCGATCGCGACGGGGATCACGACGAGCGCCGCGCACGCGAGCCACACGTCCACCCGGAACAGCATCACCGCGGCGACGCCGATCATGACGACGACCCCGAGCGCGAACGGGAGCGGGTTGAACACGCCCGTCGCCGCCTCGACGTCGGAGTTCGCGTTGGACAGGAGCTGGCCGGCGGGGTGCGAGCGGTGCCACGACATGGGCAGGCGCAGGTACTGGCGCGTCACCGCGGTGCGGTGCCGCGCCTGGAGCGCGGCGTACCCGTTGCCCGCGAAGATGCGGCGTGCGGCCACGCTCACCGCGAGGGAGACCGCGATGCCGGCGAGGACCAGGCCCGCGACCCAGATGCGGCCGCGCGCGGCCTCGTCGCCCGCGATCGCGGGGACGACGACCTCGTCGGTCGCGGTGCCGATCGCGCTGCTCACGGCGACGGTGAGCGCGCCGAAGAGCGCGGACGACCCGATCGCCAGGGCGTAGGTGCGCGGCTCGTCGCGGATGCCGCGGCCCATGAGGGCCAGCGACCGGCGCACCCGCGACCCGGTCAGGGCGTGCGGGCGCCGGACGGTCGGCTCGTCGGGGAGCAGGTCCCGGGGCGGGTCGGGCCGGTCCGTCGGGGCCGGCAGGTCGGTCGGGGCGGGCGGGGCGTCGGCGCCGGTGGGGCGCGTCCTGCTGCCGGGCACGGGACGGTCCTCGTCTTTCGTTCAGGGGTTGCACGATCCTCTCATGCGCCCCTGACACGCCCCGACGGAATTCTGCGACCGCGACGACGGAGCCGGCCCTCCGCCCCACGAGACGGCCTCAGCGCACCTCGACGCCCTGCGCGCGCATCGCGTCCTTGACCTGGGCGACCGTGAGGGCGCCGAAGTGGAAGACGCTCGCGGCCAGCACCGCGTCGGCCCCGGCGCGCGCGGCGGCCACGAAGTGCTCGGGCGTTCCCGCACCGCCGCTCGCGACGAGCGGGACCCGGACCTCGGAGCGCACCGCCGCGAGCATCTCGAGGTCGAAGCCCGCGGTCGTCCCGTCGGCGTCCATCGAGTTGAGGAGGATCTCGCCCGCCCCGAGGCTCGCGGCGCGGGCGGCCCACTCCACGGCGTCGATCCCGGTCCCCCGGCGCCCGCCGTGGGTCGTGACCTCGTACCCGGAGTCGGTGCGCACGTCGCCCGTCGTGCGGCGCGCGTCGACGGACAGGACCAGGACCTGGCTGCCGAAGCGGTCCGCGATCTCGGCGATGAGCTCCGGCCGGGCGATCGCCGCGGTGTTCACGCCGACCTTGTCCGCGCCAGCGCGCAGGAGGCGGTCCACGTCCTCCGCCGAGCGCACGCCGCCGCCGACCGTGAGGGGCACGAAGACCTGCTCCGCGGTGCGCCGCACGACGTCGTACGTCGTCTCGCGGTTCCCCGACGACGCCGAGACGTCGAGGAACGTCAGCTCGTCCGCACCCTCGGCGTCGTACCGCGAGGCGAGCTCCACGGGGTCGCCCGCGTCGCGCAGGTTCTCGAAGTTCACGCCCTTGACGACGCGCCCCGCGTCGACGTCGAGGCACGGGATCACACGGATCGCGACGGTCATGAGGACTCTCCTTGGTCGGCCGGCGCGTCGCCGGTCGTGTCGGTACCGGTGCCGCCCTCGGCGGCCTCCTCGGCGGTCACCGGGAACTGGGCGTCGAGGATGTCCACGACGTAGACGAGCGTCTCGCCCGCGAGCGGGTTGGCCGTCTCGCCGTAGGCGAGGTCCGGTGGCACGACGAGCAGCACCTGGCTCCCCACCGACTGCTCCAGGAGGCCCTGCTCCCACCCCTCGATGACCTCGCCGATCCCGATCATGATCGACAGGGGCGCGGTGTCGTCGGCCCAGGTCGTGTCGAAGACCTCGCCGTCGGACCAGCGCACGCCCGTGTACCGGACCGTGACGACCTGGCCGACCTCGACCTGGCGGCCGTCGCCGCGGATCAGCGGCTGCACGACGAGCCCGCCCGGCGCGGCCGTCTCGGGCGGGACGGCGACGCTCGGCGCGCCGTCCTCGGCGAGCGTGACGGTCGGCAGGCCCTCGACCGGCGCGACCGCCTCGCCCGACGCCCGGGTCGGGAGCACGTCCACGACCAGCGCGACGGGGACGCCGTCGTCCTCCTCGAGCCGCAGGAGGCGCGCGCCCACCCGCTGGCCGCGCAGGAGGTCGCGCAGGTCCCGCCCGATCGACTCGTCCGTCAGCGTGCGCCAGCGCGGGGCGTCGGTGTAGGTGTTCTGCAGCACCGTCCCGTCGCTCACGTCCTGCGCGTAGAGGTTGAGCAGGAGCGGGCCGCCGTCGACGAGCTCGGCCCCGGCGCCCGGCCACACCACCTCCGACGTCGCCTCCGGCACGTCGAGCGGGGCGCGGTACTGCAGCTCCGGGGGCGCACCCGAGGAACCGGCGACCGTGAGGTCGGTGTTCAGCGGCGTCGGCGTCGCGTCCTCGGGCTCCGTGCAGGCGGCGAGGACGACGGAGGCGACGAACGCCACGAGCAGCGCGAGCGCCGCCCGGGCGCCGGGCGCACGACGACGAGCGGACCGGGAGCCCGGCACGGGGCGCCCGGTCGGAGGAACCAGGTTCGTCACATCACGTCCCGCATCACATCGACTCGATGAGGCGCTCCACGCGCTCGTCGACGTTCCGGAACGGGTCCTTGCACAGGACCGTGCGCTGCGCCTGGTCGTTGAGCTTGAGGTGCACCCAGTCGACCGTGTAGTCCCGGCGCGCCTCCTGGGCGGCGCGCACGAAGTCGCCGCGCAGCTTGGCGCGCGTCGTCTGCGGCGGGACCGCCGTCGACTCGAACACCTCGAGGTCCGTCGTGACGCGCTCGACCATCCCGCGCGCGGCCAGGAGGTTGTACAGCCCTTCGGTGCGCGAGATGTCGTGGTACGCGAGGTCCAGGCGCGCGATCCGCGGGTCGTCGAGCTCGAGCCCGTGCTTGGCCTGGTACCGCTGGATCAGCCGGTACTTGATGACCCAGTCGAGCTCGCGGTCGACCAGCGAGAGGTCGCCGGTCTCGAGCGCGCGCAGGCCACGCTCCCACAGGTCGAGGACCTGCTTGACGACGGGCGTGGGCGCGACGTCCTGCTCGACGAACTCCTTGACCCGCTGCAGGTACTCGCCCTGCAGGTCGATCGCCGTGACGGTCCGTCCGCTCGCGAGCTGGACCGGCTGCTTGCCCGTCATGTCGTGGCTGATCTCGCGGATCGACCGGATCGGGTTCTCGAGCGCGAGGTCCCGCATGGGCACGCCCGCCTCGACCATGCGCAGGATGAGGTCGGTCGTGCCGACCTTGAGCATCGTCGTCGTCTCCGCCATGGACGAGTCGCCGACGATGACGTGCAGCCGCCGGTAGCTCTCGGCGTCGGCGTGCGGCTCGTCGCGCGTGTTGATGATCGGGCGCGACCGGGTCGTCGCGCTGGAGACCGCCTCCCAGATGTGGTCGGCGCGCTGCGACAGGCAGTAGACCGCGCCGCGCGGCGTCGTGAGGACCTTGCCCGCCCCCGTGAGCACCTGGCGCGTGATGAGGAACGGGACGAGCACGTCGGACAGGCGCGAGAAGTCGCCCTGGCGCCGCACGAGGTAGTTCTCGTGGCAGCCGTAGGAGTTGCCCGCCGAGTCGGTGTTGTTCTTGAACAGGTGGATGCGGCCGGGCAGCCCCTCGTGCTCGAGGCGCTGCTGCGCGTCCGCGACCAGACCCTCCAGGATCCGCTCCCCGCCGCGGTCGTACGCGACGAGCTGGTGCACGTCGTCGCACTCCGCCGTCGCGTACTCGGGGTGCGAGCCGACGTCGAGGTACAGGCGCGACCCGTTGCGCAGGAACACGTTGGACGACCTGCCCCACGCGACCACCTTGCGGAACAGGTAGCGCGCCACCTCGTCCGCCGACAGCCCGCGGCCGTCGTCGGACGCGCACGTCACGCCGTACTCCGTCTCCAGCCCGAAGATCCTGCGGTCCATGCGGCCCTACCCCTCGTCCGTCGCGGGACCGGTGCCGGTCGCGTCGTCCGCGAGCAGGTCCTCGAGGGCCTGCCCGGACAGCCGCCGGAAGGCGCGCCGCGGGCGCGTGCGGTCCAGGACGGCCACCTCGAGCTGCGTGGCCGGGATGGTCCGCGCCTCCTCGCCGTCACCGCCCGACCCGAGCGCGCGCACCGCGAGGCGCAGGACCTCGGCCAGCGCCAGGCCCGGCTGCCACGCGTCCTGGAGCACGCGGCCGAGCTGGTCGGCCTGCCCGCCCATGACGACGACGCCCTGCTCGTCCGCGACCGACCCGTCGTAGGAGATCCGGTAGAGCTGGTCCTGCGCCGCGGTGCGCCCGACCTCCGCGACGACGAGCTCGACCTCGAGCGGCTTGGACTCCGTGGTGAACACCGTGCCCAGGGTCTGGGCGTAGGCGTTCGCGAGCCCGCGGGCGTTGACGTCGGTGCGGTCGTACGAGTAGCCGCGCAGGTCCGCGTAGCGCACCCCCGCGACCCGCAGGTTCTCGAACTCGTTGTACTTGCCCACCGCCGCGAACGCGATGCGGTCGTAGATCTCCGAGATCTTGTGCAGCGCGCGCGACGGGTTCTCCGTGGCGAACGCGATCCCGTCCTCGTAGGCGAGGACCACGACGGACCGGCCGCGCGCGATGCCCTTGCGCGCGAAGTCCGCCCGGTCCTTCATGAGCTGCTCGGGCGAGACGTAGAAGGGCATGTTCACTCGGCGTCACCTCCCGACGCGGGGCCCTGCGACAGGTCGTGCGGTTGGTCGTGCGGGACCGCCTCGGCGTTCGTCACCGCGGGGCTGCGGCGCGGCACGCCCGTGCCGGACCGCTCGGCGACGATCTGCTCGACGACGGCCGCGAGCTCGTCGTCCGGGACGCGCTCGTAGCCGTCCCGGGTCACGACCGCGACGACGGGCCAGATCCGGCGCACCGGGTCGGGTCCGCCGGTGGCGGAGTCGTCGTCCGCCGCGTCGTACAGGGCCTCGACCGCGACGCGCACGGACGCGTCCCGGTCGAGCTCGGTGCGCCAGAGCTTCTTGAGCGAGCTCCGCGCGAACACCGACCCGGAGCCCACCGAGTGGTAGGCGCGCTCCTCGTACCGGCCGCCGGTCACGTCGTAGGAGAAGATGCGGCCCGTGGCCCGGTCGAGGTCGAACCCGGCGAACAGCGGGACCACGGCGAGCCCCTGCATGGCGAGGCCGAGGTTCTGCCGGATCATCGTCGACAGGCGGTTCGCCTTGCCGTCCAGCGAGAGCAGGGCGCCCTCGATCTTCTCGTAGTGCTCGAGCTCGAGCTGGAACAGGCGCACGAGCTCGACCGCGATGCCCGCGGTCCCCGCGATCCCGACCGCCGAGAACTCGTCCGCCGGGAAGACCTTCTCGATCTCGCGGTTCGCGATCATCGAGCCCATCGTCGCGCGACGGTCGCCCGCCATGACGACGCCGCCCGCGACGCCCTCGGCGCCGAACGTGAGCGCCACGATCGTCGTCGCGTGCGGCGCGTCGGGCGCCGCGCCCGCGGACGCGTGCCCGGCGGCGCGGTGCGACGGCAGCAGGTCGGGGGCGTGCCCGGACAGGAAGTCCAGGAAGGACGACGACCCGGGGGTCGTGAACGCGTCGGGCAGGCGCCCTGGCTGGTCCGTGCTCATCGGGTTGCCGTCACCCTTCCTACTCGCCGCCCTTCTGGACGAAGCCCCGGACGAAGGACTCCGCGTTCGTCTCCAGCACCTCGTCGATCTCCTCGAGGAGCGCGTCGACCTCCGCGTCGCGCGACTGCGCCTGCGGCGCGACCGGGACCTCGGGGCCCTCGGGCTCGTCGTCGGGACGCCGGTCCTCGTGCGACGCGTGGGTGCGTTCGGTACCCGCCATGGCTGCCTCCTCGTCCGTCGGCCCGGTGTCGCGCCGACGCTCTGTCCGTTCCAACCCGGTCGGGGCTCGCGCCCTTCCCGGCCCTGCTCGCACGCGGCGCCCGTTCCGCGAGGGGCGGGGCGCCGTCGTACGTCCAGCCTAGTCGCCGCGGCTCACGACGGGCCCGCCAGACCCGCCAGGAGTGCCGCCGCGTCCGGGCTCGCGTCGAGCAGCGCGCCGATGTGCGCGCGCGTCCCCCGCAGCGGGTCCATCATCGGGACGCGCTGGAGCGACGGTGCGCCCTGGACGTCGAAGATCACGGAGTCCCAGCTCGCGGCCGAGACCTGGTCGCCGTAGCGGGCCATCACCTCGCCGCGGAAGAACGCCCGCGTGTCCTCCGGGGCGTGGTGCACGGCGGCACCGACCTCGCGCTCCGTAACGACGCGGTCGACCGCGCCCGCGGCGAGCAGGCGGTGGTAGACGCCCCGCTCCGGGCGCACGTCGGACCACTGCAGGTCCATCGCCGCGAGGCGCGGGTGGCCCCAGTCGAGACCGTCGCGCTCACGCAGCCGATCGAGGAGCCGCAGCTTCGCGACCCACTCGACGTCGCGCGCGCACGCGGCGCGGTCCGTCCCCAGTCGCTCGAGCACCGAGTCCCATCGCGCGAGCACGTCACGCGTGGGCGCGTCGACGCCGTCGGTGCCGGCGAGCAGCTCCGACGCCTCCGTCGCGACCTCGAGGTACTCGCGCTGGACCTCGAGCGCGGTCAGCTCGCGCCCGTCGGCGAGGGTGAGCCGCCGCGTGAGGTCCAGGTCGCGGCTGACCCGCTGCACGTCCGCGACCGGGTCCGCCAGCCGCAGGCCCGCGAGCCGCGCCCGCACCTGCGGTCCCAGCTCCTCCAGGTGCTCGACGACGAACAGCACGAGCGACGTCGTGCCCGTCTTGAGGTAGGTCGCGGTCTCGAGCATGTTCGCGTCGCCGATGATGAGGTGCAGCCGGCGCCAGCGCTGGCGGTCGGCGTGCGGCTCGTCGCGCGTGTTGACGATCGGGCGCCGCAGCGTCGTCTCCAGCCCGACCTCCGCCTCGACGTAGTCCGCGCGCTGGGAGATCTGGAACCCGTGCTCCTCGCCCGTCGGCCCGAGGCCGACGCGCCCCGAGCCCGCGAACACCTGCCGGGTCACGAGGAACGGGGTGAGCATCTCCACGAGCACCCCGAACGGGACGTCGCGGTCCACGAGGAAGTTCTCGTGCGTGCCGTAGCTCGCGCCCTTGCCGTCGACGTTGTTCTTGTAGAGCACGACGGACCCGCCCGGCACCTGGTCCAGCTCGCGCGACGCCGCGAGCATCACGCGCTCCCCCGCCACGTCCCAGCACACGACGTCGTGCGGCACCGTGACCTCGGGCGAGGAGTACTCCGGGTGCGCGTGGTCGACGTAGAGCCGGGCACCGTTCGTGAGGATGACGTTCGCCGCGCTCGGGTCGTCGTACTCCTCCGTCGTCGGCCGCGCGACCTCCTGGAACGAGCCCGCGGGCGCCCCGCCTCCGGCGGGCTCCGCCACGGGTCCCGACGGCGCGGGCCGGGTCGGGTCGTCGGTGAGCAGCGACGGGTGCGCCGACGCGCGCGGCACGTGGAACCCTCGCGCGTCCTGCAGCGGGTCCTCGTCGTCGTAGTCCCAGCGCGCCCGGCCGCGCGCGCCGTCGCTCCGCGCGGCGAGCGCCCGGTAGGTCGTGACGACCTGGCTCGACAGGAGCATCGGGTTCGCCATCGGCTTCCCCGGCTGCAGGACGCCGTACTCGGTCTCGATCCCCATGACCCGTCGAACGCTCACGCGCTCACCCTATGTCGGTCCTCCGACGGCGCGCGGTCCGTGTCCACCGACGACGGCCCCCTCCCACGCAGCGGCGAGACCCCGCCGGTGCGACGGCCCGCGCGAGCAGGTCGCCGACCCGACGGGGTCTCGGGGCGCCGGTCGGATGCTCCTACAGGTACTGGCCGGTGTTGGTGACCGTGTCGATGGTGCGCGGGGAGCCGCCCTCGCCCTTCTTCTGGACGATCGTGCGGATGAAGACGATGCGCTCGCCCTTCTTGCCGCTGATGCGTGCCCAGTCGTCGGGGTTGGTCGTGTTGGGCAGGTCCTCGTTCTCCTTGAACTCGTCCACGCAGGCGGAGAGCAGGTGGTCGACGCGGATGCCGCGCTGGCCGGTGGCGAGGAAGTCCTTGATCGCGGACTTCTTGGCCCGGTCGACGACGTTCTGGATCATCGCACCGGAGTTGAAGTCCTTGAAGTACAGGACCTCCTTGTCGCCGCTCGCGTAGGTGACCTCGAGGAACTGGTTCTCGTCCTCCTCGGAGTACATGCGCTCGACCACGGACCGGATCATCGCGTCGAGGGCCTCGCGCTGGTTGCCGCCGTGCTCGGCGAGGTCGGCGGCGTGGATCGGCAGGTCCTCGGTGAGGTACTTGGCGAAGATCTCCTTCGCGCCCTCGGCGTCCGGCCGTTCGATCTTGATCTTCACGTCGAGGCGACCGGGCCGCAGGATCGCGGGGTCGATCATGTCCTCGCGGTTCGACGCGCCGATGACGATGACGTTGTCGAGCCGCTCGACGCCGTCGATCTCGGCGAGCAGCTGGGGAACGATCGTCGTCTCGACGTCGGACGACAGGCCGGTGCCGCGCGTGCGGAACAGCGACTCCATCTCGTCGAAGAACACGACGACCGGGGTGCCCTGGGACGCCTTCTCCCGGGCGCGGGCGAAGATCAGGCGGATGTGCCGCTCGGTCTCGCCCACGTACTTGTTGAGCAGCTCGGGGCCCTTGACGTTGAGGAAGTAGCTGCGCGCCGCGCCCGAGCCGGCCTCGACCTGCTCCCCGCGCGCCCGCGCGACGGTGTGCGCGAGCGAGTTCGCGACCGCCTTGGCGATGAGCGTCTTGCCGCACCCGGGCGGGCCGTACAGGAGGACGCCCTTGGGCGGGTGCAGCCCGTGCTCGCGGAACAGGTCGGGGTGCGTGAACGGGAGCTCCACGGCGTCGCGGATCTGCTCGATCTGCGGGCCGAGGCCACCGATGTCCTCGTACTCGATGTCCGGGACCTCCTCGAGGACGAGCTCCTCGACCTCGGACTTGGGGATCACCTCGAACACGAAGCCGCTGCGCGTGTCGATCGTCAGCGAGTCCCCGACGCGCAACGACGCGTGCGCGACCGAGCCGGCGAGGCGCACGACGCGCTCCTCGTCGGCGCGACCCACGACGAGCACGCGGTCGGCGTCGAGGATCTCCTTGGCGGTGACGATCTCGCCCGTGCGCTCGTACCCGCCCGCCGCGACGACGGTCATCGCCTCGTTGAGCTTGACCTCCTGGCCGGGGCGCAGCCGCTCCACGTCGAGGCTCGGGCTGGCGCCGACGTGCATCTTGCGCCCGGCGGCGGACACGTCGACCGACCCGTCCGGGTGCGCGGCGAGGAACACCGCGTACGTGCCGGGGGGCTTGGCGAGGTCGTCGATCTGCCGCTTGAGGTCGAGGATCTGGTCGCGCGCGGCACGGAGCGCCTCGGCGAGCCTCTCGTTCTTCGCGGACAGCAGCGCGAGCTCGCGCGCGCTGCTCTGCGGGGCCTCGTCGCTACGGCCGAATGTCTCGCTCATGGGGTGTCCCCTCTCGCCGGCGGCTCGCCCGACCGCGTGGTGGACGGCGGACGACGGACCCGCGGGAGGACCCGTGCCGACCACCGTCCGGCGGTCGGGTGTCGACCTTAGGCACAATCCTGGCCCGTGCACACCGACGACACCCAGGGTGAGACGACCGGGTCCCGATCGTTACCGGACCGTCACGGACCCGACACGTCGGACGGGTGCTCGCCCTGCTCGGCGCCGTGCCCGGGGACCTGCTCCGAGCCCTGGAGGTCGGGCTGCTCCGGCCCCTGGCCGACGTCGCGCCGCACGCGGCGGATCTTCTTCTCCGACACCGGGCGCTCGCCGAGCTCCTCGGGCGACCACTGCTCGGCGTCGGTCGGGTACGCACCCTTGGCCGGGCGGCGCTTGCGCTCGGGCGGCGCGACGCCGTCGGCCAGACGGCGCGCGGTGAGCAGGAAGCCCGTGTGCCCGATCATGCGGTGCTGCGGGCGCACCGCGAGGCCCTCGAGGTGCCAGCCCCGCACCATGGACTCCCACGCGACCGGCTCGGCGTAGCGCCCGTCGGCGCGCAGGTCCTCCGCGAGGCGCGAGAGCTGCGTCGTGGTGGCGACGTAGCAGACCAGCACGCCGCCGGGGACGAGCGCGCGGGCGACGACGTCGAGGTTCTCCCACGGGGCGAGCATGTCGAGGACGACGCGGTCGACCGTGCCGTCCCGGGTGACGGTCGTCAGCACGTCCGCGAGGTCGCCCACGGACAGCGTCCAGGCGGGGTGCGCGCCGCCGAAGAAGGTCTCGACGTTGCCGCGCGCGATGGCCGCGAAGTCCTCGCGGCGCTCGATCGAGTGCAGCTCGCCCGCGTCCCCGACGGCGCGCAGGAGCGACATCGTCAGCGCGCCCGAGCCGACGCCCGCCTCGACGACGCGCGCGCCGGGGAAGATGTCCGCCATCGCGACGATCTGCCCCGCGTCCTTGGGGTAGACGACCGCGGCCCCGCGCGGCATGGACAGCACGTAGTCCGCGAGCAGCGGGCGCAGCGCGAGGTACTCGATCTCGGCCGTGTTGCGGACGACGCTCCCCTCGGGCCGCCCGATGAGGTCGTCGTGGCGCAGGTAGCCCTTGTGCGTGTGGAACGTCGCGCCCGGCGCGAGCGTGATCGTGTGCAGGCGTCCGCGTGGGTCGGTGAGCTGGACCTTGTCACCCACGCGCAGGGGCCCGCGGCGCTCGTCGGCGCCGGTCGCGCCGGGGCGGTCCGGGGCGGCGGCCGCGGGCGCGGCGGTGTCCTCCGGTCCGGAGGGCGTCGTCTGGGGGCCGGGCGTGGCGGCGGGCTCGGAGGTCACGGGCGACCATCCTACGGGCCGGACGCGGTCAGCGATCGCGCTGCGCGTCCCGCAGAGTCGCCACGACCCGCGCGACCTCGAGCGCCCCGACGACGCGTCCGCCGTCGGTCACGACGACGACGGCGCCGTCCCGCCCGACGCGTGCCAGGGCGCCGAGCATGTCCTGGCCCTGGAGGTGCGCGTCGATCGTCGCGCCCGCGGGCAGCGGCACGGCGACGGCGCCCACGGGCGTGGCCTCGGCGGCGTCGGGCGGCACGGCCGCGGCAGCCCCGGGGTCTGCGTACCCCACGGGCCGGCCCGTCCCGTCGACGAGCACGGCGAGGACGTGCGGCCCGCCCGCGAGCGCCACCGCCCGTCCCACGGCACCGACCGTCGCCGTGGAGGGCACCGCGACGGCGGGCCGCGCGAGGCCACGCACGGAGAGCCCGGAGACCGCCTCGCGCGTCCGGCCCGCGGTGATCGCCTGCCCGGCGCCGCTCCAGAGGAACGCGCCGATGAGCGCGGCCCAGGCGACGGTCCACAGGTCGGGCTGGCGCCCGACGGTCAGCGGCCACACCAGGGCCCACGCGACGACGCCGACGGCGACCGCGCGCCCGACCCAGCCCGCCGCGACCGTGCCCATGGTGCGCGAGCCCGTCGCGGCCCACACGGCCGACTCGAGGATCTGCCCGCCGTCGAGCGGCAGGCCCGGCAGGAGGTTGAAGAACCCGACGAACGCGTTGGAGAACGCCCCGGCGTAGAGGAGCAGCGCGGGCACGGAGAACGTCGGCTGCGCCTGGAACGTCACCCAGAACACGACCGCGAGCGCCAGGTTGGTCAGCGGCCCGACCACGGAGATGAGGAAGCCGTCGAGCGGGCGGGCGGACGTCCCGGAGTACGCGGTGTGCCCGCCCCACAGCGTGACGGCGAGCTCGGTGACGTGCTGCCCGCGGGCCCGCGCGACGAGCGCGTGCGCCACCTCGTGCAGGAACACGGAGGCGAACAGCAGGAGCACGAACGCGAACGAGACGAGGTACACCTCGTTGCCCAGGTGCGGCGCGAGCCGCCGCACCGTGGGGACGAAGAGCACGGTGAGGATCGCGGCGGCCAGGAACCACGACGGCGTGAGGATGACCGGTGCGCCGACGATGCGACCGATGACCCAGCCCTTCGTGCGCGGGCCGGCCGGTGCGGGCGTGCGGGGGGCTCTGGGGTCGGGTCCGTCCACCCTGAGAGCCTATGCGTTCCGCGCGCCGACCCGGACGTCGGGCGGGCGGCGGGTGCGATGATCGGGCCGTGCACGCTCACGACGACGACCAGGACGAGGTCCCGCTGACCGGAGGGAACGTCAACGCCGTGGTGCGCGTCGGCGACACCGTGCGGCGGACGGCCGGGCCGTGGACGCCGACGGTCCACGCGCTCCTCGCCTGGGTCCGCGCCCAGGGGGTCTCCGTGGCCCCCGCGCCGCTCGGCCGCGACGCGGTCGGGCGCGAGGTGCTGACCTGGACCGAGGGCGAGGTCGGCGGCTGGCCGCTCCCGGACTGGCTCTGGGACCGCGCGACGCTCCGCCAGTCGGGCGCGATGCTGCGGGCGTGGCACGACGCGACCGTCGGCTTCGCGCCCGCCGGGGCGGTGTGGCGCTCGCCCGTGCGCGAGCCGGCGGAGGTCGTGTGCCTCAACGACGCCGCGCCGTACAACATGGTCCGCGCGGGGGGCGCGCTCGTCGGGTTCATCGACGTCGACATGGCGTCACCAGGGCCCCGGGTCTGGGACGTCGCCTACCTCGCCTACCGGTTGTGCGGCTGGTGCGAGGACATGCCGGCCCCGCCCGGGCTCGCACCCGAGGAGCGGCTCGCCGAGCTGCTCGCCGGCTACGGCCTCGACCGCGCGCCGGCTCCCGCCGCCGTGCTGTCGACGATGCACGACCGTCTCCTCGACCTCGCCGGCTGGACGGACGCGCACGCCCGGGACACCGCTCGGCCGGACCTCCACGACCACGCGGCGCTGTACCGCCGGGACGCGGCGCGCCTCGCGCGAGGCTAGGCGGCGTCGTCGTCCATGAGGTCGACGACCTCGCCGGAGACGAGCCGGGCGAGCAGGTCGAGGTCGACGAGCTCGAGCGACGGCGTCCGGCTCAGCCCGGGGGCGGGCAGCACGGGGACCACGGCCTCCACGCCGAGCGTCGCCGCGCCGGCCGCGCGGGCCGAGGCGATGCCGGCAGGCGAGTCCTCGATCGCGACACAGCGCGTGACGTCGACGCCGAGGCGCTCGGCCGCGAGCAGGTACGGCTCGGGGTGGGGCTTGCCGCGCTCGACCTCGTCCCCGCACACGAGCACCTGGAACGCGTCGTCCGGCGCGAGCTCCGCGACGGGCGCGGCGAGCTCGCGGTAGGACATCGTGACGAGCGCGCACGGCACGCCGGCCTCGCGCAGCGCCGTGAGCAGCTCGCGCGCGCCGGGCTGCCACGGGACCTCGGCCCGCACCTGCTCGACGACCCGGCCCAGGAGGAACGCGACGATCTCGTCGACCGGCAGGTCCACTCCCCCGCGGTCCCGGATGATCCGCGCGGACTCGCGCAGCGGGTTCCCCACGAGCGACATGGCGTCCTCGTGCGTCCACGTGCCCCCGTGCGCCTCGACGAGCTCGTGCTCCGCCGCGATCCAGTACGGCTCGGTGTCGACGAGCGTCCCGTCCATGTCCCACAGGACGGCCTGCGGGAGGGCGGGATCGGTGGACGGGCGCGGGGACGTCACGGCATGGCTCCAAGGACGAGGGGTGGGGTCCGGGCGGGGCACGACGCGGTGCACCCGGTCCCTCCACCCTACGTGCGGCTACGCCACGCGCGAACCCGCTCCGCCGTCGTCGGGCCCGGCCGCATAGGCTGGGGCGATGACCGAGAACGCGACCGAGGGCACCCGGCAGACCGTGATGATCGCGGCGTTCGAGGGCTGGAACGACGCGGGGAGCGCCGCCACGGCCGCGCTCCAGCACCTGCACGAGGTGTGGGGCGCCGAGGACGTCGACGAGCTCGACCCGGAGGAGTACCACGACTTCCAGGTGAACCGCCCCGTCGTCACGACGGACGACGACGGGCTCCGGGAGATCACGTGGCCGACGACGACGATCGCGTCCGCGACCCTGTCGCCCGGCGGGCGGCGGGTCGTGCTCGTGCACGGCATCGAGCCGTCCATGCGGTGGCGCCGGTACTGCCGCGAGCTGCTCGACATCGCGGAGGAGCACGACGTGCGCACGGTCGTCACGCTCGGCGCGCTCCTTGCCGACGTCCCGCACACGCGGCCCATCCCCATGACGGCGACGTCGGAGAGCGTCGGGCTCCAGGCGGTGCTCGACGTCGAGCCGAGCACGTACGAGGGGCCGACGGGCATCGTCGGGGTGCTCCAGCACGCCGCCGCCGAGCGGGGCCTGCAGTCGGTGTCGCTGTGGGCGGCCGTGCCGCACTACGTGGCGCACCCGCCGTCGCCCAAGGCGACGCTGGCGATCCTCGCGCGCATCGAGGAGCTCCTCTCGGAGCCGATCCCGCTCGGGGACCTGCCCGAGGACGCCGAGGCGTGGCAGCACGGCGTCGACGAGCTGGCGGCGGAGGACGCCGAGATCGCGGAGTACGTCCAGCAGCTCGAGGAGGCGAAGGACACCGCGGAGCTGCCCGAGGCGAGCGGCGAGGCGATCGCGCGCGAGTTCGAGCGCTACCTGCGCCGTCGTGACCGCGGCAACCCGGGCAAGGGACCGACCGTCTAGGTCTGTTCGAGGTCCCGCGGCGACAGCCCGCCCGCGGCCCAGGCGGTGGCCGCGCGCTCCACCGCGGTCGTGCCGATCGCGGCGCGTGCGCCCGGGTCGTCGAGGAAGCCGCGCAGCACGGCGGCGTCGGACGCCGACCGGGCGCTCCGGACCGTCACCTCGTCCGGAGGGTCCCCCTGGACCCGGAGGACGAGCCGTCGCCGGCCCGCCGGTTCGACGCCCGTCAGGTCCTCCCACGGCACGGTCCGGACATGGTCGACACGGGCCTGCCGCGCGCGGACGCCGGCCGCCGTCAGGACGAGGACCTGCTGCCGGAGCACGAGGCCGACGGAGCCGAGCAGCAGCGCGAGCGCCCCGAGCGCCAGCACGGCCCCGACGACCGCCTCGACGACGACGGGCGCGCAGCCCCGGGAGGACAGGCAGGGGTCCTGCCGCGCCGTCCAGCCGTCGACCGCCGCGACGGCGGTCGCGCCGCGCAGCACGAGCACCGAGGCCACCGCGAGCCCGAGGCCCAGCACGAGGACGACGACCCGGCCCCCGCTCGGGCGCCGTCGCGCGGACCCGACGAGCTCGCGCCCGCGCGTCCGCCACCGGCACCCGGGCGTCACGACCCGGACCTACAGCCGCACGCCCAGGAGCGCGTTGACCGCGCGGGCGACCACGCCGGGCGCGCCCTCGTCGTCGCCGGAGGTGTCGCGCCCGGGACGCAGCGACTCCGCGGCCCACGCGTCGACGGCCGCGAGCGCCGCCGGCGCGTCCAGGTCGTCCGCGAGCGCGGCGCGCACGGCGGCGAGCGTCGCGGTGGCGTCGGGACCGCCGTTGCCGGAGACCGCGTCGCGCCAGGTCTCCAGGCGGCGCACCCCCGCGGGCAGGTCGTCGTCGGTCCACTCCCACTCGCCGCGGTAGTGGTGCGCGAGCAGCGCGAGGCGGATCGCCATGGGGTCGACGCCGGTGGCCCGCAGCTTCGAGACGAGCACGAGGTTGCCGCGCGACTTGCTCATCTTCTCGCCCTCGTACGCGACGAGGCCGGCGTGGACGTGGGCGCGGGGCGCGCCGCCACCCGAGAGCATGCGGTCGTGCGAGGACGACATCTCGTGGTGCGGGAAGAGCAGGTCCGCTCCCCCGCCCTGCACGTCGAACGGCAGGCCGAGCCCGTCGCGCGAGATGACGGCGCACTCCACGTGCCACCCCGGTCGCCCGGTGCCGAGCGCGCCGCCGTCCCACGCGGGCTCGCCCGGGCGCTCGCGGCGCCACAGGAGCGGGTCGAGCGCGTCCTTCTTGCCCTCACGGTCCGGGTCGCCCCCCCGCTCGGCGAAGAGGTGCTGCATGACGTCGCGCGCGAGGCGCGAGACCGACCCGAACGCGGGGTCGGCCGACAGGTCGGCGTAGACGTCGCCGAGCCCCGGGTCGGTCCCGCCCGCGCCGGGCTCGACCGGCACGCGGTAGGCGAGCCCGGCGTCGAGGAGCTCGGTGACTGCCTCGGCGACGGCGGGGATCGTCTCGACCGCGCCCTCGTAGACGTCGGGCGGGACGACGCCGAGCGCCGTCATGTCCTCGGCGAAGAGCGCCGTCTGGTCGACGGCGAGCGCGCGCCAGTCGACGCCCGTCGCGGCGGCGCGCTCGAGCAGCGGGTCGTCGACGTCGGTGACGTTCGACGCGTACCGCACGCGCTGGCCGGCGTCGGTCCACGCGCGCACGAGCAGGTCGAACGCGACGTAGGTGGCCGCGTGGCCGATGTGGGTCGCGTCGTACGGCGTGATGCCGCACACGTAGAGGGTGGCGTCCTCGCCCGAGGCCGCGACGACGAGCTCGCGGGTCGTCGAGTCGTGCACCCGGACCGGGAGGCCTCGTCCGGGGAGCTCGGGGATCTGCGGGGCGGGCCAGCTGTGCACGCGTCAACCTTAGCCGCCGGGACGTCGGCGCCGGACCGTCGTCCGGAAGGCGGGCGCCGCGCGCACGGGGCACGGACGACGCACGTCGGCCGCACCGACGGCGATCCCCCGCGCGCCCGGGCAGGTCCGTGCCGGGCGCGGGACAATGCGGACGTGACGAAGCCCACCGAACCCCGCGTCGACCCCCCGCGGGACGGGTCGAGCGCGCGCGGCCCGCTGCTCGACGGCGTGCAGGTCCTGGCGGCGTGGACCGTGGACCCGGGAGCGGCCGGGGTGCGCGAGGCCGACCCCGGCACGCTCGGGGACGCGCGCACCGGGCACGACGCGGCCCGCGACCCCGAGGACGGCGCCCGCCGGGCCGCGCGAGGACCGGCCACGTGGGCGCGGGTCGCCGACCTCGACGCCGTGCTCGACGCCGGGGCCCGGGTCGCGACGGGCCCCGGCCCGACGCGCCACGAGCTGTCCCGGCACGCGCACCACCCGCTGGCGCACGTGCGCCGCCTCGCGCCCGACTGGCTCCTGCTCGTCACGCCGACGGCATGGTTCACGGAGGCGGACCGCCAGGTGCGCACCGGCCAGTTCGCCGCGCTGCTCGGACCGGGGACCGTCGTCACCGCCGAGGAGGGGGACGCCGACGTGCACGCGACCATGCTCGACAAGCTCGCCGCCCCGGGCGACCCGCGGGGCACGCCCGTCCAGCGGATCGTGTCCGCCGCCGTCCTGGCGATCGTGGGCGGGGCGTCGCAGGTCGAGCTCGGCCTGGGCGACGCGGTCGCGGACACGGAGCGGGTCGTGTTCGACCAGCAGCGCGAGGACCCGGTCGAGCGCATCTACGACCTCAAGCGCGAGATCACCGAGGCGCGGCGCGCGCTCATGCCCGTCTCGGCGGAGCTGCCGGAGCTGCTCGACCCCGACGTCCCGGACCACCTCGCGGTGAACCGGCGCATGCTCGAGCGCGTGGTGACGACCGTCGAGCGGATCGACCGCCACCTCGACGCGCACGACGACCTGCTCTCGGACATGCTGCAGGTCCACATGTCCCAGGTGTCGGTGCGCCAGAACGAGGACATGCGCAAGATCTCGGCCTGGGCCGCGATCCTCGTCTACCCCACGATCGTCGCGGGGGTCTACGGCATGAACTTCCGGAACATGCCCGAGCTGCACTGGGCGTTCGGCTACCCGTTCGCGCTCGCGCTCATGGCGGTCGGCTGCCTGGTGCTCTACCGCGTGTTCAAGCGGGTCGGCTGGCTCTGACCGCGGTCACGGGGTGGACGCGGCGGTCCCGCCGGGCTCGAGCACGCCGGTGAGCAGGAGCAGCACGACGAGCGCGGCGAGCACCAGGCGGTAGACCACGAACGGCGCGTAGCTGAAGGTCGAGACGATCTTGAGGAACGCGATGATGACGAAGTAGCCGACGACGAACGCGACGAGCGTGGCGATGAGGGTCGCGCCCGCGCCGGGCGCGCCGGGGGCCGGCTCGTCCGCGGACTTGAAGAGCTGGTAGAACCCCGAGCCCATGACCGCGGGGATCGCGAGCAGGAACGAGTAGCGCGCCGCGGCCTCGCGGGTGAAGCCCATGAGGAGGCCCGCCGTGATCGTGCCGCCGGACCGGGAGACGCCCGGGACGAGCGCGAGCGCCTGCGCGAAGCCGAACGCGACGGCCTGGCCGGGCGAGAGCTCGCGCAGCGTGCGCCGCTTGGCGCCGATCCGGTCCGCCCAGCCGAGCAGGAGCGCGAAGACGGCGAGCATGAGCGCGGTGAGGTAGAGGTTGCGGAACGTGTTCTCGATCGCGTCCTGGAAGAGCAGGCCGAGCACCACGATCGGGACGGAGCCCAGGGCGATGTACCAGGCCATCGCGGCGTCGTGGTCGTGCCGGCCGAGGCGCGCCTTCCAGTCCGTCCCGTGGTCGCCGCGCACCGAGCGCCACCACGCCGCGCAGATCCGCGCGATGTCGCGCCGGAAGTACAGGAGGACCGCCGTCTCGGTCCCGATCTGGGTGATTGCCGTGAAGGCGGCCCCCGGGTCCTGCGAGCCGATGAGCTCGCCCACGATGCGCAGGTGCGCGCTCGAGGAGATCGGGAGGAACTCGGTCAGGCCCTGGACGAGGCCGAGGAGGACGGCTTCCCACGCGTTCACGAGCGGCCACGATACCCGCTCCGGCAGGCCCCTCCGGCACCTCGTCGGCGGGTCGGCGCCCCCGGATGAACGCCGGGCGACGAGCGCGTGAACACCGTCCCGCGGACCTGGTCGGCGGGCCCGGAGGGACGGGTGAACCTCGCCGCTCGTGGCGTCCGTCGCGCGCCCCGACGGTCGCGCGGCGGGGTCCGCCGGTACCCTCGGCTCCCATGGAACACCGCCACCTCGGCAGCACCGGCCTGCGCGTGTCCGAGCTCGGTCTCGGCACCATGACCTGGGCCCGGGACACGGACGAGCTCGACGCCGCCGAGCAGCTGCGCGACTTCGTCGACGCGGGCGGGACCCTCGTCGACACCGCCGCCTCGTACGCCGACGGGGACGCCGAGTCGCTGCTCGGGTCGCTGCTGGGGGCGAAGGTCGACCGGCGCGACGTGCTCCTGTGCACCAAGGCCGGGGTGCGCCGCACGGCGCAGGGGCCGGTCGTCGACGCGTCCCGCGGGGCGCTCCTCGACTCGCTGGACGACTCGCTGTCGCGCCTGGGCACCGACCACGTCGACCTGTTCCTCGTGCACGCGCCCGACCCGCGCACCCCGTTCACCGAGACGCTCTCCGCGCTGCGCCACGCGGTGACGTCCGGCCGGGCGCGGTACGTCGGCCTGTCCAACCACCCCGCGTGGGCGACGGCGCGCGCCGCGACGCTGCTCGGCGGCGCCGACGACGTGGGCCTCGCCGCGGTCGAGCTCGAGTACTCGCTGCTCCAGCGCGGCGCCGAGCGGGAGGTCGTGCCGGCCGCCGAGGCGCTCGGGCTCGGGCTGCTCGCCTGGTCGCCGCTGGGCCGGGGGGTGCTCACCGGCAAGTACCGCCGCTCGCTCCCCGCGGACTCGCGCGGCGCGTCCCCGCACCTGTCCGGGTTCGTCGAGCCCTACCTGGACCAGTCCTCGTCGGGGATCGTCGAGGCCGTCGTCACCGCGGCCGACGGGCTTGGCCGTGCCCCGCTCGACGTCGCGCTGTCGTGGCTCCTGGGTCGCCCCACCCTGGCGAGCGCGATCGTCGGTGCGCGGACCCCCGCCCAGCTCCGCACGTCGCTCGCCGCGACGGACCTCGAGCTCCCCGACGCCGTCCGTGCGGCGCTCGACGACGTGAGCGACCTGGAGGTCGGCTACCCCGAGCGATGGTGACGACGGCGCGTCAGCGCGCGCCGTCGGTCTCCAGCTCGCCGGTCAGGACGTCGTCGTCGAGCGTGTCGTCGAGGTCGTCGTCGAGCGCGTCCTCGTCCTCCTCGTCGTCGTCCTCGTCGTCGTCCTCCTCGTCGTCCTCCTCCGCGAGGTAGAACGGCGTCGCCTCCCCGTGGACCTGGCCGAGGGCCTCGTCGTAGACCTCGAAGGCGTCCGCGAGCACGTAGTAGGCGTCGTCGACGGCGGGGTCGTCCTCCCCGCGGCGTGCGGCGACGGCGTTGTAGTGGGCCTCGAGCGCGGCGATGAACCGGTCGAGCGCGGCACGCGGGTCAGCGGTCATACCCTGACGGTAGCGCCGAGAGGGGCACAATGGCACTCGTTAGTCGGGCAGGTTCTCCCGCCCGGCCGACGACCGAGACAGGCGAGAGAGGACGGTGGCGCGTGGAGGAGAGGCCGACGTCACGCCGGCGGTCCGGATGGGCCGCGAACGGCGGGCAGTACGAGTACCGCGTCCTGACGATCGACCGCTCCACGAGCCGGTCGGACGCGAGCAGGCTGCTCACGGACGAGGCCGAGTACGGGCGCTGGGAGCTCGCCCGGACGCGGCTGTACGTCGGGGGCGAGCGCCGCGTCTGGCTGCGCCGCAAGATCATCCGGGTCAGCTCGACCCTGTGAGCCCGGTCCCGTGAGCGGTCCCGGCCGCGGGGACGGCGCCGAGGGCGCCCCGCCGGGCGTCTTCACCAAGTCGCGCGCGGACGCGCCCCCGGGCTTCTTCGGCTGCGAGGCCGCGGGGCTCGCGTGGCTCCGCGTCCCGGGCGGGCCGCGCGTCGCGACGGTGCGGGGCGTCGGCCCGACCCGCCTCGACCTCGAACGCGTGCTGCCCGCCGCGCCGACGCCCGAGGCGGCGGCCGCGTTCGGCCGGGCGCTCGCCGTCGTGCACGACGCCGGAGCACCGTCCTGGGGCGCGCCGCCGCCCGGCTGGTCGGGCGACGCGTTCTTCGGCCCCCTCGACGACCCGCTGCCGATGCCGACCGGTTCCTGGCCCGACTGGCCGACCTTCTACGCCGAGGCGCGGCTGCTCCCGGTCGCGCGCCAGGGCCGTGACCGTGGAGCGCTCGACGGCGACGACGCGCGCCTCCTCGAACGGCTGGGAGAACGCCTCGCGGACCTCGCGCGGCCCGCGCTCGACGACTCGCCCGCGCGCGTGCACGGCGACCTGTGGTCGGGCAACGTGCTGTGGTCCCCGCACGACCCCGGCCCGGAAGGCCTCACGGACGGCGTCGAGGCCGTCCTGATCGACCCCGCCGCGCACGGCGGGCACCGCGAGGCCGACCTGGCGATGCTCGCGCTGTTCGGCGCGCCGTTCCTCGACGAGATCGTCGCCGGGTACGACGCCGTCCACCCGCTCGCGCGCGGGTGGCGTCACCGGATCGCGCTGCACCAGGTCTACCCGGTCGCGGTGCACGCCGTGCTGTTCGGCGGCGGCTACCGCGCGCAGCTGCGCTCGTCGGTCCGGGCGCTGCTCGGCGACTCCTGACAGCGCGCGCGGGCCGGCCTCAGCAGGTGCGCAGCAGGCGGTCCAGCACGCGCACGCCGAAGCGCAGGGAGTCCACCGGGACGCGCTCGTCGACCCCGTGGAACATGCCGGAGAAGTCGAGGTCCGCCGGGAGGCGCAGCGGCGCGAAGCCGTAGCCCGTGATGCCGAGGCGCGCGAGCGACTTGTTGTCCGTGCCGCCCGAGAGCGTGTACGGCAGGACGGTCGCCTCGGGGTCCTCGGCGAGCAGCGAGTCGACCATCGCGTCGACGAGGTCGCCCTCGAACGGCACCTCGAGCGCGATGTCTCGGTGGATCTCCTCGACCCGCACGTGGTCGCCCGCGAGCGCGCGCAGCGTCGCGAATCCCTCGTCCTCGTGCCCGGGCAGCAGGCGCGCGTCGATCGCCGCCTCCGCCCGGCCCGGGATGACGTTCGCCTTGTACCCGGCCGTGAGCTGCGTCGGGTTGGACGTGTGGCGCACGGTCGCCCCGACGAACCGGGACGCCGGGCCGAGCGCGGCGACGAGGGCCGCGACCGACGACGGGTCCTCCGGGTCGTACCGGAGCCCGGTGAGGTCCGCGACGCCGCGCAGCAGCTTGTCGACCGTCGGGGTGAGCGTGTTGGGCCAGTGGTGGGCCCCGATGCGCGCGACCGCCTCCGCGAGCCGCGTCACCGCGTTGTCCTCGTTCACCTGGGACCCGTGGCCTGCCCGGCCCTCCGCGACGAGGCGCAGCCACGCGATGCCCTTCTCCGCGGTCTGGAGCAGGTAGGCCCGCCGCCCCCCGACCTCGACCGAGAACCCGCCGACCTCGCTGATCGCCTCGGTCGCGCCCTCGAACAGCTCGGGTCGGTGGTCGACGGCGTAGCGCGCCCCGTACACGCCGCCCGCCTCCTCGTCGGCGAAGAACGCCACGACGACGTCGCGCGCGGGCTTGCGTCCCTCGCGCGCCATCTGCCGCACGACCGCGAGGATCATCGCGTCCATGTCCTTCATGTCGACGGCGCCGCGGCCCCACAGCAGGCCGTCGATCTCCTCGCCCGCGAACGGGTCGACCGACCAGTCCGCCGCCTGTGCCGGCACCACGTCGAGGTGCCCGTGCAGCACCAGCGCCCGCCGGGTCGGGTCCGCACCCTCGAGGCGCACGACGACGCTCGCCCGCCCGGGCTCGGACTCGAACAGCTCGGGCTCGAGCCCGACCTCGTGCAGCAGCCCCATGACGTACTCGGCCGCGCGCCGCTCCCCCGGGCCCGTCCCGTCGCCGAAGTTGGACGTGTCGATGCGCAGCAGCTCCCGGCAGATCCGCACGACCTCGTCCTCGGCTAGCGGCACCGTGCCGGAGGGGGCGTCGACGGTCGCCGGGGTGCGGGTGCTGGCCGGGGATTCCGGGTGCGGAGCGGTCATGGCCACACGCTACCCGTCGCGGTCGCCTGCCGAGCATGCGGTGGTAGATCGTCCGGCGCCCGGACCGGGCCGCGACCGCATGCTCGGCCCGGCGGGGTCAGTGGCCTCCGTGCGGGTCCGGGGCGAGGTGGCGAGGGCCGGTGCCGTCGCCCGGGAGCGCGTCCGCGTCGTGGTCGGGGTGGGTGGCGCCCTCGGGCACGTCGATGCGGGACGGCGCCTGCTCGCCCGGGGCGACGACGACGAGCTGGCCCATCATGCCCTGGTCCTCGTGCGTGAGGAGGTGGCAGTGGAACATGTACGGGGTGCTCGGGTCGGTCGTCCCCTCGGACGCCTCGAACCGGACGAGCAGTCGCGTGACGCGGCCGGGCTGGACGTAGACGGTGTCCTGCCAGCCGCTCAGGTCGGGCGTGGGTGGTTCGCCGCCGACGTCGAGGACGCGGAACTGGACGTCGTGGACGTGGAAGTTGTGCGGGGTGTCGTCGAGCCCGGTGACCTCCCAGACCTCGGTCTCCCCCACGGTCACGACCTCGTCGACGCGGGACATGTCCATCGAGCGCCCGTTGATGGACCGGCCGGAGAGCCGGAACGTGCGGGTCCGGACCGCGTCGGCCTCGTCGAGCGTGCCGGCCGGGTCGGTGCCGAGGGCGTCGGGCACGGCCGGGCTCGGCGCGAGCGTGCCGGTGGCGCGCAGCTCGAGGAGGTCGAAGGTGTCGTCGCCGCCCGAGAACCGCTCGAAGAGCGGGTTGACGCCGAGCTCGGGCGGGAAGCTGCGCAGGACGGCGCGCTGCCCCGGGGCCAGGGTCACGACGACCTCCGCCCGGTCGCCTGGGGAGAGACGCACGCGCTCGACCGTGCGCGGGGCGGGGAGCAGCCCGCCGTCGGTCCCGACGAGCTGGACCGCGCCGCCGTCGGCGAGGCCGACGTCGTAGACGCGGGAGTCGGAGCCGTTGAGCAGGCGCAGGCGGACGCGCTCGGTCGTGACGTCGAGGTAGGGCCCGGGGGTGCCGTTGACGAGCACGGTGTCACCGAGCGTGCCGACCGGTGAGAGGAACGAGGCGGCGTCGTCGAGCCGCCCGTCGGCGTGGAAGCTCTTGTCCTGGAGGATGACGGGGACGTCGTCGACGCCGTACTCGTGCGGCAGGTCGGCCGCGGGGCCGTCGGCGACGGCCGGGTCGTCGAGGAGGAACATCCCGGCGAGCCCCCGGTACACCTGGCTCGCGGTCTGCCCGTGCAGGTGCGGGTGGTACCAGAGCGTCGCGGCGGGCTGGTCGATCGTCCAGGTGGGCGACCACGTCTCGCCGGGCTCGACCATCTGGTGCGGGCCGCCGTCCATCGCGGGCGGCAGGTGCATGCCGTGCCAGTGGAGCGTCGTCGTCTCGTCGAGCGCGTTCGTCACGTCGACGCGCACGCGCTCGCCCCGCGCGGCCCGCAGGGTGGGGCCGAGGTGGTCGCCGTTCAGCCCGATCGTCGGGGTGGGCGCGGCGGCGCCGAGGTCCGCGACGCCCTCGCGCGCCTCGAGCTCGAAGACGCGCACACCGTCCTCGACCCGGGACTCCGCGAGCGGCGGGACGGCGAGCGGTCGCGTGAACTCCACCGCTCCCGCCGTGCTGGTCGCGGCACGCGCCCACGCGACGCCCACGACCGCGACGACCGCCCCGACGAACAGGACCACGACGAGCCCGAGCACGACGAGGACGCGCGCGAGCGGGCTGCGCCGCCGTCGCGGGGGTCGTCCGGGCGGTCCGGCAGGCGCCCCGGGGTGCGGCGGGACGGCGGGCGGCGGGGTGGTGGTCGTGGTCGTCATCGGGTCTTCTCCAGGGTGGACGACGGCGGTCGGCGGGTGCGGGTCGACGGCGGCACGGCGGTGCGGGCGACGCTGTCGACGCTAGGGACCGGGCGGTGCCGGGCGCGTCCGCTCGGAAGCGTACGCGCGCCCGGGTCCGACCCCGAGCGCGCGCGGTCGCGGCTCGGGGTGGTGCCGGGTCGGGCGGTGCAGGTCGGGCGAGGTCGGAGAGGTGCGGGTCGGTCGGAGTCCGGAAAGGGTCGGCGGGCCGGCCTCAGCGGCGTCGGGCCGTGAGGAGACCGAGGGCCACGGCTCCCGCGAGCGCGCCCCAGGCCGCGTTGGTGAGCAGCATCGGGACGATCGCGACGGGGTGCGCGACGGGTCCCTGCAGCTCGCCGGTGAGGATCGGCGACAGCACCGCGCTGAGCACGAGCGCGAGGACGCCGTAGGCGAGCCCGACGGCCACGCCGGTCGCGAGCGGGTGCGCGGGGCGGGCGACGACGATCGCGACGACCCACACGACGGTGAGCACGAGGGTCGTGAGCAGGGGTGCGGCGGGTCGGCCGATCGCCTCGTCGAGCCCGGTCACGCTCAGGAGCGGGCGCACGAGGGCGAGCGCGCCGAGGCCGAGGACGAGCGGCCAGCTCAGCGTGCGGACCGTCTCGCCGAGGGTCGGGCGGGGCGGCGGGGTCGGTGCGCCCGTCCGTCCGGGCGCCCCGGGCGGAGCGCCGGGACCCGGCGGACGGGACGGGGCGTGCGGGGTCGGGTGGTCGGGACCGGGTCCGGGTGTCGGGTGCATGCCGACGACGCTAGGAAGCGGGAGCACCGTCGCGCGTCCGCCCCGACGCGCGACGTCCTGCGTCGGCGCGGGCCCCGCACGTACGCGTCTCGACGTAGCCGACCCCGACCGGGACCCGCCCCGCGACGGACGCGGCGTCGGGGTGGTCTTCCTAGACTCGGTCGTCGTGACGCCCCCCGACATCCCGCACGACCGGCCCGCCGGACCGCCGCCCGCGACCCGGCCGTCGCGCCCGTCGCCGCCGCCGTGGCTCATCGACGCCCTGCTGGGGTTCGCGGTGTTCGACGTCGTCGCGTTCGCCATCGCGGCCGACGTCGGCGGCACGCGCGCCGACCCGTGGGTCGCGTACCCGATCGCCCTGGTGCTGGGGCTGCTCGTCCTCGGCCGACGCCGCTTCCCCGTCGGGGTCCTCGTCGCGACCGCGCTCGTGATCTGCGCGTACTACACGCTCGACCTGCCCGCGATCGGCCTCGCGCTGCCCGTCTCGGTCGCGCTGTACTCGGCGGCCGTCGCGGGCCGGCTCGGGTGGGCCGTCGGTGTCGCGGCGGCGCTCGTCGTCGCCTCGACGTACTTCCGGCTCGCCGAGGGCGACGACGTCCGGTACGTCGTCGGGTACGAGCTCGCGACCACCGTCGCGCTCATGGCCGCGGCCATCGCCCTCGGCCACGGCTCGTTCGCCCGCCGGCAGCGCGACGAGCAGCGGCGGCACGCGGACGCGCTGCGCGAGCAGACGCACGAGCTCGAGGCCGCCGACCGCCTCGCGCGCGACCGCGAGGCCGTCGCCCGCGACCTGCACGACGTCGTCGGGCACCACCTCGCCGTCGTGTCCCTGCACGCGGGCGTCGCGCGCGAGACGCTCGACGACCTCGACCGGGACGACCGCGGCGAGCGGGAGGACGCGCTCGCCGCGGTGCGCACCGAGCTCGACCTCGTGCGCACGTCGGCGACGGCCGCGCTGACGGACCTGCGCGCGACCGTGCGCTCGCTGCGGGGTCCGTCCGGGCCGGCGGGCGTCGCGGAGCAGGCCCGCCTCGACCGGCTCGACGACCTCGCGCGCACGGCGCGGGCTGCGGGCCTGGACGTCACGCTGGACGTCGACCTGCCCGCGGGCACGGCGGACGGCAGCGCGGCGGGCGCGGCGGTGTTCCGCGTCGTGCAGGAGGGGCTGACCAACGTGCTACGGCACGCCGGGGCGCGCGCCGCCGTCGTGCGCGTGGCGCTGGAGCCCGCGACCGGGACGCCCGGCGACGTGCTCGCGGTCGAGGTGCGCGACGACGGACGCGGCGCACCGGGCGGCATCCCGGACCGGGAGGGGTTCGGCCTGCGCGGGCTGCGCGAGCGGGTCGCCGTGCTGGGCGGCACCGTCACGACCGACGCGCCCGACGGCGGCGGCTTCCGACTGCGCGCCCTGGTCCCGGTCGGCGCGGCCGGCCCCGCACCGGCGCCGGCCGGGGCACCGGGGAGCGCGGCCGCGGGCGGAGGCCCCGCGTGATCCGCGTCGTGCTGGTCGACGACCAGCCCCTCGTGCGAACGGGCATCCGCGCGCTGCTCGAGCGTGCGGACGACGTCGAGGTCGTCGGCGAGGCCGCCGACGGTCGCGATGGCGTGGCGCTCGTGCGCCGGGCGAGACCCGACGTCGTGCTCATGGACCTGCAGATGCCCGTCCTCGACGGGGTCGAGGCGACGCGGCAGATCGTCGCGGGCGCCACCGGCCCCGAAACGCCGATCGCGGGCGACGGGACGACCGGCCACCGCCCGGACGGTCCCCGCGTCGTCGTGCTCACGACGTTCGACGACGACGCGAACCTCTTCGCGGCGCTGCGTGCCGGGGCGTCGGGCTTCCTGCTCAAGGACGCGAGCCCGGACGAGCTGCGCGCCGCGGTGCGCACCGCCGCCGCGGGCGACGCGCTGCTCTCCCCCGCGGTGACGGCGCGCGTCGTCGCGCAGGCGGTCGACGCCGGGCGGCGGGACGACGCGCTCGCCGCCGCCGTCGCGGACCGGCTCACGGACCGCGAGCGCGAGGTGCTCGCGCACGTCGGGCGCGGCCTGACCAACGACGAGATCGGCGCGGCGCTGTTCATGAGCCCGGCGACGGCCCGCACCCACGTGGGCCGCATCCTCGCCAAGCTGGGCGTGCGGGACCGGGCAGGCCTCGTCGTCGTCGCCTACGAGACCGGCCTGGTCCGCCCGGGCACCCCGCCGAGGTAGAGGCGTGGTCATGACCACGCCTCTACCTCGCGCTACCAGGCCTCTACCTCGCGGTACCGGGGCTCTACCTCGCGGTGCCGGGGCTCTGCCTCGGCGGGGCGGGTGCTCGGGTCAGGCGTCGAGGCCGCGGCGGGCGAGGAGCGGCGCGATGTCGGCGTCACGGCCGCGCAGCTCGCGGAACGACTGCAGCGGGTCCTGCGAGCCGCCGCGCGCGAGCAGGACGCGGCGAAAGCGCTCGCCGTTCTCGCGCGACAGGCCGCCGTTCTCGCGGTACCACTCGACCGTGTCCGCGTCGAGCACCTCGGACCAGATGTAGGAGTAGTACCCGGCCGCGTACCCGCCGCCGAACACGTGGTTGTAGTACGTAGTCCGGTAGCGCGGCGGGACGGGCGCGAACGCCACGCCGGCCGCTTCCAGCGCCGCGGCCTCGAACGGCACGACGTCGGCCTCGGACGCCGGCACGGCGTCGGGCCCGACCTGGTGCCACGCCTGGTCGAGCAGCGCCGCGGCGAGGTACTCGGTCGTGCCGAAGCCCTCGTTGAACTGGCGCGAGGCGAGCATGGTGTCGACCCACTCGGCGGGCATCGGCTCGCCCGTGACATGGTGCACCGCGTAGGAGCGCAGGACCGACGGCTCCCACGCCCACATCTCGTTGACCTGCGACGGGTACTCGACGAAGTCGCGCGGGACCTCGGTGCCGGACTGCGACGGGAAGCGCACGTCGGAGAACAGGCCGTGCAGCGCGTGCCCGAACTCGTGGAACAGCGTGATGACCTCGTCCCACACGAGCAGCGTGGGCTGCCCGGCCGGCGGCTTGACGATGTTGAGGTTGTTGACGACGACCGGCTTCTGGCCGAGCAGGTGGTTCTGGTCGACGAGGTTGTTCATCCACGCCCCGCCGCGCTTGGACTCGCGCGTGTACCAGTCGGCGAGGAACAGGCCCAGACCCTGGCCGGGCTCGCCCGGGGTCTCGGCGTCGAAGACCTCGAAGACGCGCACGTCGGGGTGGTAGCCGACGAGGTCGTGGCGCTCGGCGAAGGAGACGCCGAAGAGCCGGTTCGCCGCCGCGAAGACGCCGTCGTGCACGACGCGCTCGAGCTCGAGGTACGGGCGCAGGAGCGCGTCGTCGAGCGCGTAGCGGTCCTTGCGCACGCGCTCGGCGTAGAACGACCAGTCGGACGCACGGAGCGTCGCGCCAGGCTCGTCGGCCCGCAGCGCGACCTCGAGGTCGCTGGCCTCGCGTCGCGCGTTGGCGACCGCGGCGGGCGCCAGGCGCGCGAGCATCGCGTTCACGGCCTCGGTCGTCTTCGCGGTCGCGTCCTCCGCGACGTACGCGGCGTGGTGCTCGTGCCCGAGCAGGCGCGCGCGCTCGGCGCGCAGGCGCACGGTCTCCAGCACGATCTCGCGCGTGTCGTGGTCGTCACCCGTCGCGCCGCGCGACTCCGACGCCTGCTGCACGCGCTCGCGCACGTCTCGGCGCGCGAGCGACGCGAGGACGCCCTGCTGGGTGGGGAGCTGCATCTCCAGCAGCCACGCGCCCTCGTGGCCGCGCGCGGCGGCGGCCGCCGCCGCGCCCGCGACCGCGTCCTCGGCCAGCCCGTCGAGCTCCGCACGGTCCGTGACGAGCACGCTCGCCGCGTTGGCCCCCGCGAGCAGCTTGCGGCCGAACGCGGCCTCCAGCGTGGTGAGACGCCCGTTGAGCTCGCGCAGGCGCTCCTGCTGCGCGGCGTCGAGCTCGACGCCCGAGCGGCGGAACCGGACGAGCAGCGTGCGGAGCAGCCACGCGGCGTCGGGATCGAGGGACTGCTCGCCGGCGTCGACGGCGTCCTGGAGCGCGCGGGCGCGGGCGTACAGGCGCGCGTCCATGTAGATCGCGTCGTGGTGCGCCGCGAGCTCAGGCGCGAACTCCTCCTCGATCTGCTCCAGGCCCGGCGTCGCGTCGGCCGAGAGCTGGTTGTAGAACGCGTTGAGCACGCGCGCGAGGTCGCGGCCCGACCGCTCCAGCGCCTCGAGGACGGTGACGGCGGTCGGGGGCGCGTCGTCGGTCGCGACGGCCTCGATCGCCGCGCGCTGGGCCGCGGTCGCCGCGCGCAGCGCGGGCAGGTAGTGCTCCTCGCGGATCGCGTCGTAGTCGGGCAGCTCGTAGGGCAGCGCGGAGGGCGCGGCGAACGGGTTGGCGGGATCGAGGTCGATCAGGCCGGAGGTGACAGCGGGCGCGGAGGTGGGCGCGGGCGCGTCGGTGCGCGTCGTGGGCTCGGAGGTCATGGTGCCCATCTTGACCCCGCGGGCGGGCGCGACGGAAACGGATTCGCGGAGCTCCCGGTGGCCGGCCGGGCGCTCCTCGCGTCAGGCCCTGCGACCCGACGACGGCGCGTCCGCCGGCCAGGGCTCGTGCGGCGCGCGCGGGTCGTCGGGCAGGAGCGTGCCGAGCCACGCGTCGCGCCGCTCGCCGCGCTGGAGCGCGAACCCGCGCACCGTGCCCTCGACCCGGAAGCCGAGCCGCCAGGCGGTGCGCCGCGACGGCCAGTTGCCGACGTACGCCTGCCAGAAGAGCCGCGCGAGCCCCCCGCCCTCCGGGTCGAACGCCCAGTCGACGACGAGCCGGCCCGCCGCGGTCATGCGACCGCGGCCCCGCGCCTCGGGAGCCGTCCAGTAGCCGATCTCGGCCGACCGCCGGCCCTCGGGCGCGTCGTCGAGGCTCAGCCCGATCATCCCGAGGAGGGGACCCACGCCGTCGGGGCCGGGGATGCCCGAGCGCCCGACGCTCTCGCGCACGCCCCAGGTCAGGACGTCGCCGCGCTCCCAGCCCGGTCCCACGTACTCCGACACGAACTGCGCCGCGTCCTCGCGCGCGTACGGGGACGGGACGACCGTCCAGGCGGCGACCTCGGGGTCCTGGCACGCGGCCGTGATCGCGGCGACGTCGTCGAGGGTCGGGGTGGACAGGTGGACGTGGCCGTCGTCGAGGGCGAAGGGGTGCACCGCCCGAGCCTGGCACGTCCCGCCGCGCGACGTCACCCGGATTGCCGGCGGCCGTCGCCCGCGACGCCGCCCCGGCGCCCCGCGGGCGGCGTCAGGCGCGCAGGGCGTCCTCCGCGGGCGTCCACGGCAGGCCGTGCGCGGCGGCGACCGCCTCGTTGAGGAGCGCGCCGCGGTGGGTGGACGCCCCCGACCGGAGGATCGGGACGTCCCGCACCGCTTCGACTCCGCCGTCCGCGAGCGCCGCGAGGTAGGGCAGCGTCGCGCTCGTGAGGGCGAGCGTGCTGGTCACGGGGACCGCGCCGGGCATGTTCGCGACGCAGTAGAACGTCGTGCCGTGCACCGCGAACGTCGGGTCGTCGTGGGTGGTGGGCCGCGACCCCTCGAAGCAGCCGCCCTGGTCGACGGCGACGTCGACGAGCACGGCGCCGGGGCGCATGCGCGCGACGAGGTCGTCGGTGACGAGGCGTGGGGCGCGCGCCCCCGCGACGAGCACGGCCCCGACGACGAGGTCGGCCTCCAGCACCTCCCGCTCGATCGCGTACGCGCTCGACACGACGGTGCGCACGTGGCCGGAGAACTCCTGGTCGACGGCGCGCAGCACGGGCAGCGACAGGTCGACCACGGTCACCTCGGCGCGCATGCCCACCGCGACCTCGGCCGCGTTGCGGCCCGCGGTCCCGCCCCCGAGCACGACGACCCGCCCGGGCCGCGTGCCCGGCACGCCGCCGAGCAGGACGCCGCGACCTCCCGCGGGCCGTTGCAGGAGCCAGGCCCCGACCTGCGTGGCCATGCGCCCGGCGACCTCGCTCATGGGCGCCAGCAGCGGGAGCGTGCCGTCGCGGGCCTGCGCCGTCTCGTACGCGACGGACGTCGTGCCCGCGTCGAGCAGGGCGCGCGTGCAGTCGCCGTCCGCCGCGAGGTGGAGGTAGGCGAAGAGCAGGAGGTCGTCGCGCAGGAGCGGGTACTCGCTCGCGACCGGCTCCTTGACCTTGCAGACGAGCTCGGCCTCGGCCCAGAGCTCGTCCGCGGTCGGTACGACCCGCGCGCCCGCGTCCGCGAACTCCGCGTCGGACAGGTGGGAGCCGATGCCGGCCCCGGACTGGACGAGCACGTCGTGCCCGGCCCGCACGAGGTGGTGGGCGCCGGCGGGGGTGAGCGCGACGCGGTCCTCGTGGTTCTTGACCTCGGTGGGTATGCCGATCCTCATGGTCCAGTGTGGTCGCACCACCCCGTCGCGCGCAGGGTGGCGGGATCTTGTCGGAGAGTGTCCTTCCTGCCGCTCGTCCCGCGAGCGCCCCGCTGCCAGGGTGGGCGCGTGGACACGACGACACCTCTCGCGACGCCGCGCGCCGTCCCCGACCCGGCCGCGTCGGCGGGCGCCGCTCCCCCGCGCGAGCACGCGCCGTCGGGCACCCTGGGGCTCGCGCGGGGCAGCGCGCTGTACGTGGCGAGCGTGCTCGGGACGGGCGTGCTCGCGCTGCCGGGGCTCGCCACGCGCGTCGCCGGCCCCGCGTCCGTCCTCGCCGTCGCCCTGGTGCTCGTCGCCAGCGTGCCGCTCGCGGGCACCTTTGCGGCGCTCGCCGCCCGCCACCCGGACCGGGGCGGCGTCGCGAGCGCCGTGCGCGCGGCGCTCGGCCCGACGGCGGCCCGCGCCACGGGCTACTGGTTCTACCTCGGGGTGTGCGTCGGCGTGCCCGTCGTGGCGGTGCTCGGGGCGGAGTACGTCGTCGCGGTGGTGGGCGCCGACCGGGCGGCCGTCCCGGTCGTGGCCGTCGCGCTCGTCGTCGTGCCCGCGGTCGCCGTGGGGCTCGGCGTCCGCGTGGCGGGCGCCGTCCAGCTCGGGCTCACGTCCCTGCTGCTCGCCGCCGTCGTCGTGGTGGTCGCGGTGGCGGCGCCCGCCGCGAGCGCGGAGCGGTTCACGCCGTTCCTCAGCGAGGGGTGGTCCGGCGTCGGCTCCGCGGTGAGCCTGTTCGTGTGGGCGTTCGCGGGCTGGGAGGTGGGCACGCACGTCTCGGCCGACTTCCGCGACCCGCGCCGCACCATCCCCGCCGCGACCGGGATCGCCCTGGTCGTCGTCGGCGTCGCCTACCTCGCCCTGCAGGTCACCACGGTCGGCGTGCTCGGCACCGGGGCCGGCTCGGGAACCGTCGCGCTGCTCGACCTCGCCCGCACGGGTGCGCCCGCCGCGGGGCCGGCGGTCGTCGGTGTCGTGGCGGCGATCGTCACGTCCGGCGTGCTCACCGCCTACCTCGCAGCCTTCGCGAACCTGGGCCAGGCGCTCGCGCGCGACGGCGACCTGCCGCGCCCGCTCGCCGCGCTCTCCGGCCGCGCGGGCGTCCCGCGGCGCGCGCTCGCCGTCACCCTCGTGCTCAGCGCGGGCTACCTCGCGGTGCTCGTCGCCACCGGCCTCGACCTCGAGCCGTTCGTCCGGGTGCACACGAGCTGCATGGTGGCGGTGTACGCGCTCGGGATGCTCGCCGCCCTGCGGCTGCTCCCCCGCCGCACCGTCGGCTGGTGGCTCGCCGCCGTCGCGACCGTCCTCACCGGCGTCCTGCTCGTCCTCGCCGGCGCGTCGCTCGTCGCCCCGGCGATCCTCGCCGTCGCCGCCGTCGCGGTCACGCTCGCGCAGCGCCGGCACGCCACCCCCTGAGCAGGCCGTCGCCCCCCACGAGGACCGCCCTCCCGGGCCGTTCCCCCGCGCCGCGCCGTCCGCTACGGTCGACGGCATGCCCACGTGGACGGACCCGGGCCCGGTGGAGTTCGACGCCGTCGTGATCGCCGCCGGGACGAGCTCGGGAGCGTTCGTCGCGCTCCCGTACGACGCCGTCGACCTGTTCGGCACGCGCGGCCGGGTCCCCGTGGTCGCGGAGGTGGACGACGTGCGCTACCACGCCTCGCTCGTCGCCTACGGCGGTCCGCACCTGCTCGCCGTCCTCCGGTCGGTGCGCACCGCGACCGGCAAGGGCGTCGGGGACACCGTGCACGTCGCGGTCCGCCTCGCCGCGGAGGTCTCGGCCGTCCCCCGGTGACGCGCTCGCCGCCCGACCCGGCGGGTCGTCGTGCCGTGTCAGCCGGCGCCGTCCTCCACCGTGCGGTCCGACGATCCGGGCACGGCGTCGCCGAGCGCGATCTCCTTCGCCGTCGGCAGGTCCTCCTCCATGGGCGGGTCCTTGTGCCGCAGGTGCGAGAACACCGACCAGGCGACGGCGACGAGCGGCACGGACACGACCGCACCGAGGATCCCCGCGAGCAGCGTCCCCGCGGTCACCGCGATCGCGACGACGACCGGGTGGAGCGAGACCTGCTTGCCCATGACGAGCGGCTGCAGGATGTGCCCCTCGAACTGCCCGATGAGGGCGATGCCGATCGTCACCGCGAGCGCGATCCACAGACCCTTCGCGGCGAGCGCGACGATCGCCGCGATGATCATCGCGAGCGGGGCGCCGATGATCGGGATGAACGCGCCGATGAACACGAGCACCGCGAGCGGTGCGGCGAGCGGGACGCCCAGGATCCCGAGGAAGATGCCCGCGAGGATGCCGTCCGTCAGGGCGATGATCACCGTCCCGCGCGCGTAGCCCGAGAAGGTGTACCAGCCCGCGCCGCCCGCGACCTTCCAGCTGTCGCGCGAGCGCGACGGGAGCTGGTTGAGGAACCAGGTCCACATGTCCTTGCCCTTGGCGAGGAAGAACACCGTGCAGAAGATCGCGAGGGCGATCGCGGCGAACGCCTCGAAGACCGACCCGGCGCTCGCGGCCGCCTGGCTCGCGATGTCGCCACCGTGCTCGGTGAGCCACTGCCGGCCGTTCTCGATCCAGCCGTTGACGTCGTCCGCGGTGATCGTCACCGGCAACGGGCCGTTCTCGAGGAACTCGAGGATCTGGTCGATGCCGTTGCTGAACTGGTCCGCGAGGCTCTGCCACTGGCCCGCGACCGACGTGATGACGTACGTCAGCAGACCTGCGATGAACAGCAGCGCGGACAGGATCGCGAGGCCCGTCGCCAGACCCCGCGGCATGATCCTCGCGTAGAAGTCCGTGACCGGCCGCAGGACCGACGTGATGACGAGCGCCAGGAAGACGGCCACGAACACGAGCTGCACCTGCGCGGTGGCGAAGAAGATGAGCGCGACGGCCGCGACGATCATGAGCAGGCGCCACGACCAGCCCGCCGTCGTGCGCAGCCACGCGGGCACCGACTCGTCGTACCCGACCACCGACGGGTTGCGTCGCGCCCCGGCCACCTTGCGCGCCGCGCTCGACGCCCCGGCGAGGTGCTTCACCGACGCCGCCGCACGGTCCGAGCCGGAGCCCGGCCGCGGGGTCGGCGCCGCTGCCGCCGGTCGCTGCTCGTCCGTCACACGTGCCTCCGCCCGGTCGTGGCCACCATCCGCCCAGTCTGCCCCAGGTCGTCCCCCCACGCCGGGTGCTGCGGTCGAGGCGTCGTCCCACGTCGGCCCGGTGCCGACCGGCGATCGCGATGTGAGGACCACGCCCGAACCGTGCTATGTTTTTCCCCGCACCCGAACGGCGGAAACGCCGGGAAGGTCCACTCGTCCGGGTGGCGGAATGGCAGACGCGCTAGCTTGAGGTGCTAGTGCCCTTTATCGGGCGTGGGGGTTCAAGTCCCCCTCCGGACACCGCATGGCACACCTCGTGCCACGGAGGCCGGGTCAGGAGATTCTTCCTGACCCGGCCTTCTGCGTATCCCGCCCCCTCGGGTCCGGCAGGCCTCGCCTCAGCCGCCCGTGTCGGTCCAGGACGCGACGTCGACGCCGTGGTCGACGGGCGACGCGAGCGACCACCACGTCGGGGCGCGCGAGTCGTCGGCCGGCGCGCACTCGCTCGTCGACCCGTCCAGACACTCCCCCTCGACGCCGCCGGGGCTGACTCCGGCGCGCCCGGGCCGCGGATCTCCTCGTCGCGAGGCGCCGTTCGCGCGCCTCGAGATGCGGGGTCGGACGTCCCGCTTTACGGTGGTCTGTCCTTTCTGATGCTTTTGAGGCGGTATGCAATGCTTGACGTCCATCACTTCACCTACGGTGCCGTGACCCCGCTCATCTCCTACGCGGCCGCGGTCTCCGGGTCCGCCTGCGGCCTGGCCGCGGTGTCCCGGTCCCGTGTCGACGCGCCGTGGCCCGTGCGCTCGGCGTGGCTGTGGCTGGGGGCCGCGGCCATCGGCGGCACGGGCATCTGGGTGATGCACTTCGTGGCGATGCTCGGGTTCACGGTCACCGGCATGCCGATCCACTACGACGTGCCGCTCACGATCGTCTCCGCGCTGGTCGCCGTGGTGGTCGTGGCGGCCGGCCTGCACCTGGTCATGATGTTCGGCTACCGGCCCCTGCTGCTGGTCGTGGGAGGCGCCGTGGCCGGGCTCGGCGTCGCCGGGATGCACTACATGGGCATGGCGGCGATGCGCATGCACGGCACCATGCACTACAGCGCGATCTCCGTCCTCCTGGCCGTGCTCGTCGCGGTCGCCGCCGCGACGGCGGCGCTCTGGCTCTGCGTGCACGCGCGGGGCGGGCTGTCCATGACCGTGTCGGCCCTCGTCATGGGGGTCGCGGTCGCGGGGATGCACTACACCGGCATGTGGGGCGTCTCGGTGACCGGTCAGCCGGGCGCACCGGACGGCGGCGTCCCGATGCTGGACCTGCTCGGTGCCCTCCTCGTCGGGGGCGGCGGGTCCATCCTGCTGCTGGTGTTCGTCGTCGTCGGCTCCCGGACCGAGAGCGAGAGGCGGCGGCACGAGGCCTTCCGGGACCGTATGGCGCAGGAGACCGTCTCGGTCGGCAAGTAGCGGCACGCGGGCGCGCGGCCTCTCACGGCCGGCGCGCGCGTGCCCGGTCCTCCGTCTCGAGCACCCGGCGCAGGCCCGAGAAGTCGCGCAGGAGGATCCGCGCCAGGACCGCGGTCGGGAGCAGCGCCACCAGCCGGAGCCCTGACGCCACGTCGCCGTGGTAGTCGGCGCGCACGCGCGTCCCGCCGCCGTCGGGCGACGTGACGTACTCGACGCGAGAGTTCCAAGGCGTCGTGGAGTGCCACACGACCCGCAGGTCGGGCTCGACGACCTCGAGCACGTCGGTGAACCGCACCCGGAACGGACCGACGCGGTCGACGGCGGCCCAGCGGCTCCCCACCCGCAGCGGCCCGTCGTCGACCGGCCGGCGGGAGACGACCGCGGGCGCGAACTCCGGCCACCGGCCCGGGTCGGCGAGGTACGGGAAGACGCGCGCCGGCGGGTGGTCGAGGTGGACGTCGAGCGTCACGCGTCGCCACACGGTCCGGTCTCCTTCCGCCGCCCGGCGTCAGACCATCGCCGGCACGGGACGGTCCGGGTAGAGCTCGCGCATCGCGTGGTCGTACCGCCGCTTCAGGAGCAGGAGGTACAGCACCCGCACGGGCGCGGGCACGTTCGCGCGGAACCAGTCCTCCCGCTCGGCCTCGGGGACGCTCGCGAGCAGCAGGCCGAGCTGCAGCGCCACGAGGTCCTTGCCGAGCTCCTTGCGGTGCTTCACGAGGGTGGCGCGCGTGTGCTCCTCCATGGAGTCCCACTCCTGCTGCGACATCACGTCGCCGGCCACGGGGAGGATCTCCACCTCCTCCTGCCCGAGGTGCGCCGACAGGAGGTCCCGCAGCCCCTCGACGTCGGTCGCGAAGGCGTCGCGGAGCCGCGGGTCGGCCGTGGCCACCCACGGCTCGAGCTGCGGCTCGATCCGCGCGAGGCGCACCGCGACCTCGGCGTGCTGCGCCCGCATCTGGCCGACGTGCAGCGCGCACGCGGGCTCGCGCGCCTCGAGCCGGTCCCAGAGCACCCGGTCCTCGGTCTCGTGGTGCAGGTGCAGCGCGAAGAAGTCGAGGTGGGCGTAGCGGCCCACGACGGCCGAGCGCCCGGTGTCGCCGGGCCGGACCTCGCGCACCAGCTCGGGGAGCTCGCGGTAGAGCCAGCGGAAGATCCGGTGGACGAGGAACATGCCCGACGTGTCGCACCCGGGGTGCTGCCCTGCGGGCAGCGGCCCGGGGAGAGGGAGCCTGTCGGTCATCTCGTCCTCCGACCGTCGGACGACGTCGGTGTCGTCGTGGCGCTCTCCGACGCTACGCCCGCCCGCGGCGGGGCCACAATGCCCGGTCCGCAGGTTCACCCGGGCAGCGAGAAGCCCCGCCGTGTGGAGCGGCGGGGCTTCTCGATCCGCTGTCTCATTCGGATCCCGCCGGCGCTCTCACGCCGGAAGCATGCGGCCAGTCTAGAGCGTCCCGGCGACCGCCTCCCACCCCGGCACGACCTCCTCCTCCCCGAGGAGGAGGTCGCTCCTCCGGCGATCTCGGCCGACGGCGGGAGCCGACGACCCCGCGCCCGTCCGTAGCGTCGACGACGGCGGTGCCCGAGGACCGGGCGCCGGTGACGACGGGAGGACGCATGATCCAGGTGGAGGGGCTCACCAAGCGCTACGGGCCGACGACGGCGGTGGACGGGCTGACGTTCACGGCACGTCCGGGCACCGTGACGGGCTTCCTCGGCCCGAACGGGGCGGGGAAGTCGACGACGATGCGCGTCGTGGTCGGGCTCGAGCGGCCCACGTCGGGCACGGCGACCGTCGACGGCCGCCGGTACGCCGACCTCCCGGCGCCGCTCCACGCCGTCGGGTGCATGCTCGACGCGCGGTCGGTCCACCCGGGGCGCACGGCGTTCCGGCACCTGCGGGCCCTCGCGCGGACCCACGGGATCGGCCGCGCCCGCGTGGACGAGGTCATCGGGATGACCGGGCTCGAGAGCGTCGCCGGACGGCGCGCCGGGACCTTCTCGCTGGGGATGGGGCAGCGCCTCGGCATCGCGGGTGCGCTGCTCGGCGACCCCGGGACGCTCATCCTCGACGAGCCCGTCAACGGTCTCGACCCGGACGGCGTCCTGTGGGTGCGGGGACTCGTGCGCGGCCTCGCGGCCGAGGGACGGACCGTGCTCCTCTCCTCGCACCTCATGCACGAGCTCGCGCTCTGCGCCGACCGGGTCGTCGTCATCGGCCGGGGCCGGCTCCTCGCGGACGCACCGGTCCAGGAGCTCGCCGCGGACGCGGGCTCGCTCGAGGACGCGTACCTGCGGCTCACCGCCGGGGCGGTCGAGTACCGGGGTCGCGCCGCCGGCGGGTCCGACCGCGCCGCGGCGGGCGGTGCCCGATGACCGCCGCGACGCCCGCCCCGGTGCGCACTCCCCCGGCCCCTGCGCGGTCGACGCCCCGGGGTCCGACGTTCGCGCGCGTCGTCGGCTCCGAGTGGACCAAGCTCACGAGCCTCCGGTCCTCCTGGTGGGCCGCCGCGCTCACGGTCACGGTCTCTGCCGCGCTGACCTACCTCTCGGCCCAGGCATCGTCCGTGGACCCGGGGTTCGACCCGCTGGGCTCCCTCACGTCCGGGCTGCTCCTCGCCCAGGTGCCCCCGCTCGTCCTGGGCGTCCTCGTCGGGACGGGCGAGCACAGCACGGGGACGTTCCGCACGACGTTCGTCGCCGTCCCGAGGCGCTGGCCCGTGCTCGCCGCGCAGACCGTCGTCACCGCCGCGTTCGCGCTGCTCACGGCCGCCTTCGCGGTGGGCGCCGCCGTCCTCGCCCTGCTTCCCTCGGCCCGAGCCCGCGGCATCGCCCTCGACCTCACGAGCGACGGCACGCCCCGGGTGCTCGGCGGGATGGTGCTCCTGCTCGTCGCGATGGCCCTGCTCGGCCTCGCGCTCGGCGCGCTGCTCCGGCGGCCCGTGCCCGCCCTGACGGTCGCGGTCCTCGTCGTCCTCGTCCTGCCCATCGCGCTCGTGCTCGCGGCGGACCTGGCGGGCGACCCGCTCGCCGCGTCCGCGGGCGTCCCGCCCGCCCAGGCCGCCGTCAACACCGCGGTGACGTTCCTCCCCGCCGGCGCGGGGTCCCTGCTGACGGCCGAGGGCGCCGTCGAGGGAGCACCCGACCTCGGCGCGTGGGGCGGCGGGCTCGTCCTGGCGGCGTGGGTCGCCGTCCCCCTGGCCCTGGCGGGCGTCCGCCTCCGCGCGCGGGACGTGGTGTGACGTGGCCGCGACGACGCAGACCCCCGCCACCCGGCCCGCTGACCGTTCGCCGGTGAATCTCCGCCGGGTCCTCGCGGCCGAGTGGGACAAGCTCACGAGCCTGCGCGCGACGGGCTGGCTCGCCCTCGCGACGGTCGCGGCGTCGGCCGCGAGCGCCTGGGCGCTCGGCCTGTTCGCCCGGCCCGACGACGGCGCGTCCGGCGCGCCCGTGGCCGTCGCCGGGTACGTGCTCGCCCAGCTCGGGTTCCTCGTGCTGGGCGCGACGACGGGCGCGGGCGAGTTCCGCACCGGCACGGCACGCGTCACCTTCGTCGCGGTCCCCCGGCGGGTCCCGGTGCTCGTGGCCCAGGTGCTCGTCACGACGGCGGTCGCGGCCCTCACGGCCGCGGTCGCGCTCGGGGCGGCGCTCGCGGCGACCGCCGGGCAGCGCGCGGCGACCGGGCTGGTGCTGGACGTCGCGGACCCAGAGACGGCGAGGCTCCTGGTCGGGTTCGTGCTCTACCAGACCGGGGTCGCGCTCGTCGGGCTCGGGCTGGGGGCGCTGCTGCGTCGGCCCGACGCCGCGCTCGTCGGCGGGGTGGTCCTGGTCGTCGTGCTCGACCACCTCCTCGCCACGAACCCTGGGCGGGTCGCCGACACGGCACGTGCCCTCCTCCCGGGCTCCGGGGCGCGGCTCCTCCAGGGCGACGAGCGGCTCGCCGCCCTCGACGCGACGACGCTGGGCCCGCACGTCGGTCCGTGGGCGGCCGGCCTCGTGCTCGCCGCGTGGGCCGTCGTGCTCCTCGTCGCGGCGGGGTACCGCCTCCGGCGCCATGACGTCACCTGACGTGGACCGGCACGGATGGGAGAGTGGGCCCATGCCCCTGCCGTCCCCCGCCACGTCCGCGCGCGGGACGACCGACGGTGGCGCGCTCACCGAGACCGACGTCCAGCGGCGCGGGCCGCTCGGCCGGCTGGTCGAGGAGCACCCCCGGGCCGCGGACGCCGCGCTCGTCATGGGCATCGTGGTGCTCGGGCTCGTCACCGCGGTCCTCGGGCTCGCGACGGTCGAGGGGTCCACCGGCATCGGCTACTTCCGGCCCGACGAGCCCGTCGCCCAGGTGGTCGTCACGGCCTGGCTCGTCGGGGCCGTCCTCGGGGCGGCGCTCCTCCTCGCCCGCCGCGCGCGACCGCTCGTCGTCGCGGCCGTGCTCACGGCGCTGGCCGTCACCTCGCTCGCGACCGCGGGCGTGCTGGGGGTGCTCGGGGTGTGCCTCGCGTACGCGGTGCACGCCGTGGCGGCCTCCCGCCCGCCGCGCACGGCGTGGCTGACGTGCGCGGCGGTGCTCGCCGTCGTCACGGCGGCGCTGTGGTGGTGGCAGGACATCGGCCTCGCCGAGATCCTGCTCTGGAGCGACCCGGTCGTGTCACCGGACGGCGACCCCGTGCGCGACCTCGCCGAGCCGCCCTTCTCTGCCGGCCGCCGGTCCGCGTCCGTCTCGCTGCTCCTCGCGCTCCTGCTCCTCGGTATGGCCACGGGCTCGGGCGCGCGCGCCCGGCGGCTCCACGCCGAGGACCTGACCGAGCGCTACCGGGCCATGGCGCGGGATCGCGACCAGAGCGCCGCGCTCGCCCGCGCGGCCGAGCGTGCCCGCATCGCCCGGGAGATGCACGACGTCGTCGCGCACAGCGTCTCGGTGATGGTCGCGCTGTCCGACGGCGCGGGCGCCGCGCTCGACCGCGCCCCCGACCGCTCGCGCGAAGCCCTGCGGGAGCTCTCCCGGACCGGGCGCGAGGCGCTGACCGACATGCAGCGCGTGCTCGGCGCGCTCGACCCCGGCGACGAGGATCTCGACGCGCCGGACGGGCGTCCCGAGCCGACCGGGACGGACCTCGCAGCCGTCGTGGCGCGCTTCCGCGCCGCGGGCGTCCCGGTGACGGCGACCGGCCTCGACGTCCCGCTCCCGGAGGACACGTCGCTCCGGCTCGCAGTGGTGCGGGTCGTGCAGGAGGCGCTGACGAACGTCCTGCGGCACGCGCCCGGGACGCCGACGGCCGAGGTCGAGGTCCGGCGCGGTGCGGACGTCGTCGAGGTCGAGGTCCGTGACGCCGGCGGCACCCGGCCGGGCGCGGGCGGCGGGACCGGTCGCGGCATCGTCGGCATGCGCGAGCGCGCGGCCCTGCTCGGCGGTAGCGTCGAGACCGGCCCGCGCCCGGAGGGCGGGTGGGTCGTGCGCGTCGTCCTCCCGTGGCCCGGGCCGCGGGACGTGCCGTGGGACGGGCCGCAGGACCTGCCGCACGACCGGCCGTACGACGAGGACGACGGAGGGCTCCCGTGACGACCGTGCTGCTCGTGGACGACCAGGCGCTCCTGCGCATGGGCTTCCGGCTCGTGATCGAGTCGGAGCCCGACCTCGAGGTGGTCGGCGAGGCGTCCGACGGCCGGGTGGCGCTCGACCAGGTCGCGGCGCTCGCCCCGGACGTCGTCGTCATGGACGTCCGGATGCCCGGCATGGACGGTATCGAGGCGACGCGGCGCGTCGTCGCGGAGCACCCCGGGACGCGCGTGCTCGTGCTGACGACGTTCGACGTCGACGAGTACGCGTTCGCCGCGCTGCGCGCGGGCGCGAGCGGGTTCCTGCTGAAGAACGCCCGCCCGCACGACCTCGTCGAGGCGATCCGCACCGTCGCGGCGGGCAGCTCGGTCGTCGCACCCCGGGTGCTGCGCCGCATGCTCGACCTCTTCGCCCCGCACCTGCCGACCGGCGACCCGTCGGCAGGCGACCGGTCGGCAGGCGACGACGCCCTCGACCCGCGCCTCCGGTCCCTCACGCCCCGTGAGCTCGACGTGCTCCGGTGCATGGCCGACGGCCTGTCCAACGCCGAGATCGCCGAGCGCCTCGTGCTGTCGTCGACGACGGTCAAGACGCACGTGGGCAACCTCCTCGCCAAGCTCGGCGTCCGCGACCGCGTCCAGGCCGTGATCGTCGCGTACGAGAGCGGCCTGGTCGGCTCCGGCCGCTGAGAGCCCGCCGCTCACCCCCGGCGGGTGAGGTCTGCCGCGCGTCGGGCTGCGACCGTGGTGACGAGCGCCGGAGAGGAGCCCACGATGACGGCTGCGCAGATCCCCCGACAGCAGGTCCCTGCCGCCACGGGCCCGTGGCACACCGCGACGACGCAGGCCGTGTGCGCGGCGCTCGACGTCGACCCGGCGGTCGGGCTGACGACAGCGCAGGTCGCCGAGCGGCGCGCCCGGTACGGGCCCAACGCGCTCGCGGAGGAGCGCAAGGAGAAGCCGTGGCAGGCGTTCCTGCGCCAGTACCGGGACCTCATGCAGCTCGTCCTCGTCGGGGCCGCGGTCGTGAGCATCATCGCGCTCGGCGACGTCACGACGGGCGTCGTCGTCCTCGGCCTCACCGTGCTCAACGCCCTCATGGGCCTGCACCAGGAGGGCAAGGCCGCGCAGAGCGTCGCGGCGCTGCAGCAGATGCTGGTCATGACGGCCACGGTGCGCCGTGACGGACGCCAGGAGCAGGTGCCCGCGGAGGAGCTGGTGCCGGGCGACGTCGTCGGCTTCGAGGCCGGGAGCAAGATCCCCGCGGACGGGCGGCTGCTCGTCGCCGCGTCGCTGGAGATCGAGGAGGCGGGGCTGACCGGCGAGAGCACCCCGGTCGCCAAGGGCGTCGAGACGGTCGTCGCGGACGACGCGCCGCTCGGCGACCGCACCGACATGGCGTACATGAACTCGCAGGTGACGCGCGGGCGCGGCGAGATGGTCGTCACGGCGACGGGCATGACGACCGAGGTGGGCCGCATCTCCGGGATGCTCAGCGGCGTCGAGCAGGACAAGACGCCGCTCACGCGCCAGCTCGACCGCATCACGGTGATCATCACGGTCATGGCGGCGATCGCCCTCGTCGTCGTCGTGGTCCTGGGCCTGGTGCGTGGCGAGGACTTCGACAGCCTGTTCGTGGTCGGGATCAGCCTCGCGATCGCCGCGATCCCGACGGGTCTCCCGGCCGTGGTGACGATGCTGCTGTCGCTCGGCACGCGTCGTCTCGCCGAGGAGGGCGCGATCGTCAAGCGTCTCAAGTCGGTCGAGACGCTCGGGTCGACCTCGGCCATCTGCTCGGACAAGACGGGGACCCTCACCCTCAACCAGATGACGGCGCGCCGCCTCGTCCTCGCGGGCCGCCGGTTCTCCGTCGACGGCGAGGGCTACTCCACCACCGGCCGCATCCTCGCGGCCGCCGGCTCGACCGACGTGCCGCTCGAGCCCGTCGCGCTGCCGCTGGCGCTCGCGAGCGACGCCGTCGTGCGCGACGGCGAGTGCATCGGCGACCCCACCGAGGGCGCCGTCGTGGTGCTGGCCGCGAAGGCCGGGCTGGACGTCGAGGAGACGCGTGCCGAGCACCCCCGCGTCGCGGAGGTCCCGTTCGACGCCGCGTACAAGTTCATGGCGACGTTCCACGATATCGACGGCGTGCTCACGTGCTTCGTCAAAGGGGCCCCGGACGTGCTGCTCGCCCGGTCGAGCCGGTACCTCACCGCCGACGGCGGGACGGCGCCGCTGGACGACGACGCGCGGGCGCGCGTCGTGGCGGAGAACGACGCCCTCGCGGGCGAGGGCATGCGCGTGCTCGCGGTGGCACGACGGGACGTGGGCCGCGACGAGCTCGCGGGCGAGCTCCTCGACGCCGTGCGCGACCTCGAGCTGGTCGCGCTCGTCGGGATCGTCGACCCGCCGCGCCGGGAGGCGCGCGACGCCATCGCGGAGTGCCGCGACGCCGGCATCCGCGTGCGGATGATCACGGGCGACCACGTCACCACCGCAGCGGCGATCGCCGGGCAGCTCGGCATCGAGGGCCGCGCGCTGACCGGGGCCGAGTTCGCCGCGATGTCCGACGCGCAGCTCGAGGCGGAGGTCGGCGAGATCGGGGTGGTCGCGCGGGTCGCGCCCGAGGACAAGGTGCGCCTCGTCGACGTGCTCAAGCGCACGGGCGACGTGGTCGCCATGACGGGCGACGGCGTCAACGACGCCCCCGCCCTCACCCGTGCCGACATCGGCGTCGCGATGGGCATCACCGGCACTGAGGTGACCAAGGACGCCGCGGAGATGATCCTCACCGACGACAACTTCGCGACGATCGTGGCCGCGGTCGAGGGTGGTCGCGGGCTCTACGACAACCTCATGAAGTACATCCGCTTCCAGATGGTCGTGCTCGTCGGGTTCATCCTCACGTTCGTGGGCGCCGGGATCTTCACGATCGCGGGCGGCACGCCGCTCACGCCGCTGCAGATCCTCTGGGTGAACTTCGCGATCGACGTGCTGCTCGCGATCGGCCTCGGGTTCGACGCCGCGACGCCCGGCCTCATGCGCCGGCGTCCGCGACCGCCGACCGAGCCGGTCATCGGGCGCGGGCTCGGGGCGCTGCTCGCGGTCGGCGGCGTCCTCATCGCCGTCGGCTCGCTCGTCGCCGTCGCCTGGGGCGAGGCCGACGCCGACCTGGCGGTCGCGACGACGATGGGCCTCACCGCGATGTCGCTCCTGCACGTCGTGGCGGCGCTGGAGTGGCGCGACCCGCGGGCGAGCATCCTCTCGTTCGAGACCCTCGCGAACGGCCGCTTCGTCGTGCTGCTGCTCGCGTCGCTGGGGCTGACGTTCCTCGTCACGACCCTCGACGGCCTGCAGCGGATCTTCGGCACCGTCGACCTCGACGGGGGGCAGTGGGGCGTGTGCGGGCTGGTCGCGCTCGGGTTCCTCGTCCTGGCCGAGCTCGGCAAGCTCGTGCTGCGGCAGGTGGACCGGCACCGGGGCGCGACCGCCGACGCCGGCGCCCAGGTCTCGCCCGTCCGGGTCTGAGGGCGGCGGCTCAGGGCACGACGCCGAGCTCGCGGCCGCGGCGGACCGCGTCGCGGCGCGAGCTCACGCCGAGCTTGCGGTAGACCGACTTGAGGTGCGCCTTGACGGTGTTCACCGAGACGAAGAAGTCCTCGGCGATCTCGACGTTGCTGGCCATCGACGGGAGCACGGCGAGGATCGCCAGCTCCCGCTCGGTGAGGGGCTCGACGAGCGGGGCCGGCTCCGGCCCCCGGTCCGCCGGGTCGAGGTGGGCGCGCAGCCGCTCGGCGAGCGCGTCGCCGCGCGCCGCGACCGCGCGGGCGAGCGCCGGGCGCAGCTCGCGCACGACGACGGTGAGGAACGGGCGCGCGACCCGCTCGACGGCGGCGAGGTCCAGGGCGCGGACCAGCGGGACCTCCACGCGGCGGGTGCCCGCCCGGGCCAGCGCCGACGCCTCGACGAGCGCCGCCTCGACCCGGACGACGACGTCGACCTCGCCCTCCCCCGCGTCCACGAGCCCCGCGACGGCGCGCAGGGCGGCCCCGGTCCGCCCCGTGGCGAGCAGCTCGCGGGCGCCGCACACCGCGACGACGGCGGCCGTGCCCAGGCCCTCGCGCCGGACGCGCACCGGCAGCGCGGGCTGCGTCCCGTCGTCGAGCAGGCGGACCGCGGCGGTCGCCCGGACCCACAGGTCGGCGAGCACCGGGGGCGTCGCGACGGGCCCGAGCGCACGGTCGGCCGCGACCAGCGCGTGCCGCGCCGCACCGACGTGACCGCGGTCCGCCGCCATCAGGGCCTGGAGGAGCCGGACGGCCGCCTCGGACGCCGGCTCGCGGCCCCCGGCGTCGGCCGCCAGCGCGTGCGCGAGCTCGCGGTCGAGGGCGTCGTCCGACGCGCGCAGGTACAGGACCCACGCCCGGGCCGCGTGCGCGGGGCGCGCGTGGGCGTACCCGTCCCAGCCCCGGGGCTCGGCCTCCGCGACGACCGCGCGCGCGGCCGCCTCCCCCTCGTCGAGCCGTCCCTCCGCGACCGCGAGGAGCGACGCCACGGCCCGCGCCCCGAGGACGAAGAGCTGGGGCGCCCGCCAGTCGCTACCGGGCGGCGGCACGAGCGGGAACGAGGCCGTCGTCGGCTCGGGGCCCACCGAGCACCACGCGAGCCCGGCGGCGCGGTGGGCCCGCGCGAGGCTGCGGTAGGTGTCGAGCGCGGGGAACGGGTACGGCGCCGCGTCCGCGGTGGCGAGCGCGGCGCCGGCCGCCGTCGCGACGCCGCGCACGTCGCCCGTCGCACGCGCGATCGAGGCGTCGAGCAGCTCCAGGAGCACGGCCGCGGCGGGCTGCTCGGCGGGGTCGAGGAGGTCGCGCGCCGTCGCGACGTGCCGGCGGGCGGCGTCGAACCGCTCGTCGACGTACGCCAGCGCGCCGGCGCACAGGTGCAGCCGGGCGTCGACCCCGATCGTCGCGTAGGGCACGCGTCGCAGGACGTCCGCGACGGTCTCGCGGTGCGGTCCCGCGAGCTGGGCGGCCGTGCCCTCCACGAAGACCTCGCCCACGAGGGGCCAGTCCTCCGCGGCGGCCGCGTGCTCGAGGGCCCGCACGGCCTCGCCGTCCCGCGCGAACCAGCGGGCCGCCGCCCGGTGGGCGCCGCGGAGCCGGGCCGGGTCCTCGACCCGGAGCTGGCTCAGGAGCATCTCGCGCAGGAGCGGGTGGTAGCGGTACCAGGTGCGGCGCTCGCCCGTCGTCATGACGAAGCCGTCGGTCGCGGCGAGGCCCGGGAGCAGCCGCTCGGCCGGCGCCCCCGGGTCGAGGGCGGACGCGAGATCGGGGCACACGGCCGAGGCCACGCTCGTGCGGAGGAGGAAGCTCCGGGTCGTCGGCTCCTGGCGGTCGAGCACCTCGGCCAGGAGGAACTCCGCCGCCGAGCGGTCGGCGCGCGCACGGCTCGCGGCGTCGTCGGCCTCGACCCGCAGGCGGACGCCGACCGCCCAGCCGCCCGTCTCGTCGAGGACGCGGCCAGCCGCGGCCGGGGACAGCGGTCGCCGGTGGGACGCCGCGAGCGTCGCGACGGACGCGGCGTCGAACGCGAGGTCCGCGGCCCCGACCTCGGCGACCTCGCCCTGCGCGCGCAGCCGCTGCAGCCGCACCAGCGGGTCGACGCGCGTGAGCACGACGAGGTGGAGGGGCAGCGGGTAGCGCAGGAGGTCGTCGACGGTCGCCGCGACGTCGGGGCGCGCCGCGTGGTGGAAGTCGTCGAGCACGAGGACGACGGGCTCGGGCAGCTGCTCGACCGCGGAGAGGACCCGCCGCAGGAGCGCCGGCGAGAGCCGCGGCGGGACGACGAGCGTCGCGAGCGGGTGCCCCGGGGGGACCGCGCCCGCGGCGCGGAGCGCGGAGAGGACGTCGGCCCAGAACGCCGCGGGCTTGTCGTCGAACGGCTCCAGCGTGAGCCACGCGACCCGCGGCCCGGTGCCGCCGCGCGCCCACCGTGCGACGGCGGTGGTCTTGCCCCAGCCCGGGCCGGCGGACACGAGCGTCAGCCGTCGCGCCACCGCGGCACCGACGAGCGCCTCGACCGCGGGTCGGGGGACCGTCGAGGCGGGGAGCGCCGGGACCGAGGTCCGGGCGCGCAGCGTCTCGAAGGTGTCGGCGGCCCGCGCGACGCCCTCCTGCCCGGCACGTGGCTCGACCGAGGTCATGAGGGCAGGCTATTCCCGGGGCCCGGGAGGCGCAGAGCGAGCGTCGGGTGGAAGAACTCAGGCCGGTCGGGCCGCGGACCGCGGGGCGAGAACGCCGTTCACGCTGAGCCAGCCGGGCCCGCCGTGCCCGCCGGGCCCGTGACCGCGGGCGGTCGGGCGAGGATCTCGACCACGACGAGCACGAGTCCCGCGACGAGCGCGACGCCGACCACGAGCCCCGGCGTGAGCGAGCCGGCGAGCAGGAGGACGAGCGCGGCGAGGCCGACGACGACGCCGCGCACGAACGTCTTGTGCCGCCCGAGCCAGTCGCCCACGGGACCCGCCGAGACCCCGCGCCCCTCGCCCCAGCCGCGCACCGAGGCGCCCAGGCGTCCCAGCCCCGCGCGCAGGCTGCGCGCCGACTCGCTCGGGCCGCCGAGGTACGCGGCGAGCGCGACGACGAGGCCGAGCACCCCTACGGTCCGCAGCGTGAGGCGCAGGTACCCCACCGCCTGGTCGAACACCACCTCGGCCGCGTCGAGCCGCAGGACCTGCCCGGAGAGCGCCCCGAGGTACAGGCCGCGCGCGACCGCGAGCCCGACCCCGAGCCCGACCATCGCCCCCGTCAGCGCGAGCCCGGCCACGACCAGCGCACGCGACCGCCGGTTCGCCACGAGGACCCCGGCGGCGAGCAGCCCGAGCACGACCCAGGGCAGCCACGTCGTCAGGGTGACGATCTGCGCGTACCGGTTCTGGAGCATGACGAGCTCGGCGGACTGCGCGATGGTGAACGTCGCGTCGACCGACGGGATGCGGGCGGCGACGCTCAGGCCGCGGTCGACGAGCCGCTCCTTGAGCAGGTCGATCAGGCCGGAGAGCTGGATGCTGAGGCGGCCGTCGTCGACCTGGAGGATGTCGCCGTCCTCGCCGCGCATGACCGAGACGAGCTGCTGGTGCGCCACGCGGTTCGCCTGGAGCCAGGCACCCTCGAACGCGTCGCTCTCCACGAGGCGCGTCGCGGTCTCGTGGACGAGCGACTCGACGCCGCTCTGGAGCGGCGCCTCGAGCGCGGCGAGCGCCTGCGTGGCACGGGGCGGGACGTCCCGCTCCTCCAGCCCTCCGACGAGGTCGTCGACGAGCGCCCCGACGTCGATGCGGGACATGACGACCTCGGTCAGCCGGCCCGCGACGGCCGACTGCACGACCGGGTCCGCGGCGAGCGGACCGACCGTCGCGACGTACCGGTCTGTGTCGGTCAGCTCGCGCTGCGCCCACGCCGAGACCGCGCCCAGGGGCGCGAGGAGCGCGCCCAGGGTGATGAGCACGGCGCACGCCACGGCCCGCAGTCGGCGCCGGGGACGTCGCGCGGCAGCGGGCGACTCGGTGCCGGTGCTCTGGCCCGCCCCGTCGCCGCCCGGCGACGGCCGTTCCTCGAGCCGACGCCGCAGCTCCGCGTTCTCCCGCTCCAGGGCGGCGAGCCGCGCCGCCACCTCGTCGGTCGCGGTCCCTGTCCCGGCCCCCGGCGCGGGCTTGGTCTCGTCGGTCATCCCCGGCCCCTCAGGCGAGCGCCCGCGCCTTGAGCCGGGCGAACTCGTCCGCGTCGATCGTCCCGGCGTCGTACAGCGCCTTCGCGTCCGCGATCTCGCTCGCCGGCGAGCGGCCGGTGCTCGCGGTCGCCCGGACGTAGTCGTCCATCACCTGACGTCGCGCGCGGTCCTCCTCGGCGTGCCGCTCGGCCATGCCACGCCCTCGGGCGATGACGTAGACCAGCGCCGACACGTACGGGACGACGATCAGGGCGACGACCCACAGCGCCTTCCACCAGCCGTTGAGCGCCTTGTCGCGGAACAGGTCGGCCACGATCTGGAACAGCACGACGAGGTAGGCGATGAAGAAGAACCACCACACCATGAGCCAGAACCAGTCCCAGAAGCCGTCCATCGGGCACTCCTCGTCTCAGGTCGCGAACGTTCGCGATGCTCCCACTGTGGGTCGCGGGGCGCCACCGGTACTCACCCGCCGGGGGTAGTCGCCGGTGCGCCTCCCGGGTGCCACCCGCACCGGGTGATCCGCGCCGCCCGGCGCGCGCGCATCCTGGTGCGACGTGGGCGAGCCGGGAGAGACGCATGGACGGCACGACGATGGTCGAGGTGACGGTGCTGGGTCCCGTGGCGCTCCCCGCTGCCGACCTGGCCGAGCTCGGCGTGCGGCGGACCGCCGAGTGCACGCTGCTCGAGGCGACGGTGCGCGACCAGGCCGCGCTCTACGGGCTGCTCCAGCGGCTCGCCGCGCTCGGTCTCGAGCTCCTCGAGCTGCGCACCGCGGCGCCCGGGCAGCGGGCCGACGTGGAGGTCGTCGTCCGCGGCCCCGTGGGCGCGCTGGTCCAGGAGATGCTGCGCGACGTCGGCCAGGCCCTCCCGGGGTCCCTGACCTCCTACCGGCTCCGGGACACCGACCTGGCGGGCCTCCTCGCGGTCGTGGCGGGCCTGCGCTCGCCCGCGGCCGACGACGAGCCCGCGTCGGCCGCACCCCCGGACGCCCCCGCGACGCCGGCCCGGGGACGGACGCCGGGCACCGGCACCGACCCGGACCCCGGCGCGGCCTCGGGGATGGACGCGAAGATCGCGCAGCTCCGCGAGCTCGCGGCGCTGCGCGACCAGGGCGTGCTCACGGACACCGAGCTCGCGGAGCAGAAGGCGCGCATCCTCGGGCGCTGACCCGTCGGCCGTCGCGGTCGCGACCGTGCGACCGAGCGCGGGCGTGTATCCCTTGACACTCGGAAAGCGCCTTCCCTACGCTGCGAGGGTCGCGCTCGCGGACGTGCAGCTCGAGCCGGACAGGAGAGCAGGACGGGGCGGTCCAGTGGCCGCCACGACCGTGCGCGCGACCCGTGCGGACCCCGCCGCGACGATGCGGCCGCGGGACCCGACGGCGTGCAGGAACCCGACCCGGCGACGGACGGCCGGCGGGTCGGAGACATGACAGCGCTAACCAGTGTGTCGTGCCAGCACCATCCGACGAAGTGGAGCAGACGATGACGTCTACGCATTCGAGCCGACGAGGGAGGACGGCGCTCGCCGTCACCCTCGCGGCGGTCCTGGGAGGGACCCTCCTCGTGCCACCCGCGGCCGCAGAGGTCGCCGAGGACGAGTTCACCGAGATCCTCAGCTTCGAGGGCTACCAGCGCACCGCCCTGAACGGCCAGGACGGCTGGTCCGCCTCGACCGCGGCCCGGGTCGTCGCGGACCCGCTCAACGGCAACAACCAGGTCCTCGAGATGGTCGGCGGCACGCAGCGCGCCCACCGCGCGGTCCCCGGGATCGCCGACGGCACGACCGGGACCGTGTTCTTCCGCTTCATGCGGACGGGGAGCGTCGACACGTCGTTCGGCATCACGGACAACGACGCGCCGTCCGACTACGCGCACAGCCGCGCGTACGTGAACAACCAGAACAACGACGTGATGCTCGTGCGCGACGGTGGCGCATTCAAGCCCGCCGGCGTCTGGTCGCGGGACACGTGGCAGTGCGTGTGGATCGTCGCCGACAACGCGACGGACAAGGTCAGCGTCTACAGCCAGGGCGGGCCGTACGAGGAGATCACCCGGCTGCCCGAGGGCACGGAGCAGCAGTTCGGCTTCCGCCAGGGCGTCACCTCGGCGCTCGACCGGTTCTTCTGGATCAACGGCGCCAGCAGCGCGGGCCGCCTCATGCTCGACGACGTCGCGGTCGACACGGCCGGGCAGAACCTCGCGATCCCGACGGGCAACCCGGCCGACTGCGCCGCGGGCGGCACGACGCCCAGCGAGCCGCTGCTCAACCCGCTGCCCGACCCGACGCCCTCGACGCTCGGGATCGAGGTGACGGAGCTCGCCCAGCTCCCCGCGTCGCAGACGACCCCGGCGACGCAGGACCCGCGCCTCGTGCGGCACAACCGGATCACGCACCTCGACGAGATCCCGGACGGCTCGGGCCGCCTCATGGTGCCGGACAACAACGCGGTGCTCTACACGGTCGACAAGGACACCGGCGAGTACGTGCCCTACCTGGACGTGCGGCAGCAGTTCCTCGACAACTTCCACAACAGCGCGGGCCTCGGCACCGGCCTCGGCTCCGCCGAGTTCCACCCCGACTTCGCCGAGAACGGCCTGTTCTACACGGTGCACACCGAAGGCGGCACGGCGCTGACGGAGGACACCCCCGACTACCCGGCGTACGGGAACACCCAGTTCCACAGCGTCGTCACCGAGTGGAAGGCGACCGACCCGTCCGCACCGGTCTTCGCGGGGACGAGCCGCGAGGTCCTGCGCGTGCCGTTCGCGGGCCGCGTGCACACGGTGCAGCAGATCGCGTTCAACCCCACGGTCACCGAGGGGGACGCCGACTACGGCAACCTCTACGTCCTCGTGGGTGACGGCGGCAACGGCGTCGGCAACGGCAACCCGCAGAACCTCGCGACGCCGCAGGGCAAGGTCTTCCGCATCGACCCGCTGGGCACGAACGCCGCGAACGGCCGGTACGGCATCCCGGCGGACAACCCGTTCGTCGGCACGCCGGGCGCGCTGCCGGAGATCTACGCCGTCGGCCTGCGCGACCCGCACCGGATCAGCTGGGACCCCGAGGGCGACCACACGATGTACCTGGGGCACATCGGCGAGTGGCAGGTCGAGTCCGTGTACGCCGTCGAGCCGGGCGACAACTTCGGCTGGTCCGTGCGCGAGGGGTCGTTCCTCGCCGACAACCGGCAGATCTACCCGCTGCCCGCGAACGACGCCGAGAACGGCTTCACGTACCCCGTGGCCGCCTACGACCACAACCGCGACCCCGGTCAGACCGGCGACGCGGGCGTCGCGCTCAACGGCGGGTTCGTCTACCGCGGCGACATCCCCGAGCTGCGCGGACGCTACCTCTTCACGGACCTCGTGCGCGGCTGGGTGCTGGCCACCGAGGCGGACGAGATGGTCCGCAACGACGGCGACCTCGAGGACCTGGCCGAGATCGAGCACCTGCGCGTGTTCGCCGACGGCGCGGAGACGACGTTCCAGGAGCTCGTCGGCGACCAGCGCGTCGACCTGCGCTTCGGGTCCGACGCCGACGGCGAGCTGTACCTGATCTCGAAGGCCAACGGGAAGATCTGGCAGGTCACCGGAGCGCGGCGCGTCGGGGCGTCCTCGCCCGTCGTGCTCCCCGAGCTCGCCGGGAACGTCGCGGCGCACTACGACTTCGACCACCCCGTCGCGGGCTCGACGACGTGGGAGGCGGACCAGGGCTGGTCCGGGACGAACATCCAGCTCGTCAACGGCGGGGTGGAGATGCGCGTGGCCGACCGGGCCTACCCGGGCGCGGGCGAGGCGCTGCAGACGCAGCAGATGAGCCCGCTCGCGTCGTCGAACGACGACTGGAAGGCCGGCGTCTACGACGCCGACGGCGTGGACTCGCTCGGGGCCTTCGCGGACGCCGACGAGATCTCGGTCATGGGCTGGTTCAAGCCGACCGGCGAGCACCCCGCCCTCAACTCGGGCACGACGAACCCCGACGACCGCTACAACGCGATCGGCCTCGCCGGTGTGCTGACCGGGGACTCCGACGGCCACGCGGTGCGCGCGCTGCTCGAGGTCATCACCGTCGGCGACGAGCTCAAGCTCGTGGCCCTGGGGCGTCGGGTCGACGGCGGCGGCTCGTGGACGTTCGCGGCCGACCTCCCGTGGGACCAGATCCTCGAGCGCGACCGCTGGGTCCACCTCGCGGCGACGTTCGACTTCGCGGGCGGCGAGATGAAGCTCTACATGAACGGCGAGGAGCTCGAGGGCCGGTACACGGCCTCGAACCCCTGGGGTGCCGGCGCCACCTCCCCGACCGACCCGCGGGGGATCAAGATCGGCGGCAGCTTCCCGCAGGACACGCGCGAGGCCAACCCGTTCCACGGCCGCATGGACGACCTCATGTTCCTCGACACCGTCCCGACGCCGGAGCAGGTCGCGGCGCAGTACGCCCGGTTCGGCGCGCAGCCGGTCGAGCCCCCGGCGCCGCCGTCGTGCGCCCCGGCGGGCGAGCCGATCACGGACGTCATGGCCGGTGAGAACTGGGCGCCGCGCACGCCGTCCAAGTGGCAGTTCCCGGGCGACCGGATCGTGCTCGCCCAGGCCGGCACCGACCCGGCGGACGGCATCCGCCGCCCGTTCGAGTACGCCGTCCTCACCGAAGGTCCCGAGCTCGGCTCGTTCGCGCTCGACGCCGAGGTGAAGCTCGACGCCCCGGCGTCGGTGAACAACCGGGACGTGATCGTGGTGTTCGGCTGGCAGTCGGACACGCAGTACTACTACGCCCACCTGTCGCAAGACAACACGATCTACGCCCACAACGGCATCTTCAAGGTCGACGGCAAGGACCGGGAGCGGATCGACGACCAGTGGGACGGCGCGGTGGGCGCTCCCCCGGCGGTCACCGACGAGGAGTGGCACGACGTGCGCGTCGTGCGCTGCGCGGACAGCGGCGACGTCGCCGTGTACCTCGACGGCCTCGACACCCCGCTGCTCACGGCGAACGACACGACGTTCACCGAGGGACGGGCCGGCTTCGGGTCGTTCGACAACACCGGCAGCCTGCGCGGCCTCGTGGTCACGCCGGCCGTGGAGCAGGCCGACGTCGAGCTCGACGTGGCGGTCTCGCCGCGCTGCCTCGCCGGCAAGGCGTACCTCGCCGTCGCGGCGACGAACGCGTCCGGCGTGGCGGCCGACGTGACCCTGACGACCGTCTTCGGGTCGCGCACGGTCGCGGACGTCCAGCCCGGCCGGGCCGCGTACCAGTCGTTCGCGTCGCGGGCGACCGCTTTCGACGCGGGCTCGGTCACGGTCTCCGCCACGGCCACGGTCGACGGCGAGGAGGTGTCGAGCGAGGTGGTCGTCGAGCACGCGGCGCACACCTGCGGGTGACGCCCGCCTCCTGGCCCGGGGGTCCTGACCCCCGGGCCTGACCGCACGAACCGCCCCGGATCCGTCCAGGCTGCGTCCGACCAGCCGCGGGACCGGGGCGGTCCGTACGTGCGCGGGCCGCGCCCGCCGGCGGTCACCCGGCCGCGAGCGCCGCCCCGCCGCGCCGGAGCGCGAGGACGAGCGAGCCGGCGACGAAGTAGTCCTCGTCGACCTCGCGCCGCGCCTCCCGGACCGCCCTGCGCAGGTCCTCCGCGCGGGCGGCGAGGGTGCGCAGCGCCTCCTGGTCGGCGGGCTCGGCGGAGACGGAGCGCAGCGCGGCGGCGTAGGCGTCGAGCGCACGGGCCGCGAGCGGTCGCAGCCGGGCCCCGAGTGCCAGGTCGTCGCGCCCCTCGCGCTCCCACTCGACGAGGAGCCGGACGAGCGACCCCACGACGTCCGCCGACACCTCCAGCTCCTGCGAGCGCCGCACCTGCGAGGCCGCCCAGTCGCGGTGCCGGCGCAGGCGGAGGTTCGCCCGCGCGGCCTCGCGGGTGCGCGAGACGGCGTCGCGCGCACGGACGAGCGTCGGGTCCACCTCGCGGCGGCGTTCCTCCCACTCCTCCGCGGACGGCGGCCGGTCGCCGTCGAGGCCGTCCGCGAGCGCCTCGACCTGGTCCGCGAGCGTGTCGCGCAGCCCGTCGAGCGCCTCTTCCGTGGGGGTGAGCGGCAACGGGGGGACGAGGAGGTTGATCCCCACGCCGATCGCGGCGCCGACGACGACGAGACCGGCGTAGGCACCCACGAACTCGACCTTGGCCGCGTTGCCGATGATGAGGACGAACAGCGCCGACGTCACCGCCCACGTGCCCATCTCGCCGAAGCGGCGCCACCCCGCGCACAGGAGCGCGAGCCCCACGACGAGCGCGACGGACAGCGCGCTCGGGGAGAGGACGAGGTCGACCCCGCGCGCGATGGCTGCGCCGACGAGGATCGCGAGGATCGCCTGGACGGACTCGCGGACCGAGCGGGCGAGCGTGCTCGTCGTCGCGACGACGGCGCCCAGCGGCGCGTAGTACGGGTAGTCGGAGAACGGCTCGGGCGCGAGCACGCCGACGAACCAGGCGAGCGCGGCCGCGACGGCCCCCTTGACCGCGAGCGACCAGCGGGGGTGCCGCACCCAGCGCCGCGCCGCGGCGGCGACCGCACGGCGCGCCCAGGTCGGCCCCTCCCCGTCCGGCCCGTGCGGAGCCACCCGGTCGCCCGTCGTCACGAGCACGAGGATCGCCCGTCGTGCCCGCACCCGCACGTCGCCTCGCCGCGGCGGCCCGGGGTGTGAGCAGGACGGGCCGGTGCTTCACTGGCGGCGTCGGTGCAGAGTCCCGCCGACGCCGTCGGGCACGGTGGCATCTCGGGCGTGCTGACGCCGCCGCGGTCGGCACGACGACCACGGAAGGACGACGACCCATGCGAGCACTGACCTGGCAGGGACGCGAGAAGGTGAGCGTCGAGGACGTGCCGGACCCGCGCATCGAGGAGCCGACGGACGCCGTCGTGCGCGTGACGTCGACCGCGATCTGCGGCTCCGACCTGCACCTGTACGGGGTGCTCGGGATGTTCCTCGACGCGGGCGACGTCCTGGGCCACGAGGCGATGGGCGTCGTCGAGGAGGTCGGCCCGGAGGCCGGGAGCCTGCAGGTCGGCGACCGCGTCGTGGTCCCGTTCAACATCGCGTGCGGGCGCTGCTGGATGTGCGAGCGCGGCCTGCAGACCCAGTGCGAGACGACGCAGGTGCGCTCCCAGGACAAGGGTGCCGCCCTCTTCGGGTACACCCGGCTCTACGGCCAGGTGCCGGGCGGCCAGGCGCAATACCTGCGCGTGCCGCAGGCGCAGTACGGGCCGGTGGTCGTGCCCGACGACGGGACGCCCGACGAGCGCTACCTCTACCTCTCCGACGTGGTCCCCACCGCGTGGCAGGCCGTCGAGTACGCCGACGTCCCGCCGGGCGGCACTGTCGTGGTCCTCGGCCTCGGCCCGATCGGCCAGATGTCCGCGCGCATCGCCCTGCACCGCGGCGCCGCGCGCGTGGTGGGCGTCGACCTCGTTCCCGAGCGGCGCGCGATGGCCGAGCGGCACGGCGTCGAGACGCTCGACCCGACGGCGGTGGACGACCTCGCCGCCGCGGTGCGCGACCTGACGGCGGGGCGTGGGGCGGACTCCGTGATCGACGCGGTCGGCATGGAGGCGCACGGCTCCCCCGTCGCGGAGGCGACGCAGAAGGTGGTGGGCCTGCTGCCGGACCTGCTGTCCGCGCCCCTCACCGAGCGCGCCGGGGGCGACCGTCTCGCTGCCCTCTACACCGCGTTCGACCTCGTCCGCCGCGGTGGCACGGTCTCGATCTCGGGCGTCTACGGCGGCGCCAAGGACCCATTGCCGATGATGCAGCTCTTCGACAAGCAGCTGACGCTGCGCATGGGACAGGCGAACGTGCGCCGGTGGACCGACGACGTCCTCCCCCTCGCGGCCGACGTGTCCGACCCGCTCGGCGTCCTGGACCTGCGCACGCACCGGCTCCCGCTCGAGTCCGCGCCCGAGGCGTACCGCACGTTCCAGCGCAAGGAGGACGGCTGCATCAAGGTCGTGCTCGACCCGTGGGCCTGACGACGGTCGACGCGGTCGTCGTGGGCGCGGGGCCCAACGGCCTCGTCGCCGCGAACGCGCTCGCCGACGCCGGCTGGGACGTCCTCGTCCTGGAGGCGCAGGAGGCGTACGGCGGCGCGGTCCGCTCCGCCCAGGTCGCCGCACCGGGGTTCGAGACGGACCTCTTCAGCGCGTTCTACCCGCTCGCGGCCGGGTCGCCCGTCGTCCGTGGTCTCCACCTGGAGGACCACGGGCTGTCGTGGTCGCGCGCACCGGACGCCCTCGCGCACGTGCTCGACGACGGTCGCGCCGCCGTCCTGCACGCCCGCGCCGAGGACACCGCCGCGGGGCTCGAGGAGTTCGCCCGGGGGGACGGGGAGGCGTGGCTCGACCTCGTCGCCGGCTGGGACCGCGTGCGCGACCCGCTCCTCGACGCGCTCTTCAGCCCGCTGCCCGCGGCGGGGCCGGTGCTGCGCGTGCTGCGCCGCCTCGGGGCGGCGGGGACGCTCGACCTCGCGCGCCTGGCCGTGCTGCCCGTGCGGCGCCTCGCCGACGAGACGTTCCGCGGCGAGGGCGGCGGGCTGCTCCTCACCGGCAACGCCATGCACGCCGACGTCCCGCCCGACGCCGCCGGCAGCGGCGTGTTCGGCTGGCTGCTCGCCATGCTGGGCCAGGACGTGGGCTTCCCCGTCCCGACCGGCGGGGCCGGGCGCCTCCCGGACGCGCTCGTCGCCCGGCTGCGCGCCCGCGGCGGGGACGTCGTCACCGGCGCGCGGGTCGACCGGGTGCACGTGGTGCGGGGCCGGGCGGTCGGCGTGAGCACGACCGACGGCCGGCACGTGCGGACGCGCCGCGCGGTGCTCGCCGACGTCAGCGCGCCCGCGCTCTACCTCGACCTCGTGGGCGCGGACCGGCTGCCGCCGCGGCTCGTGCGCGACCTCGGCCGGTTCCAGTGGGACCACCCGACCCTCAAGGTGAGCTGGGCGCTCGACCGGCCCGTACCGTGGACCGCGCCCGGCGCCCGGTCGGCCGGGACGGTGCACCTCGGGGTCGACCGGGCCGGGTTCGTGGACGTCTCGGCCGCGCTGTCCCGGGGCCGCGTCCCCGACCGCCCGTTCCTCGTGCTCGGGCAGATGACGACCTCCGACCCGTCGCGCTCCCCCGCCGGGACGGAGTCCGCCTGGGCCTACACGCACGTGCCCCACGGCCTGCGCTGGACGCGCGAGGCCGTCGCGGACGAGGTGCAGCGCGTCGAGGACACGGTGGAGCGTGCGGCGCCCGGGTTCGCCGACGCGGTGGTCGGACGCTTCGTCCAGAGCCCGGCCGACCTCGAGGCCGCCGACGCCAACCTGGCGGGCGGGGCCGTCAACGGCGGCACGTCCGCCGTGCACCAGGAGCTGTTCCTGCGGCCGACGCCCGGCCTCGGCCGGCCGGAGACGCCGGTCGCGTCGCTCTACCTCGCGAGCGCGTCCGCCCACCCCGGCGGCGGGGTGCACGGCGCGTGCGGGTGGAACGCGGCACGCGCCGCGCTCGCCGCCGCGGGCGCGCGCGGGGCCCTCCGGCGCGCGCTCGTGCGGACTGCGTGGGCGCGGCTCCTGCGCGAGCCCTGACCGCACGCGGACCACCCACCGGCCACCGGACCCAGGACGTCGCCGGGACGGACCGCGGGCAGATCGCAGGAGCATCGCGGGCAGGTCGGGTGCTACGGGTTCCGACGCTCGGCGAGGAACGCGAGCCGACGCAGCGTCTCGACGTTCCGCGGGCCGATCACCGCGCTGCGCAGGGGCCGCGGGACGAGCGTCCCCGGCCCCTTCTCCGCGTCCTCGGCGATGCGCACGACGCACCCGTCGGCGGTGGGCGCCACCTCGATCCGCACCCGTGCCTCCCCCGCGGGCCAGCCCCGTGCCTGCAGGTCGACCCCGCGGCCCGGCTCCCAGGCACGTACGACGGTCTCGTCGTCGAGCAGCGCGGGCCAGAGCCCGACCGAGTGGAGGATCCGCGACCCCGGCGCGGGCCACGTGTCGTCGACCGCGCGCACGCGCGCCGTCCCGACCACCCACGTCGCGTACGACCAGCCGTCCGCGAGCACGCCGAGGACCACGTCCGGGGGGCACCGTACGGCCCGTGCGACGGTCACCATGAGGCGACGCTAGTCCCGCGCCCGGCACTGGCAACCGCTCGCGGTCGGGGCGCTCGTGCGCGCGTGCGCGCGCCGCCGGACGTAGCGTGAGAGGCCCGCGCCGACGCGGGGACCACCCTCAGGAAGGGGCACGCGCCATGGGTATCGCCCGCTTTCCGCAGGAGTTCGCGGTGCGCGCCGCGACGATCCTCGACCACGGCCTCGAGGTCAGCGTGACGATGCGCCAGGCGGGGGTGAGCGTGCGGGCCGGGAGCAGCAGCGACGCGGCCGCCCGCTGCGACCAGGCCGAGGCGCTCGACGACGCCGGGCCGTGCGTGGACGCCATGGACGTCGGCTCCCGGCTCGTCGTCGCGGTCGCGGACGCGGCGCGCTGGGAGCGCTGGTCGCACCAGGCGCGCGTGGAGGGCTTCGTCTCGACCGCGGCGGTCCCGGCGACGGTCGCGGACGACGTCGCCGTCGCCCTCAACCTCTACTCCCGCACCCCGGACTCCTGGACCCCGGAGCTGCTCGCCGCGGCCGACTCGTACGCCCAGCTCGTCGCCTCGGCGGTGCGTCTGCGACTCGAGCTCGCCGAGCTGGAGGACTCGACCGCCGGGTTCTACCGCGACATGTCCGACGCCGTCGCCACGGAGCGCGCCGTCGGCGCGATCATGCAGACGAACCAGTGCTCCGCCGAGGAGGCGCGGCGCATCATCGACTCGGCCTCGCGGCACCGGAACGTCAGCCCGCGCGAGGTCGCGGAGCAGCTGCTGCGGGCGCTCGTCGTGTCGGAGCCGTCGGAGCCGTCCGAGCCGTCCGAGGACGAGCCGGGCGCGTGAGCGCGTGCCTCACGTCCCGTCGTCGCCCGCGTCGAACACCTCGCGGTAGAGGCGACCCGCCTCGTCGACGACCTGCGGGTCGACCGACGCCGCGGGCACGACGCCCACCAGCAGCGGCTCGCAGTCGGGTCCGCGGCCCGCGACCTCGCCGGTGAGCAGCCAGGGGAAGCGATCGGGCGTCATGAGGTGCGCGTACTGGCAGAGCTGGCGCGCGACCCAGTGCTCGACGGGCCGGTCCCACCACGGCTCGGGGCTCATCGGGTTGACGCTGAGGCCAGGCAGCAGGCAGCCGCTCTCGTGGTCGCGGCTCACGGTCGTGCGGTCCTGCTCGGGCCCACCGCTGAACCGGACGTAGAGGGGGTCCACGACCGCGACGAGCTCGGCGACCTCCGCCAGGCTGCGCAGGCGCGGCAGGGCGTCGAGCGCGCTCGTCTCCTCGGGCACCGTGTCCTCCTGACGGACTGGCTGCGTACCGCTCGGCCCCTTCTCGACCGCGTCCTGACGACGTCCCCGCCCGGGTCCGCCGCCGTCAGCGCCAGGCTACGAGGGCCCCGCGTCGCAGGCACCCCGGGACCTGCGAGCGCCGCGGCGCCGTGCGACGGTGGCAGGACCGCGCCTTCCCGGCACGGCACCGACCAGCCGGCACCCCACCAGCCGGCACGCAGCACGCAGCACCGACCGAGGAGGCCGACATGAGCGAGAACGACGAGCGCGGCTACGACCCCGCCGAGGACCCCGACGCCGACCCCCGGTCGCTCAACCCTCGCGAGGGGCGCCACGCGAGCGGCTCCGGCGCGGACGACGAGACGGACACCGACGCCGACCCCGGGAACGTCAACCCGCGCACCGGCGGCGCGGCGTCCGGCGACGCCTGAGGCGCGCGCGACCGCCACCACGACCCGCCTACGCGACCGCCTGGGCGGGCGTCGGCGTGGGCACCACGGGCTCGCCCGGGGCCGGCTCCCCGCGGAGCCCGAACCGCAGGCCCAGGTGGTCCATCGTCGGCGGCAGCGGGTCCCGCGCGAGGTAGCGCCCCCGACCGACGACGAGGTCGAGCCGGGCGACGCGCACGAGCGTGTGCGACGCCAGGAGGAGCACCACGTTGCGGCCCGGGCAGGACACCGGGCCGCCGCTGAACGGGACGAGCCCCCAGTCGGCGTCGGCCCGGCCGTCGAGCCACGCCTCCGGCGTGAACGCGTCGGCGAACGACAGGCGCCCGGGGTCCCGGTGGAAGTACGCGCTGAGCACGACGAACCCCGTCCCCGCCGGGAAGGTGCGCGCGCCCCAGCGCACCGGAGCCGTCGCGTCGCGCAGGATCGCGAGCGTCGTGGGCCACAGCCGGACCGACTCCAGCACGCACCCCCGCGCGTACGGCAGCACGGCGGGCCCGCGTCCGGTCGTGACCGGCTCCGTGAGCAGGCGCTCGCGGACGGCCGGGCGCGCGGAGGCCACGGCCAGCGCGCGGAACGTGGCGGCACCCGCGGCGTCGAACGCGAAGAGCCAGTGGGGGATCTGGCGGCGCACGGCGTCCGCCCCGTCCCTGTCACGCCCGCGTGCGGCGAGGGTGCCCGGCTCGGCCACGGCGACGTGCTCGGCGACCCGCCGTTCCAGGGCCGCCCGCAGCCACGGGCGGCGCGGCCGGAACCAGGACCAGTTCCCGTCCCGGCGCAGCGCGTCGAGGACGGCGACGAGCCGCTCGTCGTCCCGGGCCGCGCGACCGAGGACGACGGTCCGCACCACGCGCCACCACGAGGCGGCGAACGTGTCCCAGTCGAGCCGGCCCGACGCCTCGACCGTCGCGACGAGGTCCCTCACCTCCCGGTCGACCGCCGCGACCAGGGCGTCACCGTCGTGGTGCACGGGCTCGGACGTGTCGAGCACCGCCTCGTTCTCGGGACGGCGCTCGCGTCGTGCCTCGGGCGGGGAGATCAGGACGCCGTCGGGCTGGAAGTGCGCGAGCGCCCCCCGCTTCTCCCACGACGCCGGGGTGAACGGCGCGGGCGACCCGGCGAGGATCCGCTCGACGTGCTCGGTCCGGGTGGCCAGGACGAGCCGGCGCGCACCGAGCCGGACCACGAGCGGAGCCCCGTGGTACCGGGAGCGCAGGCGGTCCAGCAGCCGGCGGGCCGTGCGGTCCACCTGGCGACGCTCCGCCCACGCGGTCGCGCGGGGCCGGCGCACGATGGCGCCCTGGGCGACGAGCGGACCGAGCACGTCCCGCAGGACGCGCCCGGTCTCGCTCGCCGTGAGGTCGACCGGCGTGTCGGTCATGCGCCCGTCCCGAGGACGGCGGCGATCATGGGCACCCCTCTCAGTTCTTGTGCAGGGCGTCCTTGACGGCGCCCTTGGCCTTGTCGAGCGCCGACGGCGTGCGCGTCGTGCCGTGGAACCGCTCGTCGGGCGTCGTGGGCGGCGGCATCGGCACGCCCGCCGGCGGCTCCGCGACGTAGGTGAACTCTCCCTTGCCGTCCGGGGTCGGGCCGCTCGCCCAGCGTCCCTCGGACGCGTGCTCGCCGTCGGAGAAGTTGATGTACTGGTACGCCACGTCGCGGTCCTCCTTCGAGAGCGGGAACGTGCTGGGGACGGGCAGCTCCTCGACGCCCTCGTCGCGCAGCTCCTGCGCCGCGGCGAGCCACTGGTTCTGGTGCATCGTGTCGCGCGCGAGCAGGAAGGCCAGGAGGTCCTTGACCCCCGCGTCGTCGGTCATGTGGTAGAGCCGGGCGACCTGCAGACGGCCCTGCATCTCGGCGTTCGCATTCGCCGTGAAGTCGGCGAGCAGGTTGCCGCTCGCGGTCACGTAGCCCGCCGACCACGGGTTCCCGTTCGAGTCCACCGGCCGGGCGCCCGCGCCCGCGACGATCGCCTGCTGCGGGTCCGTGCCGCCGACGATCGCGGCCACGGTCGGGTCGTCCTGCACCGCGCCCTCGACCAGCCCGACGGGCGCCTTCTCCAGGAGCTGCGCGATCATCGTCGCCAGCATCTCGACGTGCCCGAACTCCTCGGCACCGATGCCGTAGAGCAGGTCGCGGTACTTGCCCGGGAGGTGGGAGTTCCAGGACTGGAAGCCGTACTGCATCGCGACGGTGATCTCGCCGTACTGCCCGCCCAGCACCTCCTGGAGCTTGCGGGCATAGACGGCGTCCGGCCGGTCGGGCGTGGCCTGGTGCTGGAGCTCTTGACGGTGGAAGAACATGGTCTCTCCCTCGGGGAGGTCGGCCCTCACCGCGCGACGTGCGGGAGGACCACGGCACGCGCCCCGTTCTCGACGCGTCGAACGTCCCACCAGCGTGGAGCCCTCCGGACCCGGTCGCATCTGGGGCGGGCCCGCGCGGCGCGACCGTCGCCCGGGCTCCTCGGCGACGGCGTCCGGGGTCTCGTGCGCTCGCGCGCGAGCGGGGTCGAACGTGCCTACGGTCGACGCAGGGCTTCGAGAACGGGAGCACGACGACACGAGGAGCGCCCATGTCCGAGCCCCGCAGCACCACCACCCCTGACGACGCCGGCACCCCCGTCCTCCTGCGCCTCGCACGGCGGCTCGAGGACTCGACCGCGCTCGACGACCTCTCCAGCGCCGTCCGCGGCGTGGCGCTCGCCGTCGTCCCCTCCCACGGTCGGCTGCGCGAGGAGCTGCACGGCCGCTCGCTGGGCCACGCGCTCCACGCGACCCTCACCGACGTCCCCGTCGGCCTGTGGACCAGCGCCGCCGTGCTCGACCTCGTCGGGGGCGAGCGGAGCGCCCCGGCGGCGCAGCGGCTGGTCGGGCTGGGCGTGCTGGCCGTCGCGCCGACGGCACTGACCGGTCTCGCCGACTACCTCGACGTCGACCGGCGTGCCCGACGCGTCGGCGCGGTGCACGCGGCGCTCAACACCGGTGCCTCGCTGCTCTACGGGACGTCGTGGCTGCTGCGCCGCAGCGGGCGGCACCGGGCCGGGGTCGCGGTCTCGACGCTCGGCTACGCCGTCGCCGGGGCGAGCGCGTTCCTCGGCGGGCACCTCGCCCAGGCGCTGCGAGAGCCGCCCGCGGAGGTCGCGCTCGGCGACGACGACGCCCCGGACCTGCCGTGACCGCGGCACGACCCGCCCGGCGTGCGCTGCCGCCGGCGGACCGCGGCGCCGCCCTCGTGACCGGCGCGACGAGCGGAATCGGACGCGCGCTCGCGGTCGAGCTCGCCCGCCGCGGGGACGACGTGCTCGTGGTCGCGGACCGCGACGTCGAGCCCACCGTGCGCGACCTCGCCGCGCACGGCGGCGCGCACGAGGGGCTGACGGTCGACCTGGCGACGCCCCGCGGGGTCGAGGCGACCGCCCGGCGCGCACGCGACCTCGGCGTCTCGACCGTCGCCCTCAACGCGGGGGTCGGCGTGCACGGCGCGTTCGCGCGCACCCCGCTCGAGGACCAGCTGCGCCTCCTGGACCTCAACGTGCGCTCGGTGGCGCACCTGACGCACCTGCTCCTGCCGGACCTCCTGACGGACGGCCGCGGCCGGATCCTCGTCACGTCGTCCGTCGCCGGCGAGATGCCCGCCCCGCACTTCGCGGCGTACGCCGCCTCGAAGGCGTTCCTGCGCTCCTTCGCGTGGTCGCTGCGCGGCGAGCTCGCCGGGACGGGCGTCACGGTCACCGCGCTCCTGCCGGGCCCGACGCGCACGCCGTTCTTCCGGGAGGCGGGGATGGAGCGCACCCACGTGGGCCGCCTGCCCAAGCCGCGAGCCGCGACCGTGGCGCGGCGGGCGGTGGACGCGCTCCTCCACGGGGACCCCGAGGTGGTCACGGGCGTCCAGGGCGGCATGATGCTCGCCGTCGCGCGGGTGCTGCCCCAGCCGGCCCGCGCCGCGTTCCACGGCTGGTTCTACGCGCCCGTGCCGGCCTCGCTCGCCGTGGAGCGGCCGTCGTCGTCACCGCTGCGGTAGCCGTTGACCTTGTGCGTGCCGTCGCACCACGGCGGGATGGCCGTGCCGCCGCAGCGGCACAGCGCGACGGTCGCGCGGTGCCGCTCGATCTCGTGCCCCTCCTGGTCGACGAGGCGGGCGGGGCCGCGCACGAGCAGCGGGCCGTCGGGGCAGGCCGTCACGACGACCTCCTCCGCGCGCCCGCGCGGCTCGCCCGTCACCGCGACCCCGCCCCGGTCGCGCGCCGCAGCGCGGCCTCCGAGTGCGCGGCGCGGCGGATCCGCGTCCCGCGGTAGGGCACTCCCCCGCGGAGCCGCCACGCGAGCGCGACCCACACGCACACCGCGCGCTCCAGCAGCCACGCGGGCGCCCAGAGGGCCGCCGTCGGGGGCCACGCGGCGGCTCCCCCGGCGGTGCGCCGCCCGACCTCCGCGACGAGGACCGCGCTCCCGAGCACGGTCAGGGCCACCGCCGTCCCTGCCGCGCGTCGTGCGCCGTCGGAGCGCGCCGCCCCGACGACGCACGCGGCCAGGAGCGGCGCCAGCGCGAGCTCGGCGAGCAGACGCGCGGGCTGGGCGAACGAGTCGTACGCCTGCCGCACGCGCTGCTCCCGGAACGCGCGGACGCCGGGCGGCCGGCGGACGACGAAGAGGTCCGGGCGGTGCGCGACGCGCCCGCCCCGGGCCAGCACGGTGCGCTCGAGCTCGAGGTTCTCGAACAGCACGCGGGCGTCGTACCCCTGCGGCCCGAGCGCGTCGCGGCGCAGCACGAGCGTCCCGGCCCAGTCGTGGCCGAGCGCACGGTTCACGAGCGAGCGCGCGGTGTCCCACCGCGCGTGCCACGGCGCCGGGTCGAACACGTTCTGCGGCACGACGACGTCGGCCTCGTCGAGGGCCGCGAGCGCCCGGTCGAGCGTCGGGGCGTCCCACCGCACGTCGTCGTCGGCGACGACGACCGCCGGGGTGGTCGCCGTGGCGAGGCCGGCGAGGACGCCGACGACCTTGCCGTTGCACCCCGGCGGCGGCGCGGCGACCGCGACCGTCCGGGCGGCGTCGCCCCACGACGCCGCGTGGAGCGCGCGTACGGGGGCCGGCGACCCGTCGACCACGACGACGTGCACGTGGCGCACGAGGTCCCCGAGGTACCGGGACACCTCGGTCGTCGCACACGCGTCGAACCGGTCGCGGCGCAGCGGGAGCACGTAGGTCGCGTCACGCACCGGGCGCGTCCCCGTCCTCGGCGGCCCTGCTCGACGACCGGCTCGACGACCGGCTCGACGACCGGCTCGACGCCCAGTCCGGCAGAGGCGGGTCGAGCGGCTCGCGCAGCGCCGACTCGCCCGCCTGCCAGCGCTCCAGCACGTGCGCGGCGACGTCGCCCTCGACGGCGAGGCACGCGGCCGCGCCGAGCAGGACGTCGTCGCGCAGCGCGGGCTCCTGCTCCGCGAGGCCGCCGGCCAGGTCGCGCGCGGCGATCTGCTCGTGGACCGCGTCCGCCTCCACGTGCTCGTCGAAGTACCAGGTCGTGTCCGCGTCGTGGCCCAGGCGCCGGAACCCGTTGCCGTAGAGGCGGCTGGGCACCGACGACGTCATCTCGAACGCCGCGAGGTGCCCGACGGCCGCGCCCCGCAGCCGGCGGTGCAGGCCGAACAGGGACATCGTGTTGACCGCCGCGAGGACCACCGCGGGCACGGCGTCCACGTAGCGCCCGTAGGTGTCGTCGAGCCCGACGCCGCGCATCGCACGCGCGAAGAGCTCGGCGTGCATCCGGCCCGGTCGACCGCCGCCGTACTCGTCGGCCTGGATCTCCACGAGCGCGGCCTTGGGCGTCCCGGCGAGCCGTGGCACCGCCCACGTGTGCGGGTCGGCCTCCTTGAGCTGGTACAGCGACTTGAGCGCCAGGAGCTCGCGCGCCTGCTCCGCGTCGGCGCGCTTGGCGACGTAGCGCGACAGGCTCGGGCCGTCGTCGGCGGCGGCGAGCTCGAAGAGCCGTCGCGCCACGCCCGCGGCGTCCGTCTCCGCGCAGGCCGGCCGCCCCGCGCGCTCGCGCACGGCGGCCTCGAAGGGGACCTCCAGGCCGGCGCGGAGCGCCAGCAGCGCCGGAGCCCACTCCCACGCGTCGTCGACGCCGTCCACCCCGCGGTAGTGCAGCTCGTAGAGGACCGTGAGGGCGAGCTGCACGTCGTCGTCGCGCAGGACCCGCCCGCTGGCCGCGTCCAGGGCGGCGGGGAGGGCGTCCCGGACGGGACGCAGCCGCTCGGCCGCGTCGTCCCCGGGCGGGCCGTCGACGAGGGCCCTCACGAGCGCCGCGGTCAGCGGACCGCGCGGTCGCGGCAGCGGCAGCCGACCCGCGCCCGGCGCCGCGGGGGCGTCGGGCACGGGCTCGGTCGCCGCACGTGCGGTCGCGGACGCCGGTGCGGCGTCCGCGGCCTGGGCGGGGACGGCGGTGGAGGTCATGCGGGGGCTCCTCGCGCTCGCGCGGACGGCGCCCCTGCTCGACACCACCGCCATCGTCCCCAGGGTCGGCCGCGCTCGCGAGCCGGGACGCGGCTCGTGGCGGCGGCTCGTCGCCGCGTCAGCCCTGCTGGGAGCCCTGCGGCGCCGTGGCCGACGTCCCGTGCTGCGTGAGCTCGGCGAGGAAGCGGTGGCACTGCTGCGCGCGCTCGGAGTCCTCCGCCATGACCTTCTCGAAGAAGGCGGCGATCTCCTCCTTGCCCGCGTTGCGGGCGTCCCGCACGTACTGGCCGTAGTCGTGCCCGGCCTTGAGCGAGTGGTACTGCACCGAGATGAGGTCGAACGTGACGTCGTCGAACCCGGTCTCTCCTGTGGCCATGATCGTGGACCTCCTGCGCCCGGGGGCGCCGTGCGGCCGGGCGGCGCCCGGCACGGTGGCGGCCGGCTGCTCGACCACTCCCACCGTCGCAAGGCCGCGGTCGCTCGCAACCGGGGACCGGCGGCGCTCTCCAGTTGTGTGCGGACGACCGCGCCCTACCGTGAGAAGTGGTCCAGGAGGTGGCCGTACCGGCGGAGCGAGAGCCCGGCACGGCCTCTGCTCCGTCGCCAGTCACGCCGCACCAGCGCGGCGACGACGACGGGAGTCCGACCATGAGCGAGACGAACGTGCCGTACGGCTCGGGGCCCGGTTCGCCGGGTGCCGGGACGTCGCAGGGAACCGGGGAGAGCGGCAGCGCCGCGACCGGGGTGAAGGAGCGCGCGAGCGAGGCCGCGTCCCACGTGGGCGACGCGGGCCGCGAGGTCGCGCAGGACGCGAAGGAGAAGGCGCGCGACGTCGCGCACGAGGCGACGGACCGCGCGCGCGGCCTGGTCGACCAGACGAGGACCGAGCTCGGCGAGCAGGCGCGCACGCAGCAGGAGCGCCTCGCGGGCGGGCTGCGGTCCCTCGGCGACGAGCTCCGCCAGATGGCGGACGGCACCGAGGACCCGGGCTACGCCACCGACCTGGTGCGGCGCGCCGGGGACGCCACCGGGCAGGTGGCGCAGTGGTTCGAGGACCGCGAGCCCTCGTCCGTCCTGCACGAGGTGGAGAGCTTCGCCCGGCGTCGCCCGGGGACCTTCCTCCTCCTGGCCGCCGGCGCGGGCCTGCTGGTCGGGCGGCTCGTGCGCGGCATGAAGGACGCGCCGGACAGCGGTTCGGACCGCGGGGACGACGCCTCCGGCGTCGGCACGGCGGGGACGCGCGGCGCGCACGCCGCGCCGGTCGGCACGTCGACCGGCAGCGCGGGCCCCGCCGGGACGACCGGGACCACGGGGCTCACCGGGACCGCCGGGTCGACCGGCACCACGGGCCTGGGTGGCACGAGCGGGACGGGCACCGCAGGGACGACGGGGACGCGGGGCGAGCCCGACATCGGGACCGCCGGAGCGTACCCGGGCCTCGCGAACGACCGGCTCGCCCATGACCCGGACGTGGCGACCTCGGCCGAGGGGGACCCGACGCCGCCGACGTTCCCGCCGACGACGTCCGGCACGGGCGCCGCCCGACCGGGAGGTGGCCCCGATGTCGTCCACCCCTGACCCGTTCGCCGCGGCGCCCAGCGCCCGGCACACGGCAGGCAGCGGGCCCGACCCGGGCACCCCGCACGCCCCGGCGACCGCCGGCCCGACGGGGACCGGCGAGCAGCAGAGCCTCGGCGAGCTCGTGGCCGAGGTGAGCCGCGACCTGTCGACCCTCCTGCGCCAGGAGGTCGAGCTCGCCAAGGCCGAGGCGAAGCAGTCCGCGCAGCGCGCCGGGAAGGGCGCCGGCATGCTCGCCGGCGCCGGGGTGGCGGGCCACATGGTCCTACTGTTCCTGTCCGTGGCGCTGTGGTGGGCGCTCGGCGCCGTCATGGGCCGCGGGTGGTCGGCCGTCGTCGTCGCGGTGCTCTGGGCGATCGTCGCCGCGGTGCTCGCGGCGCGCGGACGCAAGGAGCTGCGCACGGTCGAGGGCATGCCCGAGACCACGGACACCCTCAAGAAGATCCCGAACGCCGTCCGAGGACACGAGGAGAAGAACTCATGAGCACCAGCGATCCGGAGGAGATCCGGGCGGACATCGAGCGCACGCGGACCGAGCTGAGCCGGGACGTCGACGCCCTCGGGGAGAAGGTCAAGCCCGGCAACGTCGCGCGACGCCAGGTGGACCGGGTGCGGTCGGGCGTGACGAACGTCAAGGACCGGGTGATGGGCACCGCGCACGACACGGCGGACTCCGCCCGCGACACGTCGCACGGCGTCGCCGAGCGCGGGCGGGAGGCGGCGTCCTCGGTCGCCGACTCGGCGCGCAGCACCGCGTCCTCGGCCGCCGAGACCGTGGGCTCCGCCCCGCGCGCGGTGCGCGAGCAGACGCAGGGCAACCCGCTCGCCGTCGGGCTCGTCGCGTTCGGCGTCGGCCTCGTCGTCGCCTCGCTCCTCCCGTCGAGCCGCGCCGAGCAGCGCGCCGCCGTCGGCGTCAAGGAGAAGGCGGCCCCGCTCGTCGACGACGTGAAGTCCACGGCCCAGGAGGTCGTGCAGGACCTCAAGGAGCCCGCGAAGGAGGGCGCCGAGGCCGTCCGCGACGCCGCGAAGGACGCGGCGCAGTCCGTGGGCCAGCACGGCAAGGAGGCCGCGACCGACGTCCGCGACCAGGTCCGGGAGGGCTGAGCCGCGACGCACCGACGGCCCGGGAGACGAGCTCTCGTCTCCCGGGCCGTCGTCGGCCTTCCTCCACACCACGTCGAGAGTCGATGCTCGTCGGCACGAGGTGCGGCGACAGGTCCGGCGGAGGCGCTCAGTCGACGCGGAGGCTGACGGTCGCACCGCGGACGACGGGGCGCAGCTCGACACCAGGGAGCTCCGGCGAGCGCGCGAGGAAGTCGCGCAGCGGGCTGCGGAAGACCCCGTAGTCGTCGTAGTGGACCGGCACCACGAGCGGCACCCCGACCCGCCGCACCAGGTCGGCCCCCTGGACGTCGTCCATCGTCACCGTCCGGCCGAGGATCCGCGTCCCGCCCAGGTGCGCGACGACCGAGTCGAGGTGCGGGAAGGCGTGCGCGACGACGTCGACGTGGTCGCCGGTGAGCGTGTCGCCCGTGACGTAGACCTGGGTCTGTCGGTCGCCGTCCACGCGGTGGGTGTAGACGGTGCCCATGACCTCCGGCAGGAGCGAGCGCATGACGCCGCGCGCGTGGATCGCCGGGACCGACTCGACGTCGAGCGTCTCCCTGCCCGAGCGGAACGTCTCGATCGTGCCGGTCGGCATGCCGACCGTCGCGAAGTGGTGGCGCGCCAGCCGCCGCGCCGCGGACGGCGTGGTGAGGAGCGGCACCTGCCGGGTCAGGCCGCGCCGCGCGACGCGGTCGAAGTGGTCGCCGTGCAGGTGGGACAGGACGATCGCGTCGAGCGGAGGGAGGCCCGTCGGGCCGATCGCGGGCTCGGTGCGCCGCCGCGACGCGAGACCTTTGCCGAGGTAGGCCCACTGGCCGCGGTGCAGGAAGTTGGGGTCGGTGAGCACGGTGAAGCGCCCGAACCGCAGGAGCGCGGTCGCCGTGCCGCCGAACGTGAGCGTCGCGTCCGCGCGGCGGCTCACGGCTCCCCCAGCGCTTCGAGGTGGACGGTCTTGCGCACCGTGAGCTCGTCGAGCAGGTCGGGCCCGTATCCCGCTCCCCCGCCGCTGCCGCGGCGCGGGTCGGCCGACCCGCCCGGCGCGCCGCCGAACACCGCGTTGATCTTGACCGTGCCGACGTCGAGCACGTCGGCCGCGCGCAGCGCGTGCGCGAGCGACGGCGTGAGCACGGTCGCCGCGAGCCCGTAGGCCGACGCCGACGCGCGGCGCAGCGCCTCGTCGAAGTCCGCCACGCGCACGACCGGCGCGACCGGCCCGAACGTCTCGGCGGTGAGCAGGTCGACGTCGTCCGGGCACCGGTCGAGCACGGTCGGCGCGTAGTAGGACCCCTGCCGGTCGAGCCGGCGCGCGCCGGTCACGGCGCGGGCACCGGCCGCGAGCGCGCCCCGGACGTGCGCGTCGACGAGGGCGAGCTGGTCCTCGTCGACGAGCGGGCCCATGGTGGTGGCGTCGTCGCCCGGGTCGCCCACCACGACCTCGTCGGCGAGGCGCGCGAGCTCGGCGACGACGGCGTCCGCGACCTCCTCGACGACGTAGGCGCGCTCGACGGCGGTGCAGAGCTGCCCGCCGTTGGTGAACGCGCCCGTCGCGATCTGGCGCGCGGCGACGGCGGGGTCCACGCCCGCGTCGACGACGAGCGGGTCCTTGCCGCCGTTCTCGAGCAGCACCTTCGCCCCGCGCGCCCCGGCGACCGCCGCGATCCGGCGCCCCGCGGCGGTCGAGCCGACGTGCGCGACGAGCGCGACGTCGTCGTGCCCGACGAGCGCCTCGCCGGTCGCCCCGTCCCCGCTGACGACGCGCAGCACGTCCGCGGGCAGGGCCGCGGCCACGAGCTCGGCCAGGCGGACCCCGGGGGCGTCGCTGCGCTCGGACGGCTTGTGCACGACCACGTTGCCCGTCACGAGCGCCGCGGCGATCAGCCCGGCGGCGGCCGGGTACGGGTCGTTCCAGGGCGTGACCACCGCGACGACGCCGCGCGGCTCGCGGCGCACGACGTCGAGCGCCGCGGGGTCCCCCGCGAGCACGCGTCCCGCCCGCCCGAGACCCGCGACCGCGGCCTCGTCGAGCAGGTCCGCCGCGACCTCGGCCGACGCGCGCGCCTCGGCCTCGAGCCGACCCGTCGTCGCCCGCAGCAGCGCGCCCAGCTCGTCGGCGGCGTCGCGCACGGACCGCGCCGCGGCGCGCAGGGCGGCGGCGCGGTCGGCCGGGGCCGTCGCGCGCCACGCGGGCCACGCGGCCGCGGCGGCGCGCACGGCGGCGTCGACCTCGTCGGCCGTCGCGCACCGGACAGGGGCGGCGGGTCGCCCGGTCGCGGGGTCGGTGCGCTCGAGGCGGCGGTCCTGCGGAGCGGGCGCGGGCAGGTCGTCGCGCGAGGTGGTCGGGGCGGTGGACGTGGTCATGCGGGCCTCCCGGGAGTGACACGAAGAGAACTACCCATCGGTGCGCCGTGGGCGTGCGAGAAGCGCTTCTCGGGGTGAGGGTGAGAGCCGGGGTTGCAGCAGAGCCGACCCGCACGCGTCAGGCGGTGGCCCACGTTTCTCGAGGCGCACCACGAGCCTGACCAAATCCAGGGAGGCTCGCAGCCCCATGCGCGTCCTCGGCGTCAACGCCCTGTTCCACGACCCGTCCGCCGCCCTCGTCGTGGACGGCCGGGTGGTCGCGGCCGCGGAGGAGGAACGCTTCTCGCGGCGCAAGCACGGCAAGCGCCCGCTGCCGTTCGCGGCGTGGGAGCTGCCCGAGAAGGCGATGGCCTGGTGCCTCGAGGAGGGCGGGCTGCGCCCTCAGGACCTCGACGCCGTCGCCTACTCGTTCGACCCGGCGCTCGCCAAGCCGGCGGAGGAGATGGGCCTGCCGGACCCGTGGGACTGGCTGCGCGTGCAGTACGCGGAGCGCGCGCCCCAGTTCCTCGCGACCGCGCTGCCGGGCCTGTCCCCGTCGGCCGTCCGGTTCGTGCCGCACGAGGTCGCGCACGCCGCGTCGGCCGCGCTCGCCTCCCCGTTCCCCGTCGCGAGCGTCCTGTCGCTCGACGGCCGCGGCGAGCGCTCGTCGCACCTCGCGGGCCGCTACGACCACGGCCGCCTGGAGGTGCTCGCGAGCCAGGAGCTGCCGCACTCCCTCGGGCTCGTCTACGAGTCGCTCACCGAGCACCTGGGCTTCCTGCGGTCGAGCGACGAGTACAAGGTCATGGCGCTCGCGTCCTACGGCGAGCCCCGCTTCCTCGACGACCTGCGCGAGGTCCTCCACGCGACCGGCGACGGCGGGTTCGTCGCCGAGGTGCCCGACTGGGGACGCTGGGCTCCTCCGCGCACCGACGACGGCACGTGGGGCACCGAGCACGGCGGGCTGGCGGAGCACGCCGACCTGGCCGCCTCCGTGCAGGCCCGGCTCGAGGAGGTCCTCGTCGACCTCGCCACGTGGCTGCACGGGCAAACCGGGGACCGCGTGCTGACCATGGCCGGCGGGACGGCGCTGAACTGCGTCGCGAACTCGCGGGTCTGGCGCGAGTCGCCGTTCGAGGAGGTCTGGGTCCAGCCCGCGGCGGGCGACTCTGGCACCGCGCTCGGCGCCGCGCTCCAGCTCGCCGCCGAGGCCGGCGACACCGTGGAGCCCATGGGCTCCGCGGCGCTCGGGCGCGCGTGGGGCGACGACGCGCTCGCGCGGTGGCTGCGCTCGGCGAAGGTGCCCTTCACCACGCCCGACGACCTGCCCGCCGAGGTCGGACGGATCCTCGCCGACGACGGGATCGTCGCGTGGTTCGACGGCCGCGCCGAGCTCGGGCCGCGCGCGCTCGGGCACCGCTCGCTGCTCGCGCACCCGGGACCGGTGGAGAACCTGGAACGGCTCAACGACGTGAAGGGCCGCGAGCAGTTCCGCCCGGTCGCCCCCATGGTGCTGCTGGAGGACGCCGCGGAGATCTTCTCCGGCGGCCCGGTCCCCAGCCCCTACATGCTCTTCGTGCACGACGTCGCGCCCGCGTGGCGCGAGCGCATCGCGGCCGTCGTGCACGTGGACGGGACCGCGCGCATCCAGACCGTCGACGACTCGACGCCCCGCCTCCAGGCCACGATCCGCGCGTTCAAGGACCTCACGGGGCTGCCGGTCGTCGTCAACACGAGCCTCAACACCGCGGGCCGGCCCATGGTCGACGATCCCCGCGACGCGCTCGAGCTCTTCGGCTCGGCGCCCGTGGACGCGCTCGTGCTGGGCCCGCACCTCGTGCGACGACCGGGCGTGTTCGCCGCACCGACGGAGGTGACGGCATGAGCGCGCCCGTCGCGCGCCCCGCCGGCGCCGTGCCGTACGCCGTCGTCGTGCCGTCGATCGGGCGCCCGTCGCTCGACCGGCTCCTGGGCACGCTCGTCGCCCGGCGCGACGAGGCCGGCACCACGGGGCCCGCCGAGGTGGTCGTGGCGGACGACCGCCGGCTGCCGCGCACCGGCCCGGCGGACGAGGTCCCGGCGCCGCTCGACCTCGGCGCGGCCGGTCGCGCGCTCGGCGCGCGGGTCGTGCGCACCGGGGGCCGCGGCCCGGCCGCGGCGCGCAACGCCGGGTGGCGCTCGACGTCCGCGCCGTGGGTCGTGTTCCTCGACGACGACGTCGAGCTCCCCGAGGGCTGGGGCGCTCTCCTGGAGCGTGACCTCGCGGCGGCGACGCCCGGCACCGGTGGCGTGCAGGGCCGCCTGCACGTGCCGCTGCCCGCCGACCGCCGGCCGACGGACTGGGAGCGCGGGACCGCCGGCCTGGAGCGCGCGGCGTGGGCGACCGCCGACATGGCGTACCGGCGCGCGGCGCTCGAGCAGGTCGGCGGGTTCGACGAGCGCTTCCCCCGCGCGTACCGCGAGGACGCCGACCTCGCGCTGCGCGTGCGCGACGCGGGCTGGGAACTCGTGCGCGGCACGCGCACGACGACGCACCCCGTGCGCCCCGCGGACGACGCGGTGAGCCTGCGCGTGCAGGCCGGCACCCGGGACGACGCCACGTTCCGCGCCCTGCACGGGCCCCGCTGGCGCGAGCGGGCCGAGACGGGCCGCGGCCGGCTCGCGTGGCACGTCGCGACGGTCGCCGCCGCCGCGGTCGGCGTCGGCGGGCTCCTGGCACGCCGCCCGCGCGTCGCCGCGCTCGGCGCCCTCGCCTGGGCCGGTCTCACCGCCCAGTTCCTGGGCCGCCGGCTCGCGCCCGGGCCGCGCCCGGGCGACGACGCGTTCGGGCCCGAGCTGCGGCGCATGGCGTGGACGAGCGCCGCCATCCCGTTCGCCGCGGTGCGGCACCGCGTCGTGGGCACGCTCGCCGCCCGACGCGGGCTCGAGCCCTGGCCGCCGCGGCTCGCGGCCGTGCTGCTCGACCGCGACGGCACGCTCGTGCACGACGTCCCGTACACCGGCGACCCCGCGGCGGTGCGTCCCGTGGACGGCGCCCGCGCGGTGCTCGACGACCTGCGGGCCCGCGGGGTCCGGCTCGGCGTGGTGTCCAACCAGTCGGGCATCGGGCGCGGGCTCCTCACGCGCGCGCAGGTCGCCGCCGTGAACGCGCGGGTCGAGGAGCTGCTAGGCCCGTTCGACACGTGGCAGGTGTGCCCGCACGCGCCCCAGGACGCGTGCGCGTGCCGCAAGCCCGGACCGGGCCTGGTGCTCGCCGCGGCGGACGCGCTCGGCGTCGAGCCGTGGCGCTGCGCGGTCGTCGGCGACATCGGCGCCGACGTGGGCGCGGCGCTCGCCGCGGGCGCGACGCCGGTCCTCGTGCCGACGCCCGTCACCCGCCCCGAGGAGGTCGCCGCCGCCCCGGTCGTCGCGGCCGACCTCGCCGGGGCCGTCCGCGCGCTCGACGGCCGCCTGCCCGGCGCCGCCAGCCCCACCGACACCGACCCCACCGACGCCGACCCGGACGCGGCCGACACGCCGGACGCGTCCCGGACCGGGGAGCGAGCCGCATGAGCGCCGACGTCCTCGCCGTGCGCCTCGACAGCGACGGCGACGTCCTCCTCACCGGCCCGGCGGTCCGGGCCATGGCGCGCACGGTCGCGCCGCGCGGCGGGCGGGTCGACGTGCTGGTCTCCCCCGCCGGGCACGCCGCGGCGCGCCTGCTCCCGGACGTGCGCGACGTGCTCGTGTTCGACGCCCCGTGGTCCGGCTACCGGCCCCCGCCCGTCGACCGTGCGCGCGTGCTCGACCTCGTCACGGCGCTCGCCGCACGCCGCTACGCGTCGGCCGTGGTCTTCACGTCGTTCCACCAGAGCCCGCTGCCCGCGGCGATGCTCCTGCGGCTCGCCGGGGTCGAGCACGTGGCCGCCGTGAGCGAGGACTACCCCGGCTCGCTCCTCGACGTGCGGCACACCCGCCCACCCGGGCTGCACGAGGTGGAGGCCGCGCTCGACCTCGTCCGCGCGGCGGGCTACGGCGCGCCGCCCGACGGCGACCGGCTGCGCGTGCGTCGCCCCCTCCCGGACGTGAGCGACCTCGTCCCGGCCGGGGCGTACGTCGTCGTGCACCCCGGCGCGTCCGTGCCCGCCCGCGCCCCCGCGCCCGACCACGCGCGCGCCGTCGTCGCGGCGCTCGTGGCGTCGGGCCGGGAGGTCGTGGTCACCGGCGGGCCGGGCGAGACCGACCTCGCGGCGCACGTCGCCGCCGGACGCGCGCGGGACCTGTCGGGGCGCACGGACCTCGCGGGGCTCGCGGCGGTGCTCGCGGGCGCGCGGTGCGTCGTCGTCGGCAACACGGGCCCCGCGCACCTGGCGGCCGCGGTCGGCACGCCGGTCGTGTCGCTCTTCGCCCCCGTGGTCCCGGCGGAGCGCTGGGCGCCGTGGGGCGTGCCGACCGTCCTGCTCGGCGACCAGGAGGCCGCGTGCCGCGGCACCCGCGCCCGGCTGTGCCCGGTGCCCGGCCACCCGTGCCTGGGCGTCGACCTCGACGACGTCGTGGCGGCGGTCGACCGGCTCGCCGCACCGTACGTGGTCGGGACGCCCGCGCCCCGCGCCACCATGCCCTGGACCGTGGGGGTGAACCGATGAGGGTCCTCGTGTGGCACGTGCACGGGTCGTGGGCGACGTCCTTCGTCGGCGGCGGCCACGAGTACCTGGTCCCGGTCGTCCCCGACCGCGGACCGGACGGCCGCGGTCGCGCGCGCACCTGGGACTGGCCGCCCGGCGCGCGCGAGGTCGCGCCCGCCGAGCTCGCCGACCTCGCGGCGGACCGGGCGATCGACGTCGTCGTGCTCCAGCGCCCCGAGGAGGTCGGGCTGCTGCGCCGCTGGACCGGGCTCGCGGCGGGCCGCGACGTGCCCGCCGTCTACGTCGAGCACAACGCCCCGACCGGGCACGCGGCCGCGACCCGGCACCCGCTCGCCGACCTCGACGTCGTCGAGGAGGGCCGCGTGCCGATCGTGCACGTCACGGCGTTCAACGCGCTCATGTGGGACACGGGCGACGCGCGCACGCTCGTCGTCGACCACGGCATCCCCGACCCCGGTGCGCTGTACACCGGGGAGCGGGCGAGCGTCGGGGCCGTCGTCAACGAGCCGGTGCGTCGCTGGCGCGTCGCCGGGACCGACGTGCTCGTCGGGCTGGGGCGCCACGTGCCGCTCGACGTCTACGGCATGGGCGTCGGCAAGCTCGCCGAGCACCTCGCCGCGCCGCCCGGGGACCTCCCCCACCGGCTGCACGACGACGTCCCCCAGGCCGCGATGCACGCGCGCCTCGCGACGTCGCGCGCCTACCTGCACCCCTACCGCTGGACGAGCCTCGGGCTCTCCCTGCTGGAGGCGATGGCGCTCGGCATGCCGGTCCTCGCGCTGCCGACCACCGAGGCGCCCGTCGCGGTGCCCCCGGCCGCGGGCCTCCTCAGCTCCCGTCCCGACGAGCTCGCCGCGACCGCGCGGCGCTGGCTCGCCGACCCCGACGACGCACGCGAGCACGGCCGGGCGGCGCGCGCCCACGTGCTCCAGCACTACTCCCACGCCGCGTTCCTGCGGCGCTGGGACACGGTCCTGACGGAGGTGACCTCATGAAGATCGCGATGATCTCCGAGCACGCCAGCCCCCTCGCCGCGCTCGGCGGCGTCGACGCCGGCGGGCAGAACGTCCACGTCGCGTCGCTCGCCACCCGGCTCGGCGCCCAGGGCCACCGCGTCGAGGTGTTCACGCGCCGCGACGACGCGTCCCTCCCCGAGCGCGTGCCCCTCGCGCGCGGCGTGGACGTCGTCCACGTGGACGCCGGCCCGCCGGTGGCCGTGCCCAAGGACGACCTGCTCCCCCACATGGACGCGTTCGGCGCGGACCTGCTGCGGCGCTGGGTCGAGCCCGGGCCGCGCCCCGACGTCGTGCACGCGCACTTCTGGATGTCCGGGATCGCGGGCCTGCTGTCCGCGCCCGCGCTCGGCGTCCCGCTCGTGCAGACGTTCCACGCCCTCGGCTCCGTCAAGCGCCGCCACCAGGGCGCGCACGACACGAGCCCGGCCGAGCGCGTCGCCCGCGAGCGCCTGCTGTGCCGCGCGGTCGACCGGATCGTCGCGACGTGCGCCGACGAGGTCGCCGAGCTCGTCGCGCTCGGCGCGGACCCCGACCGCATCGACGTCGTCCCGTGCGGGGTCGACCTCGGCCGCTTCCTGCCCGACGCCGACCGCTCGGACCACCTGCGCCGCGAACCCGGACGCCTGCGCCTGCTCTCGGTCGGCCGCCTCGTCGAGCGCAAGGGCGTGGACACCGTGATCGAGGCGCTCGCCGAGCTGCCGGGCGCCGAGCTCGTCGTGGCGGGCGGACCGGCCGCCGACGCCCTCGACGACGACCCCGAGGTGCTCCGGCTGCGCGCGGTCGCCGACGCGTCGGGGGTGACGGACCGGGTGCGGTTCGTGGGCAGCGTGACGCAGGACGACGTGCGCGACCTCATGCACGCCGCCGACGCCGTCGTGTGCGACCCCTGGTACGAGCCCTTCGGGATCGTCCCGCTCGAGGCGGCCGCGTGCGGGCGTCCCGTCGTGGGCGCCGCCGTGGGCGGGCTGCTCGACTCGGTCGTCGACGGGCGCACCGGCCTCCTCGTCCCGCCGCGGGACCCCGGGGCGCTCGCCGCCGCGCTGCGCCGCCTCGCCGACGACCCGGCGTTCGCGGAGCGCCTGGGCTCGGCCGCGCGCGTCCGGGCCGAGCACCTGTACGGGTGGTCGACGGTCGCGGCCGCCACCGCCGAGTCGTACGAGCTCGTCGTGGCCGCGCGCCGCACCGAGCCGGGCCGTGCGCGGCCCGTCGTCGGCGCCCGCACCGCCCTGCGGGCGGTGAGCGCGCCGTGACCGCGCACCGGCCCGCGGGCACCGCCGGCCCGCAGGACGCGGCACGACGCTGGCTGCGCGACCACGCCGCGGACCTGCACGACGGCCTCGACCTGCTCACCGCCGAGGCCGGGCGCCTCGACGCGTGGGGCGCACGGCTCGCCGACACCGTGCTCGCGGGCGGGCGGCTGCTCGTCGCGGGCAACGGCGGCAGCGCCGCCGAGGCGCAGCACCTCACGGCCGAGCTCGTGGGGCGCTTCGACGGCGAGCGGACCCCCCTCTCCGCGATCAGCCTGCACGCCGAGACGTCGAGCCTCACCGCGATCGTCAACGACTACGGCATCGGCGAGATGTACGCGCGGCAGGTCGCCGCGCACGGGCGGCCGGGCGACGTCCTCGTGCTGCTGTCCACGTCGGGCGAGAGCGAGAACGTGGTCGCCGCAGCCCGCCGCGCGCGCGAGATCGGCCTCACGACGTGGGCGCTCACCGGTCCGCGGGACTGCGCGCTGGCCGCCGCGTGCGACGACGTGCTCGCCCTGCGCGGGGCGTCGACGTCGTCGGTCCAGGAGCTCCACCTCGTCGTCGTGCACGCGCTGTGCGCGGCGCTCGACGCGCACGTGCGCCACCGGGAGGCGGTCGCCCGGGACGACGCGCCCGGCACGACGGCAGAGGGCCCCGGGGAGGTGCCCGTGGACGGGTCGGGGGTGCACGAGGCCGCCGCCGTGCCCGCGGCGGTGCCCACGACGGCCGAGGAGCCGCGCGTCGTCGTGGTCGGCGACGTGCTGCTCGACCGCGACGTCGACGGCCAGGTGACGCGCTTCTCCCCCGACGGGCCCGTGCCCGTGGTCGACACGCTCGGCGTCCGGCGCAGCCCCGGTGGCGCGGGGCTGACGGCCCTGCTCGCCGCCGACGCGGCGCGCGTGCGGCTCGTCGCGCCGTTCGGCGACGACGAGGCGGGCGGCGAGCTGCGTGCGCTGCTGCGTCCGCACCTCGACGTCGTCGCGCTGCCCCAGGTGGGCACCACGCGGCGCAAGACCCGCGTGCGCTCGGGCGGGCAGACCGTCGTCCGGGTCGACGACGGCGGTCCGGCGGGTCCCGACGACGTGCCCGAGCGCTCCGTGCGGGCGGCGCTCGCGGGCGCCGACGTCGTCCTCGTCTCGGACTACGGGGCCGGCACGACGCACGCCGGCCCCGTGCGCGACGCGCTCCAGCACGCGGCTCGCGACCGGACGGTCGTGTGGGACCCCCACCCGCGCGGCGGGGCGCCCGTGCCCGGGACCGCGCTCGTCACGCCCAACCTCGCCGAGGCGCTCGACGCGGCGGAGGCCCTCGGGCTCGACGCGTGCGCCGACGACCCGGGCGGCCTGGCCCGGTCGCTCGCCGCCGCCTGGGGTGTGCGGGCGGTATGCGTCACCGCGGGCGAGCACGGAGCGTTCGTCGCGCGCGCCCACGGGGAGCCCGCGTACGTGCCCGCGACCGTCGCGCACGGCGACCCCTGCGGCGCGGGCGACCGGTTCGCCTCGACGGTGGCGGTCGCGCTCGCCCGGGGTGCCGAGCTCGTCGAGGCGGTCGTCGCCGCGGTCGCCTCGGCCTCGGCCTGGGTCGCGGCCGGCGGCGCCGAGGGTTACCGGCGCCGCGCCGACGTCCCGGGTCGGCGCGCGCCCGACGCGGTGACGGACGGGGTGCCGGACCGCGCGCCCCGCGTCGTCGGGGCTGCCTCCGACGCGGCCTCGCCGCAGGACCCGGGGCCCGAGGCGGTGGCCGCGCGGCTGCGCGCGGCGGGCGGCACCGTCGTCGCCACCGGCGGGTGCTTCGACATCCTCCACGCGGGCCACGTCGCGACGCTCGAGGCCGCGGCACGCCTCGGCGACCACCTCGTGGTCCTGCTCAACGGCGACGCGTCGGTCCGCCGGCTCAAGGGCCCCGAACGGCCCGTCGTCGGGCAGGCCGACCGCGCGCGCGTCCTCGCGGCGCTCGACTGCGTCGCGGCCGTCGTCGTGTTCGACGAGGACGACCCGCGCTCCGCGCTCGACCGCCTGCGCCCGGACGTGTGGGCGAAGGGCGGCGACTACACCGAGGCGGCCCTGCCCGAGGCCGAGGTGGTCCGCCGCCACGGTGGCCGGGTCGTCGTCCTGCCCTACGTCGACGGCCGCTCTACGACCTCGATCCTCGAACGCTCCGGGCGGTTCGCGCCCGGGCTCCCGACCCTGACGGAGGAGACCACCGCATGACCTCGACCACCTCGACCACCCCGCAGCCCGACCGAGCCCCGGCCCCGCGCGAGCTCGGCACCGTCTACGTCACGGGCGGCGCGAGCGGCCTGGGCGCCGCGCTCGTGGACGCCGTCACGGCGGCGGGCGGCAAGCCGGTCGTCCTCGACCGGGTCGCGCCCGCGGGCGGCGTGCCCCACGCCGTCGTCGACCTGTCGGACTCGGCCGCGGCGGCCGCGGCGGTCGAGCGCCTGGCCCTGGAGGTCGGCCCGCCCGACGCGGTCGTCACCGCCGCGGGCACCGACGCGTGCGGGCGGCTCGACGAGATCGACGTCGAGACGTGGGAGCGCGTCGTGCGCGTCAACCTCTTCGGGACGGTCGCCGTCGTGCGCGCCGCGCTGCCGTTCCTCGAGGAGCGGCGCGGGACGGTCGTCACCGTCGCGTCGACCCTCGGCCTCAAGGGCGTGTCCGACGCGACCGCGTACTGCGCGTCCAAGTTCGCCGTCCGCGGGTTCTCCCAGGCGCTCGCCGCCGAGCTCGCGGGACGCGTCGGCGTGACGTGCCTCGTGCCCGGCGGGATGCGCACCGCGTTCTTCGACGGCCGCACCGAGCAGTACAAGCCCGGTCCCGACGCGGACCTCAACGACCCGCGCGCGACCGCGGCGGCCGTCGTGACGGCCCTGCGCCAGCCGGTGGGCTGCGAGATCCGCGAGATGCTCGTCATGGCGTCCGGCGAGACGTCGTGGCCGTGACGGCGGGCGCCACCGAGCTCGCCCCCGACCTGCCGGGGCTCGCGGGGCAGGACGAGGGCACGGTCCTCGTCCTGCGCGCGCTCGGCCTCGGGGATGCGCTCACCGCGGTCCCGGCCCTGCGCGGCGTGCGGCGCGCGTGGCCCGGACGCCGCGTCCTGCTCGCCGCTCCCGAGGAGGTGGGCGGCTGGCTCCGCGACCTCGGGCTCGTCGACGGCGTCGTGCCCGCACGAGGCCTCGCACCGCTCCCGTGGGTCGAGGAGTCCGCGGCGGTGACCGGCGCCACGCCGGCCGGCCACGTCGCCGTGAACCTGCACGGCAGCGGCCCGGAGAGCCACCGCGTGCTGCTCGGCACCGCGCCCGAGCAGGTCGTCGCGTTCGCGTCGCGCGAGGCGGGCGTCGCCGGGCCGGGCTGGGACCCCGACGAGCACGAGGTCGACCGCTGGTGCCGCCTGGTCACCGCCGCGGGCGGAGCGTGCTCGCGCGAGGACCTGCGGCTCGACCCGCCGGCGTCGCGCGGGCGGCACGTCGTCGTGCACCCGGGCGCGGCGTCCGGCTCGCGCCGCTGGCCCGCGGACCGCTTCGCCGCCGTCGCGCGCGACCTCGCCGCCGCGGGGCACGACGTCGTCGTCACGGGTGGCCCGGACGAGCGCGACCTCGGCGCGCGCGTCGTCGCGGACGCCACCGCGTCCCTCGCGGAGACGGCGGGCACGACGGAGACGACGGAGACGACGGGCACGGTGACCGACACCGCGGGCACGCTCGACCTGCCCGCGCTCGCCGACGTCGTCGCGACGGCACGCCTCGTGGTGTGCGGCGACACGGGCGTCGCGCACCTCGCGACCGCCTTCGGCACCCCGTCCGTCGTCCTGTTCGGGCCGACCCCGCCGTCGGCGTGGGGCCCGTCGATCGACCCGGAGCGGCACGTCGTGCTCTGGCACGGCGGCGACGCGGCGTCCGCGCGGCCTGGTGGGCAGCCGGACGGATACCGCGGCGACCCGCACGCCGCCGCCGTCGACCCGGCGCTCGAGCGGGTCACCGTCGACGAGGTCGTGGCCGCGGCCCGTGCGCTGCTCGCGGCGGCACCGGAGCAGGCCTGACCTCCTCGTGGCCCCGTGTCTCGCCGGCTACGCCGTGGGGCTGCTCGACCGCGGCCGTCCCGCGCGGACGCCGGCGACGCCGAGCGAGCGGACGTCCCACCCCGCCGCGCGCCACCGGGCGCGGTCGACGGCGTTGCGCGCGTCGACGAGGCGAGGCGCGCGCACGACGCCGACGAGGTCGTCCGGGTCGAGCGCGCGGTACTCGTCCCACTCGGTCGCGAGGACGACGACGTCGGCCCCGGCGGCCGCCTCGCGCGCGTCGGCCGCGTACCCGAGCTCGGGGGCGGCGGCCTGCGCCAGAGCCAGCGCCTGGGGGTCGGTGACGACGACGTCGGCGCCCTCGGCGGCGATCGCCCGCGCGAGCGCGAGCGCGGGCGAGCTGCGCACGTCGTCGCTGTCGGGCTTGAACGCGGCACCGAGCACGGCGACCCGCCGGGCCGCGAGCGAGCCGCCGCACGCCGCGCGGGCGAGCTCGACCGCCCGGTCCCGGCAGCGGTCGTTGATCGCGTCGACCTCGTCGAGGAAGGACACGGCCGGCCCGACGCCGAGCTCGCGCGCCCGGGCCGCGAACGCGCGGATGTCCTTGGGCAGGCAGCCGCCGCCGAACCCGAGACCCACCCCCAGGTAGTCCCCGCCGATGCGGCGGTCCAGCGCCATCGTGCCGACGAGCGCGACGGCGTCGCCGCCCGCGGCCTCGCACACCTCCGCGACCGCGTTCGCGAACGAGATCTTCGTCGCGAGGAACGCGTTCGCCGCCACCTTGGCCAGCTCCGCCGTGGCGAGGTCGGTCACGAGGCGCGGGACGCCGTCGTCCAGGAGCCGCGCGTAGACCGCGTCGAGGCGCGCCACGAGGGCGTCGCCGTCGTCGGGCACGCCGTAGACCAGCCGGTCGGGGTGCAGCGTGTCCACGACGGCGTGACCCTCGCGCAGGAACTCGGGGTTCCACGCGAGGCCGACGCCGTCGGGCAGGTCGCGGGCGAGCCGCTCCGCCGTCCCGACGGGCACCGTCGACTTGCCGACCACGACCGCGCCGGGCCGCAGGTGCGGGCGCAGCGCGGCGAGCGCCGCGTCGAGCTGCTGCAGGTCGGCCACCCCGCTCCCGGCCGACTGCGGCGTGCCGACGCACAGGAAGTGGACGTCCGAGCCCGCGGCGCGCGCGGCCTCGGTCGAGAACGTGAGGGAGCCGGGGCCGTCGGAGCCGGCCAGCAGCGCCGTGAGCCCCGGCTCGAAGAACGGCGCCCGGCCCTCGGCGAGCGCGTCGACCCGGGCGCGGTCGACGTCCACCCCGACGACGTCGTGGCCGAGCCGTGCCATCGCCGCGGCGTGCACGGCCCCGAGGTAGCCGCACCCGTGCACCGAGAGCCTCATGCGTCCGCCCCTCCCGACCCCCCGGCGGCGCCGGTCGCGACCGCCACGGCAGGTCCGCGCCCTGCCTCCTCGCGGAACCACGCGACCGTGCGGGCCAGGCCCTCGGGCCAGGGCGTGCGCGCGCGCCAGCCGAGGACGCGCTCCGCGAGCGCGGTGTCGGGTCGACGGCGGCGGGGGTCGTCCTCGGGAAGGTCGACGTGGACGATCCCCGCGTCGCTGCCGGTCGCGGCGAGCACGTCCTCGGCCACGCGGGCCACGGTGAGCTCGGTGGGGTCGCCCAGGTTCACGGGCCCCGGGTGGTCCGAGCGGGCGAAGGCGAGGATCCCGTCCACGAGGTCGTCCACGTAGCAGACCGAGCGGGTCTGGGAGCCGTCGCCCGCCACGGTGAGCGGCTCGCCCGCGAGCGCCTGGCGGACGAACGTGGGCACCATGCGCCCGTCGTGGCCGCGCATGCGCGGACCGTAGGTGTTGAAGATCCGCACGATGCCCGCGTCCACGCCGCGCGCGCGGCGGTACGCGGCCGTGGTCGCCTCGGCGAACCGCTTGGACTCGTCGTAGACGCTGCGCGGGCCGACCGGGTTCACGTGGCCCCAGTAGTCCTCGCGCTGCGGGTGCACGTCGGGGTCCCCGTAGACCTCCGACGTCGAGGCGAGCACGAACCGTGCCCCGGCCCGCCCGGCGAGCTCGAGCCCGTGGCGGGTCCCTGCCGAGCCCACGAGCAGGGTCTCGAGCGGGAGCCGCAGGTAGTCCACCGGCGAGGCGGGCGACGCGAGGTGCAGCACGAGGTCGACCCGGTCGGGGTCCGGGACGTCGATCCCCGCGCTGACGTCGGCCGCCACGAACCGGAACCGGGGCTCGTCGCGCAGCGCGTCGAGGTTGCGGACCTCGCCTGTCGACAGGTCGTCCACGCACACGACCTCCGTGCCCCGGGCCACGAGCGCCTCGCAGACGTGGCTGCCCACGAACCCGGCACCGCCCAGGACCACGGCCCGGCGCGCGCGACGTCCCGGCGCGCCCGTGCCTCGAACCAGCGACGTGTCGCCCATGCTCGTCTCCTCGCGACCGCGCGCGACGTGCCGACGACGCCTGGTCCCGGCCGGTCACGCTCGTGCGGACGGGCTCGCTGCTGGGCCCGGGACCTCCACGCTCGCACGGGCCCACCCGGCTCGCACACGCTCCCGCCCGCCCGCGGGCCGTCGCCGCCCGGGCCGCGAGCGGGACGGGCCCGTGGCACGGTGACCCGATGAGCGCACCCCCGGCACCCCAGGACCAGGCCGTCGACCCGCAGACCAGGCTGTCCCGGTCGGTCGGGGGCCGACTCCTCTACCTGTTCATCCTCGGGGACGTGCTCGGCGCGGGCGTCTACGCGCTCGTGGGCGAGATGGCCGGCGAGGTCGGCGGCGCGGTGTGGCTGCCCCTGCTCGTGGCGCTGGGCCTCGCCCTGCTCACCGCCGGCTCGTACGCCGAGCTCGTCACCAAGTACCCGCGGGCCGGGGGCGCGGCGGTGTTCGCCGACCGGGCGTTCCGCAGCCCGCTCGTGTCGTTCCTCGTCGGGTTCTCCATGCTCGCCGCCGGAGTGACGAGCGCGGCGGGGCTCTCGCTCGCGTTCGCGGGCGACTACCTCGCGACCTTCGTCGACGCGCCCGACCGGCTCGTGGCCGTGCTCTTCCTCGCGCTCGTCGCCGCGCTCAACGCGCGCGGCATCAAGGAGTCGCTGCGCGCCAACGTCGCGATGACCGCGATCGAGCTGTCCGGCCTCGTCCTCGTGGTCGTGCTGGCCGCGGTCGTGCTGGGTCATGGCGAGGGTTCCCCGGGGCGGGTCACGCAGTTCGCGGAGGGCACGACGCCGGCGCTCGCCGTCCTCGCGGCGGCGATCCTCGCGTACTACTCGTTCGTCGGGTTCGAGACCTCGGCGAACCTCGCGGAGGAGGTGCGCGACGTCCGGCGCACCTACCCGCGTGCGCTCTTCGGGGCGCTCGTCACCGCCGGGGTGGTCTACGTGGCGGTCGGCGTGGCCGCCGTCGCGGTCGTCGACCCGCAGACGCTCGCCGGGTCCACGGGCCCGCTGCTCGAGGTCGTCGAGGCCGAGGGGTCCGTGCCCGCCTGGGTGTTCTCGCTCGTGGCGCTGATCGCCGTGGCCAATGGCGCGCTGCTGACCATGATCATGTCGAGCCGCCTCGCCTACGGCATGGCGGAGCAGGGCCTCCTCCCGCCAGTCCTCGGCCGCGTGCTCCCGCGGCGCCGCACCCCGTGGGTCGCGATCGTCGTGACGACGGCGGTCGCCATGGGGCTCGTCTTCACGGGCGACGTCGCGGGGCTCGCCGAGACCGTCGTGCTCCTCCTGCTGCTCGTCTTCGCCTCGACGAACGTCGCGGTTCTCGTGCTGCGGCGCGACCCGGTCGACGCGCCGCACTTCCGCGTCGCGACGGTCGTGCCGGTGCTCGGTGTCGCGTCCTGCGTGCTGCTGCTCACCCAGCAGGACGCGGTGACGTGGCTGCGCGCGGGTATCCTGCTCGCCGTCGGCGCGGTGCTGTACGTCGTCATGCGCTGGACCCGACGGGCCACGGACGCGCGCGCGGCATGATGATCCGCAGGGAGGGGGAACCGTCGACCCGGTGCGCAGAGAACGGCAGCTTGTCCGCGCCGCCCTGCTCCTGGCCGCCGGTGTCGCTCTCCCGCTCCTCGGCTGGTGCCTCACGACCTGGGAGGGGAACTACCACTCCGGTTCGGTCTGGCACTACGTCAACCAGGCGGAGAGCCGGGCCGAGCCGTGGAGCGCCGCGGCGATCGAGTCCAACCGGGAGCACCTGGTGGCCGCCGCGCTCCTGGCCCTCGCCGGACTCGCGTGCCTCGTCGTCGGCCTGATGGTCGTCGTCCGGACACTGCGCCTCACCCGACGAGGTCCGCTAGGTGAACGGCACGAACGGCGGTTGCTCCGGTCCCGACAGCACTGACCCCACGACGACGAGCAGCACGAGCCCGACCAGAGCACGCACGACGACCGGCCCGTCGGGAACGCCGTCGAGGAGTCCGCTCGAGCCCGCGTCCAACCACCACAGCTCCCACAGATACTCGCTGACGGCCCAGCCCACGAGCAGCACGGGGAACGCGGCGACGAGCGCGGCACCTCCCACGAGGAGCGCGACGCCCCGCCGGCCTCGGTTCGGCCTTCGCTCCGGTGCGGCGACTGATCTCCTGGCCGAAAGGTACCAACGGTGCAGAAGGGACTACCTGACAAGACCCTGCCGTGAGAGGACGGGCTTCGTCCCCTCGGCCGGTCCGACGCGACGGCCTCGCAGCCAGCCCCACCCGGATCGAGCCGCCGCAAGGTCCGCGAGCCAGATCTCGACGTGGCGGAGCCAGGTCACCTCGGGCACCGTCCCGTCCCGTCAGGCTCCCGTCAGCGGTCCGCGGGCCGTGCGACCGAGCCGCGCACGACGAGGTGCAGCGGCAGGACGGTCCGCGCGGGCGGGCTCGCGGGGCGTGTTCCCGTCATCGACCGCTCGATCGCGTCCATCGCGGCGAGCGCGAGCGCCGGGACGGGCTGCTCGAGCGTCGTGAGCTTGGGGCGCAGCCACTGGCCGACGCGGATGCCGTCGCACCCGACGACCGAGAGGTCGTCCGGGATGGAGATGCCGTGCAGCTCGGCCGCGCCCAGCATCCCGACGGCCACGATGTCGCTGCCGACGAACACGGCCGTCGGGGCGTTCCCGGGCCGCGTGAGGTAGGGGAACGTCGACGCGCCGAACTGCTCGGTGTACGGGCCGTGGCGCACGAGGTCGGCGTCCACGTCGAGCCCCGCGTCGTGCATCGCGTCGACGTAGCCCCTCAGGCGGTCCTGGGTCGTGGAGAGGTCGGCGGGTCCGGCGACGTGCGCGATGCGCCGGTGCCCCTGCTGCACGAGGTAGCTCGTGGCCTGGTAGGCGCCGCCGTAGTTGTCCACGGTGATGGTCTCGACCGGCAGGTCGAGGTCGACCTCCTCGTCGATGACGACGACGGGCAGACCGTCCGCGACGGCGCGCGCGAGGCGGTCGTCGGTGCGCGACATGCCCACGTAGACGACGCCGCCGAGCGAGCCGTCGCTCGCGAGGAGCTGGCCGAGTCCCGACTCCGCGTCGCCGTGCCGCGTCGACAGCGCGACGACGAGCGGCACCCGGCGGTCGCCCGCGAGGCGCGCGACCTCCTCCGCGAGCGCGGTGAAGAACGGGTTGACGAAGTCGGGCACGACGAGCGCGACGACGCCGGTGCGGCGCTCGTGCTCGCGCGCCGCCGGGCCGGGGGCCGGGACGACGTACCCGACCTCGCGGACCGCGGCGTCGATCCGCGCCGCCGTCTCCGGCTGGACGTTGAGCTGTCCGCGCAGGTAGCGCGAGGCGGTCGAGGCCGACACGCCGGCACGTTGCGCAACACGCGTGAGCGTCATGGCTCTCCTCCAACGGCTCGCGTCCCAGATCCCCTGCACCCTACCGGCACGGCCCCCGACAGGCGGTGTTGACAGGCCGACCACACCCACTCTACGGTCCTGCGCAACGTCACACAACGTTGCGCAACGTCGTCGCCGACGTCGCCGCGCGACCTGATCGCAAGGAGGCCGGGATGAGCCGGGTTCTGCTCGCCGGGGAGTCGTGGATCAACGCGACCACCGACTACAAGGGGTACGACGCGTTCCCCCACGCCCAGCTCGAGATCGGGTGCGCACGCCTGCTCGAGGCGCTCGCCGCGCAGGGCCACGAGGTGACGCACCTGCCCTCGCACCTCGTCGCCGAGGACTTCCCCTCCACGCTCGACGAGCTCGGCGCCTACGACGTCGTGATCCTGTCCGACATCGGCGCCAACTCGCTCCTGCTCCCGCCGGTCGTGTTCTCCCAGGGGCGCCCGTTCCCGAACCGGCTCAAGCTCCTCGCCGAGTGGGTCCGCCGCGGCGGCGGCCTCATGATGGCCGGCGGCTACCTCAGCTTCCAGGGCTTCCAGGCCAAGGCGAACTACCACGGCACCGCCGTCGAGGCCGTCCTGCCCGTCGACATCCTCCCGTACGACGACCGCGAGGAGACCCCCGAGGGCATCGGCGGCACCCGGACCGACGTCGAGCACCCCGTCACCGCCGGCCTCGACCGCGAGTGGCCGATCCTCCTCGGCTACCAGCGCCTCACCGCCAAGGCCGACGCGACCGTCCTCGCCACCATCGAGGGCCGCCCGCTCGTCGCCGTCCGCACCGAGGGCGAGGGGCGCACGCTCGCGTTCGCCTCCGACATCTCCCCGCACTGGGCCCCGCGCGAGTTCATGGACTGGGCCGGCTACGGCCCGCTGTTTGGCCAGGCCGTCACCTGGCTCGCGGGCTGATGACGCCCGAGGTGGTGGTCGTCGGCAGCCTGAACATGGACGTCCGGCTGACCGTCGACCGCCTGCCCCGCTCGGGCGAGACCGTCTCCGCGACGGGCCTCGTCCGCTCCCCCGGCGGCAAGGGCGCCAACCAGGCCGTCGCGGCCGCCCGGCTCGGCCGGCGCGTCGCCATGGTCGGCGCCGTCGGCGACGACGACGACGGCCGCGCGATCCGCCGCCGGCTCGCCGTCGAGGGCCTCGTCCTCGACGGGCTCGCGACGGCCGACCGCCCCACGGGAGTCGCCGTCGTGCTGTGGGAGCAGCCCGAGTCGACCATCGTCATCGAGCCCGGCGCGAACGCCGTCGTCGACGAGGCGTTCGTCGCCGAGCGCGCCGACCTCGTCCGCGACGCGGCCGCCGTCCTGTGCCAGTGCGAGACGCCGCTCGGCGCCCTACGCGCCGTCGCCGCCACCGCGACGGGCACGACGGTCCTCAACCCCGCGCCCGCCGTCCCGCTGCCCGCGGACCTGCGCGCCGCGTTCCGCGTCCTCGTCCCCAACCGGTTCGAGCTCGCGACCCTCGTCGGCGCGACCACCGAGCCGGCCGGCGAGGACGAGGTGCTCGCCATGGTGCGCGCGCTCGACCACCCCGGGGACGTCGTCGTCACCCTCGGGGCCGACGGCGCGCTCGTCGTCCCCGCCGGGCGCGCACCCGTCACCGTCCCGGCCGAGCGCGTCGACGCCGTCGACACGACCGCCGCCGGCGACTCGTTCTGCGCGGCGCTCGCGGACGGCCTCCTCCACGGCGGCGACCTCGTCGGGTCCGCCCGCTGGGCGGCGCGCGTCGCCGCCTCCACCACCACCCGCCACGGCGCCGTCGACTCCCTGCCGCGCGCCACCGACCTGGCCCCCGAGGGCACCAGGATTCCGCTCCACAGCTAAGTCCGACGTACCGTCGGAGGAAGGCACGGTCACGCAATGAAGCACACCACGCCGGCGACCACCGGTTCCCCGTCCGGCACTCAGGGAGGTGCTCTGAACTCGTCAGCCCGCCGCAGCAGGGTCAAGGACACCGCGACCGCCCTGCTCGTCGTCGCGACCGTCCTCGCCGGGGCCCTCGGCCCCCTGCAGGCGGCCGTCAACGGCCAGCTCGGCAAGACGATCGGCGACGGGCACGCCGCCGCCCTCATCTCGTTCGGGACCGGCCTGGTCCTCATGTTCGTCGTCGTGTTCGCGCGCCCCGCCACGCGACGCGAGGCGCTCGCGATCCCCGGCCTGATCCGCTCGCGCACCATCCCGTGGTGGAACTACCTCGCGGGCCTGTGCGGGGCAGTCATCGTCCTGTCCGAGGGCGTGACCGTCGGCGTCCTCGGCGTCGCGACGTTCCAGATCTCGCTCATCTCCGGTCTCGTCATCTCGGGCGTCATCTGCGACCGCCTCGGCGTCACGGCGTCCGTCAAGCAGCCCCTCACCGCGACCCGGCTCCTGGGCGCCGTGCTCGCCATCGCGGCGACCGTCGTCGTCATCTCACCGAGCTTCTCCGTCCCGCACACGATCGTCCTCGCGATCATGCCGTTCGTCGGCGGCCTCCTCGCGGGCTGGCAGCCCGCCGGGAATGCGGCGGTCGCGGACGTCACCGGGTCGATGCTCGTGTCGATCGGCTGGAACTTCCTCGTGGGCTTCACGGCCCTCCTGATCGCCTACGTCGTGCGCGCCCTGACGGGCGGCGTGGACTTCCAGCTCCCGGGCGAGTGGTGGATGTACCTCGGCGGCCCGCTCGGCCTGCTCTCCATCGCGCTCATGGCGCTCCTCGTGCGCGGCCTCGGCCTGCTGCTGCTCGGCCTCGCGTCGGTCGCGGGCCAGCTCGTCGGCTCGCTCGTCCTCGACGCCGCGATCCCGGCGCTCGGGCACACCGTCCACGTCGCGACCGTCATCGGCACCGTCATCGCGCTCGTGGCCGCCGGGATCGGCATGATCCCGTCGGGCAAGGCAGCCCACCCCGGCGAGCCGGACGACGGCGAGCACGAGGACGCCGTCGCCGCGGCGGTGGCGGGCGGCGAGGCAGGCGAGGCGAGCGGGCGATGAGCGTCACGCCCGCCGGCCACGTGCAGACGGTCACCGGTCGCGCCGCGGCCGCCGACCTCGGCCTCACGCTCCCGCACGAGCACCTGTTCAACGACCTGTCGGGCGTGCTCGACCCGCCGAGCTACCGCTTCTCCGAGGCGGTCGTGGAGTCCCCGGTGTCGGCGTCTGTCGCGTGGGCCCTGCGCCAGGACCCGTACTGCTGCGCGGACAACATCGCCGACAAGCCGGTCGCCGCGGTCGCGGCAGAGCTCGAGAGCTTCGCCGCGCTGGGCGGTCGCACGATCGTCGACGCGACGTCGAGCGCGGCGATCGGGCGCAACCCGGAGCGGCTCGCGGAGGTGGCCCGCCGGACGGGCCTGCACGTGGTCGCGGGCTGCGGCGCGTACCTCGAGAAGTTCGAGGGCGACCGCATCGCCGCCGCGGCCGTGGACGCCCAGGCGGCCGCGATCGTGGCCGAGCTCGTCGACGGGATCGGCGAGACCGGCGTGCGGCCCGGCGTCATCGGCGAGATCGGCGTCTCGCCGTCGTTCACCGCGGGCGAGGCCGCCTCCCTGCGCGCGGCGGCCCTCGCGCAGCGCGAGCACCCGCACGTCGCGCTCCAGGTGCACCTGCCCGGGTGGCAGCGCCGCGCGCACGAGGTGCTCGACCTCGTGCTCGGAGAGGTCGGCGTGCGGCCCGAGAAGGTCGTGTTGTGCCACATGGACCCGTCCGCCGACGACCCGGACTACCAGCGGTCGGTGGCCGAGCGCGGCGTCTGGCTCGAGTTCGACATGGTCGGCATGGACATCACGTTCCCGCAGGAGGGGGTCTCCCCCGACCCGCACACGACCGCCGCCGCGGTGCAGCGTCTCGTGGAGGGCGGGCACGCGGGCCAGGTGCTGCTCAGCCACGACGTGTTCCTCAAGCAGATGTGGGTCCAGCACGGCGGCAACGGCTTCGCGTACGTCCCCACCGTCTTCACGGAGATGCTCGCGTCGCGCGGCGTGCCGCGCGACGTGCTCGCCCGCCTCACGCACGACAACCCGGTGGCGATGCTCACCGCGTGACGCGACGCCGTCCCGCACCCGCACGGCCGGGGCCCGCCCGGGTCCCGGCCGTCGGCGCGCCCGGGACCTCCGGCCCTGGTCGGCGCGCCACGCTCTGAGAGGATCGGCGCATGAGACGACGTGCCCTCCCGACCTTCGCGACCGCCGCCGCCGGAACCGCCCTCGCCCTCGCGCTCGCCGGCTGCACCGCCGGCGCACCCGAGCCCAGCGCGCTGGACGCTCTGCTCGACCGGCACGACCTCGCGGGCCTCACGGGCCAGGAGGTCGTGGACCACCTCGAGGGGCTCGAGACGGCGGAGCGCCCCACGGACCTCGTCGCCTCGGTCCGCGCGTCGGAGCTCGTGCTCGCCGACGCGTCGTACGAGACGACCGTCCCGCTGCCGGACGACACGTTCTACCTGTCCGTCGCGCCCTTCGTGGACGGGACGCACGAGTGCTTCTACCACTCGCTCACGACGTGCCAGGGCGAGCTCGCGGGCGAGCCGGTGTCCGTCACGGTCGTCGACGCCGCGACCGGCGACGTCCTCGTCGAAGAGGACACGACGCTCGGCGCCAACGGGTTCGTCGGCTACTGGCTCCCCCGTGACGTCGACGCGGAGCTGCGCGTCGAGCACGAGGGCCGGGTCGGCACCACGGTCGTCTCCACGGGCGACGACGACCCGACCTGCCTCACGACGCTGCAGCTCGCGTGACCGGGTAGGCCCGGTCGTGGCGTCGACGCCGCGGCCGTGCCCGAGACGCACGACGGCGCCCGTCGCACGAGGGTGCGACGGGCGCCGTCGGGTGCGCGGAGAGAGGCGTCAGGCCGTGGCGGCGTAGGCGAGCACGATCTCCTCGGTGACGGTCTCGCCGTCGCGCTCGACGGTGGCCGTCACGGTCACCTCCCCGGCCGGGGCCTCGACGAGCCGGGTCGCGAACGCCTGGTAGGCGTTCTTCCCGGGCGCCACGTCGGCGTACTCCTTGCTGCCGTACGGGGTCGCGAGGGTGATGTCGACGGCGGTGTCGTCCTCGTTGAGCACGCGCACGGCGACGTACTGCTTGCCACCCATGGTCCGCAGCTCGGCCTCGGCCGCGAGGTCGATCGCCGGGCCGTCGTCGACGAGCCCGGTCTGCCACACGACGAGGTCGTCGATCTTCGACGCCAGCAGTTCCCGGTCTCCCGCGGCCGCGGACAGGTGGTCGACGAGCGACCGCGCGCCGCCGAGCACCTGGACCGCGGTCGCGGGGTCGCCCGCCTCGGCCGCGGAGCGCGCGCTGCCGAGCAGCGAGCTGATCGCGCCCGCGATCACGCTGTCGCCCACCGCGGAGGTGTCCAGGCCGGCCACGACGCCGTCGACCTCGGGGAACGTCACGCAGTTGCCGCCGCCCTCGACGACGCCCGCGGTCCACTCGACCCCCTTGAGCACGTGCTCGCGGAAGACCGGGTCCGTCCACGACTCGTCGGTGTGCCCGGCGCCCTCGTACCAGGAGCGACCGCCCTCGAAGTTCTGGCACCACGAGAGCGGGTGGTCCTCGCCCATCGCGCCGTTGCCGGGCGAGTAGGTCGACTCGTCGAGCGTGACGAGCACGTGCACGTCCGCGCGAGGGTTGACCGAGTAGTTGTACCACTCGTCGAACCGCTCCCAGACGGCCGGCAGGTGCGCGGTCGAGGGGTGCGTCGGGCTCTCGACGCGCATCGTCGCCGTCTGCTGCTGCGGGTGGGAGACGAAGCGCGCGCCGCCGCCCGTCAGCTCGCTGTACCAGGGCACGGTGTGCATCGTGTCGGTCGCGGCGTGCAGCCCGACGAACCCGCCGCCGTCGTGGATGTAGCCCTGGAGCGCCGCGAGCTCGGTGTCGTCGAGCAGGCGCGGCGTCGCCGGGTCGAGCGAGTTGGTGTTGTCGACGGGCGAGACGAAGACCAGGGTCGCGTACTGCGACAGGTCCTCGGCGCTCGTGAACGGCGTCGAGTCCATCGTGAGGTCGGGCTGGCCCGGCGAGCCGTTCCCCCACCAGCCGGCGGAGTCGTTCGGCGGGTCCCACACGTCGACCGTGAAACCGTTGTCCTCACCGAGCTCGATCAGCGCGCGCGTCGTGTCGTCGATGTGCGAGTGCCGGAACCCGAGCGTCTTGCCGACGACGAGGATCTTGTAGTCCTCCTCGTCGGCGGCCGCCGGCCCCGCGGCCACGAGCGTCGCCCCTCCGGCGAGGGGCAGCGCGACCGCCGCCGCCACCGCCCGTCTGGCCGTCGTACCGCTGAACAAATCCATGCGTGCTTCTCCCTCGTCGTCGAGAGCGCGGGCCGGGCGCCGGTCCCCGGCGGACCGCCGGTCGGGCTCCAGGGACTTCTCCAGGCCCGGCGGCGCGCGCACTCCTGCGTGCGTGGACGTCGGCTGCTGCCGATGTCGCGAGTTTTGACGGCGACCGATCAAAAGTCAAGGATTCAACGACCGTGGCGTGCCGATCTCACCCGGTCCCGCCGCGGGGCGCGCAGCACCACCGCCAGGCACAGCGCACGCACAGGGTCACCACAGGCACGACCACGCACGCCGCGGGACGCTGGGTCCATGACCGCAGCCCCCGCCCCCGTCGGCCGTCCCGACCAGCCGCGCCTCACGCGCCCGGACGGCTCGCCCGTCCGCGTGCTCGTGGTCGACGACGAGCCCAACCTCGCCGAGCTGCTCACCTCGGCGCTGCGCTACGAGGGCTGGGACGTGTCCACCGCGCTCGACGGGAACTCCGCGATCCGCACCGCGCGCGAGACCGGGCCCGACGTCGTCGTGCTCGACGTCATGCTCCCCGACATGGACGGCCTCACCGTGCTCCGCCGGCTGCGCGAGCGCGACACCGACGTCCCCGTCCTCTTCCTCACCGCGCGCGACGCCGTCGAGGACCGCGTCGCCGGGCTCACCGCGGGCGGCGACGACTACGTGACCAAGCCGTTCAGCCTCGAGGAGGTCGTCGCGCGCCTGCGCGGGCTGCTGCGCCGGGGCGGCGCCACCGCGCAGCGCGAGGACTCCGTGCTCGTCGTCGGCGACCTCGAGCTCGACGAGGACGCGCACGAGGTGCGCCGCGCAGGCGAGGAGGTCCGGCTCACGGCCACCGAGTTCGAGCTCCTGCGCTACCTCATGCGCAACCCGCGCCGCGTGCTGTCCAAGGCGCAGATCCTCGACCGCGTCTGGAACTACGACTTCGGCGGCCAGGCGAACATCGTCGAGCTCTACGTCTCCTACCTGCGCCGCAAGATCGACAGGGGCCGCGAGCCCATGATCCACACGCTGCGCGGGGTCGGGTACGTGCTCAAGCCCGCGAACGGCGCGGACGACGCCCGTGGCTGAGGCGCGCGCCGTTCCCGACCCCGTGCGTCCCGTGTCCGCCGACGGGGTCCCCGCGCGACGGCCGACGGCGCTGCGCCGCCGGCTCGTCCTCGTGCTCGCCGGGGTCGTGCTTCTCGTCACCGTCGGCCTCGCCGCCGCGTCGGCGCTCGCGCTGCGCGACCAGCTCGTCGAACAGCTCGACCACGAGCTCGAGCAGGCGAGCTCCCGCCTCGCGCAGGGGTTCGGGGAGCGTCCGGGCGACGGCCCCGGGCAGCCGCCGGACGACACCGGCGCCACCCCCAGCCCCAGCCCCGGCGACCTGCCCGACGACCCGTCCCGCTTCCCCGCGGGCACCGGCCCCGGCAGCGCCGTCCTGCGCTCCGTCGACGGCGAGATCGTGCTCGCCGAGTACGTGACGCCCACGCTCGAGCGCGTCGCGCTCGACGAGGCGCAGATCGCCGCGCTCGAGGACGTGCCCGCCGACGGCGCCCCGCACGACGCCGACCTGCCCGACCTGGGGTCGTTCCGCGCCGTGCACCGCACCACGGACGACGGCCAGACCGTCGTCGTCGCGTCGAGCACCACCACCGTCGACGCGACGGTCGAGAAGTACGTGCTCATCGAGGTCGCGCTCGGCGCCGCGGGCCTGCTCGCCGCCGTGCTCCTCGGGACGTGGCTCGTGCGGCGCTCGCTCCGGCCGCTCGACGACGTCGCCGCCGCGGCGGGGCGCGTCTCCGAGCTGGAGCTCGCGCAGGGCGAGATCGACGCGATCCCGCGCGTCCCGGCCGACCTCACCGACGAGCGCACCGAGGTCGGGCAGGTGGGTGCCGCGCTGAACCGCATGCTCGAGAACGTCGAGACCTCGCTCCAGGCGCGCCACGACTCCGAGACCCAGGTGCGGCGGTTCGTCGCCGACGCGAGCCACGAGCTCCGCACCCCGCTCGCCTCCATCCGCGGGTACGCCGAGCTCGTGCGCCGCTCCCCCGACGAGGTCCCACCCGCCACCGCGCGCTCGCTCGACCGCATCGAGTCCGAGGCCGTGCGCATGACGGGTCTCGTCGAGGACCTCCTGCTCCTCGCGCGGCTCGACGCCGGCCGCCCGCTCGACCGCGCGCCCGTCGACCTCGCCGGCCTCGCCGTGGACGCCGTCATGGACGCCCACGCCGCCGGTCCCGACCACGACTGGGCCCTCGACCTGCCCGGCGCCGGCGACCTGGACGTCGACCTCGCCTCGGACCTGCCCGGCACGCTCGGCGACGGCACCGACGAGGACGTCGACCTCGAGGTCCTGGGCGACGAGGCGAGCCTGCGCCAGGTGCTCGCGAACCTCCTCGCGAACGCGCGTACGCACACCCCGCCCGGCACGCACGTCGCGGTACGGCTCACGACCGACGGCGACGACGTCGTGCTCACCGTCGCCGACGACGGCCCCGGCATCCCGGCGGCCCTGCGCCCGACGCTCTTCCGCCGCTTCACGCGCGGCGACGACGCGCGCAACCGCACCGGCGGCTCCACCGGCCTGGGCCTCGCCATCGCCGACGCGATCGTCGCCGCGCACGGCGGCACGATCACCGTGTCATCCTCCACGTCCGACGGCCCCGGCCCCACCGGCACCACCTTCACGGTCCGCCTCCCCCGCGACCGCCCCTGACGACCCGAGACCTCCGGTCGCCGGCCGCCCCGTCCGCGTCGAGCAGGTGGCCCTGGCTCGTCCGGACGGACGGAGGCGCCAGGACCACCTGGTCGGCTCGCCGGGACCACCTGGTCGGCTCGCCGGGACCACCTGGTCGCGGCTCGCCGGTGGGGCTTCCTGTGGTCAGCCCTTGACGCAGAGGAGCGTCGTGAGGCGGGCGACGACCTCGACGAGGTCGGACTGCGCGCGGACGACCTCGTCGAGGTCCTTGTACGCGCCCGGGATCTCGTCGAGCACCCCGGCGTCCTTGCGGCACTCCACGCCGGCCGTCTGGGCGGCGAGGTCGTCCAGCGTGAAGGTCTTCTTCGCCTGGGTGCGGGACATGCGACGGCCCGCGCCGTGCGACGCCGACCAGTAGGACGCCGGGTTTCCGAGCCCGCGCACGATGTACGAGCCGGTGCCCATCGACCCGGGGATCAGGCCGAGGTCGCCCTTCCCGGCCCGGATCGCGCCCTTGCGGGTCACGACGAGCTCCTGCCCGTCGACGTGCTCGACCGCGACGTAGTTGTGGTGGACGTTCACGGCCTCGTCGAACGCGATCTCCCGACCCGGGAACGAGGTACGCACGGCGTCGACGACGAGCGTCATCATCACCGCGCGCGACCGCGCCGCGTACTCCTGCGCCCACCACAGGTCGGCCAGGTACGCGTCCATCTCCGGCGTGCCGCCGAGGAACACCGCGAGCTCGCGGTCGACGAGCCCATGGTTGTGCTCGAGGCGCTTGGCGACGGCGACGTGCTGCTCGGCGAGCGTCTTGCCGATGTTGCGCGACCCCGAGTGCAGCTGAAGCCAAACAGAACCGGACTCATCCACACACAACTCGACAAAGTGATTGCCTCCACCAAGCGTTCCGAGCTGGCGGCGCGCCCGACCCTCGATGTCCGAGACACGCCCGTGCAGGCCGGAGAACCGCGACCAGAACGCGTCCGCGCCGCGCGCGACCTCGGCCGGGCCGCGCCCGGAGATCGAGCGCAGCCGGTGCGGGTCGACCGCCTCGTCGTGCGCGTGGAACCCGACCGGGATCGCCGCCTCGATGCGCGTGCGGAGCGACCCGAGGTCGTCGGGCAGGTCCTCCGCCGTGAGCGACGTACGGACGCCGATCATGCCGCAGCCGATGTCGACGCCGACGGCGTTGGGCGACACCGCGTCGCGCATGGCGATGACCGAGCCGACGGTCGCGCCCTTGCCGAGGTGGACGTCGGGCATGACGCGCACACCCTCGACCCACGGCAGCGCGGCGATGTTGCGCAGCTGCTGCAGGGCGGCGGGCTCGACGGCGTGCTCGTGCGCCCACATGAGGGTCGGCGCCTTCGCGCCGGACAGCGGGACGGGGAACGCGTGGGCCTCGGTGCTCACGGTGCTGACCTCCTCGGGTCGTCCAGACGATCATGACGCCGCCCCGGCGGGGCGGCGCTGGTGCGCGCGGGAGGACTCGAACCCCCGCCGCCCGGCTCCGGAAGCCGGCGCTCTGTCCGCTGAGCTACGCGCGCTGGTGCTCCTTAACGTCGAGCAGACGGGACGCGAGGTGTCCAGGTGCCCTCGGAGGGAGTCGAACCCCCGTCTCCGCTTCCGTAGAGCGGCGTCGTGTCCGTTGGACCACGAAGGCAGCGCCTTTTCACCGCAGGGCGCACGACAAATGCACGCCGACGGAGAATGGGCGAAATGGCAGCACGACGAATGCGCCCCGTCACGGGCACATTCACGCACAAGAAAAAGGCCGCCCCGGCGATGTCCCGGGACGGCCTGTCGTACGACGCTGAGGTCAGACGACAGGGCCGCCGGAGTCGCCGGCGAAGGACGAGGACACGCTGAGATGCGCCACAGGCAGCACGACGCAAGGTCGCTCGCAGGGCAGCACGGGACGTCGCCGGTCCTGCTGGACGAGTTCGCGCACGGCACCGCTCCTCTCGGTCATGTCGGGTGGCCCACGCACCGGAATGTCGTCGACCGAGGAAGACCGTACGCGCCTTTTCCGCTCGACACAACCCTATTTTCAGAATTCCTCAGAAATACTCCGCGGGCCCCGCCGTCGCGGGCCGGGCCGGCGACCTCCTCCGGCACAGGTCGCCGCTTGGCACACTTTTCTCACCGTCGTGTGCCTGCGCCCGGACGGCCCTCCGGCGCTGTCGGCGGTACCCGGTAGGGTTCCGGACGTTCCGGACACACCTCCCGACGCCGACGAACCACCCGGCCGGGCCCGACGACAGGAGACCCGCCGCCATGATGGGCGCCCACCACGCCGCGACCGGAGCCGCCGCCTGGGTGGCGGTGACGTCCACCGCCCCGTTCGCGCTCGGGTGGCACCCCGTGTCGTCGGTCGGGGTCATGACGGGCGCCGTCGTGTGCGCCGGCGCCGCGCTCCTCCCCGACGCCGACCACCACAACGGCACGTTCGCGCACTCGCTCCCGCCCGTGAGCGAGTGGGTGTCCGACGCCGTCGAGACGATCTCCGGCGGCCACCGGCAGGGCACGCACTCGTTCCTCGGCATCGCGGTGTTCACGGCGCTCGCGTGGCTCGTGGGGCTGGTCACGGTCGAGACGGAGAGCTTCGGCACGGTCTACGTGGGCGGCGGCCTCCTCGCGGTCCTCCTCGTCGCGCTCGCGCTCAAGGCGCTCAAGCTCACGCGGCGCGGCAAGCTCATGCCCTGGGTCACGTCGCTCACCGTCGCCGTGCTCGTCGCGCTCTTCTCCCCCGAGGAGTGGAACTGGCTCCCGGTCGCGGTCGGCATCGGCGTCACCGTGCACATCCTGGGCGACGTGCTCACGACCAACGGCGCGCCGCTGCTGTGGCCGGTGAAGATCCGCTCCCCACGCTGGGTGCGCAAGTCCCTCGTGGTCGACGACGTCTGGCGCCCCGGCGGCAGCTTCGCGCTCCCGCTGCTCGGCGACACCGGGTCGGTGCGCGAGTGGATCCTCGCGACGGCGGTGGGCCTCTACGCGACGGTCGGGTTCGTGTGGTCCGCGCTCGACCAGATGGGCTACGACACGTACGGGACGTACGAGCGCGTCGCGTCGGCGATCCAGGCGCTGGCGACCGGCGCCGCGTGAGCCGCCCCGGTCGCCGGCCACGACCGGCGACCGGCGACCGGCGGTAATTCGCTTGCCCCGGGCCGCGCCCGGGTGGGACGGTCACGGGACGTCGCCCGCGCCGTCGGGCACCGGAGGAAGGAGGAACGCCATGAGCTGGACGACCCACGCTCGCGTGTCCACCACCCCCGGGAGCACCGACCGCCGCTAGACGGTCCAGGGCCCGTCCCCCGTGACGGCCCGCGCCCGCCGCTCGCCCCCGAGGCGACGGCAGCGCCGTGCGCTCCCCGCCCGAAGGAGCCCACCCGTGCCCGAGCACGACCTGCTGTACCCCGACCCGTACCTCCCTCCGACGTTCGCGGGAGACCCCCGCACTCCCCCACCCCGCCGCCTGCGGCGCAGCGACGGCACCGCCGACCTCGACGACGCCGGTGCCGCCGCGGGCGTCCTCGACGCCGCGCTCGGCGACGACCAGCGCTGGTCCACGTGGTCCGCCGTGGAGAAGGGGCAGCGCGGACCCGAGCCGCGCCCCGACTGGGTCGTGACCGCCGACGCGGCCGTCGACACCGAGCTGGGCGTGCTCAAGACCGGCAAGGAGGCGGACGTGTTCCTCGTCGAGCGCGCCGTCCCCGACGACGCCGCCCGGCGCACGCTGCTCGCCGCCAAGCGCTACCGCGACCTCGATCACCGCGCGTTCCGGCGCGACACGGTCTACACCGAGGACCGCCGCGTGCGCCGCACGCGCGACCGGCGCGCGCTCGACCGCAAGTCCCGCTACGGGCGCCAGGTCGCGGCCGGGCAGTGGGCGGCGGCCGAGTTCGCCGCGCTCGGCGAGCTCTGGTCGGCCGGCGCGCCCGTCCCCTACCCCGTCCAGATCGACGGCAACGAGATCCTCATGGAGTTCGTCGGGACGTCGGACGGCGTCGCGCACGAGGCCGCGCCCCGGCTCGCGCGCACCCGGCCCGACCCGGACCTCCTCGCGTCGTGGTGGGACCAGCTCCGCGACGGGATGGCGGTGCTGGCCCGCCTCGGCTTCGCGCACGGCGACCTCTCCCCGTACAACGTCCTCGCGGACGGCGACCGGCTCGTCATCATCGACCTGCCGCAGGTGGTCGACCTCGTGGCCAACCCGTTCGGCACCGAGCTGCTGCTGCGCGACTGCCGCACGATGTCCGCGTGGTTCGCCGCACGCGGCCTGGAGACCGACGCCGACGAGCTCTTCGCGCTCCTGCTCGCCGAGGCGTGGTGACCGCACGGCACCCGGGGCGCCGCGACCGCGCCGACGCCGGACGGACGCGGTAGAACGGGAGCATGGAACCCACCACCGAGTCCTTCGACGCCGACGACGTCCGGACGTTCCTCACGACCTACGGGGTCGCGCTCTCGACGGGCGACCTCGACACGATCGGCGAGAGCTACGCGTTCCCCGCGCTCGTCGTCGGGGCGACCGGGTCGGTGCTCCTCGCCGACCCGGAAGCCGTGCGGGAGTCGACGGCCGAGCTCGCCCGCGTGTTCCGCGAGCGCGGGCTCGTGGGCGTCGTGGCACAGCTCGTCGGCGTCGAGGAGGTGGGCGACGCGCTCGTGTGGGCGCACGCGCGCTGGAGCTACCGCGACGAGTACGCCAACGAGCAGGAGGCGCAGGAGGTCCGCTACCTGCTGCGTCGCGCCCGCGACACGTTCGAGGTCTGCGTCACCGCACCGGTCGCGCCGTAGCGCCGACGACCTGTCGGCGCGTCACGGGTCCAGGGATCCGTGGCGCGCCGACAGGTCGTCGGTCAGGTCAGCCGGTTGTCGCGGTCCTCCCACGGGGTCGGGGTCGCCTCCTTGCGCAGGGCGTCGTCGGGCTGCAGCGCCCGCACGACGAACGCGCCGGCGGCGAGCACGATGCCGCCGGTGAACACGACGTGCAGCAGCACCGAGGCGGCCTCGAGGACGCCCAGCGGCACGGGCACGCTGAACATCACGCGCGGGAGGAGGACGCTGCGGAACAGCTCGCCGACGACTGCGAGCGCCAGCCCGGTCCAGAGCATCGTGCGGGGCGTCAGACGGGGTGGCATTCGCAGGGTCCTCTCGTCGGTGAGCCGGTGCGCGGGTGCCGACCCGTCGTCGCGCGCGGCGACCGGGCCTGCGTCCGGTCCGTTCCTACCACGGGACCGCGCTCCGGACCGCGGCGACGCCGACGTCCGGTCCCGGGGTGTCGGGCCGCGCGCCCCGGGCTCGGCGTCAGCGGAAGTCGCGGGACGTCGTCGCGACCTGCAGCGACAGCGGGGCGAGGTGCTCCGCGACGAGGTTCGTGGCGCCGTCGGCCCGCTCGAGCCGCCCGCGCACGACGAGCGCCGCGGAGCCGCGCGCGACCTTCCGGAACCGCTGCCACAGCCCGGGCGAGCACACGACGTTGAGGATCCCCGTCTCGTCCTCGAGCGACAGGAACGTCACGCCCCCGGCGGTCCCGGGGCGCTGGCGGTGCGTGACGACGCCGCCCACCGCGACGCGCGACGACGGGTGCGGGCGCGTCCCCGGCACCTCGCCCGCGACGCGCTCGGCCTCGTCCACCTGCTCGATCTGCCGCGACACCTCGACCGCGCCGACGACGGTGAGCACGCCCGCCGCCGTCAGGCCGTCGCGCACGTACTGCGTCGGGTAGGAGTCGGCGGACACGCCCGTGGCCCACACGTCGGCGACGGCGGTCTCGACGTCGGTCATGCCGGGCAGCGCCGGGGCCTCGACCCCGACGCTCACGCCGGGCAGCGTCCCCGGGCCCTCCTGCGCGAGCGCACCGGCCGCCCACAGCGCCTCGCGCCGGGTCACGCCGAGGCCGTCCGTCGCGCCGGCGGTCGCGAGCCCCTCGAGCTGGGCGGTCGTGAGGTCGACGCGTCGCACGAGGTCGCGCAGGTCGCGGAACGCCCGCCCCTCCCCCGGCGTCCCGCGCGCCGCGACGACGCGCTCGGCCGCGTCCTTCCCGAGCCCCCGCACGCTCGCGAGCCCGAGCCGCACCGCGAGCCCGAGATCGGGCTCCGGCCCGAACGCGGTGTCGACCCGCACCCCTCCGCCGACCACGTGGTTGCTGCCCGTCCGAGCGCCCTGATGGTCGCCACCCGTATGGTCGGCGGGCGCCACCGCGTGGTCGGCGGGCAGCCGCTCGACCGTCGCCTCGACGTCGGACGCGTTGACGTCGGGGCGGAGCACGGTGACGCCGTGGCGGCGCGCGTCCGCCACGAGAGACTGGGGCGAGTAGAACCCCATGGGCTGAGCCGCGAGCAGGCCGGCGTAGAACGCGGCGGGGTGGTGCACCTTGAGCCACGAGCTCGCGTAGACGAGGAACGCGAACGAGTACGCGTGCGACTCGGGGAACCCGAAGTCGGCGAACGCCTTGAGCTTGTCGTAGATCTCCTCGCGCACGGCCGGGTCCGTGACGCCCTTCTTCCGCATCCCGTCCATGAGCCGCCCCCGCAGCTCCTCCATGCGCTCGACGGACCGCTTGGACCCCATCGCGCGCCGGAGCTGGTCGGACTCCTTCGGGGAGAAGCCAGCGACGTCGATCGCCATCTGCATGAGCTGCTCCTGGAACAGCGGCACGCCGAGCGTCTTGCCGAGCGACGGTCGCAGGAGGTCGTGCAGGAACGTCACCTCCTCCCGCCCCCGCGCGCGGTTGATGTACGGGTGCACGGACCCGCCCTGGATGGGCCCGGGGCGGATGAGCGCGACCTCGATGACGATGTCGTAGAACTTTCGGGGGCGCAGCCGCGGCAGCGTCGCCATCTGCGCGCGCGACTCGACCTGGAACACGCCGACGGTGTCGGCCGCGCACAGCAGGTCGTACACCGCCGGGTCGTCCTCGGGCAGCGTGTGCAGCGCGAGGCGCGGGCCGCCCTCGTGCCGCTCGACCAGGTCGAACCCGATGCGCAGCGCCGTGAGCATCCCGAGGCCCAGGAGGTCGAACTTCACGAGCCCCGCGTCCGCGCAGTCCTCCTTGTCCCACTGCAGGACCGTGCGTCCCTCCATGCGCGCCCACTCGACGGGGCACACCTCGATGACGGGGCGGTCGCACATGACCATGCCGCCCGAGTGGATGCCCAGGTGCCGCGGGAGGCGCAGCATCCGGTCGGCGAGGTCGAGCACGGCGTCCGGGATCTCGCCCTCCTGCGCGGCCGACGGCGGACGGTGCGCGGGCACGACGTCGTGCGTGTCGTCCGCGCGCCGGACGTCGCCCTCGTCCACCGCGAGCGGGTCGACGACGCGCGGTCGCCGCGCGCCCCGGCCGCTCAGGTCGGGCGACCAGTCGCCACGATGCCCGGTGTGCGGACGTTCGTCGCGAGAGGCGGCGGCGCGGGAGGTGCCGGTGCGCGACGACCCCACCTCCCTCCCCGCCGAACCCACGTCGCCCGACCCCCACAGGCGAGCCTTCTCGGCGTCCTTCTCGGCGGTCTTCGTCGCGATGGCGACCTCCTTGGCCTTCCGGTCCGCCGCGGGCGACGACGGGTCGGGGCCGCGCAGCGACCCCCAGCGCTCGATGGACTTGCTCCACGCGTCGGCCTGCCCGACGTCGTACCCGAGCGCCCGGGCCGCGTCGCGCACGGCCGACTTGGGCCGGTAGGAGATGACGTTCGCGACCTGCGCGGCGTGCGTGCGCCCGAACGTCGCGTAGACGTGCTGGATGACCTCCTCGCGCCGCGCCGACTCGATGTCGATGTCGATGTCCGGCGGCCCGTCGCGCTCGGGCGCGAGGAAGCGCTCGAACAGCAGGCCGTGCTTCACCGCGTCGACGGCCGTGATGCCGAGCGCGTAGCAGACCGCGGAGTTCGCGGCCGACCCGCGGCCCTGGGCGAGGATCCCGTTGGCCCGGCAGAACTCGACGAGGTCGTAGACGACGAGGAAGTACCCGGGGAAGTGCAGGTCCTCGATGACCTCCAGCTCGTGGTCGATCTGCGCCCACGCGCCCGCGACGGTCTCCCGCCCGCGCGGGCCGTACCGGTCCTCGCCGCCGCGCCGCACGAGCTCGCGCAGCCAGGTCGCCTCGGTGTGCCCGGCTGGCACGGGGTACGGCGGGAGGTCGGGCGCGACGAGGTGCAGGTCGAACGCGCACTCGTCCCCGAGCGCGGCCGCGGTCGCGACGGCCTGCGGGTGCCGGTGGTGGCGCGCGAGCATCTCCGCCGCGGTCCGCAGGTGCGTCGTCGGGGCACCGGGCAGCCACCCGTCGAGGTCGTCGAGCGACGAGCGAGCGCGCACCGCGGCGAGCGCCCCCGCGAGGTCGGCGTCGCGCGGCGACGCGTAGTGGGCGGCGGTCGTCGCGACGAGCGGCAGCCGGGCCTCGGCGGCGAGGTCGGCGAGCGCCGCGTGAAGGTCGGCGTCGCGCGGGTCGTCGGTCGCGGTGATCTCGACGGCCACGTTGTCCGCGCCGAAGACGGCGACGAGCCGGCCGAGCTCGCGGCGCGCCGCGGCGCGGCCGGACGTGACGAGCGCGCGGCGCACCGAACCCTTGCGGCAGCCGGTGAGCACGAGCCACTGGCCCGCGGCCTCCTCGCCGAGCTGGTCGAGCCGGTAGTCGGCGGCCCCCTTGGTCCCGGTCGCGAGGTGCGCGGTGGCGATGGCGCGCGACAGGTTGCGGTAGCCCTGCGCGCCGCGCGCGAGCACGAGCAGGTGGGTCGAGCGCGGGTCGGGCACGCCGGTGGGCGGGTCGAGCACGGGCGCACCCGTGGCCGTGGGTGCCGGAAGGTGCAGCTCGGCACCGAAGACCGTGGGGAGCCCGACCTTGCGCGCCGCCTCGGCGAAGCGCACGACGCCGTACAGGCCGTCGTGGTCGGTGATCGCGAGCGCCGACAGCCCGAGCCGCGCGCCCTCGGCGGCGAGCTCCTCGGGGTGGGACGCGCCGTCGAGGAAGCTGAACGCGGAGTGGGCATGGAGCTCGGCGTACCGCGGCCTCGCCGTCCGGTCAGTCATAGAGGCCCTCCACGGTCCAGCGCCCGCGGATGCTCGCGAGGAGGAGCCCGCGGCCGTCGTCGAGCAGGACCTGCACGTGCACCCGGCGCCGCGGCGCGGGTGCCCACCAGCGCTCGGCGAGCGGCCACGGCCCGGCCCAGTCCACGACGGCGCGCCCGGCCCCGACCCCGGGGCCAGTGCCAGTGCCGAGGCCGAGGCGCAACGCCTCCCGTCCGGAGGCCCCCACGCGGCGCGCTTCCTCCTCCGGTGCCGGGGCGACCCACCGCACGGTCGCGGGCTCGCCGCTCATCGCGAGCCGCGCGTCGACGACGACGGGCCGCCCGGCGGCGTCGAGCACGACGACGTCCTGCGGCTCGACGGGCACGACCGCCGGCGCGGGGCTCGGCAGCGCGCCGGGCCACGGCAGGGCCGGGTCGCGCGGGCGCACGACGTCCTCCCCGAACGGCACGAGGTGCACGCGGTCGGTCGCGTCGCGGCCGCCCTGGACCTGGACGCGCAGGACGGCGTCGCCGCCGAGGATGCCCTGCACGCGCCCGAGCGCGCGGTGGGCCCGCGCGTCCTCGCCGCTGGAGGCGCCCCACAGGCGCGGCTGCTCCGCCCCCGCGGGGACGACCTCCTCGGCCGTGAGGGACAGCCGGGTCAGCGGCGCGACGTCGGGCACGACGTCGGCGCCGCCGGGCGAGCCGCCGCGCTCGCCACCGCGCGCGGACCGGGCCGCGCGCGCGGAGCGGATGCTCGTCGTGGTGAGCCAGCCCTCGAGCTGCCACCGGACCTTGTCCGTGAGGCGCGCGGGGCTCATCGCGCCCGGCCCGTCGAGCCGCCAGGTGCGCTCGAGGTCGTCCCCCTCCGTGGTCCGCGCGGTGATGCGCAGCCGCCCGGCGACGAGCGAGCGCGCGACGAGCTGGTCGTGCAGGTCCTCGGAGAGGCGGCGCGCGGCGAAGGTCGCGACATCGACGCGCTCGGCGGGCGGGTCGAGGTCGGCGCCCACCGCGACGTCGGGCTCGACGCGGCGCCGCGCGGGCGGGCGCAGGTCCTCGCCGCGCGCGAGCCGGTGCGCCCACGCGCCGAGGTCGCCGAACCGCCCCTCGACGGTCGCGGGCGGCAGGGCCGCGAGCGCCCCGAGGGTGCGCACGCCGAGCCGGCCCAGGAGGTCGACGAGCTCGTCGACCGCGACGGCGGCGTCGGGGCGGGCGGCGACGTGCGCGAGGTCGCGCGCGGGCCGCGGGGCGAGGAACGCGGCGGAGCCGCCGGGCGCGACGACGACGGCGTCCCGCGCCGCGAGCACGGCCGCGAGGATGCCGTCGGCGACGCCCACCTGGCTCTCGTGCCCGGTGCGCTCGGCCACGCGCGCGACGAGCGCCTCCGCGAGCGCGACGTCCGACCCGTGATAGCGGCTCGCCCCGGCGGCCGGCAGGAGCAGGAGGCCGGGCCGGGTGATCTCCAGGCCCGCGACGACGGTCTCGGCCGCGAGGGCGACGGGCTCGAACTCGCGGGCGTCGCGCGCGTCGTCGACGTCGAGCAGCTCGAGCTCCGGGCAGCACTCCCGGGCCCGACGGCGGCGCATACCCCGGCGCACGCCGTGGGCCCGCGCGGTCGCGGAGACGGCGACGACGCGACGGCCGTCGTGCGTCGCGGCGGGGACGTGCGCGGGGACGTCGCGCACCGCCATCGCCGCGAGCACCGGCCAGTCCGGCACCCACAGGGCGGCCGCGCGGGTCGGGCTCGTGCTCATCCGACGAGCCGGAGCCGGGAGGGCCGGTCGGGGTCGTCGACCCGGGCGGGGCCGACGGCGGTCCCGTGGGCGGTCTCGGGAGCGGTCGCATGGGCGGTCTCATGGGCGGTCTCATGGGCGGTCGCGGCGGTCTCGGCCACGGTGGCGCCGGTCCCGGCCGCGCGCCGGGTGCCGTGGGCGTCCTCGGCGAGGAACGCCGGCCAGTCGTCGTGGGCGAGCGGGAGCTCGACCTCGACCCGCACGGGGCGCGCGGCGCCCCCGCGACCCGCCCGCTCGACGACGAGCGTGCGCCGGCGCAGCCAGCCCGCCCCGCGGTCGGCCCCGGACCAGCCGCCGCCCGTCACGGTGAGCGCGACGTGCGCGCCCGGCCACGCCGTGGCCGCGACGAGCAGCGCCCCGCGCTCGCGCGCCCGGGCGGTGAGGCGACGCCGGTCGGTGTCGGTGAGGGCGGCGTCGGGCCCGACGACCACGACGTCCAGGCCGTCGACGAGCGCCGAGATCGCGAGCGCCGCGTCGGGGCCGGGGCGCGGGACGAGCACGACGCGGTCGAGGTCGGCGCCGGCGTCGGCGGCCGCGAGCAGCCCGACCGCGGGGAACCCGACCGCGGCGGTCCACGCCCCGGACCGGGAGGGCCGCGCGACGAGCGCGAGCAGGAGGCTCGTCGACCCGCGCACCGCGACCACCGTGCCGCGCTGGAGCCCGCCGAGCGGCAGGAGCGGGGCGAGCGCGTCGTGCACCGGCCACGCCCGCTCGTCCGGGATCGCGTCCCGGCTCGGGTCCCGCATCGCGACGTGGCGGCCGCGGGCGCGCGCCGCGCGCTCGGCCGGCACGACAGGGGTCGGCCGGGCGACCGTCGGCGAGGAGACGTCGGCGAGCGAGACGTCAGCGAGCGGGGCGTCGGCGAGCGAGACGTCAGCGAGCGGGGCGTCGGCAAGCGAGACGTCGGCGGGCGGGACGTCGGCGAGCGGGGCGATGTCGGCGCGCGGGACGGCGGCCGGGGCCGCGGGGGCGGCGACGGGCCGGTGTCGGCGGACGCCTGTACGCTCCTCCGCACGGCGCAGGACGGCGCGGGCGCGCTCGGCCTTGTCGACGGCCGCAGCCGTCGGGCCTGGTGCCCCCGCCCGTTCGGCGGGGTCGGCGAGAAGGGTCATCTCGCCTCCCGGGATGCTGCTCGGACGGGACGCGCACCGCGCGTCGACTGCTGGGGGCGTCATTCTGCACCCACCATCGTTCGAACAGACGTTCGAACACTTCCAGTGAACGACCGCCGTCGCGGGGTGTCAACTCCGCAGGTGAGAGCCGTCGACTTCGTCCCGGATGCCCGCCGAACCCTCGACCTCTCCTCGAAGGTTCGCCCCGACCTTCGACCTCTACCTGAACCTGATCCGGCGGGCGTGCCACGGTGCGTCCGGTTCGGCACGATGGGTCCATGGCCGACGTGAACCTCGACTCCCGCCCCCAGGCCCCCGACCCCTACTCCCTCCTGCCCGCCGTGCCGTCCTTCGCGCTGACGAGCACCGATCTCTCCGACGGCGAGCCGCTCCCCCGGGCGTTCGCCGCCGAGGGCGAGAACCGGTCCCCGGCTCTCGCGTGGTCGGGCTTCCCGGAGAGCACGCGCTCGTTCGTCGTGAGCTGCTTCGACCCCGACGCCCCGACGCCCGCGGGGTTCTGGCACTGGACCGTCGCCGACGTCCCCTCGTCCGTGACGTCGCTGCCCGCGGGCGCCGGGGCGGCGGACGGCTCCGGGCTGCCCGCCGGCGCGTTCGACGTCCGGCACGACGGCGGCGCCCCCGGCTACACGGGCGCCGCACCGCCCGCCGGGGACCGCCCGCACCGGTACGTGTTCGCCGTGCACGCGCTCGACGTCGACTCCCTCGCCGACGCCGCCGGTCTCGGCCCGGACGCGACACCGACCGCCGTCGCCTTCAACGCCTTGTTCCGCACGCTGGCCCGTGCGACGCTCACGGTCACGTACCGCGCCGCGGACTGACCCGGACCACCCGCTCGCCACCCGCCCGACAGCCGAAGGACCCATGGACGCCCCGACGACCCTGCCCACGCTCGGCTCTCTCACCTGGGAGCCGGCCCTCGACCACCTCGACCTCGTCGCCCCCGTGACCGCCGACGCGCTGCGCCGGTGGGCCGACGCCGACCCGGACGTCGCCGCGCTCGTCGCCGTGACGGAGATCGACCCCGACCTCGCGGACACCGCGACGCTCAACGCCGCGTTCGACCTGCCCGTCGAGGCGTCGGCGAACTGCGTCGTCGTGGGCGGCGCGCGGGCGGGCGACGAGCGCGTCGCCGCCGCCGTGGTGCGCGCGCACACGCGCGCCGACGTCAACACGCGCATCCGCAAGCTGCTCGACGTGCGCAAGGCGTCGTTCCTGCCGACCGACCGCGCGACGGCCGAGTCCGGCATGGAGTACGGCGGCATCACGCCCGTCGGGCTCCCGGACGGGTGGCGCGTGCTCGTCGACTCACGCGTCGTGACGGACGGCGCGCTCGCGCTGATCGGGAGCGGCGTGCGGCGCTCGAAGCTGCTGCTCCCCGGCGACCTGCTGGGCCGCCTGCCCGGCGTCGAGGTCGTCGAGGACCTGGCCGTCCCGGTCGCCTGACCCGCCCAACCCGCCGAGCACGACATGGAGGTCGCCACAGGCTCCTTGGCGACCTCCATGTCGTGTTCGGCGGGAGGTCGTCAGCGATCCAGGACGACGAGCCGCTGCGTCGCGCGCGTCATCGCGACGTAGCGGTCGACCGCGCCCTCGACGCCGTCGCCGAACGCACGCGGGTCCAGGAGGACGACGAGGTCGAACTCGAGGCCCTTCGCCGTCTCGGGCGTGAGCACCCGCACGCGCGACGCCCCGTCCTCGTCGAGCCGCGCCGCGACCGACTCGCTCGACGCCGCGACGGACCCCGCGCCGCCGATCACGCAGGCCGTGCCCTCGGCGTGCTCGGCGAGCCACGCGTCGAGGATCCCGTCGAGGTCCGCGACCGCCCCGTGGGCGACCGGCACGCCCGTGCTGCGCACCGACGTCGGGACGTTGGCGTCCGGGAGCGCCGCCCGGATGACGGGCTCCGCCGCCGCCATGACCTCCCGCGGCGTGCGGTAGTTGACGCTCAGCGACGCCTCCGCGACCCGGTCGAACCCGACGCGCCCGAGCCGCTCGCGCCAGCCCTCCGCGAACCCGTGGCGGGCCTGCGCCCGGTCCCCGACCACCGTGACGCTGCGTGACGGGCAGCGGCTGAGCACCATCTGCCACTCGGCGTCGGTGAGCTCCTGCGCCTCGTCGACGACGACGTGCGCGAACGGGCCGGCGAGCCGGTCGGGCGTGGCCGTGACCAGCGCCCCCTCGTCGACGAGCGCGTCGCGCAGGTCCTGCCCCTTGAGCATCGTCATGACCATGAGCTCGCTGTCGTCGGACGCCACGAGGTGGTCGACGACGTCGTCCATCCGGGCTCGCTCGGCCGCCGCGGCGGCCTCGTTGCGGCGACGGCGCCGCGACGCCTCCGGGTCGCCCAGGCGCTGCCGCGCGGCGTCGAGCAGCGGCAGGTCCGACGTCGTCCAGGCCTGCGCGTCCGCGCGCTGGAGCGCGCGCACCTCCGCGGGCGTGAGCGACGGCGCGCACAGGCGCAGGTAGGCGGGCACCGACCACAGGTCGGCCACGAGGTCCGTCGCCTCGACGAGCGGCCACGCGCGGTCGAACGCGGCGCCGAGCGCGCGGTGGCTGCGCAGGGCGCGGCGCACGTCGTCGGCCGACAGGTCCCCGGCGTCCACCGCGGTCCCCTCGCCCACCGTCTTGTCCACGAGGATCTCCACGAGCGCGCCCCAGACGTCGTCGCGCGCCTCGTTGTGCGGGGTGCCGGGGTCCACGGACTCGAACGCCTCCGCCCAGTCGGCGGTGGAGAGCCAGACGTCGGCCCACGGCGTCTCGACCTCCATCCCCTCGGTCGGTGGGCGTTCGGAGAAGCGCACCGCCGGCTCGATCGCGGCGACGAGGTCGGCGGACGCCTTGATCCGGGCGACCTCCGGGTCGGTCTCCGCGCGCGCCGCGGCGCCCTCCGGGACGAGGTCGCGCAGCGTGCAGGTCTGCACGCCCTCCTCGCCGAGCCCGGGCAGCACGTCGGCGACGTAGGAGAGGTAGGGGCGGCTCGGCCCGACGACGAGCACGCCCCCGTGCCCCGCGCCCACCTGGGGGTCGGCGTACAGGAGGTAGGCGGCGCGGTGCAGCGCCACGACGGTCTTGCCCGTGCCGGGGCCGCCGTCGACGACGAGCGCGCCGCGCGAGCCCGCGCGCACGATCGCGTCCTGGTCCGCCTGGATCGTGCCGAGCACGTCGCGCATGCGCGGCGAGCGGCTCGCGCCGAGGCTCGCGACGAACGCCGACTGGTCGTCGAGCGCCGCACCCGACCCGGCGCCGTCGGGCACGAGCTCCTCGTCCCAGTAGTCCGTGACGCGACCACGCGCCCACCGGTAGCGGCGTCGCGCCGCGAGGCCGAGCGGGTGCGCGGGCGTCGCGGCGAAGTACGGCTCCGCGGCGGGCGAGCGCCAGTCGACGAGCAGCCGCTCCCCCGCCGGGTTCGTGAGGCCGACGCGACCCACGTAGACCGGGTCGGAGCCGTCGGCGAACGTCATGCGCCCCAGGCACAGGTCGACGCCGTAGCGCTGCAGGAGGCGCAGCCGGCTGCTGAGCCGGTGGATCTCCTGGTCGCGCTCGAGCGCGCCCGTCCCGCCGCGTCCCGGCTCGCGGCGCACGCCGTCGAGGCGCTGCGTGAGGTCCGCGACGGAGTGCTCGAGGCTCGCCGCGATCGCGGCGAAGTGCTGCTCGTCGACCTCGACCAGGGCGGGGTCGGCCTTCGCCGCGAGCCGGTCGGGCAGGTCGAAGACCCGGGCGCCGCCCGGGGTCGGACGGGCGGTCGGGTCGGTCGTGCGGTCGGCGGTCACGGGGGCGTCGGGCAACGTCATCAGCTCCGGTCCGAGGTCGGGCGGGACGGCGCGGACCGACGACGGCCCGCGCACGAACGGAGATTCTGCGCCTCCACGGGGGCCTTGCCGCAAGACCCCCCGTGCGCTATACCTTGGAAAGGGAGGCCGCTAGGCCTCCTTTTCCGTTCCCCGCTGTCGACGGGCGGTGGCCCGGCCCGTGCGGCCACGACCACCAGCCGAGATGCGAGAAGTGGCCCGTCACCGCGCTCGGCGAGGGGCCACTTCTCTCGTCTCGTGGAGCGTCAGCTCTCGGCGCGGCCCTCGCGCCAGTAGCCCATGAACGCGACGGCGCGGCGGTCGACGCCGAGGTCCGTGACGAGGTGGCGGCGCAGCGTCTTGATCGCGCTCGCCTCGCCCGCGAGCCACGCGTACAGGACGGTGTCCTCGTCGAGCAGGCCCGGGACCTCCCAGAGGATCGACGCGTCGACGTCGACGTCCTCGAGGTCCTCGGCGGTGCGGCACTGGGCGGGCGGGTCGGTCCCGAGGACGCCCGCGCCGAGGATGCGCGCGGCGGCCTCCTGGACGGCGGGCACGAGGCGCGCGCCGTGCGCGTCGTGCGGCCCGCCCGGGACGTCGTCGCGGGCCAGGAACGTCACGCGCACCCCGGGCGGCGTGACGAGGTCGCGCGCGTCGCCCACGTGCGGCACCTCGACGTAGACCTCGCCCCACGCGTCGGCGGGCAGGTCCTCGCAGATCGCGGCGATCGCGGGCAGCGCGGTCTCGTCGCCGGCGAGCAGGAGCGCGTGCGGGCGCGTCGGCGGGCGGAACTCGATGCCGCCGACGGGACCGTCGAACGACGCGTCCGGGCCGAGCAGGACGAGCGGCGTGCCGACCTCGGCGGCCAGGGCCCAGCGCGAGGCGGGACCGGCGTCGCCGTGCAGCACGACGTCCACCACGACCTCGCGCGCCTCGGGGCGCACCGCGACGGTCGTGTAGGTGCGCAGCGGGTTGCGGCGCTCCTCGGGCTGGTCGCGCCACGCGGCGTACCAGGACTCGGCGTCGCGCACGAGGTGCTCGTAGCCGCCGTCGGGCGCGGGCAGGACGAACTTGATCCGCACGTCGAGGCCGGGGTCGCCGAAGAGGTCGAGCTCCGGGCCGGTGAACGTGAACCGGCGGAAGCTGGGCGTGAGCTGCTCGACGCGCGCCACCTCGACGTCGAAGAAGCGCCACGGCGCGGTGGCGCGGGCGACGGGACGACGAGCGCGGGTGCGGGGTGCGGCGACGGTCTGGCTCACACAGGTGAGGCTAACCTACGCACCCTCGGCGGGGTCAACCCGTCCGGACCTCGGATCGCGCCCCGGCACGGTGAGACGCGTCACGCTCCCCGGCCGCGGCTGCGCCACAGCAGGTAGACGAAGTACGGCGCGCCCAGGAGCGCCGTGCCGAGGCCCGCGGGGATCTGCTCGGGGGCGATGACGACCCGCCCGAGCGTGTCCGCGACGGACACCAGGAGCGCGCCGAGCAGCATCGCGACGGGGACGACGCGGCCGTGCCGTGCGCCGACCAGCGCCCGCGCGGCGTGCGGCGCGACGAGGCCCACGAACGCGAGCGCCCCGATCGCGCACACGGCGGCTGCCGTGAGCAGCGCGGCGGCCGCGAGCAGGAGCAGGCGCGTGCGGTCGAGCGCGACGCCGAGGACGCGCGGGGTGTCGTCGTCGAGCGCCAGGACGTCGAGGTCGCGGCGGTAGACCGCCGTGAGCGGCGTGAGCACGAGCAGCGCGAGCGCGACCGGGACGAGCTGCTCGAGCGTGCGCCCGTACGTGGAGCCGGAGAGCCACGTGAGCGCGAGGTTCACGTCCCACGGTGCGACGACGACCACGAGGAGCGTGATGAGGGCCATGACCCCGGCCTGGGCGCCGATGCCGATGAGCACGAGCCGGTCCGAGCTGAGCCCGCCGCGGTAGGAGAGCCCGTAGACGAGCCCGAACACCGCGAACGCCCCGATCGCCGCGGCGGCGGACATGGGCCAGATCCCGACGCCGGGGACGAGGAGGATCATCGTCACGGCCCCGAGCCCGGCGCCCGACGTGACGCCGAGCAGGCTCGGCTCGGCGAGCGGGTTGCGGCACACGGCCTGCACGATCGTGCCGGCGAGCGCGAGCGCGGCGCCGGCGAGCAGCGCGGCGAGGACGCGCGGGAAGCGCTGGTCGAGGACGAACGTCAGGTGGCGCCCGGCGAGGCCGTTCCACCAGTTCGCCACGTCGCCCAGCAGCACGACCCGGTCCCCGAGCAGCAGGCCCGCGACGGCAGCTGCGGCGACGGCGAGCGCCAGCACGACGACGACCACGAGCACGGCGCGCGACGAGCGCGGGCGGCTCAGCGCGCCGTGCGCGCCGCGCGACGACGCCGGCCCGGAGTCGCGCAGGCGCCGTGCGAGCCAGATGAGCAGGACCGCGCCGAGGACCGTCGTGACGATGCCGGTCGGCACGGCGATGGACAGCGTGCCGGGCAGCAGCAGGCGGAGCAGGACGTCGGCACCGAGGACGACGACCACCCCGACGATCGCCGCGAACGGCAGGAGCAGCACGTGCCGACCGAGCCCGGGAACCCGGCGCGCGACGAGCCGCGCCACGACCGGTGCGGCGAGGCCGACGAAGCCGACCGGTCCCGCGACCGTCACCGCGATCGAGGCCAAGAGGACGGCCACGAGGACCGACAGGACGCGCGTGCGGCGCACGTCGACGCCGAGCACGGTCGCGGCGTCGTCGCCGAGGCCGAGGAGGTCGAGGCGGCGCGAGAGGAGCAGGGCGGCGAGGACGCCGACCACGACGACGGGAGTCGCCAGCGAGACGGTGCGCGTGCCCGACTGGACGATGGACCCGCTCCCCCACGCGAACAGGCCCATCGTCTCCTGCTCGAACAGCACGAGCAGGACCGTCGTCAGCGAGTGCAGGGCGAGCATGATCGCCGACCCGGCGAGCACGAGGCGCGTCGGACCGTCAGCGCCGCCGCGCGCGAGGACGAGCACGAGCCCGGCCGCGGCGAGGCCGCCGAGGAACGCGAGGCCGCCCTGGAGGTAGAACGGGATCGAGATGCCGAACGCGGCGACGACCACGACCGTCAGGTACGCCCCCGCGTTGACCGCGAGCGTGTCGGGCGACGCGAGCGGGTTGCGCGCGACCGACTGCAGCACCGCACCGGCGACGCCGAGCGCGACGCCCAGCAGCAGGCCCGCGAGGAGCCGCGGCACGCGCGAGGCGACGAGGACGGCGACGGTCTGGTCGACGCCGTCGCCGCCGGTGAGCAGCCGCAGGAGGTCCCCCGGCCCGACGTCCGCCGTGCCCTGGGTCAGGTGCACGGCGGCGAGCACCGCCGCGACCACGACCGCGACGACGAACACGCCGGCGATCCCGAGGCGCGACGTCCGCACGCGGGGCGCGGTCGCCGTCGGGCCCGCGGGCGCGCCGTCCCCCGCACCGGCGTCGCCGGTACCGCCCGGTCCCGGGACGACGGCCGGAGCCGGGTCCTCCAGGAGGAGGGTGTCCGGCTCCGCCGTCGTGCGCTGCTCCGGCCGCGTCACGATGTCCTCGTCAGCACTGTGGTTCTCGTCAGCCTTCTCGTCGTCCCAGGCGCGACCGCGCCCGGTGGTGGTGCGGACCGGTGTCAGGCCGCGGTGAGCGCCTCGACGACCGCGTCGGCGTAGGCCGCCGCGGACAGCGGGCCGCCGAACATCCAGATGCCGTCGGGCAGGCGGTGCACGTTCCCGGCCGTGACGAACGGGAGCTGCTCCCACACCGCGTTGCCGGCGAGGCCGTCCGTGAACGGGTCGGCCTCGGAGTCGCTCGCGACGTAGAGGAACTGCACGTCGCCGAGCTGGGTCAGGCCCTCGACGTCGGTCTGCGCGAGCCCGTAGTCGGGGTCCCCGCCCTCGGTCCACGCGTTGACGAGCCCGATCTCCTCACCGATCGCGCCGAAGAACGAGCCCGGCGTGTACATGCGGACGGAGACGGCGCCGTTGGTGACCCAGCCGTCCGCCATGACGAAGTCGGCCCCGGCGAGGCCTGCCTCGTCGAGCGCGGCGGTGGCGTCGGCGATCTTCGCGTCGTAGGTCTCGAGCGCGGCGGCCGCCTCGTCCTCGTGACCGGTCACGGTGCCGAGCGTCTCGACCGTGGAGCGCATGTAGCCGATCGGGTCCTCGCCGTCGGAGCCGCGCAGCGCGAGCACCGGCGCGACCTCCTCGATCTGCGCGATGACGTTCTCCGGCAGGTCCGTCGTGGTGACGACGAGGTCCGGCTCGAGCGCGGAGATCGCGTCGAGGCTGGGCTCGCCGCGCGTGCCGACGTCCGGCGTGCTCGCGTCGATCGGCGCGACGGTGTCCCACGTGTTGTAGCCCTCGACGTCCGCCTGCCCGACGGGCTCGATGCCGAGCGCGACGAGGTTCTCCGTGAGACCCCACTCGAGCGAGACGATGTCGGTCGCGGGGGCGTCGAGCGTGACCTCGCCGCGCTCGTCGGTGACGGTGACCGGGCCGGACGCCGTGTCGGTCGTCGCCTCGGCGTCGTCGGCGGCCGCGGGGTCCTCGGTCGTGCCGCACGCGGTGAGCGCGAGCGCCGTGGCGAGCGCGAGGGCGCCCGCGGCGAGGGAACGGGTGGTCGAGCGCATGGGTGTCCTTCGGGTTCGGTCGGTGCCCGGGCCGTGCTCCGTCGGGCGGGCCGGTGGGCCGCGCGTCGGGGCCGGGCGGTGGGTCGGTGCGGAGTACGTCGTGGGGTGGTGCGTCGGGTGGTACGGGGTCAGACGAGGACGGCCGCGTCGAGCCGGGCGGCGTGCCGCCCGAGCGGCTCGCAGCACGTGCGCCCGGTGAGGGGGTGCGTGTAGACGTCGACGTGGATGCCGTAGACCTCGGTGAGCAGCTCGGACGTCAGGACCTCGTCTGCGGGCCCGGTGGCGCGCACGACGCCCGAGTGGAGCAGGACGACGCGGTCGGCGACGGCGGCCGCCTGGTTGAGGTCGTGCAGCACGACGCCGACGGCCACGCCGTGCTCCGCCGCGAGGTCGCGCACGAGGTCGAGCAGCTCGACCTGGTAGCGCAGGTCGAGGTACGTCGTCGGCTCGTCGAGCAGGAGCACCCGCGTGTCCTGCGCGAGGCACGTCGCGAGCCACACGCGCTGCAGCTCGCCGCCGGAGAGCTCGTCGACGCCGCGGTCGGCCATCGTCGTGATGCCCGTGACGTCCATGGCGTGCGCGATCGCGCGCGGGCCGTCGGGGTCGTTGGCGCGGAACCGGCCGCGGTAGGGGTGGCGCCCGTACGCGACGACGTCGCGCACGCTCACGCCCGACGGCGTGGGCCGGCTCTGGGACAGGAGCGTCACCCGCCGCGCGAAGTCCTTGGGGTGCAGCGCGAGCGCGTCGGGCGCGTCGTCGAGCGCGACCGTCCCGGCGTCGGGGCGGTGCAGGCGCGCGAGCGAGCGCAGGAGCGTCGACTTGCCCGAGCCGTTGGGACCGATCAGCGCCGTGACGGCTCCGGGCGCGAGCTCGAGCGCGGCGCCGTGGACCACCGTGCGCGCGTCGTAGGACAGCCGCAGGTCGTGCCCGGCGAGGGCCGGGGCGCCGGGCGCTCCGGCCGGGCTCGGGACAACTGAGGTTCCACTCACATAGGTGAGGCTAATCTATGCCGCCGGGTCCGAACCAGACCCTGCCGCCCGTGTGACGCGGTTCACGAGGGACCGCGCGTCAGCCCTCGGCCGTCGGTGCGGTGCGGCGGTACCGGTCCCCCGCACCCGCCGTCGGGGGCGCATGGTCCTCGTCCGCCGCGTGCGATCTCGTCGGGGAGGCGTGGTGCTCCCCGCCCAGAGCCACGGGGACGACCAGCGCGCGGTGGTCGGACAGGCCCGTGTCGACCGCCACCGCGGGCTCCGTCGCGCGGACCGCCCCGTGGGCGAGCACGTGGTCGAGCTGACGCGCGGGCTCGCCGACCGGGAACGTCGCGGCCGACGCCAGCGGGCGCCACCCGCTCGTCCGGGCCGCCTGGGGCGCGTCGACGTTGAGGTCGCCGAGCAGCACGACCGGTTCGCCGTCGGGGGCCTCGGCGACGAGCGACCGGGTCAGTCGCACGAGCTGGGTCAGGTTGCGCCCGGGGACGAAGGTCAGGTGCGTGCACGCGACGGTCAGGGGACCGCCGGGGGCCTCGACGCGTGCCACGAGCGCCGCGCGCGGCTCGTCGCGCACGAGCGTCGGCAGCCGGCTCCCGGGGAACCGGACCGGGACGCGCGTGCGAGGAGCGGGCAGGAGGACGGTGCGCCAGCCGGTGACGGGGTACCTGCTCACGACGGCGATCCCGTAGGCGGCCCGGCCCGGCTGGTGCTCGCCGGTCGGCGCGGTCCACACGCCCGGCTCGCCGACCAGCGTGGCGACGAACCGGTGCTCGACGGCGCCCGCCGCCTCCGCCGCGACCGCCGTGAGGTCCGCGCGGTGCGAGCGCGGCTGGTCCCGGTCCACCTCCTGGAGCGCGAGGACGTCCGCGTCGAGGTCGCGGACGGCGCCGGCGAAGCGGTCGACGTCGACCCGGTCGTCGACGAGCGACCGTCCGTGCAGGATGTTGAACGTCGCGAGGCGCACCCTCCCGATTCTGGGTACGCCTGCTCCGGGTCGCACGCGCACCGGCGTCCCTCGCCCGACCGGGCACGCGCGGTGACGTGCCAGCGCACCGGGGGTGGTGTAGACCCTGGGCATGGTGGACGACAGGGACGCGCTGCACGACGGCCTCCGCATGACCGCCGCGGCGCTCGCCGAGGCCGACATCCCCCACGCCCTGGTCGGCGGGTACGCCGCGTGGGCGCGCGGCGCGCCGGAGCCGAGCCACGACGCCGACTTCGCGATCCGCGAGGTCGACGTCGACCGCGCGCGCGAGGTGCTGCGGGCTGCAGGGCTCGAGATCACGGAGCCGACGGAGAACTGGCTCTTCAAGGCCCACCACGGCGGGGAGCTCATCGACGTCCTCTACCGGATGGTCGGCGAGCCGATCGACGACGACCTGCTCGCGCGCACCGACGAGATCGAGGTGCTCGCGGTCCGCATGCCCGTGCTGTCCGCGACCGAGATCATGACGTCGAAGCTGCGCGTCGTGGGCGAGCACTACTGCGACTTCTCGCGCCTCCTGCCGGTCGCGCGCGCGATGCGCGAGCAGATCGACTGGCCGGAGGTCCGCGCACGGGTCGACGACAACCCGTACGCGCGCGCGTTCCTCTTCCTCCTCGACGAGCTCGGCGTCGTGGAGGCGGAGCAGATGCAGGACGACGCGCTCGGGTCGCGGGCCGCGCCGGCCGAGCCCGCGTCGGGCGACCCGTCGAGCCCGCTCGAGTGACCCTCCCGGCGAGGGATACCGCGCGCGACCCCGGCCGGGCCCGCATGCTGGTGCGATGACCGCGCGCGCCTCGTCCCGGACGACGCCCGACGCCGCCGAGGTGCGCTTCGTGGTCGGCGGCCTGCGGGCGACGGCGCACGTGTCGGGCGAGCCCGCTCCGACGCTCGCCGTGGTGCTCGTCCACGGCGTCGGGTCGTCCGCGCGAGCGTTCGACCCCGTGCGACGCGCGCTCCTGCGTCCCGGGCCGGGGCCGGGCGTCGCCGTGCACGCGATCGACCTGCCGGGCTTCGGCGCCGCCCCGCGCGCGCGACGCGACGTGCCGATCGAGGAGCACGCGGCCGTCGTCGCGGGCTACGTGCGCCGGTTCGTCCTCGACGCCCCGGCCGGTCCGCCGTCCGCCGTCGTGCTCGTCGGCCACTCGATGGGCGCCCAGGTCGTGGGCCAGGCGATGGCCGACCACCCGCTCGAGGCGCCCGCCGGGGTGCTGATCGGCCCGACGGCGGACCGGCGGGCTCGGACCGTGCCACGCCAGGCGCTGCGGCTCGCCCGCGACGCGGTCGGCGAGCGTCCGCGCGCGCTCGCGACGCTCGCGGTCGACTACGTGCTGCGCTGCTCGCTGCCGTACTACGCGCGGCAGGTGCGGAGCATGCTGCGGCACCGCCTCGAGGAGGTCCTCCCGCAGGTGCCGGGTCGGGTCGTCGTGCTGCGCGGCGCGCACGACCCGGTCGCCCCGCGCGCGTGGGTCCGCGAGCTCGCGGCCGCCGCGCCGCACGGCACGTCTCGCCAGGTCCGCGGTCGTCACCACGCGATGGACGCCGACCCGGAGGCGGTCGTCGCAGCCGTCCTCGACGCCGGCGACCTCGCGTGAACGCGCCGGGGTGGGCCGGGGGGCTGCGGCTGCGTGACCGCGCGGCGGACTACGCGTACGTCGCGGCGCGTCAGGTCGCGGGCGCCCTGCGGCCACGGCGCCCGGTCCCGGGCGGCCCGGGCGGGCGCGACCCCGTCGTGCTGCTGCCCGGCGTCTACGAGACGTGGCAGCTCCTCGCGCCCGTCGCGACGGCGCTGGCGCGGGCGGGGCACCCCGTGCACGCCGTGCCCGGCCTCGGGTACAACCGGAGGCCGTTCGCCGACGCCGCCGACCGCACCGCGGCGTTCCTCGTGGAGGCCGACCTGCACGACGTCGTCCTCGTCGCGCACAGCAAGGGCGGGCTCGTGGGCAAGCGCGTCATGCTGTCCCCCGCCGGGTCGCGCGTCGTCGGCATGGTGGCGGTGGCGACGCCGTTCAACGGGTCGAGCTATGCCCGCTATCTCCTGGGCCGCACGCTGCGCGCGTTCTCGCCGCGGGACGCGGCGCTGCTCGCGCTCGCCGCGGAGCGCGGCGTGGACGCCCGCATCACGGCCGTCTACCCGCGCTTCGACCCGCACATCCCCGAGACCGGGCGGCTCGAGGGCGGGCGGAACGTCGAGCTGCCCCTCGCGGGGCACTTCCTCCCGCTCGGCGACCCGGCGCTCGTCGAGGTCGTGGTGCGGGAGGTCGACCGGCTCGCCCGGTCGACCTCCCGCGACTGAGCGCGGTCCTCAGACCGAGCCGGACGGCGCGCCCACCATGACGCGCGCGAGCTCCTGCGTGCACCGGGTCATCGCGACGTACAGGCCGTTCCAGCCGCGGGGCTCCGCGGCGATGCCCTCGGGGTCGACGACGACCACCGCGTCCCACTCGAGCCCCTTCGCCTCCGAGGTGCTGAGGACGGGGACGGCACCGACGGCCGCGCCGAGGTGCCCCAGCCGGTCGCGCGGCGCCACGACGCCGACGGAGCCGCCGTCGTACCGCTCCGCGAGGCGCGCGACCTCGGTCGCGACCGCCGCACCCAGGGTCGCGTCCGACGCGCCTGTGGGCACGACGACGTCGCACGGCGCGACCCCGGCGTCGCGCACCGCGCGGGGCGGCGCGTTGCGGCTGCCCGCCGCGCGCAGCACGGGCCCGACGAGCTCCATGACCTCGCGGGGCGTGCGGTAGCAGATCGTCAGGTCCGCGCGGTGCCAGCGCTCCCCGAAGACCGGGCCGACGACGTCCGCCCAGTCCGTGTGACGGTGCGGCGCCTCGGTCTGGTCGACGTCCCCGACGGCGGTCACCGAACGCGTCGGGCAGCGACGCAGCACCATGTGCCACTGCATGGGCGAGAGCTCCTGCGCCTCGTCGACCACGACGTGCCCGTAGACCCAGTCGCGGTGCGTCGCGGCCCGCTGCGCGAGGAACTCGCCCTGCTCGCCGGGGGCGTCCGGGGTGCCGAGGGCGTCAGCGAGCGCGTCGAGGAGCGGGACGTCGCTCGGCGCGAGCGCGGCAGGCTCGCGTGCCACGAGGCCGACCTCCGCGGCCGAGAGCTCGGGCGCGTGCCGCGCGAGGAGCGCGGCGTCGCCCAGCAGGTCCGCGAGCGCCGCGCGCGCGTCGACGACGGGCCACCACGCGTCGAGGACCGCCGTGAACCCGGCGTCGCGCGCGAGCTCGCCGCGGAGCCGGTCGAGGTCGTCGTCCGTGAGCTCGCCGTCGACGTCGCCGCCGCGCGCGCCGGTCGTCGGGGCGCGGTCGTCGCGCGCGGCGAGACCGGCGTCGAGCTTCCCGAGCACGTCCTCGAACCCCTCCTCGACCCGTTCGAGCAGCTCCGCGTGCCGCGCCGCGGCCTCGTCGACGAGCGCGTCGAGCAGGAGGTCCACGGCCCGGCGCCGCGCGGCGAGCACGCTCCGGCCGCCCGCGCGGGCGGCCCGCAGGACCTGGGCGACCCGGTCCGCGCCGAGCGTGAGCGGCTCGCCGTCGAGGCGCACCGTCAGCGCCCGCGCGTCCGGGACGAGGGAGTCGGCGTAGCGGGCGACGACGTCCTGCCACAGCGCGCGGCCCTTGAGCTCGGCGATCTCCCGCACCTCGTCGCGCTCGGGCGCGACGCCGGGCACGAGCGTGTCGCACGTCGCCGACACGACCGCCGTCTCCCCGAGCGCGGGCAGCACCTGGGCCACGTACTCGAGGAACCGCGGCGACGGGCCGAGCAGGAGCACGCCGCGCTCCGCGAGGTGCGGGTGCGTGAAGAGCAGGTACGCCACGCGGTGCAGCGCGACGACCGTCTTGCCCGTCCCCGGGCCGCCCTGCACGACGAGCGTCTGCTCCGCCGGGGCGCGCACGATCGCGTCCTGCTCGACCTGGAGGGTCGCGACCGCGGTGCCCATGCGGCCGGTCCGGCGCTCGGACAACGCGGCGAGCAGGGCGCCCTCGCCGACGAGGCCGTCCTCGTCGTCCGCCCCGGTCGTCGAGCCGTCGAGCGGCTCGTCGTCCACGCCGGTGACCTGGTCCCCCGCGGTCCGCACGTGCCGGCGCCGCGCGACGCCCTGCGGCTCGCGCGCGGTCGCCGTGTAGAAGGCGCGGGCGCCCGGGGCGCGCCAGTCGAGCACGAGCGGGTCGGCGTCGTCGTCGGACGCCGCGATCCCGACGCGCCCGACGTGGCGCGTCACGCCCTCGACGGTGTCGACGCGGCCGAACACGAGCCCGCTCTCCGCGCGCTCGAGCTCGGCACGACGACGGCGCAGCCCGGCCCGCCGGGAGCGCTCGACGACGTCCTCGGCGGGGCGGTCCGGGTCGGTCGGCACGGCGAGCTGCGCGTCGAGCTCCGCGAGGAGCCGGGTGCGGCGCGCGAGCGCGACGTCGAGGTGCCGCTGCTCCTCGGCGACGGCGTGCGCGACGGGGTCGCGGTGGTCGCGGTGGCCGCGGTGATCGGTGGCAGGCAGGGACGGGGTGGGCTGGACCGGCACGGAACCTCTTCTCGTACGACGTACGGACACCGGCCCAACGCACCGTCCCGCCCGATTGTTCCCGGCGGCGGGGTGTCGTCTCCGAACGAGGGCTCGCCGAGGTCAGGGCACGCGCGACGCCCAGAACGCGACCGCCGATGCCGCGGCGACGTTGAGCGAGTCCACTCCCCCGGCCATGGGGATCGTCACGACCCGGTCCGCCGCCGCGATCGCGCCGCGCGAGAGCCCGTCGCCCTCCGTGCCGAGCACGAGCGCGAGCCGCTCGGGCGGGTCGGCCACGACGTCGTCGAGGCTCACCGCGTCGTCGGCGAGCGCGAGCGCAGCGACGGTGAAACCCTCCTCCCGCAGCAGGTCGAGCCCGCCCGGCCAGGTCTCGAACCGCGTCCACGGCACCTGGAACACCGTCCCCATGCTCACGCGCACCGAGCGGCGGTAGAGCGGGTCCGCGCACCGCGGGGAGACGAGCACGGCGTCCACGCCCAGCGCGGCGGCGGAGCGGAAGATCGCGCCGACGTTCGTGTGGTCGACGATGCCCTCCAGCACGGCGACGCGCCGCGCCCCCGTGCCGCCGCGGGCCGCCGAGAGCAGGTCGTGGACGGTCGCGAGCGGCGGGCGGTGCATCGCCGCGAGCGCCCCGCGGTGCAGGTGGAACCCGGTGATCGCCTCGAGCACGTCGGGCGCGCCGACATAGACCGGGACCTGTTCACCAGTCCCGCCGGGGGCGTCGTCGACCGGAAGGGCGGCGATGTCGTCGGCCAGGTCGTCGAGCCAGCGCTCGGCCATGAGGAACGACCGCGGCCGGTGCCCCGCGGCGAGCGCGCGCCTGATGACGGTCGAGCTCTCCGCGATGTAGAGGCCCTTCTCCGGCTCGTGCTTGGACCGTAGCGCGACGTCGGTCAGTCGGTTGTAGTCCGCGAGGCGGTCGTCGGTGGGGTCGGTGACGTGCACGACCCGCAGGTCGGGCCGAGTGCTGGTGTCGCTCACGCGTCGATTCTTCCAGCACCGCCACGGGCCTTGGCTCCGCCGAGAACGTCCGTCTAGACTGTCCAGACAGAACGAGGTGGGGAGGTTCGTGTGAGCTGGCAGGTGCAAGACGCGAAGCAACGCCTCAGCGAAGTCCTGCGAGAGGCCGAGAACGGCCCGCAGGTCATCACACGGCACGGCAAGGAGATCGCCGTCGTCGTCGGGATCGACCTCTACCACGAGCTCGCCGGGGTCCGCGTGGAGCTCGCCGACTACCTCCTCCAGGCGCCCACGACGGACGACCTCGAGATCGTCCGCGACCGAACTCCGATGCGTGAGCTCGATCTCGGGATCGACGCGTGAGGTACCTGCTCGACACGAACGTCGTCTCCGAGCTCGTACGACCCCGCGCGGACCAGCAGGTCGTCGCCTGGCTCCGCGGGCTCCGGACCCATCAGATCTACGTCTCGGTGCTGACCATCGGCGAGATCCGCACAGGTGTCCAGCGCCTCGTGCCCCGCGATGGCGCACGGGCAGCCGCACTCGAGACGTGGGTCCACGGGCTCGAGGAGACGTACGGGGACCGCATCCTCCCCGTGACGCTCGAGATCGCGCAGCGATGGCCTGCCGTGCACGCGGCGCGCCCGCTGCCCGTCGTCGACTCGCTGCTCGCGGCGACCGCGCTCGCCCACGGGCTCACGGTGGCGACGCGGAACACCAAGGACTTCGCCGACAGCGGCGCCCCCGTCGTGAACCCGTTCTCCTCACCCTGACCGGGCGTGGCGCGGCTCACGGTCTTTCGTCTCTCGCGCGATCCGGGCATCGGGGGTCGAATAGGCACATGGGATCCGCGCCGGACGCTGCACCGACCCCCGCCACGACGGACTCGTCGTCCTCCGCCGGCACCGCCGAGCGACCGCTCGACGCGCCGTGGTCGCGCCCGCCCGACGAGGTCCTGGCCGAGCTGGGCACGGACGCGGGCGGTCTCTCGAACGCGGACGCCGCGGCGCGCCTCGCGGAGGTGGGGCCCAACCGGCTGCCCCCGCCGCAGCGCGACCCGCTGTGGAAGCGGATCCTCGTCCACTTCGACGACGTCCTCATCTACATCCTGCTCGTCTCCGCGGTGCTCAAGGCGATCCTCGGCGACTGGGTCGACTTCACGGTCATCCTCGCCGTCGCGGTGATCAACGCGGCGATCGGGTTCATCCAGGAGGGTCGTGCGGAGAGCGCGCTGGAGGGCATCCGCAACATGCTGTCGGTCCACGCGGAAGTACGGCGCGACGGCGCGTGGGCGCGCGTGGACGCCGACGACGTCGTGCCGGGCGACGTCGTGCGCGTGCGCTCGGGCGACCGCGTGCCCGCGGACGTGCGCCTGATCCAGGCGACGAACCTCCGGGTCGAGGAGTCGGCGCTCACGGGCGAGTCCGTCGCGGCGGCCAAGAAGGTCGACGCGGTCGGCGCCGACGCGGGCGTGGGCGACCGGTCGAGCATGCTCTTCTCGAGCACGCTCGTGGCCGCGGGCCAGGGCGTCGGGGTCGTCACCGCGACGGGCACGGCGACCGAGATCGGTCGGATCCAGACCATGATCTCGGAGGTCCGCAGCCTCGCGACGCCGCTGACGCGCCAGCTCGACCGGTTCGGCAAGCTGCTCGCGGTGCTCATCCTCGCGATGGCCGTCGTCATGGTCATCATCGGCCGGGTCTTCCACGACTTCACCGTCCCGGAGCTCATCTCGGCGTCGATCGGCTTCGCGGTCGCCGCGGTGCCGGAAGGCCTGCCCGCGCTCGTAACGATCACGCTCGCGCTCGGCGTGCAGCAGATGGCCCGCCGCCGCGCGATCACGCGCAAGCTGCCCGCGGTCGAGACCCTCGGGTCCGTCACGACGATCTGCTCGGACAAGACGGGCACGCTCACCAAGAACGAGATGACGGCGCGCACGGTCCGCACGAGCGGGCGGACGTTCACCGTCGCCGGCGCGGGGTACGCGCCTGTGGGGGACGTGACCGTGTCCGACGACGCGGCTCGTCCCGGGCCGACCGGCGCACCCGGCACGGCGGGAGACCCGGGCGAGGGACCGGCGTCGGGCACGCGGCACGCCGACCTCGCCGACGACCGGGACCTCGCGGCCCTGGCGACCGTCATGATGCTCTGCAACGACGCGCGGATCGTCCCCGACGAGTCCGACGCCGACGGCTGGCGGCTCGTGGGCGAGCCGACCGAGGGCGCGCTGCGCACGCTCGGCATGAAGGCGGGCGTCGACCCCACGGGGTGGCGGCGCGTCGCCGTCGTGCCGTTCGAGTCCGAGAACAAGTTCATGGCGACGCTCGACGCCGACCCCGACGGCGCCCTGCACGTGCACGTCAAGGGTGCGCCGGACCGCGTGCTCGACCGCTGCGCGACCCAGGTGGCCGAGGACGGCGGCACCGACCCGCTCGACCGCGCGTTCTGGGACGCGCAGATCGACGCGCTCGGCGGGCGCGGGCTGCGCGTGCTCGCGGCCGCCCGGCGGACCGCGGACGCGGGAACCGCCGACCTGGACGTCGACGACGTCGCGGACGGGCTCGAGCTGTGCGGGCTCGTCGGCATCGTGGACCCGCCGCGGCCGGAGGCGATCGAGGCCATCGCCGAGTGCCGGGACGCGGGCATCCGCGTGAAGATGATCACGGGCGACCACGCGGGCACGGCCCTCGCGATCGGCCGCGAGATGGGCATCGTGGACCCCCACGACGAGACCGGGCAGACCGCGGCGCCGGACGTGCTCACCGGCCCCGAGCTCGAGGAGATGAGCACGGAGCGGCTGCGCCAGGTGGTGCGCGACGTCGACGTCTACGCGCGCACGAGCCCCGAGCACAAGATCCGGATCGTCTCCGCGCTCCAGTCGCACGGCGAGGTCGTCGCCATGACGGGCGACGGCGTGAACGACGCCCCGGCGCTCACCCAGGCGGACGTCGGCGTCGCGATGGGCATCAAGGGCACGGAGGCGACCAAGGAGGCCGCGGAGGTCGTGCTCGCGGACGACAACTTCGCGACCATCGAGCGGGCCGTGAAGGAGGGGCGGCGGATCTACGACAACATCCGCAAGTCCGTGCTCTTCCTCCTGCCGACCAACGGCGCGCAGTCGCTCGTCATCCTCGTCGCGGTCCTGTTCGGCCTCACGCTGCCGCTCCAGCCGGTCCAGGTCCTGTGGATCAACATGATCACCGCGGTCACGCTGTCGCTCGCGCTCGCGTACGAGAAGGCGGAGCCCGACGTCATGCGCCGGGCCCCGCGCGACCCCAAGGCGTCGATCCTCGACGGCGCGTACGTGCGGCGCATCCTGATCGTCTCGCTCCTCATCGGCGGCGCGACGATCCTGCTGTTCTACGTCGAGCGGGCCCAGGGCGTCCCGATCGCCGAGGCCCAGACGACCGCCGTGACGATGCTCGCGCTCGGCCAGCTCGCGTACCTGTTCAACTGCCGGTTCCTCGACCGGTCGAGCCTCACGCTCGACGTGCTCCGCGGCAACCGGGTGATCTGGATCTCGGCCGTGACGCTCCTCGCCCTCCAGGCCGTGTTCGTCTACGCGCCGTTCATGCACTCCTGGTTCGACTCGGCCCCCATCGACGTCGTCGAGTGGGGCAAGACGCTCGGGCTCGCGCTCGTCGTGTTCCTGCTCGTCGAGGTCGTCAAGTGGGTCGGCCGGCGCTGGACGGCGCGCGACCACGTGCCCGCCCTCGTCGAGCGGCACGACGCCGGTCAGCGCGCCGTCCAGGGGTGAGGCGAGCGAACACCACCCGCCGCTGCACCTCGTAGCTCGTCGCGAAGAGCGCGGCGTCGGTGCCGACCTTCGCCGCGAGGAGCGGGACGCCGAGACCGGCCAGCAGCGCGAGCAGCCCGTAGCTCGCCGCGAGCAGGACGGCCGCGAGCGCCGCGTACCGCACGACGGCGGCGCGCAGCGGGACGCCGCGCCCGCCGGCGAACACGAGGCGACGGTTCACGGCGAAGTTCACGCCCGCGCTGAGCAGGCGCGCGCCCACCACGGCCGCGAGGAGCGACCCGGTGAGCGCGTGCAGCACGAGCAGCGCGACGACGTCGACCGCGGCCGACCCGAGCGACGACGCGGCGAACCGCAGCAGCGGCGCCCACACGCGCAGGGAGTCCGCGACGGGCCGGAAGTGGGAGGACGCGTTGTCGTCGAGGTAGACCGTCGCGACGTCCACCTCGACGATCCGGCGGCCCGTGCGGGTCGCGTCGAGGAGCGCGCGCAGCTCGTACTCGTACCGGTCGCCCCGCACGGCGAGCAGGGCGTCGAGCAGGCCCGGCCCGTAGGCGCGCAGCCCGGTCTGGGTGTCGCGCACGCGCGTCCCCGTCGCGGCCGTGAACGCCCAGCGTGTCGCGGCGTTGCCCACGCGGCTGCGCAGCGGGACGACACCGGCGAAGCGGCGCGCGCCGAGCACGACCGCGTCGGGTTCGGCCTGCGACCGCGCCGCCACGCGCAGCACGTCGAGGACCGTGTGCTGCCCGTCCGCGTCGGCGCACACGACGCCGTGGCCGGGCAGGCGGTCGCGCACCCACCGGATCCCCGTGCGCAGCGCGTGGCCCTTCCCGCGGTTGACCGGCACCGCGAGCACGACCGCGCCCAGCGCGCGCACCGCGCGGAACACTCCCCCGCACCGCCGGTCGCTGCCGTCGTCGACGATCACGACCGGCAGCCCGGGGACCGCGACGCGCAGCGCGTCCACGAGGGCGACGAGGCGCGCGTCGGGCTGGTACGCGGGGACGACGACGGCGGTCCGGGCGGCGCCCGCGCCGGGCAGCGCTGCGGGGGCGTGCGTGGTCGCGGCGGCCATCACGCACCGTCGGCGACGTAGAGGACGTCGGACGTGCCGCGCTCGCGTCCCTGCGACGGGTTGTTGACGACCTCGCCGTCGAAGTACAGCGTCGAGGATCCTCCGCCGTCGAGGTTGTACGCGGTCGTCGCGCCGAGGTCCTGCAGGATCTCCGCGAGCCCGGTCATGGTCACGCCCCGCGAGTAGCCCTCCTGACGGCCGTCCACGACGACGAGGACGAGGTGGTTCTCGTCGATCACGCCGATCGCGGTGCGCGGCTGCTCCCCCTGGATCGAGTGGTTCCCGACGTTCGTGTCGACCTCGACGTCCTCGATCCCGGCCACGACCTCGCCGTCCTCGACGAGCGCGGGCCCGAACGACAGCGTGTTCCACACGCCGGCGTCGACGAGGCTCTGCGCGTCGGTCGTCGACTCGTCGTAGACCTCGACGTGGCCGTCGCGGTAGAGCGCCAGGCCCTCGCGCGCGCCCTCGTCGCGGTACACGACGCCGTTGCGGATGACGATGCCCGTGTCGCGGAACCCGTAGTAGTCGCCGTTGATCGCGAGAACCGCGTCGTGGTCGGCGGCGATGTCGGACGTCGTCTCGGTGATGTTCGTGCCGAACGCGTCCTGCGCGAACGCGGAGCGCAGGTCCGTCATGTCGGAGAGCGCGACGTCGGCCACGTAGTACGTCACGGTGTCGTCGCCCGAGCCGGTGGTCACCCGGGAGACCGTGATGCTCGTGCCGTCGGACGTGTACGTGTCGCCGTCGATGCCCGCGCCGCCGTCCGAGCTGCCGGTCGAGCCGCCGTCCGGTGCGCCCGCGCTGCCGTCCGCCGTCGTGCCCTGCTCCGACGTCCCGTCCGCGTCGGCACCCTGCGACGCCTCGTACGCCGACACGTCGGCGATCTCGACGTGCTCGACGACGAACCGGTCCAGCGCCCACGCCGTCGCGCCTCCCAGCGGGAGCACCACGGCGAGGGCTCCGACGAGCGCGACGCGCCATCGTCGTCGGCGCCGGGCGGCGGGCGGGTCGTGCGGGGTCGGGGCCGGGATGCTCGTCGAGGTCGGGGTGCTCATGGTCCGTGTCTACGGAGCGGGTGTGTGCCACTCGGATGGCGTGGCTGTCCGTCGGCTGTGAGCGGGCGCACCCGCCGCCCAGGACGTCCCGTGACGGACCTCTCAGCCCGTCGGCTTGCGTCGAGCGATACCCCCGGGGGTATCGTGGAGCCATGATCACCTCGACTCCTGCTTCGACGACCCGTCCGTCCGACACCCACGGCGCACGCCGTGTCGTGATCGTCGGGGGCGTCGCGGGCGGCATGAGTGCCGCCGCGCGCGCCCGGCGCCTCGACGAGCACGCGTCGATCGTGGTGCTCGAGCAGTCCGACCACGTCTCGTTCGCGGGCTGCGGGCTCCCGTACCAGGTGTCCGGCGAGATCGCGGACCGCGACGCCCTCCTCCTGCACTCCCCCGCGTCGCTGCGCGCGAGCCTCGACCTCGACGTGCGCACCCGGCACCGCGTCACCGCGATCGACCGCGCCGCGCGCACCGTCACCGTCGCCACCGAGGACGGGACGTACGAGCTCGGCTACGACGCGCTCCTCCTGGCGCCGGGCGCGACCACCGTGCTTCCGCCGGTCCGGGGGATCGACCACCCGGCCGTGCACACGCTGCGGACGATCACGGACCTCGACGCGCTCGCCGAGCGGCTCGCGCGCCTCGAGGCCGACGTCGCCGCCGGCCGCACCGCACCGGTGCGGGCCGCCGTCGTGGGTGCGGGGTTCATCGGCCTGGAGGCGGTGGAGGCGCTCGTCGCGCGCGGGCTCGTGGTCGACGTCGTCGAGCGCGCCGAGCAGGTCCTCCCGCCGCTCGAGCCCGACCTCGCACCGCTGCTCGTGGACGAGCTGCGCGACCACGGCGTCGGGCTGCACCTCGGGACCTCCGCGACCGCCGTCGTGCCGCAGCCGACCGGCGCCGCCCACGCCGTCACGCTCGAGCTCGAGGACGGCACCGCGCTCGACGCGGACGTCGTGCTCGTGAGCGTCGGCGTCCGGCCCACGAGCGACCTCGCCGCGGCCGCCGGGCTCGCCCTCGGGGAGCGCGGCGCGATCCGCGTCGACGCCGACCAGCGCACGTCCGACCCGCACGTGTGGGCGGTGGGCGACGCCGTCGAGGTCGTGCACGCCGTGACCGGAGCGACGGGGCCGGTCCCGCTCGCCGGACCGGCCAACCGCCAGGGCCGACGCGCCGCGGACGCGATGCTCGGCCACCGCACCACGCCGCAGGCACCCGTGCTCGGCACCGCGATCGTGCGCGTGTTCGGCCTCACCGCAGCGGTCACCGGGCCGAGCCACGCGACCCTGACGTCCTCCGACGTCGCGCACGAGCAGGTCCGCGTGCACGCGGCGCACCACGCCGGCTGGTTCCCCGGCGCCGAGCCCGTGCACGTGACGGCGAGCTTCGCGCCCGACGGCCGCCTGCTCGGCGCCCAGGCCGTCGGCCGCGCCGGGGTCGACAAGCGCATCGACGTGCTCGCGACCGCGCTGCGCGCCGGGTTCACCGCGGACGACCTCGCCGAGCTCGAGCTCGCGTACGCGCCGCCGTTCGGCGCGGCCAAGGACGTCGTGAACATGCTCGGGTTCGTCGCGCAGAACGTGCTCGACGGCACCATGCCGCAGTGGCACGCGGCCGACCTCGACGCGGTCGTCGCGACGTCGCTCGTGCTCGACGTCCGGTCGCGCGCCGAGCACGCCGGCGGCCACCTCGACGGCGCCCTCAACGTGCCGCACACCGAGCTGCGCGAGCGGCTCGACGAGGTGCGCGCCGCCGCGGCGGGGCGTCCCGTCGCCGTGCACTGCGCGAGCGGCGTGCGCTCCTACCTCGCGACCCGCGTCCTGCTCGCCGCCGGGCTCGACGCGCGCAACCTCTCCGGCGGCTGGCTCACCCTCACCACCACGCCGCGCGCCGCGCGCACCCTCGAAGGAGTCCCCGCATGATCGACCGCCTCCGTCGCCTCTTCTCCCGCTCGACCGACGACGGCGGCGTCCGCCCGACTGTCGACGCCGCCACGGCGGTGCAGCTCGTCCGGGACGGCGCGACGCTCCTCGACGTGCGCGAGCGCGACGAGTGGCGCACCGGGCACGCACCCCAGGCCGTGCACGTGCCGCTCGCCGACGTGCCGTCGGCCGCGCCCCGACGCCTGAAGGACGGCGCGACCGTCGTCGTGGTGTGCGCGTCCGGGATGCGCTCGCGCACCGCGGCCCGCCAGCTCCGCTCGCTCGGCTACGCCGCGACGAGCCTGTCCGGCGGGCTCGGCGCGTGGCAGGCCGCGGGCGGAGCCGTGCGACGCTGATCCTGCACCACCCGACCGGGGCCCCGCCCCCTAGGGCGGCCCCGACCGAGCACCGACCCCCGCGCCCGAACCCCCGAACCTCCGAACCTCCGAACCCACGAACCCCCGAACCCCCGAACCCCCGAACCCCCGAACCGAGGAGACACACCGTGTGCAGTCCCGCCCTGTGCCGCACGTGCGGCAAGACCACCTGGACCGGCTGCGGCATGCACGCCGACGAGGTCATGGCCGAGGTGCCACCCGAGCAGCGCTGCACCTGCGCCTGACGCAGGCCCGCCGACCCCGGCCCTGACGCGGCCGTCCGGCAGACGCGGCCCTCCGGCAGCACGCTCGCTGCCACCCTTCCGAGACGAACGCAGGAGAACACCCGTGGAGCTCGACCGCACCGACATGGACAAGGTCGTCAACCGGCTCAAGCGCGCCCAGGGCCAGCTCGCGGCCGTCGTGCGCATGATCGACGAGGGGCGGGACTGCGAGGACATCGTCACGCAGCTCTCCGCCGTGTCGCGCGCGCTCGACCGTGCGGGCTTCGCGATCATCGCGTCCGGCATGCGCCAGTGCCTCACCGAGCCGGCCGAGGACGGCGAGGACCCCACGCTCGACGTGGCGAAGCTCGAGAAGCTGTTCCTCTCGCTCGCCTGAGCGCCGGGCGGGTCGCCGGCCCTGGTCGCCCCCGCACGCGGCCCGCGGCGGTCCGCCCTCCGGTGGACCGCCGCGGGCCGAGCCGTGTCAGGCGCCGGCCGGCCGCCCCGCGGGGGCCGCGGCGGCGTCCACCGCGTCGTCCTCCGCCTCGGCGCCGACGGGCGCCGCGAACTGGCTCTCGTACAGCCGCGCGTACGCGCCGCCGGCCGCGAGCAGCTCGTCGTGCGAGCCCTGCTCGACGATCGAGCCGTGCTCCATGACGAGGATCGTGTCGGCATCGCGGATCGTCGACAGACGGTGCGCGATGACGAACGACGTGCGGCCCTCGCGCAGCGCGTTCATCGCCTGCTGCACGAGCACCTCCGTGCGCGTGTCGACGGAGCTCGTCGCCTCGTCGAGGACGAGGATCGCCGGGTCGGCGAGGAACGCGCGCGCGATCGTGAGGAGCTGCTTCTCCCCCGCGCTCACGCTCGACCCCTCGTCGTCGATCACCGTCGCATAGCCGTCGGGCAGCGTGCGCACGAACGGGTCGACGTGCGTCGCGCGCGTCGCCGCGAGGAACTCCTCCTCGCCGACGTCGCGCCCGTCGCGTACGCCGTAGCGCAGGTTCTCCTCGATCGTGCCCTTGAAGAGCCACGTGTCCTGGAGCACCATCCCGATGTCGGAGCGCAGGTCGTCGCGCGTCATGTCGCGCGTGTCCACGCCGTCGAGCGTGATCCGGCCCGAGTCCACGTCGTAGAACCGCATGAGCAGGTTGACGAGCGTGGTCTTGCCCGCGCCCGTCGGCCCGACGATCGCGATCGTCTGGCCCGGCTCCACGACGAGGTCGAGGTGCTCGATGAGCGGGGTGTCCGGGCTGTAGGAGAACGACACGTCGTCGAACGCGACGCGACCGCGCACCGGGTCGACCGTCTGCGCCGGCGACGGGTCCGGCGTCTGCTCCTCAGCGTCGAGCAGGTCGTAGACCCGCTCGGCCGACGCGACGCCCGACTGGAGCAGGTTCATCATCGACGCGATCTGCGTGATGGGCTGCGTGAACTGGCGCGAGTACTGGATGAACGCCTGCACGTCGCCGAGCGTCATGGTGCCCGACGCGACGCGCAGACCGCCGACCACCGCGACGATCACGTAGTTGAGGTTCGCGATGAAGCCCATCGCCGGCTGGATGGTGCCGGAGATGAACTGCGCCTTGAAGCTCGCGTCGTACAGGTCGCCGTTCTCGCGCTCGAAGTCGTCGATCGCGGCCTGCTGGTGGCCGTAGACCTTGACCAGCGTGTGCCCGGTGTACATCTCCTCGATGTGGGCGTTGAGGCGCCCCGTGGCGGCCCACTGCTGGATGAACTGCGGCTGCGAGCGCTTGGCGATCTGGGCCGTGACGATCACGGACAGCGGCACCGTCACGAGGGCGACCACCGCGAGCAGCGGCGAGATCCAGAACATCACGCCGAGCACGCCGAGCACGGTGAGGACCGACGTCACGAGCTGCGAGAGCGTCTGCGTCAGGGTCTGGGAGATGTTGTCGATGTCGTTCGTCACGCGCGAGAGGATCTCACCGCGCGCGTTGCGGTCGAAGTACGACAGCGGGAGGCGCCCGAGCTTGGCCTGCACCTCGCCGCGGAGCCGGTAGACGGTGCGCTGCACGACGATCGCCGTGATGCGCCCCTGCAGCCAGCCGAACAGGAACGAGCCGACGTAGACCGCGAGCACCCACGCCAGCACGGTCGCGAGCGCCGTGAAGTCGATGCCCTCGCCCGGGACGAGGCCGGGGACGCCCGAGACGAGGTCCGCGATCTGGTCCTGCCCCTGGGCGCGCAGCGCGTCGACGGCCTGGGCCTGCGTCACGCCCGCGGGGAGCTGGGACCCGACGACGCCCGCGAAGATGATGTTCGTCGCGTTCCCGAGCAGCTTGGGTCCGGCGACGGCGAGCGCCACCGAGACGACACCGAGGATCACGACGGCGACGATCGGCACGCGCTCGGGCCGCAGCGAGGCCGCGAACCGTCGCAGGGAGCCCTTGAAGTCGAGCGCCTTCTCGCCGGGCACGCCCATGCCGCCCATGGGGCCGTGCCCACCGCCGCCCCGGGGCCGCCCGGCGAGCCGGGTCCGGGCGACGTCGCCACCCTTCGCGGTGGGCGTGTCGGAGCCGGGCGCGGCGGCGGGTGCGGGAACGTCCCGGCCCGACGGCGCGGGCGTGCGCGAGGCGTCCTGCTCGCCGCTCATGCTGCCTCCTCGATCGAGAGCTGGGAGTAGACGATCTCCTGGTACGTCTCGTTGGACTCGAGGAGCTCGGCGTGCGTGCCGCGGCCGACGATGCGGCCGTGGTCGAGCACGAGGATCTGGTCGGCGCCGCGGATCGTCGCGACGCGCTGCGCGACGACGATCACCGTGGAGCGCCGGGTGCGGGGCGCGAGGGCCGCGCGCAGGCGCGCGTCGGTCGCGTAGTCGAGCGCGGAGAACGAGTCGTCGAACAGGTAGACCGCGGGGTCGCGCACGATCGCGCGGGCGATCGCGAGCCGCTGGCGCTGCCCGCCCGAGAAGTTCGTCCCGCCCTGCGCGACGGGCGCGTCGAGTCCGCCCTCCAGCGCCTCGACGAACTCGCGGGCCTGGGCGACGTCGAGCGCCGCCCACATCTGCTCCTCGGTCGCGTCGGGGCGGCCGTAGCGGAGGTTGTCCGCGACCGTGCCGGAGAACAGGTACGCCTTCTGCGGCACGAGGCCCAGGAGCGAGCCGAGGTCCGCGCCCGTGAGGTCGCGCACGTCGTTCCCGTCGATGCGCACGGACCCGCCCGTGACGTCGAACAGCCGCGGCACGAGGTTGAGCAGCGTCGTCTTGCCGGACCCCGTCGAGCCGATGATCGCGGTCGTCTGCCCCGGCTCCGCGACGAAGGAGACGTCGTGCAGCACCGGGTCCTCCGCCCCCGGGTAGCGGAACTCGACGCCGTCGAGCTCGACGCGCCCGGTCCGGGAGGTGAGGGCGACGGGACGCTCCGGCTCGACGACCGTGGCCGTCGTGCGCAGGACGTCCGTGATGCGCTCGGCGGAGACCGCGGCGCGCGGCACCATCATGAACATCATCGTCGACATCATCACGGCCATGAGGATGTACATGAGGTAGGACAGGAACGCGGTGAGCGCCCCGACCTCCATGTCACCCGCGTCGATCTGGCGCCCGCCGAACCACAGCACCGCGACGCTCGACGCGTTCATGACGAGCATGACGGTCGGGAACATGAGCGCCATGAGCTTGCCCGCCTTGAGCGAGACGTCGAACAGGGCGTCGTTCGCGACGTCGAACCGCTCGGCCTCGCGCCGCTCGCGGACGAACGCGCGGATCACGCGGATGCCCGTGATCTGCTCGCGCAGGACGGCGTTGATGCCGTCGATCTTCTTCTGCATCTGCCGGAAGTACGGGACCATCCGCCAGATGATCAGCCCGACGCTCACGCCGAGCACGGGCACGATGACGAGGAGCAGGCCGGAGAGCTCGACGTTCTCCTGCAGGGCCATGACCACGCCGCCGACCAGCATGATCGGCGCCATGACCATGATCGTCAGGGAGAGCAGCACGAGCATCTGTACCTGCTGCACGTCGTTCGTCGTGCGCGTGATGAGCGACGGCGCGCCGAACTGGCCCATCTCCTGCGCGGAGAAGCGCTGCACGTTGGTGAACAGCCCGGCGCGCACGTCGCGGCCGAACGACATCGCGACCCGGGCGCCGAAGTAGACGGCCCCGACCGCGCACACGACCTGCCCGAGGCTCACGAGGAGCATCAGTCCGCCGGTGCGCATGATGTAGGCGGTGTCGCCCTGCGTGACGCCCTGGTCGATGATGTCGGCGTTGAGGCTCGGGAGGTACAGCGACGCGAGCGTCGCCACGAGCTGGAGGCCGAGGAGGATGAGGATCGGTGTCAGGTAGGGACGCAACCGCGTCTTCAGGAGGCTGACGAGCATGGGTTTCCTGTCCGGGTGGGGGCTACGGGACGGACGGTCGGGGCCGTGGACGCCCCCGGCGTGCGGGGGGCTCGAACCGGGGCGGGGCCGGGCGAGGGCTGCCGCGGGGCTTGGGTGGAGCGCCCCTCAGGGCGAGGGGTCGGTGGGGACGTCCGTCCCGATGCCGCCCAGGATCAGGTCGGCGAGCTGCACGGCGTCGAGCCTGTCACCGCCCGACAGGTGCGGCAAGGCGTTTCCGAAGACGAGGGAGAAGACGGCGCGGGCCGCGAGCCCGGGCTCCACGCGCAGCTCCGCGCGGTGGGCGGCGAGCTTGTGCTCGATCGCCGCGACGATCTCGCGCGCGGAACGCTCGCGCGCGTCGAACCCCGCCCGGCGCGCGTCCGGGCCGTGCCCGGCGTGCATCCGCCGCGCGGTGTCGGCCCGGTCCTGCCGCCCCGTCCGCGGGTCGCCGGCGCCGGCCGCGCGCGTGGCGCCCCGGTGCGGGTCGAGCACCTGGTGCGCCGCGGCGAAGATCCGCATCCCGACGCGCTGGGCCTCGAGCAGGAACTCGACGATGCTCACCACGAGCGGGCGCAGGCCGTCGTCGTCGGGGAGGCAGTCGATCGCGGCGACCGCGGGCGCCGGGTCGAGCGAGCGCACCACGGCGGCGTGCAGGATCTCGTCCTTGTCGGCGAAGGCGCGGAACAGCGTCCCCTCGGCCACCCCGGCGGCGTCCGCGATCTGCCGGGTCGTCACGGCCGCGCCGTGCTGGACGAGCAGCGGGATGGTCGCGGCCGCGATCGCGTCGCGCCGCTCCTCGCGCGAGAGCGGGCGGGCGCGCGTGCGCTCGGGAGCAGCGGGCACGTCCGGGGGCGCCTCGGGCGCCACGTCGGGCACCACGTCCGGCATCGGGTCGGACGACGTGTCGGGCGGTGCGTCCGACGGGACGGGGAGCGGTGTCACGAGGCCGACGTTAACTGAGTGAGCACTCACTCGCAACGTCGTCCGCTCATGGCGGAACCGTCTCATGGCGAAACCCTCGCGCGACCGACGACGCGTCCCCCCGACGCGACGCGCGAGAGCCCCGCACCCGGGAGGTGCGGGGCTCTGCGGTGCCGCCTGACGTCCGCGCGTCACCGAGGACGGTGCGGACGACGCGGGCGTCAGCGCCGCGATGCCGTCGGCGTCGACCGCACGGCGTCGGCCACGGCGGTCAGCGGTGCGGCGGGAACGACGGCGGCTGCTCGTCGGCGGGCGGCTCGTCCGCCCCAGGCGCGTCCTCCACGGGCGGCGGCGGGGGCGGCGCGTACTGCGCCGGCCCGCCCAGCGGGCGCGGCGTCGCGGCACCCGGCTCCGGCGGGCCCGCGCGGTGCTCGCCGGCACCGCCCGGGTGCTGGCCGCGCTCGGTCTGCGGGTCGAACGGGAGACCCGAGCGCGTGCCCGCGCTCGTGGCGTCCGCCGTGGCCGCCTCGGCCTGACGGCGCGCCTCGGCCAGCGCCTCCGACGGGTCGGTGAGCGACGGCACGCCGAACTTCACGCGGTCGCGCTCGCGCTCGCGGCGCGCCTCGGCGCTCGCCTCGGCCGCCTCCGCGTCCTCAGCGGGCGTCACGCTCGGCACGCCCCCGCCGTCGATCCCCGGCACGCCGCCGAAGCCCTTGGCGATGGACCCGAGCGCGGCCGTGAACTCCGTCGGCACGACCCACAGCTTGCTGGCGCTGCCGTTCGCGATCTGCGGGAGCATCTGCAGGTACTGGTACGCGAGCAGCTTGGGGTCGGCGTCGCCCTCGTGGATGGCGTCGAACACCTGGAGGATCGCGCGGGCCTCGCCCTCCGCGGTGAGGATCTTCGACTGCGCGTCACCCTCGGCCCGCAGGATCGCGGCCTGCTTCTCGCCCTCGGCCGTGAGGATCTGCGACTGCTTGACGCCCTCGGCCGTGAGGATGGCCGCACGGCGGTCACGCTCGGCGCGCATCTGCTGCTCCATCGAGCCCTGCACGCTGGGCGGCGGGTCGATCGACTTGAGCTCGACGCGGTTCACGCGGATGCCCCAGCGGCCGGTCGCCTCGTCGAGCACGCCGCGGAGCTGGCCGTTGATCTGGTCGCGGCTCGTGAGCGTCTGCTCGAGGTCCATCGAACCGATGACGTTGCGCAGGGTCGTCACGGTGAGCTGCTCGATCGCCGTGATGTAGTTCGCGATCTCGTAGACCGCCGACTTGGGCTCCGTGACCTGGAAGTAGATCACCGTGTCGATGCTGACCACGAGGTTGTCGGACGTGATCACGGGCTGCGGCGGGAACGAGACGACCTGCTCGCGCAGGTCGACCGACGCGCGCACGCGGTCGATGAACGGCACCAGCAGGTGCAGGCCCGGCTCGAGCGTGCGCGAGTACCGGCCCAGGCGCTCGACGATGATCGCGACCGCCTGTGGCACGATGCGCACCGCCTTGACGAGCGCGACGACCACGAAGATCAGGATCAGCGCGAGGACGACGTACGCGAGGATCGTTCCGGGACTGGGGTCGTTCATCGACTACCTCCTGGTCGTCGGCGCGACCGGTCGCCCGGCGGCGCGGTGCGGGTCGTGCCGGTCGGTCACGACCCGGTCGGGTGCTGCGCGGGCAGCGGCGCGACGACGGCCGTCGCGCCGTCGATCCGGACGACGCGCACCTCCGTCCCCACGGGGATCTGGGGGGCGTCGGGCTCGGTCCGCGCGGTCCAGACCTCGCCGACGAGCTTCACGCGGCCGCCGAACTCGCTCACGCGGTCGACGGCGAGCGCCGTGCGGCCGACGTGGGCGGCGACGTTCGTCTCCGTGAGCGGCACCCGCGAGCGCAGGTGGCGCAGGAGCCACGGCCGCAGGGTGAGCAGCAGGATGGCGCTCACGACCGCGAACGCCACGATCTGCAGCCACAGGGGCCCGCCGGCCGCGTTGACGCCGGCCGCGGCGAGCGAGCCGCCGGCCAGCATGATGAGCACGAGGTCGAGCGAGATGATCTCCACGAGTGCGAGGAGAAGCGCCGCTCCGACCCACCACAGCCAGTCCATCTCGACCCCCGTTCCCACGTGCGCGCTTTACGTGTACTTTACCGAATTTCCGCCCGCGGTGCACGCGTCCTGGCGCACCCGGTGCGAGACGGGTGCGTCACACCCGCGCGGCGCGCGCCATCCAGCGTCCACCACCGTGCGCGACGAGGAGCGGCAGGCCGAACGCGTCGCTGAGGTTCTCGGCCGTGAGGACCTCCTCGACCGGGCCGGCCGTGTGCACGATGCCGTCCTTGAGCAGCAGCAGGTGCGTGAACCCCGGCGGGATCTCCTCGACGTGGTGCGTGACGAGCACGAGCACGGGAGACGCCGGGTCGCCCGCGAGCTCGGACAGCGCGCCGACCAGCTCCTCGCGCCCGCCGAGGTCGAGCCCGGCGGCCGGCTCGTCGAGGAGCAGGAGCTCGGGGTCGGTCATGAGCGACCGCGCGATCTGGGTGCGCTTGCGCTCGCCCTCCGAGAGGGTGCCGAACAGGCGGTCCGCCAGGTGGTCCACGCCGAACGCCGCGAGCAGGTCGCTCGCGCGCTCCGCGTCGAACTCCTCGTACTCCTCGCGCCAGCGGCCGGTGACGCCGTACGCGGCCGTCAGGACGACGTCGCGCACCGTCTCGCCGCCCGGGATCCGCTCCGCCAGCGCCGCGGACGCGAGGCCGATGCGCGGGCGCAGCTCGAAGACGTCGACGCGGCCGAGCCGCTCGCCGAGGACGTCCGCCGTGCCCGCGGTGGGGTGCATGCGTGCGGACGCGATCTGCAGCAGCGTCGTCTTGCCGGCGCCGTTGCGGCCCAGCACGACCCACCGCTCGCCCTCGTTCACCTGCCAGTCCACCGCGTCGAGGATGGTCTTGGTGTCACGGCGGACCGTGACGCCCTTCAGGTCGAGAACCGCGCTCATGGTCACCGACCCTATAGGTTGGCCGACGTGGTCTCACACTCGTCCGAGGGCCCGCACGACGCGACCGGCCCGGGCTCCGGTCCCGGCTCCGCGTCGAGCGCGGGCGCCCTCCCCCGCAGCGCGCTCCTCGCGCTCTGGCTCCGCGCGGCGCGCCTGGGCGACGACGACGGGCTGGCCCGCCTGCTCCGCGCGGTGCAGCGCGACGACGAGCCGCACGTCGTGTCGGGGGCGCTGGGCGACCTCCGCCTGGAGGACCTGGCCGGAGCGTGGGCCGGCGACGCGCGCGAGGTCGTCGCGCTGGCACCGGTCCCCGGCGACGTCGCGGGCGTCCCGCCCGAGGCCGCCGCACGCGCGACCGACGCCGGGGAGTGCGTCGTGGTCACCACGTCGTCCGGGTCGTGGGCGCTCGTGCCGGAGGTCACCGAGTTCGGCAGCGACCTCGAGCCCGGCCACCTCGTGACGTGGCACGTGACGTCGGTCGGTCCGTGGAGCACGCGCGTCCTCGGCGCGCTCGGCTCGCTCGCGGAGGCCGAGCGCGACCTGCGCACCGCGCTGCTCCTCGCGACCCGCGCCCTCGACGAGCTCGACGTCGCGCGTTGGCGCGACGACGCGGCCGGCGCCCTCGCAGACCTCCGCGCGGGCGGCGTCCCCGCCTGGCAGCTCCCCGCGTCAGTCCCCCCGCGCGCCGTCCAGGTCCTCACCCAGGCCGCCCGCCTCCGCGCCATCGTCGACCTCGCCACCGCCGACGACGGCGGGTCCGTCAACCTCTGGCAGGCCGACCAGCGCTCCACCGCCCTGCGCGAGGTCGACCGCGCCTCCCGCCACGCCGTCGGCGCCGCCACCCTCTGGATCGCGGCCTCCTGACCCTCCGCGAGATCGACCCGCACGTCGCGAGATCGGCCTTCTGAGGGTCGATCTCGGCCGTTCGGGTCGATCTCGCGGGTGGTTCGACGCGCGGTGACTCGGTGTGTAGGCGAGGTGGACCGGCGCGACGGTGTCGGGGATGCTGTCCTGCGGTGCGCGACGGCGTCCCGAGTCCGGCCGCAAGCCGCCCGGTAGGGGCGGGGTTCTCGACGGCGGTCGCACGTCTGGCGTGCGGGTGTCAGTCGGGCAGGTTGTCGGTGACGAGGCGGGATCTGGCTTCGTAGACGCGCAGCGGGTCGGCGGTGCTGGTGGTGGTGGCGGTGCCGGTGACGTCGGTCCAGGTGGTGGTGCCGGTGATGCGGAACTGCCCGGACCAGGTCGTGGTGAGCGTGATCTGGACCTGCTCGGCGGGCTGGTCGTAGGTGTGCGCGACGGTGTGGTGGGGGTAGGCCGCCCCGGGGTCGGTCGTGGACAGCGGGTTGGTGCCGTCGCCGTAGTCCCACGTGTACGAGCGCGGGGTGGCGCGGATCTGCACGGGGATGCCGAGCAGGGTCGTGTCCAGGGTCTGCTCGCCGGGCTGGGTGTAGGTGATGGTGGGGACGTTGACCAGGGTCCACCCGTCCGGGGGCTGCACGATCACCGGGGACGGGGCGATGGTCAGGGTCCGGAACGCTGCCTCGGCCTCGCCGACCAGGTCACCCGCGCCGAGGCAGGACGCGTCGGCGACGAGCTCCCAGCCCGAGACCGCGGTGCGGGTGCCCTCGTCGGTGGTGGTCCAGGTCTGGCGGAACAACGGCTCCAACGCGACCTGGTCCGCGGTGCACCCGGGATCGAACCCCGCCGCGTTCTGCCCGTCCGGGCACACCGGCACCAGCCCGGGCAGCGTCGTGGCGTGGTCGCCGTCGTAGCACCGGTACGCAGGTACCCGCCGGTACGCCTCCGACGCCGGACCACCGTCCGCCGCCGCGGGCACGAATTCCGCCCCACCATTCGGCGCCTGGACGAAGGTACTGACCTGATCGTCCCGCGCTTCGCCGCCGAAGATCTCCCCGTCAGCCGCCGCGGGGGCGGCCGCGACGTTGCTCGCTACCGTCGCGAGCATCAGAGAGCCGAGCAATCTCCGGACGTGCGGCCTCACGCGTCCAGCTCCGACGCCCCGACGATGTACCAGCGGCCGTCCGTGAACAGGACGTCGACGTGAAGCCGCCCCGTCACCTCGCCGCCTTCGGCGATGACCTCGCCATCTGAACCCGTCCGTCTGTGCGGGGCTTGAACAACGTCGACGATGACGGCACGTCCGCCCGTCAGCGTGTCGACCTCACCGGCCTCTGCACTGTTGACCGTTGTCTCGGAGCCCGAGTACGCGTCGCCGGCAGACTGGATCTCGAGCGCGTTGTCTCTAACACCTGTGCAGAACCCACAGGTGTCCGCCCACGTCATCGCGTCCCACTCGGCCGTGTCGCCCGTCGCCATCACGTACGGGTAGAGCTCGAGGAAGTACTCGGCCGCCGCGGCGGCGCCTACGGCGTCGTCGCGGTCCATCGCCGCGGGACGTTCCGGCTTCACCGGTCCGGGCTCGGCGGGCGACGGCACGGGCGACTCCGACTCCGACTCCGACGGCGACGGCACGACAGGCTCGTCGACCGACGGCGACGGACCAGGGCCACCGCCACCGGTGCACCCGGCGACCACGCACCCCACCGCGACGACGACGCCCACGACGAGCGACCGCCGTCGGGCACGGAACAGCACACGAGAACGACGCACGAGACCCCCTGCAGATCGATGCGAACCACCCCGCACACCACGCCGACGGGACGCACGGGCTGCCCAGCAACCTAGCGAAACCGCCCG